>Ga0255765_1000008_pt1 | contig 232398 bp, 217 predicted proteins | sample 041ome_8_FD_179965 | JGI IMG/M metagenome (GOLD analysis project Ga0255765, IMG submission 179965) | Coastal salt marsh microbial communities from the Groves Creek Marsh, Skidaway Island, Georgia - 041407BS metaG (version 2) | ecosystem: Environmental > Aquatic > Marine > Intertidal zone >...
GAGAGGGGATGTTCGCTTGCTCGTTGTTGTTGTTGTTGTTGTTGTTGATAAATTAGGCATTCTCCTCGACGTCACTGTGCTTCAATCGTCAGGCTTCCCCCACTTGGATCGAGCCGCGATAAAAACGGTACAAAACGCTGCACCCTATCCTGCGTTTCCTCCCGCATTAAGTGCACAAGTCGATAAACTAGAGATTGTCAGGACCTGGCTATTTAGACCTTGAAAACGAACCAAGAGACAAGTAAATCAGACGGGTTTCAAGCGGCTTAAAGAGATAAAATAGCAGCAGACCGGATTAGGCCTCAACACAACGATTGCAGCATCAGACGTCATAAAATCACTATCGAGTGCATCTAACGCCATGAAAGTTCAGCGCACAACCGACAGCTTAAGAGGCCACTTTTTAATTGCTACGCCTACCATTGAGTCGGGCTTTTTTAAGCAGACGGTGATGTATATTTGTGAGCATGGCGAAACCGGGGCAATGGGGATCGTCATTAACAAAGCCCTAGACCTTCAGCTTGCCGATATTTTCGAACACCTCAACATTCAGCCGCTACTTAGCCACGATGAAGTGCCTGTCATGGCGGGCGGACCGGTGAAAGTCGATCGTGGCTTTGTACTTCACTCTCCCGATAAGACCTTTGATGCTACATTAAAGGTCAATGCTGATGTCTGGCTGACCACATCAAAAGATGTGCTTGCCAATATCGCTGCAGGATCAGGGCCCGAAAAACATTTAGTCGCCCTAGGGCATGCAGGGTGGTCTGCAGGTCAACTCGAGCAAGAAATCGCCGAGAATAGCTGGCTCACTGTGTCAGCAGACGAAAAGGTGCTATTTGAGACTGCTATCAAACAAAAGTTTGAAGCCGCTGGCAATCTATTGGGTATCGATATCCGGCTGCTTTCGCAGCACGCAGGTCATAGCTAAATGTCAAACGTGCTTTCTTATCTTTGTTTTGATTACGGCCTAAAAAACATTGGCGTAGCAATTGGCAACACCCTCACCAAAGAAGCCAGGCCGATAACTATTCTTGGCGCGGTCAACGGAAAACCTCGCTGGGACGAGATAGAAGCCTTAGTCGAGGAATGGCAGCCAGCGGCGATTATTGTCGGAAGCCCAATTGACGAAGATGGGAGACCGACTGAGCTCTCAGCTAAAGCGGCAAAATTTGCCCGCCAAATAGAGGGCAGACTGGGCCTTACGGCGAAGCTCCACGATGAACGGTTTAGCTCTAAAGAAGCTAAATTACGGGCGAAAGAGTCAGGCCACAAGGGTGATTTTATGAAACAGCCAATCGACGATTTGGCCGCCGCCATCATCCTCGAAAGCTGGTTGAGCCGTGATTACTTTTGATTTTGCCACCATTTATCAACATGAGTCCCAGTGGGCATCTCAACATCAAAAGTCTGACGCGTTCTGCTGCGCTGTAAATGCCAACAATTCAGTAATGTCCATCAAACTCATCCTCTGCATAAGTACCGGTCTGATGCTATCGCGCGTACCATACCGGCATGAACTTTCATGACCTACATCAAAACATATCTCAGATCAGAAACCGACTCTCAAAAGCAATAGATGCCGCCCAAAGAGAGCACGATAGTGTGAAACTGATCGCAGTGAGTAAAACCAAGCCTGTTGAAGCTATAAAAGCCGTGTACGACATGGGCCAACGTGACTTTGGTGAGAACTACGTCACGGAAGCCGTCGAAAAAATATCGTTCCTTAGGTCACTGGGTATTTGCTGGCATTTTCTGGGTCCACTTCAATCGAACAAGACACGGCTCGTGGCCACGAATTTCGACTGGATTCACAGTGTCGACCGAATAAAGATAGCTCAGCGATTAAACGACCAGCGGCCTGAAGAACTGTTATCGCTGAAGGTTTGCCTGCAAGTCAATATACCCGCTGAGCCAACGAAATCAGGGGTTTCCTCAGAGGCCGAGCTAGTCGACTTGGCACTTGCAGTCAGCGAAATGGACCGTCTTGAATTGCGTGGAATTATGGCGATTCCTCAACCCTCAGAAGATCCTAGAAAGCAACGCGAGCAATTCAACCGTATCGCCAAACTTCTCTCGACCCCTGGATTACCCAAAGAAATGAACGAGCTATCAATGGGTATGTCTGGCGACATGGAGTCAGCGATTGCCGAGGGCGCGACCATGGTCAGAATAGGAACAGATATTTTCGGCGCGCGGTATAATTAGCGACGAGCGTTAAAGGTGTTCTTCAAAGGGGTAGACGAGTGAGTCAATCAGCAATCACATTTATTGGCGGCGGCAACATGGCCGGCGCCATTTATGGGGGTTTACTAGACAACGGCTTTTATCCCGACCAGATTAGTATCGTTGATCCGTCGGAGGGGGCACAACAGCAGGCGAAAAGCACAGGTATTACCCGTGTTTACAGCACTGCACCTGAGACAATCGAGGCTGACTTAATTGTACTGGCGGTAAAGCCTCAGATTGCATCACCGGTCCTCGCCTCACTCCAAGGTAAGCTTTCGGCCTCGACCACAGTGCTCTCGATAATTGCCGGCATTGACTCAGAATCGCTAGCTAAGATGCTTGGTCTCGCCAATACATCCACCATTATTCGCTGCATGCCCAACACGCCGGCGCTCGTCAGCGAAGGCATGACCGCTTTACTATCCAACAGCCAGTGCAGTGAGCGAGGCAAGATGCTAGCCGAGCAAGTCATGGCGGCTGTTGGCAAAACGCTCTGGGTTTCAGAGGAGTCGGACCTTGATACCGTGACTGCGATCTCTGGTAGTGGACCCGCCTATTTCTTTCTTTTCATGGAAAGCCTCACAGAGGCAGCCATCCGACTTGGGGTGCCTGCTCACGAAGCACGATTGCTAGCAGTTCAAACAGCGGTAGGTTCTGCAAAGTTAGCGGCTGTGAGCGATGACAAGCTGTCGCAACTTCGCAACAATGTCACAAGCCCGGGTGGCACGACTGAGCAAGCGGTGCTGTCATTTGAGCAAGCGGGTCTTCGTGCGATCATCAATGATGCGGTGTTGTCGGCACGGAAACGGTCTATTGAATTGAGTGAGGAATTCGGCGCATGAACAATGCCTTGTCTGACATTGCAGTCACAATCGCCTCGCCTTTATTTAGCCTGGCGCTTTTTTTAATTGCGATACGCTTTCTCGCTCAGCTATGCGGGGTAAGCCCTTTTAACCCAATTTCGACAGGGATTCGCAAGGCAACAGACCTAATTGTTGCACCGATAAACCGTTTAATCCCAGCAGGTAAAAGGCTGAATGTGGGAGCGATAGTAGCGCTCGTGCTCTGCCAAACAGCTTACATCGCCGTAATGTTATGGATTATGAGCCGCTTTGGCGCTTTTAATATTCTGCAAGCCCTTATCTGGAGTGCGCTTGGTGCTGTAGGCCTGTTAATTAACATCATTTTCTACAGCGTGCTTGCAATCATTGTCGTCAGTTTTCTTGCGCCGCAGAGCAGTCACCCAGCCGTGGAGTTTCTGTGGCAACTCACGGAGCCTGTCATGGCGCCTCTCCGAAGTATCATCCCTCCTATGGGTGGCCTCGATTTCTCACCCATATTACTGTTCATAGGGATCAACGTTATCCGGGTGTCGCTAGCGAATATGGCGGTCGCGGTGGGCATGCCAGCCTTTGTCATCGGAATCTAACTTGGTGGCTGACGCAAAAGCACAATCGAGCGTAGGTATCGTCGAGCCCAAGTCCGCCTTTTTCGATGAGCCTCTGTATCTTAAGTCGGGTGAAGTGCTCGATGAATACACGCTTGTCTATGAAACCTACGGCAAATTAAAGGCAGACCGCAGCAACGCAGTGCTCGTCTGTCATGCATTGTCAGGCAACCATCATGCGGCGGGCTATCATAGCGAGGCCGATGCAAAGCCGGGGTGGTGGGACACCATGATCGGCCCGGGCAAACCCATTGATACTAATCGGTTTTATGTGGTCTCCCCGAATAATATCGGAGGCTGCGACGGCTCCACGGGCCCCTCCAGTATTAGCCAAAGTTCTGGAAAACCTTGGGGCAGCCTTTTCCCTCAAGTAACGGTCGAGGACTGGGTAGAAACACAGAAACGCCTCGCCGAGCATCTTGGTATATCGCACTGGGCCGCGGTCATCGGTGGCAGCCTAGGTGGCATGCAAGCACTTGAGTGGTCGGTGCGCTATCCGAGCTGGCTGAGTCACTGCGCCGTGTTCGCCGCCGCGCCCGGACTGACCGCCCAAAACATCGCCTTCAATGAGATCGCTCGACAAGCCATTTTTTCAGACCCCCAATGGCGGCAAGGTGACTATGCGCTGTCTGAGACGGTACCTGAGACAGGTATGGCCTTGGCGCGTATGGTGGGCCACCTAACCTATATGTCTGCGGATAAAATGTCTGACAGATTTGGCCGTGAGCTGCGGCACGGAAGCTTTGAGCCCAATGACGATGAACCGATCTTCCAGGTTGAGAGCTACCTACGATACCAAGGCTCACAATTCGCTGGGCGTTTCGATGCAAACACCTACGTCATTATGACGCGCGCATTGGACCGCTTCGATCTAGCGGCGCGCGCGGAAGGAAACTTAGCCGAGGCACTGGCGACAGCGACGGCAGAATTCCTTGTGGTTTCGTTTAGTTCGGATTGGCGTTTTGCGCCGAGCCGCTCACGGGAAATTACCAACGCACTGCTGGCTTCCGGAAAAAAAGTGACCTACGCGGACATCGAGTCTGACGCAGGGCATGACGGCTTTTTGCTCGAGGATAGCGACTACATGGCATTGGTCCGAGCTTGGATGCAGAGGGTTGCATCGTGATGCTGCGTGGTGACATTGATACCATTCTCGACTGGGTGAAGCAGGGCAGCCGTGTGCTCGACCTGGGTTGCGGCGATGGCGAACTGCTGGCAGCGCTTACCGAGCAAAAAGCGGTCTCAGGACTCGGCCTTGATATTGACGCCCAAAATCTCATTGCGGCAGTCGATAGGGGTTTGTGTGTAGTCCAGCAAAACATGGAAGACGGATTATTTAACTTTAATCGAAAGAGCGTCGATGTAGTGATTATCGCCTTCTCGCTCCAAGTGCTGACGCGACCACACAACGTGCTTGATCGGGTCGTAGATATTGGCAACGAAGCGATAGTTAGCTTTCCTAATTTTGGTCACTGGCGCTCTCGACTGTCGTTGTTATTGTCGGGCCGTATGCCGAAAACAAAAGCTCTGCCTTACAGTTGGTTTGATACACCCAATATCCATTTCTGCACCGTGGCTGATTTCGAGCAACTTTGTGACCAACTACAGATCGATATTATTGAACGTAAGACATCTGAGAACGGACACATATTGGCTAAGCTATGGCCGAATTTATTCGCTAAGTCGGCGAGCTACAGGATTAAGCGAGCGTGAAATATTTACTGGCCCTCCTTATTTTTCTGTGCGCATCACAAGCGCAAGCGCAGCAGTCTGAACGCTTCGACCAATTTGAGTTGCACTACAGTATTGTCTACACAACGTTTCTTACGGCTGAGATCGCCGCTAAATTTGGCATCCCCAGAGGCAAGGACAAAGCGATGCTTACCTTGTCCGTCCGAGATGCAGAAGCAGGTGATATACAGGGTCGCCCAATGGAAATCGAAGGTCGAACCTGGGACTTAATTACCGGTGGTAATATGAAGGTAAAAGAGGTCAAAGAAGGCCGGGCGACCTATTATTTAGTACCGTTCGAGTTCCTCGACAGGGAGTATCGATTCTTCGAATTCACCTTTAAACCCGAAGGTGCCGAGAAGACCTATGAATACAAGTTTCAAACCCAGTTGTGGCGCCAGGAGTAACTTCCGGTGGCATTTATATTGGCGAGCAATAACGCCGGGAAGCTTAGAGAGTTTGAACAGCTGTTCACAAAACTGGGTTTAGAGGTATTACCGCAGGCCCAATTTGGCGTGGAAGATGCGGATGAAACCGGTTTGTCCTTTATCGAGAATGCTCTTATCAAAGCCCGTCATGCATCGGAGAAAACAAGCCAACCGGCAATGGCTGACGATTCGGGTCTTGTTGTCCCGGCGCTCAATGGCGCTCCTGGGATCTATTCCGCCCGGTATTCGTGTAACGGAGATGTAGCTAACAACAAGAAACTGCTGCAAGCACTCGAGGGTGTTGAGGGAGAGGGCCGCAATGCCTTTTATGTTGCCGTGATCGCATTGGTCAAACATGCGAATGACCCAATGCCGATCATCGCAGAGGGCCGTTGGCATGGTCGAATCGCAAAAACGCCCTTCGGCGATGGAGGCTTTGGCTACGATCCATTATTCATCCCAGACGGCTTCGACATTACAGCCGCCGAAATGACACGTGAGGAAAAGCAGTCACTGAGTCACCGTGCTACTGCGCTAAACGCACTCGCTCCACAGCTAAACGATTTTTTGTGAAGCCAGCCATACCACTTTCTTTGTATATCCACATTCCATGGTGCGAGAGGAAATGTCCCTACTGCGATTTTAATTCGCATGAAAATTACAGCCCAGATGTTGAGCCTCTATACGTGGCCGCCTTACTCAAGGACCTCGATCAACAGCTCGAACTCGTGAATGATAGACCGATATCTACAATCTTTTTTGGCGGAGGCACCCCAAGCCTATTTTCAGCTAGATCAATCGACCAGATTTTGGAGGGGATCAGAGCTCGCGTGTCATTAACTGATGACTGTGAAACAACGCTTGAAAGCAATCCCGGCAGCGCCGAGACAGCCAAATATCAGGCTTACAGAGAAGCGGGAATCAACCGATTAAGTATTGGTGTGCAAAGCTTCGACGATGATAAGTTGAGGCGCCTTGGCCGAATTCATAGCGGCGACGAGGCGAAGGCTGCAATTGATATGGCGTTTTCGTCCGGGTTTAAGCGACTCAATATTGATCTGATGTATGGCCTGGAGAATCAGACGCGTGCCGAGGCGATTGCGGATGTGGAAGCTGCCATGAAGTTTGGCATATCGCATCTGTCTTGGTACCAGCTCACTATTGAGCGAAATACAGCATTTTGGTCAAGACCGCCGATACTGCCAGACGCAGATATCGTCGAGCCATGGCTAGAGAGCGTTCGCAATTTACTGGCTAAATTCGATATTTATCAATACGAAGTATCGGCGTGGAGTACGGAAGGCGAGGAGTCTCGCCACAATTTGAATTACTGGCTGTTTGGCGACTACTTAGCCATCGGCGCAGGCGCGCACGGCAAGGTTAGTGTGGGTGATGGTGTTTATCGATTCCAACGAACGCGACATCCAGCTCATTACTTGGAAGAGTTTGGGTACTCACGCACAACCTCGCGCATCAAAACCCTCACAAGAATTCCGGATGAGGATATTGTGGGTGAATTTATGATGAATGCGCTGCGATTGCGTAAAGGCGCACCGGCAACACTTTTGCACCAACGAACCGGTAAACCAAGCGATTCAATTAGTAAAGCGCTTGAAGCACTTGAGGCGCGTGGGCTTATGCAGAGTGGAAAAGAGAGACTGGTTACAACACCTAATGGATACCGCTATCTAGATTCCGTGGTTGAAGCTTTTTTTTGAGGGTTGGGCCAATCTAGGCCAGATCCGACGTGGCTCTCGCGAACATCAAATCCCACACACCGTGTCCGAGCCGATGGCCGCGGCGCTCAAACTTCGTCTCGGGGCGTGATTCTGGCCTAGGGATATAGTTACCGGGCCCAGCCGTATTAGTGAGGGCAGAGTTGCCAGACAATACTTCCATCATGTGTTCTGCATAAGGCTCCCAGTCGGTTGCCAAATGCAAATGCCCGCTGCCAGAAAGGCGGCTGACAACCAGTTGCACAAACTCAGGCTGTATCAGTCGCCGCTTATGGTGGCGCTTTTTGTGCCATGGATCGGGAAAGAAAATTTGCAGCAAGTCGATCGAATGAGGCGGAATCGCATCTTCCAACACCTGAACCGCGTCCTCTGCGAACACTTTTAGGTTTTTGAGGCTGCGCTTATCAACCTCTGACAACAGCTTGCCCACGCCCGGGGTATGGACCTCTATGCCCAGAAATCTGTCGCCAGAGTTTTGATCGGCCATCGCTACCAAGCTGTCGCCCATACCAAAGCCTATTTCTAGAATGCGACGTCCTGCGACATCAAACGACTGGTCCCAATCAAAATTCTTATCACTCAATTGAAAGCCGTGCAGCGGGAATCCATTGGTCCACCCTTTTTGCTGGCTTTCAGTCATCCTGCCCGCGCGAATGACAAAGCTCTTAATTCGCTGCCCTATGCGATCAGTCATTGTCAGCCAACCCTAGCGACGCGACGAAGGCACAAACCCAGCCGAGCAGGAGCAAAAGACCACCCACAGGGGTAACTGCACCCAGCAAAGGGGTATCCGTAACTACGAGCAAATACAAGCTGCCAGAAAAAACAATAATCCCTGCGATAAAGGCGCGCAACGCCCGATCTAGCCAAACAGAACGTGTGCCTATGAAGAGACCTGACAAGGCTAGGATTACCACGGCGTGAAGCAGGTGATAGTCGACAGCGGTCGCCCACGTTTCTAAACGGTTCGATGCGGCGTTGGAAGCAAGCGCGTGCGCACCAAAAGCGCCTAATGCAACGCCTGCGAACCCAAGCACGCAGGCGATAGTCACATAAGAAAACTTCATAGCACGGTGTTTAGGCGAGCATTCCCGTCCGCAACTTTTTCATGGCGTTGCTCTCAAGCTGCCGGATACGCTCAGCCGACACACCATACTCTTCAGCCAGCTCATGCAAAGTTGCCTTCGGCTCGGACAACCAGCGGCGAGCGACAATGTCGCGACTCCGGGCATCAAGGGAAGACAAGGCTTCAGAAAGCTGACTTTGCTCATGAGCTACGTGATCAGCAGATTCAACCATCATGGCTGGATCCATCGACTGGTCCTCTAGGTACTGCTGAGGCGCCTGCCATACTGACTCTTCGTCGGCATCTACCGGCATATCAAAAGCCACATCACGACCCGACAACCGGCTTTCCATACGTGTCACTTCCGCGGGATCTACGCCAAGATCCTCTGCAATCGCCAGCGTCTCTGCCTCGGTGAGCCAATGTGTACCTTTTTTCTGGCCACGCAAATTAAAGAACAACTTGCGCTGCGCTTTGGTCGTAGCCACTTTGACGATTCGCCAATTTTTCAGAATGTATTCGTGCATCTCAGCTTTTATCCAATGCACAGCAAAAGACACGAGGCGTACACCTTTGGTTGGATCAAAGCGCTTCACTGCCTTCATCAAACCAACATTACCTTCTTGGATAAGGTCAGCTTCTTGCAAGCCATAGCCTGAGTACGAGCGGGCGACATGAACTACAAATCGCAAGTGAGCAAGTACTAACTCACGCGCAGATTCAACGCAGTTCTCATAAAAAAGTCGTTCAGCAAGCTCTCTCTCTCGCTCAATCGAGAGAATCGGGATTGCGCTAACGGTCTGTACGTACGCACCAAGATTAGCCCCAGGCACCATACTGAGAACGGCACTTGGTGATAAGGCAACTGCTGTATTGGTCTCTGACATACGCGAAACTCCTAAACTCTTCGAAGATTTTAGCACTCTTGTCGTGAGAGTGCTAATTCGCATAAAAGTTCCAGCTGTAGGCTAACGAGGCTGAATACGCGTCAAATGGAGCTGAACGGAGTAACAGGCACTTGTCCAGCCAAGAACTGAGCCTAGACCCACTAGCACCGTCAAATCGCTAAGATCGAAAATGGCGACCGTAACCGAGCGATCGTATAATTCGAATAATTGAGATATCGGCGCGTTCAGTATTTCAAGTGTCATGAAAATCAGTACACCTGATACCAGTCCTCCGAGTGCACCGATCAATGCGCCCGTGTACAAGAATGGGCGCCTAGCAAACGCATTGCCGCCACCTATCAATTTGATGACGACGATTTCTTCTCTGCGCGACTCAATACCTAGCCGCAACGTATTCCCCAGTGTCAACACAACGCCCAACGCCATTGCCATACCTAAGGCCACGGCGATGGACCGCGCCAACGCCAAAAACGCCTCTAGCCGCTCTAACCAGCGGCTGTCTAAAACGACTTCTGCAACGCCAGGCAAGACCGTCAAGTCTTGACTAAGTTGCTCAAGACCCGCTGAACGAATATTTGGAGCTGGATACAGCCATAGTGTGTGGGGAAGTGGATTACTCTCCAGTCGACTTGATAGTGCGTCCAAACCTGTAGCTTCAATAAACTCCGTTAAGGCCGTATCGCGATCGATGACTTTTACCGAAGCCACGCCTGGTCGTAGCGCGATTCTCTCGGCTAATAGTTTTGCATCGTCAAGCGTCACACGGGATTCGGTGAGGAGGGAGAGCTGAGGCGGGGCGTCTAACCGCTTGACCTCTTGATTGACGGCGTTTGCTAATGCGAGCCCGAACGTTGGGAGTGCCAACGCAAAAGCGATGACTAGGACAGTGAGCGTATTGGAAATAGGCTCTCGCAACATTTTTTCGACACTTGTTTTGGCTGCTGCACGATGGTGGTACGCCCAGGCTAGCACTTGAGGCCTTGGGCCTGACCCCGCCCCTGCTGGTGACTGTCCCACCATTAACTATCACCTCGCAAATCAGTGTTTAGCGTGATTAGACGCCCTTCTTTAAGCGTAAGGATTCGCTGTGACATCCGAGAGATCAGTCCCAAATCGTGACTAGCGACAATGACTGTGACACCGACGCTATTAAATGCGGCAAATAAACCCATGATCTCAGCGGACAGCTGGGGATCTAGATTACCCGTCGGCTCATCCGCTATAAGGATCTTAGGGCGTGCAACGACAGCCCGTGCAATACCAACACGCTGCTGTTCGCCTCCGGATAACATCTCAGGTGACGCCCGTTCTCGGGCCAGTAGACCGACTTTGTCTAGAGCAGCGCGCACACGACGGTCAATATCACGCTTTGTAAAACCCGCTATTTCGAGTGGGAGCGCTACGTTATGGAAAACTGAGCGATCGAACAGCAGCTTATGGTCTTGAAAAACCACACCAAAATCTCGTCGGTACGCAGCGATACCCGAGTCGCGGATTTTCGACAGCGGCCGACCGTTTACCGAAACCTCTCCGGAAGTGGCGCGATCGAGCAAAAGTAATAATCTCAGAAGCGTGCTCTTGCCCGCTCCCGAATGTCCTGTCAGAAAGGCCATCTCGCCACTTGCCATGCTGAAGGTTAAATCGATCAGCGCATCACGCTGGTCAAACCGTTTCCCCACACGATCAAAAACGAGATCCATAGCTAACTACCGACCGCTATTAAACAATGCATCAACGAACTCGTTAGCATTGAACGGACGGAGATCTTCAACGCCTTCTCCAATGCCAATGAAGCGAATGGGACGCTTGATCTGTTCGCCAATGGCGAAAACGACACCGCCCTTTGCCGTGCCATCTAGTTTCGTCAGAGCAATACCTGTCACACCTACACAAGCGTCGAATTCTTTTGCTTGTGCAACGGCGTTCTGTCCGGTGCCCGCATCCAGAACCAATAATGTCTCGTGAGGGGCGGATGCATCGGCCTTCTTCATGACACGCACAATCTTTTCTAGCTCGGTCATCAAATGCGCCTTGTTGTTCAGTCGTCCAGCCGTATCAGCGAGAAGCACATCAATATTACGTGCTTTAGCCGCGCTCAACGCATCAAATAGCACGGACGCACTGTCGGCGCCCGTATGTTGTGCGACGACTGGGACATTATTTCGCGCGCCCCAGGCTTGAAGCTGCTCAACCGCTGCTGCTCTAAACGTATCGCCCGCAGCGAGCATCACCGACTTTCCCTGCGACTGATATCGGTGGGCTAACTTGCCAATAGTCGTGGTCTTACCCGCTCCATTGACACCGACAACCAAAACAACGAGTGGACCCTCCTCAGATTCAGGAAGCTCTGCAGTCTCGGTTGCCAAAGTCTCAACCAGAAGACGCTTCAGTGTCGCCATCACCGCCTCAGCATCTACGGCAGAATTGCGAGGATGCGCTGCAATCAAGCGATCCATGATGACGTGGGTTGTGGCTACACCAACATCTGCCATCAAAAGTTCGGTTTCAAGCGCCTCAATGACATCATCGTCAATCGTTGCGCGCACACCCAGCGCTGACTCTAAGCCCGAAATAAGTGATTGACTGGTTCGACCCAGACCCAGCGTCAAGCGTCCAAACCAAGAAGCCTGCCCCGCCTCCTTCTTCTCCACTGCCGTGTCTTTGGCAGCAAGATCAGGCGACACCTGCGTCTCTTCTTTGTGCTTACGTCCAAACCACTTCATATTATTTCAACTTCCTATCATCGCCGCGCACAAGATAAGCGCTATGCTATGCGAGTTTAACATCAGGTGCTTGCCTCATGAGCAAAAGTCGGCCGCGGCAATCCGCGAACCAACTCCGGATTATTAGTGGACAATGGCGCGGTAGGAAGTTGAGCTTTCCGGATGCCGAGGGACTGCGTCCCACCGCTGATCGAGTACGAGAAACCCTCTTTAACTGGCTGGCAGGGCATGTTGTCGAGTCAAGGTGTTTGGACATGTTTGCGGGCTCAGGCGCGCTCGGCTTTGAGGCGCTCTCCCGAGGCGCGAGCCACTGCTGCTTTGTCGATCAAAACTCCGCCGTGCTTCAGCAAATTCAAACTAACTGTCGAATGTTAAATGCGACTTCGAGAACCGAGCATCTACTCGCTGATGCGAGTAAGCCTTTAGAAACCATCGGCAAATTCGATATCGTCTTTCTCGATCCGCCGTTTAGAGGCTCTGCGCTGCAAGCCTGTCTTGACTGGCTATTAACAAGTCCCTTACTGAAATATGACACCCTTATCTACATTGAGACAGCTAAGAACACGCCATGGCGAAACGAGGCCCTCGACATCATAAAAGAAAAACAAGCTGGAGACGTCTCTTACAGACTAACTAAACTTAGATAGTTTGATTTGTCCCCGTGATTTGGGTTGTGTAGTCTCTGCCCGTATATAAGAAGAGCAGTTGTTATGCGAAACCACACCATTGTCTACCCTGGTACATTTGACCCAATTCACAAAGGTCACGTTGACCTTGTCGAGCGAGCAGCGCTTTTATTCGACAGAGTTGTGATTGGGGTTGCCGATAGCGCAAAAAAACAGCCGCTTTTTTCGACGGAAGAGCGGATTGATCTCGCCGAGCAATCGTTTGCTCACCTCGATAACATCGAAGTAAAAGGCTTTTCCGGTTTGTCTATTCGCTTTGTCGAAGCTCAAGGATCGAATTGTGTGCTCCGAGGTATTCGTACTACCGCAGATTTTGAGTTCGAATATCAACTTGCCAACATGAATCGAGCAATGAACCCCAACTTCGAGAGTATCTTCCTGACACCGACCAACGACCTCTCCTATATCTCATCGACATTGGTTCGAGAAATTGCCTCCATGAACGGCGATATCGAAGACTTCGTTACACCGGTCGTACTTGCTGCCTTGAAGGAAAAGTTTGCGGCTAACGCTGGCAATTTGGGCAAAACACCGTAGAGCGATTTGACTGTCTGATTTCTCTCAGCTCCCGACCTTCGCAGCGCTTACACAACTCACCCGCACGACCATAAACCTGCAAACTCTGTGCGAAATAACCGGCTTTTCCGTCACCACCCACGAAATCGCGTAATGTCGTACCGCCCACCTCAATCGCAGTCACCAAAACTTGCTTAATAGTCTCAACTAACAGCTCATATCGCACTTTACTGATGTTATTAGCCGCTCGATCCGGCCTTATACCTGCTATGAAGAGCGCCTCATTTGCATAGATGTTTCCAACACCCACGACCACTTTTGCATCCATTATAATATGCTTAACCGGAGACGAGCGTTTACGGGAAGTGCGGTAAAGATAGTCCGCAGAAAAATCCGCCGACAGGGGTTCGGGGCCTAGATGGTCGAGCAACACATGCGATGTATCGTCTAACCAGTGCATGCTGCCAAACCTACGAGGGTCGTGGTAGCGGAGCAAGAGTCCGCTTTCGAGCACTATGTCGACATGATCGTGTTTACGCGGTTCCTCATTCTTAGAGGAAAGACGCAGAGAGCCCGACATTCCCAAATGAACCAGTAGACTACCGTTCTGAAAGTCGATAAGCAGATACTTGGCGCGACGCCGAGTCGACAGCACTCTTGCGCCTTGCAACCGCTGTTCCAAGTCATCGGAAATTGGCCATCGCAGTCTCCGGTCACGAATCGTAACCGCCGTCACAGTGCGCCCAACAACGTGGGGCTCAATTCCTCTTCGCGTTGTTTCTACTTCAGGTAGCTCTGGCACCTATTTCTCCAAAACTTCTCTCTCCAAAACCCATTTCGCCACCATCTATCTACCTCACGAAACAGCTCGGTTCTATTCAAAAACACGTGCTTCAGAACAAATTGTTTAAACGCCAAGGTATCGGACAAAAAAAACCCCGGCAATGCCGGGGTCTTCGAACCGCTTTACACTTACTTGATCTTACCTTCTTTGTAGATCACGTGCTTACGTGCGACAGGGTCGTACTTCTTCATTTCCAACTTGTCAGGCGTTGTACGCTTGTTCTTGTCGGTCGTGTAGAAATGGCCTGTGCCCGCTGTAGAATTCATTCGAACTTTTTCACGCATTGCTAACTACTCCTCAAACCTTTTCGCCGCGGGCTCGCAGTTCAGAAAGAACTGTCTCGATTCCGCGCTTATCGATAATTCTCATACCTTTAGGCGAGACGCGCAAAGAAACGAATCGCTTCTCTGACTCGACCCAAAAACGATGATTGTGAAGATTAGGCAGGAAGCGTCTGCGAGTGCGATTCTTCGCATGCGAGACATTGTTGCCCGTCATCGGACGCTTACCTGTAACTTGACATACTCGCGACATCTGTCTGTCCACCAAAAAAAGGAGCGGCAAGATACCAAAGGGCTGGCGCTTAAGCAACACGCAGATTTACACAAATCCTAAGTTTCTCAGGCTTTGGCAACGGCCCGAGGCGACGATGACGTGATCTGCGAGCGCGATATCGACAAGCTTTAAACACCTCGCCAGCTTTCGCGTCGTTTCGATATCAGCATCGCTTGGAATAAGCGAACCGGAGGGATGGTTATGAGCCACAACAATCGAGACCGCATGATGCGACAGCGCGCGCGTCAAAACGACTCTTTGATGGACACACGCACTGTCTATTGACCCCACAAACAAAATTTCGCTAGCAATAAACTGGTGCCGCGCATCTAAAAACACCGCAACAAATGTCTCTCGTATTCGTCCGTCTAGCACCTCGATCAAGTACCGCTGAAGCTCGCCCCAACCCATTGGGTCTCGAGCGATATCAAAGCACTCCTCAGACATGAGGATATGAAGCTTGAACATAGCTCTAAGTCGAAGCCGCCCCACTCGGGTAAGTGCCGGATGACAATATTCACCGTCGCTAAGCCCCCGAAAAAATGCGCGCCGAGAAACATGGGACGGGCAACTGCACACCAACGCCTCGGCCGCGGAGGCAGAAATAGTGAGTAGTTCAGCCGTCAGCAAAATAAGCTCACGATCACCGCCCAAAATTCACCCTTTCATTGTTTTCCAACTTATAGGCACCGAAAGAAAAAAGCAGCGTCGCTCATAGCACTTTGCCACCGCCAACGGATCAAACATCCCTCGAGTCGTGCGAAACCGCCCAGATACAGCTTTAATTGCAACCTCTCCTAGCTAAACTTCGCTCAGCTACTCGCAATTTGCTGTGTGATCTTCTTAGTCAAACCAAGGTGTCTCGAACACAACAGCTCGGCCTTTTCGCTTCGCGGCCCAACTCGACTTTTTATTTTTGGCTTTTAAGACCCAAGATCAGGAGCAACACCAATCTGGCAACTTAGACAGGTACAACGTCTGCTTCACGGCACCCAGTAAGATCGTCAATGAAGGCAACAAAGAAACATTGCTTTCATTTAAGAAAGCCTCACAACCTATATCGGGCTGATCTTTGGGAAGTACTACCAGCCGAGATCGGTAGGATTAATCGCAAGTGGATGCTACCTTTAACAACAATACTCCCAGTTGCATCGGGCAAATGGCACGACTTTTAAATCGCAATTTCATCATTGGCATCACCGGTAGTATCGCCGCATACAAGGCCGCCGAAATTACACGTGAATTAATTCGTGAAGGCGCCAATGTGCGCGTCATTATGACAGAAGGTGCCTGCGAGTTTATTACACCACTCACCCTGCAGGCGCTTTCAGGCAATCCTGTTCACACGGGGCTTCTTGATACTGAAGCAGAAGCGGCCATGGGCCATATCGAGCTCGCACGCTGGGCAGATTCGGTCATTGTGGCTCCGGCGAGTGCAGACTCTATTGCTCGACTCGTTCAAGGAAGGGCTGACGACTTGCTTGGCGCCTGCGTACTCGCGACGCCAGCCCCCGTATTTGTAGCCCCTGCTATGAATCAAGAAATGTGGGCCAAAGAGGCAACGCAGCAAAATATTGAGGTCTTGAGAAAGCGCGGGATAGGCATTCTGGGACCCGATTCGGGCAGCCAAGCTTGTGGGGATATAGGTGCGGGTCGCCTGCTTGCACCGAACGAAATCGTCGAGTCACTCATTGCTCGTTTCTCAACCGGCCTGCTTGTAGGTAAAAAAGTCGTAATCACGGCAGGACCAACGAGAGAGCCACTCTGTCCTGTCCGTTACCTCAGCAACCGGAGCTCTGGTAAAATGGGATATGCGTTAGCTGAAGCCTGTGTGAATGCAGGTGCACGCACGACGCTGATTTCAGGTCCTGTCCACTGCGCGGCCGCGTCGGGTGTTGACGTGGTGCAAGTAGAAACGACTCTTGAAATGCTTGAAGCAAGCTTAGCCGCGGCAGGAGAAGCAGATATCTTTATTGGCGCTGCTGCGGTCGTGGACTTCAAGCCCGAAGTGGTTGCAACACAGAAGATAAAGCGCGCGGGATCGGAAACAATGACACTCAACTTGGTCTCGAATCCAGACATTATTGCAACCATTTCAGCTTTGGAGAATAGGCCTAGTTTGGTCGTTGGCTTTGCTGCAGAAACTAACGACGTAACGGCTTATGCACGTGACAAGCTCCACCGAAAGAACCTTGATTTCATTTTTGCTAACGACGTGAGTAACGAAGCGATAGGATTCAACAGCGAGAGCAATGCGGGAACTCTGATCAGTGCGGACAGCGAAATTGCGATGGCTATGTCATCCAAACGAGTCCTCGCGGAAATTATAGTCACTGAACTAGCAAACCATCTGGCAGGAAAATGAGCACCTCTGTAATACCACCAGAAGGCGAGATTTTAGCCGAAAATAAGCGCAATAGAGACGTCGGATCATCAAGCGAACCAAGCTTGAGGATCGAAGGTGACGACGATAGCTGTCGAAGCCGACTTGAAGGGCTTATTTCCGATCTCCTTTCACGCGATAACCCTGAGCTTTCACTAACATTCCCCACATCCAGCATGACAACCCTCAGGAGCCCGTAGGCAATGTCATTAAACAGACCGGACGCAGAGCAATTTGCGCGTGTCCTCACCGAGTCACTGCCCTATATTCAGCGGTTCACCGGCAAAACAATGGTGATCAAGTTTGGCGGCAATGCGATGACTGACCCTGAACTCCACGAGAGCTTCGCTCGCGATGTTGTACTCATGAAGCTGGTGGGTATGAATCCTATTGTTGTGCATGGCGGAGGCCCTCAAATTGGTCAACTCCTGAGTCGCTTGGGAATTGAATCCCGATTCGTCGGTGGTATGCGAGTTACTAATGAGGAAACGGTCGATGTTGTCGAGATGGTCCTCGGGGCTTCGGTTAACAAGGAAATTGTCGAAAGTATTCATCGAAACGGGGGTCGCGCCGTAGGTATTACAGGAAAGGACGGTGAGCTTATAAAAGCCAGAGCGCTGACAGGACACCTTAACGAAGATGGTGCCGAAGACATTGGTTTGGTCGGGGAGGTAGACAGTGTAGATACGGACATCCTGACCATGCTCGCCAACAGCGACTACATCCCAGTCATCGCGCCAGTGGCTGGAGGTGCTGATGGTCTTACCTACAACATCAATGCCGATCTGGTCGCGGGTAGGCTGGCAGAGGTTCTGCAGGCAGAGAAGCTGATGTTACTCACTAATGTGAACGGCCTATTGGATGGCAATGGGAAAACACTCACTGGGCTAACAACGCAACGAGTTGATGAGCTAATAGCCGCTGGCGTCATAACGGGTGGCATGCTTCCTAAGGTACAGTGCGCCATGGACGCCGTTCGATCAGGTGTAACCAGTGCTCACATCATCGATGGACGAGTGCCGCATGCTACATTGCTCGAAATCTTTAGCGATGAGGGCATCGGCACCTTGATCACGAACAAGACCATGGGTACGGTTGACCGCCCATAATCGCAACTCTTCACACGCACCGGCGGACATGATGCCTAAGAAACAAAGTGGTCGAAAAGAGCAAATCCTTCAAACACTGGCAGAAATGTTGGAGTCGAGTCCTGGAAGTAAAATAACCACGGCTAAATTAGCTAGCAACCTCGGCGTATCAGAGGCTGCGCTGTATCGCCACTTCCCATCGAAAACGCGGATGTACGAATCATTGATCGACTTTGTCGAAGACACGCTTTTCAGCCGAATAACTCAAATCCTCAGCGAAGAAACAAAACAACTAGCCCGGTGCAAAAAAATCCTCACGCTGTACCTAATTTTTTGTGAGCGAAACCCGGGAATCACGCGCATCCTTAGCGGCGACGCACTCATGGGCGAACATGAACGTCTACGCGATCGGGCAAGTCAGGTTTATGATCGTATCGAAACCCAGTTGCGTCAGTGTCTGCGCATGGCGGAAATAGAGGAAGGCTGGAGAACGGCGATACCTGTTAACTCAGCTGCAAATATGCTGATGGCAACGGCTGAAGGAAGGGTCGCGCAATTCGTCAGGTCAAACTTTTCGCGGTCACCTACTGAGGGCTGGGAGGAGCAGTGGGCAATCATCACTAGCGCACTTGCAATCGACGTGCCCGGAAGCCAATAACAAGGACTAGTTGTCAAGCAGTGAAGGGTCTCGACTGAGCGATCTCCGCAACGCAACCTCGTCCTGCAGCTGCAGAAATCGATCTCGGTCGCGAGCCGCATCGATGTCTTCTATGGTGCTGTAGCGCAACAAAAAAACGCTCCCACTCAGCCAGGCGTGCACGCTCTGCTTCCGCACCTCGTTTTAGACGCTCGACGAGGTCTTTGTCATTGAGCTCGGAATCACTCAATTGGCGGGGTACCACCTTGATAACTTCGCCCAAGGGGTTTAGTACTTCATAACCTCTTCCAGCGAACTTTGCAGGTACGTGCCAATCTGCAACAGTACCTCCGGCTTCATTTTTATAGCGGTACAAATTATCAACGGTAGCTACCGAGCAAGTGAACAGAACCAACACCAGTGCTAGTTGCTTAGACACCATATTGCTCCCGATAGGCCTTCATTTTCTCTAAGCTGGACTCAAGATCCGACTGGGCCTCGAGCCAATCAATAATGTCGTGCATATTGATAACTGACCTCACCGTTAAGCCCAAAGTGGTTTGAACCTCCTCAACAGCAGACTGCTCACCCACGCCGCGTTCACAACGATCCAAACCGATGACAACTCCCACGGGATTTGCGCCATATTCTCTAATGAGATCGACTGAATGACGAATCGCTGTCCCTGCGGTAATCACATCGTCAACGATCAAAATATCGCCTTCCAACGAAGCGCCAAGCAAAATGCCACCCTCGCCATGAGTTTTCGGCTCTTTTCTGTCAAAGGTAATGGCAAGGTCTCTATCATGATCTTTCTGCAGTGCAATACCCGTTGCCGTTGCTAGCGGAATACCTTTATACGCAGGGCCAAAAAGCCCGACCACGTTGTCGAGCATAGGTTGCGCGGCGTGCGCGTAACAAGCACCCAACGTTGCCATCGCCTCACCTGTTGAAAATACGCCTGCGTTGAAAAAGTAAGGGCTTATTCGGCCAGATTTCAGCGTAAATTCGCCAAACTTCAGCGCACCAAAGCGGATTGCCAGTTCTATAAACTGATTTTTGCTTTCCGATTCTTGCACCAAAACGCTCCACTGAAACAGGAATATAAAATGGTAAAGATTTAACCTCACGGTGTCTCGAAGTTTTCAGTCTCATACCATCTGACGTAGTATACCTCTCTCGTGAATTAGGAAACAAAAATGAAGGTGTTGTCACTAGTTGTGGATGGCCTCGAGCGTGCTCGCGAAGAGGGGCTCGTGCCATGGGTATTTCAGCAAGGAGCTGACATCATCTGCCTGCAAGATACGCGTTGCTCTGAGTATTCCCTATCCTCCAACGACTTTTTCCCCAGTGAATATCACGCGTATTTTGCTGACAACTATGACGATCATCGCATTAACGGTGTCGCCATTTACTGTCGAGAAATGCCAAAAGCCATTATGTTCGGTTTAGGGTTTATGGATTTCGACCCTCTCGGCTTGTATATCCAGGCCGATTATGCGGATTGCAGTATCGGCAGCATTTTGGTGCCCTCATCGAAGTCAGAAAATGCTGCACAAAAGATGCACTTCCTCAACCAGCTGAGTGGTCACCTGCAAAAAGTCCGCAACAAAAAGCGTGAGTTTATTCTCTGTGGTGGATGGGAGCTCGCTTGGCAGCCCAGAGACGCTGAGGAATCAGGTAATCGCATAGATATTCCGGGATTTACAAGTGAAGAGCGGGATTGGCTGGGCTCTCTATACCGAACCGGCTACACCGATGCCTTCCGACAAGTAGATCACGTGGACGATGATTTCACGTGGTGGCCTGAGGGAGACGAAAAGCCGGGCTTACGCACAGATACGCATATTGTTTCGGATGGCATCGCCGAGAGGGTAACAGCCGCCTACGTTGAGAGCGAAGAGGCCTTTTCAAGTCACGCCCCAGTAATTATCGACTACGATGTCGAACTATGATGCTGTGAGCGCCGCCATTTGAGCCGCGTTGAGTTCAGTGCCCGCCGCCTCTGCCAGATCTAAGAGTGCGTTTAATTCGCCTCGGCTGAAAACCTTTTCTTCAGCCGTTCCCTGCACTTCTATTAGGCCACCATCAGCCAACATCACGATATTCATGTCGCTGTCAGCAGTTGAGTCTTCAGGGTAATCGAGATCCAGGACGGGTGTACCTTGCCAAATGCCGACCGACACAGCAGACACCATACTCTTGAGTGGATCTGTTTTAAGGTCGCCGGCGCGTTGCAACACGTTCAAAGCCGAAACAAGCGCAACACTTGCCCCAGTGATGGCTGCTGTACGTGTACCTCCGTCAGCCTGGAGTACATCACAATCAATGGTAATCGTTCGCTCACCCAGTTTCTTTAGGTCAATGCTTGCGCGTAGCGATCGTCCGATTAATCGTTGGATTTCAACAGTTCGGCCACTTTGTTTTCCTCGAACTGCCTCTCTGTCCACTCGCGAATTGGTGGAACCAGGAAGCATGCCATATTCGGCGGTCAACCAACCTTGGCCTTTACCGCGCAAAAATCCCGGCACTCCCTCACTTATAGAGGCGGTACACAACACACGTGTATCGCCAAACGATGCCAGCACACTACCCGCCGACTGCTTGGTAAATCCCAGTTCAAACGACACTTCTCGCATTTGATCGGGGCGTCGTGCGCTTGGTCTCATCCATTTTCTTGCTGTCATTTCTCGCCTTTTTTGAGAGGGTTTATTGCAATAGCTGTTCCTGCCCAGTCTACTTGATAGACTAGGCCGATTGTTAAACGTTGGAGCATTCCATGGCACAGAGCATGACAGGCTTCGCCAATCAAACCACCACTTTGGGCGAATGGAAGCTGTCATTTGAGTGTAAATCTGTCAACAGCCGCTTCCTCGACATAACATTGAAACTACCGGAGGTGCTAAAGACGACTGAGCCACAAATCAGGCAAGCTATTAACAACAGCTTGTCTCGAGGCAAAGTCGAGCTTACGGTTCGCTTGGAACGCGACGCAAGCTCGCCTGAAGCACAAGTGGACACGGATAAGCTTTTGGAACTCGAGAAAGCTCTAGAAACTATTCGCAGCACCTTGCCCGACATACAAGCGCCAACGACGCTCGATGTACTGCAGATGCCCGGTATCTGGGTGAGCGAACAAACAAATGTTGAAAATCTCCATGCCAACTGCGTGGCCCGCATGCCCGAGTTGTTGAGCGCACTAGTCGCCCATCGTAAAGCCGAGGGCGACCGTCTTGAAGCAATGCTCAAAGAAAGATGCCAGGCAATTTCAAAGATTGTTGCGGATTATCGCAAGGAGCTGCCGAAACTCAATACGCTGCATCAGACAAAACTCCGCGAACGAATCACTGCTCTCAACGTGGGTCATGATGAGAAGCGACTCGAGGAAGAACTGGCGTATCTTGCCAATAAGTCCGATGTGGCTGAAGAGCTCGATCGGCTTGAAGCACACATTGAGGCAATTTATGAGTCACTTCAAAACGATGAGCCCTGCGGCAGACGACTCGATTTTCTCATGCAAGAGCTTAATCGTGAGGCAAATACGCTGGGATCCAAAACGACCTCACTTACCACCACGAATACGGCAGTAGAGCTAAAAGTGCTGATAGAACAAATGCGCGAGCAGGTACAAAACCTTGAGTGATAAAGAAAAAATAAGCGGGCAACTTTATGTAGTTTCAGCGCCGAGTGGCGCCGGAAAGACATCGCTCGTCAAAGCACTTGTAGAGGCGAACGAAGGCCTGGTGGTCTCGGTTTCTCACACAACACGAGCAAAGCGCCCTGGAGAAATCGACGGTGTTAACTACCACTTCGTTTCAGAAGCAGAATTCCGCGACTTACAAGAGCAAGGAGGATTCTTCGAGTGGGCGCAGGTGTTCGATAACTTTTACGGTACCAGCAAAGAAGGTGTCATGCGACAGCTAAGTCAAGGCATGGACGTGATTTTGGAAATAGACTGGCAGGGCGCAAAGCAAGTTAAACGTCACATGCCCGATGCTGTCGCTGTGTTCATTTTACCGCCATCTACCGCCGCACTGCGTGAGCGCTTAACCGGACGTGGGCAGGATGACTCTAGCGTTATAGAAAGGCGAATGCAGTCTGCGCGAGAAGAGATCTCACACTATGGCAAGGCGGACTATGTGGTGTTAAACGACCGGTTTGAAACGGCGCTGACCGACCTACAGGCCATCGTTAAGAGCCAACGCCTGTCCCAACGCCATCAATCGTTGCGTCTCACGTCAGTTATTGCTGATTTGCTAGGTTAATGGCGCCTGGCGAAGTATCGACAATTACTGTGCGTAGCCGATATACTGTGCGACCTTTTATTTTCAGGACATCCGCATGGCACGCGTAACTGTTGAAGATTGCCTCGACAACGTCGACAACCGATTTGAACTCGTACTATTGGCGGCTAAACGCGCTCGTCAGCTAAGCACAGGTGGCAAGGACGCACTGGTGGAAGTCGATTCAGACAAAGCGACTGTATTAGCGCTTCGCGAAATTGCAGAGGGTTTGATTACACCCGATGTCATGGCGCGCGAGCACGAGCTCGAAGCAGAAGAAGAGTTCGCCGCGAGCTTTGAGACGCCTGTACTCTAAGTTGCCCAGCCGAGGCTAAAAAGCTAGGACTCGTGTCTACGCCGCTACAAGCATTAGGAGCCTCTCTCACCGACGTTTCTCGGCGGTGGAAGCTCCAAACAACTTCCCGACCTCAACTCCTTCCTACACACAACCAACGGCAGTCATTGACAGGCTTCGAAGAGGTGCTAAAAACCTATCTGCCTCCCGAGCAGGTTAGCACGATAAAACGTGCTTATTTTTACGCTGAGCAAGCCCACTATGGTCAAGCGAGACGCACCGGCGAGCCCTATGTAACCCACCCTCTAGCAGTGGCTACTGTGTTAGCACGGATGCACATGGACCATGAGAGCATCATGGCGGCGCTGCTACATGATGTCATCGAGGACACAGGGGTATCCAAAGAAGATATACGAACGCAGTTCGGTGAAGAGGTTGCTGACCTTGTCGATGGCGTGAGTAAACTCACCCACGTCGAATTTGACAGTGCGGAAATAAAGCAAGCTGAGAACTTTCAGAAAATGGCGCTTGCCATGGCGCGTGATATTCGCGTGATTCTCGTGAAACTTGCGGATCGACTACACAACATGCGTACTTTGGGGGCCCTAAAACCCGAAGCGAAGAAGCGGATTGCCAACGAAACACTCGATATTTATGCACCGATAGCGACCCGCCTGGGCATGAATGAAGTGCGCATGGAGTTTGAAGATCTCGGCTTTAGAACGCTCTATCCCATGCGAGCACGACGAATCGAGGCGGCGCGCGAGGCGGCTCGTGGCCGTCGCAAACAACTTATCGAGGATATTAACGAGCAGCTTGAACAGACATTACAGCGAGATCACATCGAAGCAACAGTTGTCGGGCGCGAGAAGCACCTTTATAGCATTTACTCAAAAATGCGAGAGAAACGAAAATCCTTCTCTGACATCATGGACATTTTTGCCTTTCGGATCATTGTCGATGACGTTGATGCCTGCTATCGGACACTAGGCGTCGTTCACTCATTATACAAACCGGTGCCAGGCGAGTTTAAAGACTACATCGCCATCCCCAAGGCGAATGGCTATCAATCTCTTCATACGGTTCTAAGGGGAATGCACGGCGTGCCGATTGAAATCCAAATTCGTACTCGCGATATGGAAGATATGGCCAACAACGGCATCGCTGCTCACTGGCTCTACAAGAGCAATCAGGAAACCGCAAATATCCCGCAGATGCGCGCTCGCGAGTGGGTTAAAGGTCTGCTTGAGATGCAACAAACCGCCGGCAACTCGCTCGAATTTATTGAAAGCGTCAAAGTCGACCTGTTCCCAGATGAGGTCTATGTCTTCACCCCGCGTGGCGAAATTATGGAGCTTCCAAAGGGCGCCTGCGCCCTTGATTTTGCCTATGCCGTCCACACTGATGTGGGTAATCGATGCGTCGCATGCCGAATCAATAACCAGTTGGCGCCACTGTCGGAACCGCTTGAGAGCGGTGCCAGCGTTGAAATCATAACATCACCCGCAGGACGACCCACCCCCTCATGGCTGAACTTCGTGATTACTGCACGCGCACGGTCTCAAATACGACATTTCCTGAAACAGCAGCAGCACGAGGACTCGGTGGCCCTCGGGCAGAAGCTATTGACCAAGGCAATCGCCGCACTTACGCCTCATGACGTAATCGACAACAAGACACTCAAAACACGTGTTGAAGAGCATTACCGGGGATCAACCTACGAGACGATCCTGACAAACTTGGCACTGGGCAATCAGCTACCGCAAGTTGTTGCAGCAACGCTGCTAGGGCAGTCCGGTGCGTCTTTAGAAAATGACCAAAGCGCTATGGAGATCAAGGGCACGGAAGGCTATGTGCTGGTTTACGCCAAGTGCTGTTGTCCGCTACCTGGGGATCCCATCGAAGGCTTCCTTAGCCCAGACCGCGGTTTGGTTGTCCATCGAGAGAACTGTCGCAATCTTGATGACTTACGTGAACAACCAGAGCGTTTAATGCCTCTGCGATGGGATGATCAAATAGAGGGCACATACCCTGTTGCTCTTAGAATTGAAATGGCTAATCAGCGTGGCATGATCGCCACATTGGCAACGAAACTCAGCGCCATCGGCCTCAATATCGAGCGGATCTCCACTCAGGATGAGTCGGTGCACTTCTCCAATATCATCATCGAATTACAACTCAATAGCCGAGTTCACCTTGCTCGCGTCATGAAGCGTATTCGCGTTATGGACGGAGTTCGCAAGGTTGTCCGTTGTAGCCGGCGATAATCAAATCACAGCTTAATCAAGACAGGTAACCCCATGAATAATCGCGCAGTTATTAGCACCTCAGCCGCTCCCTCGGCTATTGGTCCCTACTCTCAAGCGGTAAAGGTTGGTAATACCGTATGGATTTCAGGGCAAATCCCGTTGGATCCGACAACGATGGAAGTCGTGAATGGCGGCATCGAGGTAGAAACCCGTCAAGTGTTTGCAAACTTACAAGCGATTGCTGAAGCCGCTGGCGGCAGCCTTGATAACGCCGTAAAGATCAACATTTCACTCACGGACTTAGATAACTTCCAAGTCGTCAATGGTGTGATGGCTGAAGTGTTCAATCAGCCTTATCCAGCGAGAGCCTGTGTGCAAGTCGCAGCACTGCCCAAAGGCGTGCAGGTCGAGATCGAAGCTATACTCGCTATCTGAGCTAACCGACGACTGAGCATTACGCCCAGAGCCGCACTATCACAGTGCTTTGCTCACCGCCTCCTTATAACCCTCACGATAACTCGGATACTCAAGCGAGAAACCCATTGCCAGAAGCTTGGCGTTGCTTACTCGCCGATTTGCACGCGGCTGGTTATCTCGTTGTCCCTCAGGCTCGCGGCCTAGCTCTCGAAAACACCACGCCTCGAGCTCCCCCGTTGTCACTGGGCTGTTATCGTTGAGATTAAGCGTTGCGGGCAGGCTCTCGCCATGAAGGTCTCGTTTTATCAGTTCAACAATCACATTTGCTGCATCATCTCTATGAATCCGATTGGTGAAGCCGCTGTTGATACTCGATGACAGGCCCTTGAGTATCGGTCGTAACATAATCGGGTTACCACCGTCGTAGAGACCACTCGGTCGAACAACGGTGGTATAGGCGTGGCGCCTAAAACAAGCCTCACCAGCGAGTAAAGCGTCGACAAAGTGGTCCCCTGCTGCGAGCGGTGAGTCTTCGTTGACCCACCCGCCGGATCGCTCGGCATAGACCCGCGTCGACGATACGTAGATAGCCCTCTGGGCCTCGCTGAGTAAACCAGCACCGACTATATTATGCGCGGCTCTCGCATAGCCTTGCTGATAACCGACGACATCTCGGCTCGCCGGCACCGGCGTAAAAATCAGGTAGTCGGGCTTTAATTTCGCCGCTTCTGCCAAACTCTCGATAGAGCCATAGTCGCCATAAACTCGCTCGCTTAATGCCTCGGGCAAACCATCAGGATGGCGTGAGACACCGACTACATTGGCGAACTCTGAAAGCGATGACAAAGCGCGAGAGGCAAGGTCGCCAAAACCTATGAACATTACTGTCGGAGTCTTCACCTGCGCACCTTTGTCCCGTTATTATCAGAGGTCAAGGTAACCGAAGCTCACTGTGTCGAACAATAATCTTCAAGTGCCACTGCAGGATTTCAAAGGCGTTGGCCCAAAAGTTTTCAGCAAACTGGACTCTATGGGGCTTAAAACAGTTGAAGATCTTCTATTTCACTTTCCCCTCAGGTATCAAGATAAAACTCGACTTACTTGCATAGGCGAGCTAAGGGAGGGAGTCGATGCGGTAGTGAGGGGCACAATAAGGGCCTCGGGTATTGCTAAAGGCCGAAGACCGACGCTGATTGTAAAAGTAGACGACGGTACCGGACTGGTAACCTTGCGCTTCTTTCACTTCCGCCGTGCCCAAGCCCTACAACTTCGTGTTGGCGACACCATCACACTTTTCGGGCAACCGCGGCTTGTCGGCGGCGGAACCGAGTTTGCGCACCCTGAGTATGTTGTCGGCGATAAGGAGCCACAGCTCGAAGAGGCGCTCTCTCCGATCTATCCCGTCACTGAGGGTATGGGTCAGTCGACGATGCGTAATTTGACCCATCAAGCACTGAACTATCTACGGCAAAGTCCACCCGAGGACCTTCTGACGGACCTACCTGGCAGCAGGCCATCGATTACCGATTCGATTAACTTTCTACACCGACCACCACCCAATGCCAATATCTCAGCGATTGTTGCTGGTGAGCATCCAGCGCAATTGCGGCTGGCGTTAGAAGAGCTTATTGCTCATCAAATATCGCTTCTTTCCCGACGTGCACGAATACATCAAAAAACAGCTGTATCCGTTGCGTCACAAGGCAAACTAGCGACTGCCATTACCTACGCACTACCCTTTGAGCTAACATCCGCACAGAAAAGAGTCTGCTCAGAAATCTTAGCTGATCTACGCAAATCCACACCGATGCTTCGTCTCTTGCAAGGTGATGTTGGATCGGGAAAAACGCTTGTCGCTGCTTTGACTGCCTCGCATATGGTTGAGGCCGGACATCAAGTCGCTTTGATGGCACCAACAGAGCTTCTCTCTGAACAACACTTTTCGGGTTTCCAGAAATGGTTCGAGCCTTTGGGAATAAAGGTTCTTTGGCTAACCGGCCAAGTAAAGGGCAAAGCGCGCAAAACAGCACTTGAAAGTATCGAGGCGGGCGAAGTCGATATCGTTATTGGAACACACGCCTTGTTTCAGGATACGGTTGTCTTTAAGTCCTTAGGGCTTGTACTAGTCGACGAGCAGCACCGTTTTGGCGTCAACCAGCGGCTATCGCTCACGAGGCGCGGGCTAAACGAAATGACACCGCATCAGCTCACGATGACCGCCACACCTATTCCCAGAACACTGTCCATGGTCGCCTATGCTGATTTAGATTGTTCAACAATCGACGAATTGCCACCCGGTCGTAAACCCATTACAACCGTACTCATCGATAACGAACGTCGGCAGAGTGTTATCGAGCGCGTGGGAAATGCTTGCCAGCAAGGCCGGCAAGCGTACTGGGTGTGTCCGCTTATTGACGAAAGCGAAGCCCTTGATGCCAACGCAGCAGAAGTCACAGCGACAAAGCTAACAGAAGCGCTTCCCAATCTACGTATTGGGCTTCTGCATGGGCGCGTATCTAGTCAAGAGAAGGCGGAGGTCATGGCCGCCTTTACAAATGGCGACTTGGACATTTTAGTCGCTACCACCGTTATCGAAGTTGGTGTCGACGTTCCCAATGCGAGTCTTATGATCATTGAGAATGCAGAGCGGTTTGGTCTCGCCCAACTTCATCAGCTTCGAGGGCGAGTAGGGCGTGGCGCCGTTGAAAGCCACTGCTTACTGATGTACCAGTCGCCGCTCAGTCAAACGGCTCGGGATCGACTCACCGTTATGCGCGAATCCCAAGATGGTTTTATTTTGGCCGAGAAGGATCTTGAGATCAGAGGCCCCGGGGAGGTGTTGGGGACACGGCAAACTGGCCTTTCCTCATTCCGCGTTGCAAAACTGCCCGAGCACGACTACCTATTGGAGGAGGCGCAATCGATAGCATCCAAGATACTAGCCACTGATAGCGCGCGCGCGGAAAAAATTGAGCAGCGTTGGACCCACACACTCGAAGCTTTTGCGCGCGTATAATCACGAGCACAATTTCAAGTCAGTGGTTGTCGCTTCTTGCAGCAGCGTTTTGCCGCTACCATTTGCAGCTAATGCGATAGGCTTTACATAATGACTGTGCTCAGATCCGGAAAGTTAGCTGCGTTAACACGCGTGATGCGGTTTGATAAACCGATTGGCACCTACCTACTCTTGGCACCGGCGCTATGGGGGCTGATCATTGCATCATCGGGCCTCCCGTCGCTGTTCCTGCTTGTCACCTTTATTTTTGGCGCCTTTGTCATGCGTTCAGCTGGCTGTACGACCAATGACCTAACCGACAGGAACCTCGATGGGTTTGTTGAGCGAACGCGAGATAGACCACTGGTTACCGGTGAGGTATCGGTTGTTGAAGCGATGGGTTTGCTGGTCTTACAACTTGCCATTGCACTCTGGTTAGTCGTTCAAATTAATTGGCTAACGGTTCAACTCTCACTAGTTGGCGCCATCATCACTATTGTTTACCCATTTATGAAGCGGATAACCCACCTGCCGCAAGTGGTGCTTGGCGCCGCTTTCTCCTGGAGTATCCCGATGGCGTTTGCTGCGACGCAGAACCAATTGCCCATCGGTCTATGGTGGTTATTTGCAGCCAATTTGCTGTGGGTGGTGGTGTATGACACGCAGTACGCGATGGTAGATCGTGAGGATGATCTTGAGGTCGGCATCAAATCTACCGCTATCTTATTCGGTGAAGCCGACACGCGAATTATTTTGTTCTTACAGCTAACGTGTCTGGTTTGCTTCGTAGGAACAGGCCTAAGCTTCAATCTAGGCCCCGTTTATTACGCCTCTATTGCTATGGTTGCAGGTCTATTTCTGCGCCACCAACAACTGATCGGTGATCGATCTCGCGAAAAATGTTTTCAGGCGTTCAACGAGAGTAAGTGGATAGGCCTAATTGTAGGAGCGGGCCTGCTGGGACATTTTGCGGTCTAACCCGTATAACTAACGATACGAGCAAACCGGTGGTCCTGTGGAACTTCGAATTTTTCCGAATGTAAAAGACCTCCCCTCTGATCAGTGGGAACGGGCATTTTCGTCGGGCTACCCCTTTCTAAAACAGCGCTTCTTGGCAGGACTCGAATCGTCGGGTAGCACGGGTGCCAAGTCAGGCTGGCAAAACTGCCATCTGATGTTGAGCGATGGTAATTCACTATTGGCCATGGCCCCCGGATTCCTCAAAAGTCACAGTTATGGCGAATATGTATTTGATTGGGCATGGGCGGATGCTTGGCATAGGAGTGGTCTTGAGTACTATCCCAAGCTTGTAACTGCCATTCCCTTCACGCCAGCAACTGGCCCGCGGATTTGGACTGACGAAAAAAACGCGCACGCTTTAACGAGCTTTGTGGAAGCAGTCACCGACTGGTGCGAGTCTGAAAAAATCTCCAGCTGGCACATCCTGTTCCCAGAAGAAGCAATGTCACGCGAGTTGGCTGATCTGGGCTTAGTCCAGAGAATGACCACGCAGTTTCATTGGTTTAACCGGGGCTATTCTTGTTTCGATGACTTCTTGAGCGAATTTAATAGCCGGAAGCGTAAAGCGCTCAAAAAGGAACGAGCAGCAATACCCGCTCAGAACCTCCGACTAGTTACCAAAACAGCGTCTGAAATATCAAAAGATGACTGGGCGTTTTTCTATTACTGCTACCAAACCACCTATTTGAAGCGCAGTGGTCACGAAGGTTACCTAACTGGAAGTTTCTTCGCCGACATCTGCCCCTCGTTGGGCGAAGATGCGGTCATGGTCATTGCGCACGAGGGGGAAGACCCCGTTGCTGCAGCCCTTTATTTTGTCGATAACCAAACGCTGTACGGACGATATTGGGGTTGCTTAAAAGAATTCGAGTTCCTACATTTCGAAGCCTGCTACTACCGCGGTATCGAATATTGCATAGAAAACGGGCTATCGCGTTTTGACCCCGGCGCGCAAGGCGAACACAAAATTCAGCGTGGCTTTGAGCCGACACTTACGTATTCAAATCACTGGATCGGTGAACCAAGACTCAAAGACGCCGTAGCAGACTTTTGTCGCCGCGACTGCGACCACGCCCGCCGTTACCGGGACGAAGCAACGACGCTACTGCCTTTTAAACAGCAGAGTTCCTAAGCCGGCACTTCATCGCGCAAGAAAACCCATTGATCACCTTTAGATTCGGCTTCGCTGTAGTAATAACCAGCCTCGGCGAAAGACTTTAGCGCTTCAGGTTCTGTTATACGGTTATCAATGATGTACCTAGCCATGATTCCTCGCGCCTTCTTGGCAAAGAAGGAGATCATCTTGTAATGGCCGTTTTTAAGATCCTTAAACTGCGGCGTAATAACGTCGGCGTTGAGCAGCTTAGGCTTAACCGCTTTGAAGTATTCGTTAGAAGCAAGGTTGATCAAGACTGCTGTGTTCGCGCTGGCAAGGTCGTGATTCAGTGTCTCTGTTAGCTGCTCTCCCCAAAATTCATAGAGGTTTTTTCCGCGCTGGTTCGCAAATTTGAGTCCCATCTCGAGACGGTAGGGCTGCATCAGATCAAGCGGGCGCAGCAGACCGTATAAGCCAGAAAGAATGCGCAACCGGTCCTGTGCAAAAGTAAGATCATCTTCAGACAGGGTCTCCGCCCGCAGCCCCGTGTAAACATCTCCCTTAAACGCAAGAACTGCCTGTTTCGCATTGTCTTTGGTCGACTCCACTTGCCAGTTCATGAACCGCTCATGATTTAAATGAGCGATCTGCTCGCTGACACCCATCAGTGCACTAATATCTTCTGGGTTAAGACCCCGAGCATCATCAACGAGAAGCGCCGACTGATCCATAAATCTTGGTACGGTGGAAGTCTGGGTGATTGGCGCCGTATCGTAATCGAGCGTTTTCGCGGGTGACAGTACAGTAAGCACGGTTATTCTCTCTGCAATTGCTGTTCACTCGATGATAACCTTCAACGTCGTCTTGAGAAACGGGTTAACACAGTGAACTACTGGGCAATTTTTGCGCAGACCATCAACCACACGAATCGAGTTATTGGTAATGGTGTTGCTTTTGCAAGTATTACGATGGCGCTTGTTACGACCGCTGTTGTTGTTCTCCGTTATGGATTTGAGCAAGGGGCCATCGCAGCGCAGGAATCCGTTCTCTATTTGCACGGCACATTATTTATGTTGGGCGCAGCACCCACTTTACTCGCAGACAAACATGTACGCGTCGACGTGTTTTACCGCAACTTCAGTTCGCGTCAGCAAACCTGGGCAAATACGCTGGGTCACACCTTATTCACGACGCCTATTTGTTTGCTCATCATCTTTGGCTCTTGGGACTATGTCACTGAAAGTTGGTCGATTATGGAATCCTCACCGGAGCCCGGAGGTATCCCCGCGGTCTTCCTGTTGAAAACGCTTATACCTGCAATGGCCGTCATGCTGCTGCTACAGGCAATAAGTGTGATCATTAACGGCCTGATAGAGTTAAGCGAGGTGGCCGGTGATGCTTGAAGGTGAGTTGGCACTCGCTCTGTTTGCGAGTGTTTGTATCCTGTTGCTTTTTGGTTTTCCTGTAGCACTTACACTGGGTGGCACGGCATTGCTATTCGCCTCGTTTGGTGTAATTGCCGGCCACTTTGATCCTAGCTTCGTCGCAGCCTTGTCCGGTCGAATTTTCGGCACCATCACCAATGAAACGCTGGTTGCCGTACCTCTGTTTATTCTAATGGGAGTCACGCTTGAGCGCGCGAAGATTGCTGAAGAGCTACTTACTGCAATGGCGAATGCCTTGGGTAACAGGACCAGCGGGCTAGGCATGGCAGTCATCATTGTCGGTGCACTATTAGCCGCGAGCACAGGGATTGTCGGTGCAACTGTTGTGACCATGGGCGTGCTTGCACTGCCTTCTATGTTGCGCGCAGGATATGACCCTAAGCTGGCAACCGGGCTGATCTGCGCAACCGGAACGCTCGGCCAGATCATACCGCCGTCAATCGCACTGGTCCTTCTAGGTGACATTATGTCGACTGCCTATCAGCAGTCACAACTTCAAAGTGGCATTATAAATACCCAAACCGTCTCGGTTGGGGATCTCTTCGTCGGCTCTCTCGTGCCGGGTATCGTACTAGTAGGCCTTTATCTCAGCTATTTGCTATTCATCGGCTGGCGTAATCCGGCAAGTTGTCCTCCACCTAAGGATGAGACTGGGATTGAAAAAGCAAATATCGTAAGCGCGATTGTTCCTCCACTTGCACTCATAACCATCGTGCTTGGATCGATTATATTAGGGGCAGCAACCCCGACCGAGGCCGCTGGCGTGGGCGCTATAGGTGCAATGATCTTAGCGGCCTATAAATCTGCGCTGAATGTCAGTGTGATTAAGGAAATTACACGCTCCACGATGGAGACCACGAGTATGGTCTTTCTCATTCTGATCGGCGCCGCGCTCTTCTCCTTGGTTTTCAGGGGTTTCGGTGGTGATGAGATGATCGAAACATTTTTCGAAACACTTGGCGGTGGACCACACATAGCGCTTTTAGTGGTGATGCTCGTCATGTTCCTGCTTGGCTTTATTCTCGATTTCATCGAGATCACGTTTGTCGTCGTGCCGATTGTCGCGCCGATTTTGCTGTCTATGGGGTTTGATCCGGTGTGGTTGGGCGTAATGATTGCGGTAAACCTACAGACATCGTTCCTTACACCACCTTTTGGCTTCGCTCTATTTTATTTGCGAGGTGTGGCCGATGAATCGGTGGCAACCAGCGACATATACCGCGGCGTAATCCCGTTCGTGCTGATTCAGCTAAGCTTGTTAGCGACGCTTTGGCTGGTTCCTGACATTGTCACCGGGTTACCCAGCTTGATGGGGCGCTGATCTAAGGCGTCGAACCGACTGTAAATGAAAGATAAAGACACGAACGCCATTTTTCGGAGAAACAAATGAATTCCATTGATGAAAACCCGAGACCCCAGGGTGAACTCGCGCTTCAAACCGTTGCTATGCCTGCGGATACGAATGCCAACGGGGATATCTTTGGCGGCTGGTTGTTATCTCAAATGGACATTGCCGGCGGTGTCGCCGCAGCAGAAGTAGCGCGGGGTCGCGTTGCAACAGTCGCTGTACAAGGTATGTCTTTTCTCACACCTGTTCATGTTGGCGCAGTCGTCAGCTGTTATTGCGATATCTTAGACATCGGGCGTAGTTCAGTCCGCGTGCTGATCGAAGTGTGGATCAACTCTCAGCATGATGGAGAGCCCATCAAAGTAACCGAAGGCGAGTTTATTTACGTCGCTATTGATAACGCGAAGCGCACAAGAACTATTGGTCAGTAAACGAGATTGGGGGTAATACCCGATCTCTTGCATTCAAATAAGCGCGCTCTGAAATTTCGTGATAAGTGCGTACACCATCGAGAAAATCTTCGTAGGACGCAGAGATCTTTGCAGCCATGGGGTCGCCTTCCTTCAGCTTATTCAGAGAAATGACCGCATTGGTGTGCAAGATATCCATGACATCGTCGGGCAATGGGCGAAGCTTTGTTTGGTAGTCGTTGAGCAGGGCTGTCAGAGACGAATTATTACGCGCAGTAAACTCATCAAGCATGTCTTGGTTCGTTGCTCTGGCGGCACCCTCAACAATGGCCTGCAAATCCGAGGGCAACCGATCGAAGGCTGCCTGATTTACCGTAAATTCAAGCATAGCGCCGGGCTCATGCCAGCCTGGATAATAGTAGTACTCAGCAACCTCCATGAGGCCCAAAGTGCGATCGTTGTAAGGACCGACCCACTCTACAGCGTCGATAACACCGGTCTGCATAGACGTGTAAATCTCACCCCCTGCAAGGCGCACAGAGGTGCCGCCCGATGCCGCGAAGACCTCACCGGCAAGACCTGGAATACGCATTTTTAGGCCTTTGAGGTCCTCAGCCGACTTCAGCTCGCGGTTAAACCAACCCGCCATCTGGACACCCGTAGAACCACCGGCAAACGGTCGCACACCAAAAGGTGCATAGAGCTCGCGCCAGAGCTCAAGGCCACCACCGTAATGCAGCCAACCATTCATTTCTTGCGCAGTCATGCCAAAGGGAACTGCGGTATAGAATACAGACGCAGGGATTTTTCCTTTCCAATAATAAGAAGCACCATGTCCCATTTCCGCAACGCCCTGCGAAACAGCGTCAAAGACCTCAAAAGGCGGCACGACTTCACCAGCACCATATACGCGAACACTGAGCCTACCGTTGCTCATTTCCTCAACGCGGCGTGCAAAGTTCTCGGGTGCCGAACCTAAACCCGGCAAACCTTTCGGCCAGGTTGTCACCAGCTTCCATTTAATTTGCTCACTACCCGCTGTTTGTGAGTAATCTGCTGCCACGACTTCTTTTTGCTGAGAATCAAGCGCCCACAAACCCAAAGTACCAACCCAAAGAAGCAATAGACCAACAACAACGATCGGTAATACAGTTCTCTCTTTCATGAGTGCCTCACAGTGGTTGCAGATTCGCGTATTGCAGGACCAGCCATTTGCTTCCCTCGGCGAAATTTACCTCGATGCGCGCATTCGCACCGCGGCCTTCTATATTGAGAACCATACCCTCACCAAACATTGGGTGCAGAACGCGCTGCCCCAAACGTAACCCCGAATCATTAGAACTAGCAAAGGGTTGTTGCAGTCTATCCACAAGGGGGCGCGTCAAACCGCCGTGCAATCTGACCTCTTCAATCAAATCAGCGGGTATCTCTCTGACAAACCGCGAAGGCGTGTTGTAGGTCTCGCTGCCGTGCAAGCGTCGACTCTCTGCATAGGTAATCAAAAGTCTTTGTTGCGCTCGCGTAATACCAACGTAAGCTAGCCGGCGCTCTTCTTCCAAACGCCCCGGCTCCTCTACCGACATACGGTGTGGAAATAGATTCTCCTCAAGTCCGGCGAGAATCACGAGCGGGAACTCGAGACCTTTCGCAGAGTGCAAGGTCATCATTTGCACGCTGTCTTCATAAGGGTCGGCCTGGCTGTCGCCAGCATCGAGGGCAGCTCTATCCAAAAACTGCTGCAACGGAGAAAGGGTGTCGTCCTCCGCCTTAAACGTTTTGGCCGCGGAAACAAGCTCCTCCAGGTTCTCGACGCGAGCCTGACCACGCTCGCCTTTCTCTGCTTTATGGAACTCAATAAGGCCTGTGCGATGGATAACGTGCTCAACCATTTCTTCAAGGGGAAGATCAAGCGTTTCACTATCGAGTTCATTTATCAGCACAGCGAAACCGGACAGAGACGAGCGAGCTCTGGCGGCAAGCAAGCCTTGCTCTTGTACCAAACCGATGGCCTGCCACATCGAAATACCATGTTCTCGCGCCACCGAACGAAGCTCGTCGATCGTTTTACTCCCGATACCACGCGTTGGTGTATTGATCACACGCTCGAGTGCTGGATCGTCACCACGACCAATCATTAACCGCAGATAGGCAAGCGCGTTACGAATTTCAAGACGCTCATAGAAGCGCTGGCCCCCATAGATCCGGTAGGGGAGACCCACACGGATCAACGCCTCTTCAATAACCCGTGATTGCGCATTTGAGCGATATAAAATAGCGCTCGATCGACGCGTATTCCCTTCGTCAGTCCAAGACTGAATCTGCTCTACGATAAAGCGAGCCTCATCCTGCTCATTAAATCCGGCGTAAAGCTTGATGGGCTCCCCATCGTCACCATCAGTCCAGAGATCCTTACCGAGGCGCCCTGAGTTGTGGCTAATAACGCCATTAGCGGCATCCAAAATAGTTTTAGTAGACCGATAGTTCTGCTCAAGCCTGACGGTTTGGGTGTCTTTGAAATCGTGCGTAAACCGCTGAATATTCTCAATCTTCGCGCCACGCCAGCCATAAATCGACTGGTCATCATCACCCACCGCGACAACCGGTATTGCCTCCCCCGCTAAAACACGAAGCCATGCATATTGTATTGAGTTCGTATCTTGGAACTCGTCAACCAATAAAATGTTGAAGCGTTCTTGATAATGTTTGAGCGTTTCAGGCGACCGCAACCATAATTCGTGTGCCCGCAACAATAATTCGGCAAAATCGACAAGCCCGCCCCGTTGACAGGCTTCCTCATAGGCTTCGTAGATACGCACCATCGTCCTTGTATAGAGGTCACCCATGGGTGGGTCGATGTGCTTGGCACGTAGCCCTTCGTCTTTTTGTCCGTTAATAAACCACTGCGCTTGTTTAGGCGGCCACTTGGCGTCGTCCAAGCCGAGTTCTCGACACACACGTTTTACTAATCGGAGTTGATCGTCACTATCAAGAATCTGAAAATTTTGTGGGAGGCCTGCTTCAGCCCAGTGTGTTTGCAGCAACCGATGCGCAAGACCATGGAAGGTACCAATCCATAGCCCATGGGTCGGCCTACCAAGCATTTCCTCGATACGACCCCGCATTTCCTTAGCGGCCTTATTGGTAAATGTCACAGCCATCACCGCATAAGGAGATACACCCTCTGCGCGAATCAACCATGCAATGCGATGCACAAGAACTCGGGTCTTTCCTGATCCCGCGCCAGCAAGCACCAGTTGATTGGCACGCTCTGTAGCGACTGCCGATCGTTGAGCTTCGTTTAAACCGTCAAGAATATCTGATACGTCCATCGCCACAGTGTACTAGAAACTGAGATTTACGACGTTACTCTCTGCGCGTTCCGCGCACCGTTCTGCTACTCTTTACTGGGGCTTGAGAGGTAACAGCATGGACGACAAAGACGACGACAAGAAACGCGTACTCACTCCACCTTCTGAGTGGTCTGAAGGGATGAAACCAACGTTTTCGCCCGAAGCTGAAGAAATTAACGAAAGTACTGACTGGCTTGAGGATGACGACTTCGAAGTCCCTCCAGAATCTGAGCGCGCCAATGACCGGGAACATGCTACCGACGAAGAGCAGGCAGCGGTTGAGCAATCCACAGCCTATAAAAACCCGCCAGAATCAGAAACAAGCCAAACAGCTCAGTTACCAACACCCGGCGCTGATGTAATCCTTACTGATCACGCCGATGCTCAATCGGGAAAAACCAGCAGCGCTTCAAAGCTGCCCTGGTTCGTTGCAATAGCGGGGTTTGTTGTCGCAGGAGGCATGGGTGGACTATGGCTAGACTCACAAGAGACTGCGAAAGCAGAGATTGCGGAGCTGAGAGACACGATTCGGTCAATGAAGCGCTCGGAAAACAAACAGTCCGATCAAGACAGCGGTTTAGTGGCCGATAACGAGGCACTTAAGCGCCAAATCGCAGTATTGCAGCGACAAAACACGGACCTCGCTGATGAAAACGAAGCGCTGAAACGGCGCGAGGCCGAACAAACTCAACGAGCTACACTAGCGTCGACGAATACAATCTCAGCGACAGAAGTGCAGGCATCTGTCATCACGGCACACGCCACCTCGTCTAGCCGGCAAACCAGCTCAGGGCCTCAAACTGCACCACCCAAACAGACGGGCGGGCTGTGGTTCGTAAATCTCGAAAGCCACAAAAGCCGCGCCGTTGCGGATGAACGCTTAGAGTCACTCGGCGCTAAGCTACCGGTCACCCAGCTTTCGATAGCAAGTGCCAATGTGAATGGTCAAACGTATTATCGGGTTAGGGCCGCGGACTACGCCTCAAAAAACGACGCGACAGCCGCATCAAAATGGCTCGCCCAGACGCTAAATGCTGGGCCCTTTTGGCTGGGTAAAGACAGGAAAAATATCCGTCAGGCGCCCACGACAAACGCTAGCACAGTCGATCAAGAAGGCGCGAATCAACCGCTTGCAACAACGTCAAAGCCACCCGTTAAAGAGACTGCAGTGAAGAAGCCTGTCCGTTTAAGATCGTTACCCATGCGAGACAATTGGTTTGTTTTTGTCGATACCTACGACAGTGATCAGCGCGCCGATGAGGTTATTTCCGCGCTCAAAGATCAGGGGCTTGATGCAAAAGTTGCCGTTGAGTCGCGCTCTGGCGAACTTTTTTATCGCGTTCAAATTGTGGGGATCGAAAGCGAAGCAACGGGGAACACTATTGTTGCTCAACTCAAGGCCGACGAATTCAAAAACGCGCGATTACGAAAGACCGTTAACTAAATCCCGGTAATCCAAGGTTCAGGGAACCGTTCCAGCATCATCTCTATCTTTGCCGGAAGCTCGCCTACGCCGAGCGAAACCCACAAAATCAAAAAAATCAGAACAGTAACGACGACTTGGCGCTGCCGCCTTGAAATGCCTAGTCGCTATGCACAGTAAAAGATAGGATCGGCAGCGATGACGCCTGCTATAGAGCATCCGTAAAGGCACCAACCGGCGCAAGTGGGGCTTTTATCGTCAGTTCATTACCCTAAGCGTTCAGACCTTAAGCGTCGTGGAGCTCTGAAATTAACAGGCCTGCCTCACGGCGAATCTCCGAAGCGTCGGGTCCAATAAGCGTCATATGCCCAAGCTTCCTACCTTTGCGAATGCCTTTTCCATAGGTCTGTATCAACGTCCGAATAGGGCCCTGCGGCATTTTCGCTGGAAGCATGTCATCGAGTAGATTTACCATCGACGCGGCCTCGGTGAATACAGGTTCTCTGACAGACTCACCCATGACGCACCTAACGTGCTGTGTGAATTGGTCAGCGCCTACGGCACCGATGGTCCAATGGCCCGTGTTGTGAACACGAGGCGCGATTTCATTAACGATCAGTTCACCCTCAGTGAGGAAAAACTCGATTGCTAAAACACCCACGTAATTCATCGCTTTGACAAGACGATTCGCGTATTCAACGGCAAGAGCAGCCTTATCCTGATCGATTCCAGACGGGACAAAGCTACCGATTAAAATGCCGTCACGCATGACGTTCTCTGTCATTGGGTAACACGCGGTTTCACCCTGAGCGTCGCGACCAATAATAATGGCGTACTCGAGATCGATCGAAATCTCTGCTTCGGCAATAACGGGGTAAGCATCGTCAGGAATTACATCGAGAGAGTCACGATCGACTCGCCATTGGCCGCCACCATCGTAACCACCCAAGGTACGCTTGCAGCGAGCATACTGGCCGGGTAATTTATCCATGGCACTCGCCAACTGATCGCCGGAAGAAACTAACGACCAAGGTGAGGTTGGGATATCAAGCTTATCCAACATCGCCTTTTGCGTATCACGCTCACGGAGTGCCACGAGCGCCTCATAGTTAGGCGACAAACCCACCTCAGCCGCCCTGCGGAGCATGTCATCAGGCAAGCTTTCGCGCTCGACGGTAATCGCATCACACTGATCTAGAAACTCATCGAGTTGATGGGGGTGATAAATTGGACCGAGACCTGTGACAACGGGCGTCTCATCTACGCACATATAGGCCACGGTAAAACCAAGGCGATTTGCCGCCTCTCCAAGCATCTGGCTTAACTGACCACAGCCTATAATTCCGAGACGTTTTGACATCGCTCTTTCGCTCTTAGTCGAACGGATTGATAGGTACACCCGCTGATTGTGCATCGCGGTAACGATCTAACGCATCACGAATGGCGGTATCTTCATTGGCCAGCATCGCCGCAGCAAACAAGGCCGCATTAATAGCACCAGGAGTACCGACAGCGAAGGTCGCGACCGGGACGCCTTTTGGCATTTGCACAATTGACATCAGTGCATCAACGCCCTGCAAAACAGTCGCATCGACAGGAACGCCTAGGACCGGAACCGGTGTCATGGCCGCAGCCATTCCCGGAAGGTGAGCGGCACCCCCAGCACCCGCAATGATCGCTTTCAATCCGCGATCTCGTGCTGATCGCGCGTATTCGTAGAGACGATCAGGCGTTCGGTGCGCAGAGACAACCTTTGCCTCGTAGGACACACCCAACTCGTTGAGCACTTTTGCAGCATTTTCCATCACGCCCCAATCCGAACGTGATCCCATAATAATACCGACGGCGTTAGCCATGAGCTTCCTCACTTGGCGCCAGTAATGTGGTGCGCCAGAAAATGGAAACCGGCGAGTATACCTGAGAAAAATCGGCCTGTAGTGTCAAAACTTACATCAAGAAAGGCTGCTAGAAAGACCGTAACTGCCTGTTCCGACCTAGAAACCGTGCAGTAAGCAAGTGCTGACTAAAGCTTCTCGGCTAATTTGGAGTTTCGGTGGGGGTCGGAAGGGTCGCTCATACCACGTTTTACACCTTCAAAATCATTGGCATCCTTATTCTGGCTCATTTTCCACTTACCCTGAATATCAGTAACGATGACCTCTAAACCCACAACTCCTCGCAGTTGAGCGTCAACAAACGGTTCGGGGGCATCCGTCACTTGCCAAGGCTGTATTCGGTCACTCTCAAGCGTATTGGTCGCATGACTAACTTGTTTGTACAACCACTCAGGAGACTCGTGCAGTACAGGCGTTCCTCGCATCTGCACGATCTCATAGTTCCAGGTAGGCACCACGCGGTGATGCTCTTCCTTTGAGGGATACCAAGATGGGGTGACGTAGTTATTCTCGCCTTGAAAGACAACCAAGCACTCTTCGACCTACGCTAGCTGCTCCCAATGAGGATTAGCTTTGGCCATGTGTGATCGTAAGACCGGTTGATCGCTATTATTGATAAAAAAGAAGGGAAGTGGGGACGCTATAGGGAAAGCACCCTTCGCCACTTCGTCAGTAGAGGCTGTTTCTTTGGAGGCATCTGCCTTTGAGGAGATGACGAAGCCAAGTGGGTAGTCTCTGATCAAATCAGCGATCTTTTGAAGATCGACTTCCTGGAAAAGAGGGGGTGTATACACAACGCCCTCGCATTGATGCCTGAAACGTTGTGCTAGGTCGACTTACTAAACAGGTTGTTAAGGCTGCCCATGGCAACGGTAGCCAACACAGCCAAAATCAGTACAACGTTTTGCGTATCTTCAACAATGGCCACCACGAGTATACCCGCGGCCCAAAAGATCGACTGGCTGATCATCACCTTGTTCTTCATGTGTTTCCCCGTTTCAAATTGGTCTGCACTTTTTAAATTACAACCCGGGACTAATCAGGTTTGTAATTCTCATCTAAACCGCCCTGCTGTTTCAGATTCTTAACAAGCTTCTCTTTTCGAAGAAACGCTAACAGCCCAAACACAAACCCTAAAATCCCCAAAACTTCCGTCGCTAGACCCCATAGCTGAACGCTAAGTCTGTGGATGAAGCCGCATAAGCCCGAGCGCAAAGAAATCGAGCGCTTCGGCCTATAAATCAGGCTTCGGTTATTGATTATTCAACAGTCACCGACTTCGCTAAATTACGGGGCTTATCGACATCCGTGCCTTTCGCGACGGCAACGTGGTACGACAGCAGCTGCAAAACAACCGTGTAGACAATGGGCCCCGCGAGCTCTGAAACCGATGGCACGTCGATGACCGTAACGCCAGGGCCGCTCTCGTATTGAACTGCCTGATCAGCAAAGACAAAAAGCTGGCCACCGCGCGCTCTGACCTCTTCAAGGTTTGATTTTAATTTGTCTAGTAAGTCATCCCTTGGAGCAACCGCCACAACCGGCATTTTATCATCGACTAGAGCAAGAGGGCCGTGCTTTAGCTCGCCCGCAGGATATGCCTCAGCGTGGATATAAGAAATTTCTTTGAGTTTAAGGGCACCCTCCTTCGCAATTGGATGGTAAACCCCTCGTCCAAGAAATAACGCATGATCGCGCTGAATGAAATGGCTCGCTACTTCTTTAATTTTTGCGTCTTGTGCAATGGTGGCTTCTACCGCCGCTGGCAGTTCGGCTATGGCCTGACGCACCAACGCCTCATCGAGCCGGCTCTTGGACTGGCGCCTAGCGATACAAGCTGTCAGCACCATAAGTGCGGCTAACTGTGTAGTAAACGCCTTAGTTGACGCTACGCCAATTTCTGGGCCTGCCTTGGTCAGAAAAACGAGATCGCTCGCGCGAACAATAGCGCTGTGATCAACGTTGCAAATAGCCAACTTGGCAAGTGCATGATCTTCGGATAGGTGCTTGATAGCCGCTAATGTGTCAGCGGTCTCTCCCGACTGCGAAATCGTCACAACCAATGTGCCAGGGAGGGCGACCGACCGCCGATAACGAAACTCTGACGCCACCTCCACCTGACAAGGAACACCCGCCAGGGCCTCGAGCCAATGGCGAGCGACCAGGCCCGCATGATAACTTGTACCGCAGGCGATAATCTGTACGGCCTTAACTTGGTCAAAAATGTCTGCCGCGCGGTCGCCAAATAGTGAGTCATCAAGCGACTCAAAGGTTAGCGTGTCGCGGAGTCGGTCGGGTTGCTCATAAATTTCTTTGAGCATGTAATGCTCAAACTCGCCCCGATCGGCTTGACCATCACCACCGGTAAGGCGTGTCTTTGAGCGCTCTATGGGCTCACCTTGCGCATTGAAGATTTCAAACCCTGCTGGTTTCAGAATGGCCAAGTCACCATCTTCCAAATAAACAAAGGTGTCAGTCACCTGACGAAGGGCGAGCGTGTCTGACCCAGCAAATGTTTCACCGATGCCAACACCCAGTACCAGGGGGCTACCGTCCCGAGCGACAACAACTTCATCTTCATGCTCAGTGTCCACGACCGCTATCGCGTAAGCCCCTTCCAAATGAACCGTGGTTTGTCTGACGGCCTCAAAGAGTGAAGCGCCAGCGCAGAGGGCCTTATGAACTAAGTGGACAATAACCTCGGTATCAGTTTGCGATCGAAACTCAACGCCCTCAGAGATAAGCGCGTCTCGAAGTTCAGCGTGATTTTCGATGATGCCGTTGTGAACGAGCGCGACACGATCACCAGCGAGGTGAGGGTGGGCGTTAGCAGAGGTAGGCTCGCCGTGCGTGGCCCAGCGTGTATGGGCAACGCCGCGACAGCCGACAATAGGACGTTGGGAGTTTGCATCCTCTAATGCCTGTACCTTCCCGGAGTACTTATGAAGCTGAAGCGTGGAATCGTTATCGATAAGCGACATACCAGCAGAGTCGTAGCCACGGTACTCAAGTCGTCTAAGACCCTCGAGCAAAATTTCCGAAACTTCCCGTCTCGCAGCCGCTGCTACTATGCCGCACATATCGAACCTCGCTTTTGCTTAATTAGTCGTTGCTACGCTGGGTTGGGCGTTTCCACCCTTGAATATTGCGTTGCTTGGCGCGACCGACCGCAAGCTCAGACGGCCCAACTTTAGACGTTACTGTCGAGCCAGCAGCAACAAAACCATTGTCTTCAACACTTAGCGGCGCGACGAGTGTGCTATTCGAACCAATAAAGACATTTTCACCCAGTTCAGTTCGATGTTTATTAACACCATCGTAATTACAGGTAATCGTGCCAGCGCCTATATTGGAATCAGCACCGATTTCAGCATCACCAACGTAGGCTAGATGATTGGCCTTTGCGCCCTCACCGAAGTGGCTGTTCTTCACTTCGACAAAGTTTCCAACTTTCGCCTTTGCCGACAGTTCCGCGCCCGGTCGCAGTCGAGCATAAGGCCCAACCTGGCAATCGGGCCCGATCGTCGCGCCCTCGATATGCGAGAAGGACCGGACAAGGGCGCCTTCGCCAATCGTGCAGTCCTTCAGGACGCAATTTGCTTCGATCGTGGCACCGCGCGCGATACTGACATTGCCCTCAATCAGCACATTGACATCAATCGATACATCTTCCGCACAATGCAGCTCTCCCCGAAGATCGAAGCGTCTTTTATCAGAAAGGTAAACCCCATTCGCCATTAACGCTTCTGCCTGACGAATTTGTAGAGAGCGTTCTAGGGCTTCTAGTTGAATGCGATCGTTCACGCCTTGTGTTTCAATGTCGTCATCTGTCACGACAACCTCCACGCTATACCCGTCGTTAACCGCAAGTCCTAAGACATCGGGTAAGTAGTATTCGCCTTGCGCATTGTGATTCGTCACACGCGATAACCAACTGTTTAAATTCTGAGATTTCGCCGCTAGGACCCCCGTATTGACTTCGCGAACAGCCAGCTCCTCAACGTTGGCATCTTTTTGCTCAACCACCCGCTCAAAAGCTCCGTTGGAATCACGAATGACGCGGCCATACCCATGAGGATCCTTCACTGACGCAGCCAGTAATACAGGCCCTGATTCAGCTGCTTCAATAACGCGCGATAAGGTCGCCGACGACAGCAAAGGCACATCGCCAAAAAGCACAATAACCGTGCTCTCAGACTTACAGTGCGGCGCCGCTACAAGCGCAGCATGCCCCGTACCTAGCTGCTCGGACTGAACATAAGTGGAAACGTCATCGGCCGCAATCTCCGAGGAAACGAGTTCGGCACCGTGACCGACAACCACATGAATTTTGGATGCCTTTATCGCACGCGCAGTATCGAGCACGTGGCGAATCATGGGTTTACCAGCTAAGGCGTGTAGTACCTTCGGTATTGATGATCGCATGCGCGTACCACGGCCGGCAGCCAGCACTATTACTTCAAGCATAGGTGTTTACAGTTCAGGACACGCCCGTGAGCATGTCACAGCGATATGACGAGAGCTAGGTGAAATAGGTCTCAGAAAAAACAACCGACAAACGTGACGCGCTCGCCCGTCTTCCAACAATAAAAGCGTTTGCTTACTTAACGACCTGCGCGGTTCTTAAGCTTCCGCAAGGTTGCAAGTTGCGCGGCAGCCTCTGCCAGCTGTGCCGATGCACGACCGTAGTCGAGTTCGCTGTTTTGATTTGCCAACGCCTCTTCCGCCGCTTTACGAGCTTCCTCAGCCGCGGCCTCGTCAAGGTCATCACCTCGAACCGCCGTATTGGCCAGGATGGTTACCACGTCGCCTTGCACTTCAAGATACCCCCCCGAAACGTAGTAAACTTCTTCACCCCCTCCTTGCGTCACCACTCGGATCGTTCCGGGGATGAGATTAGTGAGAAGTGGGGTATGACCGTATGTTATGCCAAGCTCACCTTCAGAGCCGTTGGCAACCAACAGCTCGACGAGACCTGAAAAAATTTGAGCTTCTGCGCTAACGATATCGCAGTGAATGGTCAGTGCCATTGCCGCCTCCGATTAAGCGCTCATTTTCTCGGCTTTCTCTACAGCCTGCTCAATTGAGCCAACCATATAGAACGCCTGCTCAGGAAGGTGATCGTACTCACCTGCCAAAATACCCTTGAAGCCAGCGATGGTATCTTTCAGTGATACATAGATACCGGGTGAGCCAGTGAAGACTTCTGCTACGTGGAACGGCTGAGACAAGAAGCGCTCAATCTTTCGAGCACGTGCAACGGTCAGCTTGTCTTCTTCCGACAGCTCGTCCATACCCAAGATGGCGATGATGTCCTTCAACTCTTTGTAGCGCTGAAGTACTGACTGAACGCCTCGAGCAACTTCGTAGTGCTCAGTGCCAATGATTAGCGGGTCGAGCTGACGCGACGTCGAATCAAGTGGGTCCACCGCGGGGTAAATGCCTTTTGCTGCAATATCACGGCTCAATACAACGGTTGAATCCAAGTGCGCAAAGGTCGTCGCAGGCGAAGGGTCAGTTAAGTCATCCGCAGGTACGTATACGGCCTGGATCGATGTAATCGACCCCGTCTTGGTCGAGGTAATACGCTCCTGCAATACACCCATTTCTTCAGCCAGAGTAGGCTGGTAGCCCACGGCTGATGGCATACGACCCAACAGCGCTGACACCTCAGTACCCGCGAGTGTGTAACGGTAGATGTTATCGACGAAGAGTAGTACGTCACGACCTTCATCACGGAACTTCTCGGCCATCGTCAAACCAGTCAACGCAACACGGAGACGGTTACCGGGTGGCTCGTTCATCTGACCGTAAACCATTGCTACTTTTGACTCGTCCAGATTTTCGACGTTTACAACCTTCGATTCCTGCATCTCGTAATAGAAGTCATTACCTTCGCGAGTCCGCTCTCCCACGCCAGCAAACACCGACAAACCAGAGTGCTCCGTCGCGATATTGTTAATGAGCTCCATCATGTTTACGGTTTTACCAACACCCGCACCACCGAAGAGGCCAACCTTACCGCCCTTAGCGAATGGACATACGAGATCGATTACTTTGATACCGGTCTCGAGTAGTTCTTCAGAGGCGGCTAGCTCCTCGTAACTTGGAGCCGCGCGGTGAATAGAAGACCGCTCCTTCTCGCCAATCGGACCGCGTTCGTCGATTGGGTTACCCAATACATCCATGATACGGCCCAACGTCTCTGTTCCAACAGGAACAGAAATAGGCGCACCGGTGTTGTCAACTGACAGGCCGCGACTCACACCTTCTGATGAACCCATAGCAATGGCACGAACAACGCCGTCACCCAACTGCTGCTGAACTTCGAGCGTTAAACCTTTATCAGTGATAGTCAGGGCATCGTATACCTTCGGTACGCTGTCGCGAGGGAACTCAACGTCAACAACCGCGCCAATAACCTGTACAACCTTTCCACTACTCATTTTTGAGTCCTCTGTTCAATTTTTGCAGCGCAAATCCTTCGCGCTGCTATAAATCTAAGTTTGCGCTCACGCGCTTATCCAATAGCGGCGGCACCGCCTACAATTTCTGATAGCTCTTGGGTGATCGCCGCCTGACGAGCCTTGTTGTATACCAGCTGAAGTTCGTCAATCAGCTCACCTGCGTTATCCGTTGCGTTCTTCATTGCAATCATTCGTGCCGCTTGCTCGCAAGCACCGTTTTCAACGACTGCTTGATAGACCAAAGCCTCGATATATCGAGCTAAAAGCCCGTCGAGCAATTCACGGGCATCGGGCTCGTAAATGTAATCCCAGTGGTGTGCATACTGCTCTTGAGCATCAGCCTCCAGCGGCAACAGCTGCTCAACCGTTGGCGCTTGCGTCATGGTGTTAACGAAGTCATTAGATACGAGATAGAGCTTATCGATAGTGCCGCCAACATAGGCGTCGAGCATGTGTTTAACAGCACCAATCAACTGCTCAACCGTTGGTTCCTCGCCAATATCACGAACGCTAGCAACCACATTGCCACCTACAGAGCCAAAGAATGCCTGAGACTTGCCACCAATCAAGCACAAATCAACGTCACGCCCAGCGTCAGCGTGTTCTTTCATCGACTGCAATGCACGCTTGAACAAGTTGATGTTCAAACCGCCACACAGCCCTCTGTCTGAGGATACTATGACGTAACCGACGCGCTTAACATCACGCTGTTGCATATACGCATGACGGTACTCCGCCGAGGCATTTGCAATGTGTCCTATAACAGCACGCATTCGACGAGCGTAAGGCTTGCCAACTTCCATGCGGTCCTGTGCGCGGCGCATTTTACTCGCTGCGACCATTTCCATCGCACTCGTAATCTTCTGAGTACTCTGAATACTCGAGATCTTCGTCCGAATTTCTTTACCAGCTGCCATGGCTAATTACCAAGTCTGTGTTGAAACGAAAGTGTCTAGACCCGATTTAAACGCCGCCTCACGGTCGTCATTCCAGTTACCGTCGTTTGCGATTTCCTGCATCAATGCACCGTGCTCGGCATGCATGTAAGACAACACTGCAGCCTCAAAATCAGCAATCTTCTCAACCTCAACCGCCTTCAAGTAGCCTTCGTTGGCCGCATAAAGCAGTAAACCCATCTCAGCAACCGACTGCGGTGCATACTGCTTCTGCTTCATCAGCTCTGTCACGCGTTCACCGTGCTCAAGCTGCGCTTTTGTCGCTTCGTCTAAGTCAGATGCAAACTGTGAGAAGGCTGCGAGTTCGCGGTACTGCGCCAACGCGGTTCGAATACCACCAGAGAGCTTCTTGATAATCTTCGTCTGTGCCGCACCGCCTACTCGAGATACTGAAATACCCGCGTTCATCGCCGGACGAATACCGGCATTGAACATATCGGCTTCGAGGAAGATCTGACCATCAGTAATCGAAATCACGTTTGTTGGTACGAACGCAGAAACGTCACCAGCTTGCGTTTCAATAACAGGCAAAGCAGTCAAAGAGCCCGTTTTGCCTTTGACTTCACCGTTGGTGAACGCTTCGACATAGTCAGCGTTTACTCGAGCAGCACGCTCGAGGAGACGCGAGTGCAAGTAGAAAACATCACCAGGATAAGCTTCGCGGCCAGGTGGGCGACGTAAAAGCAGTGAGATCTGTCGATATGCAACAGCCTGCTTAGACAAATCATCATAAATGATCAGCGCGTCTTCACCTCTATCGCGGTAATACTCACCCATCGTACAACCCGCAAATGGTGCAAGAAACTGCATCGCAGCCGGGTCAGAGGCGTTGGCGGCAACAACGATAGTGTGGTCCATCGCGCCGTGCTCTTCGAGCTTACGCACAACCGACGCAACCGAAGATGCCTTTTGCCCAACAGCAACATAAATACACTTAATGCCAGTGTTTTTCTGGTTGATAATCGCGTCGACTGCAATTGCTGTCTTACCCACCTGACGGTCACCAATGATCAACTCACGCTGACCTCGACCAATTGGCACCATCGCATCAATCGCTTTCAAACCAATCTGAACCGGCTGATCTACCGACTGTCGAGCAATTACACCTGGAGCAATCTTTTCGATCGCGTCCGTCATCTTTGCCTCGACAGCGCCTTTACCATCGATTGGGTTGCCCAAAGCATCAACAACTCGACCTTGAAGCTCGGGACCCACGGGCACTTCAAGAATACGCCCGGTGCAGCGACAGGTTTGCCCTTCTGCGAGTTGCTTATAGTCACCTAGAACCACCGCACCTACCGAGTCGCGCTCTAGGTTGAGTGCAAGACCAAATACATTGCCTTCAAACTCAATCATCTCACCATACTGAACTTCAGTGAGGCCGTGAATTCGGATAATACCGTCCGTTACTGAGACGATAGTTCCTTCATTTGTCGCTTGTGAAGCAACATCGAGCTGTGAAATACGCTGCTTGATGATGTCGCTGATTTCTGACGGGTTCAGTTGTTGCATGACCGGTTCCTCTGTCAAGATTTCAACGTAGTCGCTAGCTTGTGCAAGCGCCCACGAACGGAGCCATCGATAACCATATCGCCAGCTCTAATTATGGCACCCCCTATAAGTGAGGGATCTGTTTCTACAGTCATATCGACTGTTTTTCCCAGCTTTGTTGTCAGTGTTGCTGACAGCTGTTCAAGTGTTGCTTCGGGGACGTCAAACGCACTGGTAACCGTGACATTAGCAGCTGCATCAAGTACCGACTTTAGTTCCGCGAAGAGAGCCGCAACCTCGGCCGCTAACGTCAAACGATGATTTTCAGCCATCACGGTAACGAATTGGGCGACTCCCGTGGGTATGTCGTCACCCAAAACCGCTGAAACGATATCCGCACGCTGTATCCCTGTACTGGCGGGATCATCCAAAGCCTTGGCAACAGTTGGATCGGCCACAACGGCCGCAAGGGTTTCTAATGCACCGTGCCATGAATCAACGGCACCGTTCTCCACCGCATACTGAAAAGCTGCGCGAGCATAAGGTCTTGCCAAAGTTGTTGGCTCGATCACGTTTACTGCTCCTTAACCAGCTGCTCTAAGAGTGCAGCGTGCTTATCAGCATCAATCTCTGCTGCCAGCACTTTCTCAGCACCAGCAATCGCGAGTGTGCTTACTTGTGACAACAACTGCTCTTTTGCTTGTGCTTTCTCACGCTCGAGTTCGGCAGACGCGAGCTCTTTAACGCGATCAGCTTCTGAAACAGCGGCCGCTTTTGCTTCATCAACGACCGTCGCCGCACGCTTATTTGCAGCATCAACGATGGCCGCGGCTTCTTTCTTGGCTTCGGACAAGCGATCTACCGCTTCCTTCTGTGCCAACTCGAGATCATGGCTAGCACGATCAGCAGCAGCGAGCCCGTCAGCAATCTTTTGCTGTCGCTCTTCCATGGCAGCCAAAATAGGCGGCCAAACGTAGCGCATACAAAACGCGACAAACACGAGGAAGGCAATCATCTGTCCGATGATGGTCAGATTAATGTTCACAGTTTTCTCCCGTGGGTTTTACACACGCCGGCCAGACCGGCGAGGAAAAAAGGTTTCTTAGCCCGCTACCACAAAGATGAGGTACATAGCGATACCAACACCAATAATGGGGATCGCGTCAACCAGGCCCGCGCCCAAGAAAAAAGTACCTTGGAGACGTGACGCAAGTTCAGGCTGGCGCGCTGAACCTTCGATGAGCTTACCGCCCAAAATACCCACGCCGATAGCAGCACCCATGCCGCCCAAGCCCATCATAATCGCAGCTGCGATGTAAATCATTTCCATTGTTGTCTCCTATTGAGTCTTAGTATGGAAGGTCAGAAATTAGTGGTCCTCGTGTGCCATGCTGAGGTACACGATGGTGAGAACCATGAAGATAAACGCCTGAAGCGTGATCACGAGAATGTGGAAAATCGCCCAACCCAACTGAAGCAATGCGGCAGGTAACATCCACATAATGCCCGCACCAAAAAGCGCTGCTATGAGAATAAAAATCATCTCACCAGCATACATGTTGCCGAATAAGCGAAGTCCAAGCGAAAACGGTTTTGCCAGCAAACCGACCACCTCCATGAAGAGGTTGACCGGGATAAACGCCGGGTGATTAAACGGGTTCATTGTCAGTTCACGCACGAACCCAAAGCCTTTCACCTTGATCGAATAGTAGAGCATCAAAATAAAGACACCCAAAGCCATGCCCATCGTGATGTTCGGGTCCGTAGACGGAACGATTTTCTGGTACTCAACACCGGCGAGCATTAACGCTTCTGGAACCAGATCCACCGGAATCAAGTCCATTAAATTCATAAGGAAGACCCACACGAAAATAGTCAGCGACAACGGCGCAATGAGCTTGTTCTTACCGTGGAATGTGTCTTTCACTTGATTGTCGATAAATTCGACAACCATCTCGATAAAATTAACAAGGCCAGATGGTGTTGTAGCAGAGGCGCGAACGGCTACCCAGCGAAAAAGTGCGCAAAAAATGACTCCAAGACCAATAGACCACGCAAGCGAGTCGACGTGCAGTGCGTTAAACCCCATGGCTGCAATTTCATCTGCGCCATGTGCAAACACCCACTCACCACCCGTACCAACAGTTTCACCGTCGTAGCGCTCAAACCCTTCAGGTAACTTACCGTAAGTAAGATTTGTGAGATGGTGAACGATATAGTCTGAAACTGTCTTTTCTTGACCAGCTGCCGCCATTAAACGCTGCCCCGTTTAAAAACACGTCGTTACTGCGTGTTTTAACAATCAACTATCCTTTTTTGCGGCCAGGTAATAAAAAACCGGACTGCAAACTAAAACTACAATCGCACCCGAGAACAAGGCTCCCGGTTGCGGATCTTGGGCTTTGACGAACCAAACCCCGAACAACAGTGCACTGAGACTAAATTTTGCTATTCCCAGAAGCGTCGGCGCCTGCGCACCGAAACGGCTAAACATACTCAATGCTAGCCAAACCTGGGGGCCTGCAATAATTGCAGCGCCAGCACATAGCGCAATCGCAGCGCTGCTGCCCACTAACATCCATATGCTTACCGCGATAACCCCAATAACCGTACTTGTTTGGGCCAGCGCACATATCAGGTGATGAGCCAGCTTTTTCCGCGTGTACTCCATCGCCAGGCACTCCCAGACTTAAGGGTTCTCAAGCGCGCGCAAGTCTATTCGAATTGGGTAAGAGCATCAACAAACTAAAATGCCAATTTTTAGTGGATACGGCCAAGAATTCCGTCTAACACGTCCAAGTTACTGTATTGAATAATAAGCCGTCCTCGGCCATTTTTATTTTCAATACTAACTTTTGTACCAAACTGTTCTGACAGCTTGCGTTCAAGTCGATCAATATCAGGGTCGCTCTTAACCTCAAAGTCAGAGGGGTTCGGGTTTAACAATGCTTTAACGAGCACCTCGGTTTGTCTCACCGATAACTTCGCGTCAGCCACTTTTCGAGCAGCAATGACTTGTTGACTACCCTCGAGTGCAAGAAGCACTTTTGCATGACCCGCGTCAATTTGTCCGCTTTCCAACAACTCAGCCGCGTCCGGCTCCAAAGATAAAAGTCGCAGAAGGTTGGCGATGACAGAGCGCGATTTACCCACAGCGTTTGCCACTTCCTGCTGGCTAAGATCAAATTCGGTCTGAAGTCGCTTTAAGGCTCGGGCCTCTTCCATAGGGTTGAGATTTTCACGTTGGATATTTTCGATGAGGGCCATCGCAATCGCAGCTTCGTCGCTAATGTCCCTCACTAGCGCGGGGATACTATTTAAGCCGGCTATTTGACTTGCTCGCCAACGACGCTCGCCCGCAACGATTTCAAATCGATCGTCGGACACTGATCGAACAACTATGGGTTGCATTACCCCTTGGGCTTTGATGCTGTCAGCTAGATCGTTCAGGGCCTCTTGATCGAATTCCATTCGTGGCTGGTATTTGCCACGTTGTAATCTTTCAAGGCGAATTTCTTTCAACTCACCCTCTCCAGAGCCGGCTATGGGGGCGTCGTTGATCGAGGACGATGCTTCAGTCCCTTTCTGTTTGGTAAGCTCCGCGCCCAACAAAGCATCTAGGCCACGATTCAATTTTCTTCTTTTCGTTGTCATTCAAAATACCTTAACAGCCTCTTATTGTCGGCGCGAAAATTCCTCTGCTAAAGCCATATACGCCCGAGCGCCTCGCGAGTACCTATCGTAAACTATACCCGGCGCTCCATGACTCGGGGCCTCAGCTAAGCGCACGTTTCTCGGAATGACCGTGCGGTACACTAAACTGCCAAAATGGCCGAAGAGCTGTTCAGAAACCTCCGTTGTTAAAGAGTTTCTAGGGTCATACATGGTTCGCAAAATACCCTCTATTTCGAGATCTGGATTCACTGTCTCGTTGATTCTACGAATAGTATTGAGCAGTGCAGATAACCCCTCTAATGCGAAGTATTCGCACTGCATAGTGATAAGAATAGAATCGCAAGCAACCATGGCATTTATAGTCAGCATGTTAAGCGATGGGGGACAATCTATAAGTACAAAGTCATAGCGATGTGCTGCTTTTACCAGGCCCTTCTTTAACCGCCTTTCCTTCCCATCGACATCAATCAACTCAACTTCTGCTGCGGTTAAGTCACCGTTTGCAGGAATAACATCGAAGCTCCCTGTGGGCGACGGGATGACGCAATTCTCTATATCCCCCTCCTCAAGTAACAGATCAAGGACCGAGAACTCTACGCCGTTTTTTTCGACGCCCGAGGACATGGTTGCATTGCCCTGTGGATCTATATCTACCAATAGAACGCGTTTTCCCATCTGTGCTAGCGATGCAGCTAAATTGACAGTGGTTGTGGTCTTTCCAACGCCACCTTTTTGATTGGCTATCGCTATCACTTTCATTGCTTATTCTCAGATCGGTTAAGAATGGCAAGCATCCTTGAATCACTTAGAAACGGCACGTTCAGCTCTACCCGTTGCCGTACAGTGAATTTGCAATCTAAATCCGGTATCTCACTCTCTGCTGTTTGTGACTTCATAGCAAACCAGTGACCATCCTCAGCTAATAAGTGATGGGTAGCGCGACACATGCGGTTCAAATCAGCAAATGCGCGTGAAATCACGACGTCAAAAAGATCTAATGGTTGGAAGTTCTCTACACGATCTTGAACAATTTCAACGTTGCTAAGATCCAGTTGGCTCTTCACTTGCTCCAGGAAACGCGTTTTTTTGCCATTGCTATCCAGAAGAACAAACTGCGTGTCTGGAAAAGAAATTGCAAGCGGTATGCCCGGTAAGCCAGCGCCGGTACCAACATCACAAATACGATTAGTTGAGCTCAAATAAGGCGCCACAGACAGACTATCCAGCAAATGCTTTATCACCATATGCCGCTCTGACCTGACTGCTGTCAGATTGAAAGGCTTATTCCACTTTTTGAGTAAAGCCAAATACGCTTCAAGCGCTGCTTGATGGCCAAGCTCTACACCAAGCGCAGAGAGTCCTTCTCCCAACACATTGTTTCGAGCACTAGCCATTACTAGCGCTGGAAACGTTTGGAAGCTGAGACTCCCTTTTCAAATAGACGAGTAGCAGCGATAAAGCTGACGGCGTTACTCCTTGAATCCTGCCGGCACGGGCGAGATTTTCAGGCTGATGGTCCATTAACTTTTGGCATATTTCGTTCGATAACCCGCTGACTTGCGCGAAATCGAAATCTCTAGGAATCACCGTATTTTCATGGCGCTTTAACCGATTAATTTCGTCTTGTTGCCGAGCGATGTAGCCAGCGTATTTCACACGCGTTTCAATATGATCTGCCGTTGCTGAATCTAAGACCGCCTCCCCTTTGAGATTAGCAACATCCAGATAACTGAGCTCAGGCCGTCGCACCAAATCTGTCATCGAATACTCTCGCGTTAGGGGCGAGGATAACTTCGTATTTAATGATTCGGCTTGTTCTGTATTGGGGTGGATAAACGTCGCATCAAGACGATTTAATTCGTCGCTAATTAGTGTTCGTTTTGCTTCGTACCTCGCCCAATGCTCATCAGTTACTAAGCCCAAATTACGGCCAATGTCTGTCAGGCGTTCATCCGCATTGTCTTCTCGAAGCTGCAAGCGATATTCAGCACGAGACGTAAACATGCGATACGGTTCCGAGGTTCCAAGAGTAACCAAGTCATCAACCAATACGCCAATGTAAGCTTCGTCTCTTCGTGGTTCCCATGACGCTAGTTCACGAGTAAATAACGAAGCATTTAATCCGGCCAATAAACCCTGTGCGCCTGCTTCCTCATAACCTGTGGTACCGTTTATTTGACCAGCAAAGAAAAGACCAGAGATCTGGCGCGTTTGGAGATCATGCTGTAAGTCTCTGGGATCAAAATAGTCGTATTCGATAGCGTACCCCGGACGCGTTATGTGCGCATTCTCCAGGCCCGGAATGGTTCTCACCATAGCGTCCTGAATATCGAAGGGTAGCGACGTCGATATGCCATTAGGGTACAACTCCGTTGTTGTCAGACCCTCTGGCTCTAAAAAGATCTGGTGAGAATTCTTATCAGCGAAACGATGGATCTTGTCCTCGATGCTCGGACAGTACCTAGGTCCTGTGCCCTCGATAACACCACTAAACATAGGGGAGCGATCCAGGCCACTACGAATGATGTCGTGTGTGGCTTCGTTAGTTTTTGTAATCCAACAGCATATTTGGTCTGGGTGATCATCAATCGACCCCAGTTGTGACATTACAGGTCTTGGCTCGTCACCCCATTGCTCCTGCAGTCCCGAATAATCCACACTATTGCCGTCTATTCTAGGCGGTGTTCCGGTCTTTAAACGTCCCGTTCTAGGGCAGAGTTCACGTAACCGGTCGGCCAAGGTTGTAACCGCTGGATCCCCCATACGGCCACCTGTTTGATTCTCTAGGCCGATATGTATCTTACCGTTTAGAAAGGTTCCCGCTGTTAGAACACATGCTTTTGTTTGAAATCGAATGCCTGTCGCAGTGCGGACCCCCGATACGGAAGTACCATCGAGTTCGATATCGTCTACCGCGTCCTGGAAAATCGTTAGGTTTTTTTCTGCAAACAATAACTGCCGTATCGCATTTCGGTAGAGAACGCGATCTGCTTGAGCGCGTGTCGCCCGAACTGCAGGTCCTTTCCGCGCATTAAGAACGCGAAATTGAATCCCAGCGCGATCGGTCGCCCTAGCCATAGCACCACCCAAGGCATCAATTTCTCTCACAAGGTGTGATTTCCCGATACCGCCAATAGCCGGATTGCAGGACATTTGTCCCAAGGTATCAATAGAGTGAGTAATGAGTAGTGTGCGCGAACCCGCGCGAGCCGCTGCTAGCGCCGCTTCAGTACCGGCATGCCCGCCGCCAACAACAACGACGTCATATGTTCGATTAGCGGTAGTCAATTTTCATCGCCTCCGATGGGGCGCGCGAGTATACGGACATTTTCGCCTCAACATAAGTTCAGTGTCACTGTTCAAAGTTGGCTTTGACTGCAAAGTTGATCATCAAACGACAAAGGGGTTTTCTTGTTAAGTGAGGGGACTTAGTCCAGCACAGCAAAATTGTATACAGATTACGGCCCGCTTGTGGTGCTTCATATTAAGCAGCAATTAATGGATTGTTCGATTACGAAGTCCGGCAGACACGACTGTTAGGCTCGGGCCAACAGTGCCGAGTAATCGTTATGAAGTTCAGTCGTATAAAGACTAATAATTAAGAAGAGTATTTATAAAGAGAAGATTCTTTATAGTTATAGTTATTAGGGTCTCAAATTTTGTGCATAACTCTCTGAAACGCTTTGCTGGCGTGTATATCAAGGATGCATAAGTGGACTCACAGTCTACGTATTGCCTCGTAATAAGCCTTTGATGGCTTCTGGATAAATCCGGTATGTGGCGATACCCGTTGCTGACGATAAAACATGCACAGTTTCATTCACAGGGTTTTATGCGCGCTTCTGCACAGCGTTATCAACAGAGCCCTTTATTTTCGATAAAGGAACGCTGAGCAGTTAGTAAGCTGAGGTTAAGGTGTGAACAGGGTGTTATTTGCCGATGCAAAAGGAGCTGAAAATCTGCCCTAGAATGTCATCACTTGAAACTCTTCCGGTGAGCGAGTCTAACGTCGCTTGGACTAATTTTAGATCTTCAGAAAGTAACTCAGCTGCGCTGTAAACACCAAAGGCAGCTAAAGCATCGCCAAGTTTTTCGTTAGCGGCGGCGAGCGCTTCAACGTGTCTCTGTCGTGCACTGAACTGGCTATTTTGATGACCTTCGCCAAGTAATAGATCTTTAACGGTATTTGTTAGCGTCGATAAGCCTTCGCCCGTTTTTGCGCTCACACCTACTTCGGTGACGTTTTCTTTTGTGGCGCTAATGCCGGCTTCTCTACCAGATTGGTCTATTTTGTTACGGACTTTTAGGATTAGATGGCCGTCACTTTGGAAGTCAATTAAGTTTTCATCGGTGATTTGAGCTGCATCATCGATGACATAAATAATCAAATCAGCCGACGTAGCTGTCGCTTTTGCTCTCTTAACACCTTCTTGTTCGATGAAATCGTGGGTTTCCCTGATGCCTGCCGTATCAATGATTTCAAGCGTTAAATCACCGATGTCGATGCTCTGCTTCAGCGTATCGCGGGTTGTTCCCGGCAGATGGGTAACAATCGCAACGTCATCATGAGCCAATGCATTCAGGAGGCTGCTTTTTCCCGCATTCGGTGCGCCGTAGAGCACCGCCGTGTAAGTTTGGGTTTTGCGCTGGGATTTTGATACTTCATCTAACAGTGTTGACAGTGTCACTTTACATTGCTCGAGTCGCTGTATGACGGAATGACGCGTGAGAACATCAATATCTTCTTCAGGGAAGTCGATTGATGCTTCGGTAAGCGCTCGTAGCTCGTTAAGTTGCTCAGAAAGGCTGTTTACATGTTTGGAAAAGGCGCCGGTAAGGGATGAGCTAGCGAGTTTCGCCGCTGCTTCGTTCTCCGCCGCAATTAGGTCGGCAATGGCTTCGGCTTGGATGAGGTCTATTTTGCCGTTTAAGAAGGCTCTCTCGGAGAACTCACCGGGCTGAGCACTTCGAGCACCTAGCTGTAAGCACCGGTTTAATAGCGCTTGTAAAACGATATGTCCGCCATGGCCTTGAAGTTCTACAACATCTTCGCCAGTAAACGAATTGGGTCCGGGAAAATAGAGCACTATGCCCGTATCGAGCGTTGAGCCCATTGAATCCGCAAACGATACGTAATGTGCAAAGCGTGCTTTAAGCTCAGAGCCTGTTACGGTCTGTGCGATTGAGAGAGCCTCTGGTCCACTCAACCGAATAATACCCACGGGACCGTTACCCCTTGCGGTGGCAACGGCGGCAATCGTGTCGCTGTTTAGTCCTGCCAACTTTTTGAGACTCTATTAAAACCCTAGCGGGCTGCTTGTTCTATTTGTCGCGTGACAACGTACTGCTGAGCGAAGGATAGAAGGTTGTTGCAGAGCCAATACAGCACCAATCCTGCGGGGAACCACATCATTAAGAATGTGAATGCGATCGGCATATACTGCATTACCTTTGCTTGCATGGGATCAGGTGGAGCAGGGTTGAGGCGCTGCATTAGGTACATGCTGATCCCCATGAGAATAGGGAGTACAAAGTAAGGGTCCATGGCTGAAAGATCATCAATCCAAAGAATAAAAGGAGCGTGTCTCAACTCTACAGACTCAAGTAATACCCAGTAGAGAGCAATGAATACGGGCATTTGGATCAGCATGGGTAAGCATCCGCCCATAGGGTTGATTTTCTCTTTTTTCCAAAGCTCCATCATCGCTTGTTGCTGTTTGTTTTTATCGTCCGCGTACTGGTCTCGAATGCTTTGAATTTTTGGTTGTACGGTCCGCATTTTTGCCATGGACTTATAGCTTGCCGCTGACAGTCTGAAGAATGCCAATTTGACGACGATTGTAAGAATGATGATGGCGAGACCCCAGTTCACAACATAGCTTTGAATAAACGTAAGCAACCAAAATAGAGGTTGCGCTAACCACCATAGCCAGCCGTAATCAATAACAAGATTAAGGTTTTCGGCGATGTCGCCCAGTGCAACTTGGTCTTTTGGGCCAATGTATAATCGTTGAGTGATGGTTGAGGTTTCACCTGGTTGAACGGTCAATGATGCGTTTTTATATCCGATAACGTTATCGCCATTCGAAAGCTTGCTCGCAAAAAAGTCGTGCGATTGATTTTGATCAGGTACCCAGGCGGACACGAAGTAGTGTTGCAGAATAGCGATCCATCCCGCGGGTAGTCTTTTGGCAAAGGGTTCGTCAGCTAAGTCAGAGAATGACAGTTTTGTATAGCGTTGGTCCGGCTGAGAAAGTGCAGCACCTAAGTAAGGGCTTACGCCAAAACCCACATTGCCGTCGGGAGCTTCACTATTATCTCTTTTTAGCTGAGCAAAAGACGTCATAGTCGCGGGTGCTGGCCCCGAATTAATAATCGTGTAGTCAACATCGATAAAGTATCGATCATCAGCGGCAGTAAAGCGCTTAAACACTTGTATACCGTCATCTTGGTTGCCTATCCAGGCAAGTGTGAGAGTTACGGTGTTGTCGCTATTTTCTTTAGTGCCTAGCGAGATGTATTCGGCTCGTTTACCGCTTGCATCAATACCGTCTGGTCCAATCAGTCCGCTCTGCGCGACGTAGGTTCTTAACGAACTTGATTCTAGTAAGAGAAATGGTTGGTCGGGTGTATCGAGCCTTGTCGGGAATTGAGGTAGAGATGCATCAACGATATCACCGCCAGCCATCGCAATTGTAATATTGAGGGTGTCAGTGCCCAGATACGCGAGATTAACGGCGTCAAGGCTAGCGTCGACCGGGCTCGGATTTGAGGAGATAGCGGGGATATCTGAGTTTTCCTGGATAGAGGCTGTATTAGTAGCTTGTCCATTAAAAGTCGATGATGTAGCGGGCGCCCGTGATGTCGCAGCCGCATACCGTACAGCCTGATCTTTTTGGTAGTCCTCGGAATATTGATTCCACTCTATGAGCAGCATGAGCGAGAGAACAGCGGTCGAACTGACGAGTAGTAAGCGTACGGGGTCCATTAAATCCTCAGTGTATTAGTCGTTTCTACTTGTTGGCGGGTTTGTCGTGTCCGGAACAGGATCATAACCGCCGTCGCTCAATGGATGACAGCGGGAAATACGTTTTATGCTAAGAAGGCTACCTTTGAGGGGGCCATGAGAGCTGATCGCATCGACGGCATATGAAGAACAAGTTGGGTGAAATCGGCATCGACTCCCTATAAAAGGGCTTATGCACAGTCGGTAAAACTTGATTGGTGCAATAATCAACGACGCTATTAGCCGGTTGATGCGGGTTTTCATGCGTTTAATGCCAGCTTCTTCGACAGCTTTTTCCAAATGACGGTGAGGTCTTCTCGCAACTCAGCATTGGATTTATCAGCAATGCCATGTCGGGCCAAAAAAATTAGATCGGTAGGGACTGGAAGAGGGTTCAACCTGAAATACTCTCGGACAACCCGCTTGACACGATTTCTTTGGTTTGCTCGGCGGACGTTTTTCTTAGCGACAATAACGCCTAGACGTGATTCAGTATGGGTTGACCGAATGGTGAGCACCATTCCAGACGCACACCCCACTTTCATAGGTTGGCCATCGAAGACGGCACTGAAAGCGTGTTTATCGAGAAGTTTTCGGTGTTTTTGAAATAAAAAATGCATGGGCGAACAGCCCACTACAAATTATGCAGACAAGCGAAGACGTCCGCGGGCGCGACGACGTGCTAAAACCTTGCGGCCGTTTTTTGTGGCCATGCGTGCACGGAAACCGTGACTGCGCTTGCGCTTCAGAACGCTGGGTTGGAATGTACGCTTCATACTGGCTGCCTTTGATAGAAAGACGTGAAATTAGGGGGCGGGAGTATAGGTATGTCGGTCCGGACTCGCAACAGGTAATTCACCATAAAATGACGTAAGAGTGGTTTTAATTTAAGCGATTAAAAAAAATTAGTGTAAGTATCCACTACCGCTTCGAAGCCTAATTGGTAGTGCGTTTTTAAAGGGTGAGGGCGTGTTGCCTCAGTTTTACAACAGAACACCCATAAATTAATAACAGGTTATCCACAAAAAAATTGTTTTCAAGGGTTGATTTATTAAAAAACCAAGAGTTTGGAAAAAAACGCCTAAGTAATTGAAAAATAATACTTTCTTTGTTCTTGATATGAAGATAAATATGTGGATAACTATGCGGGTTCGCTTTTCAACGAGTCGTGAGCGGTTCCGAGTGATGCGAGCGTCTGGATGGACAGTAGAAAACACCGCGTGGTATCGATTAACAGTGAAGTACGCGCGAAAGTTATTGGCTAATACAACACAATAAGATGCAACAACTATCCGTGAATCATAGATCCTCAAATAATCATACGCTCTGGAACGAATGTCTTGTCCAGCTAAAACGTGAAGTCCCGGAGGTTCAGTTCAATACGTGGGTCAGACCGCTCACACCTGTGGACGATCAGACGGCGTTTGTGCTGAGCGCGCCTAATCGGTTTATTAGGGATTTCGTCGAGGATAAGTACAGCCATTTAATTGGTGAGTGTCTTTCGACGTTAAGCGCAGATGCACAGAACATTACGGTAAGAGTCGTTACAGGGGAAAGAGGGTCGGTCGAGACGATTCCGAGTTTGTCGGCAGCCCCATCGCATAGCGTTACGAGAACAACAAGTTACGGCGATTTCCGATCAAGAACCGACAAGCATGTTGAACAGCCAGTAAAGCCTGAGATAGTGGTTCCGTCACATCAACATAACTTGGTAGAGAGCTACACGTTTTCTAGTTTTGTGGAGGGCAAGAGTAACCAGTTAGCATTAGCGGCAGCACAGCAAGTCGTTGAAAGCCCTGGGGATGCTTACAATCCTTTATTTCTCTACGGTGGAGTTGGCTTAGGTAAGACTCACTTGATGCATGCTGTCGGTAATGCGCTCAGACAGCGTAAGCCTGACGCGAAAATTGTATATCTCCACAGTGAGCGGTTTGTTGCAGATATGGTTAAAGCGCTTCAGCTAAATGCGATAAACGATTTTAAGCGCTTTTACCGATCGGTGGATGCCCTGTTAATCGATGATATTCAGTTCTTCGCAAACAAAGACCGTAGTCAAGAAGAGTTTTTTCATACGTTCAACGCCTTACTCGAAGGCGGCCAGCAGATGATTTTGACATGCGATCGTTATCCAAAAGAGATTGATGGTGTTGAGGAGCGTCTAAAGAGCCGTTTTGGCTGGGGACTTACTGTTGCGGTTGAGCCGCCTGAGCTCGAGACGCGCGTGGCTATTTTGATGAAGAAAGCCGAACAGGCGGGTATTAGTATTTCCCACGAAGCGGCGTTCTTTATTGCGCAGAGGATTCGATCTAACGTTCGGGAGCTGGAAGGGGCCCTAAAACGTGTGATTGCCAGTGCAAATTTTACAGGTCGTCCTTTTGACATTGAGCTGATAAAGGAAAGCCTGAAAGACCTGTTAGCGCTACAAGACAAGCAAGTGTCGCTCGATAATATAAAACGGATGGCTGCTGACTATTATAAGATTAAAGTGTCAGACCTTCTCTCAAAACGAAGAAATAGGTCGGTTGCCAGACCAAGGCAAGTGGCTATGGCACTGTCTAAAGAGCTTACAAATCATAGCCTTCCTGAAATTGGTGATGCATTTGGTGGTCGCGACCACACGACAGTGTTGCACGCTTGTCGTAAGATAACGGAGTTGCGAGAAACAACGTCTGATATTGGGGAAGACTATAAAAACCTGTTACGTTTGTTGACAACGTGATTAGTTAGCAGGCTGCTGGAATAGAGAGAACGCAAAATGAAATTTTCGGTATCTAGGGATGCGCTTATTAGGCCGCTTAATTTGGTAGCTGGTGTCGTAGAGCGCAGGCAGACACTGCCTATTCTTTCTAACGTGTTAATGAGCCTAGAGGGCAATCGTTTGTCGTTGACTGGGACGGACCTTGAAGTCGAGCTTGTTGGCCGCATCGAGGTTGTGAATTCCGGGCCAGACGGTGACATAACGGTGCCCGCGCGCAAGTTAGTGGATATCTGCAAGAGTCTGCCAGATGGTGTTGAAATCAATTTCAGTGTTGAAGATGGTCGCGTCACAGTCAAAGCTGGACGAAGTCGCTTTACTCTGTCCACCTTGCCGGCCGCTGAATTCCCGACAGTCGAAGCTGGTGCGGGCGAGGTTGAGCTAGATTTGCCACAGTCCTTGGTTCGCCAGATGATTGAGCGTACAGGCTTCGCCATGGCACAGCAGGACGTTCGGTACTATTTGAATGGTATGTATCTAGAGATTAAGTCGGGCCGTTTGCGTTTTGTGGCTACCGACGGGCACCGGTTAGCGCTGTGCACAGCGCCTGGCCAGCTTGTTGCGGATGACAGATCCGTGATTGTGCCCAGAAAGGGCATCTTAGAGCTGGCGCGTTTATTGGAAGGTGATGGTTCTGTGACGCTCATTGTTGGCTCGAACCACATTCGTGCAGCCACGGACCAATTTACGTTTACCTCCAAACTTGTCGATGGAAAATTCCCAGAGTACGAGCGTGTGCTTCCTAAGTCGCCAGATAAGGCGGTGTCCGGTGATCGTTCCGAGTTGCGTCAGGCGTTTGCTAGGACAGCTATTCTCTCAAACGAAAAGTATCGGGGAGTTCGGCTTTCACTATCGGATGGGTCATTGGAGATAACAGCAAACAACCCCGAACAGGAGCAGGCGGAAGAGTCGGTGCCGGTCGATTATTCTGGCGACTCACTTGAGGTTGGGTTCAATGTCAGTTATTTGCTCGATGTGATGGGTGTTTTGTCGGGGTCGACGGTTCGTATGTCCCTGTCTGACTCTGCAAGCTCCGCGCTAATCGAAGAGGGTGAAGCGGTTAATGGTGAGGCGGAAGCGCTTTACGTTGTAATGCCTATGCGCCTTTAAGGCGTTGCCCAGCGTTGCTTAATCAGCTATCGATTGAGAACTTTCGGAATATCACCTCAATGTCGTTGCCCTTATCGAAAGGGGTGACGGCCTTTGTCGGTGCGAACGGTGCTGGTAAGACAAGCATCCTCGATGCTGTTCATCTTTTAGGAACGGGAAAATCTTTCTCGACCCATCGTTTCGATAATGTTATCCATCGCGATGCGTCGGCGGTACAAGTAGTGGGTCACGTAGCCAGCCCTAATAAAGTCGTTTTAGGGGTTCGGCGAAACCGAGTTGGAGGTGGAGAGGCTCGCGTTGCTGGGGCGCCAGTTAAAGCGCTATCAGAACTTGCTAAGGCGTTGCCCCTAGTTGTTATTAATGCGGACACACTGAATGTTGTTCGTGATGGGCCAGAGGGTCGCCGTAGACTTATCGATTCGTTCGTGTTCCACGTGGAACAAAACTTTTCCCAAATTTCTCGCCGCTATTCTCACGCGCTTAAGCAGAGAAACGCACTGTTGCGTGATCGTCGAAGGGCGGACGATTCGGTGTGGATTCGTGATTTGGCGATATCAGGGGAGTTGTTGGTGGCCGCTAGAGCACGAGCGGTCGCAGCGCTTGCAGACGCGCTCGATGGTGTGTTGGTCGATATGGGTGTTTCCTTGCCAGAGTGGCGGTTGTTGCAAAGGCCAGGGTGGGGCTCTGGTAGGCCGCTTGCTGATGCTTTGGTTGCGGCTGCTGAGAGTGATCGCCAAAGGGGGTTTACACAGGTTGGCCCCCACAGAGGCGATGTTGTTTTTTTGGTTGAGGGGTCGCCCGCACACGAGGTTTTATCGCGCGGCCAATTAAAGGTGTTAATGGCCGCAACAAAGCTTGCGCAGGCGAGAGTAATGCGTCAAGAGCGAGGCGTGTTACCTGTGTTGTTGGTAGATGATGTGGCGGCAGAGCTGGACTCAGAAAACGCCGCGCGCTTGTTTGTAAACCTGGCGTCCGATGAGTTTCAGGTTCTGGCGACAATGGTTGACGCGGCAGGCCCATCTGCTTGGACGCAAAACCGCTTGTCAAATGTGTTCCACGTAGAACACGGTGCGATCACTGGCGGCAATTAAGTGGCATAATAGGCGCGAGTAAAAGGAGATCTCATGGAAGACACAACACCTGGTGCAGAAGAAACCAATTATGACTCGTCCAGCATTAAGGTTCTTAAGGGTCTTGACGCCGTAAGGAAACGTCCGGGCATGTACATCGGTGATACCGATGATGGTACAGGTCTACACCATATGGTCTTCGAGATCGTAGACAACTCTATTGATGAGGCCTTAGCCGGGCACTGCAATCAGATAGACATCGTTATTCATCCAGATGAATCGGTGAGTGTTAGTGATGATGGTCGAGGCATTCCTACAGAACAGCACGAAGAGGGCGTCTCTGCAGCAGAGGTGATCATGACGGTGCTGCATGCTGGCGGCAAATTCGATGACAATACTTACAAGGTGTCTGGTGGTCTTCACGGTGTTGGCGTATCCGTTGTGAACGCATTGTCAGAGGAGTTGTGCTTAACTATCCGTAGGCAGGGTAAGCTACACGAACAGATTTATAGACATGGTGTCCCCGACTCCCCGTTGGCGGTTATTGGCGAAACGAAGGAATCGGGTACGTCCGTGCGGTTTAAGCCGTCCGCAGAAACGTTCACCAATATTAAGTTCCACTTTGATGTATTAGCAAAGCGTTTGAGAGAGCTTGCCTTTTTGAACTCCGGGGTGAACATTGTTTTAACGGATGAGCGGAGCGGTCAGAGTGAAACTTATTGTTACGATGGTGGCTTAAGCGCTTTTGTTGATTACCTCAACCACGCCAAATCCCCAATTAACAAAGTATTCCACTTTGATACGCAGAGCGATGATGGTGTAGGTGTGGAAGTCGCTCTGCAGTGGAATGATGGCTTCCAAGAAAATATTTTTTGCTATACCAACAACATTCCGCAGCGAGATGGCGGCACGCACCTGGCGGGTTTCAGGTCTGCATTGACTCGAGGTCTTAATGGGTACATCGAGCGGGAAGGTATCTCTAAAAAAGCCAAGGTAAGCACAACGGGTGACGATGCTCGCGAGGGTTTGACGGCCATTGTTTCGGTAAAAGTTCCTGATCCTAAGTTCTCGTCGCAAACAAAGGATAAGCTTGTTTCAAGCGAAGTGAAGCTGATTGTCGAGCAGGCAATGAGTGCCGCGTTTGGTGAGTTTCTCCTAGAGAACCCCAATGATGCAAAGCAGATTGTGGGCAAGATGATCGATGCTGCACGCGCGCGAGAGGCTGCACGAAAAGCGCGCGAGATGACTAGACGTAAAGGTGCGCTAGATATTGCCGGTCTTCCAGGAAAGCTCGCCGATTGTCAGGAACGGGATCCCTCATTGTGTGAGCTCTATTTGGTGGAAGGGGACTCCGCTGGCGGCTCTGCTAAACAAGGTAGAAACCGTAAATTCCAAGCGATTCTTCCTTTGAAGGGAAAAATACTGAACGTCGAAAAGGCGCGCTTTGATAAAATGCTGGGCTCCGCAGAGGTTGGGACTATTGTTACTGCACTCGGCTGCGGCATCGGTAAGGACGAATTCGATCCTGACAAGCTTCGGTACCACCGTATTATTATCATGACTGACGCAGACGTGGATGGCTCGCATATTCGCACGCTGCTCCTCACATTCTTTTTCCGTCAAATGCGCGAGTTGGTTGATCGAGGACACATCTATATTGCGCAGCCACCGCTTTACAAATTGACAAGGGGCAAAAGTAGTCAGTACCTCAAAGATGAGGAAGCGCTTGCGGAGTATCTAACTAACGCAGCGTTAATCGATACCACATTATTCAAAGACGAAAATACCGAGGGCCTCTCCGGTGATCAGCTGGCAAATATAGTGTCTCGGTACCAATACGTTGAACACACGATTCATCGCCTGAGCCGCGTTTACACGGCTGATATTCTGTGGGAGCTGGTGTACACCCCTCGTTTACAGGTCGAACAGATGGCCAATGAAGCGGAGGTCGCAGCCTTTGCCAATGAATTAAGTGAGCGCTTACTATCACTAACAGGAAGCAATATCAGCTATGAGTGTTTGCTTCGACGCGACCCAGAGCGAGGTAATTATTACGTTGTAGTGCGACGTACTGCTCACAGCGTAGCGACTGATATTGTGTTGGGCCATAACTTGTTTAGCTCAAATGAGTATCGCGATCTTACTGATCTGGGTGACCTTTTGGCTGACTCGGTGACTGCAGATAGTTTTGTGGAGCGAGGTGAAAAGGTCTTCGCGTCATCGGATTTCGCAAAGATTATGCGCTGGCTCCTTGATGAGGCACGACGCGGTTGCTCGATTCAACGGTACAAAGGCTTGGGTGAAATGAATCCCGATCAGCTTTGGGAAACAACTATGGATCCAGGTGCGCGCAGAATGCTGCAGGTTACTATTGAAGATGCTATCCGTGCAGACCAAATGTTTGTAACGCTCATGGGCGACGATGTTGAGCCACGGCGGGAGTTCATTGAAACCAACGCGCTAGCTGTGGCGAATCTTGATGTTTAAGGTATATCGATAGTCGTTCAAAGAAGCCCCGCACCTCCAATTATTTCGGTTAGAGCGTATTAATCTAAACGCCTGGCATTTTAGGGAAATTCGGTTCTTTCTGACGGGCTTCCATAGCCAGTCCTTCGAGGAGCGCTGGTTATTAAACGCGATCGCTTTGAATAAGGCTCCTCGTTGAGGCGTCTCTCTGACGAAAGGCTTTTCCTTTAATGCCCCCCTCACATATAAAACCTTTTGGGTAGAAACCCGAAAATCTCAAACCTCTAGTGGGTGAAGCTCCTAGGGCAGAAAGCCTTTTGACTTGGGTTGTGTGCCAGGACTCAGGGACGCCGCGCCAATCTAAAAACACTGCTTGGCTAGACGCTTCAATACAAAAGCAGCAGGTGCTTGAGGACAAAGGTGCTGCTATGGGGTTAACAACCTTATTTGGATTTATGCGTCTTCATTGGGGGTGGCCGTTTTGTCAGTGGCTAGCGAGAGCTGACTGGCTTCAGTTTGCTCGGGCAGAACATCGAGGTTCTCTGGGAATGACTTAGAGACGCGGGTTGATAATGTCTGGAAGCGGTCAACTTTGCCGTGAAGACCCTGCCGACCGACCAAGCTTTTAACCGCATCGTTGTAACGCCGGGTGGTTTGCGACAATGAACTACCCACACTTTCCATCCGTTCAGCAACGAGACAAACCGCGTTAAATATATCTCCAGCACGGTCACTGATTTCGCGGGCTTCCTCGTTGCTTCTCTCAAGCATCCAAAGGTTGGCAACTGTCCTCAAAATAGGCATTAACGTCGAATGCGACACCAAAATCACATTCTTTTTGTAACCGTAGTTAAAGAGATTGCGATTAGCACGCATGATTTCTATGTAGGCGGGCTCTACGGGCATAAACATCAGGACAAAGTCTGGGCTCTGTAGCCCTGCCAGGTTTCCGTAATCCTTGTCAGATAGCTGATCTATATGACGTTTGACCGCATTGGCATGCGCACTCAGCGACTGCGTGCGGATAGTGTCATCATCCGTGGTGACAGCTCGCTCGTAATCCACTAGCGATACTTTGCTGTCGATAACAATGTGTTTGTCTTGTGGCAGGAAAATTACAAAGTCTGGAAGCAACCGCTGCCCATCTTCGCCTTTGCGGGCTTGCTGAGCTTCGTAGTGCTCGCCCCGCCGTAGTCCCGCTAATTCAAGCGTTCGCTCAAGCTGAGCTTCTCCCCAGTTCCCAACAAGCTTTTTATCGCCCTTGAGTGCTTGAGTCAGGTTACTCGCTTCGGAGGACATAACCTCGCCCATGTCGTGCAACTGCTTGATCTGCGTCTTAAGAACCGCGTTTTGACCTGTTAGATCCGTATGAACTTGATTAACTCTGGATTGAAAGCCATCGATTTTTTCAGACAGTGGTTTGAGCAGTTGGTCAAGGGATTCTTGATTCCTTGACGCTAAAGACCTTTCGCCCTGGCTGACCAAGGTTTGCGCCGCTTTTTCAAATTCAAGCCTCAGGACCTTCTTGGCATCATCGAGCAGCGCAATCTTAGCCGCATGCTCCGTCTCCTTGACCGCGAGTGTTGCCTTGAGGCCTTCTTCGCGGGCAAGAGACGCCGAGAGCCTTTCGTTTAGCGTAGCCATTTCGGCTTTTAGGCTCTCGAGCGCTTCTTTTGCCACGTCGCCGCGCGTCAATGCCTCACTAACGCTGTCCTTATACCGTCGGTGCTCTCCGTTATTGCGCGCAACTACAAGGGCGAAGATAACGCCTAGAACGAGGAAACCGATAACTGCTTCAAAACCCATTACGAGCAACCTCGCTTATCGCGCTAACACCGCCAAATCTGCGACTCGAAGGAACTGGCTCCTCAGTTTCTTGAGCAGTGCCAATCGGTTAAGCCGGATGGCGTTATTTTCTGCGTTAACGAGCACTTGGTCAAAAAACGCATCGACAACGTCTCTAAGTCCAGCCAAACACTTAAGTGCTGCATCATAATCGGCGACCGCTAGCGTTTCGTCCAGGTCCTCTTGGGCCTTCTGGAGCGACTGGAATAGTGTCGTTTCTGGGTTATCCTCAAAAAGTCCAGAATCGACGTCGCCTAAGACCTCCTCAGTTTTTGACAGAATGTTAGCAACTCGCTTATTCGCTGCAGCAAGCGATAGTGCCGCATCAGACCCCGCAAAGCGCTGAAGCGCCCGGCTCCGGCCATCAATATCGCCCAGTGTGTGCGTCCCTACTACCGTGACCGCTCGTAGCATTTCAATAGACACGCCAAGCTCTTCGTAGTGTGCAGGCAAGCGTTCCAACAAGTAGTTGAAGACGGTTTCGGCGGTCTCGGCAGCCAGTGTATTTGGCTCAAAACCCGAAACGGCTTTGTTAATCACAGCTTTGACGTCTGCTTGTGGTGCAAACTCGAGTAACAACCGGATTATCGCTACCGAAACTCGCCGCAAGGCGAAAGGGTCTTTCGATCCTGTTGGGCTTTGTCCGATACCGAAAATTCCGACGAGTGTATCCAGCCTATCGGCTAGCGCGAGGGCCGCTGATTCGGGTGATGAGGGAAGTTGGTCGCCCGAAAACTTAGGCCAGTAATGTTGCTCGATAGCATCTGCTACAGCTGTCGGCAGCCCATCGTTAACCGCGTAGTGTTTGCCCGCAACACCCTGAAGCTCAGGAAATTCACCGACCATATCGGACACCAAGTCGGCCTTCAGAACTGACCCCGCGGCGTTCACTGTCGCCTCGTCTGCCCCGAGTTGTTTACACAAGGCTACGGCGAGTTGGGAAATTCTCTGCTGTTTCGCTGCAAGCGTTCCCAAGTCACGCTGGAACAACACACTTTCGAGTCTTTTAGACTTCATAGCCAGACTCGTTGCTTTGTCGGTCTCAAAGAAAAATGCGGCATCTGCCAGTCGCGGCCGGATTACTTTTTCGTTTCCATACACCACGGCCTTCGGGTTCGTGCTTTCTATATTGGAGATCGTAATGAAGGACGGTACGAGGGAGCCATCACGGGTTTCGATGTGGAAGTATTTTTGATGTTCTTTCATCGAGGATATGAGTGCTTGGCGAGGTACAGATAAAAACGCGTCGTCGAAAGCACCGCGCAATGCAACAGGCCATTCGACTAAGCCGGTAACTTCATCAAGCAAGTCATCATTGATCACCGCAGTTTCATCGTCGTTTACTAACGCCTCAACCTGTTGGCGTATCACTACTTTACGTTCGTGATGGTCGGCAATCACATACTGTTCGCGTAGCAGTCTTTCGTAGGAATCAGGGTTTGGAACCGTGATTTCGCTTTTTCCATGAAATCGATGACCACGCGTTACACGTCCCGACTTGAGCCCAAAGAGCGAAATATCGAGTGAGTCATCACCCAGTAATAACATCAACCATTGAACGGGACGCAGGAACTCGTGTCGTTCCCTCCCCCAACGCATACGCTTTGATACCGGTATTTGTGCCACAGCATGGCTAACAATGTCTGGGAGAACTTCGGCGCAAACGGCCCCAGTCATCCGCTTCACGACGCCCAGTCGGTCACCCTTGTCGGTTGCAATGGTGTCCAGCGCTTCAACTGCGACGCCTTGTTTCTTGGCAAAGCCTATTGCCGCGGGAGACCAGTCCCCTTCCTTTGTTTTGGAAGCCGCTATGGGTGGTCCCAAAATTTCTTGATCAGTGTCAGAAGCATGTGTCGCAACATCTGAGATTATGACGGTTAAGCGCCTTGGTGTGGCAAGCACCTTTGCTTCGCCATAGCTAAGGCTATGATTTTTCAGGCCATTACTAATACCTTCAGCGAGGGCTTCTGCCATGCTCAAGTACTCCCCAGCGGGAAGTTCTTCTGTGCCCAGCTCGAATAAAACCTTGTCTTTACTCACGCCGCAGCCTCCTTTGCTAGCGAGGTCAAAGCAGCCTCAGCTAGGTCCGGGTCGGCCAGCGGAAAGCCTAACTTTGCGCGGGCGGCGACATACCCTTTGGCGGCTGCACGCGCAATGGTTCGGACCCTTAAAATATAGCGCTGCCTTTCAGTAACGCTGATCGCGTGACGAGCATCCAACAAGTTAAACGTGTGGGACGCTTTCATTACAAATTCGTAGGCCGGCAGTGGTAACTCGAGCGAAACAAGCCGCTCGGCTTCGTTCTCACAAAAGTCGAAATGCGCAAATAGATGATCGACATCCGCTTCCTGGAAGTTAAATGTCGACATTTCCACCTCGTTTTGATGGAACACGTCGCCGTATTTGATAACGCCTGTTGGTGTTTCTGACCAGACTAAGTCATAGACCGAGTTTACATCCTGGATGTACATCGCCAGTCGTTCAATGCCGTAGGTAATCTCGCCCGTAACGGGTAAGCACTCCAGCCCACCTGCCTGCTGGAAATAGGTGAACTGTGACACCTCCATGCCATTTAACCAGACTTCCCAGCCTAACCCCCAAGCGCCAAGCGTTGGTGATTCCCAGTTATCTTCAACAAACCGGATATCGTGCTCCAGAGGATCTAAACCCAGGCGCTTTAAACTGCCCAGGTAAAGTTCTTGAAAGTCTGCGGGTGAAGGCTTCATCACCACTTGAAACTGATAGTAATGTTGCAGCCGATTAGGATTTTCTCCATAGCGACCGTCTTGAGGTCTTCGGCTAGGTTGGACGTAAGCAGAGTTCCAGTTTTCGGGACCCAATGCTTTCAGAAATGTCGCTGGATGGAAGGTACCGGCACCAACCTCTAAGTCCAGTGGCTGTAATATGACGCAGCCGTTATCTCCCCAGAACCGTTGTAGCTCGAGAATCAGCTGCTGGAATGTTAGTGGTGAACTCACGTAAATACCCCGATGCATGGAAGACGCGAGTATACAGCGGCCAGCACTGGCATAATATGAGCAATAAACGGCAATTAAGCGCATCCGGGTGTCAAAGAGTCACAATTCAGCAAAGTTTTTAGTTAAGGACCGTGTTGCAGTAATTGCGCTACGAGCAAGCCTGCGCCTGTCAGCCTTACTACCGCTCGAGTTTGCTCGCAGTGGTGGTCGTCTTCTGGGTCGGCTCCTGTATTCGATTAACTCGACGACTGTGCGCGTTATTCGACGCAACATCGAACTGGCTTACAAAGATCGAAACCCTGCTGAGCGAGAGAGGTTGGTAAAAGCCACTATTAGCGAGCAAGGTGCGCTGATAAGTGAAATGGGGCATGTCTGGCGACGCTCGCCAGAGTATGTCAGGTCTAAAATCAGGATTGTTGGTCAGGCCTATTTCGATAATGCATTGGCGGAACAACGAGGTGTGCTGGTGTTAGCTCCGCACGTGGGAAACTGGGAGGTGCTACCCCATCATTTGGTTACGCAAGGGGATCTCTTTGGTCTGTTTGAGCCCCCTAAGCTACCAAGTGTCGGTAATGAGGTTTTGGCCAACCGACGCCGTCCCGGTGGTGAGTATGTCCCGACGACTCCCAAGGGCTTGGTGCAACTCATTCGACATTTTAAACGGGGTGGCTTGACGGGCATCTTGCCGGATCAGGTGCCGAACCATGAATCAGCCGGGCTAAACGTCGCCTTCAGGGGTGTTGAGTGTTTTACGGCAAGTCTGTGTGCCAATTTACTCTCGAAGTCAGGTGCTAAGGCCATCATTGCAGGTGTATTTCGGGTTAGAGGGGGTTGGGAGGTGGTATACCGACCTGTCTCGGAAGCTATTTATGGCGACAACCTTGAGATTGCTCTGCGTGCGATGAACAAAGACATCGAAACGTTAATTGATGGACGTGACGAACAGTATCAATGGTCATATAAGCGTTTCCGGACGCTGCCGCGCTCGCTGGCCGATCACTACGCCGGTGTGAAACACCGCGGAGGTAAAAAATGAATGTTTTTCTCGGAAAAATCTTAGGCACGTTTATTGGGTTTTCAGCACTCGGAGTGATTGGTGGCTTCGTTGGGTTTTTGGTTGGACATCTCTTCGATTCTGGCCTGCTGCGGGCGATAAAAATGACAGGGCCCGACGGGCTTCATGAATTACAGCAGGAATTTTTTGAGACAACCTTTGTGATGATGGGTTATGTCGCCAAGGCGGATGGGCGAGTGTCAGAAACAGAGATCGCACAGGCCGAGGCGATGTTTGCTCAGTTCAGGCTAACCCCCCTCCAGCGCGAAAATGCGATTAAACGATTCAAGCGGGGTGCCGACGCTAACTTTGATCCTGAGCCTGAGTTGGCTCGTTTCAGGCGCATTGTGGCCCTGCGCCCAAATACGTCTCAAACCTTGATGCTTTTCCTTGTGAGTATGGCATTAGCCGATGGGCGCCTTGACACTGCAGAGCAGCAGGCTCTGTCGCGTGTCGCTCGTGCATTGGGCTTCTCGGACACCGCCTTGCAGCGAATTATTAGCATGGTCGCAGCGCAGGCGAATTTTGGCGGTCATAGACAGCAGCAACGCCAGCAGTATCAGCCCCAGCGTAACCAATTGGGCGAGGCGTATAAGGCCTTGGGCGTCAAACCAGACGTTGATGATCGTGAATTGAAAAAGGCTTACCGCCGGCTTATGAGCGAAAACCATCCAGATAAGCTCAGCGCTAACGGGGTTCCTAAAGAAATGGTTGATTTGGCGACGGAGCGATCTCAAAACATAACAACAGCCTATGATCTCATTAAACAGTCGCGTGGCTTGAAATAAATTGGCGTTTTGTTGCCTAGCTCAAGGGCGCCAGAACGTCGGTGTGAATAAGATCAACAAGGTGAAGATTTCTAATCGGCCTAACAGCATGGCTACGGATAGGATTACTTTACCTGCATCAGATATACCTCCGTAGTTAGCTGCGACCGTGCCAAGCCCAGGACCCAGATTGTTAAGGGAAGCCATCACTGAACTTACCGCCGACAAAAAGTCGAGTCCCGTACCCAACATTGCGAGTACCAAGACAAGTGACGAGAACATGTAGACGGCAAAAAAACTCCATACGGCGCTGACCACTTCTGGCCGTACACGCCGATGATCGAGTTTGAGCGGAATAACGGCATTAGGGTGCAATAATTGGCGGAGCTCACGGAGGCCCTGCCGGAAAATGAGCAAGATCCTCATTGCCTTCATGCCGCCGCCCGTCGAACCCGCGCATGCGCCCATAACACTCAGCATTAGTAGGAAAATGGGTAGGAATGAAGGCCAGGTAGAGAAATTATCGCTGGCGTACCCTGTGGTCGTCGCTATGGAAACGGTTTGAAAAAGGCCATGAATCAACGCTTCCCCCCATGGCAGTGTATCCAGCAGTATCAAAGTTCCGCAGGTAACTATGATCGCTATGAGCATCATTCCAGAGAAGAATTTCGTTTCCGAGTCATAACGATAGATCGTCGGGTCCCGCTTCGAGAACGCGACAAAATGCAGTCCAAAATTAACGGCACTGATGAGCATAAAAACACTGCTAATCAGCAAAATACTATTGCTGTTGAAGTAGCCCATGCTGGCGTCGTGAGTAGAAAACCCACCAATTGCAATGGTGGAAAAAGCGTGGCTTATGGCGTCAAAGGTGCTCATTCCCGCAAGAAAGTACGCCAGAGCGCAAGCCAAAGTAAGTCCTAGGTAAATACTGAAAAGTGCTTTTGCGGTCGATGTTATGCGAGGCGTCAGCTTGCTGTCCTTTGCTGGCCCTGTGCTCTCAGCGCGATACAACTGAACCCCACCAATGCCAAGCATAGGAAGAACCGCCACGGCAAGGACGATGATACCGATGCCACCAAGCCACTGAAGTAGCTGACGGTATAGCAAAATCGATTGTGGTATCTGGTCGAGACCTACAAGGACGGTTGCTCCGGTTGTGGTGAGGCCTGATATCGACTCGAAGATGGCATCAAAAACCGAAATTTCTACAGCGTCGCTCAACAAAAAAGGCAATGCGCCATAGACACCAAGAACGATCCAAAACGCGGCAGTAATCATGAACCCATCACGGATTTGTAATTCGGATTTCACGTGCTGGGTTGCCAGCCACAGCACCACTCCAGAGGTTGCCGTTGCAGCGAAGGCCTGGCCAAATACCGTTGCCGTGCCGTCTCCTTGGACCCAGCCGAGTGTCATCGAAGGTAGTGTCCCTAGACTGAACAGCATCAGTAATAAGCCAACGATACGAACAGAAAGGCCGATATTCATTAGATGAAGCTGCCGCCCACGACGAACAGCTTTTCAACCAAGCTTATTTTCGATGGATCGGTCAGGAACAAGATGACATGGTCATCCGCTTCAACAACGACATGGCGGTGCGCGATGATGACCTCGTCGCCCCTAAGAATCGCACCCACAGTTGCACCTGGCGGCAAATCGAGTTCATCGAGCCGGCGTCCTACGACTTTCGATGTCTTGGGGTCACCATGCGCAGTCATTTCTAGCGCTTCGGCGGCCCCCCGGCGCAACGAGTGCACCGTGCTGATGTCGCCCTTTCTGACGTGAGTCAGTAGGCTGCTGATGGTGATCTGTTGCGGAGAAATCGCGATATCGATCTCCTGTCCCACCAGTTCCGCGTAGGCTGAGTTTGTGATTAGGGTAATCACTTTTTTCGCGCCTAGTCGCTTAGCCAGCATCGACATCATGATGTTGGATTCACCGTTGTTAGTAAGGGCACAAAATACATCGGTATTACCAATATTTTCTTGCTGTAAAAGCTTCGAGTCATTGGCGCTGCCGTTGAGCACAATACTCTCCTCGAGCTCCTCTGATAGTTGTCGACAGCGGTCATAATCGAGCTCGAGTACTTTGACCTGATAGTCCTGTTCGAGTCTTTTCGCGAGTGAGGCCCCAATTTTCCCGCCGCCTGCGATCATGACTCGTTTGTAGGGCGCGTCTAGCTTTCTGAGCTCCGATGTAACAGCCCGAATGTTTTCGCTGGCTGCAATGAAGAAGGCCTCATCATCTGGTTCTACCACGGTAGAGCCCTCGGGGATAATGGCACTTTGCGACTTGCGGAAAATAGCTGCCACGCGCGTATCAACGCTTGGCATATGTTCACGAATTTCCTGCAGTTCACGCCCTACAATGGGACCGCCGGCAACGGCTCTTACGGCAACGAGCCTTATCTTACCGCTGGCGAAATCGAGTACCTGGAGCGAGCCCGGATTGAGGATCAGTTGATGGATAGCGTCGGTGACAAGGTGTTCTGGACTGATTGATACATCGACGGGAATTGCACCTGACTGAAAAAGCTTTTTATCTTCGTTCAGATAGTCAACTTCACGGATTCTGCAGATTTTGGTCGGTGTACGGTAGAGCGTGTACGCTATCGTGCAGGCTAACATGTTGACTTCGTCGCTATCGGTAACAGCGATTAGCATGTTTGCATCTTCAGCGCCTGCTTCTGCCAAGGTTGTTGGCTTTGACGCGTCACCCTTAACGGTTCGGATATCAAGACGATCCTGCAGCTGCCGAAGGGCGGAGTCAGAGCTATCCACTACCGTGACATCGTTCTGTTCGTCGGCTAGATGCTCTGTGAGCGTGCCGCCAACTTGCCCCGCTCCCAATATAATGATCTTCACGACGCTTTCGGTTCCTTGAACAACGGGTGATCTAAGTCATTACTCGCGAATGGTACTCCGATTTTCCGCGAACTCCAGATCAGATGGCTTTTTCGAGCATGCAGTAATAAAGGCCGTCGCCACCACTGACGGATGGCAAGGCCTGTCGCCCCAATCTTTTCTCAAGACCAAACGACTCCGTCAGTGGGATCGTTTTGGCATCTGTCGTGAGTGTTAAGAAGTGGCTGATTATATCTTCGTTTTCTGCCGGGAGCAGTGAACAGGTGATATACAACAGCCTCCCATTGGGTCGCACCTTTTGCCATGCGGACGCGAGAAGTGACAGTTGTAGCTCAGCAAACTGAGCAATATCGGTCTTTAGGCGTATGAGTTTAACATCAGGATTTCGTCGCATAACGCCAGTTGCAGAACACGGAACGTCGAGGAGTACCAAATCAAATGCATCGCCCTCAGCTATATCCGCAAGTTTTCGTCCATCCCCTACAAGGGTATTAATCGATAGTCCGAGACGCCTCGCGTTTTCCTCGACTCTTGCTAGCCGTGAAGGCGAAATATCCATCGCGGTGACATCCGCACCAAGCTCAGCAAGGTGACAGGCTTTGCTTCCGGGTGCCGAGCAGACGTCGAGAACACGAAGTCCATGAGATACGCCCACCAAAGACCCTGCTAGCTGCGCAGATTCATCCTGAACGCTAGCGAGGCCATCGAAAAACCCGGGAATTTGCGAAACTGGGAGGGCGGACTGCAAGGAAACGCCGAAGGTTCCGGCGGGTGTTGCTCCTATACCCGCGGTCGCGAGCTGTTTGAGATAGTCATCGCGTGATGACTTCCCATTATTCACTCTTAGTGTCAGAGGTGGTTTTTGACGGCCGGCTTCCGCGACGCTGTCTAAATGATCTGAATAGTGCTTTTTCAGAAGCTTGAAGAGCCATCCGGGTAGCGCCGCTCGTTCACTTTCGCCCAACTCTTCAAGCAAGAGTTCCCGGTCTCTTTGGTATCGGCGCAGACAAGCGTTCACCAGTTTGCCGCCCCATGCCCGCTTGAGTTCCGAGCAAACTTCAACCGCGGCTGAGACTGACGCGTAGGAAGGCGTTGAGCATTCATCGAGCTCATAAAGCGCTAGGATGATCAGAGCTTCGAGCGAACTGTCCTTGGATTTGAGCGGTTTAGCCAAGAGTTGTCGGGTGATGCCTTTGTACATTGGCCAAAGCCGCAGGGAGCCGTAGACTAGTTCCTTGAAGAAGGCCCGATCTGACTCGTTGACCTCGCTTTGTGCCGATTCAAAAAGTGCATTCAGAGACCCGCCATGTTGGACCGCATCCAGCAAGAGTGTCGCGGACAAGCGCAGACTCATTGTTGTTGGCTCATGAATCGACTACCAACCACCAAGCGGTCTCTTTGTCCGTTCATGATATCGCTTAGGGACATAGGTTTTTTGTTGGGTAACTGAAGTTGTGTGATGATCAGATGGCCGTCACCAGACGCTACTCTAAGACCCTCTTTCGTCACAGCCAATAATGTACCCGGAGGTTCTGCGGCTGCTGCAGTCGTATGCTCTGCCCTCGCCTCCCAAATTTTGATGCGTTCATTATCGTAAACGGTAAAACAGCCCGGTGCAGGCGTCAGCGCCCTTATTTTACGGCTTATTTCTTCAGCTGACCGACACCAGTCTATCGCGGCCTCTTCCTTTGATATCTTGTGAGCGTAAGTAACGCCTTCAATGGGCTGTGTAATCGCTGTTTCCAGTGATGACTCCAAGTTGTCCAGCGTCGCAATCAGTGTCGCTCCTCCTAGAATCTCTAGTGCCTGGGTAAGGGACTCGGTGGTGTGCTCTTCGCTGATAGTAATAGCAGCTTTAGATAGCATGGGTCCTGTATCAAGGCCTTCATCCATGGCCATGATGGTTACCCCGGTAGAGGCATCACCTGTTTCGATGGCTCTGTGAATCGGTGCTGCACCGCGCCATCTCGGCAACAGCGATGCATGGACGTTTATACAACCGAGTCGTGGAGTCTCTAAAATTTCTTTTGGTAGCAAAAGCCCGTAAGCAACAACGATCATGACGTCAGCATTAAAGGCCGCGAGATCTGCCGCTGCGCTCTTGTCTCTCAACGTAGGTGGTTGAAGAACTGGAAGTGCATGTTCCAAAGCAAGCTGCTTTACGGGTGATGGTGTAAGTCGTTTGCCGCGGCCCGACGGTCTGTCAGGTTGTGTGTAAACGGCGATGACTTCGTGGTTGGATTTGAGCAGCTGTTGTAAGTGTGCTGCTGCAAATGTGGGCGTTCCCGCAAAGACAACTCGCAGTGATTTGCTCATGGCTTACGCTCTACGACGCTGTTCTTTCTCGAGACGTTGTCTGATTCTCTGGCGCTTGAGAGGGCTTAAGTAGTCAACGAAAAGCTTGCCTTGCAAGTGATCCATTTCGTGCTGAAGACAAACGGCAAGAAGACCTGTCACCGTCTCATCGATGGCTACACCCTCTCGGTCTAGCGCCCTTACCCGTATAGTTTTTGGGCGTTCAACCGATTCGCTAAATCCTGGCACAGAGAGGCAGCCCTCTTCGAAGCCGTCGAGTGAATGATCGATGACTTCTATACTCGGATTTATAAACACGCGGGGTGTTGAGCGGTCATTCGATAAATCAATCACGATGACTTGTTCATGAACGTCGATTTGCGATGCGGCGAGCCCAATTCCATTTGCGTCGTACATGGTCTCGAACATATCGTCTACGAGGGTTTGTATCCTGTGGTCGACGGTTTCCACGACGGCGGCTTTTGTGCGCAGTCGTGGATCGGGAAATTCGAGGATTTTTCTGATGGCCATGCTTTGGTCTCAAACGCGTTGTGGATGTAATAGCTGACTTTTGCCCTTAATCGAGCTTGTTTTGACAGCAAGCTCAGCGCAGACTCGCATTATACCGTTAAGCAGAGATAGGCCAATTTTCTTTCGTCAGCCGCGGCTGAACAGGGAAGGGATGTCTATGCGCTTCCTTGGTCGATCAACCATCGGCAAGGTGAGGGCTGTCTAAAGAGGGCTGTCTAAAGTTGTTACTTGAGGGGGCGCTCCTTGCGACCGATCCCCAAGATGTTATCGAGGGGAGCTGTTGGTCTCAGCCGATATCCGAGGCCGCTGTCATCGGGGACTACCGATCAGACTATGGCGTTAGCGAGAAGGTTATTGGACAAGATGTCGATAACGCGTTGCAACAAAACACAAGTTTGCAGTCAAAAGTCATCCCGAGAGAACCGCCTGACCACGACCTTTCAGCCAATGATTATTCTTTGAGCGATGGAGGTTCTAGAGGGCTGAATGATTACGCTGACCCGCCACAAACGTTGACCGTTGAACAACAATCGCTTCTGCAACTGATGGGTGATGGGCATCATTAAGCGGAGTCGCTGTCTGCCGCGACCGGATCAGATATCCGCGTTATTTATCAGTTACTCGCTGCGTTAGAGATCTTGGGTTTCGTTACTCGGCACCGCAGTAGTTACCGCAAACGCTGATTGTTTGAGTAAACTATCGAGATGCCGCGTCATTATATTAATGTAGCTTTACTAGCATTGGCCCAGCGTTCATCGTAAGTGCTTACAATGAGCAATACGGTGAGATGCTGTCAGAAACGCAGCCGAGATCACGGTGAATAAGAGACTATTGGGACGCGCCAACTGCACTTAGCTCCAACCTCGCCCAAAAAGGACCGGTAACATGACATCCCTACTTCACATTCGGCATGCTGCAGCTTGTGTCAGGGGCGGCGGCGTCATTGCTTGCCCAGCTGAGGCAGTATGGGGCCTCTCTTGCGATCCATGGAATCGCGGTGCGGTGCAGCAACTGTGTGATATGAAGCAAAGGCCGCTATCAAAAGGCGTTATTGTCGCGAGTGCCGATGTGGCCGATTTTGCGCCTCTCTTGGAAGGGCTTAGCTTAGAGCAGCGGCAAACAGTCTTGAATTCTTGGCCGGGCCCCGTGACGTGGCTCGTGCCGCACAGAGATTTTTTTCCCTCTTGGGTAACGGGAGAGAGCGCTGAAGTGGCAATACGTGTAACCTCTGCACCTGCGCTGTCCAAGTTGTGTCGCGAATTGGGCGGGCCGGTTGTAACAACCAGTGCTAACTGGGCGGGTGCTCAGCCTGCGAAGCATTCGTTTCAGGTGGTGCGGTATTTTGGTGTAGGTGTCACGCGGGTGCCTGGGCAGGTAAACCTACAGGGTCGCCCATCATCGATAAAGCGTGCAATAACCGGTGAAGTGATACGGTAAGTAACGCGATTAGATAGAGGCAGATAAAAGAAGGAAGCCCTATGGATTTGCCAGCTGTTGAGCAGTATCTGAAAGGCCTACAAACGTCGATTTGTGATGAGCTGAGTGCAATAGACGGGTCAGCAGAGTTTGAAACGGAGTCTTGGGAGCGCCCTGAGGGCGGTGGTGGCATTAGTCGTGTATTGGCCGACGGAAAGGTGTTTGAAAAAGGCGGCGTCAACTTTTCTTATGTAGAAGGCACCCAAATGCCTGGTACTGCGACGCAACATAGGCCTGAACTGGCGGGCCGCAGTTTCAAAGCGATGGGCGTGTCGTTGGTCATGCATCCAAGAAACCCCTATGTTCCGACGTCCCATGCCAACGTCCGATGTTTTGTGGCTGAGAAGCCAGGGTATGAGCCTGTATGGTGGATGGGCGGTGGGTTTGATTTAACGCCCTACTATGGGAGAGACGAGGACGTTGTTCATTGGCATCAAACCGCGAAAGATGCCTGTGACCCCTTTGGTGAGGATGTTTACTCTAAGTATAAAAAATGGTGTGACGACTATTTCTTTCTACCGCACCGTGGAGAGCCTCGAGGCGTCGGGGGTCTCTTTTACGATGATTTAAATGAGTGGGGCTTTGAGAGGACCTTTAAGTTTATGCGCTCTGTAGGAGATGCATTCTCAAAAGCCTATGTCCCAATCGTGATGAACAATAAAGATCGTGACTATGGCGAGCGTGAGCGTCAGTGGCAGCTTTACCGACGAGGCCGATATGTTGAGTTCAACTTGGTTTTCGATCGAGGAACGCTGTTTGGCTTGCAATCAAACGGTCGTACTGAGGCAATTCTCATGTCATTACCGCCGCTTGTTCGCTGGGAGTATGGACTGACGCCAGAACCGGGAACACCCGAGGAAAAGCTACTCGACTACTATTTAAAGCCAAAAGACTGGGTGAGATAATTACGATTAGATAGCGGGGTAGTCATCACTTTTTTGGTTTGGAGTATTTTATGAGGCGCTTTGCAGTACTGGGCAACCCAATCGCTCACAGTAAATCGCCCGAGATTCACCATGCGTTTGCAGCGAGTTTAGAACACAACGTTGATTACTCGCGCATATTGGTCGAGGCAGTTGATTTTGATGCGGTAGTTACTCGGTTTTTTGCAGACGGTGGTGTAGGCCTGAATATCACAGCACCCTTCAAAGGCGATGCCTTTGAGATTGCTGCTATTCGGACAGCCGCTGCCGAAGATGCCAAAGCAGCAAATACGCTGTGGCGTGACGGTGGCGGAAGAATCTGCGCGCATACGACCGACGGTAGTGGTTTATTGCAAGATCTCGAACACAACCTTGGATGGGCCATCACCAACAAGAATATCCTGTTGTTGGGTGCGGGTGGCGCAATGCGCGGCATCATGGGTTCGCTATGCGATCGCAACCCAACCTCGATTCACATTACCAATCGCACGGTATCCCGAGCTACCGAACTGGTGGATTTATTTGGGGATCGCGGCAACTTGAGTGCGGGTGGCTTTGATGACATACCTGATAGGCCTTGGGATCTAATTATTAACGGCCTTAGCAGCGGATGGGATGGTAGCTTCCCAGACCTTTCCATTAATACCTTCGGTCCGTCCACCAGTGCTTACGATCTGATTTATAGCGACAAAGACACAGCGTTCATGGCTTGGGCTCGAGCTAGAGGACTAACTCGTGTTCAAGACGGGTTAGGTATGTTGATAGAACAGGCCGCTGACAGCTACGCAATTTGGCAGGGCATACGACCAAAGACGGCCGCGGTGTTTGAATCTTTACGACCATGTGGTTAAACGCTCAATTCCTGAAGGAATTTATCTTTAAGATTGACGTAGTTTTTTGCTGAATAGGGCAAAAACGCCCGTTCGCGTTCTGTTATTTCACGGATCGGCCTCGCGGGTGATCCCGCATAAAGCCATCCGCTTTTGAGCGTTTTCCCCGGTGTTACAAGGCTCCCAGCGCCTATCATTACCTCATCCTCAACGACTACGCCGTCCATCACAACCGACCCTATCCCCACTAATACCAGGTTGCCGATCGTGCAGCCGTGAAGCACAACGTTGTGACCAACGGTCACATCGTTGCCGACCATTAAAGGAAAGCCAGGTCCATTGAAGTCGCTTGCGTGAGTAATATGCAGAATCGACCCGTCTTGAATATTGGTTCGACTGCCAATACGGATGCGGTGCATGTCAGCTCGAATTGCACACTGAGGCCAGACACTCGAGTCATCGCCAATAGTGAGGTCCCCCAGTACAACCGCAGACGGATCGATCATGACCCGCTCACCCAACTTTGGGGTCTGGCCTTGATATGACCTAATATTGTCAGGACCGTTGTAGGAAGTCGTCGCCATCTCACCATTCCAATGCGATTTATGCTGCTAACATTCGCACAGATGCTAGAGCAACTTCAAATCGCGCTTGCTGCAGGGTAAGCAACGCGAGTAATTAATGCCTTTTTCATTTTTTCGTGGTGCTGGGGAGAAGGGTATTTTTATATTTGAGGTCGGGTGTAGTTGAGGCTTAGTGTGCGTAAGGTCCTTTTTTGGGTTTACGTTATAACTTGGGCTTAGGTTATAACTTGGGCTTAGGTTATAACTTGGGCTTAGGTTATAAAAAGGCCCGCTGTTTTTTTTTATCCCTTTGTTAATGGCTCTTTGCGTCTAGGGGCGCTGCAGATTTGGAAGCTATGTTTTTTGCGCACAGCGATCAACGAAGCCGTCGGAAAACACCTGCTATTCTTAAGCGGACTTAAAAGACTTAGGCGGAATAAAAAGTGCAATCACCGGTTACGGTCCATGAAGAAATATAGGTGAACTTCAGATGACGAACGACGCGACACCGCAAGCCCCACGAAGACCGCGTTTTATTGCGGGCGCCGTTTGCCCAAGCTGCAAAGCGATGGACCGTATTGTGGTAGACATGGAGACCGACGAGCGGTCCTGCGTTGACTGTGGATTTTCGGAGAAGCGTCCACAGACTGTCGCACAAGAACCCGCAACACGCGTCACTCGCGGTAGCGCGAGATTAGTTGAGACAACGGCAGAGCCTGTCAGGTTGATGGTGCCGGATACCCGTAAGGACTAAATTACTGTTAACAAATGCACGGTATTTGTCTAAGTGCGGTTTTCCGGCTGTGAATCCAATTTGACTTCGCTATAATCGCGGCGCAAAAAAAAGCGTGGTCCGACCATCGGGGGCAGGACCAGCACAACGCTGTTATGGGGACACAACGATGCTTAACGCACGGGCACTAGCCGCAGCGGCTCTCTTGCCGCTATCCGCGAATGCACAGAACCAAGTCAACATGTCGACTGGCGTGTCTGATGCAGGCGCAGTAATCACTGAACTCGGTGTCGAGATCTACGACCTACACATGCTGATCTTCTGGATTTGTGTTGTTATTGGTGTCGGTGTTTTCGGCGTCATGCTTTATTCGATCTACGCACACCGGAAGTCAAAAGGTGTAGAGCCTGCTCAGTTTCACGAGCATACAGGCGTCGAAATTGCATGGACTGTCGTGCCATTCCTAATTTTGATCGGGATGGCTGTGCCTGCCACATCGACGTTGCTAGAGGTCTACGACAACGATGACGCCGAAATGAGTATTCTCATTACCGGGTATCAGTGGAAATGGAAGTACGAATACCTGGATGCTGATGGCGAGAACGTCTCGTTCTTTTCGAACCTTGCTACGTCACAGGAAGAGATTTACAACACGGATAACAAAGGCGAGAACTACTTGCTTGAGGTCGATGAGCCTCTTGTTATTCCCGTAGACACCAAAGTGCGCTTTTTGATCACTGCTAATGATGTGATTCACTCTTGGTGGGTGCCCGAAGTGGCCGTTAAGCGTGATGCCATCCCGGGCTTCATTAACGAAGCGTGGACCCGCGTCCTGCAAGAGGGTGTTTACCGCGGGCAGTGCACCGAGTTATGCGGCGCATACCATGGGTTTATGCCTATTGAGGTTCATGTCGTTAGCCGTGATGAGTTTGATAGCTGGATGGCTGCCAAACAAGGCGCCGCCGCGGCTGACGCTGCATTGGCGGCACAACAGCTCTCGTTTGATGAGCTGTATGCAAGAGGCGAAGATGTCTACAACGCGAGTTGTCTTGCTTGCCATGGCGCGAATGGTGAGGGCGGCTTGGGTAACGCTATCGCCGGCAGCACTATTGCAACGGGTGGCCTCGATTCGCACTTAAGCGTCATCGTTAACGGCGTTGCGGGTACCGCAATGCAAGCATTTGGCGCACAACTGTCGGAAGTTGATGTTGCTGCTGTTACCACGTACCAGCGAAATGCATTCGGAAATAATACTGGGGATGTGGTTCAGGCGTCTGACGTCGTGAGCTACAAAGAAGGGTAATTGGAGGAAATACACATGGGCGATCATCACCACGGTCCAGCCAAAGGCCTCTCTCGTTGGCTGTATACAACTAATCACAAAGACATCGGAACCATGTACCTATGGTTCTCCTTTGCAATGTTCCTCCTTGGCGGCGCATTTGCCATGGTCATTCGTGCGGAGCTCTTCCAGCCCGGCATGCAGCTCGTTGAGCCTGGATTCTTCAACCAGATGACAACCCTTCACGGACTGGTGATGGTATTTGGCGCCATCATGCCATCGTTCGTAGGCCTAGCTAACTGGCTTATTCCTATGATGATTGGCGCGCCAGATATGGCCCTACCGCGCATGAATAACTGGAGCTTTTGGATTTTGCCTCCGGCGTTTTTGATGTTGGCGTCTACGCTTTTGATGGAAGGTGGCGCACCAGCGTTTGGTTGGACATTCTATGCCCCACTGTCAACGACTTATGCACCACCCTCGGTGACTTTCTTCATTTTCGCGATCCACATTTTGGGTGTTTCGTCCATCATGGGATCAATCAACATCATCGCTACTGTCATGAATATGCGTGCCCCTGGCATGACTTACATGAAGATGCCGCTATTCGTTTGGACATGGCTCATCACGGCGTTCCTGCTTGTTGCTGTTATGCCCGTTTTGGCCGGTGCAGTAACGATGATGCTCATGGATATCCACTTTGGCACGAGCTTCTTCTCTGCCGCTGGTGGTGGTGACCCTGTTCTGTTCCAGCACATCTTCTGGTTCTTCGGTCACCCAGAGGTGTACATCATCATTCTTCCCGCATTCGGTGTGATTTCGCAGATCATCCCCGCATTCTCGCGCAAGCCGCTCTTTGGCTATGCATCTATGGTCTACGCGACAGCGGCGATCGCGTTTTTGTCATTCATCGTATGGGCGCACCACATGTATACCGTCGGCATGCCTGTCGCGGGTGAGCTGTTCTTCATGTACGCGACAATGCTTATCGCGGTACCTACGGGCGTAAAAGTCTTCAACTGGGTCACAACAATGTGGCGTGGTGCTTTGACGTTTGAAACACCCATGCTGTTCTCGATTGGTTTCTTGGTGCTGTTCACCATCGGTGGTTTCACCGGATTGATGCTGTCAATCGCGCCCGCTGACTTCCAGTACCACGATACGTATTTTGTTGTCGCTCACTTCCACTACGTCATGGTGGCAGGCGCTGTGTTCTCTATGACCGCAGCCATTTATTTCTGGCTACCTAAGTGGACCGGTCGAATGTACGACGAGACCATGGGCAAGGTGCATTTCTGGATTTCCTTTATCGGCTTCAACATCACCTTCTTCCCGCAGCACTTTGTCGGTCTCGCGGGCATGCCAAGACGTATTCCAGACTATGCGCTGCAGTTTGCTGACTTCAATATGATGTCATCGATTGGTGCGTTCATTTACGGCGCGTCACAGCTCTTGTTCCTATATAACGTTATTGCTGCCATCGTTGCGGGCAAGCGTGTTTCAGACGAAAAAGTGTGGGATGGTGCAGAGGGTCTTGAGTGGACGCTGCCTTCACCACCGCCTTATCACACGTTCGAGACGCCGCCCAAAATTGAAGAGCAGCCTGCTCACTAAACTTGGGATATAGCCTCTCGTGCAACTGAGCCAAGACCCAACGACAGACACGGTAGCCAAACTGGGTGCCATGGCTGTTGCGATGTTCGCCTTTGTATTTGTGGTGATGGTGCCGCTGTACAACGTGTTGTGCGACGCTTTGGGTATTAACGGTAAGACCTCCTCAGAAGCTTACACATCTGTTGTGGCGCAAGTTGATGAGTCGCGCTCAGTAAAAGTGCAGTTCGTTGCCACCAACAATGATGGAATGCCATGGGTATTCTCGCCGGATGTGACCGAGATGGTTGTGCATCCTGGTGCCGCAAACGATACGGTATTTTTTGCCGCGAATCCGACGGCTAATTCAATGATTGCTCAGGCGGTCCCTAGCGTCTCGCCTTCGCGCGCAGCTGAATATTTTCACAAGACTGAGTGCTTTTGTTTCGAGCAGCAGCCTTTAGACGGCAATAGCGAGGCAGAGATGCCTCTGCAGTTCATCGTCGATCAGGACCTACCTGCCGATATAAAAACAATCACCCTGTCTTACACATTGTTCGATGTGACTGCGCTGCTGCGCGATAAAGTTGCATCGAGATAAACTAAAAGGGGGCCCCGGGGGGACGGGGTATAACGGAGAAAAACATGTCTAGCGCCCAATCATCATCAGAGTACGAAAAGTACTACGTACCCGAGAGTTCTAGCCTCGCGGTAAGAGCAACCATCGGCCTAGTGTTGACCGTGTTTGGCGGAGGCCTCGTACTGAACGAGATGACCTTCGGCGGGACACACGATACGGGCGGTACCGCGAAGTATGTGTTATTTGCCGGATTGGCAATGTTCATTGCGACGCTCACTTACTGGTTCCGTACAGCGATCGCCGAGAACAAGGCAGGGATGAACAGCGCTCAGCTCAGTCAGAGCTATGTGCTTGGCATGTTCTGGTTTATTTTCTCTGAGGTTATGTTTTTTGCCGCGTTCTTCGGTACGTTGCTCTACGTTCGCTGGTTAGCGGGCCCCTGGCTCGCTGGCGAGGGTGAAGGTGGTCGAATGAACTTCCTCTTATGGGAGGGTTTCGAGTACACCTGGCCGCCCGTAGCGACACCGCAAGAAGTGGTGGGTGGTGCACTTAGCCAACCTATCGCCAATAACGGTGAGTTTGTGTCTCAAGAGACGTCGATGTCATTTGCAGACGCGCATCACTGGTATGCGTGGCTACCACTTTGGAACACCATTATTCTGCTTACCTCGAGTGTGACCTGTGAGTTTGCACACCGTGCCTTGTCTGCGGGTAACATAAAAAAGTTTGAAGCTTGGCTTGCAGTGACAGTTGGTTTGGCCATCATCTTCCTGTTCTTGCAGGCGGCGGAATACTATGAGGCCTACGAGCTTTTCGGCCTGACGCTCAACTCTGGTATTTACGGTTCAACCTTCTTCATGTTGACGGGCTTCCACGGCTTCCACGTCGCGATGGGTATGACGATGTTGTTGATTCAGCTTATTCGCTCAGTTCGCAACAAGCACATGACACCAACAGACCACTTCGGTTTTTCTGCTTCTAGCTGGTACTGGCACTTCGTCGACGTGGTTTGGGTATTCCTCTTTATCTTCGTGTACATCATCTGAAGTTAAAGGGTGAGATAAAAGGGGCGGGTTTATCCCGCCTTTTTTTTACTCTGAGGATTCCGTCACGGGACGAGCGTCCCAGGGGCTCTGATGACCTAATTGGCCGCTGGCAACACCGTAGATAATGAGCGCCATAAGCGTTCCGGCAATGCCGACTCGAACACGCAATGAATTCACCAAGCGAGTTTTTTTGACGTCACCGCGATCGATCATTAAGTAGTAGAGACCAAAACCTAGGGTAACCACCAAGGCGATCATGAGTAAGACAATCAGTCCTATTAGCATGCAAAATCCTTACACTAGGCAGTGCTACTCACCTCGTTCTGAGGTGAAGCCCATCTGCCGAAACGAGCGAGGAGTGTAACGAAACCAACATGAAGTTGCGCGTTGAACTTGATTGGCGAACCACATTAGCCACGGCTTTTCTGTTTCCCACTTTGCTCGGCCTCGGGTTTTGGCAGCTTGAGCGTGGTGATGAGAAAGCTGAGTTGATAGCGCGTTTGGAAGAGCGCCGGCTAGAGCCGCCGATGTCGCTATCTTCGGTCCTGCGCTTGCCCACTGAGGAACTCGCGGACCGGCAGGTTGTGTTTACTGCCACGTTTGACGAAGACAATTATGTCCTTTTAGATAATCGCTTACGAGAGGGTCGGTTCGGTTACGAAGTCGTGGCGTTTGTAGCGGTGGGTGACGCGTTAGCACATACACTCATCGCGCCTCTTAATTTAGGGTGGGTCGAGGGCGATCGTTCGCGGATGACAATGCCCTCGCCCAAATTACCTCGAGGTGAGCATCGAGTTCATGGACGGATTTACCAGTCTTCGGGCGAAGCGTTTCTTTTGGGCGATAACGCGTTTCCCCTTAAGCGGCCAGCGGTCGTCCAGCACTTGACGCTTGCCCGTTGGGAGGAGCCCATGCGCGAGACCTTGGGGAGCCCTGTTTTCCCTTTTGAGGTACGTGTTTTACCGACAGAACCCACGGCCTTTAGGGCCGAATGGGCTGTCGTTAATCAGACACCCGCAAAACATCGGGGATATGCCGTGCAATGGTTTACTATGGCAGCGGCTCTGGGATTGGCCTTTATTTTTCGAAGCAGCAACCTCGCTACGTGGTTGCGTCATCGACTCGTGAGTAGCGGCGATTAGGCCGTTTTGGGGGATTCAACGTGACCGAAACAAACAACCGAACCGGCGGACGCGCGATTTTGTTGCTAATCGCTGGTCTGCCTGTGACGATGATTCTGGCGTCGACCTGGCTTTGGTACTTCGTCGAGCGCGGCGATATCGACATTATCGGTGCACTCGGCACCGCAAACAGTGGTGAGCTGCTGCCGGACCCTATCAATATCCAAGCGCTTGAGTTTGAGGCTGCCGACGGTACACAAACGAGCCTTTCCACTATCGAGCCCAAATGGACTTTGATGCTGGTGAACGATGGGCCGACTTGCGACGCAGCTTGTAACGAGCTGCTTTACATTACGCGCCAAATTCGCATTGCCATTGGTCGCGACTATCAACGCACTCGACGGCTTCTGATGGTTGATACGCCAATCGATGCGATTCAATCGAGCGGCGAACCTGGCAGCGTCTATGACGTCACCGAGCCCCAAGCGCTGCGGCCTCAGCTTGAGCGTGAGCATGTCGACCTTAAGGTCTGGCACCGACAGGATCAGCTGGTAGTCCCCGAGGCGCAGCTAATGCCCAATTCTTGGTACCTCGTTGATCCCTCCGGGTGGGTCATGATGCGCTACTCCACTGAGGTGAATTACAAAGATGTGATTGGAGACCTTAAGTTTCTGCTTAAGAACTCAGGGGGTTGATCATGAGTGATACGCTGATGGCCCGATGGCCAGACTTTTTAGAACTCACTAAGCCTCGTGTGGTGGCACTTATGCTGATCACTGCGTTGATTGGTATGTGTATGGCAGTCCCCGGCTTTGTGCCCTGGGAGCCCCTTATCTTGGGCAATCTCGGTATTGGCCTGTGTGCAGGTGCTGCGGCTGCTATAAACCACGTGGTTGATGAGCGGATTGATCAAAAGATGTCGCGAACGACCAATCGACCCGTCGCAACCGGCCGTGTAAGCCAGACAGAAGCACTGATATTCGCTACATTGCTCGCCCTATTAGGCGCGTGTGTGTTGGCGCTTACTATCAATATATTGACCGCAGTGCTGACGGTTGCGAGTCTAGTCGGATACGCGTTTATCTACACTATGTTTTTAAAACGGTCGACGCCGCAGAACATTGTGATCGGGGGGCTGGCGGGCGCGGCACCACCACTACTGGGTTGGACTGCTGTAACGGGCGAAGTCCACGCGCACGGACTTCTTCTGGTATTGATTATTTTTGCATGGACGCCGCCTCATTTTTGGGCGCTGGCTATTCATCGTAAGGAGGAATATGCGGCTGTGGGGATCCCGATGCTGCCAGTAACGCATGGCAATCGCTTCACCGCCCTGCACATTCTGCTTTATACGATCCTTATGTTTTTGATCACGTTGCTGCCCTATGCGACGTTATTGAGCGGCTGGATTTATTTGGTGTCCGCCGTCGTGCTCGGCGTGATTTTCCTCTACTGGTCGATTGAGATTCTGCGTGAGAAGAACCCTAAGGCACCGATGGAGACGTTTAAGTACTCGATTAACTATCTCCTTCTCCTATTCATTGCCATGTTGGCGGATCACTGGATATTAGGAGTTCCGTCGTGAGCTTTACTCAGCGCCAACGTATAGGCCTAACAGTTGCTGCAATTCTTCTAGGAATTGCGGTAATCGTCTCGGGATTTGTCCATCGGATTCAACAACCGAGAATCATGACGGTGTCTGAGATGCGGGCGAACGGACTGTTTATCTTTGACACGCCGAGAGACGCCGGTGAGTTCGAGTTAGTAAACCATCACAGCGATCCCTTCACTGCGGAGAGCTTAGAGGGTGATTGGACTTTGCTCTTTTTTGGTTTTACCTATTGCCCCGACGTATGTCCCACTACTATGTCCTTCCTTGCTGAGCTGAAGGGTAACTTAGTTGGTACTGAGGCGGAGAGTACCCGCGTGGTGATGGTATCCGTTGATCCTGCGCGTGACACAGTGGAGCAACTCGCGCAGTACGTGCCCTACTTCCATCCAGAGTTTTTAGGTGTGACCGGCGATTTCCCCGATATTTTGAGTTTCGCTCGTCGGTTTAACGCCCCCTTTCGTAAAGTCACCATGGAAGACGGCGACTACCAAATCGACCATAGCGCAAATGTGGTGCTGATTAACCCCAAAGGTGACTTCCACGGTTTTTTCCGGGCGCCTCTCGATTTGGCCAAAGTAAAAGTGACCTTGCGTTCAGCACAATATTATTGGAGTCAGCAGTATGACTGATGCGTCTCGGCTAATTCTGGTTGACGGCTCTTCTTATCTGTTCAGGGCGTTTCACGCGTTGCCTCCGTTGACAAATAGTAAAGGGCTAAACACTGGAGCTGCTAAGGGCGTTATCGGCATGTTGAAGCGGCTGCAAGCCGATAATCCGGCTGATCAGCTGGTTGTTATTTTCGACGCCAAGGGCCCGACGTTCCGAAACGAGATTTACTCTGAGTACAAGGCGAATCGACCTCCCATGCCTGAAGAACTGCGCGAGCAAATCGAGCCAATACATAATGTGATTCGCGCCATGGGCCTCCCATTGGTTTCGATTCCCGGTGTAGAGGCTGACGACGTTATCGGAACGCTATCGGTTATGGCCTCAGAACAGCAACGGCCCGTTTTGATTTCCACGGGCGATAAGGACATGGCGCAGTTGGTTAATGACCATGTCACGCTCGTCAATACCATGACGCAAACCGTACTCGATCGCGAGGGTGTCGTTGAGAAGTTCGGTGTCCCTCCAGAGTTAATTATCGATTTACTGGCGCTTATGGGTGACTCGGTAGATAACATACCGGGTGTAGCGGGCGTTGGTGAGAAAACCGCTTTGGCGTTACTCCAGAATCTAGGTGGCGTTGCCGACATTTATACACAATTGGATCGCGTGCCTGACCTCCCGGTTCGTGGCGCAAAGTCGCTGGGCGATAAGCTCCTTGCGAGCCAAGAAATGGCGGAGCTGTCATACGTGCTTGCGACGATAAAGACCGACTGCGATCTCGATTTAGCAGAAGCGGATCTTCGTTCAACATCACCCGACAATGAGCGCCTCATTGCGCTTTATCGTGATCTCGAGTTTAAGTCTTGGCTGGATGAGCTTTTGAGTCCCGGACTCTTTGCAGATGCAGCGCCCGAGGCTGCGGCGGCAAGTGTGCCAGAGCTGAAAACGGTGACCATTACTGACCAGAGTGTTTTTGCCGAATGGCTACGCCGTCTCGAGAACGCGCCACTGTTCGCTTTTGACACTGAAACCACCAGTCTCAACTATATGCAGGCAGAGATTGTAGGTGTCTCCTTTGCCGTAGAGGCAGGTGAAGCCGCCTACGTACCGCTCGCTCATATTAATCCGGGGCTTGAAGGCCAGCTTAACCGCGAAGCAGTCCTCGAGCAGCTGCGCCCATTGCTTGAGTCGGATGCAGTCAAGAAGGTCGGACAGCACCTTAAATATGACGCCAATGTATTGGCGAACCACGGCATCACGCTTCGTGGTATTGCACACGACACGATGCTTGAGTCCTATGTTTTGGATGCAGTGGGTAGCCGTCATGATATGGGAAGCCTCGCACTCAAATACTTGGGGCAGCGAGTTATTTCTTTCGAAGAGGTGGCAGGTAAGGGCGCCAAGCAGATCACTTTTGATCATGTCCCTATCGAGCAAGCAGCAGAGTATGCAGCTGAAGATGCGGACGTGACGCTCCGCTTACACGAAACACTTCAGCCCAAACTGGCGGCGGAGCCGAAGCTTCGAGAGGTATACGAGCGACTTGAGCTGCCTTTAGTGCCTGTTCTGTCGAAAATTGAGCGCAACGGAGCTTACGTTTCAGTCGATCGTTTGCGCCAGCAGAGCAGTGAACTTGCAAGCCGACTTGCCGAGTTAGAAACCAAGGCATGTGATCTTGCTGGGCAGCCTTTCAACTTGGCCTCACCCAAGCAGCTTGGTGAGATCTTGTTTGAGAAGCTCGAGTTGCCGGTCATTAAAAAGACGCCCAAAGGTGCACCCTCAACCGCAGAAGAGGTGTTGGTTGAGCTTGCGAACGATTACGAGTTACCGGCAGTGCTTATCGAACACCGCGGACTGGCCAAGCTAAAGTCAACTTACACAGACAAGTTGCCCGAAATGGTTGATCCTAAAACGGGTCGTGTACATACGTCATACCACCAGGCAGTGACAGCTACTGGGCGTCTCTCTTCCAGCGACCCCAATTTGCAAAATATTCCCGTAAGAACTGAGGAAGGACGGCGCATTCGACAGGCGTTCGTTGCGTCCGAGGGTCGAAAAATCGTCGCTGCAGATTATTCGCAAATCGAACTTAGAATCATGGCGCACCTTTCGAGTGATGAAGGACTACTTCATGCCTTCGCTAATGAGCTCGACGTTCATAGCGCGACAGCCGCAGAGGTTTTTGATGTCGTTTTAGGTGAGGTAAGTAGTGATCAGAGACGCAAGGCCAAGGCAATTAACTTCGGTTTGATCTACGGTATGTCAGCATTTGGCCTCGCGAAACAGATCGGAGTTGCGCGCGGCGAAGCCCAAGAATACATAGACCGGTATTTTGCGCGCTATCCTGGTGTAGCTGAGTACATGGATGCAACCCGAGCGCTCGCCCATGAGCAGGGCTACGTTGAAACGTTGCTTGGCCGACGTTTGTATTTGCCAGAAATCAATGCGAGGAATAAGCAGCGCCAGTTGGCTGCAGAACGTACGGCGATCAACGCACCGATGCAGGGTACTGCGGCAGACATCATCAAACTGGCAATGATAGAGGTGGACCGATGGCTCACCGACTCAGCCCTTGATGCCAAGATGATTATGCAGGTTCACGATGAATTAGTATTTGAGGTTGCTGAGGATGCCTGTACCGAGTTGTGCAACGAGGTAACAACCCGCATGGCCAATGTTATTGAGCTAAAGGTTCCGCTACTCACCGAGGTCGGTCTCGGTGATAACTGGGACGAGGCGCACTAAGCGCTCAATCACTAAACCGCTAATAGCCGTTTAGCGCGTCTTACTGAGAATCTGGCGTTTGATTTAGTGCTGGGTCGGCCCACCCGTTTGGCTCTTCTTCAATGGGTGCGCCGTCGGCATCAGGCAACGTCAACCACCAGTTTAGCGTTCGTTGGAGTTCGTCCATTCCGTCATGGTTATGCGATGAAAATAGCTGAACCGAGATCCATCGATCGTGATCTTTGAGTTCTTTTTTGACGGTCAGCAACGTATTTCTTCCTGGGCCACGTTTTAGTTTGTCGCTTTTGGTTAGTAATATATGCACTGGCATTTCGCTTTTGACCGCCCACTCAATCATTTGCCGATCGTAGTCTTTGAGTGGATGCCGAATATCCATAAGCAGGATTAGTCCTTTGAGGCTTTGTCGCAATTGCAGGTAGCGCTCAAGTTGTTTATTCCACTCCTGCTTCACGCTAAGAGGCACTTTGGCAAAGCCGTAACCGGGCAGGTCTACTAAGCGAATTTGATCGGCCACGCTAAAGAAATTGATGAGCTGGGTTCTTCCAGGCGTGCGAGAGGTTCTTGCTAGCTTGCTGTTACTGGTGAGCGCATTAATCGCACTAGACTTCCCCGCATTACTTCTGCCGGCAAAGGCAACCTCACAGCCAAAGTCTGCGGGTGCGTTACTTAAGGCGCTCGCAGATTGTAAAAATTCAGCGCTTTTGAAATTAAGCTTTTGAGACTTATTGGGCGTATTAATGACAGTAATCCACGTAAAGTTTGGTGTTTTCGGCTCAGTGACTATAATGCCGAGCCGGGAGACGTGGGTACAGCCACAAAATCACAGAATTAAACGGTCTTTGCACCGCTAGAAAGGGTGAAATCATGAAATTAAACATCTTAAAGTTCGCACTCATTGTAGTCACATCGCCATTAGCCGCCGTGGCAGTTAACGCCGCGGAGCAGCCACCTCAATACGCGACATCCTGCGGTGCGTGCCACGCATACGCCGTTGCCGGTGCTCCTAAGACAGGTGATGCGGCGCAGTGGGAGCCACGTTTAGCAAAAGGAATGGAAGCGCTCGTGTCGTCGGTCAAGAATGGCCTGGGTGTTATGCCCGCTGGTGGTATGTGTACAACTTGCAGTGACGACGATTACAAGGCCCTCATCACATACATGTCGACACCCCAATAATTGGGTAACAAGGAGTTAAGGATGATGTTTTATCGCGCGATTGCGGCACTGGCCTTCTTTATGTCCAGCACTGTTTCAGCAGCTGATGGTGTCTTGAAGGGCGACGTGGCTGCGGGCGAAGCCTTGTCGGCTTCCTGTGCAGCGTGCCACGGTACCGATGGAAATAGCCTCGCACCAACGTTTCCAAAGCTTGCGGGCCTCGGTGAGCGCTACCTTCTCAAGCAGATGAAAGATATCCGTGATGGACGTCGTCCAGTTGCGCTTATGGCGGGACAGGTTGACAACATGACCGATCAGCAATTGGCAGACCTTGCGGCCTTCTACGATTCGCACGAGCGAACGTCAGGCACTACGGATCCAGACCTCGTGAAGCTAGGTCGTAAGATCTATCTTGCAGGCGTTGCTGAGCGTAAAGTCGCTGCGTGCTCTGGTTGCCACAGTCCCTCGGGCAAAGGAAATGGCCCTGCTGGCTATCCTGGTCTTGCAGGTCAGCACGCTGACTACGTACAGCAGCAGCTTGAGATGTTCCGACTCGGTTACGAGGACGAAAGCGGTCGAACGAATGGCGGTGACAGTAAAATCATGCGAACCATCGCCTTTGGTTTGAGTGATCTTGAGATCAAAGCTGTTGCAAGTTATGTTGCTGGTCTTCAGTAAGATTTAATAACGAGCTCGGGGGAGATCAACATGTTACGCCTTCTACGTACCGTTTCTTTTATTGCATTCGCACTGTTATCAGTCGCTGTAGCTTCGCAGGAGCAGTATCAAGAAGGGGTTCATTACGAGTTGATCGAACCCTCCGTTCACACCGGTATAAGTGACAAAGTCGTTGTTTCCGAGTTTTTCTCTTACGGATGTGGCCACTGCTTCAATTTTGAACCCCTGCTGGAATCTTTTGAAACGCGGTTGCCCGAGGGCGTGGTAGTGCAGCGAATTCCAGTTATCTGGGGCAACAATGCGGGCATGAAGTTACTAGCGAAAGCGTATTACGCAGCGCAAATTTTGGACGTGCTTGACCCAGCTCATGGCGCCATGTTCAACGCGATTCACCGACAGCGCAAGCGCATCGCAACGCCTGAAGCGGTGCGTTCCGTCTTCGTTGACAGCGGGGTTGATGCAAAGAAGTTTGACCGCGCATTCAATTCATTTGGTACTGACAGCATGGTCCGGCAGGCGGCCGCGAGAACGGAGGGTGCACGAATCAACGGTACGCCTTCGCTGATGGTCAACGGGAAGTATCGAATCGACACGCGTCAAGCGGGTAGTCAGGCGAACATGCTGAAAATCGCCGCATTTTTAGCAGATAAAGAGTTGGCGCGTATCAATGCGGCTGCGAGCGCTTCCGACTAACGCCGCTGCATAACGCTTTAGTTAGCCGAGTGGTATTTCCGTTCGGCTAATGACCTTTCTCAATACAAAACTCGAGTGCACGCCTGTTACGCCAGATATTCGCGTGAGTTTGCCTAGTAAAACGGCTTCGAAGTGCTTCATATCTTTGACAACAACGCGCAATAAGTAATCTGCGCTCTGCCCGGTCACAACCGAGCACTCAACGACTTCATCGTAGTTCGCAATTTCAGCTTCAAAATTTTCGAATCGATCGGGGGTATGCCGGTCCATAGAAATACTGACGTGCGCGGTTAAGTCATAGCCCAATTTTTCAGGGTTTAATACTGCTACTTGCCGTTCAATAAAGCCCGCGCTCACGAGTCGCTTCACGCGTCTAGCACAAGGCGTAGGGGAGAGCCCCACTCGGTCAGCAAGTTCTAGATTGCTCAAGCTTGCATCTCGCTGTAGCTGTGACAGGAGCTTCAAATCTACGCGGTCTAATGTATTTGTGTCGTCCATATTCATAAAGATAGCGATTTTGACTAAAAAGATCGACGTTTTTGTCTTTTATCTCTTCCCGAGCGGGGTTTTTGCTACCAATTTGACATCTTTCGCTCCCACTGACGGCGTATACTCGCGCCCCTGAACGCAGAAATGGTGAGTAAGTATTATGAGTAGCGAAGGCTTTGGCGCTTTTGATCATCGTAAGTACCCGATATATCAGCCGCTTAAGAAAAGCGATCGCCGATGGCCTGATCAAGTGCTGACGAAGGCGCCCGAGTGGTGCAGCGTCGACTTGCGTGATGGAAATCAAGCGTTGATCGAGCCGATGACGTCTGACAAGAAACTACGCTTGTGGGAGCTTCTCGTTGACCTTGGGTTCAAGCAAATTGAAGTAGGCTTCCCGTCGGCGTCGTCGCATGACTTTGATTTTCTCCGCAAGCTAATCGACGAGGACAGAATTCCCAGCGACGTGACAGTGCAAGTGCTCACTCAGGCCAGAGAGGAGCTGATCACACGCACCTTCGAGGCGCTAAAAGGCTGCCGTCGGGCGGTTTTGCACTTCTATAACAGCACATCAACCGTACAACGTGATTACGTATTTGGCCTCGATCGCACGGGTATTACGGAAATTGCCGTTAACGGCGCTGAGCTCGTAAAATCTGCAGCGGCTAAGTACCCAGAAACTGAGTGGGTCTTTGAATACAGTCCCGAGAGTTTTACTGGCACCGAGATGGATTTTGCCGTTGAGGTCTGTAACGCGGTTATTGACGTCATCAAGCCGACACCTGAAAACAAGATGATCATTAACTTGCCGGCCACGGTGGAGGTCAGTACGTCTAATGTGTATGCGGATCAAATCGAATGGTTTTGTGACAACGTGAACCAACGAGATTCGCTTTTGATTTCACTACATACCCACAACGACCGTGGCGGTGCTGTCGCTGCGGGTGAGCTTGGCTTGCTCGCTGGCGCGGATCGGGTAGAGGGGACCTTGCTTGGCAATGGCGAGCGCACCGGGAATATGGACATCGTTACCATGGCAATGAATATGTATAGCCAAGGTATCGACCCAAAACTCGATTTTTCTAAGATGGACGAGATGATTGCAGTGTGTAAGGAATGTACTCAGTTACCGCTGCATCCCCGACACCCCTACGCCGGTGAGTTAGTGTTTACAGCCTTTTCGGGCAGTCACCAAGATGCAATCAACAAATGTTTGGCAAGACGGGATGCCGACAGCTTGTGGGAAGTGGCTTATCTGCCGATCGATCCTGCAGATATCGGTAGGAGCTATCAAGAAGTCATTCGCATTAATAGCCAGTCAGGAAAAGGCGGCGTTGCCTACGTGTTGAACCGGGATTATGGCCTTGATTTACCGCGTTGGTTGCAGGTCGATTTTAGTGCAGCGGTTCAGGCGCTTGCGGAGCAATCCGAGTCGGAGGTGCAATCGGAGGATATTCATGCGCTTTTCTTGAGTACTTACCAATTAGACGAGCCACCCTTATCGGTTGGGAAGTATCAGCTTTCTCGCGATGAAACTGTGGATCAACTTAACGTTCAGATTAACGGCCTCGATGACTCACCCACGCTATCCGGTCAGGGAGCGGGAGTCGTAGGTGCATTTACTGACGCCATTTCGAAATACACGGGGCACAAAATCATCGTTGTTGAATACAGCGAGCACACCTTAGGCTCGGACGGTGATGCTGAAGCCATTTGCTACGTGCAGCTAGCGATTGATGGAACGCGTGTGTGTGGTGTGGGTCGAAGCACTGATATTGTGCATGCCACGATGGGAGCTATTTTGTCAGGTTTAGGTCGACACAGTAACGCGTATTCAAGCGCCGCCTAGCGAGCCAGCCCGTAAACCCACAGCGTCTGGACTTACAGGGATTAAACTCTGATAGGGTGGCTACGTTGCTTTGAGGATTTCATAAGGGGTGGTTAAAGCATGAAAACCGAGCGTCTATTGCTGATGTTGCTTCTAATGATGTCGCTCGTCGGTTGTTCAGCCAACCGCCTGCTCTACAACCGAGCCGATACGTTTATTCGTTGGGCGGCAGATGACTACGTTACCTTGAACCGCGAGCAACAAGCGGCATTCGATCAACGGCTGGATCACTTCTTGGCTTGGCATCGGAGTGAGGAGCTACCGCGCTATCGGGAGTTTATTGTTCGGTCTTTAGCAACTCTCGATGACGGCGTAACCCTCGAGGAAGCTGTGGTGATTTCAGAGGAAATTGATCTCGCTGCTGATCGATTTCAGGTGCAATTCATCGAGTTGCTTCTCGCGACCGCAGAAGATCTTTCTGAGGATCAAATACAGGAGTTCCTTGCCGAGCTTGAGCGAAATCAAACGGAGTATGCCGAGGAGCGCCTAGTTAGGGATGAGCAGGATTATTATGCGGACTCAGCCAAAACGATGATAGACCTGGTTAAACGTCTGATGGGAAGGCCTAATCAGGATCAAAGTGAAGATATAAAGGCGCGCAGCAAGGAGCTCATTCGTCTGGATGGTCTTTGGCACGCCGATCGCGCGCGCTGGGGAAGTGCTTTGCGAGTCATTCTCGAGACAAAACCCCTGGGCTGGCAAGTACAAGTTCGTGAACTCGGACAAACACGCTCTGAGGCGCGCACTCCCGAGTATGTCGCGGCTATCGAGCACAATGGTGCCGTGATTCTTTCGACCCTAGTCGAGATCATTAATTCGCGAACCCAACGACAGGACCGCCAGATGCGGCGGTTCCTAGAGGGTCTTATCGATGATATCGATGCGTTGACAGCAGCGTCTATCGCCGAGCGCTTAGTTATCGAGCAAGGATAGGTCTCTCACAGCACCCCGGTCTGCACTGGTGACTGTTTTGGCGTAGAACTTTAGCGCGGGACTGACTTTGCGAGGCCTATGCTTGGCGGGTTTAAAGCCAATTGCCGCTTGAGCATCACGTCGCGCATCGAGTTCGTCTTGACTAAGTTGAACGTTGATTGTGCGGTTCGGAATGTCGATTAGGATACGATCACCGTTTTGTACTAAGGCAATGGCGCCACCGGCGGCCGCCTCGGGTGAAACGTGGCCAATTGACAATCCTGACGTGCCACCTGAAAAACGTCCATCAGTGATCAGTGCGCAGGCTTTGCCTAATCCTTTGGATTTGATATAGCTCGTGGGATAGAGCATCTCTTGCATGCCCGGACCACCGCGGGGACCCTCGTACCGAACAATAACAACATCACCAGCGTGTACGCGATCTTCAAGAATGTCTGCCACTGCATCCTCCTGACTTTCACACACATGCGCCCGACCTTCGAATACCAGCAGCTCGTCCTCAACGCCCGCTGTTTTAACAACACAGCCGTCCTCAGCAATGTTACCGAATAGCACTGCTAACCCACCCTCGTCGGAGTACGCGTGCTCGGCAGAACGAATGCAGCCACCCTCTCGATCTAGATCGAGCGAGGGCCAGCGCGTCGCTTGGCTAAATGCTTCTTGCGTCGGGATGCCAGCAGGCCCTGCTCTGAAGCGCTCTAGCGCGACAGCATTGTCTGTGGTGGCAATATCCCAGTTTGCTATAGCCTCACCAAGGGTGTTGGTATGAATCGTATTGCAGTCTCGGTTGAGGCGCCCCGATCGCGCTAGTTCGCCTAAAATAGCGAGGACACCACCAGCACGGTGAACGTCTTCCATGTGGTACAGCGGCGTACTCGGTGCAACTTTGCATAGCTGGGGTACGTTGCGCGAAAGCGCATCGATATCGGCCATGGTGAAATCAAGTTCGGCTTCCTGTGCTGCTGCCAGCAGATGCAGAATGGTATTGGTCGATCCCCCCATGGCGATGTCGAGACTCATGGCGTTTTCGAAGGCGGCACGGTTAGCGATATTGCGGGGCAGCACCGAGTCATCGTCCTCGACGTAGTACCGCCGAGTAAGCTCCACGACGAGCCGTCCCGCTTCTAAAAATAATGCTTTTCTGTCAGCGTGGGTCGCAAGCAGTGAGCCATTACCGGGAAGGCTGAGGCCCAGTGCTTCGGTCAGGCAATTCATTGAGTTCGCAGTAAACATCCCGGAGCAGGAGCCGCACGTTGGACAAGCTGAGCGCTCATAGGCCTCAACTTTTGCATCGTCCGCACTGCTGTCAGCGGCAATGACCATGGCGTCCACAAGGTCAAGCTTGTGTTCTGATAAGGCAGTTTTACCCGCTTCCATCGGGCCGCCAGATACAAAGACCACAGGAATATTCAGACGCATCGCGGCATTTAGCATTCCTGGCGTAATCTTGTCGCAGTTAGAAATGCAAACCATAGCGTCAGCACAATGCGCATTCACCATGTATTCAACGGAGTCAGCAATAATGTCACGTGACGGCAGGCTGTAGAGCATGCCATCGTGGCCCATTGCGATGCCATCATCTACTGCGATGGTATTGAACTCTTTAGCAACCCCTCCCGCGTTTTCGATTTCTCGCGCTACCAACTGGCCTAGGTCCTTAAGATGAACATGGCCGGGCACAAATTGAGTAAATGAGTTAACTACAGCGATGATAGGTTTTTCAAAATCACCGTCTTTCATGCCCGTTGCACGCCAAAGCGCTCGTGCCCCCGCCATATTTCGACCGGCGGTAGAGGTTCTGGAACGATACTCGGGCATATTACTTCTCCTGTGGCCGCGAACGGCGCTATTAGATCGCGCGTATTAGCGTATTCGAATTTCTATCTCGACACGACTTTGCCTGCTCAGCAGGTGGCAGCGCGGCTTGCTCAATGGGTTGAAAGCTCAACTCACGAAACCAGTGTCCGGTCTGGGTGGTACGCACGTATACCTGCTTGAGGTGCAGTTCTTTGGCGTTCTGGACGAGCTTTTCAATAAGGCGTTCGCCATGCCCCGAGTCTCGGTAATCGGGGTGAGTCGCCACGCAGGCAATTTCACCAATGGCATCCGTTAAATTTGGATAAAGCGCCGCACAAGCAATGACGCGGCTGTCTTTAGTGATTACGGTGAAATGATCGAGGTCTGCCGCAACTTGTTCGTTAGAGCGCTCAGCCAGAATACCTTCTTGCTGAAGCGGTCTAATCAGCTCGAGGATACCCGCCAGATCGTGACTCTGCGCGCCTACCATTTGTTCGTATTCATCAGATGATATGAGCGTTCCAACACCATCGTGTGTGTAGAGCTCCTTGATTAATCCGCCGTCGCACTTGTAGCTAACCAGGTGAACTCGTGGCACGCCGTCCTCACAGGCATTACAAGCAAGAGCGATGTTGTCGTCCATGCCGCCTCCTACAAGATTGGTGCTCCTGCGAGCGGCGTCTACTGTAAGTTGTCGAATAAGAGAACCGTCGTCTCCCGTTATGCCCTCGTGTTCAGACATCACAATCAATTTTTCAGCGGCGAGACTGCGGGCAACAACACGCATAAGCTCCAATGCGTTAATAGCAAATATGTCACCTGCTGGCGAATGCGCGGTAGGAGACAGCAAGCAAATGGCGGAACCGTCCAAGGCATGTGTTATACCTGCCACATCAATATGGCGAACGATACCCAGTGCGCCGTGGTCTATCCCTTGGAGCACGCCAGCAGGGCGAGCAGTAACGAAATTACCACTTATAACACGAAGCTTCGCATTGTGAAGCGGAGAGTTGGGCAGACCCATGGAGAACATACGCTCAATCTGACTGCGCTCGGATCCAATATCGGTGAGTGCACTTGTCATCGCCGCTTGTGAAATGGGCGAATTCTGGAAGTTAGTATGCTCATGAATGATCACTAAACGCATACCAAGTGATTGCATCAGCGCAAGATCATGCACAACATTAATGAAGTTGTCTTGCGATACGGCACCGGCCCTTAGCCCGACGACAACGGTGGTACCACGATGCGTGTTGATATAGGGCGCCGTATTTCGAAACCAATCGATGGTGTCTGGGTTACTCATTTGGGTGCCTACTCCGGTTACCCGAGCAGCAAACTGAGCAAGAAATAGAAACCGATCGAGAGAACGGCTGCGATGGGCAGCGTAACGACCCACGATCCTACGATTTGTTTGACGACGCCAAAGTCTACGACCCCTGTGCCGCGCGCAAGACCTACACCCAGTACCGCGCCTACTAGGGTGTGTGTGGTTGAGATGGGTAGACCAGTACCTGACGCGATGACCACCGTGCCTGCTGCACCGAGTTCGGCAGCAAAGCCACGGCTTGGCGTGAGTTCCGTAATTTTTGAACCGATTGTCCCGATGACGCGCCAGCCATAGGTGGCCAAACCTAGAACGATACCTGCACCGCCAATTAAAAGTATCCACCAGGGCATACCAGAGCTAGCCGCAATCACACCACCGTCTTGAACCGTTTGTACAACAGCGGCTACGGGCCCTATCGCATTGGCCACGTCGTTAGATCCGTGCGCAAAAGCCATGCCACACGCAGTGAAGATCATCAGAATTCCAAATATGCCTTCGATGCCAAGATTGGCATTGTTGGCAAGCTGCCGGCGCACAAACAGGCCGCCAAAGGCTGCGACAACTAATCCAATCAATGCCGCCAGCAAAGCTGAATCTAAAAACGCTGATCCTGTGCCGAGGTCTATATCGACACCCACATGTTTGAGGCCTTTGAGCATAGTGACCATTGAGATCATGAAACCGACCATCCACATGTACACTGGAACCCATCTCGCAGCACTCACCCGCGTGTCGCTGGAATTCAGTACAAGCACTTCAACAGTCTTGTACAGGCACCAGGCAATGCTTCCTGCAAGCAGTGGTGAAACCACCCAGCTCGCCGAAATTTCACCGACTTTACCCCAGTTGACGGCGTCTACTGAGACAACGACAGCCGAGAATCCCACAATTGCTCCCACAATCGAGTGTGTTGTCGATACGGGCCAGCCGCGATTACTCGCAACAAGTAACCAGGTTGCTGCTGCGAGTAGGGCAGACAGCATGCCAAGGACAAACTTGTCGGGAATCGCCTCGAAAACTACGGGATCAATAATGCCCTTTCTGATAGTGCTAGTGACTTCACCGCCGGCGAGAAAAGCCCCTAAGAATTCGAAGACGGCTGCAACGATGATTGCTTGCTTGAGGGTGAGCGCACCAGATCCAACCGATGTGCCCATAGCATTTGCGACATCATTAGCGCCGATGCCCCACGCCATGTAAATGCCAAATCCCAGCACTAGAAACAATATGATCCCGCTGTTCGCTGCGAGCATTTCCATGTTGTCGTCCTACCGGGTTGGTTTCTCTTAGGTTATTCAGCGAATGTTGCAGGACTATTGCAGTAATTTCATCACTGCACCCCGCACGCGCGAAAGAGTATATTCGTAGTTGGTTTGTGTTCATACCCTTTATCGGTTGATATACGTGACTAGGAAGGCGCCGCACATTTCCGCGCATTTGCGACAAGAGACTGGACGCATAGGGCTGAGAGGATCAATACAACGAACAATGACGCAGCATGATCAGCTAAGTTTATTAGCCAATCGACTGGGCAATGAGCGTTACCAGCGATTGATTACGTATCTCGATGCCTCCGTAAGCCACTCACCCTCAGACGCTGTGCAGACAAGCGCGGCAACTCGTATGCTGGCTGGCAGCGAGTTTTTCCGGACCCTAGTTGAACGACAAATTGCCTGGTTGGAAGAAGAGGCGGATCTAACTCAGCCCACAATCGATGATTTGTTGGCAAGTATGACACCTGAGGACCTTTATCAGCAGGATGAGGCGGAAGCGCTTAAGCGCCTTCGTATACTGAGACAGCGGGCAATGCTGCATATCATCTGGCGAAGTTTCACGAGCGACAACGGCCTGTCTGAGACCCTGGGCGCTATGACCACGTTAGCGGATTTTGTCATCCGCTGTGCTGTAGGTTACGCGGAGAATAGTCTCAGCAAGCGCTTTGGTCGGGCAATGGGTAATGAAACGGGTTCGATTCAACAGCTGATCGTTGTTGGAATGGGTAAGCTGGGAGGTCGCGAACTCAACCTCTCCTCAGATATTGACATCATGTTTATTTACGACGAGCCGGGCACCACGCAAGGAGGTCGCTCCAGTACGAGTAATCAAGAGTACTTCACGCGGATTGCTCAGTTAGTGATCCGCCTCATTGATTCAGTGACGGGCGATGGTCGTATTTTCAGAGTTGATACTCGATTGAGGCCTTTTGGCGATAGTGGTGCGTTGGTGGCGAGCTATCCGTCTCTGGAGAATTATTATCAGCAGCACGGCCGCGACTGGGAGCGTTATGCACTGTTGAAATCCCGATGCATCACCGGTACCAAAGATCAGATCAAACCCTTTGAACAACTGGCAAAGAATTTTGTCTACCGGCGCTACACGGACTTTGGTGTTATCGAAGGTCTGCGCAGTATGAAGGCATTGATCGATTCGGAACGGGTCAAAAAAGGCCTAGTTAATGACGTAAAACGAGGTCCAGGTGGAATTCGCGAAGCCGAATTTATTGTCCAATCACATCAGCTCGTTCGCGGTGGGCGGATTCCCAGCATTCAGACAACAGGTTTTAGGGAATCTATCCATGCATTAGTGAGCGAAGCGTGTCTGTCCGCTGATGTTGCGCAGCGCTTGCATGCGGACTACCGGTATTTAAGGCACCTCGAACATGGGATACAGGCGCTCAGGGACGAGCAAACGCACACGCTCCCTTCAAATCCAGACGATCAAAAGTCTCTGTGTATGCTCTTGGGGGCCAACGATTGGGATGAGTTGGTCGTGTCGGTAGATACTAGCCGATCTGCAATTGCACATGAATTCGAGGCGCTGCTGGCGGATTCGCCTGCGCAGGCAAATCTTATTTTGGGGATCGGTTCGGAGGCCCCTGCTCTTGATAGCGGTGCGCTGCAAGCTTTGTCCCTCACATCTTCAAACATGTTGGCCGAGACACTAAGAACATTTATTGCTGAGACACGATTTTCTGTGCTGGATGCCGAGGCAATACAAAGGCTACAAAAAGTTTTACCTCTGCTTGTAAAAGAGGTGGATGCGTACCCTGATGCGGGCGCCGCGCTCGAGCGTGCGATTTCCATAGTGAACGTTATTTTAAAACGTAGCGCGTATCTTTCTCTGTTGGTTGAAAACCCTCAAGCGCGTGAACGGTTTGTCGGTTTGGTAGCCCGTAGCCCTTCAATTGCGAACAAGCTTAAAGATACCCCGGAGTTGCTCGAGGAACTGTTGTTTCCCAAGCGTTTATTTACTGCACCCAATAAAGAAGACATTCACCAGCAGTTGGATGCACTGATTACCTATGTTGACCCCGACGATCTCGAGGCTGTGATGCGGCAGCTGCGGCGGCTAAAAGATGCGATCACTTTTCGTGTGGCTGTTAGCGAGCTCGAGGGTTCGATTCCCTTGATGAAGGTGAGTGACAATCTTAGTTTTCTTGCAGAGGTAATCGTCGAGCGGGCGGTGACCGTGGCGTATCGTGACCTTGCGAAAAAATACGGCGAACCCACGAACGGCTCAGAGTTTTGTGTTTTGGCTTACGGCAAGCTCGGCGGTATCGAGTTGAGCTATGAGTCAGATCTCGACTTGGTGTTCATTTCTTCGGGTGACGAGGGTTTCACGGCCGGTCCCAAAGCGATTGAGCACCAGCGGTTCTTCACGCGACTGGCACAGCGGGTGATTCACATTCTATCCACGAACATGATGGGTGGCCGACTCTATGAGATAGACCTTCGATTGAGACCCAATGGTGACTCGGGCCTACTGGTTACTTCGTTTCCAGCGCTGAAAAAATATTTAAAAAGTGATGCTTGGACTTGGGAGCATCAGGCACTGGTTCGTGCGCGCGTCATTGCCGGTGGGCCAAGGCTAGTAAATAAAGTTGAGGCATTGCGCGTTGAGGTGTTGTCACAAAATCGAAACGACGCCACTCTGATCACCGAAGTGACATCGATGCGAAGGAAAATGCGGGGATATCAAGGTGATATTCCCACAAAGTCCAAGCGAATAGATCTGAAATACGGTCGTGGTGGTATTGTCGATATTGAATTTGTGGTCCAATACCTCGTGCTTAAAAATGCTATCAACCATCCGCAAATCTGCCGTTGGTCCGACGTTGTCCGTATTTTGGACTCACTTGAGGTTGCGGGTATTTTGAGCAAAGACAACGCCGATAGTTTGCGCGACGCGTATTTACAATTGAGAGCTGCAACGCATCGTATCGCTATGTCTTACGACACGGAGGATGACCTCGCCCAGGCTACAGAATCTATGGCCAAAGCGAAGGCTGACTGCGCAAACCTATTGCCAAATTTATAATGCGCGACGTATCGACCGCGCGGTAGATGTGAGGAATTTTTATGGATCTGTCAAAACTGACTGGATCAATTTGGTTAGATGGCGAGCTTGTTCCTTGGGAAGAGGCGAAAGTTCACGTGCTCACACACACATTCCACTATGGGTTAGGGGTATTTGAGGGGGTTCGAGCCTACGGGACTCAAGATCAGGGAACCTGCATCTTTCGACTAAAAGAACACACCGATCGCCTATTTCGCTCCGCAAAGATCCTGCAGATGGATATGCCTTACGACAAAGCAGTGCTCAACGAAGCGCAACGCGAGGTTGTAAGAGTTAACAACCTCGAAGAAGCATACTTGAGACCAATGTGCTTCCTCGGCTCAGAGGGCATGGGGTTGCGAGCGGATAATCTTAAAACACACGTGATGATCGCTGCCTGGTCGTGGCCGTCCTATATGGATCCCGAGGCAAGAGACCGTGGTATTCGCGTCAGAACATCGAGTTACACGCGACACCACGTCAACATAACCATGTGTAAAGCAAAAGCTAACGGTAACTACATCAACTCAATTCTCGCGTTACGGGAGGCGCTAGACGCTGGTTGCGAGGAGGCGCTGCTCTTGGATAACGAGGGGTATGTAGCTGAGGGAAGTGGTGAAAATGTGTTTATGGTGCGAGATGGAAAAATCTATACGCCTGAACTGACCTCCTGCCTTGAAGGCATTACGCGTGACAGCATTTTCCGCATCGCAGCTGATCTCGGCTATGAAATTAAGGAGCGACGAATCACGCGTGATGAGTTTTATGTGGCTGACGAAGCTTTCTTTACTGGCACTGCCGCTGAAGTTGTGCCGATCCGCGAGCTTGATAGCCGACCTGTAGGGTCTGGTTCACGAGGCCCGCTGACCGAAAAATTACAATCGATTTACTTCGATACAGTTCGGGGCCGTGAGGCGCAGTATGGGGATTGGCTGACGGCGGTGAGCTAGTCGATACAGGTCAATGTGGCAAAGCCTAAAGGATCGAAAGCTAAAGTGGCTAAGGTCTGACAGGCGAGGAAAAAATAACACACAGCCCTAGGGTTTTGATGGCGGGTGCCCTAGGTTTTGCTAGGGAATAAGCACGGGGCGCGGCAGCTCATACTGGCAGCTTATTAGCTTGAACCTATTGGCCTTAGTGCCTGCCAAGGGTAAAACAACGCTCAATTAACGCTAAAAATGAGGGCTTCGATGGAACTATTAACAGGGAAGCTGGACAGTGGACTGTTTTTCCGATCATGGCCAGCAAATGATCAAGCTAGCGCAGTTGTTCTCATCAGTCATGGTTTAGGTGAACACTCGGGGCGCTACGAACATGTTGCTGCCGCCTTTAACGCGGCGGGTTTCCACGTCTTCGCACTTGATCACCTCGGACACGGGCAATCCCCGGGTAAACGCGCTTTTATAAGTCGATTTAGCGAGCTGACAGATGGCGTCGCTGAACTTCGAGCTCACATTGCCCGCGAACTTCCCTCGTTACCCGTCTTTCTTGTTGGCCACAGCTTGGGTGGTTTAATAGCAGCAAGCACAATTCTAAATGCAGCGCAGGATTACAAAGGGCTGTTAATGACGGGACCGGCTTTGAGCGTGCCCACCCCGCCTCCGGCGTGGCAAGTTCTTCTACTGCGCGTATTCAGTGCCATCGCGCCTGGGCTTAAAGCGCTCGAACTCGATGCTAAGGCTATCTGTAGAGATCCGGCTGTTGTCGAAGCTTATATTGCTGACCCGCTTGTTCATCACCAGAATATTCCTGCACGGATGGTCGTCTCGCTGTTCGATGAGGGCACGCGGGTCCTTGCCCGTGCAAAAGACATCAAGCTGCCTGTGCTCCTACTTCATGGTGCTGAGGACCAGCTGACATCTGCTTCGGCTTCAACCGAATTCGTGGAAATGCTGGCTTCTCATGATAAGCAGTGCACTGTGTATGAGGGAATGTATCATGAGCTCTTTAACGAGCCGGAGCAGGAAGTCATTCTCAAAAACTGCTGCGAGTGGATAACGGCGCGTGTCGCTAGGAGCGATTCCTAAATCTGCTAAATTAATATAGGCAGCATTTCGTGCCTGCCAAGCGTTTGATATCACGCCCTCGAACCTTGTTGTTTCGCCATGGCGGTATTGGCATACTCTCTGCCAACTTTGGTCTGTGTCCGCGCGTGAATTCTCAATTACCTGACTCTGCGACTGCGTCGTTAAGCGATGCTGAAAGTCCACTGCGAATTGCTTTGTTGGGCTATCGATCTGCACCGCACTCCGGGGGCCAGGGTGTTTATCTTAATTACCTTTCGCGCTATTTGCGGCGTCGAGGTCACAGCGTTACTGTGATTTCCGGTCCGCCTTATCCGCGCCTAGATGACGACATTAACTTGGTGAAACTCGAGAGCCTCGATTTGTACGCCAACGGCTTGGGGTCTGTGAAGCCCGGGCACTTTTTCTCACGTTTAGAATGTATCGAGTGGTTCAGTAAGTTAACGGGTGGGTTTGCCGAGCCATACACCTTTGGCGAGCGCGTCAAAAAGTGGTTTGTTGGCCGTGAAAATGACTTCGACATCATTCATGACAACCAAACTATTGCAGATGGTGTTCTTGATTTGCAGACTCGCGGCCTGCGTCTGGTCACCACCATTCATCACCCCATTACCCGCGATTATCGCGTCGCATTGGCTGCTGAACCAAAGTGGTACATGCGCTTATTAATCCATCGGTGGCATAGCTTTTTGCGGATGCAAAAGCGAGTGGCACCCCAGTTGGAGTCGGTGGTGACTGTTTCAAACGCCTCGGCCAAAGATATTGCGACTGATTTTGGCGTTTCGCCCGAGGCAATCTCGGTCATGCATTTGGGGGTTGATACGGAGATGTTCCGTCCTCTACCTGCCATAGCGAGAGAGCCCTTCCGGCTGATGACCACCGCGTCTGCGGATGCGCCGCTAAAAGGCCTTGTCCATCTATTGAAGGCGGTCGCGGCTTTGAGGCCGGACTATCCTGACATCAGGCTCACGCTAGTCGGCCGTCCTAAACCTGATGGTGACACACAGAGGATTATCAACTCACTTGGGCTCGCTAATTGTATCGATTTCTGCAAAGGCATTAGCCACGAGGAGATGGTAGAAAAGTATGCCCGAGCAACCGTTGCTGTTGTGCCATCGATATACGAAGGTTTTGGACTACCTGCTGTTGAGGCAATGGCTTGTGGGGTGCCGCTGGTTTCGACCAGCGGTGGTGCTCTGGCGGAGGTGGTAGATGATGCTGCGCTCGTTGTTTCCCCGGGCGATTCCGATGCGCTGGCGAGGAACATAAGAAGACTATTTGACGACGAATCGCTCAGAGCTGAGTATGCCACTCGGGGGCTTCAGCGCGTTGAACAGCATTTCTGTTGGGAGCGTTGCGCTGAGCGCATGGAAGCGTTTTACCGAGAGCGCATTGGCCGATGCTGACAGTTGATTTTGATTACTTTGACCTGCAGCCGGGTCATATTTGCGTTGATTTAGGGTGTGGTGAGGGCAGACATGCACTTACTGCCTACAGGGCAGAGGGTGTGAATGTCCTTGGTTTTGATCTCGCGTTCAGTGACCTTCAAACGGCGAAATCGCGTATTTCAGATATGGAACCGTACAACCCTGCGGGCGCTGTACACTTTGTTCAGGCGAACGGTATGACCTTACCGCTGGCTGATAACTCGGTAGATCGGCTTATCTGTTCCGAGGTCTTGGAACACATTCCCAATTACATCAGTTTTATAGAAGAGATCGATCGGGTGCTGAAGCCCGATGGCAAGCTTTGCATCACGGTACCCAGAGCGTGGCCTGAAAAGATTTGCTGGCTCCTGAGTGACGAGTACCCCAAAACGCCCGGTGGCCACATACGTATTTTCAACGCTCAGCATCTTCAGCGCGAAGTTGAGCGCTACGATTTTGAGGGCACCCGGCGCCATGGCGCCCATGCGCTGCACGCGCCTTATTGGTGGTTAAAATGTTTATTTTGGAATGTGGAAAAAGAGCCCTGGTTGCTGCGGGCCTACCATCAATTTTTGGTTTGGGACTTGATGGAGCAGCCATTGCTTACTCGCGCACTTGATGCTGTCATGAATCCCTGGATGGGTAAGAGTGTCGCGCTCTACTTTAAAAGATGCGGATCTCCTTGCTCCAACGTTGATGAATCAGGACTGAGGTAGATAACGGCTATGGCTATTACTCCTCAGAAACGCTACGCCTATCCTTGTGCAGAACTGAAACCCACGGTTGATTACCTGTTGGCTTTACAGCGAGAAAATGGCGAAATTCCGTGGTTCGAGGATGGACACACTGATCCTTGGAACCACACTGAGGCGGCCATGGGTCTCAGCATTGCGGGTGAATACGCTGCAGCAGAGCGGGCTTATCACTGGTTGATTGACGAACAGCTCGAAGATGGCAGCTGGTGGGCTTCCTACGTGAACGGCAAGCCATCTAATATTACTCGCCGCGAGACTAACTACGTAGCCTATATTGCCACCGGTGTCTGGCATCATTTTTTGATTACTCGAAATCGAGAGTTCTTGGATCGCTTATTCCCTGCCGTGGATGCAGCCATCGAGTTTGTTATCTCGATGCAGTCTGAGCACGGAGACGTGGCTTGGGCCTGCAATACGCTTGGCGAACCGATGGATGACGCGTTGGTTACCGGTAGTAGCTCTGTTTACAAATCACTCGAGTGTGCCTTACACATTGCGCGTGCGGTTGGCGTATTACGGCCTAACTGGCGAACGGCTCGACAAAAGCTTGGGACTGCTTTGCGACATCGACCTGAGCGCTTTGATCGCAACTGGGAAAGCAAGTCGCGATACGCAATGGATTGGTTTTACCCGGTCTTGGCAGGCGTCTTTCAGAATGAGCAGGGCTTGGAACGAATCGATGCGCGCTGGGGTGAGTTCGTAGAAGAAGGCTTGGGTTGCCGCTGTGAAAATCATCAACCTTGGGTCACGGTAGCCGAGTCCTGCGAGCTAACTATGGCGCTATTGGCGGTAGGCGAGACTGCACGCGCACAAGTACTTTTTGACTCCCTTTGGCAGTGGCGGGATGAAACCGGCGTGTTCTGGACAGGGTACCAATTTGTCGAGGAAATCTTGTGGCCTCTCGAGCAGCCCACTTGGACTTCAGGTGCTGTTTTGTTGGCGGCGGATGCCTTAAGTCAGCATACCGCGGCCTGCCGTCTCTTTACCGAGGTAGACGAGTTGAAAGGGAGTGTTGCGGAGCAACGAAAGCGCGCACCCTGACGCTTGCCCCCCTCAAACTACCCCTATAGCCTGCGCAATGCGCGGATACTCTCGCAGCTTCCTGCAGGTTCAAACAGGCCAGACTGTTTTGCGAGTTGCCAGATCGCATGTGGCGCCTGCCCGCCCTCAGCAACGTGCGTAAAAACATCATGAATAACTAATAGCCCGCCTTTAACAAGGTGCTGCGACCAATTTCGGTAGTCCGCCAGGGCCGCGTCGAGACTGTGACCGCCGTCGATGAACAAAAGGCCCAGCGGCGTAGTCCAGTACCGGGCTGCGAGCGTTGCCGAGGCTATGAGAGGGATGACGACATCTTCCGCGGCATGTGCCAGAAGGTTGCGACGAAATTCGGGTAGTGAGTCGAATCGACCCGCTTCATTCACCAGCGCTTCATCGTGGAAGAACTCGCCCACTTGATGCTCTTCGCTACCGCGGTGATGATCGACCGCGAAAACAACGGTATTCGACTCACGCGCTACTTCAGCGAGCCAAAGCGTTGACAGCCCGCAGTAGCTTCCTATTTCAAGAAGCGGACCCAGTGAGGCAGTCTCACGCGCCCAATTAGCAAGCTGTGCGCCCTCATTTTCGGGAAGGAATCCTTTAACGTCGGCAAAGCGGGTCGGTGTCATGATAGGCTCCTAAAAACCTCAGTATATGGCGTAACGGCTGAATCCCAGAACTCTCATCACGTGTAATCATCCCCGACTCTTATGGCGCGTTTTCTCTACAGTTTACTGATCTCACTGCTTTCGCCTCTCTTTGTGCTGCGACTGCTCGTCAAGAGTGTGAATGAGCCTGGCTACCGTCGTCAGTGGTGGCGCCGCTTTGCACTAGGCATGCCTAGCCGTATGCGTTCTGGCGATGGCTTGATCTGGGTTCACGCTGTCTCTGTCGGCGAGCTATTAGCTGTTGCCCCTCTGGTTGAGCGGATCTTGCAAGAGTGGCCGGATAAGGCGGTCTTAGTCACCAACACCACGCCCACAGGATCAGAGCAAACACAGAAGATTTTTGGCAGCCGTGTTGAACACACCTGGTTCCCATTTGATATGCCGCTCGTCACCGGTGCTTTCTTGCGCCATTGGTCACCGCAGCTCATTATCATGGTTGAAACCGAGATCTGGCCAAACCTCATGGCCGCCGCTCGTGAGCAAGGGATTCCTGTTGCGCTGGTTAATGCTCGCTTATCAGCGCGTTCGGCTCGAGGTTACGCGCGATTAGGTGAGCTCACCCGAGAGACCCTGAGAGGTTTTAGCCTGATCGCCGCACAATCAAAATCTGATGATCGACGCTTCCGCAGAATTGGTGCTGAGCCCGATGCAATGCAGGTGGTTGGGAGTATTAAGTTTGATATTGATCTGGCAGCCCGGCGACGCCAGCTTGAGGTCATTCAGAGTGAGCTGGGTAATGATGTTAAGTCCCGCCGTTTATGGGCCGCTGCCAGCACCCATCCGGGCGAGGAGCAGCTTGTCACAGACGCCTTTCTGGCACTGAGTCAGCGCGGCATCTCAACGCGGCTATTGCTTGCACCGAGGCACCCGAACCGAACCGGCGAAATTATTAAACTGCTCGAAAAGGCGGGTCTAAGCTATCAACTTCGGAGCGAGAGGACGCCGGTAAATAAAGATACTGACGTCTTGTTAATCGATACGCTCGGCGAGTTAAGCGCCTTTTTAGGTTTGGCGGATGCGGCTTTTATAGGTGGTAGTTTGGTACCTAGAGGCGGCCACAACCCGATTGAAGCCGCGGCATGGGGTTGTGCGGTCATCACCGGCCCGCATGTCATTAATTTTGCCACCATCGTAAGAGACATGGAGCGTGGTGGCGCGATTCGCGTTGTTACGGATCAGCAGCAACTTGCAGACCGCTTGGCGAGTGTTTGGGAAGGCGATGAGCAAGACAGTGACGCAAGGCGTGCACAGACGTTTATCGAAACCCGCCGTGGTGCCACACGCCGTCAGCTCGATTTATTAAAAGCACTTCTTTGATTGGGTATGGATAGGACTGTGAAAAAAGGCGTTATGAAAAGACGCTGGGGAAAAGCACTTGGAACCCTTCGGGGGTCTGTGAATGCATCTAGAACGGGATTTCACGCTTGTTCCAAGTCATCTTTTTTCGTCTGTGAGCGCTTGTTCATTGAGACCTTGTCACGCCCGCCCTTTTATTGGATCCACGTGTTTAACACCCGGCGGGCAGCTGTTTAGCCTTCTTCAGAGACCGATGGCGCTTCGGGTTCTACCAAGAAAGCTTCAAGAGCTGCGATATCTTCAGGTGACAATGTCCCAGCATTTTCCTTTAGGCGCATGCTATTCAAAACGTAGTCATAGCGGCTGTTGGCATAATCGCGTTGCGCGGCAAAAACGGCATTTTGTGCATTCAGTACGTCAACGATGTTGCGCGTACCGACCTCGTAGCCTGCGAGCGTGGCATCAAGTGCGCTCTGTGTTGACTTAATGGCTTGCTTGCGCGCGTTCACTCGCGCGACATCGGAGGTCACTGTCATGTGGAGCGAGCGTGTTGCAGTAATCGTATTACGAGTGAGATTAATTCGATTCTCGCGTGCCGCGTTGAACTGCTCAGCTGCACGCCGGCGGTTAGCGCTGATCGATCCGCCTGCGTATAGCGGCATGTCAAGACGAATTTGGAAAGACTCGTCCTCACCCTCTGAATTTGGCGGTAAGTTAAAGGCGTTGGGCGGCGTCACCGTACCGGTGGTGTCGCTTTCAGCGTAGCTGACCTGGGCGCTAACTCGAGGTGCATGACCCATCTGGCGCGACTTCGCGTTTTGACGTGCGGCTTCCTCTGCGAAACGGACCGCGGCCAACTCAAAATTATTCTCCAGTGCAAAGTCTACCCAGGCTGAGCGATCCGATGGCATCGGGGGTTCTGGTGAAAACTCATCGCTCAACAAACGAAGCTGCCCGTGTTGCTGGCCTGTGAGTACCGATAAGCGCTCGAGGGCGACGGCGACATTATTCTCTTCGACGATGCGCGTTACGCCTGCCAGGTCATGGCGCGCTTCAGCTTCATAGACGTCAGTGATTGCGATCAGGCCCACATTAAAACGCTGGCGAGTTTGCTCGAGCTGTCGGGCAAGTGCGCGCTCCTGCGCCTTTGCGGCACGCAGATTGTCTTGTGCTCTCAGGACGCTGAAGTAGGCCTCTGAGACGCGTACGATAAGGTTTTGTTGAGCCGCTGCAACCGTCGCTTCTGCCTGCTTGCTGCGCTCGCTGCCTGCTTTCCAATCAAACCATGCTGACAGGTCAAAAAGCGTTTGTGAGAGGCTGATGTCGTAGCGCGTCGTGTAGGTGCGGGAGCCAGTTGTTTGGTCGGCAATCACTACGTTGCCATTGTCGAAATCGACAATGCTGAGTCGGGTGCTTTCGCTATCGCGCATCGAGCGGGATATGCCTGTATTTACCTGCGGTAATAGCGGGGCCAGTGCCAGTGTTTTTAATTCAAGGTCTGCACGGTACTGCGCTGTTTCAGCTCTAAGCTGAGCGTCGTTATCGAGTGCAATCTCATAGATATCGAGGAGACTCTCGCTCGATGCGATAGGAGCTATTAGTAAAATGGTGGCGGCAATCGCGGCTGCGGTGGCTCGTCTTCCAAGATGAGAAACCATTCAAATTTCCTTGACTGTGTCTTAGACCTTTAGAGGCGCGGAGTTTAACATCGTATACGTCGCGGCGGCGAAAATACGTTCATCTTCCGAATGAGCACAATTATCGTCGTTGATTGCTACACTTTGTGGCGTAATTGATATCGTTAGCGTTAGTACAACAAGTCGAGACTGGTTGAGGCAACATCGTTTTGGTGCAAAAAAGTCGAAGAAGACGACGGTTCCACATGGATCTCACAGAGCTACACGCGCTCTGTGAGGCGAACTACGTGCGCCTACTGAGACTGTTTCCCGATTATCAACAAGCAAATGAGCGGCGCTTTAGATTGGGTTCGCGTTTGATTGTGATGACGGTGATCGAGCGTGATCGTCACACCACGACCTTGAGCGTGAATTATCATGCGGCTGATTTACCCGAGCTGATGCACTCCAATCTGCATTTGCGGATGTACCACGATGTGGCGATGGCTGAAGTGGTAAAGCTACGATCCGGACGTCGCTTGGAGTCGCGATACGACTATCCCAATTCAGACATGCACCAACCGGACGAAAAACGCCAGCAGAACACGTTTGTAGCCGAGCTACTGAGTCTTTGTTTATCCGATGCGCAAATCGCTGAGACTGTTTTCGAGGCTGGCGATGTCTAGTTCACAGTTACTGAGAGGAGATTTGAGTCTCCTTAGAAGCTCCCGTGAGCTCAGGGTGGTTCAGATTACCGATACGCATCTCACAGGGTCTCCAACCGGTGAACTTCTGGGAATGAACACGGCGCGCTCTGCACGCGCTGTGATAGACGCGGCCAAACGCTCAGGCGACATCGATTGTTTTCTCATTACCGGAGACATCGCAGCGGATGAGCAGCCCGCGGCTTACCAACAGTTAGAGCAGATGCTCGGCAGTGATATCCCCAGTTTGTGGTTGCCCGGTAACCATGATGATATTCGCTCTAACGTCGCCTTATTTGAGCCGCATTTGAAGCGACGGCTGCGAACACCCAGCTGGGATTTATTGATGCTGGAGACCCAAGTTGAGGGTCAAGTCGGTGGTGCGCTGAGTGTGGCTGAGATAGACGCTCTTGCTCAGGCAGTTGACGATGCTGCGGCTGAAAATAAGCACTTATTGGTCGCAACACACCATCCGTTGCGATCTATGGCATCTGCCTGGCTCGATGAGCAGTCGGTAAGTAACGCGGCTGAGGCCCTAAAAATACTAGCGCCGTACGCGCACCGGAGCTTGATCATCAGTGGCCATGTCCATCAGGAGAGCGACGCCGTTGTGTCAGGTATCAGAATGCTGACGACTCCCTCGACCTGTGTTCAATTTGCGCCTCAGTCTGAAGATTTTGCGTTGGACACGCTTCCTCCGGGTTACCGGAGCTTACGGCTTCATGCTGACGGCTCGGTGCACACCGAAGTTGTGCGTGTTTCGGACGAGAATAACCGTCCGCTCATCGGTTCCTCGGGTTATCATTAGTCGTTGCAGCGAAAGCCAAACCACACCCATCTTCAAGGTAGTTCTAAGTAATGACGCAGTACAACGCAGATGCCATTGAGGTATTGACTGGCCTAGAGCCTGTTCGCAAGCGCCCTGGCATGTACACCGACACCGCTCGCCCCAACCACCTTGCTCAGGAGGTGATTGATAACTCAGTCGACGAGGCGCTCGCTGGTCACGCAAACCAAATTGATGTTGTTGTTCACGCAGACGGTTCTATCAGCGTCACTGACAATGGTCGGGGCATGCCTGTGGATATGCACCCCGAGCAGAAAAAGCCAGGGGTCGAGGTGATCCTGTCGACACTACACGCTGGCGGAAAATTTTCTGACAAAAACTATCAGTTCAGCGGGGGCTTACACGGTGTCGGTGTGTCTGTGGTGAACGCCCTCTCTAAGCGAGTAGATATTACGATTCGTCGTGACGGAAATGTCTACAACATGGCGTTTGAAAACGGCGACAAGGTGGAAGACCTCGCCATTACTGGGCAATGCGGGAAGCGCAATACCGGCACCGGTATTCGGTTTTTACCCGATGAAACCTTTTTCGACAGTCCAAATTTTGCGATGTCGCGACTCATTCATGCGCTGCGTGCAAAGGCTGTTTTGTGTCCCGGCTTACGCGTCACGCTCAACGATGAGAAAAAGGGCGAAAAGCAGGAGTGGTTCTACGAGGATGGTATTTCTGACTACCTCTCTGATGCGACGATCGATTACCCGGTCATTCCTGAAGAGCCGTTTACAACCAGTTTTACTGGCGAGACCGAAGCAGTAGATTGGGCTATACAGTGGTTGCCCGAGGGCGGCGAAGTTACGGCTGAGTCTTACGTTAATCTAATTCCCACCGCGCAGGGCGGCACGCACGTGAATGGCTTGCGATCAGGGTTGCTGGAGGCCATGCGTGAGTTTTGCGAGATTCGTAACCTGCTTCCGCGCGGTGTAAAGCTGACGGCTGAGGACATTTGGGATCGCTGCTGCTACGTGCTCTCCTCGAAGCTTGGGGATCCCCAGTTTTCGGGTCAGACTAAAGAGCGACTGTCATCGCGCGAGGCAGCAGGCTTTGTCTCAGGTGTGGCGAAAGACGCCTTCGCGCTGTGGCTAAACCAGCATACATCGGATGCTGAGTTACTTGCTGAGCTCTGCATCAACCGAGCACAGGCACGCATGCGTTCAGCGAAGAAGGTGGTGCGTAAGAAAGTTACTTCAGGACCACAGCTGCCTGGAAAGCTCGCTGATTGTTCCGTCGAAGATCCGGCCCGAAGCGAGCTTTTCCTCGTGGAGGGTGATTCTGCGGGTGGTTCAGCAAAGCAGGCACGCGATCGCGAGTTTCAAGCCATACTTCCGTTACGCGGAAAGATCCTCAACACCTGGGAAGTTGATGCGAGTGAGATCCTTGCGTCGCAAGAAGTACATAACATCTCGGTCGCGCTGGGGATCGATCCCGCGAGTGATGATCTCGATGGTCTGCGCTATCAAAAGGTTTGTATCTTGGCGGACGCCGACTCTGACGGACTTCATATTGCCACACTGATTTGCGCGCTATTCCTCCGACACTTCCGACCGCTGGTACGCGCGGGCCACGTTTTTGTGGCAATGCCACCGCTTTATCGGATTGACGTGGCGAAAGAGGTTTATTACGCGCTCGACGAGTCTGAGAAAAACGGCATTCTGGAGCGTCTTGCGGCGGAAAAGTCACGCTCAAAACCCAACGTTCAGCGCTTCAAGGGATTGGGAGAGATGAATCCATCGCAGCTGCGCGAGACGACGATGGATCCAGATACGCGGCGCTTGGTTCAGCTTGTGCTTGACGCCGACGACGATACCAATAGCGTCTTCGATATGCTGCTTGCCAAGAAGCGCGCGGGCGATAGAAGGCAGTGGTTGGAATCTAAGGGTGACCTGGCCGACGTATAAAATTGAGTAGAGTAAGAGTTCATGCGGGCAAGCGCCGTGGAAAACTCATAACTGGGCGATAGAAGGTGCTGAACGCTCGCAGCGCTAATCGCGCATATGTCTTCGATATCTGGCGACCACTGTGGTGCGTAGGATTCTGCGCTTGTAGCAGACACGCGGTGACCCTCGAGTGAGAGCGGCATCTTCGGCTTAGTCAAATGATGTTCAAATGAGAGTACTTAAAAAGGTAAATCTGATGAGAGCTTTAGTAATCGCGACGACAATTATGGCAACAGCTTTTGCTGCGCTTCCCGCCCAAGCTGACTGGTCAGTCAAGGATACTTCCCGTATTGGTTTTGTATCGATCAAAAATAACGTTATTGGCGAAAACAACGCGTTCGAGCGGGTATCTGGCGAAATTACGGATGCAGGCGTTGTGACCATTAATATCGATTTAACATCAGTGGAAACAGGTATCGGGATTCGAAATGAGCGTTTGCAGAAAATGCTGTTTGATGTCGCTAATTTCCCTCAGGCAACCGTGTCGGCTCAGCTCAGCGATGACCAGCTGATGGCGTTAATGTCCGGTGGTAGTGTTGCCGAATCTGTGTCCATATCTGTCGCTTTGCACGGAAACACAGTCTCAAAGCAGGTGGAACTCGCGGCTATCAAAACGGGCGATACGTTACAGGTAACCACAACACAGCCGGTCGTCATTGCCGCGTCAGAGTTTGGTTTGGAGGCGGGTGTGTCTGCGCTTCAAAAAATAGCGGGCCTCAACGCGATCAGCCGCTCGATTCCCGTTACGGTCGACTTGCAGCTGAGCACGGAGTAACCGTCAGCGTCGTCCCGTTGCCTGCATAATGGCCGTGAGTTGTGTGCGATATCGCTCGTAGCGTCCTCGGTCGCCGGCATCTCGAGCGAACGCGAGCAGTCCATTCAAAATATCAGGTTGACCCGGGTGGCTTGCGTTCACGGACTCGAGCATTTTCATGGCGGCAGGTTTGTCGCCCGTATCGTTTAGTGCAATGGCATAGACGTATCGGTGGCGTGAGCCCTCTTTTTCAAGCGTAGCTGCTTCCTTGAGCGAGGCGAGCCCGGCCTTGGTTTCACCCAACCGGATAAAATGGAGTCCCTGCGAGAACCACAGAGTCCCAGAATCAGGAATGCGGTTGATAGCATCACCGAGAAGGTTCGAGGCTTCCTCGTTACGACCGTCGCGTCGCAACAAATCCACCAAGTTCACGATAGCCGGCTCGAGTTGATCGTTAAGCATTAGGGCCTCGCGCAGCGCGGTTTCGGCTTTTACAGTGTTGCCACGATCTGTCCAAAAGTTAGCGAGCTGTAGCTGCACTGAGGGCATGTCCAAGTGGTCTCGCTGAACATTCAAATACTCGTCGAACAGTGGCTTTAGCGACTCAATATCTTTTGGCCGAAGCTCGGAATCCGGAACGCCGGCAAGTACCTGTGCAACTTCCATTCTTACGCTGAGCACGGGATCTTTAATAAACGGCCTTAGCATCAAGAAGCGTTGCGCAGGTGGAAGTCCTCGGAGAGCACGGACCGCCGAAGTCCGCAGAACAGGGTCATCTGCACGCAGTAACATTGCACCCATATTGGGCAGCGCAGGCGACCCTAAGTTGCTCAGTTGCTCGATGACCGACGCCCGCGTGAGCGCCGGTTGTGTCTCATCTGCGACGATGGTCTCTAACGTAGGAAGCGCTCTGATATCACCACGATCGGCGGCGAATCGTGCTCTTACCTTTTTGAGCGTCTTGAGGTCACCCTCAACACCCCAATCATGCAGCGCGTCGTACGCCCAAGAGTCGCTTTGATCGGTGTGACACTGCGTGCAGGCGTTTGGGCTCCCTATTGAAAGGGAAATATCGGGCCGCGGAATACGCATACTGTGATCGCGTCGCGCATCAACGCCCATATAAACTTGAGAGGGCATGTGGCAATTAACACAGGCGCTCCCACTGCTGCTGGCCGCGTGACGATGATGGGTAACAGTGTCGTAAGTCTTCGGCTTATGGCACTGGGTGCATACACCGTTACCCTCTGCCACTAGCGCGTTACTGTGGGGGTTGTGACAGTTACTACAGACGACCCCGGCCTGCGCCATTTTGCTCTGCATAAACGAGCCATACACATACACTTCATCGCGAATTTGCCCGTCGTGCCAATAGAGTGGAGCCTCGAGTACCGAGAGGCGATGGGTATCCAGTAATGACTGACCGTAGTGATAGTCGCCCAAGGTTCCTCTTCGCGAATGGCACCGTCCGCAATTGTCGACCTGTATGTTGTTTTCTAACGGTGTGACCCGATGCGCGATGTCCTCGTCGAGGTCTCTTGTCCATTGGCCCCGCGCTGCTAAGGCAAGTGCAAGACCCATTGTTTCAGGTGATTGACCTGTGTCCGCCTCGCCCACTGTTGCAAGCGCCACATGATCCGAACCCGGGCCATGACAGGACTCACACCCAACGTCTATTTGATCGTAGTTCGTTTGGTAGCTCCGGGTGCCGGTGTCATAGCCTTTAACAACATTGGTGCTATGGCACTCAGCGCAGCGGCTATTCCAGTTGTGGTAGATGCCCGTCCAGTGAAGTGGACTATTGGAAGTCACAGGCTCTTGATCTTCGTAAATATGGTACCAGCGCTGGCCGCCTTCAGTTTCGCTACGACTATCCCATGCAATACTTAGCGCATTGAGGCTGCCTTTTTTTGTGGGTAATAACAGCTGCTGAAGCGGATAGACGCCAAACACATATTCGACCCGATAGTCGGTGAGTTCGCCCTTTTCATTGTCGGTATTAACCCAGTAAGCGCCATCCTTTTTAAAGAAGCTGGTGGTCACGCCCTCGTAGACGAACTTTGCGTTATCGAAATTACCAAGCACGGTTTCGGCATTAGCTTCCTGCATCGCGAGGTCGTGGTGGGAGCCAGTCCAGTCGGCCATCTGCGACTCATGGCAACCTGCGCACGCAGCGTTGCCAACGAAGGTAGCATCTTCAGCTATAGCAGCATGAGCAAAAAGAAATAGCAGCGCGCCCAGGCCGCCAAGACAGAATCTCGTTAAGCCCAGAGCTCTTTGCTTAATTGCTCCACGGGTTCTTTGGCTCCGCGGGCTAGCCATGTTGCCAGCGCGGCTGCAACGTTGCGGAACTGTATCTTGGGTGCCGGAGGCATTTCGTCTAACCACGCACGCGCCTTCTGAGTTTCTAATGCCTGCATTGTAGTGGCATAGCCCAGCTGCTCAAGCGCTGCTGCGTTGGAAAGTTGCTCCATTTGTTTTGCCAAGGGGCGTGTCAGCACCGGCTTACTCCACTGGAGGCACTCGGAGATCAGCTCAAACCCTGTATTGCAGATAACGCCTTTGGCTGTAGCGAGGTCCCTTTTGAAGCCGCCTACATTGGCTTTTTGCCGAAGTACATTTCCATGCTGCCCGTCGCTGACTGCCGGCGAGTACTGAATAAACGTCTTATCTGCAAACTGTTGCAACCACTGAGTGGTCAGGTCCTGGTCCTCAAAGGGTAAATAGACCAGAACGTGTTCTTTCGTAGCATCTGGATCGATATCGGGTAAGTCGAGGATGGGTGGAAGAATCGTGTTATCGAAGGCGGCCCAGTGAAGCCCTATTGGGATATCGACGGGTGCAAATTGTTTCATCACGAGCCGGCTCATGGCGTTATCCCCAGTGAGCGGTGTGTTCTTTCCAAAGGCGTACTGGTGTCCAATGCCTATGGTCTCTCGGCCCCTTGCCTTCGCGGCCCAGCCTAAGACCGGCTCGTAGTCGCAGACAATGAGGTCATAAGGGTCTAAATCAAGGCGGTTAACATCTTGTAAAAAGGTGACCGGTGCTAAATTTAACGCCGTTTTCCGGTAGCGCATTCGTCCCGCTTCAGTGACCATCGTGATGCCTTTTCGGTGCTTGAACTCACCGAAAGGCCCCATATCAAAAAGCTGGGATTTCTCGCGGCCAGAAAAAAGCCAGGTCACGTCCACATCAAAGTCTTTTAAGGCGTGTGCCAACCCTCGAGCGCGACTAACATGCCCTTGCCCGGTTCCTTGAACCCCGTAGAGAATCTTTCTTGTCATAGGTGCTTTTTACCAGAGATTTAGCGTCGAGGCTGTACCCATCGCCACAACGGATCCCAATAGCGCTCCGGCAACGATATCGCCTGGGAAGTGAACTCCCACAATGACTCTGGACAGCCCAACGGCTGCGGCCCAGATAAACAGCACCGCGGTAACGCCGCCGAACAACAGGGACGTCATCACGCACAGACAAAACGCTGCAGATGTGTGTCCGGAAGGAAAACTGAATTTATCAGAAGCAGAGATGAGTGAATGCATGCTGGGTGTTAAATCGCAGGGCCTGAGTCGCTTCAAGGAGTTCTTCAAGACGTAGTAGCTACATCGCTCTACGCTGAATGCTACCGCCAGTGCGAATGCGTAGGTGGGAGCAAGAACCGATCCTGACAGCCAAACAAGCAACGGCGAGAGAAGTTGCGCGTACCCATCCCCGCTCTTAGAAACCGCCAGTGCAGTTTGCGTCAGAGCCTGTCTTGCTTTGCCGTAGCCAAATACTTTGTTAAATAAGACTAGGTCTATTTGCTGTAGCAATGACAAAATAACTGCGCTTGTTTTTAGTTCAGTAGCAGGAATCATCAAAACGCCCCCTGAATTGACACTCTATTCACAAGTCTTACAGTTAAATATCACAGAATTATGAACGTGAGGAAATAACGGGTGCATATCGGAATTTTAAAGACAGACTCTGTAAGACCTGAATGGGTCGGTGAGTTTGGAGAGTATCCCGATATGTTTGTTCGCTTGGTAAGCGAAGCGAACCCGGAAGCAACGTTTTCGACCTGGGATGTCGAGGAGGGGGTGCACCCAACCCAGGACGATATTGACAGCGTTGACGGCTTTATCATCACCGGTAGTAAGAGCTCAGCTTATGATGATAAGCAGTGGATTCGAGACCTTGAGAGCCTCATTCAGAAATTACACGCGGCGCGCAAAAAGATGGTGGGCATTTGTTTTGGTCACCAAGTTATCGCACAAGCGCTGGGCGGGTTGGTGTCGAAATCTGAAAAAGGCTGGGGTGTAGGTATAAATATTTACAAACTCGCTGGTGCGCCGTTCCATCGCGAAGAATCAGGTGAACTGAAGCTCATCGCATCGCACCAGGATCAGGTCCGCGTCTTACCACCTGGCGCTCGAAACGTGCTGAGTAACACGCACTGCGCGAATGCCGGATTTGTGATGGGCGATCATATTTTTACCCTGCAAGGACACCCCGAGTTTGTGCCCGATTACTCCGAAGCGATCATGGCGTTTCGTTTTGACATGATTGGCGGTGATCGAGTCGCCGAGGGGCGAGCGTCGCTAGAAACGCATCAGCACGAGGGCGCTAAGGTCGCGGGCTGGATGGTAGATTTTTTCTCTAATTAAGAGCGTTCAGCTTTAGAGTGTGCCCTCATTGAATCGGGGTTGTGGGGTTACCTATGTGCATGCCAGTAAGTTAGCCTGCCGTGCTTTGGATGTATTAGTGAATTGCCAAGACCAAGATGAGCTTAGGAGAAAAAGTAGGGCACCTTCAATCTTTGACCTAAAAAATCAATAGCACCAATGGTCTAAATGATAGTGAGCGCCCACATCTCAGTTTGGTTTTGAATGGCTGATACCTAGAGCGGAATGTATCAACTTCAAACGCTCTGTTCGTAGGCCTACCAAGTTCCAACATTTTCCATCGACGCCCACGGATCTTGGACAGGAAGCGCTTCGCCCTCTTGCAGCAGTTCGATTGAAATTCCGTCAGGAGATTTCACGAATGCCATCCGTCCGTCTCTAGGTGGTCGGTTGATGGTTACGCCGCCGTCCATGAGGCGCTGGCACGTCGCGTAGATATCATCAACACGATAGGCGAGGTGCCCAAAATTGCGACCGCCAGTGTATGACTCTGGATCCCAGTTGTAGGTTATCTCCACCAGAGGGCTTTGCTTGCTTTCTGCGTCATCCGCATCCGCTGGAGCAGCGAGAAATACCAAGGTGAAACGGCCCTGTTCGCTGTCGTAACGACGAACTTCCACGAGCCCTAAATGGTCGACGAAAAAAGATAGTGTTGCATCCAAGTCAGCGGCTCGAATCATCGTGTGGAGGTAGCGCATGGTTTCCGTCCTTTGTGGTCTTTTAGCGAATCATTCTGTTGCCAAGAGTCAAGTTGCTCATTGCCCAGTTGCAAAGTGTAGCCGCTGATCAATGTGGTCCCAACTAGTCTTGTTGAGTCTCTATCGCTAGGTGCCAGACAGGGCCAAGCGACAAAGACAGCGAATCGAGGAGAAAAAGAAAAGGAAAATAGTAAAAATAATGGTGCAACAGAACGTTGAGACCAGAGCGATCCCGAGCGTCATACTGATACAAAAACGCAAACGCCATTAATACAATTTCGATAAAATAGACAGACCTTTGTCAGATTTGTCACTGGCGTACTCCCCACTATCTGATAACTCTGGTGCGCGGACGCACCCTTGCGTAGGCTCTCTGCCATTGTTAAATGGTGCATAAACTAATTAGTGAAAAAGGTATCCGACAGCAAAATATGTCCAACATGTGGCGGCGACTATCTTGAGCGCGTCCGTCGAACAGGTAGAGAGGGCTGGGTGTTCGATCGTGTTTACGTTTGCACCAGTTGTCGTGAGCGCGTTGGTCGTGTACCTACAGGCAATACAACGTTGCTTGCGCGCACCATGAATTTTTTCAAGTTTATTTAGCAGATTGGTCAAACAGCTATTGACGTTTTCGTTTTCCGGCTGACGGCGCGGATACTCCATTAAAATACCCCACGTCTGCAGAGAATTTTTCTCGAATTCGTCCTACACTTGCGCTCTGATTTTTTAGAGCTCTTGCTATGTGGTTTCGCAATGCACGTCCTTACAAATTACCGAGTCGCCTGGGCATTGACGCCAGCGAGTTATCACAGCGACTCTCGCGCCGACCTTTCGTACCGTGTCGTCCCAGTCAGCCAAACTCTAGTGGCTGGGTTGCCGCGTTGTCAGACGACGCAACTGACTTCGTGCACAAGTCTGGCGATTACTGGCTGGTGCGATTGAAGCGCGAGGAGCGGCTATTGCCCGCGTCGGTCATTCGCAGCGAGGTGAACAACCGAATTCAGGAGATAAAGGCAGGTCAAGGCCGTCGCGTTCAGCGTAAAGAGCGGCTAGATATTGTCGACGAGGTCACGCAGGACCTGCTACCCCGCGCATTTACAAAATCGCAGCACTTAGAGGGCCTTATTAACGACCGCGAGGGTTGGGTATGGGTAAATACGGCAAGTCCGGCTCGAGCGGAGGATTTTCTATCCTTATTGCGCGAGGGATTGGGTAACCTGCAAGTTACCATTCCCGACACCCAAAAGTCCCCCGTTGTTGCTATGAGTCAGTGGGTCCTTAACGGGGGTCTTCCGGAAGGCTTGAGCCTAGGTGGTGACGCCGATCTGGAAGACCCAAATGAAGAGGGTGGTGTGGTTCGTGCACGAGGCGTCTACCTTGAGTCCGACGAGATTCGAAGCCATATAGAAAGTGGTAAGCAAGTCGTTCGTTTGGCCTTGTCCTGGCAAGACCAGGTGGATTTTGTTCTTGATAAGGACCTGAGTATTCGTCGCATTCGGTTCAGCGATGAGCTAAAAGAAGTGAACGATGAGCTCCACGAAGACAAGTTGGCGCAGCGAGATGCGGATTGTCTTTTGATGGGTGAGACGCTTGAGACTCTTCAACGAGCTGTGACGGCAGAATTCGGAGGTCTTGCAAGTGAGTGAGTTACCAAAACCCGGACGATACCGTCACTACCAGCGTGGAGACGAATACACTGTTATTGACATCGTTTTTCACTCGGAGACCGATGAGACCATGGTGCTTTATCGCGCGGAATATGGCGAGCGTCGCCTTTGGGTTAGACCGGCTGAAATGTTTCTGGAGTGGCTGGAGCTTGGCGACACCCGCGTTCAACGGTTTTGTTACATCGAAAATCAGCACTGCGAAAGGGATAGACCTTAAGGAAAAGTTACTTGTAAAAACGCCGTCTCATCCATAATCCCGCACCTTATTCACATGGCGATGATGTAATCCTCAGCGCGGAACTACTCTCCCTCGTTGACGTTGATATCAGCTGCTTGGACCCTACGTTGCAGTTGTTCAAATTGCCGCTGATTTACATGCGCAACAACAGCATCAACTTGCTTCTCTTGCCCCTCTACAAACCTTCCGCGAAGCCAGTAACCTGGATTTTCTGCGTCCGCAGAGACTCGCGACTCAACTATTATCATCTTAACGACTATTTCAATATCAATACTCTCGAGATTTAAAATCACTTCGACTGCAGAGCCCTCCTCTGCGTTTGTAACCGAGAAATAGCCCATGCCTGTGCCACTTAGACTAACGTCTACGTAAGCTTTATCGTTAAAGCCACCAAGATTTCCCGAGCCCTCTACTCGCGATATAGCGGCTGTTAACAGCTCAACTTTCCGATTCAGTAGCGTCAATACCTTCGAAACTTCCGGTTGAGCATCGTTCAGAGCTAATAGACTGTTCTCGATCTCTCGATTTACGCTGAGCAATGCCGTTTCAGAATCGCTGGTTGGCGACAAATCGACATGGCGCCACGCCATCAAAAGCCGATCCTGGATGCGATAAAAATCGCGTTGCCTGTCGCTCATGGTCCTACTCCTTGGCATCGATACAATGTGTTTTGGCCAGCATGATCTTGCAGCAATCACTGCAGAGCGTCGCAAATGCCTGAACGTTAGTTATGGAGGTGCTACTTCGTTTGGTGTTAGCCCCTTATCCGCCGACCGTCACCGCGTCGAACTTAAGAAAAGTGACTTTTCACGCGTCCACCTTTGTGGGGCGATTATGCTAGCCTCGCGCCGAACAATCACACCCGACGCTTATGTTACCTTCAAATAACAGGTTTGCGACCTCAAAGTTAACAATATTAGCTATACACCTTCAGGAGCCAATGACGTGATTACGTTTGGAGGGTTTGAAGGGGCGCTTCCCGCATTTAATCGGGTGATCAGGCGACACACAGCAACCTAACTTGCAAGTGAGGGCCAAGGCATGCCTTTAGACCGTCTTGTGAGCCCCAAACGCCGGTTTCGTTGTCTACCCTAGAGGATTATCGGTTGCTTTGCGCTTTTGTAAGCAGTCGGTCAAGCTGATCGGAAAAGTGCTTTCGGTCAGTAAGGTTGAGTGCAGGTGGGCCGCCCGTTTGCGCGCCAGATGAGCGCATCGTTTCCATAAAGTCCCGCATCTGCAAGCGCTGCTTGATATTGTTCTCGGTATACCGCTCGCCACGCGGCGTGAGAACCAGCGCCTCTTTTTCAATCACGTCAGAAGCGAGTGGTATGTCAGCAGTGATAACCAAGTCGCCGGCGTTTACCCGGCGTTCGATCTCTTTGTCGGCTTCGTCAAATCCTGACGGTACTTGATATAGCTTTACGAACGGCGAGTTCGGCAGCGAAAAACCGTGATTTGCAACGAAGGTGGTAACAATCGACCGCTTGTGTGCAGCTTTGGCAATAATTTCTCTTATCGTGCTCGGACAGGCGTCCGCATCTACCCAAATTTCCATGCTGTTACAACGTTTCTCCAAGGCCTCTCTTCAGATCTAAACCCCCGCCACCAAATACCTCGAGGGATAATCCTAATCGCCATCAATTTATTGCACCAAAACCGGCTTGAAGCACGCGATCTACTTGATCTTGGGTCCTAAGCGTTTAAGGGGCTGACTGAGGTTTATTCAATCAGACATTCCTTAGCAAAGCACGTAACCAGGACTATAAAAAAAGCCCGGCAATTACCGGGCCGTTATCGGTGAAATCAGCCTACCAATTAGGCAGCTTCAAAACCCCGATACCCAGCGGCCGCAACTTGATCACAAATGAGGCGGTAGGTCCCGACCCCACCCACATAGGCCAAGAACATTCGGGGTTTGCCTGGAACATTGGCCCCCATATACCAGCTATTGGCTTTTGGATAGAGCGTCATATTGGCAAGCTGCTCGGTGTGCTCGGCCCACTCCTGCTCAGCGCTGTCTGAAGGCTCAATAGTCGCTTTGCCCTCGGATTTCATCCACTGAATACAATCGCTAACCCAATCTACGTGTTGCTCGATCGAAACCAGCATATTACTGAGTACTGAAGGGCTCGAGGGTCCGGTGATCGTAAAGAGGTTGGGGAACCCGTGAATCGCAATGCCTAGGTAGCTTCGTGGCCCGTCGTTCCACGCATCGGTTAGCTTAACGCCGCCTCTGCCACGAATATCAACGCGAAGGAGTGGTCCGGTCATCGCATCGAACCCGGTCGCATACACAATAGCGTCGAACTCTCGCTCGCCCTCGGCGGTTTTGATACCTGTTTCCGTGATTGTCTCGATAGGTGTCCGGCGGAGGTTGACCAGAGAGACGTTCTCGCGATTGAAGGTTTCGTAATAATTGGTGTCTATGCAGGGCCGCTTCGTACCGTACGGGTAGTCCGTGGGTAGCAAGTCCTGCGCGGTCTGCTCGTCTTTCACCGTGTCGCGAATGCGGTCACGGATGTATTCCGATATCTCGTCATTCGCCTCTTGTTCGACCTGTAAGTCAGCAAATTGGAAGAGCATGCCAGGCAAGATGCCGCTCTCCCAGCCTGCCTTGAAACGACGATCTCGTTCCTCGGCAGTCACGTCCATGGTCCTGTCCATGGACCTTTCGTCGACTACCCCTAAAACGTTGAGACGCTGCCTCGCGCGGTAATCTGCGTAGTTGGCCTTGATCACATCTGCATCAGCTTTGTCGAGTGCATGATTCAAGGCAGGTGTTGTGAAGGTCGCTGTGCGTTGATAGACCACGAGTTCGTCGGCCTCTTCCGCAATCAAAGGGATTGCCTGAACCGCCGAGGAGCCGGTTCCGATAACAGCCACGCGTTTACCGGTGAAGTCCACGCCTTCCTTTGGCCAAAGGCCGGTTCTATAGGTGTCCCCTTTATAGTTCCCTCGACCTGTGATGTCGGGGGTTTTGGATGCAGAGAGAACACCTGTTGCCATTACTAGGTGTTGTGCACGTACGCGACGACCACACTCTGTCGTCACAAGCCATTCATTCGTATCCTCATCAAAGTGCGCGCTAGCAACGCGTGTATCAAACGTAATGTCACTCTTGAGATCGAAACGGTCCGCGATGTGCTGCGCGTATTTCAAAAGCTCGGGCTGCGGCGAGTATTTCTCCGACCACTGCCACTCCTGCTGGAGCTCATCGGAGAACGAGAATGAATACGCCATACTTTCAATATCGACGCGGGCGCCGGGGTAGCGATTCCAATACCATGTGCCACCCACATCGCTGCCGGCTTCGAACACCTGTACAGCGAGACCCTGCTCGCGAAGTTTGTAGAGCTGATACATGCCAGAAAAGCCCGCACCGACAACAACCACATCCTTGTACTCTGCGGGGTTGAGATGTCGATCCATCTCTTGTGCCAGCCACCTCATTGCCTTGCCTGCTGCGGGTAAGGCTGCGGGCATGGCAAAAAAACCATGCATTTGTTGCGCGAAGTCTCGGTAGCTTACTGATACGCCTGCGGCTTTCAACTGTTCCGCGTAAGCGCGCCCCTCATCAACTAGGATGTCAAACTCTGCGGTTAGCACGACAGCAGGGGGCAATCCTTTCAGCGATTCAGCCATGGCAGGTGACGCCATGGGATCAAGACGACTCGCTTGGTCGGCATAGTGATCCCAGAAAAACGCCATGATGTCCGTCGTCAGGAAGAGCTGCTTGTCTTCGTGAGTAAAGCTATCAGCGTCCATGCGACCGTCTGTGACGGGATAGATCAGTGCTTGTAAGGCAATTTCGGGGCCGTTTTCATCACGTGCTTTGATCGCCATAACGGCTGACAGATTGCCTCCTGCGCTATCTCCGGCGACAACCAGCGGTAAACCATCGATGGCTAATTGGCTGCGCTGAGTATCAACCCATTTGAGCGCGGCGAAGCAATCATTAACAGGCACCGGGAAAGCATGTTCTGGCGCCTTCCGGTAGTCGACCATCACCACAACGGCTTCACACGTCTCGGCAAGATGTCGACCAACCGCATCGTAGTCATCGATATTACCGATCACCCAACCGCCACCGTGGTAATAGACCATGACACTTTTTGTTGGCACAGACGGCCGGAGGACTCTACCTCTAATGGAGCCGCCTTCGACGGGTATTTCGCAGTCTTCACTTGATACCGAGTCTGGCCCTGGCGGCATTGAGCGGTTGATTTCGGAGAAGGTAAGTCGCGCCTCTTCGGGGGTAAGTGTATTTAGCGCGGGCGTTTCATTCAGTTGCATACCTGCGAGCAGAGATGTCGTTGCGAGATCTAAGTGCATGTTTACGTTCCTGTTCTCTGGTTATTTCTGTTTATTGGTTTCTTATCTGTTGGTGCATCTGTCGGCGGTCTATCAGGCTTTAATCTACGAATCCGGTATCCAGTTGCCGTGAAAACCCGGTGGAATTCGGTGCGGAATCTGAACGGCACCAACGGCCCCCGCTTCGATATTAAGCGCATCAAAGAATTGGAGCTCAGTTGTATCTGCTTTGGCGTCGATAACCAAACCCATTAGCCAACCATCACCCTCGGCCGCTGATTCATTGCGCGGAATAAAAATAAATTCTCCGCCGATCTTGTCGGGCCCGAACGAGAATTGCTTACGCTCTCCAGTCTCTAGGTCGTGATGGTAGAGCTGGTTTTCAGCGACAAAGTTAGAAATCGTCTCGCTAGGCTGCCCCACAACCCAGGCATGTCGATAGCCTTGGCCAAAGAAGCGCTCGTCTACCCTTGGAAACTCCTGTGGAGCGGTATCTATAGAGGTTCGAGTCACTCTCTTGGTTATTGGATCGACATGCCAACGCTCAAAGCCGCAGGGAACACCGTTTGGGCCGTCTGGCCCGTGGGCGAACATGCTTTCGTAGGCACAGCAATCGATGGTCACACTACCGTCTGAATTCTGAAAGCTATTGGCTACGTGGAATACGTAGCAGGGGTCCACGTCACACCAAACGATGTCTGCAACATCGCCATCTCGCGGGAGCAATCCTATGCGGGCTTTGCGATTTTTATTCCACCGATAAGGGAAGTTATACCCCTGCGCAAGCGCCCCCAGTGAGATCGTGACCGGAAGATCAAACACGACGACGTAGTCGTCGGTCAGACAGCATTCGTGGATTGACGGTCCGTCTTGCACTGGGATGGCGCGCTCGGAGGTAACCGTGCCATCGCGATTAATAACGACATGCCAAACCTTATCTTGGGTTTCTGACTCGTAGGTGATCGCATGCCATTCACCTGTTTTCGGATCTTCATGAGGGTGTGCAGTAAAGGGAGCCGTTAGCCCGCCATTAAAATTCGTCGCCTGCGCCGTATCTAAGTTTTCATCAAGCTCAAAGGGAAAAGGACCTGACTCGACTAATGCGAGTGTTTTGTTGCCCAGCTTTAAAACATTAGTGTTAACGGTATCTCTCGCACCACGCCGTGGCCCACTTGCAGCCGTTGGGCCGCCTTTTTTTTCAAGCGTCACCGCTTTGATGTAGCGATTGTGATACCACTCGGCTTTTCCGTCACTAATGCGAATGCCGTGAACCATACCGTCGCCCACAAACCAGTGGTGCCCACGCGGATCAGGATTGAACGGATTTGGGCCAATTCGTGCGTACTTCCCGCTCAGTGAAGCGGGAATCTCTCCAGTCACCTTTAGGTCGTCAATTGATAGCTCTTCGCGCATGGGCGCATGAACGCCGGTTAGAAACAGGTGCTTTCTAAAAGGATTCTTGAACTGACGGCTTATGGCGGCTGATGTATTCAACATCTTGGTAACCGCTTTCCTTATCTTGACCTCGGTCTGGCTAGGCATGAGCGTTGTCTTTTCATTAGCGTTATCGCACTAATAAACACTATGAAGGCAAGTTATGGCAAGTGACTCGCACTTCACTCGCTTTTTCGATCCGAACAAATCAAAAGTAGACGCTGAGCCACCTCGCTATTGGGCTTCTCGAGGCAACCTGGGTCTCAGCTGGGTTGGCATTATTGCAAGGCACCTCAGTTCGCCGGGATCACCAACTAGGGGTGACGGTGTAGGCGCATCGTTTTATTTGTGAGAGGCCGTAAAGAGGGATTTAAGTGGTGCGGAGAACAATATTCTAATCAACAAACCCACTGTTACTCACATTAATCAACGCGATCACGCCACCGCCAAGTAATGGCTATGTGTACCCCTGCTTCACAGCCCTCATAACGAAGCGGTTAACAGCGATATCTTCATTGAGTTTGGTTGGCGTTCAGTCCCATGTATCACTCATGGATTTCCAACTCAGGGCTACCAAACAGTTGCGCTTATCCCGAGATTCTCGATTTCCTTGCACAGTTGCGTCACCAATTGCACTCCCAATTAAAAGATTCTATGGGTCTAGCAGCAAGACGTTGGTACGTCTTAGTCGACTGGTATCTTCCGCGCGCCTTATGCGAGTTCGTCCCTCGCAGTTGCAAATGCGGACACAGCTTTATCGAGATCTGCCTTGGTATGCCCCGCCGAAATTTGAACGCGAATACGTGCTTTGCCCTTTGGAACAACCGGATAAAAGAAGCCGATCGCGAAGATATCGAGCTCAAGCAATCGCTCCGACATTTTCTGCGCTAACAACGCATCGCCCAGCATGACGGGGACGATTGGATGATCGCCAGCCGGAATCGCGAATCCCTTAGCCTGCATCTGTGCTCTGAAGTAGTGAGTATTTTTCTCCAGCTGATCCCGCAAGTCCGTTGAGGCTTCTAGCATGTCGAGGACTTTGAGTGACGCCGCACAAATCGAAGGTGCTAGCGTGTTGGAGAACAAGTACGGGCGCGATCGTTGACGGAGCAAATCAATGATTTCTTGGCGTCCTGACGTATAGCCGCCAGACCCGCCTCCCAGCGCTTTTCCGAAGGTGCCCGTTGTGATGTCCACCCGATCCATAACATTGCAGTACTCATGAATTCCGCGCCCCGTTTTCCCCATGAAGCCCGTGGCATGACAGTCATCGTGATGCACCATGGCGCCGTATTGATCCGCGAGATCGCAGATCTTATCGAGCTGAGCGATGGTCCCGTCCATTGAGAAAACACCGTCTGTTGTGATCAGTATTCGACGAGCACCGCCTTCTCTCGCAGCAACAAGCTGTGCTTCAAGATCTGCCATATCGTTGTTTCGGTAGCGGTATCTGGCCGCCTTGCATAGACGAATCCCGTCGATGATCGATGCGTGATTGAGCTCGTCGGAAATTACCGCATCCTCTGGACCCAAAATGGTTTCAAATAACCCCGTATTGGCGTCAAAGCAGGCGGCGTAGAGGATGGTGTCTTCCATGCCGAGAAAGTTCGAGACGCGCGACTCGAGTGTTTTGTGAATGCCTTGGGTGCCACAAATGAATCGCACCGAAGCCAAGCCAAATCCCCAGATGTTCAAGCTATCGCTAGCGGCCTTTTTGACCTCAGAGTGATTCGCCAAGCCGAGGTAATTATTCGCGCACATATTGACAACATTTGAGCCATCCGCGAGTTGGATATCGTTTTTCTGATCTGACGCGATGACCCGCTCGGTCTTCCAGAGACCCGCCGCTTTTATCTCAGTGATTTCGTCAGCGAAACTCGCTTTTGCCGTCGTGTAGCTCATATTAGTCCTTCCAATCGAGGATGATTTTTCCAGATTGCCCAGAACGCATGATGTCAAAGCCTTCTTGGAATTCAGTGTAGTGGAGTCGGTGCGTGATGATGCGCTCCACCGGTAGACCGCTCTGAATCATCATGACCATTTTGTACCAGGTCTCATACATCTCTCGGCCGTAAATACCCTTGATGTTGAGTCCCTTGAATACGACGTCGGTCCAATTGATGCCGGTGTCATCCGGCATGATGCCGAGCATAGCGATGTTTCCGCCGTTGATCATTTTGTCGAGCACATCGCGGAAAGCAACGGGCGAGCCCGACATTTCTAGGCAGACGTCAAACCCCTCAAGAATACCGAGGCTCTCCATGAATTCTTTTGTGATCTGCTGTTTAGCTACGTTTATCGGTTTAACCTTGGGGACGATTCGCTTTGCGAGATCGAGCCGGTATTCGTTAACGTCCGTGAGGATGACATTTCGCGCACCGCAATGCCCCGCGACCATGGCCGCCATGATACCGATCGGTCCTGCGCCCGTGATGATCACGTCTTCACCCACCATATTGAACGAAAGTGCGGTGTGCGTCGCATTTCCGTAGGGATCGAAGATAGCCAGAAGCTCGGAGGGTATATAGACGCTAGGTCTGAATACGTTGGTCGCAGGAATAGCCAGATACTCGGCAAACGCGCCGTCGCGATTGACGCCAACACCCTGTGTATTAGGACAGAGATGAAGTCGACCTGCTAGGCAGTTTCGGCATCGCCCGCACACGATATGGCCTTCCCCAGAGACAATGTCGCCAATATTGAGGCCGGTGACGTTGGCACCAATCTCGACAATCTCACCTGCATACTCGTGCCCAGTCACCATAGGGACTTGAACGGTTTTCTGCGCCCAATCATCCCAGTTGTAGATGTGAACATCGGTGCCGCAGATAGCTGTCTTATGAATTTTTATAAGGACTTCGTTTCCCGCAATCTCGGGGGTGGGTATGTCCTCTAGCCAGAGGCCCTCCTCAGCATATTTTTTGATAAGAGCTTTCATGACATTTTTCTGGCGTCGCTTAGCTTTTCAAAGAGTTGTATGCTCGAAATCATGACTTGGATGACAAAAAACAACTCGCAAGTTCTGTGGCGATCTTCGTTGATCGTTCGGACCTGCAAACTGTGAACGAAACTATCAACGGTTAAGTGTAAAGGGTGATCTCGAAATGACAAATGATCAGGCACGTATTGATCTCGCCGTGGCCTTCCGTTGGGCCGCTAGACTGAACCTGCACTAGGGGGTGGCGAACTCTTTCTGTGCCCCCTCTCGGGAATCCTCATTTGCGTATCCAGGGTACAAGTTGTCTACGGGGTCGTCCAAAACCGACCTCAACCGAATAGAAGTAATTTCACTGGAAGGTTTTGGCACTATCGGATGGTGCCCAGGGACGGAATCGAACCGCCGACACGGGGATTTTCAATCCCCTGCTCTACCAACTGAGCTACCTGGGCAAATCTGAAGAAAGTACTTCGGAAAGGTCGCGTATTAAACCGTCGAGATCTTAAGCCGTCAAGTAAACTAAGCCATTACCGGCTGTTTATCGGAGTCGGTCGCTGCTTCATCGTCTTTGGCGTCCTTAGTCATGTCCCGATTGGAAGCGAGAACTGCATAAACCGCGGGCAAAATCACTAACGTGAAGAGTGTTCCAATGAGCATGCCGAAGACTAGCACTGCTCCGATGCTATTACGTGCTTCCGCGCCTGCACCTGTGACCAAAACTAATGGGAAGTGGCCCAGTACGGTTGCTCCTGTTGTCATCAGAACGGGGCGCAGTCTAGCAATAGCCCCGTTTTTAATCGCAGCCAGTTTTTCAACGCCCGCAATGCGCTCCTGATTCGCGAAGTCGACAATCAAAATCGCGTTTTTGGTGACCAGTCCCACGAGGGTAACAAGACCCACCTGCGAGAAAATATTAATCGTGCTGAAGTTAAGGAAGGTAATGGTGAGTGCAGCAAATAACGCAAGGGGGATCGAGCCCAACAGGATTATGAGCGGATCTCTGAAGCTGTTGAATTGGACTGCAAGTACCAAGAAGACAAGCACAGTTGCAATCAAGAGGACGCCGGCCATCGTGTTGCCCTCACTCCTAAGCTCACGCGACTCACCGAGGTAGTCGAGCACATAGCCATCCGGTAGCGTGCGCTCAGCGATGTCCTCAATAAGACTCAAACCTTGATCCTTTGTGGTGCCAGGAAGAATGGCCCCGTAGATTTTAAAACCATCTTTCTGCTGGAAGCGTGTTAGGGCACGGGGCTGGGTTGAACGTGTCAGTGTCACCAGCGAACCAAAGGGTACGAGCTCACCATTAGGAATTTGGACCGGAATGTCGAGAAGCGCCGAGGGCGAGCTGCGCTGCTGGTCTTCCAGCATTGGGATGACGCGATAGGATCGGCCGCGCTCATCGAAGCGTGTTACATAGGCAGGCGATACCATGAGGCCCATTTGGGCAGAGAGGTCACCAAGGCTCATGCCGAGGTCCGCCAGGCGCTCCTTGTCGATCTCGAACTCTGCTTCGACACGATCGATCTTGATGTCGGTTTCGACGAAAAGAAAGCTACCCGATGACTGTGCTTCGTCAACTATCGCGCGCGCAACTTCCAGCATATTTTCGTTGGTGTCTGACGAGGTGATTACGACTTCAACGTCGAATCTTCCCGCCGAAGGCAATGAGGCTTCCTCGAACGGAATGGCCGATACGATGGGTGAATTTTTAATACTCTGATAGATCTCGAAGACCATGTCGGTGACTCTGCGATCGCGCTCTTCTGGCGGCACAAATTCCTGCCCGCCGAAGCCCCCATTGGGCTGCACGATTTGCCACATATAAGAAGGTTCAGGCTTGTCTTCCAGCGTGGAAACCACTTGATAAAAACCCTCATAGGTTTCTTTCAGTGACGATTCGGGGGCGGACTCAAACACAAGACCCAGGCTGCTCTGGTCCTCCACGGGAGAGAGTTCTTTGAGTGAAAAAAGGTAGAGTGGTGCTGATAGCAGTGAGAAGAAAATACCTGCAGTAATCAGCTGATACCGCCACCTGAGTGAGAAATCGACAACATGAGCGTAGGCGTCCGCCGTGGCGTCAAAGCGCTGGTTTACCCAGCGCGTGGTCCGAGATTCGTGGCCCTTATCGGGACAAACCCAGGCGCTCAAAATTGGAGACAGCGTCATGGCCACGAAGCCCGAAATCATTACGGCTACCGCGAGAGCGAAGGCGAATTCCCGAAAGAGAACGCCAGACAGACCGGACAGGAATCCGATCGGTGCATACACCACTGCCAAGGTTGCCGTCATAGCAACGATGGGGCCCAGCAATCGACGAGAGCTCGTTAATGCCGCTTGATAGCGACTCATGCCTGCTCGTAAGTTCCTGGCTACGTTCTCCACCACCACAATGGCGTCATCAACAACCAAGCCGACGGACAGCACGATAGCGAGGACAGTTAGCAGATTAAACGAAAAGCCAATGACTGACATGGCTGCCACCGCGCCTAGCAGCGAGATGGGGATCGTCATCAAGGGCACTAAGGCGGTTCTGAACGAGCCCATCAGCGCGACAACAACGAAGCCCACAAGGAGGATGGTTTCGCCGAGGGTGGTGACGATCTCGCGTAGCGAGTCACGCATGTAGTTCGAAATATCGAAGGCCATGATCAGTTCGAGGTCATCTGGAAGTACGTTGTTGATGTCATCGATACGATCGTAAAGCGCGTCGGCAACTGCTATTTCGCTCGCTCCGGGGGCTGCGTAAATTGGTAAGAAAACCACCAAATCCTGCCCATAACGACTGCGCATCTGCTTCTCTTCTATGCCGAGCTCGATCCGGGCAACGTCCCCCAGACGAATTTCTGCACCATCTTCAGCGCGGATGATCATGGCTCGGAAGTCGTCCGCGGTGCGTGCAGTGGCGTCGGTCTTTAGGGTAATGCGCTGGGTAGCGCTCTCACTTGCACCCAAGGCACCGATGACGTTATTGCCCTGTAATGTATCGCGTACATCGTGTGCCGTTACACCCAGAGCAGCCATTTTCCAAGCGTTGAGCCAAATGCGCATCGCGGGTTTTACGCCGCTGTTGTCAACACGCTGTACGTTAGGCACTGAGGTGAGCTGCGGCACGATGTCGCGCTGGACAATATCAGTCACTTCGCCTATCGAACGTGTGCGGGGAACGCTAACGGCGAGATAAAAGCTGGCGTAGGGGCTGTCAGCTCTGCTCACTTCAATGAACGGATCTTCAGCACCATCGGGGAGCTCGAGGCGAATCTGACTCAGGCCCGATGACAACTCAGCGAGTGCATCGGTGCTGTCTTCATTCAGCTGCATCCAGGCTGTGACAATACTTTCTCCGGAGGTCGTCACGGACTCGACATAGTCTACGCCCGGGATCGCATTGGCTACTCGCTCAATGGGCTCAGTAACAAAGCCCTGGACTGACTCTGCTGTCGCGCCCGGGTAGGGAGTAATAATTTGGATCGATGAGCTTTGAATAACAGGGAACTGCAAAACCGGGATATCGACCGCAGATCGGATTCCCGCGAGCAACAGAAGCAGTGACACCACAATGGCAATAACTGGGCGCTTTACAAAAATATCATTCCAACGAGGCTTGTCGTGGAGCTCGGTCATATTACTTCGCCCCAGTATAAAGACGCGCTAAAACGCCGTCGGAGAGCTTGAACGAGCCTGTTGTTGCAAAGAGTGCTGTTTCATCCAAGTCTGCAGTGAAAAGAGCAACGTCTGCGCTCTCATCAACCAATGTGACTCGCGTCGGAGCTGCCCTGAAGGGTTGCTGTGCGCCAGCTTCAGCATCGGCTAGTTCGAAAATATAAGTCCCTTGGGTATCCCAGCGGATACTGGCGGGTGGTAACTGATAAACAACAGATGAGCCGCCGCTGGTAACTTCAACCTGGAGCAATTCGCCATGTTTCAAACGATCGCTTCGCGTCATCGCGCGCACGTCAAAGGTGCGTGTGCTTGCATCGATGGTTTCTGAGACAACGATGATCGTCGCAGTACCCAGCAGAGTATTGTCGAGGTCAAAAATGCTTACCCTATCGCCCACACCCAAGCGCGCTAAGCCTTGAGGTACTTTGAAATCAATCCAACGCTCGCTACCAAGACCGGTGAAATCTGCGATGACTTCGCCACTGTCGATCATGTCGCCGACAACGTGGGTGTAAATGCCGATGCGGCCATCAAACGGAGCTCTCAGTGTTAATCGCGTCAGCTGGGCATCGATCGCACGGATTTGCGCATTCAACGCGTTTAATCGCGCTTGCTGTATGTCGATATCGTCTTGCGCAATCAGAGACTGTGCTTGAAGCTTCCGACTTCTTCCGAGCTGGGTAATCGTAAGATCGCGCTCTGCTTTAAGTGCTTCCTGTTGCGCAGTTAGATCGGCCGAGAACAACTCAAGTAGCGGCTGGCCCTTTTTAACAATGGCACCTGGTTGGTGAGGAAGCGCGACGATCCGACCACCCAGCTCAGGGCTTACCTCCACAAATTCAGGTCTACGGACGGTGCCACCCAAACGGCGGACCGGAGTATGCGATGCCGTACTGACGTGTTGCGCATTTACGACCTCATAAGGCTCGGGGAATGAGGCACCAAAGGCGATGGCAGCCGCAATTTGCTGGTACTTCACTGCCGCCAGCGCTCCAGTAACTAAAAAGCAGCTGACTATGGTGATAAGCCAGGGCAAGACTCTGCGCATTTAACTATCTCTCGTTGGATGTTCGTTTAATTTGATTGTGAGGGAGGTACGTAACCTTCCGCGTGATCGTGCTCGCCGCCACTCAGAAAAAGCTCCATCTGTTCGGAGAGATATTTGCGTGCATCAGGATCCATCATGTTGAGATGCTTCTCGTTAATAAGCATCGTTTGTAATGCCTGCCAATCGCCCCACGCTTTTTTCGAGACCGAATCAAAAATGGCCTGACCCTTTGGGCCGGGAAGCGGAGGTCTATCGAGACCCTCGAGTTCTTCGTTGTAGCGGCGACAATGTACGGTTCGCATTACAGAATTCCTTAGCCAGAGCTCTCTTGAAAGAAGTCACTAATCGAAGTCACAAAAAAAGTCAGGCTTCGAGTAACTGCAGTAATCTGACAACCGGTGCCGGTAGGCCCAGAGTCAGAGCGTGCGGTATTGTAAACCAGGCGTAACCTTCGCTGTCAGCTATTCTTGACGCGTTGTTCTGGACAACACACATAACGGGGATGATCTTGAGACGAAAGTGGCTAAACGTGTGACTGACAGGGGGCAGGATTGTTCGCGGTTGGGCTGAGTTTAAGCCTTGCTCATCGAGCCACGAAGTGACCGTGACGGCATCTATGTTGTCTGATTCCTCCCTGCCATCTACCTGAGTGTCGAGATGATTTGCCTCGGGAAATGACCAGAGGCCACCCCAGATTCCGCTAGGTGGTCGTCGCTCGAGTAACAGCCGCCCCTGTGAGTCACGGCAGATAACGAAATAGGTCTCCCGGGTAGGAATCTTTTTCTTCGGTTTTTTTCCCGGGAAGGCAGACTGGGTCCCCGAAATTCTCGCAGCGCAATCCTCAGTCATCGGGCAGACCAAACACTCAGGTTTTGATTTGGTGCACAGCGTTGCGCCTAGGTCCATGATGCCTTGGGTATAATCGGCGGTGCGCTCTCGTGGTGTTACTTCCTCAGAGGCTTTCCAGAGGGCCTTGAGTACCTCGTTGCGCCCAGGCCAGCCCTCGATTGCACGATAACGCGCCAATACTCGTTTAACATTACCGTCCAAGATAGGTGCCCAGCCACCATGCCCTAGGGTGAGAATGGCCCCCGCAGTTGATCGGCCAATACCCGGCAGTGATTCCAAGCCCTCGACCGAGTCGGGAAACTCTCCGCCATATTGCTCAACGACGAGGCAGGCAGTTTTGTGTAAATTGCGTGCGCGAGCGTAATAGCCAAGCCCCGTCCAAAGACTGAGAACATCGTCGATGGGTGCGCTCGCAAGATTGGCCACTTTGGGAAATCTCTCCATGAAACGCTCGTAGTAAGGGATTACCGTAGCGACTTGTGTCTGCTGCAACATGATCTCTGACACCCACACGCGATAGGGCGTGCGATCTTGCTGCCAGGGTAAGGTTTTGCGTCCGTGTTCATCGAACCAGGCTAGGAGCCGCTCAGAAAAGGGAGGAAGTTGAGGCATAAGATGAGCTGGCGAGCGCTTTGCTATACAATTCGGCGCCTAGTGTAGCGCCTCTCAGGTGCGGTCGACTCAAGTTTAGGAAATATAGATGGACAACGCTCAAGCGACAGCTCGTTCAGCCACGGTGTCTCGTGACACATTGGAGACCCAAATCACTGTCTCGGTATGCCTCGATGGAACCGGTCAAGCAGAGTTTGATACGGGTTTACCCTTTCTTGAGCACATGCTCGATCAGATCGCGCGGCACGGTATGGTCGACCTAAATATTAAAGCAAATGGTGATTTACATATCGACGCACACCACACGGTCGAGGATATTGGCATCACCCTAGGCCAAGCCCTTGCGCAAGCTGTTGGCGATCGTCGTGGCATTCTGCGATACGGACATGCGTATGTGCCGCTCGACGAGGCCTTGTCCCGCGTTGTGATCGATTTCTCTGGACGCCCCAGCTTGCATTACAACGTACCGTTCACTCGCGCGTCGGTCGGTGACTTTGATGTAGATCTGTTTTCTGAGTTTTTCCACGGACTGGTCAATCACGCGCAGCTCACTCTGCACATCGACAACCTTAAAGGCGAGAACAGCCATCACCAGGCCGAGACTGTGTTCAAAGCCTTTGGCAGGGCGCTGAGAATGGCTGTCTCTGCAGACGAGCGTGCGCCCTCGGCAATGCCATCGACCAAAGGCGTCTTGTAAGTCGATGTCAAAAACAGTTGCCGTTATCGATTACGGCATGGGCAATCTTCATTCCGTAGAAAGTGCGCTGTGCAAAGCCGGTGCAGATCGCGTCTTTGTAACGGATAAGCCAGACGCCATATTAAATGCGGATCGAGTAGTTTTCCCCGGTGTAGGCGCTATTCGCGATTGCATTGGGGAGTTCAAGCGATTGGGCTGCGATGAAACGCTGAAGACTGCGATTCAGGTCGGTACGCCAGTGCTTGGCATATGTGTTGGTATGCAATCGCTTATGACGCGATCTGAGGAGAATGGCGGCGTTGCTTGTCTCGATTGGTTGCAGGGCCCGGTAACACGATTTCCTCAAGACCATCGAGACCTTGCCGGGACCAAGTTGAAAGTACCTCATATGGGCTGGAATAGAGTCAGACAGACATCAGCGCATCCAATGTGGAACGGAATTGAGGACGATGCGTATTTCTATTTCGTTCACAGCTTTTATGTACCTGCTAACCAATGCGATTCGGTAGTAGGTGCTTTTGAATATGGCTTAGAGGGGGCTGCCGCGGTTGCTCAAGCGAATGTATTTGCGACCCAGTTTCATCCCGAAAAGAGCCACGACAATGGCGTAAAGCTGTTATCGAATTTCCTTGATTGGGACGGGTCATGTTAGTCATTCCAGCAATAGATCTTAAAGATGGGCAATGCGTTCGGTTGCGCCAGGGCGTCATGGATGACAGCACGGTTTTTTCCGATGATCCTGTCGCAACGGCTGAGCAATGGGCACAGGCGAGCGCGCGTCGACTACATATGGTCGACCTCAACGGTGCTTTTGCCGGGACCCCCAAGAACGCGACTGCTGTGAAAGCAATTACACGAGCCTTGCCTGACCTGCCGGTTCAAATCGGTGGTGGTATTAGGGACTGTAATACCATTGAAAGCTATCTGAACGCAGGTGTGAGCTACGTCATTATCGGTACCGCTGCAGTGAAGAACCCAGCATTCGTGCGCGAGGCATGCGAGCGGTTTCCCGGCCACATTATCGTCGGTATCGATGCGAAAGCGGGTTTTGTCGCTACGGATGGCTGGGCTGAGACGAGTACGGTACAGGCAGTCGACTTGGCTCGTGAGTTTCGTGACGCGGGCGTTGAGGCGATTGTTTATACGGATATTGAGCGCGATGGAATGATGCAGGGTGTTAATATCGCGGCCACGGTTAATCTTGCTGTTGAAGGCGGGCTACCGGTCATCGCTTCAGGTGGTGTGACTAACATCGGCGACATTCGCGGCTTAGCTGAGGTCGCACATAACGGCATCATTGGTGCGATCACAGGGCGAGCTATTTACGAGGGCACGCTGAACGTAGCTGAAGCCCAGGCGCTTTCAGACCGGATGACACGCGGCTAATGGCGCTCGCAAAACGAATTATTCCCTGTCTTGATGTTGACCAGGGGCGCGTGGTGAAGGGCGTCAATTTCGTCGGCATTCGTGACGCAGGTGATCCAGTCGAGATAGCGCGCCGCTATAACGACGCCGGAGCTGATGAGATTACATTTCTCGATATAACGGCTAGCCATGAGCAGCGAGATACTACCTATCGCACTGTCGAGCAGATTGCCTCAGAGGTGTTTATCCCACTAACGGTCGGCGGTGGGGTACGAGCTGTCAGCGATATTCGAACCTTACTCAACGCCGGTGCCGACAAGGTCAGCATAAACACCGCGGCAATTTTTAATCCTGAGCTTGTGAAAGAAGCCGCAGACCGATTCGGCTCGCAGTGTATTGTCGTCGCTATGGATGTTAAGGGCCTCGCAGATGGGTCAGGTCGTTACGAGCTTTTTACCCACGGAGGTAGAAAGGAGACTGGTCTCGAAGCCGTTGCGTGGGCCGATAAAATGGCTGAATTTGGTGCTGGAGAGATTTTACTCACCAGTATGGATAGAGACGGCACTAAGGACGGCTACGATCTTGGGATTACTCGTGCCATCTCAGATGCAGTTGATATTCCCGTCATTGCGTCGGGTGGCGTGGGCAATCTTGACCACTTGCTGGACGGCTTTATCGAAGGTGGTGCAGATGCTGTGCTTGCGGCAAGCATCTTTCACTTTGGTACCTATACCGTCGGTGAGGCAAAAGATCACTTAGCGAGAGCGGGTATCCACGTCAGACGCTAATTCGCTAAAACCTTATTCTGTGTCTCCTGTCTGCTCGACGGTTTCTGTGCTGTAGGTTGAAACTGCAGAGGCTGAGTTCTTGCTCTGTAAGCGTTTCGCATCAATGCTTTTATAAATGTTGATGCCTTTTAATAGCGTAAAAGCCTCGTACAGTTGGTTGTCGTCTTCTCGTAAACTCGCCATTTCCTTGGTCTCAGAGGCTTGCGTTTCCGCGGCATTTTTTAGGCTACGGTTCAAATCGGCCTCGCGTAGCCGCCGCCCTTGCTCAAGGTTTGTGAGCTTTGCGCGCTCAACAACCACGTCGGGCACAATGCCGTCGGCTTGGATAGATCGTCCATTGGGTGTGTAGTAAAGCGACGTGGTCAATTTAAGGGCTTTTGTTTCCGATACGGGCAATACGGTTTGAACAGAACCCTTACCGAAGCTACGGGTGCCCATAATGACCGCTCTGCCTCTGTCTTGGAGCGCGCCGGCAATGATCTCGGATGCACTGGCAGAGCCGCCATTCACCATCACTACAACAGGAACGCCCGGCAACAATTCGCCCTGCTCTGCCTCTAAAATTGTCTTTGAGTCGGGGTGTCGCCCTTGGGTATAGACAACAAGACCGCCGTCTAAGAAGTTGCTAGCCATTTCAACGCTAGCGTTGAGCACACCGCCAGGGTTGTTTCTTACGTCGAGCACAACGCCGTTAACCGGACCCTTGGCAAGCGCATCATTTAGTGCGCCCGTGACTTCTTTTCCGGAGTCTCGCTGGAAACGGGATACACGAATAAGCCAGTAGCCCGGATCGATTTCCCTTGACCGAACGCTAGGCACATCGATGACCCCTCGTGTAACCACAACGTCGAACGGCTGGCTCTCGCCAGCGCGGCCTATTTCTAAAGTGACTGTTGTGCCCTCGGGTCCGCGCATATAGGTCGATGACTCGTTTGTCGACATGCCCTGTGTCGATGTGCCGTCGATTTTTAAAATAACGTCGCCAGCCTGAAGTCCCGCGGTTTCAGCGGGTGAGCCATCGATCGGTGTGACGATGGAAATAAAACCACCGCGGTAACCAATTTCAATTCCTAGGCCGGTAAACTGCCCCTCAGTTGATTCTTGCAGGTTGCTGTAACCGTCATCGGTCAAATACGCGGAATGAGGATCAAGGCTGGTCAACATGCCTTTTACGGCCATCTCAAAGAGTTCGGCGTCAGTCACTTCCTCGACATACCCTCGTCGAATGGCGTCAAAGGTATCAGCAAAGAGCTGTAGTTCTTCGAATGAAGTGCTTACTGCCTCGACCTTAGTATCGGCTTGCTGAGCTTCACCCGACGGAGGGAGCGGCTCGTTTTTGTCTCGCGGAGGCACCACAACAGGGTCTGCCTCCTTGGTCTGCTGGGGGGGCTGACTCCATGCGACGCTAACGGCACAAAGCGAGAGAATTGTTAAGAGAGCTACTGAGAAAACTTTTGTAAGCGCAGTAATAAAAATGTGCGAGCGCGAGCGCTGTGTTTCAGGAGTTATGACCATTTTTGTTTTACCTTTTCGCCCGAACCCATTTAGCTGGATCAACCGGAACGCCGTCTGAGCGTATCTCAAAATAAAGTGCAGGATTGGTGGCGCCGCCACTTGAGCCCACCCGCGCAATTTCTTCGCCTGGTGTCACCCATTCCCCGGTCGTCTTCAAAAGGCTCTCATTTCGACCGTAGAGGCTCATCCATCCGTTGCCATGATCGATGATAGTAAGCAAACCCTGACCTCGGAGCCAATCTGCGTAAATAACGCGACCAAAATGTATCGCGCGGACCGCGGTTCCGCGGTTGGCTGGCATTAGCCAACCCTGCCACCGTAGGTCTCCTCGGTCTCGCTTCTGGCCAAAGCTTGTACTGCTAATACTCTTTATGGGTGAGCTTAGTTTACCTGCCTGGGACGCGAAGTCTTCGAAGTCACCGAGTAAATTGAGGTCGGCAATGCGGCGAGTCAACTCGCTAAGAAGCGTGTTTAGACGTGCTGAGTCTTCTCTTAGCGCTTCGATTTGCTGGCCATCGCGCTTCAGCAAAGCCGTGAGCTCAGCGATGATAGTGCGCTGATTTGCCCTCTGCATTAATAGTTCGCCTCGTTGTGCCTCGAGGTGCTTTCTCGTCTTTTCTTGATCAAGTCGATTTGTTCTTTGTGCCTTTTGATTCGCATCCAGCGCGCTTACAGCAGATTTAAACGCCTCTATTTCAGCCAGTTGTTCGCTCATTAAGATGTCGAAGTAAGCCCGATGGCGCTCGGTTTCGTGTGCACTGCTGTCGCCGAACAAAATCTTTAAGTCGCCGCCTTGTCGCAAAATAGAAAAGGCGCCTAGAGCCTTTTCCAATTGCGATTGGCGCGCGCTAATGTTGCGGTTCAGTGTTACCGCCTCGGCTTCCAAGTTGTTTATAGATCGACTCAGCGTTTCGATACTCCGGCGACTTTTGTCAATCGACTGATTAGCTGCCGAAATCGCTGTGTCGGTCCTGCGAAGCGCGTCTTGAAGTTCAGTGCGCTCGTTTGATCTCGATACGACCATGCCCTCGAGCGCAGCAATAGCCTGATTGACCCGTTCGATTTCTGCTTTGGCTTCTTCTACCGTCGCCGGCTCGGACATGGGCTGTCTACCTGCGGATTGTGCGACCGCGATATTGAGCTCAGTACTTGCAAAGAGTCCAACAACGATTGCGCAAATGCGTAGGGGTGTGTGCAGACAGGTGTGGCGTGACATCTTTGGTGGCAGGTGAAGTGACATCTTAAATGGCATGTGGACAGACATGCGGGGTATCAACGCGCCTTAGGAGTCAGCTTCAAGCAGTGACTCACCGGTCATAGCAAGCGGCTTCGGAAGGTTCATTATATCCAGCACCGTCGGCGCAATATCTGCAAGAATGCCGGGCGCCTCTCTAAAGCGCCGTTGCTGGCCTCCGATGTAGAATAGCGGAACCGGTTCCGTTGTGTGTTGAGTGTGTGGTTGCTCAGTATCGTGATCATGCATCTGCTCGCAGTTTCCGTGGTCGGCGGTGATAAGCGCTTGTCCACCTACAGCCAAGATGGCTTTCTCTAGCTTGGCGATGCAGCTATCGAGCGTTTCAACGGCTTTGACTGCCGCGTCGAAGTTTCCTGTGTGGCCCACCATGTCACCGTTGGCAAAGTTCACTATGACGAGCGAGTGTGACTTATTTTCTATGCTGCTGATAACGGCGTCAGTGACGTCAACCGCTGACATCTCCGGCTGTAAGTCGTAAGTGGCAACATCGGGCGAAGGGATAAGTACCCGGTCCTCACCATCGAACAGAGCCTCGCGCCCGCCGCTGAAGAAAAAGGTTACGTGGGCGTATTTTTCGGTTTCAGCAATACGAACTTGCTTCATTCGGTTGTTTGCGATGACCTCACCAAGGGTGTCGCGAACGACATCGGGTGAGAAGGCAACGCGTGCATTCAAGCCCTCGTAATATTCGGTTGTCGCAACAAAGGAAGTTGTAGGCTGGCGGCAGGAGAACTCGCCGAATGAGGGATCCGTTAAGGCTTGTGTTAACTGTCGTGCACGGTCTGCCCTGAAGTTCATAAACAGAACGGCATCGCCATCGGCTATTGGTACAGCTGCGCCAATGCGCGATGGCGCGACAAACTCATCATTTTCCTTACGATCATAGGCGGCGCTAAGCGCTTCAAGTGCTGAGTCGAAGCTAAACGCGGCCTCGCCTTCGACCAATAGCTTAGTTGCCGATTCGATTCGATCCCACCGCTTATCTCGGTCCATTGCAAAGTAGCGACCCTGTACGGTTGCGATTCGGGCTACCTCTAGTGCGCCCAGCTCTGCCTCGGCCCGCTTCAGTGATGTCTGGGCACTGCGTGGCGGGGTGTCTCTGCCGTCTAGAAATGCGTGCAGGTAAATAGCCTTAGCGCCTCGCGCTCGTGCTAGGCGTGCAGCAGCAAAAATATGGTTCTCGTGGCTGTGAACACCGCCGTCAGAGAGCAAACCAAACAAGTGCACTGCGCCACGGGCGGCAATCGCCTCATCGATCGCATCGCAATAGGCTTTGTTGTTTTCGAACTCACCGTCATTAATGGCTTTGTCGATGCGCGTGATGCTCTGATAAATAACGCGACCCGATCCCAGGCTCATGTGACCGACTTCAGAGTTGCCCATCTGGCCGTGCGGTAGTCCTACATCTAAGCCAGAGCCTGATACTAATGTTGACTCCCCTTCCCGCCACAACCGATCAAAGGTGGGTGTTTTGGCATGGAAAATAGCGTTGTTCTCGCTTGCTTCTCGATATCCGAAACCATCGAGAATGACCAAGACTGTGGGTGAAGCAACGGGGCTCATGGGGGGCATAAGGATTCCTCTTACCGAGAAGAAGATTTTAGCAGTCATAGCGGCGAAAGATCACCCTTGTTCCATATCTGGCGCGTGTTTGTCGCATGGTGATAGTGCCACTGGAGAGCGTGGTGTGAAGCACGTATACTCCCGCGTTTTAAACGCCTTGCGAGGCCAGAGAGCACCCGTGTCTTTTAGCCATTTCCTGATTTTTATCTCCGAGCAGTGGGTATTGGTGTTTGCGCTTCTTTTAAGCTTGAACTTGCTGTTATTCACCGAGTCGCGCAAAGCTGGACCGGCACTGAGTCCGCAGCAGGCTATCAACCTTACCAACAGAGAAGGCGGCGTATTTCTGGATGTCAGAGACGCGAAAGAGTACAAGCGCGCCCATATTCCAGAAGCAGTAAACATCCCCTCGGCAAATTTACCCGGGCGTTTAGGTGAGATCGAGAACTATAGAGATAAGCCTGTGATCGTTGTTTGTCGTATGGGCACCAGCGCGAGCGCAGCCGTCAAGCAGCTCAGGGCCGATGGATTCTCCCAAGCACACCGTATGGCCGGTGGCATGATGAACTGGGACGAGCAGCGACTGCCGGTGACAAATAAGTGAAGCCAGTAACGATTTACACAACCCAATGGTGCCCATTTTGTATCAGTGCGAAACGGCTATTGAATAGCAAGGGCGTTGCCTTTAACGAAATACCTGTTGATGGTGATGCGCCGCTGCGAGCGAAGATGGCAGCCATGGCAGGGGGAACGAGTGTTCCTCAAATATGGATTGGCGATCAGCACGTCGGCGGCTGCGATGAATTGTATAGCCTCGAGCGACAACAACGACTAGATTCCCTGCTTCAGACAGAAGCGTAATAAACGTCGAACATAGGAGAAACCGCAATGGCGGAAGAGCAAGCTGCAGGTGCAGCGCAGGAAGACCAAGTACAGCAGCAATTCACGATGCAGCGCATGTACACCAAAGATATCTCGTTCGAGTCACCGGCGACGCCTGATATTTTCCGTCAGAATTGGCAGCCAAGCGTTAATGTTGATTTGAACACGCGCTCTTCAAAGGCTGACGATAATGGTAACCACGAGGTGGTGCTGTCGATTACTGTGACAGCGAAAATCGAAGAGAAGAATGCGTTTTTGGTTGAAGTTCAGCAGGCGGGCGTCTTCTTTGCGTCGGGCATCGAAGCTGAGCCTCTGAAGCAGATTCTCGCAACCGTAGCGCCCAATATTCTGTTTCCTTACGCGCGTGAAGCAATCGACAATATCGTTGTCAAAGGCGGCTTCCCCGCATTGATGCTCGCACCCGTCAATTTTGACGCGTTATATGCCCAAGCAATGGCACAGCAGGCAGCACAGGGTGGCGATCAACCCGTTGACGGCGCGACTCATTAAGCAAGTTGACTGAGCTTCCGTGTGAGGGTGTTTCGACCCCAGCCGAGAAGCTCAGCCGCTTCTGCTTTCTTGCCAGCGGTGTGCTCGAGCGCCGCACTCATCATGATCGATTCGATCTGAGGCATTGCGTGCTTGAGCACATTTGTTTCTCCGGCCAGTAGTTTTGCCCGTACCCAATCGGAGAGCTGTTTCTCCCAAGATCCATCGGGTTGGCGGCTTTGGTTTTGTTCGGACACCAATTCGGGCGGCAGGTCGCTCATTAAAATGGTGTTGCCCGCGCCCATCACAGTGAGCCAGCGGGAGGTGTTCTCGAGTTGGCGGACATTGCCCGGCCAATCGAGTGCACTTAGGTAGTCTCTCACTTGAGTCGATAGCTCTTTGGTGGGCACGCCCAATTCAGATGCGGCTTTCGCTAAAAAGTGATTCAGCAAAAGCGGGATATCTTCTCTCCGCTCAGCGAGTCTGGGCACGTTTATGCCTATGACGTTGAGCCGGTGATACAAGTCTTCTCGGAACGAGCCCTCGGCAACAAGTGCCCTTAGGTCCTGATGCGTTGCCGCGATAACTCGGACATCTGTCTTGATTGCTGTAGCTCCACCGACACGGAAGAACTCTCCCTCAGCCAGCACTCGAAGCAGTCGCGTTTGGGTTTCGTGGGGCATGTCACCGATTTCGTCTAGGAATAGAGTGCCCCCGTTAGCCTGCTCAAATCGTCCCTCGCGTCGACCAGCAGCACCTGTGAACGCGCCTTTTTCATGACCAAAGAGTTCAGATTCCATAAGGTCCTTAGGAATTGCAGCCATATTGAGCGCTACGAAAGGTGCTTTTGCTCTAGGGCTGTGTTGATGAAGCGCACGCGCTACCAGCTCTTTGCCCGACCCTGATTGCCCGCTTATGAGGACCGTTATTGCGCTCTGGGACAGACGACCGATTGCTCGAAAGACCTCTTGCATTGCAGGCGCATTCCCAATGATTTCTTTGCTGCTGTTGGGATCTACTGGGTCGTTAGTGGCATCCTTTTGCGTGTATTCTAATGCTCTCGAGGCGACCTCGATCATCTCATCAATATCAAAGGGCTTTGGTAGATATTCAAAGGCACCGGACTCGTAGGAGGTGACCGCGCTATCTAAGTCCGAGTGCGCAGTAGTGATGATGACAGGGGTATTGGGTGCCATCACTTTGAGCTCACGCAATAACGTAAGGCCGTCCATACCGGGCATTCGGATGTCGCTGATAATCGCTTTAGGCGATTCGTGCTCGAGAGCCTCGATTAGCTGATATGAGTTTTCAAAAGTTTTACATGCGATGCCCTCGCCGCTGAGCGCTTTTTCTATGACCCAGCGAATGGAGTTATCGTCATCTACCACCCAAATTTGATTTTTACCTGTCATTACGAGTTATCCATTGGCAGAAGTAGTGTGAAACACGTATTTCCCGGTTGGCTGCTAGCCTGAATGACGCCGCCATGTCGCGTCAGAATCATCTGTGAAAGCGACAGTCCCAGACCGCTACCCTCGGGTCTCGAGGTCACCAGCGGTAAAAATATTGAGGCCATAAGATCCTCTGGAATCCCTGGGCCTTCATCTATGATCTCAAGGGCGCAGACCAACTTGTGGCGTTTGCCATTGAGTGTGTATTGGCGCTTGCTTCTTGTCCTGAGAGTGACTGCACAGTCGTGAGGTGAGGCCTCCCAGGCATTCCGTGTAATATTGAGTACCGCTTGCGTAAGTTGGTTAGCATCTGCGTTGAACTCGGGCAGGCTGGGATCGTAATCGCGAATCACGCTGATATTCTTGCCTGCTTCAGCTTCTATCAGATGACGCACACGCTCGGTAACTTCATGAATATTCATGGGTTGCCTGTCGAGCGATTCTCTCGGTCCCAACAGGCGATCTACCAATGCGTGAAGACGGTCGACTTCAGAGATGATGATGTTTGCGTACTCGTCGAGCTCGTCATTAGGAAACTTTCTCGCCCAGAGTTGTGCAGCACCTCGTATTCCACCGAGAGGGTTCTTCACTTCGTGGGCGAGCCCTTTAACGACGTCGTGAAGTCGGCTTTGGGCTTCGCGTAAATTCTCGGTTTCGCTGATGGCGCGCGCACGATCGAGTGCAGAGATCTCCAGGAGGATGCGCGAGTCAAGGTCATAGTTGAGCGGTGTGATAACTACATCAACCGTTATATCGCGCCCTGTTTTTAGACTTAGTTTTAGATCTCGGCTGACAGCAGGTAGGCGAGTACTTACTACGCTTTCGAGCGTTTCATGCCAATGGGTTTCTGCATCAGTTGACGGGCTGGCGAGCTCATCAAACGGCTGCCCGACTGCGCGGAGAGCCGAGGTTTCCAGCAAAACTTGAGCCGCCTGATTTAGCGAGTCGACAGCACCATACTGGTCGATAAGAACGACACAGGTTGTAAGGGAGTCTAGGTCAAAGCTCGCTGTCATGTTCACCTGGCAAAGCCCACGACTGACGAGCTCGTAGTTCTGAGGTACTGGAACACAAAGCTCATTTGAATCAACATTTTTCAGTGCCAGACGACATGGACAGCCTCATAGGATGGAGGGTCTCAAAACAAATACGGTGACAGGGTCAGAAACCGCGAGGAGAGAACCATCCTCTGCCCGCCACTTTACTTGTATTTTGTGTGCCCCACGTATCACATAAGTCAGTGTCCACTTCGGCGCTGTTTGACCTTCACCCACTTTTACGCCGTCAAGATAAAGCTCTAAAGATTCACCTTCTATCAATGCGGGTTCAGCGTTTACTAAGACGTCGAAAATGCCCGCACCCATGGGAATTGTCGAGTTATCTGCGGGGCTTAAGATACTGATCTTTCTCTCCGCCTCATCACCGTCCCTCTCTTTTTCTTCAATGGACGCAAGCGGTTCAGGAGGCGCAATCGGCAGAGACTGCATACTGTTGATCTGCGCAGGCGATGGAATCGGTTCGAATGTCTCCTGTGCGCCCTCCGGTGGTTTGTCGCTGAAAGTCACCACGCCATTGGCATCAACGAACTTGTATATTTCAGCGTTAGCTGGTCCCACTAATGAAAGAAGTGTCAGAGCCAGAGCGCAAATGTATTTTTTCACTTAGACCTTCCTTAGCTCATTTTTGCACTACGCTGGTGCGCTTGCTACGCGATTGATCGAAATCTAGAGCAAAAAAAAGCCCGCGATGGATTGCGGGCTTTCTCTGTTGTGTCGTCAGACTGAGTAGTACATATCGAACTCTATGGGGTGAGTCGTCATGTTCAATCGCTCAACCTCTTCGTTCTTTAGCGCAATGTAACCATCGATCATGTCATTGGTGAAGACACCACCGGCCGTCAAGAAGTCACGATCAGAATCGAGGGCTGCTAGCGCCATTTCGAGGGTTGACGCAACCGTAGGAATCTCGGCCGCTTCCTCTGGAGGCAAGTCATAAAGATCCTTATCAGCCGCATCTCCGGGGTGAATCTTGTTCTGGATGCCATCGATACCCGCCATCAGCATTGCCGCAAAACAAAGGTAAGGGTTTGCAGTTGGATCGCCGAAACGCACCTCAATACGCTTACCCTTGGGCGAGGGCTCGTAAGGAATTCGGATCGAAGCAGAGCGGTTACGTGCTGAGTATGCAAGCATGACAGGTGCTTCAAAGCCTGGGACAAGTCGCTTATAGCTGTTTGTCGACGCGTTAGCGAAAGCGTTAATCGCGCGAGCATGCTTGATAATACCGCCAATGTAGTAGAGCGCGGTCTCCGATAGGCCTGCGTACTCGTCACCTGCAAACGTGTTCACACCATCTTTTGAAACGCTCTGGTGCACGTGCATACCCGAACCGTTATCGCCAACCAGTGGCTTTGGCATGAAGGTCGCGGTCTTTCCATAAGCGTGAGCAACGTTGTGTACGCAGTACTTCAGGATCTGCACCTCGTCAGCCTTGCTGACCAGTGTGTTGAACCGTACGCCGATTTCACACTGGCCAGCAGTGCCAACCTCGTGGTGGTGTACTTCAACGTCTAAACCCATTTGCTCCATTGCTGAGCACATTGCTGCGCGGATATCATGCAGGGAGTCGACAGGTGGCACAGGAAAATAGCCGCCTTTAACACCTGGACGGTGCCCCGTGTTGCCCTCGTCGAAGCTCTCGTTTGATGCCCAAGCCGCTTCTTCTGAGTTAATTTCATAGCTTGCGCCTTGCATTTCGACCTTGTACTTGACGTCGTCAAAGACAAAGAATTCGGGCTCTGGGCCGAAGAATGCGGTGTCACCCAAACCGGTTGATGCGAGGTACGCTTCAGCACGCTTCGCCACACTGCGTGGATCGCGCTCGTAACCCTGCATTGTCGAGGGCTCGACAACGTCACAGCGCAAGATGACCGTCGCGTCATCCGTGAAAGGGTCAATAACAGATGTGCTGTCGTCTGGCATGAGGATCATGTCTGATTCATTGATGCCCTTCCAGCCTGCGATCGATGATCCATCGAACATCTTGCCATCTTCGAAGAAATCTTCGTCGACGTAGCTTGCAGGGATGCTGACGTGCTGCTCTTTTCCGCGCGTGTCGGTAAAGCGCAGATCTACCCAGCGAATATCGTTGTCTTTTATCAAATTGAGCGTGCGCTCTGACATGGATGCCTCCTAAGGACTGTAGTACCCGATCTAATCGGTTTGAGTGTGCGTAACCCACAGGCTTATGCACTTTCTTGTGACATATTAGCAAAGCTTGTGCCACTTCTCGATGTAAAAATAGATTTAAGTAAACTATTGTTTTTATTGGTTTTTATGAAATATCGACGTCTTTGGAAGTTAATTTGATGCTTTTTTTTGGTGCAATCGGCGCGATATTGCACCTTTTAGGTGCAATATTTTGGTGCGTTCTAGGGTGAATGTTTAAGCCCCATGCGCCTGAGCTGCGCGCACTAAAGGTGAGTGGTGTTTTATTTTTTTAGCGGTAAAGAATCGCTGTGATAGGGGCTTTTTCACGATCTCCACTTGCGCCGCTTGTGGTACAGTCGCGCCCGCCCGAGATCCCAGCGCCCCAAACCCCAACGATAGAGAATGTCCTTGTGATTGAGAATCTTCGAAATATAGCGATCATCGCACACGTAGACCACGGTAAAACCACCCTGGTTGATTGTTTGCTTCAACAGTCGGGGACACTCGATCGAAAAAGCCAGGGTGCTGAGCGCATCATGGATTCAAACGACCAAGAGCGGGAGCGAGGGATCACAATTCTCGCGAAGAATACAGCGATTCGTTGGAACGATTACCGAATCAATATTGTAGATACCCCAGGGCACGCCGATTTTGGTGGTGAGGTCGAGCGCGTCTTGTCGATGGTAGACAGTGTGTTGCTCATTGTTGACGCCGTTGATGGGCCGATGCCGCAGACACGATTTGTGACATCCAAAGCGTTCGAGCGCGGGTTAAACCCCATCGTCGTGGTTAACAAAATTGATCGTCCAGGGGCGCGTCCAGACTGGGTAATTGATCAGGTGTTTGATCTGTTTGACGCTTTGGGGGCGACTGACGAGCAGCTTGACTTCCCTATTATGTACGCCTCGGCATTGAATGGCATTGCCGGTGATGATCCGGACAATATGTCGGATGACATGGAGCCGCTGTTCAACATGATTGTGGATCACGTATCGGCGCCAGCTGTAAATTCTGACGGCCCTTTCCAAATGCAGATATCCGCATTGGACTACAACAGCTATGTCGGCGTGATCGGTGTGGGTCGAATCACTCGCGGGAAGCTAACGCCAAATACGCAGGTTTCAGTTGTTGATCGCGACGCCTCCTCCCGCAATGGTAAAATCTTGCAAGTGATGGGCTATCACGGTTTGGAGCGTGTTGAGGTCGAAATCGCAGAAGCGGGCGACATTGTCTGCGTGACCGGCATCGATGCGCTCAATATTTCTGACACGCTTTGTGACCCGGCTGCCAGCGACGCGTTGCCGCCACTCTCGGTTGACGAACCCACAGTGAGCATGACCTTCCAAGTAAATGACTCTCCCTTTGCTGGCCTCGAAGGTAAGTACGTTACGTCGCGGAATATCAGAGAGCGATTAGATCGTGAGCTAATTCACAATGTGGCACTGCGTGTTGAGCAGGGCGACAGTCCCGACAAATTCGTTGTGTCGGGCCGTGGTGAGTTGCACTTGTCAGTGCTCATCGAGAGTATGCGTCGCGAGGGCTTTGAGCTCGGTGTTTCGCGACCAGAGGTCATTCAGAAGGAGATCGGCGGTGAGCTCTGTGAGCCCTATGAACAACTCGTAATTGACTGCGAATCTGAGCACCAAGGTGGTGTTATGGAGGAGCTAGGGCAGCGTCGTGCGGAAATGAAGAATATGGTGCAGGATACGAGCGGCCGTGTGCGACTCGAATTCATCGTGCCAGCACGTGGGCTTATTGGTTTCCGTTCAATGTTCATGACGCTGACCTCTGGCAGCGGGATAATGACTCATGTATTCGATCATTACGGACCCGTAAGTAAAGCCGAGCTGGCACAGCGCAATAATGGTGTTTTGGTCTCTATGGTCAAAGGTAAAACACTTGCTTATGCGCTCTACAGCCTGCAGGACCGTGGCCGATTATTTATCGAGGCAAACGTTGAGGTTTATGAGGGCCAGATTGTTGGCTTACACAGCCGCAGTAATGACCTTGTTGTTAACCCGACCAAGGCAAAGCAGCTGACAAACGTCCGAGCATCGGGCACGGATGAGGCATTGATTCTTACGCCGCCTGTACTTCACACCCTGGAGCAGGCGCTCGAATTTATCGACGCCGACGAGCTTGTAGAGGTAACGCCGAACAGCATTCGCCTTCGCAAGAAGCTGCTTTTAGAGCACGAGCGTAAGCGCGCATCCAGAGCGGCTTAACCGCCGCTCCACAGCATTTCATAGTGCGGAATGTCGTCTTCCATGTAAGGCCCGCGCACGACGACAAAGCCAAGTGCTTCGTAAAAGCCCTGGAGGTAGGCCTGTCCGCTGATGCGGATATCTGAATCCCACTTGGATGAACAGAACGCCATTCCTAGTTTCATCAACTCCACGCCCACGCGCTGACCTCTTAGTCTCCTTGAGATTGAAACACGGCCGATAGAGCACTCTTCGTAGCTTACACCGGGTGGGACAACACGCAGGGTCGCGACGACCTCATCACCGATATGACCTGTGAGGTGCCAGCAATTTGGATCTTTGTGGTCGGGATCTTGGTAGGGGCACTCCTGTTCAACCACAAAGATATCGGCTCGCAGAACCAAAATTTCGTGCCATGCCGCTGCCTGCATCGTATCGAAATGGCGCCATCGCCAAGTAATTTCTTCCATCTTAATCGCGCTACTATGAGATAATTTGGCGTTGCGAAGGCTATCATGAACCTCGCCCCACGCTTTTAAATTTCGATCGCTTTGTTTACGAAGGTTGTAGTTAGTCTATGTCCGATATGTTCAACACACCACAAGCAACGGAAACACTCTCGCTGAAAGAGTATGCCGAAAAGGCGTATCTCGATTATTCAATGTATGTGATTCTTGATCGCGCACTACCGCACGTCGGTGACGGCCTCAAGCCCGTGCAGAGACGAATCGTCTATGCCATGAGCGAATTGGGCCTCAAGTCTTCAGCCAAGTACAAGAAATCAGCACGAACTGTTGGGGACGTGATTGGTAAATTCCATCCACACGGCGACAGTGCTGCCTATGAAGCAATGGTATTGATGGCACAGGATTTTTCTTACCGCTATCCATTGATCGACGGTCAGGGGAATTGGGGCAGCGCGGACGATCCCAAGTCGTTTGCCGCAATGCGTTATACCGAGTCGAAACTCACCAAGTATGCGGACGTGTTGCTAGCTGAGCTTGGCCAGGGCACCGTCGATTGGCAGCCAAATTTCGATGGCACTATGGATGAGCCGGTTGTTCTCCCAGCACAGGTACCGAACCTGTTGCTAAATGGCACGACGGGGATTGCCGTGGGTATGGCCACTGACATTCCGCCGCACAACCTGCGTGAAGTGGTGAACGCCACGATCCACTTGCTTGATCACCCAGACGCTACGGTAGACGCTCTTTGCGGGCATATACAGGCACCAGATTTCCCTACTGATGCCGAGATCACTACACCCCCTGAAGAGATTCGAGACATCTATCGCACGGGTCGTGGAAGCGTGAAGATGCGAGCCGCTTGGAAGCGTGAAGATGGTGCGGTTGTACTCCACGCACTGCCCTATCAGGTTTCCGGATCAAAAGTACTCGAGCAGATTGCCGCGCAAATGCAGGCGAAAAAGCTCCCTATGGTCTCGGACCTTCGCGATGAGTCCGACCATGAGCACCCCACTCGATTGGTCATCGTGCCTCGATCAAACCGCGTTGATCTCGAGGCGATGATGAGTCACTTATTTGCTACCACTGACCTAGAGCGCTCGTACCGTGTGAACCTCAATTTTATCGGAATGAACGGTCGCCCGGGTGTCCGCTCACTTGATCAACTGTTGCGTGATTGGGTCAAATTCCGACGTCAGACCGTGCGCAGACGTTTGGAGTATCGACTCGAAAAAGTGCTCAAGCGATTGCATGTTCTTGAGGGCTATTTAGTTGCATACCTCAATATCGATGAGGTTATTCGAATCATTCGCGAGGAAGACGAGCCTAAGGCTGAGCTTATGGCTCGTTTTGCACTCTCTGATATACAAGCAGACGCTATTCTCGATCTAAAGCTACGCAATTTAGCCAAGCTTGAGGAGATGAAGATTCGAGGTGAACAGTCCGAGCTGAGCGATGAGCGCGATAGCCTTCAAAAAACCCTCGGCAGTAACGCCCTGATGACCAAACTTATTCGCAGCGAACTTGTCGATATTGCGCACGAATACGGGGACGATCGTCGCTCACATCTTGTTGAGGTTGAGGATGCGAAAGCCTTCTCCGAGCTGGAGTTGACCAGTGCAGATCCGATGACTGTGGTTGTTTCTGAAAAGGGTTGGATCAGGGCGGCAAAAGGTCATGATATCGATCCAGAGACCCTGAGTTATAAGTCAGGGGATACCTTTAAGTTTTCCGCCCTAGGACGGAGTAACCAGACAACGGTTGTCTTTGACTCAACGGGTCGCGCCTACTCGCTTGCGACACACCAGCTACCGTCGGCGCGAGGACAAGGAGAACCCTTGACCGGGAGAATCTCCCCACCTTCGGGGGCGACCTTCGAGGGCTTAATGACTGGTACGGAGCATCAAAAATTCTTGCTTGCGAGCGATGCCGGCTATGGTTTCGTTGCTAAATTCGGTGACCTCGTGACCAAGAACAAAGCTGGCAAAGCTGTGCTCAGCCTCCCCAAGGGGGCTCAGGTTATGCCGCCGGTGATTGTTCCCGAGCGTCAGAATTTGCTGGTCGCTGCAGCGACCTCAGAAGGCCGTTTATTGATTTACCCATTAGCTGACCTTCCAGAACTCACAAAAGGGAAAGGCAACAAGATTATTGGAATTCCATCGGCAAGAGCTCAAGCGCGAGAAGAGTTGCTTGTGGGGTTGCTGGTCTTTGGTGATGACGACATTCTTCAGGTGAACTCTGGACGACAGCACCTTAAACTGCGACTGTCTGATTTGGAGCACTACCGCGGTGAGCGCGGACGCCGAGGTAATCGGCTACCTAAGGGGTTCCAGAAAGTCAGTGGGTTGGTAATTGCCGAGTAATTGGACCAACTCTTATTACGCTATACCGGTTGCGGGCTAAAAAGGAAGATCCGCCTGATCACCCACGTCTGGAAACAGTCGTCGCTGCAATAGGCGGCTCTGTTTTTCGAGTTCCGGTAAAAAAGCTTCGGTTGGAGAGCCTAGTTGGCAATCCCCATCCGCGGTGTCGATGGTGTCGAAAAGCGTCGCGATGTCGCTGAAATCGCTCAGCGAACTCGCTAGCTTGATTGCATTACCGGCGCGCTGTGCCAAAGCGTGCGCCTCGTCGAACGCGGTTTGAATGTACAAGCCAGCATAAGCCGATTCCAGTTCTCCGTGGCTGAGCTCGCTGTGACTCACGCCAATACCTGCAGAGAATTTTAATCGACGGCTACGCTCTGCAATGGGGAGTAAATGCTGCAGGAGCGCGGCTGAAACTGTGGCGCGTAGCGGCGATGACATACCTCGCCACTGACCCTCGAAGCTCATGGAAAGACTCTGCGGTCTATTCGTTTGAATGTTGCCACCAAGCATCTGGGAAACGGCTTTCATCAACGCTTCGTGGGTTGCGACGTAGCTGACCAAGCTCACCTCATCGAGCGTATCGATGTACCGGGTTAAGTGATCGAGACTAAGTGTGACTACTGCCATTGAGCGCATCGCTGTGTCATCAATCTCACCGGCTAATGTTGTATCGATCAGATCTAAGGGCAATGCAGACAGCGCAGTATCAAGCGCTTCTAGTGGGTCTCCCTTGCGCTCTATCGTCGTTTGTTGTGACAACCTAGCCACCAGAGACCAAAGGCGATTCGTATGCGCACGGTAGAGTGACGTTGTGGCGGCAAAGATAAAAGCGGCAATCACAAGGCTAAGGCCCGTGATAGTCCACCGCAGGGCTTCATCTGTGGACTGCGCATGCAATGTAATAGACAAGGTTCCAGCGAGGTCGGGCCCAATCTTTAACTGCCCTTTGTATTGCGCGCTAGCGTCCGGTGTTCCTACGGACACCAGGGGTTCCCCGTCTACATCGGTCACAGTTGCGGCTGCGACGAGATCACTTGCCACGAGTCGATTGAGCTCGCTGGATACTGTAAGTAAGTCTCCGGCGGCAATGAGTCCTGACGTTCTCGACGCAACTGAGTTTAGTATGACTCTCGCGTAGGCTGCGCGCTCGTTATCATTGCTGTTTTCTTGTGAGATGAGTGAGAGAGTTAGGACGATCTGCGTGGCGGCGATGACGGCAACTGCGGCAACAAACCCAGCGCGTTCACCAAAATCGAGCCGATCCCAGAATCTCACGTTTTTGTAACCTCTCAGCCTATGAATTATTGACCGGCATTTCCCAGTTTTACTGGTGTATGAGGTTATCATGCTCACTTTGAATTGAGCGTACTGTGACATCGATGCATCTCATTATTTTGGCTAAGTCGGCGGTGATGCCGCCACTGAACTCTATAATCGGTCTGCTCGCAGACAGGGGAGTTGACGTCGTTGAGACGATAAACCTGCCTGTACCAAAGACCCTAGAGGATCATCGATCTGCACAGCGAATGATTCTCACGGGGAATACGGAACAACTCGACCCAAAAGATGTGGTTATCAGTGGGCTCGAGGATGGCGTCGATGCCAACCTGCAGAGCGAAGAAGTGCGCGCAGCCGATACCAAGCTCGCGGTTTTTGATATGGACTCTACGCTGATTCAATGCGAGGTCATCGATGAGTTGGCTAAACAGGCAGGCGTGGGTGATCGTGTTATCGAAATCACCGAGCGCGCTATGCGTGGTGAGCTCGATTTCAATGAGTCCTTTACCGAGCGCTTAGCGCTGCTTCGAGGGCTAGATGCGCGCGTGGCTCAGGACATAGCCGCGACGTTGCCACTGAGCGACGGGGCGCATGAGTTGATGCTCACCCTGCGTGCCCGCGGCGTCAGAACCGTTATTCTCTCGGGTGGCTTTGACGTTTTTGCTGAAAGCGTTGTTAGCGCGCTAAACATGGACGATTACGTGGCTAATACGCTTGAAATTAGAGACAACAAACTCACAGGACGTGTGGTGCCTCCAATCGTAAATGCCGATGAGAAGCGCGCGAGACTGATAGCAATTGCAGACAGTATGTCAATCAAGTTGTCGCAGACTATGGCGGTTGGTGACGGAGCGAATGACTTAAAAATGCTCGAAACGGCAGGTATCGGTGTGGCATTTAGAGCCAAGCCAGTGGTTCGCGAGCAGGCGAGGTATCAGCTCAGTCATGTGGGGCTCGATGGCGCGCTGTATCTAATGGGCTAATGACCCAACCTGATGGTCAATTATCCGAATCGCTGTTAGACGGGTGTATCGGGCTAAATCAAAGGACGGTGAGTGTGAGAGTGTGTTTAGTGAAGACACCTTTTTGGCTGACCGTTTGGGGAAGTGTCCTCTGCTAATTTGCGCGTTTCTTTGAGCGCTCTTTGGTGCATCGCGAAATAGAATGAAAGGTTCTTTTTTGGAGGTGCTCGCTCGCGAGACGGCTACTTTGGTATGATCGTGCCTTCACAAATTTGCAGGGTCCGTATGCATGCCTAATTTCTCAACCAACGAATTCAAATCAGGCCTCAAAGTTATGCTCGAAAACGAGCCTTGTTCGATTCTAGAAAATGAATATGTAAAACCAGGAAAAGGTCAGGCATTTAACCGTGTGAAGCTGCGAAACTTGCGATCTGGCCGTGTTCTGGAGAAGACCTTCAAGTCGGGTGACTCGCTTGAAGGTGCAGATGTTATGGATATTGTTCTAGAGTACTCCTACACCGATGGTGAGTTTTGGTACTTCATGGATCCTAATACCTTCGAGCAGCACTCCGCTGATCGCGCAGCGGTAGATGATGCGGAAAAATGGCTCAAAGAGCAGGAAAAGTATGAGGTCACACTGTTTAATGGCGCCCCATTAGCAGTAACGCCTCCCAATTTCATCGAGTTAGAAATCACCGAAACCGACCCCGGTCTCAAGGGCGACACAGCACAGGGAGGGAGCAAGCCTGCCACCTTGAGCACTGGCGCTGTTGTTCGCGTTCCGCTGTTCCTCTCCGAGGGTGAAATTATTCGAGTTGATACCCGGAGCGGTGAGTACGTAAGTCGGGCCAGCAAATCCTGAAGTAATAGCTGGGCCATTTCTATGCCAGATTGGCTGCCAAGCGCAAGCGTTGAGGCGCTCCGAGCTCGCGCGCAGTTACTGACTATTACCCGAGAGTTTTTCTCCGAGCGTGGTGTTTTGGAAGTCGACACACCGCTTCTCTCCCACTTTGGCGTTACGGATCCGAATATCGAGCTGTTCTCGGTCTCCGCGGATAATGACATACGGTATTTGCAAAGCTCGCCGGAATACGCAATGAAACGCCTCCTTGCATCGGGTGTTGGAGATATTTACCAGCTTGGGAAAGCCTTCCGTCGCAGTGAAAATGGCAGTCGCCACAACCCAGAGTTCACGCTGCTGGAGTGGTATCGGACGGACTATCGTCACTACGAACTTATTCGTGAAGTGGCGGAACTACTCACGACGGTCTTACCCGTTAGCACTTGGCAGGTGTGGTCATACGCGGCGCTTTTCCTAGAGATGTTAAACATCGATGTCTTCACCGCGTCGAGCGAGGCACTTAGCAGAAAAGCTCAGCAAGTAGGTATTTCCATTGATGTCTCGCTCTCTCGCCTCGACTACCTCGATTTGCTGATGACCCACAGTATTGAGCCTCGTATCGCTGATTGGGGTTTAGTTTTCATCACCGACTTCCTTCCCGAACAGTCTGCCTTATCCCGGTTAATACCGAGGGGAGAAAGCACAGTTGCCGCGAGATTCGAGGCTTTTTATGGCGGAGTAGAATTGGCTAACGGGTATTGGGAGGAGGCTCAAGCCGATGTCCTGGCTGATCGGTTTGCTGATGATAACGCGAAAAGAGACTTACGCGGACAAGAACAGCTTTCGCCAGATCTAAGATTATTGAGCGCTTTGGAGGCAGGGTTACCTGACTGCTCGGGGGTGGCCTTGGGTTTTGACCGCTTGCTGATGTTGATGTTGGAGCAATCCTCAATCTCTGAGGTTATGTCGTTCAGCTGGGATCGTGCTTAGCCAACGAGTGCAGGGCTGTAACCGTCGATGAATGCCTGAGGTGGTCGTTTTGGTTTGCCCGATGAAATCTCTATGCACACGAATTGTAGGCGAGCACGCAAAACTGTCTCGCCCGTGAGTGTCGATTTGATTTGCATGCGCCGCTCCATAAACATGCGTCGCTCCCACGATGTAATCCATGTTCCAACCTCGAGCTCCTCGCCAAGGCGGGTGGCTTGTAAATAGTGATACTCAGCGTGTGTCAGCGCCATTGCTCGATCGAGCGCCTTATAGGCTTCTGCGCCCACACCCAGCTCGGTGGTATGCGCCCACGCTGCCTCGTTACACCAGTTCACGTATTGGGTGTTGTTTGTGTGGTCTAGCGCGTCAATGTGGACGGGTAACACCTTTACTTTATGAATAAAGGGAGTCTCGTAATCCCATGTCATCCGGGTTGAACCATTGCGGGCTTCTGTTTTATCAGCAAGTAACCAAAGGCAATCGCAATCAGTGGGCAGGCAATATTAAAAATTGCGTAGGGCGCATAGTCGAAGGTTGCAACCCCGAGCGTCGCTGCCATGTATGCCCCACAGGTGTTCCAGGGAATCAGCGCCGAGGTCATGGTCGCCGAATCTTCTAGCGTCCTAGACAAGTTTTCTCTACTTAAGTTGAACTCGTCGTAGGTGCTAGCGAAGAGCCTCCCTGGAAGTGCTATACCGAGGAATTGGTCGGCAGCTAAGATATTGGTGACGAATCCACCTGTTACGGTGGCCAGCACCAAATCTCCAGTCGATTTAACTGCTTTCAATACGGCATTCAGGATTTGTTTCAAAATCCCTGTTCGCTCAAGTACGCCACCAAAAGCCAAGGCGCTCACAATGAGCCACACGGTGTTGAGCATGCTGGCGATTCCGCCCTTGCTGATCAAGGTATTGAGCGAATCATTTGATGTCGTGCCCTCAAATCCGGCAAACAGTGTGCGCCAGAGCCCCTCGAGCATAGGGCTCGTGGTCTCTGGATTTGCAGCTAACGCGAACTTTGTTACCACGTCAGCTTGGAGTATCAGTGCGGTGACGATGCCAGCAATGGTGGCAAGCAAAATCGCCGGGTAGGCGGGTACCTTTCGCCAGATAAGCAAGAGCATAATGAGCAGTGGTGCCAGGACACCAACGCCCACATTGAATTCCCCACGAATCGCCGCGCGCAGTTCAGCGATTTGCTCAGGGGCTGCAGCGGAGCTGGAGTCAATAAACGAAAAGAACAAAAGCGCAACACAGAAAGCGGGGACTGTGGTCCAGAGCATGTGCCTGATGTGTGCGAATAAATCGACGCTGGTGCAGGCTGCCGCTAAGTTCGTCGTATCAGATAGGGGCGATAATTTATCACCAAAGTAGGCGCCGCTAATGATGGCGCCGGCAGCGACAGCTGGAGGAAGTCCGTAGCTGTCGGCAATGCCAATGAGACCAATGCCTAGGGTCCCTGCGACAGTCCAAGAGCTGCCAATACTGATCGACGCTAGCGCACAGATGATGGCGGCGGCGGCGAAGAAAATGTCCGGGTCGAGAATAGATACGCCGTAATAAATCATCGCAGGGACCGTGCCCGCAATCATCCAACTGCCTATCAAGCCACCGACGGCTAAGAGGATCAGAATCGGGCCCAAACCTACTTTGATACCGTCAACCATGCCGTCTTGCACTTCGGCCCAACTCATACCACGGTACATTCCCACCAAACCTGCGCAAGCGGATGCGATCAGTAGCGCGACCTGATTTGGCCCGTAGGAAGCGTCAGCTCCGAATAGTTGAACCGCTGAAAACAGAAGAAGAACAAGCAGGGCAATCGGAGCAAATGATAAGAGCATAAGTTATGTTGGCCGGTAGTACGGCTTCGCCATCGTTATTTGATAGGTTCCAATAATACGTTCACGGAAGCCACCTTCACAGTAGCTTAAATAAAACCGCCACATTCGAATGAACTTTTCATCGAATCCCATCGCTTTGACCGCATCGAGTTCGTTTAAAAAGGCCGTGTGCCAGTGCTTAAGTGTTTCCGCGTAATCAAGTGCAATATCACGAAGACCAACCATTTGCATGTCTGTGTGACGCGTAAGTGCACTGCTTATAACATCGAGCGACGGCAGGCATCCACCCGGGAAAATATAGCGCTTGATGAAGTCGACTGATCGGCGGTATTCGTTGTAGCGCTGTTTGTTTATCGTAATCGCTTGAATCACCGCTTTCCCGTCGGGCTTAAGTAGCCTGCTGACACAGTCGAAATAGGTATCAAAGTACTCGTGCCCAACTGCTTCAATCATTTCGATCGATACCAGCTTATCAAAGCTCCCTCTTAGATCACGGTAGTCCTCGAACAAGAGCGTAATTTTGTCTTCTAAGCCCCGCGCTTTGACCTCTTGTGTCGCATATTCGAGTTGTTCCCGCGATATGGTGGTGGTGGTTACTCGGCAACCGTAATTTTCCGCTGCAAAAATGGCCATACCCCCCCAGCCTGTCCCAATTTCGATAAGGTGGTCTGAGGATTTGAGCTCGAGATCCTCACAGATCAATCGAAGCTTGTGTTGGGAGGCGTCGCTTAGGTTGTCACAGCCCTCAGGAAATACGGCTGACGAATACATCAATGTGGGGTCGAGAAATAGCGAAAAAAAGTCGTTTCCCAGGTCATAGTGTGCGGCAATATTCTCTCGGGATCCCGTGTGAGAGTTTCGACGTGCACTGTGCGCAAGCTTTAGGGCCGCTTTAACGAGCCAGTTTTGCTGGTTCTTCATCGCCTCCAAGAGTGGCATATTGGCACTAAAGACTCGTGTTACGTCGGTCAGCTGCTCGGTACTCCAGTCGTCGTCAATGTAAGCCTCGCCAGCGCCAATGGTGCCGCCCATTACGATTCGCGAATAAGCGCGAGGATTGTTTATCGTCACTGTGACGCTAGGCGCCAGAGACAAGTCATGTCCACTGAAACGGTGCGTTTCGTTGCCGTCGCGTAGAATCAACTCACCGTGTTTTAGGTTACTGAAAAGACGGAAAGCCATTTGCCGAGCGAGCTCGGTACTTTTCCAGCTCTTGATAGAGGGAAGCTTTGCAATCTGCTTGATATCGACATTTTGAGTAGACATGGATTTCTCCTAATGCGCGGAGTTATTTTTAGGGTGTGAGTAAAGTGGGACTCGCCGGACAAACAGGACGAGTGCTTGCCAGTAGATACCGAAGGTTACTTTCGCCGTTTCCAAAGGAAATTTGAGAAGTAGCGTTAGACCTGCTCTCGCTGAAATCGGTACTCGACGGAGTTGCAGTACTGCGTAGAAGACCCGCTCTTCTTCCTCGATATTCGTCAGTTTTATTGCTAGTGACTCTGACGGCGTTGTTGAGAGCCACCGATATCGCTGGTTCATGCCATGAAATGGCGAGACATGCAGCTCTTTTGCAAACTCTGTTTGGAATGGATCGGAGGACTCAGCAACCGGAAGCACGTAGCTGTGTCGCTCGCCCCAGGGTGTGTTTGTGACTTCAGCGACGATGTAGTCAAGTTTCTGGCTGTCAGCGCCGAAGCAGAAATAGCAGGCGATTGGGTTGTTTTGGATGCCGAAATATCGCCAGTTAGCCAGCAGAAAAATTTGACCTGAGAACGCCTTGTCAGTGGACTCGCGGATGCGTGCTTTGATCGCCTCGGATATAGAAATATCGTCGTCGCCGATGAAGTCACTCCGTATAAATCGAGCGGGCGCGAAACGTTTCTGGCTCCAGAAGGGAATGCGATCGGTGATGTAGTCAACGGCGTCTACATCGACAAAGGGCATAAATACCGGATAACTGAAGCGGTGCGGTTTAGGTGTCAACCGTGCATGGCTTAAGCGGCCGACATAAAAGGCCGTATTCAAGCCGCCAACCCTTCGCTCTTCAGACCGCGCTTCATTAGAATGGCATCGGCAACGCGGTTGCCACTGAACAGCCCGTCTTCGTGGAAGCCATTACGCCAGTAAGCGCCGCAAAACCAGGTGTTGCGGGGCCCGTTTATCTCCGCCCACTTTTCTTGAGCTCTCATACCAGCGATGGTGAACTGTGGGTGCGCGTATCGGTATTCGCCGAGTATGGTTGTTGGGTCAATTGACGCCGTGTCGTTGAGGGTTACGCAGAATGTCTCGGGGCTCTCGATACCCTGCAAAATATTCATATTGTAGGTAAGCGTTGCCTGATCGTTGTTGTCTCTCAGTCGGTAGTTCCAGCTTGACCAAGCCAGTCGCCGTTTTGGGAGCAGTCGCGTATCGGTGTGAAGAACGACTTCATTCTCGGAGTAAGGAAGCTTGGACAATATGGCAGACTCTTTAGTGTCAGCATCGCTCAGCAGTCTTAGAGCCTCATCGGCATGTGCCGCAATAACAATATCGTCAAAGACGAGCTCCTCACCTTCATGTGTGCGAAGTTGTGGGGCCGCATTGTGTGTTCGCTGGATCGAAATGACCTCGCAAGCAGCGCGGATGTTATCCGCGAACGGTGCGCATAGAGGTGACAAATAACTTTGGCTGCCGCCCTTTAAAACGCGCCATTGTGGGCGGTTCTTGACCTGCAGCAGTCCGTGATTTTTAAAAAATCTGACGAAGAACTCGGCTGGGAAATTTAGGCTCTCTTCAAAGTTGGCTGACCAAATCGCGGACGCCATACTGATAAGGTAGTTGCGACGAAAAAACTCGCTGAATCGATGCCGCTCTAGGTAATCTTGCAATGTTTCGCCGCTTTCCAGTCGCCCTGCTTCGAGATCGGCGATTGCCACCTCGTTGAAGCGTAAAATTTCCCTAACCATGCCGATGAATGAGGGTGACAGAAGATTTCTGCGTTGCGCGAACAGCGTATTTAGATTGTTGCCAGCATACTCAAGACCACTGATTTCATCAGATACGGAGAAGCCCATCGTGGTAGGCTGATTTGTGACCCTAAGTTCATCCATCAACGCAATGAACTGCGGGTAGGTCCAGTCGTTGTAGACAATAAAGCCCGTGTCTACGTCGTACTCGCCACTCGCAACCTTTACCCGTTTAGTGGCAGTGTGTCCGCCAATGATGTCGGCGGATTCAAAAACGGTTACAGGTTCGCCGGCCATCGCAAGTCTGTAAGCACAGCCTAATCCTGAGATTCCTGAACCAATGATGGCAGTTGTCATTTCATACCTTCTAATACTCCGCAGGCACGTACCTGCACTGGCAGATCTGAGCTACTAAAGCTCCCTGAGTGTAATATTTAATATACACAATTTAGTGTCAATTATATTGGAGTTGTGTATTCTTTCCTGAGATACGCTCAAAAGGAATTGATAAATGGTAGACAAGCAGGGAGAAGGCGCCCGCGGACAATCCGCGAACTCTGCTTGGTCGGTACCCGAGGGGCGCCGGACTGACGAATGGAGTCAGTGCGTTGTGCGAATCGCAGAGCACAGAGATCGTGCAGCATTCGCAAAGTTCTTTTCACACTTCGCACCGTTAATCAAAGCCTTTGCTTTATCCGGCTCTTCGCTGTCCGCGGCACATGCTGATGAGTTAGTACAAGAGGTTATGTTGAAGGTCTGGCAAAAAGCTGCCGGATTCAACCCGGAGAAGGCGGCAGCGAGCACTTGGGTATATACGATCGCTCGTAATTGTCGAACCGATATGTTCAGGCGCTTGCAAAAATTCGATACGCAGCTGGAGGCTGAGGATGTAGGTTTCCAATTGGAGAGCGATGAGCCCACCATGGCGTTACACGCTTCGCGAGGGGCCATGCGAGTGAAGGAATTGATGAGTGATCTCCCTCAGGATCAAGCGCAGATACTTGCGAAGGTGTATATGGAGGGTAAGTCACACTCTGAAACGGCAGCGGAGTTAGAGCTACCCCTGGGAACCGTTAAGTCACGCGTGCGATTAGCGATTCAAAAGTTACAAGTTTTTATGGAAGCCGGATCAGAGGAGTGATCCGCACAGCTTAAAATCGGTATTAATTTGCATATACTGACAAACACTTTGCGGGCACTGAACCGGCGATTACAGTCGGTCGTAATGGAAGCAAAGTAGCTGGAACTATTAGTCGTTGCAGCGTTGAAGTCAAAGAGAGTGTGAGAGACTCTCAGTATGCAGAGCTGATCCAAAGCTGAAGGGCAGGCAGGGCAGGACAAGAAAGAACTATGATTACTTATCATCCAGATACCAATACGCTTATCGAATTTGCGGCGAATTCTTTATCGCCTGCGCAAAGTGTCGTCGTAGCCACTCACCTCGAAGCCTGCGAAGTTTGCCAGCAACGATTGGTAGAGCTCGAGTGTGTTGGCGGCGCTTTGTTCGAAAATTCGAAGCCTTGTGATGTAGACCCCTCCGTGTTCGACACAGTGCTTGCGAAGCTTGATGAGGTCGAGGAGGCGCCCGCGGCGAACGACGCTAATGCTTCTGACTTGGCGTGGACCGTCAAACAGGTCCGACAGGGTAATCTCGATGGTTTAAATTGGAGAAAGGTCACCAAGACGCTCAGGGTTGCGGATCTTGGCGCTATAGACGGTGCGGCTGAATTCTCGCTTTATCATATCGCTGAAGGCGGCAGTATCCCGCTCCACAATCACTCCGGTATGGAAACAACGCTGGTTTTACAGGGTGGTTTTAGCGATGAGAGTGGTACCTACCATGCCGGCGACTTCATCACCCGCGAGGCGGGCGAGGAGCACTCTCCGACTGCGATTGCGGGCGGCGACTGTATTTGCCTCGCTGTATTGGAGTCGCCTTTGCGCTTCACCCGCTGGCATCATCGGCTGCTCAGCCCGCTGTTGCAGTTACGAGCTGGCTAGCACCACAATTAATCCGAACACCCTCTCGGCATAAGAGCCTGCTGTTACAGGAAGGGCTGGTCTCTGTGCGTGACGATTACCTTGCCCTAACGTGGATGTGTCGCCCAACCTGATTTATTCTCTGGATATGCGTTATTGCGGATTTTTGTCGCGATAGAGCGGACACAATGAGATCCTAACGGCCAAGATTTACGTACATCCCACCAAACTTTAAAAGCGAGCATTATCCATGCGTATTGTTATTCCTCGCGAGTCGATAGCGGGCGAGCGTCGCACCTCTGCTACTCCGGAAACTGTTAAGAAGATGATCCGCCTAGGGGCAGATGTTGCCATTGAATCAGGAGCGGGCGCCGCTGTTGGCTTTGATGACAGCGTATACGCCGAGCTGGGAGCGGAGATCGTTACCGATAAAGTGGCACTACTTGGCTCTGCAGATATGGTATTGCGTTTACGTAAACCCGAGTCCGACGAAATCGACATGATGAAGTCGGGTTGTATCCACGTGTCTTATCTTGATCCCTTCAACGAGCGCGATCTGATCAAGACCTTAGCGGATAAGGGTATTACCGCTATCAGTATGGAAATGATTCCTCGCTCGACGCGTAGTCAGAAAATGGATGCTTTGAGCTCACAAGCTAACTTAGCTGGTTATGTTGCAGTGATGTTGGCAGCCGCAAAATTACCCAGCATTTTCCCCATGTTGATGACGCCTGCTGGAACGTTGAAGCCCGCCAAAGTATTCATCATTGGTGCGGGAGTCGCGGGTCTTCAGGCTATCGCAACTGCGAAGCGCTTGGGCGCCCGAGTTACGGCGTTTGATACGCGCCCTGTGGTAGCGGAACAGGTTCAGTCGCTGGGTGGTAAGTTCCTAGAGATTGACCTTGGTGACACGGGTCAGACGGCAGATGGTTATGCAAAAGAATTGACGCCCGAGCAGGTAGATATTCAGCGACAAGCACAAAAAGACGTAATTGCTGACTCTGACGTTGTAATTACGACTGCGCAGGTATTTGGCCGAAAGCCCCCAGTGCTTGTGACGAAAGACATGATCGAGGGAATGGCTCCCGGATCAGTTGTTGTCGATATGGCGGCCGAGACCGGCGGTAACGTCGAGGGCTCGGTGCCCGACGAAACGGTTGTCGTCGACGGCGTCACCATTGTCGGTACTGCGAATCTCGCTAACGAAGTTGCACGAGATGCCTCGCAAATGTACGCAAACAACCTGTTCAACCTCGTTGAGGATACCTGGGATACCGAAGCGAAGACATTTGTTCTCGATATGGAGAACGATATTTTACCTGGCTGTGTCATTACGCACGGTGGAGCGGTGGTTCACCCCACCATTAAGAACCTAATGGAAGGGGAAGGATAAGATGGAAGTCACGATTTTATTCATTTTGATGCTTTCGGTCTTTTTGGGCTTTGAGCTGATAAACAAGGTACCTGCTACGCTGCACACCCCATTGATGTCAGGCGCGAATGCTATTTCTGGCATTACGGTCGTGGGTGCAGTAGCGCTGGCGGGCAGCGGTAAGGCTGATTTGGCGCAATGGCTGGGCGCGGGTGCGGTTGCGCTTGCGACTGTGAATGTAGTGGGTGGTTATATGGTAACCGACCGCATGCTTGGCTTCTTTAAGAAGAAGGAGGGTTGAGCATGACAACTGATTTTGTGATTCAACTTGGCTATGTCATTGCCGCTGGTCTGTTCATTTTTGGCCTCAAAATGCTGGGGTCACCCGATACCGCAAGAAAGGGTAACGGTATATCCGCTATCGGTATGTTGGTGGCAATTGTTGCGGCCCTTCTCGACCAAGGGATTGTTCAGTATGAGTACATCCTTGGTGGAATGATTATTGGCGGTGCTGTGGGTGCTGTTGCAGCGCGTACCGTGGCTATGACCTCTATGCCTGAAATGGTGGCGCTTTTTAATGGTGTTGGTGGCGCTGCCTCAGGGCTTGTTGGTGTTGCTGCCCTATCGATTGCAGATGGGAGCTTCACCTACATCACTATCATTCTCTCGATCTTGATTGGTGGCGTAACGTTCACAGGATCGCTAGTGGCTTACGGTAAGTTGTCAGAGACGATTGGTAGCGGCGCCATCACATTCGGTGGTCAGAAGTTCGTTAATGGTTTGATCGTTATCGGTATCTTGGCTACCGCTGTGTTGTTCGTCATGGACCCCACAAACACCACGATGCTCTACACCGTAGTGGGTTTGTCGCTCCTCTTTGGCATCATGGTTGTGATTCCAATCGGCGGAGCAGACATGCCCGTCGTCATCTCATTGTTGAACTCTTACTCTGGTTTGGCCGCGTGTGCGGCAGGCTTTGCGGTCGACAACAACGTGCTTATCGTAGCGGGCTCACTCGTCGGTGCTTCGGGCATTATCCTCACGCAGATCATGTGTAAGGCAATGAATCGTTCATTGAGCAATGTGTTGTTCTCTGGCTTTGCGAGCGTTTCAACGACGGTCACTGAAGTTGAGGGTGAAATTAAGCCAATCTCGGTAGAGGACGCTTATTACGTACTTGAAGCCGCAACGAACGTTGCGATCATTCCAGGCTACGGTATGGCTGTGGCACAGGCACAGCATGTTGTTAAGGAGCTTATGGAGCTTCTCGAGGCAAACGGTTGCGAAGTGAACTATGGTATTCACCCGGTTGCAGGTCGTATGCCGGGTCATATGAACGTTCTGCTGGCTGAGGCCGACGTGCCTTACGACCAACTTTTGGAGATGGACGACATCAATCCGAGGATGGAAACGGTCGACGTAGCCATCGTTATTGGCGCAAACGATGTGGTTAACCCTGCCGCGCGTGAAGTCGAGTCTTCTCCGATTTATGGCATGCCCGTCATCAATGTTGCAGATGCACGCACGGTGTTTGTACTGAAACGCTCAATGGCTTCGGGTTTTGCCGGTATCGAAAATCCACTGTTCTACAAGGACAATACACGGATGCTGTTTGGTGATGCCAAAGAGTCTATCGGTGGTCTTGTGCGAGAGTTCTCGTAAGCCGAATTCATTATACGAAGGCGCTGTTTACAGCGCCTTTTTTTTGCCTTACGGACGCCACCTCGGCGCAGGCATCTCCTGTTTTCATATGATTGCTCGGGCGAGGTTGATACATAATTTCACGTGAGCTTGGGCAATGGGGTGGTGAAAGATAACGGTCGTTGTTTATAAAGCGATAAGGTACCGTGAAAGCGCTTTGCTCTTTGTCCAAATCGAAAACAATTCAACACCCCTAGGAGCTTGAGACATGAAGCGTGGAATTTCGATCCTTGTTGCCCTCGCTATCGCTTACCTTGGGGCAAAAATTTACGCCTTGTCGGCAGACTTAGAGCGTGTGCGCAGCGATGACCCTACTGTCTGGAACGAGGATATTGCCGCCTTTGCAAGCAAAGCACCGGGACCATCGGGGGCCTTATTGTTTGTAGGTAGCTCGAGTATTCGCCGTTGGACCGATCTCGCCGAGCATATGGCACCCATCCCTGTGATCAATCGTGGTTTTGGTGGCGCTAAAATCGGTGATGTCATCTATCACTCAGAGACCTTGTTTCAGGCGCGAGCTCCTCGCGCTATTGTTATCTTTGTTGGCACTAACGACATTACTCCCGAGGCAGCAAAACCCCTAGATGTAATGGTGAAAGCTTTTGAGGAGATGATGGGGAAGGTGAGGCGATTTCATCCTCAAACCCCAGTTTACTATATCGCCATTACGCCCTCGCCATTGCGCTGGCAGGTTTGGGACAAAGCCCAAGCGGTGAATGGAGCGATAAGTGAGGTGACGAGTGGGATGGCGAATACCACGGTTATTGATACTGGTAGTGCGCTCATGGCGGACGGTCGGCCTGACAACACTAACTATGTGTTTGACCGACTCCACCTAAGCAAGAGGGGTTATACCATTTGGGCCGATAGCATCCGCTCTCGCGTCTTTTCCGATCTCGGCCTGAGGTGAGGCCTAGACAGCTTCAGGTACGACCGTCGCGGGCATCACCTTACTTTGATTTTCGTCGACGTTTCCGTCAGGCTCTTTAAATTGCATGCTTGCGAGGCGCTGATACAGCCCACAGCGCGCTAAAAGCTCGTTGTGGGTGCCAACATCAACGACCGAACCATTATCGACGACAGCGATCGCATCTGCGTTCATAATTGTTGAAAGGCGATGGGCGATGACGATGGTCGTTCTGTCTCGCGTTAACTCGCTCAGCGCAAGTTGGACGTAATGCTCGCTTTCGGTGTCGAGCGCACTTGTCGCTTCATCGAGCAGCAAGATTTCGGGATTCTTTAGGATGGCACGGGCTAGTGCTATTCGCTGACGTTGCCCTCCGGATAGTTGTACGCCTTGAGCACCGATCTCGCTTTCGAGTCCGTTAGGCAGTCGCTCAATAAACTCCTTGGCGTAAGCTGCCTCAGCGGCGGCTTCTATTTGCTCTCTCGAGGCATCCGCATTGCCGTAACCAATGTTGTACGCTATGTCGCCTGAGAACAGGATGGGCGACTGCGGAACCAAAGCCAATTTTTGGCGCCACTGAGCTAGCGAGTAGTCGCTGAGCGTTTTGCCGCCATAGGTAAGTTGCCCAGCGGTCGGGTCATAAAAGCGCTGTAAGAGTTCGAAAATAGTGGATTTGCCAGCGCCAGAGGGGCCGACTAGAGCCAGTGTTTTACCGGGCGGAATCGTCAGGTTAAAGCCGCTTAGGGCAGGGGTATTGGGTCGCGAGGGATAGACGAAGGTGAGGTCGGAAGCCACAACGGCTTGACCATAAGGCATGCTCTCTTCCCCATCATCAACGATATCACTGTCTTGATGAAGAAGTTCAACTAGACGCTCAGCCGCACCGGCTGCGCGCTGTAAATCGCCCCATACCTCTGAAAGTGTTGCAAAGGCTGAGCCGAGCATGACGGCATAAAAAACAAATGCACCTAAGTCTCCACCGCTCATTCTTCCCGCGAGCACGTCTTGGCCGCCCGTCCACATCATGCCAACCATACCGCCTAAAAATAGGAAAATGGCACACGCCATGAGCCAGGCGCGCTGCTGAATACGCTTTCGGGCAATTTGGAAAGCAATATCCACTTCCCGACCAAATACATCGCGCTCCATTGCTTCACGCTGGAAGCTTTGAACAATTTTTATCGACTGAAGCACTTCGCCGGCGCGATTACCGACGCTTGCTATGCTTGCTTGGCTCTTATTGGAGAGCTTGCGCACACGTCGACCCAGATAGAGTACGGGGAGCAGCGTCAGCGGCACGCCAATCAGCATAATCAACGTTAATTTGAAGTTGGTCAGTGACATCAAAATGAGGGCACCGATCAACGTGAGTGTGCTCCTCGCAGCCAAGCTGACTGAGGATCCGATGAGGGTTTGTAGCAGCGTTGTGTCGGTGGTGAGCCGGGACATGATCTCGCCCGCGTAATTTTTCTCATAAAATCCGGGGTGAACGGTGAGTAGATTATTAAAAACTTTCTCTCTGAGATCAGCGCTGACGCGCTCACCCAACCAGGACACAAGATAAAAGCGAATGAAGGCACCGCTTGCCATGGCAAATCCCACAACGATCATGAAGACGACGGCCTGTCGTAATCCGTCCTGTGACGAATTGGCAAAACCCTGATCGATCAAGATTCGAATTCCGTAACCCAGCGATAATTGGGCCATAGCCGTGAAAACCAGCGCCACGGAGGCGGCAATCAGTCTGGATTTGTGTGGCCATAGAAACTGCAGGAGCTCACGAAGTGGCTTGAGCGACTTTGTCTTGGACGGCGAATTTTCCTCGGAGGCTGTGATTTCATTATCGGTCATCCGTGCTTTCGCCTCGTTTAAGTGCTCGGCCCATGATCAACCCCAGCTCAAATAACAGCCACATAGGGAGTGCTAGTAGGGTTTGGGAAATGACATCGGGAGGCGTTAACAGCATGCCCACAGCGAAGCAACCGACAATGACGTACGAGCGGTTATTCGCCAACTGCTCCGCTGTCACGACGCCCGTAAGTATAAGAATGACAGCCGCTATGGGTACCTCGAACGCTAACCCAAACGCGAAGAACAATTTGAGAACAAAGTCGAGGTAGCGGTTTATATCAGTCATTACCGAGATATCGCCGGGTCCAACGGTAGTGAAAAAACCAAAGAGCAAGGGAAAAACCACAAAGTACGCAAAGGCTACTCCCGCGTAAAACAGGATAACGCTAGAGGCCAGAAGCGGAATGGCGACGCGTTTTTCCGACTTGTACAAACCGGGCGCGATAAAGCCCCAAACCTGCGCCAAAATCATGGGCATAGCCAGAAAGACTGCCAATACAATCGATAGCTTAAAGGGCGTCAAGAACGGCGAGGTGACTTCGGTTGCGATCATCGAAGACCCCTCTGGCAAAAGGCTCCTCAGGGGCTCAGAAATATAGGTATAGAGCTCGTTGGCAAATGGAAAAAGCCCAATGAACGCTACGAAAACAGCAATGAGTGCATTGCGAAATCTGTCTCGCAGTTCGCGCAGGTGTGCGACCAGTGGCATGGGCTCGTCGGTGGTCACTGTGCTTGCTTATCGCTGTCTGCCGGCGATTCGCTTGAGTCTAGAGCTGTGGCTTTACCCGCCACCTCGACGTCTGACTCTGGCGCTTTATTGGCAACCGGATCGAGAGAAAGGGCGCTATTGATGTCCGTAAGGTCTTGTACCTCCTCACGACTCTCTCGTAACGCGCGCATCACTTCCTCGTTGTGAAGTTCGCGGCTAACGTCGGCTTTTATCTCTTCGAAGCCACGCCTAACTTTCCCCAGCCAAAGAGATACCGTGCGGATAGCGCTGGGTAGGCGATCCGGACCCACGACAAAAAGAGCAACCGCGCTGACGACCAGTAGCTCAGCAAAACCGATATCTAACATAGACTACAGCTTATTTCGCGTCGTCTTCCTTGGCGTCTTCTATCTTGGCCGCCTCACTACTATCCCGCTTCATACCTTCACGGAAGTTAGTAATGGCGCTGCCAAGATCTTTTGCCGCACCTGGAAGACGCTTTGTGCCAAAAATTAAGATGACAATTGCGAGGATGATAAGTAGCTGCCAAATTCCGATACCACTAAATCCCATATCTATTCACCTTGCGTTGCGGGCACATACTTATGCGCCTATTGATTTCTAGAGGCCTTTTCTTCCAGCCCCGATAGTCCTTGTCTTGAGGACAATACTTTGAGGACTTCATTATGACTCATGCCTAGGCGATCAAGCATTACCAGCGTGTGAAATACCAGGTCGGCGACTTCATTGATCACTTCTTCCTTCGACCCTTCGCCTGATTCCGCATCTTTAGCAGCGATAATTACCTCGACGGCTTCCTCGCCCACCTTTTCGAGAATTTTGCTAAGGCCTCTCGCATTGAGACTGGCCACGTAGGACGCTTCTGGGTCGCCCGCCCGCCTGGCGGCGATGACTGAAGCGAGGGCGTCTAATACATCAGACACGCCGATCTTCCTCTAGTTGCCACTCGCCTGATATAGGCGCATAAAAAAAACAGGTCTTGCGACCAGTGTGACACGCGCCAGCACCTGCTTGATCTACCTTCAAAAGTAAGGTGTCACCATCACAATCAAGACGCGCATCAACGACAGTTTGCACATTACCGGAGGACTCACCTTTACGCCAAAGCGCCTGCCGTGAACGAGACCAGTAGATAGCCTGCTTTCGTTCAAGGGTAAGTGCTAGCGATTCTGCGTTCATCCAAGCCATCATTAGTACTTCACCTGTGCGTATATCCTGCGCAATAGCGGGTATTAATCCGTCGGCATTCCACCTTGGACGCATAGTCAGCGGCGTATTTTGATCGATGGGCGTTGTCATTTGGGAAGTATGCCACTTCTTGTTACTGCATTCATTGCGATCACGTGACAATCAACGCCGCTGAGGACATTTACCGAGGCAGCAGAAGGAGGCCAACTGCTGCTGCGGCGATGCCTGAGACGGCTATCACGGGTAACTCGGGCAGAGCGATTACGCCGATGGCGACCGTTGCGAAACCCGCACCGATCAAAAGGCTGGGTAGCGGAGATGCTTTGAGTTCTGGTTTGTCCTCCTTAAGCCCTCTTCGTTGCATGGCCAAAAATTGTGGGATGACCTCCGGAAGCTGAGAAGCGTGATGCACGAACGCAGGCGCGTCACGCTTGAGCTGTCTCACAACATTCATTGGACTGTATTGTCGCTTGAGCCAATCCTCGAGGAAGGGCTTTGCCGTCTCCCACAGGTTGAGTTCGGGATAAAGCTGTCGACCTAGCCCCTCGATATTGAGTAATGTCTTTTGAAGCAATACGAGCTGCGGTTGAACGCGCATGTCGAAGCTCGAAGCTGCCCTGAATAAATTAACAAGCATGTGACCCAACGATATTTCATGGAGTGGCCTGTCAAAAATTGGTTCGCATAGCATGCGAATGGTCGATTCAAAATCCTGCACCCGAGTCGCAGCGGGTACCCAGCCACTCTCGATATGAAGTTCAGCGACGAGTCTGTAATTTCGCTGCAGTATCGCTAGTAAGTTTCGTGCCACGTAGTACTGATCTTCCCGAGATAGCTGACCGACAATCGCGCAATCAATCGCAATATAGGTTGGTTTTTGTGGGTCCGTAGCATCGACGAAAATATTGCCTGGGTGCATATCGGCGTGAAAAAAGCAGTCGTCAAAAACTTGAGAGAAGAATATTTCCACGCCTCGTTCGGCGAGCACTTTCATATTCACCGCCGCCTCATTGAGCGCTGGGATATCGCCGATTGGAATGCCCGAAATTTTTTCTGAGACCATGGTTCTGGGCGAGCTGTAGTCCCAGAATACGGTCGGCACATAGACCAGCTTATGTTTGCTGGTGTTTCTTTTTAGAAGCGACGCGTTTGCAGCCTCGTGCCTTAAATCGAGTTCTGCTGTGATGGTGGCCTCATAGTCTTCTACGACCTCGGGCAACCGCAGACGCTTCAAGTCGTCAGAGATGCTGTGGATTATCTTTGCAAGACGTTTGAGAACGCGAATATCCGCAGCGATTTGCTTTTCGATTCCAGGGCGCAGCACTTTGATCACTGCGGACTCACCGTCCGCGAGTGTTACGCTGTGTACTTGAGCTACCGACGCTGCAGCAAGTGGTTCGTACTCAAATCCGCGAAAGAGCTCATCAGTCGATTTTCCTAATTCGTGCTCAATAGAGGCGGCAGCTTTTGCAGATTCAAAGGGCGCTACTTTGTCCTGCAGCAACGCTAGCTCGTCAGCTAAATCGTCAGGCAATAAGTCACGCCGGGTAGACAGTAGTTGGCCGAACTTGATAGCAACAGGGCCTAGCTCTTGAAGTGCCAGACGTAACCGCTCGCCTCTGCACGGACCGTTAATGGTAGTGCGATCTCCGCGGCCAAGCTGTTGTTTTGTACTGTCTGCTCCGCCACCTGTGGCGCTTCTCCCGGTACGTTGGCCGGCGAGGGCCCACCGTAAAAAACGAGCGCCTTTACCACCACCGGGTATCAAATCGCCCAATTGGTATTTTCTAGCCGTTGATAAGAATGTTATTACCCTGCTCATCCGCTCATTCCGTCAAGCCGCTTTTTGATACGTTTCAGACGAGAATTTGCGCGATCTACGCGCAGTACTAGATCATCGACAGCGGTGAAAAAGGCGTCTTGCTCTGCCTGCGGTGGGGACAAGCGTCCTTCCTCAAGGATGAATTCGCTTAGTTGACGCTTTAACCGTCGGTGAGTGTTCTTTGATGTTCGTGTGACGGCGCGAATGACAGTTGCGAGTTGATGACCGGCAATAGGCCCGAGCGTCTCGGCAAGAGGAGCTTCCCAGTCGATATCTAGATCTGCGAGAACAGTTTGAATCTGTAAAAGTGGCGCAGTATCGCCAGAAATTTGGACATTACCATTGATAAGCGCGGAAGCAGGATCTGCGGCCGCAGCTACACCCAAGAAATCCTTCCAGCTCCCCGCAAGGCTCACGGTTGTAGCTTCTTCTCGATAGCTTTCAATGGTGATTGCCCCGTCAGCATTTATCGTCACGTATAGATCAACCGACGGGCTCGAGCAGTTCACACCAATGGTCAATGGATACAGGCTTTTGAGCTGGTTTCGAGTTCCGGAAGACAGGTTAATAGCGCGCATGATGGCACTTTCTGCAACAACACAGGCACCTGCAATGACGGCTGGATCGTGCTCCACCGAATTAACCCTTGATACCTCGATGTACAGCGACAATGCCACCAGTCATATTGTGATATCGGCAGTCGACGAAACCGGCGTCTTCAACCATCTCTAACAATGTCTCTTGATCCGGGTGCTTCCTAATCGACTCCGCAAGATATCGATAGCTGTCGGCGTCGTTTGTGATGATCTTTCCCATAGCTGGTAGTGCAGAGAATGAATAGGCGTCGTAGATCTTTGAAAGCAAAGGCGAGGCAGGCTTTGAAAATTCGAGAACTAATAGGCGTCCACCCGGCTTGAGTACCCGGTTCATCGAGGCGAGTGCCTTGGCCTTGTCTGTGACGTTACGAAGACCAAAAGCGATGGTGATGCAGTCGATGCTGTTGTCCTCGAAGGGGAGAAATTGTGCGTCAGCCTGAACGACGCTGATGTTGTTAAGCGTACCTTTGTCGATTAGCCGATCGCGCCCAACAGAGAGCATGGCGGCGTTGATATCCGCCAAGATAACGTTGCCGTCTTTCCCTACGAGGTTAGAAAACTTCGCAGCTAAATCACCTGTGCCGCCCGCGATATCGAGCACCGTTTGGCCGGGTCGAACAGCGCTCAGCTCAATCGTAAAGCGCTTCCAAAGTCGATGCAGACCTCCCGACATCAAGTCATTCATAAGGTCGTACTGAGAGGCAACCGAGTCGAAGACTTCTCTTACGCGCCCCGCTTTTTCCTCTTTTTTTACGCGCTCAAAACCAAAGTCGGTTGTTTCGTCTGTCGTATTGTCCTGTGTGCTCATGAAATCCCTTATCGCTCGCGAATTCGCTAGCCAATGAATCTGACAATCTCAGTGGAAGGGTCGCGAGACGCGCCCGCGTCGTCTAATTTCTTCAAATAGCGTTGCCAGAGCTCCTGCTTCTCGCTAGCTAGTTGCGCTAAATACGCCCAAGTGTACAGCCCGGAGCTGTGCCCGTCGTCAAAACTTATTTGCACCGCATAATGTCCAATGGGCTCGATAGCTATTATTTCAATATCCGCCTTACCCGTTTGCAGTACTTCTTGGCCCGGTCCATGCCCTTGAACTTCCGCTGAGGGAGACAACACACGAAGCAGCTCTGCCGACAGATCGACTGGTGCTTGATCGGGAAACTGAATTTCGAGTACGCGATCCGAGCGGCGATACTTTAAAGATTCAGGTGCTTGGTGAGTCATCGTAAGAGAGCCAGCGTCCGTGTTTCAGGCGTTATTGTGAGCGTTTTAAAAGTAGCGTGTCGATATCGCTCTGCGCGGTGAGGCTTCTTGCCTTTGCCATCGCGGATCGACTCTCAAAGGGGCCAATATAAACGCGGTGCCAGTTGCCGGTATCGGTATTGATCTCCTCGACTGCAGCTTCTAGACCCAGTAGAGCTAGCTCACCACGCCGGCGATCAGCGTCAGTTGATGCCCTAAAAGAGCCGGCTTGAAGTACGTATTGCGTGTATTTAGATTTGCTGGGTAATGACTCCGTCACGTCGCCTATCGGAAAAGACTCATCTTCGAGTGTGGTAAAAAAGGTGAAGCTTGGCTGTCGGCTATCGTCTTCAAGATTCGGGGGCGACGCTGTGATTGCTTGCGGCAGCGACGATGGATTAATACCTCCCACAACACCTAGACTCGCAATAATCCCCACCAGCAACCCAACGATAAAGCCACTGACGTGTGACCCGTTAAACAGCGGAGTCTCAGACAAAGCCGACTTTTTCGGTGGGCTGCTTCGTCTCGTCGCACTTCCTGTCCCGGTCCGCTTTCGCTTTGTTTTTGGGGGTGTTGTTGGCACAGTTTCTATTTCCCCGTTACATCGACTCAGGTGCCGAAACACCCAGAATATGTAAGCCGTTCGCAATGACTTGTTTTGTTGCGGTTGCTAGCGCTAGCCGTGCCAGGCTTATTGCTGCGTCATCGTCAATAATTTTGTGCTGGTTGTAAAACGAATGGAACGCCGCGGCAACATCGCGCAGGTAGTTGGCAACAGCGTGAGGCTCGAGTCGCTTTGTCGCCCCAGCGACCACCTCGGGATACTTGCTGAGCACCAGCGCAAGCGCTTGTTCCTCGTCGTGCGTGAGTAGATCAAGGTGATCGAGACCACTTGCAGCGGTCCATTCGGCGAACTGTTCCACCGCCTTTCGCTGCACACTGCAGATTCGGGCATGTGCATACTGGATGTAATACACGGGGTTTTCGTTGCTCTTGGATAACGCAAGGTCGATGTCAAAAGTGAGCTGAGAGCTTGCTGCTCTTGCGGTCAAGAAGAAACGGGTCGCATCGCGTCCAACTTCATCGATAAGGTCTCGGAGTGTCACGTAACTGCCAGCACGTTTGGATAGTTTAACCTCTTCACCGTCACGCATCACTGTCACCATTTGGTGAAGAACATAGTCTGGCCAGCCCTCGGGGATGTTCTTATTCAGTCCTTGCAAGCCAGCGCGAACCCGCGTGATCGTGCTGTGATGATCTGCACCCTGTTCATTGATCACGCGCTCAAAACCGCGCTCCCACTTGTTAAGGTGATAAGCCACATCGGGCACGAAATAGGTATAGCCGCCTTCACGCTTTCGCATGACACGATCCTTGTCATCACCATAATCGGTAGTGCGAAGCCACAGAGCATCATCTTGTTCATAGGTATGGCCGTTGGCGATGAGTCGCTCAACGGTATCTTCGACCGCATTCGAAGTGTAAAGCGATGACTCTAAAAAGTAGCAGTCGAAGTTAACATCAAAGGCTCTGAGATCTTGGTCTTGCTCGCGTCGAAGCCACGCAACTGAGAACGCCTGAATATCCGCTAGATTCTCGGTATCCCCCGATGCGGAGATTGTTCTGTCGGCCGCGGCGACTGTTTCGAAACTCGCGTACGCCCGCGCTACTTCTCGAATGTAATCACCTTGGTATCCGTCTTTTGGCCAATTAGCATCGCCGGGCTCGACGCCGTCTAAGCGCGCTTTTACAGAGAGGGCCAAGTTGCTTATCTGTTGGCCGGCGTCGTTATAATAAAACTCGCTATGAACCGACCATCCCGCGTTATCTAAGAGTCGACATAGGGCGTCACCAATAGCTGCTCCGCGACCGTGCCCAACGTGGAGAGGCCCTGTCGGATTGGCCGATACAAACTCAACCTGTACACGTTTGCCGTTACCCTCGTCGGTGCGGCCGAAGTCAGCGCCAGCCTCGAGGATTTTCTCTACGACTTCTAAATTACTCTCCTGGGAGATATGGAAGTTTATGAATCCGGGGCCTGCGATATCACAGCGTGAAATGATCTTGTTTTCAGGGATGTGCGCAATGACTGCGGCCGCCAAATCTCGAGGGGCCATGCCCGCACGCTTGGAGAGCACCATGGCGATATTTGTCGCAAGGTCGCCGTGGTTTGGGTCCCGTGTGTGATCAACCTGGGGCGTGGGGACATCGTCTCCTGTCAAGACGCCATCTGTGATGAGCTGGGCAATTGCCCCGCCAATTAATTCGACTACTTGGTCCTTCATTTGATGCGCTTTCTCTCTGCGGGGGACTCTGCTTTCTGGCAGTTTCTACGTGTGCGAGCCTCATTGTATCTCGTTACACGATTTCAGTCGGGTCGATTTCGACGAACCAACTGGTTTTTCGCCCTATTTTTAGAGTTGAACCCGCCTTAATGGCCATTTTTAGCGTTTGGTGCACGATTTTACGTGACTGACTCTGCACTACGATGTGATAGCGGTACAGTCCTGCTCGGCGAGTCATTAATGCGGGCATGGGGCCTAAGAGTCGGCAGCTGTCATTACCCTCCAATATCGTCCTCAATTGAGATAGAAACTCTATTGCATCATGCTCGTTCTTGGCATCGGCACGAATGACGCCTAGGGCGCCATGTGGCGGCAGTCCTAACGCGCGTCTACGTGTTAGTAGTTCTTGGGCGAGATCAGAGTAGGGTGTAGTAGCCGCGTTCTTAATTAATGGATGGTCCGGGCTGCGGGTCTGGATCAAGACTTCGCCTGGAAGCGCTGCTCGCCCCGATCGTCCCGCGACTTGTGTGATAAGTTGTAACAGGCGCTCCTCAGCACGGAAATCTGGACTGAACAACAGGCTATCAGAATCCACGATTACCACGCAGGTAACGCGGGGGAAGTGATGTCCCTTGGAAAGCATTTGCGTTCCCAAAAGCATCGCGGAAGCGGTTTGCTGAATGTTTATTAAAAGCTCCTTGAGAGCCGAGAGACTTACAACACTGTCGCTATCAACCCTAAACAAGGGGGTGCTAGGTATTTTTTGGTTCAAAAAGGCCTCAAGCTGCTCCGTACCAACGCCCTTGCTCGTTAGCCGAATACTGTTGCAGTTGTCACAAGCTCTCGGTGTTGGACGATAGTAAAGGCAGTGGTGGCAACTGAGTCGTGGCGGTGATCTATGGACAGCCATTGTGCTATCACAGTTCTCACATTCGGCAGTCCATCCACAGTCCTCACATTGAATTGATCGCGCAAAGCCACGTTTATTGAGAAATAAGAGAGCCTGTTCGCCACGAGTAATGGTTTGCTGAATGGCGTCGATTGCCTCTTCGCTAAGGCCTGCCGTGAGCGCCAGCCCCCGAGTATCCACAAGTCTGATCTGAGGCAGCTTCGCCTTCGTTGCTCGCTCTGTTAGACGGTGGTGGTGGTAGCGCTGAGCAAGCGCGTTGGCGAGCGTTTCGAGGCTGGGCGTAGCGCTGCCTAAAATGACAGGGCAACTGCAGATTTGTCCACGCTTTACGGCAACGTCCCGCGCCGAATAACGAGGATGATCCTGCTGCTTTAGAGAACTGTCGTGCTCCTCATCAACGATGATCAGGCTGAGTGATTTAAAACTACAAAACACACTAGAGCGCGTCCCCAAGATGACTGGTGCAGTGCCTGAACGAGCCATAGCCCACGCTCTACCGCGCTCGGAATCTGAGATGCCCGAGTGGATGACTGGCACCTCGAACCCAAGCGCTGCCTCAAAGCGCGATCGAGTTTGGGGAGTGAGACCTATCTCTGGGACCAGAACCAATGTTTGCCCACCTGCTTCAATCGTGCGCTTTATACAGGCTATATAAACCGCCGTTTTGCCACTGCCAGTCACCCCGTCCAAGAGGTGCGTGACAAATGAGGTCAGAGTCTTTGTAACGTTTTCTACTATTTGGCTTTGAGCGGGGCTAAGCGCTGGGGTATCGGCTTTACTAACATTTGATTCGTTGGGTGTGCTTACTCTCTCAACGAATGGCGTTTTGCTGAGACTGCGCAGTGTCGCTTTCGAAATGCCATGCGACTCGAGCGTCTCCAGGCTGATAATGCCGTTGCCTATGAGTTCAAGTGCACGCAGTTGCTGGGGCGCCCTAGCAAGCTCGGCACGCCAATTCTCTTCTGTAGCACAGGCTTTGAGCGCATTAAGTGGTGCTTGCCATGGATGTTTACCTTTTCGCTCATTGAGTGCGAGTCCCATCATTAAGGCATCGCCCGGCGGGATAAGGTAATACTCAGTAACCCATGCTAGGAGCTTCTGAAGTGTAGGTTCAAGCAAGCTCCGCTCGTCCACCACGTCCGTTACGCGCTTAAGCTTTTGTGGGTCGTTGAGTGTTGATGCTCTCGATTGAAGGAAAAAGCCGATTGATTCACGACCGGCAAAAGGGACGAGTACTCGAGACCCTGCCTCAGGTGGCGTTACGCCGGCGGGAGGTAAATACTCAAAGGTCCTATGAAGAGGTGCGGGAACCGCAATCTCCCAAACATTAAGACTTGAATTGGCAATAGGCTCTGGTATCATCCGCGCTCTTTTTTACCGGACCCGCAAGGTTGAGGGCAACATGAAAGCAGATATTCATCCGCGTTACGAAGACATCACGGCTCGTTGCAGCTGCGGCAACGAGATCAAAACGCGCTCTACGCTCACTCAGGATATCACTGTTGATGTGTGCAGTCGGTGCCATCCTTTCTTTACCGGCAAACAAAAGATCGTCGATTCTGGCGGTCGTGTGGATCGCTTCAATAAACGATTTGCTGGTAGAAGCTTGCGTAAGTAAGACGCTTCTACACAACTGTTGCGGAAGTAATTTCGAACTTGACCCGCACACACAAAAAAACCGGGATCACCGCCGGTTTTTTTATTTCCGTTTTTCTTAGTGCCGTCCGGTAGTCTAGAAAAAATCAAAACAGTCCATCCAGATCGTCATTGTCGTTATCCATACCTCGGCCCGGCTTTCCTGTCGGTGTGAATTCCTCTAGAAATACCTCCCAGATTGAAGAAGACGTCGAGTTTGTTCGCTCCCCTGATTCTTTATCGATTCGAAGTCGCACTACACCTGGTGGCATTTCTGCAGCTGTCTCCTCAGGGGGCAGGGCAACCCGCATAAAGTCAATCCAAATTGGTAGCGCAGCTGTTCCGCCAAACTCCCGACGACCCAACAGGCTGTAGTCGTCAAACCCTACCCAAGTGGTGGTCACTAGGTTTCTGTTATAACCAGAGAACCACGCGTCCCTGGGACCATTGGTAGTTCCGGTTTTTCCTGCCAGATCATCGCGCTCTAGTACCCGGGCTCTTCGTCCTGTTCCCCGCTTAATCACGTCCTCAAGCATCGACGTGAGCACGTAAGTAACACGCTCATCAATAATGCGGGGCGCCTCGCGAGCCTTGGGTTCTTCGGGTTCAAATAGATCTTCAATCCGCGAAATTTCGCCTGCCGTATCGCTAGCCGGCATCCTCCCGCACTCATGACAGACAACGAGCGGATCAGCTTCGAAAATAATATTGCCATCCACATCTTCAATACGGTCGATCAGCCAGGGCTCAACTCGAAATCCGCCGTTTGCAATCGCAGTATATCCTCGCGCTATATCCAGTGGCGTGAAGGCATGAGTGCCCAGCGCAAGCGTAAGGTTGGGCTGCATCTCTTCAACGTCGAAGCCGGTACGTTCAGCCATTTCGATCAATTTTTTCACGCCGAGCTGCTGAAGGACCCGAATGGATACCAAGTTTCGCGAAAATGTGAGCGCTTCTCGCACCCGCGTCGGCCCGTAAAATCGCCCACTATCATTTTCTGGCCGCCACAAGTCTTCATCGGTCAGATTTCCTACAACGACGGGAGCGTCGTTGATTAACGTCGCGGGATGAATTCCATTTTCGATGGCGGCGGCATAGAGAAACGCCTTGAAATTTGAGCCTGGTTGTCGTTTTGCTTGCGTGGCCCTATTGAACTTGGATAACACAAAACCCATACCGCCCACGAGAGCTTTGATGGACCCGTCGTTCGGGTCCAGTGATACCAATGCACCTTGCACTCTCGGTACCTGAGCTAACCTGAAGACCTCTTCTTCCCTGCTTACCCGGATAAGGTCTCCAACCGCAACGAGATCTTCTATCTCAGTTGGACGGGCACTTAGACGGTCTTCGGTTATATATCTCCGTATTTTTTGAAGATCCTTCTGCCATGATAACCGTCCCAGCTCTCCGCCTCTAATCAGCAATTCAGCACCCTCAGAGTCGATGGACGTTACGATCGCGGGTAAAAGGTCGGCAACGACGGGCATCGCACTTAAGGCGCGCTCCCAACGCTTGGTACGTGCTTCTGGCGCTTCATCTTTGATTGGAGGGTGCTGTTGCTCGGGGCCACGCCAGCCGTGACGATTGTCGTAGGTGATGAGTCCATCGATCACCGAGTTGCGTGCCGCCTGCTGCAGGTTTCCATCGACGGTGGTGTGAACAACGTAACCGTCGTTATAGGCAGCATTGCCTAATTTTTCTACGGCAACTTGTCGCGCCATTTCTGCGACATAGTCAGCGTCTACTTCTACTTTTAGTCCATAAAATGACGCGACGTCGACGCTTTTTACAGCGGCGTCGTGCGCGGCTTGGTCAATCATACCTAGCGTCAGCATTCGGCCTAAAATCCAATTGCGCCTAACCTCGCTTCGCGAGGGGTTGCTGAGCGGATTGTTGCGTGAGGGCGCCTGTGGCACTCCGGCTAGCATAGCCTGTTCGGCAAGCGTTAGTTCGGATAATGAGCGCCCGTAGTAGGTTTGCGCGGCGGTTTCAAAACCATAGCTGCGATGACCAAGGAACACGCGATTCACGTAGAGCTCGAGGATTTGCTCCTTGCTGAGGCGTTGCTCAATCTCGAGGGCAAGCAGGATTTCGGTAAATTTCCTGATGAACGTTTGATCCAAGGTCAAAAAGAAATTTCGCGCCACCTGCATAGTGATGGTTGAGCCACCGCTCTGCTTGCTCCCCGTAGTGACAAGCTCGGATACCGCACGCGCGAGGCCCAAAAAATCGATGCCAGAGTGTTCAAAAAACCCATCGTCCTCGGCAGCTAGCAGCGCATTAACAAAATTCTCGGGAAGATTCTCGTAACGCGCTGGAATGCGCTTTTGCTCCCCAAATTGTCCAATAAGCTGACCATCTGCGCTTAAAATTCGAAGTGGTGTTTGTAACTTTATGTCTTGAAGCAACTCAGCCTCAGGCAACTTGGGGCTTAAATATAGATACAACCCCGCCAACCACCAAAGTGCCGCAGCAGTAATTAGCGCGAGTGCGTGCAAACTATTTTTTATAAGGGCCAAGCGAAGGTCTCCGGCTCAATCACACCCCATCCCGTAGGGTGAAATTGGGGTGGTTCGTCATATTTTAACCTTCTATTAGCACTTTAATTCAACCTGTGGTGCAATTTGGTGGTTGCCGTCAGTTAATTCACATCGCATGATGCTACCGCAACGGGGGCGCCAAGGCTGATCCATGTCATTTTTAGAAGGTGCCTGTACTGGGTGATTTGCCGGGGGTGGGATCGCTATTCAGGAGCACCACGAACACTAATAAAAAGGTTGAAACATTGATCTTTATTACGCCACGTATTCTCTCTGAGGTGCTGCTAGATTAAGCTCTAGGGCTTGTGTGCACAGGGTGAAACATGCGCGTCTTTTTGGTTGGTCCGCCCGGTTCTGGGAAATCCACTGTCGGTAAATACCTGGCTGAGCGCCTCAATGCCCGTTTCCTTGATCTCGATGAGGTGATCGCGGAGCGCGCAGGCGCCGACATACCCTGGATCTTTGATGTTGAAGGTGAGAGGGGCTTTCGCGACCGCGAGGAAACCGTTGTTGCGGATTATACGACGCAGGATGATGTGGTGGTGGCAACGGGTGGCGGTGTGGTTCTGCGCGAAGCGAATCGAGCGAGGATGAAGGCGAACTGCACGGTCATTTATCTCTCAGCAACTATTGATACGTTGGTTGCGCGAACAGCCGGCAAAGATAAGCGTCCTTTGCTTGCGGGAAAAGACCCACGACCCATTTTGAGTGAGATGCTTGAGGTCCGCGGGCCGTTATACGAGGAAGTGGCAGATATAACTGTCATGTCTACTCCCGGATCTGCCAAAAAGCTCGCGACCGTTATTGCTGGTAAACTCGCAGACTTTGCCGAGGCTAGAGGCCAGTAAATTGAGCGCAACCTCCTCCGCTGTTGTTATTGATCCCGCTGTTAATGTCAGGCTTGATCCTGACCGCACGGATCGCAGCTACCCGATTTATATCGAGAGTGGGCTTCTAGGCTATAGTGAGCTGTTGCCTGGTCTACTTCATGATAGAAGCGTTTGTTTGGTAACCAATGATACCGTGGCTGAGCTATACCTTGAGCAGGTGCTCAATGCTCTTGGTGATGGAAGAAAAGTGACCGTCGTTACGCTTCCAGATGGTGAGCAGTTTAAAACAATGAATGCGTTCGAGCAGGTTCTTACTGCTGCGTTGGAGGAAAAGCATGAGAGAAGCACGGTTTTTATTGCGCTAGGTGGCGGTGTTGTAGGCGATATAACAGGCTTTTCAGCGGCCTCCTTTCTGCGTGGCGCCGACTTTATCCAGATACCAACCACGTTGTTGGCGCAAGTTGACTCTTCGGTGGGTGGAAAGACGGGTATTAATCATCCAATGGGGAAAAATCTTATCGGTGCGTTCCACCAACCAATTGCCGTTTTATGCGATACGCAGTCGCTAGAAACACTCCCGGACCGAGAATTTGCGGCGGGCCTGGCCGAGGTTATCAAGTGCGGTCTGATAGCGGATAAAGCTTTCTTTTACGACCTGCTTGATAATGCGAAGGCGCTTAAAAAACGGGACCCTGATGTGCTAGGCCGTGTCATTGCGCGATGCTGCGCCATAAAAGCCGATATTGTTAGTCGCGATGAGCGAGAGGGCGGTGTCAGAGCTATTCTTAATCTGGGCCATACGTTCGGTCACGCTATCGAGAAGGAGCAGGGTTTTGGTAAGTGGCTGCACGGCGAGGCAGTCGCAGCGGGCTTGGTGATGGCCACTCGAATTTCTGTTTCAAGGGGCCTCGTTTCCGCTGATACACTCGACGACTTACTGGTATTTTTAGAGACCTTTGACTTGCCCTGCGCCCCGCCAAGCGACATGACGGTTGAAGCGTTTCTAACTGCGATGCAAGGCGACAAAAAGGTTCAGTCGGGCCGCGTCCGCTACATTCTTCTATCTGCACTCGGCGAAGCAACGACTGTTGAAGATGTGAGTGAATCTGAAATCGGCGCTTGTCTGTAAACCTTTGATACATGGATACATTAAGCAGTGACCCGCTGTCGGTAAATTGTAGAAAAGCTACTAAAAGTGTAAACTGCGCGGCCTTTTTGGCTGTGGCCTGCGCATATGCTGCCTAGGTAGACAGTCCCGTTTAGATCAAGCGAGCAAGTTCTAACATGAAGTCATTAGACATCGTGAACGACTCCGTTGGCCCGAAAGATCAGCCGCGCGGTTTGTACAATCCAGAAGAGTTTCGAGACAATTGCGGTTTCGGAATGATCGCCCATCAGCAGGGTGTACCAAGCCACAAGCTATTGCAGACAGCGATAGAGTCGCTTACCTGCATGACCCACCGCGGCGGTATTGCGGCCGATGGTAAAACGGGGGACGGCTGTGGCCTGCTTCTGCAAATGCCTGAGCCGTTTATGCGCGCTGCTGCCCGCGACGTTTTAGGCCGAGATCTGAAAACCACCTTTGCCGTGGGTATGGTTTTCATGTCCAGAGCGGAAGAGGCGCAAGAAAAAGTGCGCGCAGCATTTGACGCTGCTGCACAAGAGTTTGATTTTGAAGTCGCCACGTGGCGTGTAGTGCCTACACAGCCAGACGTGTGTGGTCAAATTGCGCTCGAGCAGCTTCCACAAATCGAACAAGTATTTTTGGAAGCGGGTGACGCCAGCCGTGAAGAGGTTGCAGCAAAGCTGTTCATGATCCGCCGTCGCGTAGAAATGGCGATGGTGGATGATCAAGATTTTTATATTTGCAGCCTCTCAGATCGTGTTATCTCCTACAAAGGCCTTGTAATGCCCGCGGACCTCAAGCATTTTTACCCTGACCTAGGGGATGAAAGCCTTGAGACTGCGATTTGCGTTTTTCACCAGCGCTTCTCGACGAATACATTGCCTCGTTGGCCGCTAGCGCAGCCGTTCCGGATGCTTGCGCACAACGGTGAAATCAATACGATTCAGGGGAACAGAAGTTGGTCTCGGGCTCGTACCCCCAAGCTGTCCTCACCCTTATTACCTGATCTTCACAGCGTGACGCCATTGGTGAACGAGCGGGGTTCCGACTCTTCGAGTCTGGATAATATGCTTGAGCTTCTAGTGACTGGTGGTGTTGATCTTCCGAAAGCGCTTCGCATGCTAATCCCTCCAGCTTGGCAAAATATCGAAGACATCGATCCAGATTTGAAGGCGTTTTATCAGTATCACGCGATGCATATGGAGCCGTGGGATGGACCCGCAGGTATTGTATTAACTGATGGTCGTTACGCATGTTGCTTGCTCGATAGAAATGGCCTCCGTCCTGCGCGTTGGGTGACGACTTCGGACGGCTTTATTACGCTTGCCTCAGAGGTTGGAACTTACGACTACAAGCCTGAGACAGTTACTGCCAAGGGTCGTGTTGGTCCGGGACAAATTCTTGTGATTGACACCCAGACAGGCGAAGTACTGCACACGAAAGATATTGATAATAAGTTAAAAAGTAGTAAGCCCTACAAACAGTGGCTCCGGGATAATGCGCGGCATATCGAAGCTTCTTACGACACCACGGTCACCGCTCCGATCGAAGGCGACATGCTGGATGTCTATCAGAAAATGTTCCAAGTGACGCTGGAGGAGCGAGACCAGGTACTCAAGCCATTGGCAGAGTCGGGGAACGAGGCGGTCGGTTCAATGGGTGATGATACGCCTATGGCGGTGTTGTCTGCGAGAGAACGATCACTATACGACTACTTTAGACAGAAGTTCGCTCAAGTAACTAACCCACCTATCGATCCACTTCGGGAAGCGATTGTGATGTCGCTTGAAGTTGATCTCGGTGGTGAAGCCAACCTTTTTGAGGAGACCGAAGCTCACGCCCGGCGAGTTAGCCTGACGTCACCCGTACTGTCGCAAGGTAAGTTCAAAGCAGTGTTGGCCTTGAATGGAAGTGGCTTTAAGGTCGAAGTACTTGACGCAACTTACAATCCGGAAAAAATGTCGCTGAAAGATGCCATCGCGACCCTCTGCCAGGAGGCAGGTGCTCATGTGGCGGGCGGCGCTAGCGTGCTCGTTTTATCGGATCGTAATTTTGGCGATGATCGTGTGCCTATCCATAGCCTCCTCGCGACTGGCGCTGTTCACAACCACCTGATTGCCCATGGCCTTCGCGCGGATTCCAATTTGATTGTGGAATCAGCCAGTGCACGCGACTCGCATCAGTTTGCCTGCTTGATCGGTTTTGGCGCCACGGCTGTTTACCCCTACCTCGCATACAGCTTACTTGCGCAGCAATTAGCCAAGGGTGATATCTTGGGTGCGCCTTCAGCCTGCTACAAGAATTACCGCAAGGGCATCAATAAAGGCTTGCTTAAAATCATGTCCAAGATGGGCATATCAGCTGTGAACAGCTACCGCGGAGCGCAGTTGTTCGAGGCGGTTGGTTTGGATGCTGAGGTCGTTGAGGTTGCGTTTAAAGGTGTGGCTTCGCGAATCGCCGGCGCAGGTTTTGCACATCTCGAGTTCGATCAGATTCAACTTGCTCGCGTGGCGCGTTTGAAGCGTAAGCCCGTAGTGGCTGGCGGATTGCTCAAATATGTCCACGGAGGTGAGTATCACGCTTATAACCCTGATGTGGTGATGAGTTTGCAGCGAGCAGTGGTGAGTAACGACAATGCTGACTACAAGGCCTATGCCAATCATTGTAACGACAGACCCGTTGCTGCGCTCCGTGATCTACTTAATCTCAAACCAAGCCCGGAGCCGATTCCACTCGAAGATGTCGAGCCCATTGACGCGATCTTGAAACGATTCGACTCGGCAGGCATGTCGCTCGGTGCACTTTCCCCCGAGGCTCACGAAGCTTTGGCAATGGGAATGAACGCGATCGGTGCACGCTCCAACAGTGGCGAAGGTGGCGAAGACCCGGCACGCTATGGTACGAATCGGGTATCTAAGATTAAGCAAATCGCTTCGGGCCGGTTCGGTGTTACGCCTCACTATTTGGTAAATGCCGAAGTGTTGCAGATCAAAGTGGCACAGGGCGCTAAGCCTGGTGAGGGCGGACAGCTGCCCGGTGGTAAGGTAAACGACCTCATTGCTCGGCTGCGTTACTCCGTTCCTGGTGTCACATTGATCTCGCCGCCGCCCCACCATGACATCTACTCAATCGAAGATTTAGCGCAGCTCATTTTTGATCTGAAGGAGGTCAACCCGGATGCTCTCGTATCAGTCAAGCTGGTATCCGAGCCCGGTGTAGGAACCATTGCGGCTGGTGTGGCCAAGGCCTACGCTGATCTAATCACCATATCTGGTTATGACGGTGGAACTGCGGCGAGTCCGCTGACCTCGATTCGCCATGCGGGTTCTCCATGGGAGTTGGGTCTCGCTGAAGTACATCAAACACTGCGCGGGAATCGTCTGCGCGGAAAGATCCGACTGCAGGCTGACGGTGGTATGAAGACCGGCTTAGATGTCGTGAAAGCGGCTATTCTCGGAGCTGAAAGTTTTGGTTTTGGCACTGCCCCTATGATTGCGATGGGTTGTAAGTACCTCCGTATTTGCCACCTCAATAATTGTGCAACGGGCGTTGCAACACAGAACGACAAGCTTCGAGAAGAGCACTTTGTGGGTGACGTCGAGCGCGTAGTGAATTTCTTCCGTTTTGTTGCAGAGGAGACGCGCGAATGGATGTCATCTCTCGGTGTTTCAAGACTTGAAGATTTGATCGGACGCGTCGATTTGCTCGAGCATCTCGATGGCACGACGGACAAGCAGAGCGCTCTGAACTTACATCTGATCACGTGGGTTGATGACACGGCCGTTGATCAACCTCAGTTTTGTGAGGTTGAAAGAAACCCCCCATTTGATCAGGGAAAAAAAGCAGCGCTCATCCTTGCTGAGGTGCTACCTGCCATCGACGCGAAGCAGGGGGGCGAGTTTAGTTTCTCGGTTACGAACTGTGATCGATCTATCGGCGCACGTCTCTCTGGTGAGATCGCAAAGCGTTACGGTAACACTGGGATGGAGGAATCGCCGGTTACCCTGAAACTCGAGGGCACCGCTGGACAGAGCTTTGGTGTATGGAATGCGGGTGGCCTTCATATGTACCTCGCAGGAGATTGTAACGACTATGTAGGCAAAGGTATGGCAGGCGGAAAGCTTGTCATCTACCCACCGGAAGGCAGTCAGTTCGAGAGTAAAACTGCGAGTATTATTGGAAATACGTGTCTATACGGTGCGACCGGTGGACGGTTACACGCTTCGGGCTGCGCAGGAGAGCGATTCGCGGTTCGAAATTCAGGTGCACATGCGGTCATCGAAGGCGCCGGTGATCACTGTTGCGAATATATGACCGGTGGCTGCATAACGGTGCTTGGGGAGACGGGCCTGAATTTCGGAGCAGGAATGACCGGTGGGATGGCATTCGTTCTGGATGAAACGCGAGCGTTCCCCGATCGTTACAACCATGAACTGGTTGAGATACATCGCATCAGTGGTGAGGCAGCAGAGGCGCATAGGCACTTCTTGCGCGATAATATCGAGGAATTCGTTACGGAGACGGGATCTTCGTGGGGCCAGCATATCCTCGACAATTTTGCGGATTACGTAGGGAAGTTTTGGCTGGTGAAGCCAAAGGCGGCTGACTTTAACGAGTTGGTTGCGCGCTTCCGGTACACAGATTGAGAGTTGGTATATGACTGAACGCTTAGCAAATCCATTTCAGTTTCTCGATGTCGAGCGTCAGGATCCCAACAAGCGATCCATGGAGTCTCGCACGGAGGAGTTTGTAGAGATCTACGATCCGTTTAACGAACAAACGGCAGCCGAGCAGTCGCACCGTTGTTTGGAATGCGGCAACCCCTACTGTGAGTGGAAATGCCCGGTTCATAACTTAATCCCAAACTGGCTCAAGTTATTGTCAGATGGACGCCTGTTTGAGGCGGCCGAGCTCAGTCATCAAACCAATACCTTGCCTGAGGTCTGTGGTCGTGTCTGTCCACAGGATCGGTTATGCGAGGGTGCTTGCACCCTGCACGATGGCTTTGGTGCCGTCACTATTGGCAATGCGGAGAAGTACATTACCGATACGGCGCTCGCCATGGGCTGGCGGCCTGACTTGAGCGACGTCATCCCGACAGGTAAGCGTGTTGCGATTGTAGGTGCTGGTCCTGCCGGTCTGGGATGCGCTGATATTTTGGCGAGAAACGGCGTACAGCCTGTGGTCTTCGATCGATACCCTGAAATTGGCGGATTGCTAACTTTTGGCATTCCTCAATTCAAATTAGAAAAACAGGTTATGGAGAGACGTCGGGAAGTCTTCGAAGGGATGGGCATCGAGTTTCGCTTAAACACTGAAATTGGTGTAGACATCGATGCTGATGACCTTTTGGAAGAATTCGATGCTGTCTTCCTGGGTATGGGTACTTATAAGGCTATGCAGGGTGGCTTTTTGGGTGAGGACCTTCCTGGTGTTCACAAGGCACTCGATTACCTGATTGGAAACGTGAACGAGAAGATGGGTTATCCTCAGGAGCCTGAAAAATTTATTGATCTCAAAGGTAAGACCGTCGTTGTTCTCGGTGGCGGTGATACCGCCATGGACTGCGTGCGCACTGCTGTCCGCCAGCAGGCCGAGCAGGTTTTTTGTGTTTACCGCCGAGACGAAGAGAATATGCCTGGGTCACGTCGCGAGGTTCATAATGCGCGGGAGGAAGGGGTCAAGTTCCTCTTTAACCGTCAACCGATTAGCGTGGTCGATTACTTCGGCGAGGCGGGTGGTGTGAAAGTGATTGAGACTCGCTTGGGGGAGCCAGGTCCCGATGGTCGACGTCGCCCAGAGCACATCGAGGGTTCAGAGCAAGTCCTTGAGGCGGATGCTGTCATTATGGCGTTTGGTTTCCAGCCAAGCCCGACCGAGTGGATGGCAGACATGAACATTGCACTGAACGACTGGCAAGGCGTTATTGCCCCAGAGCACCAGATATTCAAGTTTCAAACATCAAATCCCAAAGTGTTTGCCGGTGGTGATATGGTACGCGGTTCCGATCTTGTGGTTACCGCCATTTGGGAGGGAAGGCAGGCCGCGGAAGGTATTTTGGATTACCTAGCGGTCTAAACATAAAAAGATCAGAGCGAGTTGCACAAAGAGGCATCCGCTCGGGGGATCCTGCCGCTATGGCAACACTGCAGAACGATAGATTTTTGCGGGCGCTTTTACGTCAGCCCGTAGACCGAACCCCGCTTTGGATGATGCGCCAAGCAGGACGTTACCTACCAGAATACCGCGCTACACGTGCACAAGCCGGTAGCTTTATGGGGCTTTGTACCCAGCCGGAGCTAGCCTGTGAGGTCACTATGCAGCCGCTTAGACGCTACGAGATGGACGCGGCTATTTTATTCTCCGATATTCTGACCATTCCTGACGCGATGGGCTTAGGCCTTTACTTTACTGAAGGTGAGGGGCCGCGATTTGAGCGACCGCTGACATCAGAAGCCGATATAGCTGCGCTGGAGCCTAATAAGGCAAGGGACGAGCTCGGTTATGTGATGGACGCCGTTTCGCTTATTCGTAAGGAATTAAATGGCAAGGTGCCACTTATCGGCTTCTCTGGATCTCCCTGGACACTTGCCACCTACATGGTAGAGGGCGGATCTTCAAAGGACTTTGCGAAGACCAAATCGCTCGCGTTCAATAATCCTGCAGCAATGCATCAGCTACTCGATAAGCTAGCCGACGCGGTCGCGGTGTACCTCAAAACGCAGGTGGAGCAAGGAGCACAAGCGCTGCAAATTTTTGACACTTGGGGCGGCTCGTTGAGCCATGACGCATACCAAGAGTTCTCTTTGGGCTACATGCAAGCAGTGATTGAGCGTTTACCTCGCGAGGCTGATGGCCGTCGCGTGCCCGTGATCGTCTTCACCAAAGGAGGCGGTCAGTGGTTAGAGCGCATCGCCGACTGCGGTGCAGATGCGGTTGGGCTTGATTGGACTACGGACATCAGCAGTGCACGCGCGCGGGTAGGCGACAAAGTCGCTCTTCAGGGCAATATGGACCCCGCGATGCTTAATGCTAATCCTGAGCGGATTCGCGAAGAGGTTGCAAAAGTACTTGCCGGGTATGGAAGTGGCACAGGCCATGTATTTAACCTTGGGCACGGCATCACGCCCGGTATCGACCCTGACTGCGTTGGTGCTATGGTTGATGCCGTTATCGAGCTCTCGCCCGCTTACCACTCGTAATCTGTCAACTCGTGGTTCATGTTGAGTGCGGGAAGATCCGAATCAGGTCTTCCCACCACTTTGGCGGGCACGCCAGCCACCGTGGTATGTGCTGGAACGTCTTTTAGTACGACACTTCCAGCACCGACTTTAGCGCCTTCACCGACGTGAATATTTCCAAGGATTTTAGCTCCCGCACTGATCAAAACTCCGTCGGCAATTTTCGGATGTCGATCGCCATGTTCTTTGCCCGTTCCTCCTAAGGTTACGCTTTGGAGTATCGATACTTTATTACCTACGACAGCCGTCTCGCCCACCACCAAACCCGTGGCGTGATCGAGCATGATACCGGTACCGAATCGCGCAGCCGGGTGAATGTCGACCCCAAACTTCATCGAGGCGCGACTTTGCATTAGCAGTGCCAGCGACTTTCGGTTTTGATTCCACAGAAAATTCGCAACGCGGTGGAGTTGAAGTGCATGGAAGCCTTTGAAGAACAGTAGCGGCAGGTGGAGCGATTCACAGGCTGAGTCGCGCTCCAAGACTGCGCGAAGGTCTGCGCGCATTGCGCTTCGGATATTGTCGTTTGTCGTGAATACTTCGGAGATGATGTTACAAAGTACGCGCGCTGGCACGGTTGCGCAATCCAATTGGTGACCGAGTTGAGAACTGAGCGCGCTCTCAAGACTCGAGTGATTCAATACCGATGCGTTTAAAAAATCGGCCATCATCGGTTCGTTGCGAATAAGTTCTTCTACTTCACCACATATCTGAAGCCAAACCGGATCCTGCGCGTGCTCTTCTTTGGTGTTGGGCAGTGCCTGCAGTGCCATGTGACTCTCCATCAACCTACGAGCAACAGTACCTTAGTCGTGGTGCTCAGCTCCAGCGCCTTCGAATGGAATCGACTCGCATTGCCACAGATTCTCACTATTCGCGCTGTACTTTCGCTCGAAAAGCGTAAGCGGATCAGTCGGGTCAATCTCGGTGATCTGACTTTGATAGTCGAGGAACACCATGCTAGCCGCGAACTCTTGCACATAGGTAAGCCAATTACTCCTAAGTGTAACTGTGCCGCCTAAGGCTTTTAGTAGAGGAAATGCTGGATGTCCATGAATACGCCTTTTGAGGTGTGACTTTTTTGGCCAAGGATTGGGATACAGTAAGTAGTGCCGGTCACACCGAATCCCTGCAACAGCCAGTGCGGCCCAGGTGTGCTCGCAACTTGCTCTAATGAGATGATAATTGTCGGTTTTGCCTGGTACATGCTTTGTGAGCCGATCTTGTGATTTATCGATGCCGATAACCAAAGCCTCTGGAAATAACGCCGCAAGCCTAGCTGTGCTCATGCCTGTGCCACAAAACGAGTCCAAAATGAGGGGCCCCGTGTGCTCATCCGCTAGCCTAATGATCTTATTAGCCGCTATACGCGTGTGTTCAGGGATAGGCTCTTGCCAAGCGCTTTGCTGGTGTTTCTTGACGGTAACGGCAATGTCTTCGTGCACACCATTCTGGTTGGAGTGAACACTCGATATCGGCTCATCCCTCATGTGATAAGACACCAGAGTTTAGGATCGCTATATCAATTGATGTCATTCCACGGTGCTGACATGATGGCCGCGAATTTTCTACGTTGGGAAATATTATGAGGCGAGATTTGCGGCCATTTTGGGTCAAGCGTCTATACCTTCGTATTCGAGCATTGTGGATATGGTGGTTTTTAGCGCCACGGTGCGAGACTCTCGGTCCGCACGCCACCATCATGTCTCCTTGGTTCGTCATCATATCAGGACCCAATATACGTATTGGACATTCGTTTACAGCGATCGGTGAAATGCATCACCCGGTGCAGATTGGTGTCTGGGGGCGTAATTTCGGCGAAGGCCGTGTTGAGATCGGTGATGCTTGCTTGATGAGTCCCGGTGCACGGATTTCAGCCAGTGATGAGATCGTTCTTGGAAATGGCTGCATGATGGCTCATGGGAGCTACATTACAGACTCTGATTGGCACGGGATATACGATCGGGTGAATCGTGATGAAACCGCTAAGCCTGTCCGGTTAGGGGATAACGTCTGGCTGGGCGATCGCGCCACCGTTCTTAAGGGCGTCACTATCGGCGATAACAGCATCGTCGCGGCCAGTTCGGTTGTCACCAAAGATGTTCCCGCCAACGTTATTGTCGCAGGTAATCCAGCCATCGTCGTGCGTGAGCTCGACAAGTCTGCAGACAGATATACCCGTGAGGATATGTTTCGCGACCCTAGGGAGACCTTGGCTTATTTCCGCTCGCTCGATGAAACCCTATTGGCGGGAAACACGACATGGCGCTGGCTGCTCAGTACGATCTTTCCGAGATTTCGGCGCGAGCAATAGATCGGGTATTCGCTGCGGCGATGGTGAGTCCACTGATCGACTGAGCACCCGCTCGTCTCAAAGCAGTGGCGGCGGCATTCAATGTTGCTCCACTAGTGATCACATCGTCGAGGATCAAAACCTTTTCTCCGCACACTCTTTCAGTGGCTTGAAAATGGCAAGAGTCGATATACCTATCATCGAGACGTTTTAAATGTTGGTAGGGCAAGTTTTGCCTCGACTTGAGGGTGGGCACGGGTTTGTCTATGACGCATCTTTTGGCCAGTGCGTTCGCTAGCAGCCAGACCGGATCGAAGCCGCGAGTCAATCTTCGTTGCCAATGACTTGGAATCACTGTGACTAGACTGTGATCGGGTATCGAGAGGTTACGCTCGGCGATAAGATTCGCGATGTAGTCAGTGAGCTCTATCATCCCGTGATACTTCCAGCGAGTAATGAGTTCCGGAATACCTCCTTGGTAGTTGAAGGCCGACACGATTACATCTAACGCATCTAAGTTTTTGTTTTGGTCATGGGCGCCGGGTTGCTTTGAGCCTGGGTTGTTGGGGAACCCTCGCCGATGGCTCAGATTCACTCTGCAGGCGCTCACTGCTTCAGCCAAAGTCTCTCGTTTGGCAGATGCGATAGCAATCTTACACGCGGGGCAAAGCCTATCAGGGCAGCGATGATTTTCATCGCACACCGCGCAGCGGGGCTGTAGGACGGTCGTTAAGATCTGATTCAGATACACGTATAGAGGCCTAAACTTCGTGGTGAGTTAATCACTGGGAGCGCTTTACCTCACTATCCCAAGTTCCTACGGCGCAGTAATGCTCAGAGGCGTCTAATGATGGACAACGACCTGCTAAACTAATACACGTGCCGTCTCACAAACCTATGTGAGTTTTTCGGATAACCGGTGCCATAACTTGGCTCCATTAATGGCTCCGCGGATTGGATATAAAGATGAGCAATGAAATAGGAAAGAGTTTAGATAAAAACGAACCCGTCTTATCGGCTGAAGATCAGGCGCGGGTTGATCACTTTGTATCTACAGGTGTGAACTCCACCGATAAAAAGCCCTTTCGCCCTATTTTGCTGGTCGTGCTTCTCATCGCTGTTGTTACAGGGTTTTCTCTGTTGAGTCAGCTGCTCGCACGAACGGCTGGCGTGTACTAGTCAAAGCGAAATCAAATCGTTGTGGACGACTCCTACTCAGGTTAAAGGTCGCAAGCGCCCTTTTGTTAGCGGAGTATTCGCCTCTAAACTCAATGACCCAATCGTGACAACATCGTCAAAAAATGACGCTATTGCTGGGTTTTGCTGCGGTTCGAATCCGCGTTGCCGAGTCGCACATCGCCGCCTTGTTGCATATCTTTTCGCCATGGTGCGCCGTGACATCTTCCCCTGTTTGGGCAGTGCTCAGTGCAACCCCGACAGGGAAGTGGAAGGGGCTGGTCGTTTTGATTACTCATGGGTGTTTTGCTCAATAGATAGTTTGGAGCGTTCTGACTCGTGGACACCGGAGTATAGCGTGGTGAGGATTTGCAAGTCTGGTACGTTGCATTTTTGCCTCAATTTGCCACCCTTCGTCGGTACGTAGTTTTTGAACAAGGAAGGCGCGCGACTATGTGGCGAAAGTGGCTTGATCGTTACCTTCGAATTGAATTAGTAGCCTTGGTCCTTATTTTTCTGATGGTCTTCATCATACGCTAGCGTTTAGCGCGCGCGCGAAGCTGCGTTAAGCGTTCCATCATTACACTGTAGTCCACATCCTGAGCCCAGCGCGTGGAGCGCTCGTCCTCTAGCTTGAGTGCCTCGCCGAAGGGCCTGTCGTAGCCATCATCGATGAGCGACTTATACGCCGTGACCATTGCCATTTCTGATTCCGCAATTTGCTCAGCTATTGCTAGGGCGTCGGTTAGAAGCTCGTCTGCTGAACATACTTTGTTAACTAGCCCTAGACGGAGCGCGTCTTCAGCCAAAACGAAATTACCTGAGAGGCTGAGCTCTTTTGCTCTTCCTAAGCCAATAAGACGCGAGAGTTTTTGTGATAGTCCCCAGCCAGGCAATATCCCCACTCGGACATGTGTATCGGCGAATCGTGCGTTCTCGCTCGCATATAAAAAATCACAGCCCAGTGCCAGTTCGAAGCCACCGGTGACGGCGGCCCCATTCACTGCACCAATGATTGGTTTTTTACATGTGCGCATTGCGACCGACAACGCTGACTCAGTTCCCAAGCCCTCGTCGGTCAATAAACTGCTGTCTTCGTTAAGCTCAGCCAGATCCACTCCGGGGCAGAACGCCTTGCCGGCACCGGTGATGATCATGACAGCCGTTTCTTCGCAGGCATCCACCGAATTGATGGCATCGATGAGTTCGAGGGTGAGCGCTCGGTTCAGTGCGTTATTCGCTTCTGGTCTGTTGAGGGTAAGAACGCTAACGCCATTTGTCGTTTCGAGGGTAATAAATCGGTAGGCCATCTCTTTGTCTCTTTGTCTCTTTGCTTATCAGACGCTTCGTATGTGCGACTCACGGGGCTCTTGAGTCTTTTATTCGAGCTTATGGCAATTGGTGCAGTAGTAGAAGCAGCAGCTCGCATACATCGCTGCTTACTGCATCCCATATTATCGGTAGGCGAAATTACATGTGCTTGGCGCTCACAGCGAAAAGGATTGAAGCGGTGTTGCCTTCGGGAGATACAAAGGATGCTTTGGTGCGCCCAGTTTTGTTTGGCCTAGACAATGCCAATCACCGCGGCGTTTGACAATTTCAATATCCCTGCGAGTACCGTCGCCATAAATGCGGGCGCCATCATTCCCCCACACCGCGATGACCAGAGAGGCTTCGTCAACAGTACGGGTAAGCCAAGCGTCGTTGTCCGGACCAACCGGATCAATGCTCGTTCTAAGCGCCTGAGGATAACGACACCTTCGCGCATATAAATTGACCAACGCTATACCTGAGAAACCCCAAGCGCATGCAAATTGTATGCACTTTCGCACCGTTGCATCATTACGAGCGATATCAGCCGTTGAGGGGTTTAGTCCGACAAAGGCGCAAAGCTCCCCCGTATCCCAGCGACGGCTAAGGAAATATCGATAGCGATGACAGTTGGAAAAAACCGCATTAGATTGCATGCTGATTAAAACGGCTAGTCTGTTGCATCTACGACTTTCTTAGCAGCTAGTTTGGCTTTTATGAACTCTGAATGCGGCACATATAAAAGCTCCGATACTTTACGAATTGCTGCCTCTTCGTATTTATCAATGACGCCGTCCGCAAAGGCGATATCCCAAAGTTGCTCTATGAGCATGCACCTCGCGGACAAGCTCATTTCGGTGCAGGCGAGTCGGGTGAAGGCGTAGAGCCCGGCAGAGTTTGCCTTCTCGGACCGTGCGTCGGCTAGTAACTGTTCAGGGGTTCGACTGTCGTCTCCCATATGCGCGTATAAGCCAGCTAAAACGGTGTTCGTTTCTTCCTCGGTCTCCTGGAAGTCGCTCTGGGCAACTTCGAGCATAAGAACAGCGACGGCGCGACTGAGGTCTGTAGAGCTCTCATCCTTACCGGACGTTTGCTTCATTAAGTGTGAAAGCCATTTGAAAGCCAAGGGCACTCCTTAGGTTGTCGAACGCGTGAAAGTCTATATTCTGGTGAGCAGCGTTTATTTATATTAACAGGCGGAAGCCCCGCTCGTTGTCGAAGACGAATACCTCCGATGAAATTTGTTAAGCGGTTGCCCGCTAATTCCGTTTTTCTACTCCCCGTCGTTGTCTTGCTCGTAGGTCTTATCGCGGTTAGTGCCGCCAATGAGAGAGCAAAAGCGGACTATGACGCACGATTTAAAGAGCGGTTTGAGTCCGATGCTGCTCTGCGTCTGCAAATGAGAGATTCAGCTATTGGGGCGGCCCTGAAAGATATCGATGTGCTTATATCTACAATCAGCGCTCAGTCGCAAAGCGGTGTCGATATCTTGGAAGACGCTGCGACGAAAAGCTTGGTTACTCAATTCGGCAGAAATCTGTTAGAGCGAAATTTTCATATCTTTATTGCCTCGGTTTCTGAAAACGACGAGGTATTTATTGAGTTTGCCAGCCCCGCTGTTGAGCTGGTTGGCAGAGAGATATCTCAGCATCCCATGCTTGAAAATTTCGATGTCAGCCTGCCACCTCCTTACATAGATCAAATTGCTTATCGGGCCTCGCCTCAAAATGATCTCTCGTTTACTTCCGATGGGCCATTGATAGCTAGGCGCTTTCTAGTTGCCCTGCCAGATCCGGATAAGAGAGTGATCCTCATTGCAAAACTAAACCCCTACGAGATGCAGCGAGCAATAGATGGTTTAGTGCGCGAGCTGGGTCCGATTCCGCGCCTTACCTATACCTTGGTCGATCCTGCGACCGACGAGTGCTTGCTGGCTTATGTGACAGGGGTTGGGGAGAAGCGGTGTTTGCCCGAGGACCAAAGTATTGTTGACGCCATAGTTTCAGAGAGATTTGGAGGGCTTGCGTATGTCAAGCCAACAGAGGCATACGTTCAGGGTTTCGAGGGTGGACGTTTTCCTTTTGCTTACACCGAACTATTATTAACCCTTATTGCTAGCATGATAACGCTGGCGATTACTGTGGTTTATCGGCGCCGTCTGGGAGACGCCGAGCGTCAATTACTAGCCTACAAGGGAGCGCTTGCCAGTAAGGGCGAGCTCACCACGGCTCTACACAGTATGGTCACCGACAACCTAGCGCGGGTTAGCTCGCTTGCGAGGCGAGTCAAAGACGCCGACGGCATCAATACCGACGAGCGCAGATATATCAATATCGCACTGTCTGAGATCGGTCAGCTTCGATTGAGCTTGGACTCACAGGTTATGGCTGATACGCAGGGAAGCACAGAGTTCAAGGCGCTTGCCGAGGTGGGGGTCATTAATACGAGACGGCTTTGTCGTATCGTCAGGCGCGAGCTGGAGCAACTCGCTAATGACGAGGGTATCGAATGTCGTTTGTTAGCGGACGATGAATTGCCTGAAACGCTGTCCGGTTCTCAATACTGGGTCGAGTCAGCCGTACTGGCCCTAATCAATGCGTCGCAAAGCTTTACTGACGAAGGGTTTATCGAGGTTTCCATATGGGTCGAAACCTCGATGACGGGTCTTTTGGAGCTTTACGTGCGTTGCCGTCACACCGGTATCAGCTGGACTTGTGAGTCTAACGCCCAGCATACCGCCGTTTCCATTTTGATCGATATCTTGTCCGGGCTGGGAGCACAATTAAAGAGTAAATCTCTTCAATCGGGTGCAGGCCAGGAGCATTTTCTCCATTTTCCTCAGAGTTAATTTCTCAAATTGCGATACGCTTCGCAATTTGCAAATTAAAGTGCAAAATCATAGAGACCCGGCTCGCGGTGCTTGCTAGATTTAAAGCTCGAAGACAAGAGGACCTTGTGATGCGAAAACCAAAGGATCTGCAGCCACTGGAGATGCTCAATGGTAAAAGGGTGTCATTCGGCAAAAAAGAAGCGTCGGTGTCGGGCGTTTCTGCCTCTTTAAGCGGTCCTCACCGACCTGGTTGGGGGCGGCGGAAAATGATGGAACTTTTTGGTCTGGAGGGCAGCATGACTTTACCTAGCATTAGAGCGAATACTGAGTATCGGGGTATGGCGTTTATGCCTGACTTGCATCAACTATCGGGTTTAAATATTGACGGAGATAGTGGCTGGCGCGATTTCTCTCGAGACTCCGCGGCTTTCGAGTATTGGTGCCGTCAACATGGGCTGCTGACTGAAATCAATGATTCGGATTACGCGAAGCCAAAACTCGCGGTTATTGGTTGATGACTATTATCGGTGCGGTAAAACGGTGCCCCTCTCCGTAGTGCGTTGTGATGGGGTCCACCGCACTTACGTTGGCGACAATTTTTTGCCGTAGTCGTTTGATGACGGCGTCGAGTGCACGATTGGCTGAAGAGTCAAAGCGACCATAGAGTGAACGCGTGAGCGACTCCCTATTAGTGGGCTCATCTGATGAGTCGGCAAGGGTTAGGCACACTTTGACTTCATTGCGTGTCAGTGCAATCGCCTGGCCGTTAGGTGCGACAAGCTCACGTTGCAACGCCTTGACTTGCCATGGAATACCTCTACTGTCTGTTTTTTTGGGGAAGCTAACGACTGATCCACTTTTTGTAACCGGCACTCCTCCCTGCTTTGGAGCAGCCAGCGACGATATAGCGGCAATAATTTCAGCGGTTCCCTCGGGATCTCTCAGGAGAAGCGTGACCCCCGCTTGATACAGGCTTAGTCGATTTTCTGCGCTGTCCAACCTCCCGAAGAGCACGACATTTTTCGCGTGATTCTCAGCGAGGTATTTGGCAAGGACGTGCCCCTTTTGGTCGGCGAGGTGCTGGTCGATCACGCACATAGAAAAGCGGTCGGGCGACGACCACGCTGAGTAGCAATCACGTGCAAGTGCCGCGCGGATCGTCTTGTACCCAAGAATATGCAACGAGTCGGTCAGCTGCTTTGATAAAAAGCTATCCGACACTACCAGCAATACGCAGGGTTTAATCGCTGTTTGACTCAAAATGCACTACCCATAATGCTCTCGAAAATAGAATCTAACATAGCGCTGTGACGATCGTGTTACCTACCAATAAATTCCGTCTCTTTTGTCCCATTGCGCCTGAGTCGCTATGACTGATATTTTGATTAGCGGGGCGCTTGCCCACCCTTATAATTTGGTTTATCGCCCCAATCTATCAAGTAAACTATAGAACAGCATACCTGCAACTAGGCTTGGACGTCGAAGCAGAGGGCCTCCTGGGAACGCAGGCGGTTTCACACTTGCCATGAGATCGAAATCTTCACAGTCGCCCAGTAGTGACAAGGCCATGAGCTTTCCCGCCATGGTGGCGGTGGGCACGCCGTGACCAGAAAAACCTTGCGCGTAATAGACAACACCATGTTTGACACCCATGTCCGGCATCCGGTTTCGCGTTATCGCCAGTGTCCCGCCCCATCCAAAATCGAGGCGTGTGTCTGAGAGCTCAGGGTAAACGCTGAGAAGATGGGGTCTTACGAAGTCGGTTATCGATTCAGGGAATTTGTCGCTGTAAGTTTCACCGCCACCAAAAATAAGTCTCCGATCTTCGCTGAGTTTCCAATAGTTAATGACAAACAGGCTGTCTGAAAGCGAGGCGTTTAGGGGGTTAATTCGCTGTGCAACGGCTTCGCTAAGTGGCTCGCTCGCAACGATAAAGTTATTGATAGGCATGATATGACTTGCGATGGGCGAGTATAACTTACCCAAATATCCGTTGCAGGCGAGCACTACTCGGTCGGCTCGAACTGAGCCGGTCATTGTCTCGATAACAGCGCTGTCACCTACAACCTTTAGCTTTGTTGCCTTGCTCTTTTCATAGATTACGGCACCCGCGGACATTGCAGCTCGCGCAAGGCCTAGGCAGTATTTAAGCGGATGTAGGTGTCTCGCACCCTCATCAACCATTGCGAAGTGAAACCCCTGCGCTGAGCCCAAAGATTCCAGATCATTCTTCTCCACAGCTCTCAAAAGCTGATAATCATAGACGGCCTCAAGGTGTTCAATCTCTTCGCGCAGTTCGCCAGCGTGTGCGGACTTTGCTGCGTAGTGAATATTGCATTTTCCGAGCTCACAATTGATGTCATTCTCTGTTACGAGTGATTCGACCAGATCGACCGCTTCCAAACCGAGTCGCCAGAGTTCTTTTGCTGTTGTCTTGCCGTACCACTTCTCAAGCGCAAATTGGTCGGCGCGCTGTCCAGTGCCGACGTGACCTCCATTGCGGCCTGAAGCGCCCCAACCTACACGCGCTGCCTCGAGTAGGACCACACGTTTGCCTGCCTTCGCGAGGTGAAGTGCCGTCGAGAGTCCCGTGTAGCCTGCCCCAATGATGCAGACATCTGCCTCGACGTTGTCACAAAGGCTGCTTTGGGTCTGCAATAACTGCGTTGAAGCAAGATACCAGCTGTTAGGATATTCAGAGGTAATTACTGTCATAAGTAAGAGTATGAGGCTTGCGAGCCTTGTGATGCCACACCATACTGCAAGTATCTTGGCAACATGAAGGTTTTATGAGCGCATCGAAAGAGCTACCTCAGAGAGACTCAACGATTGTGTACACGCCCGAGGTTCAGACGAGCGCCACCCAATTGCATCAGCACGATCACGAGATTCGACAGTGGCTTGAGGCAAATAACATCTCGGAGGTGGAATGCCTCGTTCCTGATATGACGGGCAACGCACGTGGTAAATTCATACCGGCACACCAGTTTCTCTCGCAATCAGATTTGAAACTACCTGAATCGATCATGGTGCAAACCGTGACTGGCGAGTACACCGACGATCACTGGGATTTTGTCGAGCCCACTGACACGGACATGCTGCTGATTGCCAATCCGAAAACGCTAAGAAAGGTTCCTTGGGCGAGAGAGCCTACCGCACAAGTTATTGCTGACTGCTACAAGGTATCCGGTGAACCCCACCCCTTAGCGTCTCGCAATGTTTTAAAACATGTTCTCTCGCTTTACGAGCAGGCGGGGCTTCGTGCTCAGGTCGCACCGGAGGTTGAATTCTTTCTCGTACACCGGAATACCGACCCCGATTACGAGCTGATGCCACCCAAAGGTCGGTCTGGGCGACGGGAAGTGGCTCGAATGTCGTTCAGTATCGATGCGGTTGCTGAGTTCGAAGACTTTGTGGAAGACATGTACGATTTCGCAGACGAACAAGCCCTCAGCGTCGACACACTCATTCACGAAAATGGGGCCGCGCAATTGGAGATCAACTTCAATTACGGCGATCCATTGGAAATGGCAGATCAGGTTTTTGTCTTCAAACGCACGGTCCGTGAAACCGCACAGCGTCACAATATGTATGCCACGTTTATGGCTAAGCCTATGCAGAAAGAACCAGGCTCAGCGCTTCACATTCATCAAAGTGTTCTCGCGCTTGAGTCGGGAAAAAACATATTTAATGGCGCGGACAATGAGCCGACAGCCGAGCTCATGCACTACATCGCGGGTCTTCAGCGATATACACCTGATCTCATCAGTTTTTATGCGCCCAATGTCAATTCTTATCGGCGACTTGCACCGGATATCTCGGCACCGATAAATCTGAGCTGGGGATACGATAACCGTACCACTGCCTTCAGGGTTCCCGACAGTTCACCCGATAATCGACGCGTTGAGAATCGTTTCCCGGGCGCCGACGCCAACCCATATCTTGCCATCGCAGCTACGCTGGCGAGTGGTTTGCTTGGACTAGAGCATAAACTGCAACCCACTGCTCCTCACCAGGGGACAGCCAACGAGGAGAGTGTCGAAGTCGCGAGATCACTTGAAGAGGCCGTACGTCGACTTAACGGGAATGAGGAGCTCGCAAGGGTAATGGGCGGTTTATTCCTTCGCGCTTATGCCGCGGTTAAACTTGATGAGTTTGAAGAATTCAATCGGGTGATCAGCTCTTGGGAACGCGAGCATTTGCTGCTGCAGGTTTGAGTTTAGGTAATTCCGATAAAATATGACTTCTATCACCAAGGCTGGCGGATCTACCGCATATCTAGTACTTAAATATGCGGTCTATTTGGCGCTGCTGGCAAACGTCTTTCTGTTTTTGATCGAGGAGATCGACTCAGCTGGGGCGCTTAATACATCGGTAACAGGATTTGCCAGTTTCTTTCAGATTTTCTCAACCACAATCGACACTGCTGCTTGGCTTGCCTTGCTCGTCTTTTTTGAGTTGGAGACTTATGTCCTGTCTGATAACACCTTGCGAGGTGGCGCAGGGCGACTGATTCACTTCGTTAGACTCTTATGTCTTGCAACTATTTCGATAGCTTGCTGGGGTTATTTTGCCGAGTTTGTTGGGTTGCTGGGTACTTATGCGATTACCCCCGCCAATTGCGCCACGATTGACAGCTCTTGGTCAGTACTCGTCAACTTAGATAGGTTCGAGCCGCTGGCCACACATCCTTGCGACGCTGGCGAATGGATTGCCCTGTCTGACTACGAGCGTGTCATTGCCACGCCTGAGTCGTATCAACGGGCGATTTTTTTGGCCGCTGTGGATTTTGTTAACGCAGCTGCATGGATCTTGGTCGTTATTGTATTAGAGGTTGAAGTGCGTGCAGTGCTCGCGATTACTGGCCGCCGGCGTTTGGGGGCCGCTTTTATCAACCCAGCGAAGGGACTGCTTTACACGGTTCTATTTGGTGCAGCCGTGTATTGGGGTTTTGAGGACGATTTTCTCGACTTCTGGGATGCTGTTTTATGGCTGTTTGCGTTCTTTGTAATCGAGAGGAATGTCGTCACTTGGCGCAAAGAAACGCAAGAGGGTAAAGCAACCTTCAGCGGCTAGAAGCTAAATTCATCATCGCCAAGCTCTTCTCTTAGCCGCCTAGCCTCCAGCATGTCTTCAGCACGCCGACGTCGTGCTAACAGTTCTTTTGGTGTTGTCGGTACATTTTCCGCAACCGGAAGGGAGTCAAATTCAAGATTTTCGGTGTCGTCGAGTAATGTCTCGTCGATATCATCTGAATCAATGGGGTCGCGATTTTCAGCGGAATTAAGCTGCATATTCACCTCCAGGAGAGCCAAAAGGTACAACTATGGATACGTCCGTTTGTTACCGCGACTTTCCACCTACTTTTATCGATAAGCAAGTATTTTTGAATCCCCATTTAGCGGCTTGCTTAGATGTGCTTGCTACACCAAAGCTAAGTGATTGAAAAAGCTCTCCCGCCACCACATCCCTGCAGTGATCCAACGTCCTTGTTGAGAGGCGGGAGTGAAATACAAGGAGCAATCATTGTGCCAAACACACTTAATCTGCGGGGGCAGACGAAAACACAAGGCCTCCTGTCTGATCGTCGGCCAGCTTGCTGCTTTCTACTCAAGGGTGGACGTGTCCAGAGGCCCTTAGCGTGTGTCCAATGAGCATTTGATGTGTCCGGCAATCACCTCGGGGTCATCGGTGTCCACGTCGACCGTGATATTTGCGTATCGTGCGTAAAGTGGAACGCGCTCGTTATAAACGTCCATAAGCGTATGGTTACCGGGAGAGGCGATACCACGGTCGGGCGCCAATGAAATTCTGTATTCTACGGTTTGAAATTGCGCTCTGAGATACACGACCGTAGAGGCGCCAGCGAGTCGTTGCATGATGGCCTCGCTGTAAACTACCGATCCTCCAGTTGAGATAATCGCGGGATAAATAGCCATATCAAGCAGTACTTGCTCTTCGATCTTTCGGAGGGCTTCATGGCCTTTTGCGGCAATTATCTCCGCCAGCGTCGCTTGCTCTTGTTCTTGTATCAAGAGGTCGGTGTCGACAAATGCAAGGCCCAGTCGTTTTGCGAGCAGAACGCCGACTGTGCTTTTCCCACTCCCGGGCATACCTATCAAACTGATTACACGCGTCGAGTGACTCGTCATAGCAATGTCCTTCATACTCTGATTCTTTTTTACATCATTGCGACAACACAGATTGCTTAATCTTGCGGTGTCAAAACTTTACGCGCTGGGAGGCGTTGATGTTGCTCAAAACACCCCTAACAAATTTACACACCGGTCTTGGCGCGAAAATGGTTCCCTTTGCGGGTTATACGATGCCAATTAGTTACCCAAATGGCATTATCGCAGAACACAATCATACGCGCTCAAAAGCAGGACTCTTTGATGTCTCGCATATGGGGCAGGTAAGGGTGACCGGTACTGACGTCGCTCGATCGCTCGAGCGGGTGATGCCTGCTGATCTCACAAATCTCCCTCCTTTGAGCAGCACATACGCATTGCTAACCAATGAGGCAGGTGGTGTCCGCGATGACCTCATTGCGACTAACTTGGGTCAAGATTGCTTCTTTCTCGTATTGAACGCAGCGAATAAGCACAGTGACTTAGCGTATCTTCGTCAGTCACTTCCCGCGCTGAGTTTCGAGTTGATGGACGACAAAGCCCTAATGGCGCTTCAAGGGCCTGACGCCAGAAAAGTCCTGTCACGGTTTACTGATGACGTCGATTCGCTTGGATTTATGAGCGCTCGAAGCTGCAATCTGAGAAGTATTGAGTGCTTTGTTACATGCTCGGGCTACACCGGCGAAGATGGTTTCGAGATTTCAGTGGACGGCGCGAGTGCCGAGGTTCTGGCAGAGCTTTTGTTGCTGGAAGCTGAAGTTGCACCGATTGGGCTCGGTGCGCGCGACTCTCTTAGGCTTGAAGTGGGCCTGTGTCTGCACGGACACGAATTGTCTGAGGAGATTACCCCGATCGAAGCTGGGCTCAAATGGGCGATAGCGCCCTCTAGGCGTGAGGGTGGTGACAATGCGGGCGGTTACCCTGGTGCAGATGTACTCGATGCGCAGATGCGCGATGGTGTTCAGCACGTCCGAATTGGCTTGAAGGTGCTCGGTCGCCGACCTGTCCGTGCAGGACAGGCACTGCTCAATCAAGAGGGTGATGAGGTGGGTCGTATCTGCTCTGATGCGTTTGGTGCAAGCGTGGGTGGACCAATAGCCATGGCCTACGTTCATCCAAGCGCGTCCCATAAGGGCTTGGTGCTGAAAGCCGATCTTCGAGGGAAGCTTGTCGAGTTAGAGGTCGTCGCACTCCCCATGCTGCCGCAACGTTACTTTCGAGCGGGGTGATCGATTAGTAACCTGCCGAGCTTTGGTGCACTGTGCGAAAAGGAGCTGATACCGTCGCCCCACTAAGGCCTATTCATGTCGTGTCTGGTCAGTGAGCCCACTGCCGATCAGCGCGAAACTGGCTGGACAAATATTCCATTTGATCTGCCAGAACTCGCTCCTTTGCCAGGAAGTGCCATTCGTATTCGTTGGGTCTAAACGGCACAGCTAAAAGTGGCATGCCAGCTTCTTCCGGAGTTCTACAGTCCTTTTGCCAATTGCAGCGCTTGCATGCGGCTACGAGATTCTCCCAGTCGTTGCTGCCGCCTCTGGACGTAGGAATAACGTGATCCCGCGTTAGTTCTTGTTTAGAAAATTGGTTGCCACAGTAGAGGCAGCGATGGTCGTCACGACGAAACAGCGTCCGATTGCTAAGTGGCGGCGTGAAGTCGTCAAAAACCCGCCCGTCGAGGGCAATGATTGGCTGCAGCGTAAGCGATGAGCGCAATCCGGTCAGTCGTTGGGTGCCACCGTAAACCGTTGGTAAAGCATCGCCGATGCCATAAATGACGTCGTCTCTTGCGTAAGCCGAGATGGCTTCCTGCAGGCTCAACCAGCCCCGCGGCCGCCCCGCTACATCCAGTTTAAGGATTCCTTGCATGGCCACTCACCTTTGGTTTCTCTAACGCTAACGCGTTGTTGCTCGGAATACAATTTCAGTTTTGTGACTGGCGTAGCCTGCGTGCTGTTGTGTTTTTGACCTATTTTGGGGGACTTATAGCGACTTGGGGTTGAACGACTGTGATTTTCGTGGCGTACTCAGTGCAGCGCTATAAATTTAAAACCAGCGTCAAAAACAAACGTCCAATGACTAAAAAAGTATTAAAGGAGCGGTAATGAATCGGTCGAACAAAGACACGTTTTGCATAAAAGCCTTGCCTCTTGCTGTGAGCTTACTCGCGGCAAATGCCATGATGGCCAACACAGCACTGGCCCAAGATGGTGATATCGAAGAAGTTGTCATCACGGGTTCTTATATCAAAGGAACGGGAACTGACGAAGCGTCACCAGTCGAGGTCTTAAACAGCGATTACATCCAGAAGCAGGGCGCGCTTACGATTGGTGAGTTGACGCAAAAGCTTTCGGTAAGCACGGGTACCGAGAACAATCCCGACAGCTTCACTTCAGGTGAAACTCAAGGGACTTCAAACGTAAACCTTCGCGGTCTTGGACTCACTTCGACGCTCGTGTTGGTTAACGGTAAGCGTCAATCAATCGCTGCCGCCGTTGCTAACGATGGTTCAGTTTTCGTCGATACAGCAACTATTCCCATGGCGGCGCTTGAGCGTGTCGAAATCCTGAAAGAGGGTGCGACAGCGACCTACGGTTCGGACGCGGTTGCAGGTGTTGTGAACTTTATTCTCCGTGATGACTTCGAGGGCGTTGAAGTGTCCCTGGGTCACCAGACGACAGCAACTAGCAGTCAAGACACAAGCGACGTCAGTATCCTTGCGGGCACCAATTTCGGTGACAACACTAATTTGCTAGTGGCTGCGAGCTTCTTGCAGCAAGACCCTCTGAGTTCTGCTGAGCGAGCGTACACAACGATCAATGCTGTTAGTAGTCTGGGTAGAAGCTTCCTAAATTTGGGTGGCTTAGCGCCGGGCTTACCGCCTGTCATTGATGGCGGTACTGGCGCTTATGCTGGCACTTATGGCCCGGGCGAAACGATTCCTGACGCTAACTGTGAGGCCAACGGTGGTGTTCTGTCCGGTGGGTTTGTGCCCTCATTGGGCGGCCAGAAGTGTGGTTTCCTTTACGGTCCTCGGTTCAATCTTGTGAACGAGGAAGAGCGCACTAACCTTTATGCCGCGCTGACGCACGATATGGACAACGGCATTTCGATTCGTGGTGAAATCGGTTTTGCTAAAAACGAAGTACTTGATAACCCGCAGTCGCCCTCTTATCCCGCGTTGAACTTCCCGACGATTTTACCCGGGCAAGCGGGCAGCCCATTCGACGGTTTTGTTCGCTGGTATGGTCGACCACTCGGTGCTGAAGCACCTTCGCCTCTAGCGCCTCGTAACTCCGAGACACTTCGAGCGTCGCTAGATTTATCAGGTTCGCTTGACGATGGTGCGTGGGACTGGAGAGCGTCGCTTACGTATTCAGAGAACGATCGAGAGGCGTATCAGCCAGATACGATTGCTTCGCGTCTGACAGCAGCGCTGGCCGGTCAAGGTGGTGAGAGCGGAACCGAGACGTTCAATATTTTCGATCCAAGTCAAAACTCCGCAGAGCTGATCGACTATATAAGCGCGACTACGTACACCAACCGAAAGACCGATCTGTTGGTGGCGGATCTCGTTGTCTCCGGGCCTTGGTTCGAGCTCGATAATTTCGGAACGGTCAACCTTGCTTACGGAGCGCAGTTCCGAAATGAGGGTTACTCGGTTAACCGTAATGACATCTACACACAGAAACCTGACCCGATCACAGGCGAGCTTCAGGATGTCGACCTGATCTTTTTGGGCGGCGGTGCGCCCGTGGACGTAACTCGCGACTCATTCGCAGCCTTCGCGGAAGTTTCGATGCCACTGAATGATTCAGTTGAGCTTAACGTTGCGGCTCGGTACGAGTCGCTTGAGTCTGACAGCAGTCTGGATCCGAAGATCTCGCTTCGTTGGCAGGCCACCGATAAGCTCGTTGTGCGCGGGTCCATGTCAACTGCCTTCCGTGAGCCCTCTCTGGTGCAGCAATATAACGTCGGCACGTCGCTTCAGGGTTTAGTAGACCCACTGAGTGGTTCATCCAGTGCGTTGTTTGTTCGAGTGCGTTCTGAAGGGAGTATAGATTTAAAGCCTGAAACGTCGACGAACACAAACCTCGGTCTGGTCTACAGCCCCACTGACAACCTCAACCTTCGGCTCGATTGGTGGCAGTTTGAGTATGAGGACGTGATTACCATTGAAAACGCGCAAGGTAAGCTGAATGCTGATCCAAATGGCCCGTCGGTTAGCCGCGTGAATGGCGTGTTGAATGGTATGCAGGTCTCTTACATTAACGCTGCGACCGTAGATACCGACGGTATAGACGTCTCTGCTGACTGGAATATTCCAGCGGGCGACGCGGGTGATTTCGGGGTTCAGTTGGCGTACAGCCGGTTCAATAGTTACGAAATCCCCGATGGTAACGGCGGCAAGAGAGATGTTGTGGGCTCGTTCAACCATGACAACTTTGTACGATCGCTACCAGAAGCAAAGTGGAATCTGACAGCTGATTGGGAGCGTGGCAACCACAGTGCCGCAGTTGTTCTCTATCACGTTGATTCCTACACTACGGGTCGCGCAGTTCCTGCATCAGCTGTAGGTTTCGACAGCAATATCGATTCCTGGCAGACAGTTGACGCGAGTTATAACTTCAACTTCAACATCGGTGATTCGCAAGCTGTTCTTACTATCGGCGGTAAGAACCTCACCGACGAGGAAGCACCTCGTGTCTACGACGCAGCTAACTTTAGCTACGATCCCAAGCAGCACGATCCCCGTGGTCGTCTCTACTACGCTCGTGTGAAGTTTGCGCTGTAAGCAAAACGCGTATGATAAAAGCCGCCTCCGGGCGGCTTTTTTTTGTCTTTAAGGAAGGACGATGCCAGCAAATTTTGGTTCAGATAACGGCGCAGGTGCACACCCCAAGATAATCGAGGCCTTGATGGCGGCTTCTAGTGGCTCGGTGCCTGCTTATGGTAACGACGCGTTGACATTGCGAGTCGAACGTCAGTTAGCCGAGCTTTTTGAGCGGGAAATCGCGGTGCTCCTCATGGCAACTGGCACCGCCGCGAACTGCGTGGGTTTGGCAACACTGTGTTCACCCTTTGGGGGAATCTACGCTCACTCAGAGGCGCATATCGTAAACGATGAATCGACAGCGCCTGAGTTTTTCACCAGTGGCGCTCGGCAGTTTTCAGTCGGCGGTGTTTCCGCCAAGCCGGATCTTGATGAGCTAAAGAGAGTTATCGAAGTCTCTGGAGCGAGAGGTGTTCACTCCGTGCAACCCTCGGTTATCGCGCTTTCCAACTTGACCGAGCTGGGGGGCCGATTCTCCAGCGATGAGATTCTTGCGTATGGCGAATTGGCAAAATCAAAAGACATGAAGCTCTTCATGGACGGTGCTCGATTCGCAAATGCACTTGTTGGGGGGGCAGAAACTCCGGCAGACCTAACCTGGCGCGCAGGTGTTGATGCACTGAGTTTTGGCGCAACTAAGAACGGTGCGATAGCGGCCGAAGCCCTGATCTTTTTTAATCCTGAGGACGCCGAGCTTGCGCCGTATCATAGAAAGCGTGGTGGCCACTTGTGGTCGAAGCATCGGTTCCTGGCTGCGCAGTTCGACGCTTATCTGACAGACGATCTTTGGCTCAATCTTGCAACTCACGCCAACGAAAAAATGCGTTATCTCATGAACGAGCTGCAGGCGTTGTCGAGCGTGAGTGTTGTGTCAGGCGGCGATGGCAACGAGCTGTTTGTCTCGATGGATGATTCGCTGGCTGAGGCGTTAAACGCCACGGGGCACACGTTTTATCCCTGGCCATCACTGCCGAACGCCTATCGTTTGGTGACGTCATTCACCACGGAAACACATGAAATTGATGAGTTTATTCGCAATATTCGGAGCTTATCAGAGTCGTAAATTTATTATTTAGGAGCCAAGCCAAGCCAAGCCAAGCCAAGCCAAGCCAAGCCAAGCCAAGCCAAGCCAAGCCAAGCCAATCTCTGGTGACTTGTAGCGAGAACGCAATGGGCGCTAGTGAGCGAGCCAGGACGCAGACGTCAGCTCGTTATCCTCAAAAAGGATACGGCCGTGAAAATGCGAGCCGGCGCTCACTGGACCAACCCCCGAGGGTGTGCCAGTCATAATGATGTCGCCATCTTCCAATGTTAAGAATTTCGAAAGCTCTTCAAGAATGACATCCGGCGGATACAGCATCTGAGGTGGTCCACCGCGCTGGCGAAGTTCACTGTCGATATAAAGCTCTAATAAGAGCTCATTTAGATTTTCAGGCGTCGCAACGAAGTCACTAAATAGTGCTGCACCGTCGAAAGCTTTGGCGCGCTCCCAAGGGAGCCCAGCGTCTTTTAGCTTCCCCTGTAACCTCCGCAGCGTGAGATCGAGGCCAAAGCCAACACCCGCAATGTTGCCATCCTGTATTAGGAGGCAAATTTCGCCTTCAAAATGTACAGGCTCATCGCGTATCGCAATGAGCTCTCCCGTGATCGATGTGGCCGGCTTCATAAATACTGTCATTTGGTCTGACGGTACGCTCTTCATCTCCTCGATATGTGCGGCGTAGTTCTTACCCACACAAATGATTTTTCCGGGTCGTATCTCGCGCCCGCCGAATATGATTGAGGTCACTTAAGGCCGCTCCAAAGCGTTTTATGTAGGCGCAATTGTTCCATGCGTCGGTATCACTGTCATCGACAAACTGATTATTCAGGTGCTCGTGGATTCAACGGTGGGGGTAAGAAGTGTGCTCAGAACTGGATAGTTGCGAGCCTTAAAAATTTTCGGCATTTAAACCTATTTATGGCGGTTCCCAATCTCGCCAACGGGATCGCTACGAAGTACTCTTGTACCACTCTAACAATAAACGGTGGTATTCAAATGCGGTTGCTCTTTTTAGTACTGAGTCTTGTCTTCGCGGGTAATGCGTTGGCGCAAGAGAAGCCCAACATGCTCATCATCTGGGGTGATGATATCGGCTTCTGGAACCTGTCGACCAACAATATGGGGATGATGGGGTATGAGACACCTAACATCGATCGGATTGCTAACGAGGGTGCTAAGTTCACCGATTACTATGGTCAGCAGAGCTGCACCGCAGGTCGGTCGGCCTTTATCCTCGGGCAGTCACCCATTAGAACCGGTTTAACAAAAGTAGGTTCACCGGGTGCGGATTTAGGTATCAGGCCTGAAGACGTTACCCTCGCCTCGCTGCTCAAAGATGAGGGTTACGTCACCGCACATTTCGGCAAAAACCATTTGGGTGACAAAGACGAGTTTCTCCCTACAAACCATGGTTTTGATGAATTCTTTGGCAATCTTTATCACTTAAATGCAGAGGAAGAGCCTGAGGACCCGGACTACCCCTCCGACAATGAAATGTTGGTTAAGTTGTTTTCACCGCGTGGCGTAATCCATAGCTTTGCAGATGGCGATATCGTCGATACGGGTGCGCTGACCCGTGAGCGCATGAAGACAGTCGATCGCGAGTTTAAACTTGCTGCCCTCGACTTTATGACGCGTGCTGTTGACCAAGGCAAGCCATTCTTTGTTTGGTACAACACCACACGAATGCACTTTTTCACCCACACTGCTGACGACGAGCGAGGACTCTCTGGTCAGGGATTCTATAACGACGCCATGGTTGGTCACGACATGATGGTCGGTGAGCTACTCGACCATCTCGATAAATTGGGGGTCGCCGATAACACGATTGTTATGTACTCGACCGACAACGGGCCGCACTACAATACCTGGCCCGATGCGGCAATTACGCCTTTTAGAAGTGAAAAGAATACGAACTGGGAAGGTGGGTTCCGTGTGCCGGCGATGGTGCGCTGGCCAGGGAAGATCAAGGAAGGCCAGGTCATCAACGAGATCATGTCGCATGAGGATTGGGTCCCGACATTGATGGCAGCTGCGGGTCGACCTAATGTGATCGACCAGTTAAAGGCGGGAGTAACCGTAGATGGGAAGCCGTATAAAAATCACCTCGATGGCTACGATTTCCTTCCGTTATTAACTGGAGAGACCGACTTGGGCCCACGAAAATCCTTTTTCTATTGGAGCGACGATGGGGTGTTGACCGCCATACGCACGGGGGACTGGAAAGTGGTTTTTGCTGAACAAAGGGCAAAAGGCTTTGCTGTTTGGCGAGAGCAGTTTGACGAGGTGCGAATTCCCAAATTATTTAACCTACGCCGTGATCCCTTCGAGCGAGCTGATGAGAATGCGGATAATTATGAAGATTGGTGGGTCCGTAAAGTTCCGCCGCGCATTGCTGTAGCGCGTATGGAGCTTCAAAAGTTTTTAATGTCTTTGGCGCAATTCCCGCCTCGGCAGCGCCCAGCCACCTTTGGTGTCGATCAAATGATGGAGCCGCTATACAACCAACAAAAAGCGCAGGGGCAGTAGTTTAGGACTGCCTAGCGCTGCGCTGAAACAAACTGCGCGATTACAAGCATTGCGCAAGTAACGACGCAGTCAAAAAAAGCCCCAATCAAAATGATCGGGGCTTTTTTAATGGGTAATGTTTTATCGCGACGCCTCAGGGGCTGATGGTCTCAGCAGCATGACCATAGACAACGCCGCCATCTACAGCGATGGTCTCTCCGACCACGTAGTCGCCGCTGCGTGCCGCGAGATAAATAGCGACCGCTGCCATATCCTCATCGCGACCAATACGCCCTGCAGGGACCCCGCTACCTACCGCATCACCGAAGTCGCGTGCCGCTTTGTTCATTTCTGACGCAAATGCACCGGGCGCAATCGCCGTCACGTTAATACTGTCTTTGATTAAACGTGTTGCCATGCGGCGAGTGAGCTGAATAACTGCAGCCTTCGAGGCTTGATAGCTGTAGGTCTCCCAAGGGTTGATGCGGATACCATCGATGGAAGCAATGTTGATTACCTTACCCGGTTGCTCGTGGGACGCGGCTGCCTTGAGTGGGCCATGCAAGGCTTGTGTCAAAAAGAAAAGCGACTTGACGTTAAGATCCATCACTTTGTCCCAGCCCGCTTCGGGGAATGTTGAAAAGTCTTCACCCCACGCGGCGCCGGCATTATTTACCAGGATATCGAGCGATTTCTCGTGCTGAAAGTAGGCGTCGGCGAGCATTTGGCAACCGGCAACGGTACCCACATCCTGCGGAAGTGAAATGCAGTTAGGACCAAGCTCTTCAGCGACGGCATCACAAACATCTGCTTTGCGCGATGAGATATAAACCTTTGCACCTTGAGCGATGAAGCCCGCGGCGATCATTTTGCCGATGCCACGAGACCCGCCTGTGACTAATGCTGTTCGGCCTTCCAGAGAGAAGAGCGTTGATGTATCCATTGAGTAAGTTCCCCAAATTGCTTTATTGATATTGGAGTTATCTAACCACGGATTATTTCTTTAGACACCCACTCGCTGGTTAATAACCAGTATTTTTCTCGTCTGGAAGTGTATTCGAAGCATGATGACCACCGATAAAGCGCTGGTGACTGACAGCGTTAACAGGACTGCGGTATCCCCAAAAAGTGGCCAAATCCAACCCAACACCCAGGGGCCAACTGTTGCGCCTGTGATTGCACTGAGCAGGAGCTTGGCTCCTAGTGCAATACCGCCATGTCCATTCATCAGCATCCACGCATAAGCGTTGGGGAAAATCAGTCCCATGAATGCACCGATGAACGCGGTATCTGAAAGCGGGATAAAGCTTGTGCTAACCAAAATGAGCGAGGCGAAGACGCCGCTCAACCCGATGAGTGCAAACCCCAGTGTTGAAATCCACGTGGCAAGCGCCGCAGCACCGAGGCGGACGATCACAAACCATCCAAAGAATACGGTCATGTATCGTGCGGCCACGAATTCATCTTGAGGAGAGTCAGCCAGGAGAGAGGGCATCCAGTATGTGAGTCCCGCCTCTAAAAAGAGAATTAGAAAGGCTGTAAAGAGCAGGGGTACGACCGGCCCTGCGTTGTTCTTATCGCCCGAACTAGTGGGTAGATTGCTAGGAACGCGATCGTCAATACCCCAGGCGCCCAACATCACGGCAAGCGACAGTGCGGCAACAGTCAAAAAGACCTGGGTGGCCGAGTACGTACCGGTACTCACTAGCCAGGGTGCTGCTACGGCTCCGAGGCCATAGGTGGCGTTGAGCACATTCAATAGCCCTGCATTCTTTTGAGAGAAATGCGTCACGAAGAGCGTGTTGAAGGACATCGAGAGTCCACCGAATCCGATTCCTAGCAAGGGTGCGGCAAATAATTTTGACGTCCATGACTCGCCAAAGACGACCAGGAAGCCGCCTGCGCTTAGAGCGAGGCTTGCCATGGCGATACGTTTGTTATTTCGTTTTTCTAACCAGCCAATGAGCGCCGATCCAGTGACGATCGCTGAGCCAACGCCATGAAGCGCAAAGAATAAACCCAGCTCCTCGGGCGAGCGGCGTAACTGGGTTCCGAGTTCTGCGACGAACAGCCCTAGAATCCCTTGCTCGAGACCAATGAGTACGAATGCAAGAAAGCCAAATATTAGGATGCGTCGTGTGGGAATGATCAGCATTGGGTCGGAGTATCGTATGTTTGTAACACGCGCGGGTTACATTGGGAGAATTGGGTCGTGAAGGGTACAGCTAGGTGAATGGACGCTCAAAGATTTTATTCGTTTGCACACACAACCGCTGCCGCAGCGTGTTGGGCGAGGTGATTGCTAATGCGAAGTACGGGGAGGTATTTGAGGCCTACAGCGCGGGTAGTGCCCCAGCCGGTGAGGTACATGCCCTAACGCTAAAATATTTGAAAGCGCGTGAATTGCCGACCGAGGGACTCCAAAGTCAATCTTGGGATGAGTTCGAGGACGAAGGCTGGGATTTTGTCATTACGGTGTGTGACAGCGCTGCAAACGAGATCTGTCCACTTTGGATGGGCGAAACACCTCGACTGCACTGGGGTATGCCCGATCCTTCGAGAGTCGACGGCTCCGAGCAAGACGTTGAGCGGGCGTTTAACGAGGTTATGGACGCACTGGACGCGAAACTGTCCGAGTTGTGCGTCTCGATTCGTTAACGGTGTTTCAGCCTGCAATTGGCGCTCGCGGAGCGCGGTTTTTGCTCGGACCAACTACTTAAATACGTCCGGGTTCGCAATGCTTGACGTAACGCCCCCGACTATGGGGCTAGTCTCGGCGCTCTCAAAACAGCGGTCGATCATCGCATAGCGCTCGCCAACACCACCTCTAAACGAGGGGTGCGTGAAGATATACGTCTCGCCGGCCTTGAGAGACTCAATGACTCGCGCTGCGAGCACATCGGGGTCGATGCCATTTTTGACTTCGTTAGAGATACCTGTAGACATGGCGTCAGTATCAAGGTCCTCATCTGATCTCACGAGGTCTCTGTGACTCGCATCGTAGTCGTCAGGCCGGACACGATCTGACAGGTAGATACGCGTTTTTACAAAGCCAGGGCACAGCGCTGCCACGTGAATTCCAAACGGTGCAAGCTCAATTGCCCAGCCCTCGGAAAGGCCTGCGACAGCGAGTTTTGTGGCGTTGTAGGCGCCTCCGTATGGAATACCACTCATTCCTGCCATGGACGCAACGTTTAAAATCCAACCACCGCCAGCCGCTTTGATATGCGGCACCATGGTTTTGACGCCAAAGACTACGCCCATCAAATTAACGTCTATGGTCCAGCGCCAGTCCTCGGCTGATTGTTCCTCAATGGGTCCGCTTGAACCACCGCCGCCAACACCTGCGTTGTTCATAACGGCGTGAATGGCACCGAATTTCTCCAGCGCTGCAGCGGCGACGCGCTCCCATTCGCTCTCTTTCCGCGCGTCCGCCTCCATAGCAAGAACCGCGATACCTTGCTCGGAGAGTGTCGCCTCAGCCTTGCTCAACATGTCAGTAGAGACGTCTGTGATGACGACGTTCATACCCTCGCGTCCAACAGCCTGCGCTACCGCAAAACCGATGCCTTCTGCACCGCCAGATACGACGACTGTTTTTCCTGAAAATAATTCCATCTCACGCTCCCGCTAGGGTTTGCTTGTTTTTTTGACCGCGTCAGCTTACCGCAATGCTGACGGTTTCACTTACTCGAGATTGAATAAATCCGTGTTGCCACCGAGTGCAGTGATGTTGTCAGTGATGGTGTGCTCCCGAACCAGTCGCTTTAAATAGTCGGGGCCGCCCGCTTTTGGGCCAGTGCCTGACAAACCATGGCCGCCGAATGGATTGCTGCCAACCACTGCGCCTACTGTGTCGCGATTAATATATAGATTCCCAATCAGCGCTTCGTTCTCCAGTCGTTGATGGAGCCCGCGGAGACGACTGTGTACCCCCATTGTCAGTGCAAAGTCAGAGGCTCGAATATCGTCGATGATGGTTGGAAGCGTCTCTGCGTTGTAGCGAATCACGTGCAAGACCGGGCCAAAAACCTCCTGGGTAAGCTCTTTGAGTGAGTTGATTTCCCAAGCTTGTGGAGCAACGAAAAAACCGGTGCTCTGACCTGTGGGCAAGGCCGCGATTGCAAGACGCTTGGACCGCGTCTCTAAATGGGCAATATGCTGGTCAATAATACGCTGCGCATTGCTATCGATGACCGGGCCAATATCGCTAGAGAGGTCGCTTGGATCGCCCAAAACCAGCTCTGCCATTGCGCCTTGGAGCAGCTCAATCATTTTGTCCGCAACATCGCTTTGCAAGTAAAGCACACGCAGTGCCGAGCATCGTTGTCCGGCAGATCGAAAGGCCGAGGTGATGACATCGTCAACGACTTGCTCGGGAAGCGCGGTTGAATCGACGATCATGCAGTTGATACCACCGGTCTCGGCGACCAATGGAGTAATCGCACCAGGTCTTGCTGCCAGCGCACGATTAATCGTGGTCGCAGTCGCATGGCTACCCGTAAAGGAGACACCCTTTATGCGCGCGTCGGGCAATAGGTGCCTACCGCTCGTTGGGCCGTCCCCGTTAAGGACGTGCAAAACATCAGTTGGAAAGCCTGCTTCCCTAAAGAGGTGCTCTGCAAATAACGCGACTAATGGTGTTTGCTCGGCAGGTTTAGCAATGACGGTGTTGCCCACTGCCAGATTAGCTGCGATCTGTCCGATAAAAATGGCCAGCGGAAAATTCCAGGGACTGATGCAGAGCCAAGGCCCACTCGCTTGATAACACAAGCGATTGGCCTCGCCGGTAACGCCAGGAAGTTCAATTTCCGTATCCATGAGCGCTTCTGCATGGGCTGCGTAATACCGACAGAAATCGACAGCCTCTCGCACCTCATCAACCCCATCGGTTAATGTCCGCCCTGCCTCAACGGCAATCAGTGCGGCAAGATCAAGTGTGCGATTCTCTAGTAACGTAGCTAAATTCAGCAGTAATCCGCCACGGTGCCTTGCCGGTAAGCGAGACCATTCAGAGAATGCCTTGGAGGCCCCATCCAAGGCTTGATTAAAATCCTCAGGACCCGCCGATTGAAACCGCCCAATCGCCTTGCCGCTCGCAGGAGAGAACGACACACTCTCTAATGGATCAGAGTTGCTCTTTGCCAAGCTGAGCACACATTTCCTTGCCCGCTCGGCGACAGCATCTTTTCTCATCTCTTCGATCAGATTGCGATCATCCAAATCGAAGCCTTTTGACGCTGTCCAAGGAATAGCGGCGCTCGAGAAGATAGCTCTCGGATTTGGAATAGCGGAAGTAACCGAAGAAGCCACCGTGGCCGACAAAGACGTTAAAGATGATGAGTGTGATATCTGCGCCTCGCTAGAGCTCGTTAACCTGTCAACCGGATCAGCTATTAGGTCATCGACAGGCAATTGCTTGTCTAGAAATCGATTCACAAACGAGCTGTTGGCGCCATTTTCTAAAAGTCTTCTTACAAGGTAGGGCAGTAAATCTGCGTGTTGCCCGACGGGTGCATAGGTTCGAACTGGGATGCTGGGATAATTTTCTTGGACCAAGGTGTATAGCAGGTCACCCATGCCATGGAGCTTCTGCAGTTCGAACGACGCTTCGCTGTTTTCGGTCGCTTCAATGACATGGGCCACAGAGCGCGCATTGTGCGTCGCGAACTGACAATAGATTCGATTGCTAGTCAGCAAAATATGCATGCAGGCCTCATAAGAGAGGTCGGTATGCGATTTATCCGTAAACACGGGGTAATCTTCCAAGCCGAGTTGCTGTGCGATCTTAATCTCAGTATCCCAGTAAGCGCCCTTAACGAGCCGCACCATGAAGCCTGAAGGACGTTTATTCGCCAGCTCTACAAGCCATCGTGCCACCGCCGCAGAGCGCTTTTGGTAGGCTTGAAGTACAAAACCTAGGCCGTTCCAATCATTCAATTCCTGATGGCTGCAGAGCCACTGGAATACATCCATCGATAGTTCAAGTCGCGAGCACTCCTCTGCGTCGAGACTCATTCCCATGCCATAGCTTTTTGCGAGTTTGGCTAATCTCAATACTTTGTGCTGAAGCGCCGGAAGGCACTTAGCCCGCTGGCTTTCTGAAAACCGCGGGTGCAAAGCCGAGAGCTTTACTGAAACGTTATGATTTTCCCGCACGTCGGTCCCTGAGCAGGCTTTACCGACACGATGAATCGCCGTCTCGTAGCTTTGAAAGTACCTTTCCGCATCGGCCGCAGTTCGTGCGCCTTCTCCCAGCATGTCGAAACTGCACAGCACGTTTTGACGCTTTGCGCGCGACAGTGCTGCGTCAATATCCCTGCCGAGGACAAACTGCCCACCTAAAATCTTCATTGCTTGCAGCGTTGCCACACGAACGGTCGGTTCACCAATGCGTGTGGCGAGATTTGAGAGCCAGTTAACTGGGAATACCGAGCCAGAGGATGATTTACCTACCAGTTTCCCAGCGAGCATCAAGCCCCAGACGGACGCATTGACCAGATGCGAGTCTGAGGCACTTTCATGCGCTCCCCAGTCTCCATCGCGGATTTTTTCAGCGATGAGCGCATCAAGTGTTGCATCATCGGGAACGCGAAGCAGCGCCTCGGCAAGACACATGAGTGCAATGCCCTCGTTATTTGATAAGCCAAACTCGCGAAGGAATGCATCGAGCGTGCCGGACTCGTCAGAGCGCTCGCGGCTTTGTGTAACAAGCTTGCGAGCAATCGCTGAGACTTTCTCGCGCCGATCTGGGTCACCCAAAATTGCGGTCTCAATTGCTTCTATTGACACCGAGGTCGATGCGTAGTGCAGTGCGCGAATCTCTGTTCGATCAATTTCGGCCATTGTCATTCCCAGTAATGTCTTGGCATTCACGTTCTGTTTAAATATAGGTGGAAGCGAGGCTCAGCCAATAACACTAAATAGGTAAGGAGCGGTCATGTCACTCACTTTGGATTTTCAAGACAACGTCGCGATTCTAAATCACGACGACGGAAAGCGTAATGCGTTTTCGCCGGACGTCATACGGGACTTCAACTCAGCACTCGATGAGGTTGAAGCAAAAAAGGCTGCGCTTACGTGGGTGGGTCGAGAAGGCTGTTTTTCTGCTGGCTTCGATTTAAAGGTCATTGCGAGTGGCGATGCTGAGGCTGCAGCGGCGATGGTTAAGGCAGGTGGCGAGTTGGCGCTCCGTATTTTTACTTTCCCCCACCCGGTGGTTTGCGCGGTAACAGGCCATTGCTTGGCGCTGGGGTCTGTCATGCTAGTGTGTGCTGATAAGCGCATTGGTATCGAGGGTGACTACAAGTACGGCTTGAACGAAACAGCTATTGATATGGATCTGCCGGCTTTTGGCTATGAGCCTGCGGTTTATCGACTTGCCGAGGCGCACCGATTCGAATCTATCGTTGCGGCGCAAATTCATTCACCTGAGACGGCTATGGAGGCGGGGTTTTTGGACGAAGTCGTGGCGCCAGACCTACTTTTGGAGCGCGCGATGGCACATGCGTCCCGCCTGGTTGCGCTGCCTCAACGAGCCTTTGCGGCTAATAAGTTATTGAGTCGCTCGATACCCATTGAGCGTATCCGCGCCGCGATGTCGTGAATTGAGACGTAGATACCACAAGAGTAAAAAATTATGCTTGCGAAGTTATTAGCGTCGTTCTTAGGGACGTTGCCTTTTTTCTTTGGATTGGCCTTTTTGGCTCCACTCTCGGTTCAGGTTATGGCAGAGTTTGGGATCAGCGCCATTGGGGGTGTTGACATGTGGACCGTGGCACTCATCATTTTTGGTGCTTGGGGAGGCATAGCATCATGGACGGGACGATGGATTTAACCGCTAAAACAGAGCTTGAACTCCGTGCCATGGAGCGGGAAATTGCGAAACAGCATCTCGATAAATTTCCCTATCTTTCCCTCGCTTGGGGCCTTGGTAATTTGGCGTGTTGGATCGCTGTTTGGGTGCTTTGCCTTAGTGGTGTGATGCCGCTCTGGCTGGGTTTTATTATTGCTACAGTCAATGTCGCGGCCTCCTACTTGCCATCCCATGAAGCACAGCACTCCATATTTGCGATGCCTGGCAAACCAAAGCGTTGGCTCAATGAGGTGGTCGGCTGGCTAAGCCCCATTCCTCTGGTCATACCTTATTCCGTGTTGCGTGCAACGCATATGGAGCATCACAAGCACGCTAACAACCCAGAGCTTGACCCCGATTACAGCGAGCATTACGACACGATGGGTGGGTTTTTTTGGTCTAGCGTGCAATGGCGCCAACCTAAGCCCCACGGCGGAGAACATCCTTATATTAGGTGTCTGAAGCGTATTGGTCGGGAGGACCTCATCCTGCAATCTGCGGCTTATCAGCTCGTTTACCTCGGCGTCCTTTGTGGTATGGCACTCAATGGCTTGGCGATTGAGGCTGCACTACTGTGGTGGCTGCCAAGAACCGTTGCGTTGTTCTATGTTCAATTCTACTTATCGTGGGCGCCCCATTATCCGAACTGTGGAACCGAGCGATATAACGACACGCAAAGCTTCAAGTCGCGCTTTGGAAACATCTGGTCGTCGGGTATGCAGTACCACGTCATCCACCATTTATACCCTCGCATCCCCTTGGTGCGAACGCCGCAGGCCTATCGGCAGATGAAGCCGATCCTCAAGGCTCAAGGTGCGCGGGTCGATGCGATCTAAGGTGGTATAGATATCCGAATGCTGTAGCACTAAGCTTGCTGGACTTTGATCGAGTGGGGGCTTGATGATGTCTTCTCAGGAGTTAAGTTTTACAGCTAATGTTGACCGTCAATTTTTGCGGGCAGCTAATCTGCTTGATCTACCTCCCGGTCTGGCTCAACAAATTCGGACCTGTAACGCGACCTACACTGTCAGATTTCCGGTGCGCCTGCGCGACAGAATTCACGTGTTTACAGGTTATCGCTCGGTACACTCTGACCACGTATCGCCTGTGAAAGGCGGTATTCGCTACTCGCTGGCCGTGAATCAGGACGAGGTTGAGGCGCTCGCAGCCTTGATGACCTACAAGTGCGCGGTTGTAGACGTACCATACGGTGGTTCCAAGGGGGGGTT
>Ga0255765_1000014_pt1 | contig 200388 bp, 217 predicted proteins | sample 041ome_8_FD_179965 | JGI IMG/M metagenome (GOLD analysis project Ga0255765, IMG submission 179965) | Coastal salt marsh microbial communities from the Groves Creek Marsh, Skidaway Island, Georgia - 041407BS metaG (version 2) | ecosystem: Environmental > Aquatic > Marine > Intertidal zone >...
GTGTTAGCGCCAGGTAAGGCTTCGCGGGGATTCTCGGAGCAGATTCAGCGCAGCGCGCGGGCGATCTCCCCCGCGGCGCGGGCCACGCGTGGGCCCACTTCACCCTCGGAGAGCTCGCGCAGCGCCAGGACGCTCACGCTCGCCTCGAGTCCGGCCACGCCCGTGATCGGCACGGCAAGTCCGTATGCGCCCTGCGGGCCATCCCCCGTCGCCACAACCCACGCAGGGTCAAGGGGACGACCGGCCATCGTGCGGGCCGCAAGAATCGCGCGGCCAGCGGCCCCGTTCTCCAGTGGCTGGCGCGCTCCAGGGCGCACGGCCACATGCAGGTCAGACCGACTGGGCTCCACCACAACTGCCGAGAGGCCATCCGCACCGTCGACAACGGTGAGCACAGCCGTCGCGTTCACGGCGTCGGCGAGCAGGCGCAAGGCGGGCAGGGCCGTGTCGCGGACCACGGGTTGGACCTGTCGACCGAACGCGAGAACTCCAAGCCCGAGTCGGCATCGCCCATCCGCCGAACGGCGGATCAGCGCATGCTGTTCCAGGGTGACGACGAGTCGGTACACCACGGTTCGCCCGATACCGAGGGCTGCGGCCAGTTCGGTGACGGTGAGACCCTCCGGGGCCTCCGCCACCACCTCCAGAACTCGCAGCCCTCGGTCGAGGGTCTGAGACGTCTCAGCTGCCATGACGACTCAAGATGCCTTGGTCTTACGCCTTCGCCAACGACTTCACTTGGAAGGCACTCACGATGAACAAGATGCCACTGATGACGGCAAAAAGTCCGAAGACCCATGCCAGCAGTGCGATATCGGCCGGGGTGACGATCAGAATGATGCCCAGAAGCAGGCTCACGATGCCGCCAAAGATGTTCCAGCCGCGTCCTTCCTTGTACTCGCCGGCCTGCATGAGCTGGCTGACGCCGCGGAAGATGAAGCTGATGCCGACGAACAGGGCGAGCAGCCACACGGCGTTGAGCGGTGAGTCCTCAAGCCGGAACCCGCGGAACGCGAAGAGGCCCAGAATGAGCGACAGCACACCGGTGATGAACAGCATTGCCCGCATGCCGCCTGAGAGCCCACGTCCGAAGCCGCGGATGATCTCGAAGATGCCGGAGACGACCAGCCAGATGGCCAGCAGTACGGCGACGACGACGACGGTCTTGCCCGGCCACACCATCACGATGATGCCGATGACGATGCTCAACAGGCCCGTGAAGAGGAGGACTCCCCACGTGCGGCTGAGGGCCTGCAGGCCCTCTTCGTTGACTTCGACAGTCTCCATTGATGCCATGAAAGGTGATCTCCTTCACTGAGCGCACTCTGCGCCCAGCCCCACGATAGGGGTGGATGACCGAATATCGGTCAGGACACGCGAGCGGCCGAGCCCACAAGCGCAGCGTCGAATTCCGGCCCGTCCAGCCACTCATCCGCCAGCTCCTGCGTCTCCCCCGTGGCGTCGAGCGTGGCCAGCACGCCATTCACGCACAGCGAGAGGGGGTTGCCGTCGGCGAACAGCAGCACGAAGGGTGCCTCGCCCGGACCCACCGCAAGGTAGGGATCAGAGGGCACGGAATCGATCCAGTCGTCCGAGCCGTCGCTCGGGATCTGCCCGATAGCGAAATCGACCCGGGTGCCCTCCGCAGGCACACCGGCCGACGCGTCCAGCACCGACCACTTCACCTGCATCGGTGCGAACCCCAGACCCGCGGCGATGGCGTAGGTCAAGGCTGACTCGAATCCTTCACCCGACGACGGCTTGGAGTCATAGAAGTAGGGCTCGGTGTCCACGGAATTGGCACCGACCGTCAACTGACCGGGATTGATGACGGTCAGGCTCTCCATGGAGCACTCGTCCAGGGCGGGCTCAGGGGACGGCAGGAGATCGACGGCATCAGGGGCTGCTGTGGTCGAGCTGCTCGAGGAGTCGTCCGCGGCGCAGGACGCCAGGGCCATCGACGCCACGAGAGCGACAACGGCCCTCGACCACAGGCGACGACGCACGATGGGAGACAAGATCAGGAGTCGCCGCCTGGCGGGAGCTTCGCGTGAATGTCCTTGCAGTCAGGGCAGATCGGGAACTTCTCGGGATCTCGATTGGGAATCCAGACCTTGCCGCACAGCGCCTTGACGGGTGCGCCGGTGACGGCGCTCTCCATGATCTTGGCCTTCTCCACGTAGTGGGCGAAACGCTCGTGGTCCCCGTCATCAGTGGATGACGTGCGCTCTTCGAGCAGAGTGCCCCCGGACAGACCCGGGGTGTCCAGCGGCTCAGTCGTCATCTCTACCATGGCGTCGAGTCTAGGACGAATCTCCCCCTGCATACCCCCTAGGGTATCTGGTAGAGTGATCCCATGACGACTACGAATCTGACTGAGGCTACCTTCTCCGACACCATCCAGGACGGCGGAATCGTCCTCATCGACTTCTGGGCAGCGTGGTGCGGTCCGTGCCGCATGTTCGCCCCCGTCTATGAGACCGTCTCGGAGGCCAACCCGGACATCGTGTTCGGCAAGGTCGATACCGAGGCCGAGCCCGGTCTGGCCGGCGCCTTCGGGATCTCGTCCATTCCCACGCTCATGGTCGTGCGCGACGGAGTCGTGCTGTTCTCGCAGGCCGGCGCCCTCCCCGAGCCAGCCCTCGTCAATCTCGTGCAGGCGGCGCGCGATGTCGACATGGACGAGGTCAAGGCCCAGATTGCCGCTCAGCAGGCGGAACAGGAAGCCGGAGCGACCGTCACCGAGTAGCCGCGCTTCGTTTGGCCGCGCAACGACTGTCAGCGGTTGACCCCGCGTCATGGCCGAAGGCCCGCATTATCGGGACCTTCGGCCATGCTCATCTCGTAGGTCGACGTCCTACCGTGGAAGCAACAAATACGGGAGGACACCATGCCGCAGCAACCACTCGCTCAGGTTCCGGACGACGCCCAGTGGTTCTGGCAGGACCACGGGTCCTGCCGGGAGGCCGACCCCCTGCTGTTCTTCCATCCGCAGAACGAGCGCGGCTCCTCGCGGATCCGACGCGACCGTGCCGCCAAGCTCGTCTGTGCCGCCTGTCCGGTTCGGATGGAGTGCGCCGACTACGCCGTCCGCGCGCGGGAGCCGTACGGAGTCTGGGGTGGACTCTCCGAGGAGGATCGAGAGCGCATCTATGCGCGGCTCGACTCGCGCCACTACCCCCGGGCCAAGGGTGACGGGCTCAGGGCAGCCGGGTCGGATCTTTTCGCGGCGATCTCCCCACGGGCGCTCGGCATCGCGTAGGCGATGCGCAGGGGGACGGCATCGCGTAGGCGATGCGCAGGGGGACGGCATCGCGTAGGCGATGCGCAGGGGGACGGCATCGCGTAGGCGATGCGCAGGGGGACGGCATCGCGTAGGCGATGCGCAGGGGGACGGCATCGCGTGATCGCGTACCCTTGCGCCGGTGAACCTCACCGGACGTGACTTCCTCAAGGAAGCCGACTTCTCCCCCGCCGAACTGGACGGCCTGCTGAACCTCGCGGCCGAGCTCAAGGCCCAGCGCGCTGCTGGTACGGAGGTGCCTCGCCTGACGGGCAAGCAGCTCGCGCTCATCTTCGAGAAGACATCGACGCGCACCCGAATCTCCTTCGAGGTGGCCATGCGCGACCAGGGCGGTCACGTCACCGTCCTGGATCCGAGTGCCAGCCAGATCGGCCACAAGGAGTCGATCGCTGACACCGCTCGCGTCCTTTCACGAGTCTTCGACGGCATCGAGTACCGGGGCTCAGGGCACGACAAAGTGGAGCAGCTGGCTCACTACTCGGACGTGCCGGTGTTCAACGGCCTCACCGACGAATGGCACCCGACGCAGATGCTCGCGGATTTCCTCACGATGCGGGAGCACGCCGCAGATCCGTCGTCCCCCCTTCGCTATGCCTACGTCGGCGATGCGCGCAGCAATATGGGCAACTCACTGCTCGTCATGGGCACGATGATGGGTGCAGATGTGCGCATCGTTGCTCCCGAGCAGCTGTGGCCGGACGAGAGTGTGCAGGCCATGGCTCGGGAGTTCGCTGCTTCCACGGGAGCCGTCGTCACGCTCACAGACGATCCGGCAGTGGGCCTGCCAGGTGCCGAGTTCGTGCACACCGATGTGTGGGTGTCGATGGGCGAGGCGAAGGAGGTGTGGGCAGAGCGGGTCGCACTGCTGAGCCCCTACCGCGTGGACGCGAGACTGATGGCGATGACAGGTGATCGGTCATCGAAGTTCATGCACTGCCTGCCGGCCTATCACGATCAGAACACGGCCATCGGCCAGCAGATCGCCGCGGATTTCGGTTTCACCGATGGCGTCGAAGTCAGCGATGAGGTGTTCGAGTCACCGGCGAGCATCGTGTTCGACCAGGCGGAGAACCGCATGCACACGATCAAGGCCGTCCTCGTCGCCACCCTGAGCTAACCCCAGCACTGCCGAGAGGCAGTGAATGGTCGTGAAACACGCCCGCACCCGGGCGTTTCACGACCATTCACTGCCTCTCGGCGGACGGGGCGGGTGAAGTCAGGCGGTGGCGAGCCGCTCGCGCAGGGCGGTGAGCTGCGCCTGCATCTCGGCGGGCACGCGATCACCGAACTTCGCGAAGTACTCCTCGGTCAGATCCGCTTCGGCCACCCAGCGCTCGGGATCGATGGCGAACAGTTCAGCCATCTGCTCCGCGGAGACATTGAGGCCCTCCACCGGGATCTCGCCAGCAGCCGGAACCCGACCGATGGGGGTGTCAACCGCCTCGGCCTCGCCCTCGAGCCGACGAATGACCCAGTCGAGGACGCGCGAGTTGTCGCCGAAGCCGGGCCACAGGAACTTGCCGTCGGCATCCTTGCGGAACCAGTTGACCTGGTAGATGCGAGGCAGGTTCTCGGGGGCAGTGAACGTGCCGATCTTCAGCCAGTGACCCCAGTAGTCAGCCATGTTGTAGCCGCAGAACGGCAGCATGGCGAAGGGATCGCGCCGCAGCTGTCCGACACCGCCGACGGCTGCCGCCGTCATCTCGCTGGACACCGTGGCACCCATGAAGACGCCGTGCTCCCAGTCGAAGGACTCCGTGACCAGCGGCACATTGGTGGCACGACGGCCCCCGAAGAGGATCGCCTCGATCGGCACGCCAGCAGGGTCCTCCCAGTTCGGCGCGATCGACGGGCACTGCCCCGCCGGCGCGGTGAACCGGGCATTCGGGTGGCTGGAGGGATCCGCCGATGCCGGCGTCCAGTCGTTGCCCTTCCAGTCGATGAGGTGTGCGGGGGCCTCGTCGGTCAGCCCCTCCCACCAGATGTCGCCGTCGTCGGTGAGGGCGACGTTTGTGTAGATCGAGTTGGCGGTGAGCGTCCGCACGGCGTTGGCATTCGTGGACATGCCGGTGCCCGGAGCGACCCCGAAGAAGCCAGCCTCGGGATTGATCGCGTAGAGCCGTCCGTCCTCGCCGAAGCGCATCCAGGCGATGTCATCGCCGACCGTCTCGACCTTCCAGCCCGGGATAGTGGGCTCGAGCATGGCGAGGTTCGTCTTGCCGCAGGCGGACGGGAACGCACCGGTGATGTAGTGGGACTTCCCCTTCGGAGATGTGAGCTTCAAGATCAGCATGTGCTCGGCCAGCCACCCCTCGTCCCGGGCCATGGCCGAGGCGATGCGCAGGGCGAAGCACTTCTTGCCCAGCAGGGCGTTGCCGCCGTAGCCGGAGCCGTAGGACCAGATCTCGCGGGTCTCCGGGTAGTGGACGATGTACTTCGTGTCATTGCACGGCCACGCGACGTCGTCGCGGCGGTTGCCGTCTGCGTCGACGAGCGGGTAGCCGACCGTGTGCACGGCGGGCACGAACTCGCCGAACTCGCCGATCTCGTCCAGAGCGGCCTGACCCATGCGCGTCATGATGCGCATGTGGACCACGACGTAGGGCGAATCGGTGATCTCGACACCGAGCTGCGAGATGCGTGATCCGAGCGGCCCCATGGAGAAGGGGATGACGTACATCGTGCGACCGCGCATCGCACCGTCGAACAGCCCCTTCATCGTGACCTTCATCTCGGCCGGGTCCATCCAGTTGTTGGTCGGACCGGCATCCTCCTCGCGCTGCGAGCAGATGAACGTGCGGTCCTCGACGCGGGCGACGTCGTTGGGGTCAGAACGCGCGAGGAAGGAGTTCGGGCGGATCTGATCATTGAGTCGCGTGAAGGTCCCGCCATCGACCAGGGTCTGCGTCAGGCGCTCCCACTCGGCGTCGGAGCCGTCGACCCATTCGACGCGATCAGGCTTCGCGAGGGCGGCAATCTCCTCCACCCACTCCAGCAGTTGCTTGTTCTTCGTGGGTGCCTGGTCAAGCCCGGGGACGGTCATGAATCGCTCCGTTGCGATCGAGGTCGCGGCCCTCGTGGCCACGCGATCGACCTAGCATGCACCCGTTTGGGCGTTCTGACATCCCCCAGCGACCATGAAAGCGCTGTCCTGTGACCAAGTGCACAAGCCACGGGGGCCTAGATGTGACTCACCGCACAGGAAGGCCTACCGCCCCTCCACCGCTCGGTCGAGGAGTCGGGCGAATCCACGGGCGCCGGCCGACTTCAGGTGCACCCGATCGGAGTAGAACCATCCCGGATTTCTGGAGGCGAGCCCCTTCCAGTCGACGACGGTGACGCGACTCGAGGGGAAGGACTTGGCGCACGCGCGAATCGTCCGGTTGTTCGACTTCTCCCAGCTGCGCGGCACCGACACCGTCACGAGAAACACGCGGCGCTGCGGACCCGCGTTCTCGACGATCTTGCGGCAGGTCTCCAGCGGGAAGGTCCCGTTGGTGCCCAAGTGAACGATCAGGTTGCGCGGCAGGGTCGAGGACCGCTTGCGCACCATGGCGGGTGCCGAATAGGCCTGACGGCTGACCGTGGCGTTGACGGCGAACCCCCGCTTGCGCAGGGCCGTTCGAGCGCCGAGCATGACTGAGTCCCCGATCGCATATCGATCACCGGTGGTCCTGGCCGCTGGCTCCGCACTGACGCTTGGGGCACTGACGAGGCCGCCGACCAGCGCTATCCCAGCGGTCGCCACGGCGATGCGCAGGAGCCTGAGGTTCACTACCCCATTGCACCATGCTGACGGGCACTCCCGAGGGATCGACCCATGCGCTCAACAACCTCCGTGAGAATGGCCGGCGACGTCGCCATGTTCAGTCGGACGTGCCCATCCCCGCCCGCGCCGAAGGTCGGACCGGCATTCACGGCGATGCGGCCTTCGTCGAGCAGGATCGTCGAGGGGTCGGGTCCGATGTCGTAGGCGCTCAGATCGATCCAAGCAAGGTAGGACGCGGCCGGGGGCACATAGGACGCCTGAGGGACGTGTTCTGCCAGCAGCTCGGCCACGAGCGAGCGATTCGTGTCGATCACGCTCACGACGTGCTCCAGCCAGGGTCCCCCCGATTCATAGGCCGCGACGGATGCGATCACCCCGAGGTGCCCGGCGCCGTAGAGCACCTCCTTCGGCAGTCGCTCGCGGATCGTCGTCGCCGTGCGCTCGGTGCCAATCATCTGCGCGCACTTCAGACCGGGCAGATTCCACGCCTTCGACGCCGACACCAGGCTCACGCACGTCGCGTCGTCGGGTGCAACCGTCAGAAACGGAGTGTGCACTGCTCCCGGCAGGGTCAGGGGCGCGTGGATCTCGTCAGCGATCACCGCAACACCATGCGTGTGCGCGAGCTCGGAGATCTGCTCCAGCTCGCCCCGCGTGGGGACCGTGCCGGTGGGATTGTGCGGGCTGCAGAGCACGTAAGCCGTGACCTCCGGCCGAGCGAAGGCCGCCTCGAGGCCGGCCATGTCCAAGGCGTACTGGCCGCTCGGCGATCGGGTCAGCGGGACGTCCACCACCTGGCGCTCGGCGATGTCACGAATGGTGCTGAAGAACGGCGGATAGACAGGCGTGTTGACCACGACCCCATCGCCCGGGCGTGAAAGCAGCCGGATCGCCCAGTTGACCCCTGACAGCACATCCGAGATGCCGAACACTCGCGACTGCTGCACCTTCCATGACCACGACCGGTGCAGGAACCCCGTGACGGCATCCGCCAGGCCCGCCCCCGACTGGTATCCCGTGTCGGAGCGATCGATCGCCTCATGCAGGGCATCAGCGATCGGCTCGGCGAGCGGGAAGTCCATCTCGGCGACCCATGCCGGGATCACATCCGGTGCGAAGGCTTGGTACTTGGCACTCTGTCTGCGCCGCAGGGTGTGGAGGTCGATCGCGTCGACGTTGAAGGGGACCACGGGCCGATCATGCAGCACGCGTTGCAGTGACGCTGGAGAACCGCCTCAGGCGCAGACTGTTCGAGACGACGAAGACGGACGAGAAGGCCATCGCTGCGCCCGCGACGAGCGGATTCAGCAGCCCGGCCATCGCCAGCGGGATCGCCGCAGCGTTGTAGGCGAACGCCCAGAAGAGGTTGCCCTTGATGATGGCCAGGGTTCGCCGGGACAGGCGCAGCCCGTCGACGGCAGACCGCAGGTCGCCCCGGACGAGCGTGAGGTCCGCCGCCTCGATGGCCACGTCAGTGCCCGTGCCCATGGCCATGCCGAGGTCGGCCTGCGCCAGGGCCGCGGCGTCGTTCACGCCATCGCCGACCATGACCACGATCGCACCTGACTCCTGAAGCCTCTCGACCGTCGCGACCTTCTCCTCCGGCAGCACCCCGGCGATGACGTCGTCGATTCCCACCTCGGCCGCCACCGATCGAGCAGCGGCCTCATGGTCACCGGTGAGCAGAACCGGTCGCAACCCCAGGCCCCGGAGCTCGGTGATCGCCTGCGCGCTTGTCGGCTTGACCGCGTCAGCCACCGAGACGAGCCCGACGATCACTCCATCGGCGGCCACCATCACCACCGAGCGTCCATGTGACTCCTGCTTACGGCGCGCCTCAGCGAGTTCGACGGGCGCACTCAAAGACCATTCGGACGTCAGCCATTCGGGGCGCCCCGCCACCACCGCCACTGCGTCGACGACGCCTTGCACGCCGCGGCCTCCGGAACTCTGAAACGACTCGACCGGTCGGAGGTCGCCAACCATCTCGCGTGCACCTGCGGCCACGGCGACGGCGATGGGGTGCTCGGAGGCGTCCTCGAGCGAGCCGACCCACCGCAGCAGATCGCCGGTGTCGACACCAGGCGCCGCTACCACATCGACCATGGCCATCCGGCCCGTCGTGATCGTGCCCGTCTTGTCGAGCACGATCGTGTCGACCAGTCGTGTGGACTCGAGCACCTGCGGACCCTTGATCAGGATGCCCAGCTGGGCTCCCCTTCCGGTGCCGACGAGCAGCGCGGTCGGAGTGGCCAGGCCGAGGGCACACGGGCAGGCGATGATCAGTACTGCGACGGCCGCAGTGAGGGCCATCTGCACATCCCCGGTGATGAGGAGCCAGCCGATCAAGGTGAGCAGGGCGAGCACCATGACGATCGGCACGAAGACCGACGCCACTCGATCGGCGAGCCGCTGCACGGGGGCCTTGCCCGATTGCGCCTGTTCAACGAGCGCCGTGATGCGGGCGAGCTGGGTGTCCGAGCCCACCCGTGTTGCCTGTACGACGAGTCGACCGCTGACGTTCACCGTCGCGCCGACGACGGCATCATCGACCGTCACCTCAACGGGCACGGGCTCCCCCGTCACCATGCTGGCATCGACGGCAGAGGCTCCCTCGACGACTGCTCCGTCTGTCGCGATCTGCTCACCTGGGCGGACGACGAACAGGTCCCCGACACGCAGGTCGGTGATCGGCACTCGAAGCTCAACGCCGTCGCGGAGCACGGATGCATCCTTGGCGCCGAGGGCTGCCAGTGCACGCAGCGCGTCGCTCGACCGCGCCTTCGCCTTGGCCTCGAAGTACCGTCCCAGAAGGATGAAGACGGTCACCCCGGCGGCCACCTCGAGGTAGATCTCCGGGCCGGAGGAGTCCTCATGGGGCAGGAAGGTGAACGGCATCCGCATGTCTGGCACGCCAGCCCCACCCCACACCAGGGCGTAGACAGACCAAGCGTAGGCGGCCGTGACTCCAACAGAGACGAGGGTGTCCATCGTGGCCGCTCCGTGACGGGCGTTGACCCACGCGGCGCGGTGGAAGGGGTAGGCACCCCACGTCACCACGGGAGTGGCGAGTGCCAGCGACACCCACTGCCAGTAGTCGAACTGCAGAACCGGGACCATGGCCATCGCCACCACGGGGATGGAGAGAATCGCCGTGATGAGAACGCGACGCCGAAGAGCCGCGACATCGTCCATTGCGACCCTGTCATCACCACCGGACAGTGCTGGAAGGGTCGCCGCGTAGCCCGTGGCCTGGACGACCGCGATGGCGTCGTCGACGCTCGTGCCGACGGGAAGGACGACGTGGGCCTTCTCGGTCGCGTAGTTGACCGTCGCCTCGACCCCGGGCATTCGGTTGAGCTTCTTCTCGATGCGCGCCGCGCACGAAGAGCAGGTCATACCCTCGATCTCAAGGTCGACCGTCGATGTCATGGTGGGCCTGCTCCCAAAGCGGACGTAGAGATCTACTCGACGAGTTCGTAGCCGGCTTCGTCGACAGCCGCCCGCATGACCTCCGCGCTCAGTGGCGAGGCACTGGTCACGAGGACGGACGACGCTCCCCCGACCACCAGCTCGATGGTGACGGCCTCAACGACGTCCAGAGCTGACACCTCCTCCGTCACCGCGTGCACGCAGTGGTCGCACGTCATGCCAGTCACGTGGAAGGTTTCACTGCTCATGTCATCAATGTACGCCGGGGTCGAGATCCCTACGCGAGGGAGAGGAAGAGCTTCTCCAGCTCCTCGCGCGTGAGAGGAGCCTCGTCACCCTGCTCCCAGCACTGCTGGAGCCCGTTCGCGACGATCTTGAATCCCGCACGGTCGAGCGCCTTGGACACAGCCGCAAGCTGGGTCACGACGTCGCCGCAGCTGCGCTCGTCCTCGATCATGTGGATGATGCCTTCGAGCTGCCCCTTGGCACGCTTGAGACGCATGAGGATGTCGCGGGTGACGGCGGGATCGGTGTCCATGTCGACAGGATACACCTCTACCCCCCGGGGTATGGTTGCTGCCATGACGCATTCTCATGGCAAGGGAATTCTCGACGAACTCGCTCCCTTAGGACGCGAACTCCGCCGCGCCATACCCGACGTGTACAAGGGCTTCGGAGAACTGCACGGCGCTGCCCTGGCCGAGGGCGTGCTGAGCACCGCCATCAAGGAGCTCATGGCCCTCACGATCGCCGTCGTGGAGAGGTGCGATGGGTGCATCGCCTCGCATGCCCGCGGGGCGGTCAAGGCCGGCGCCACCAGGCAGCAGGCGGCCGAGGCCATCGGTGTCACCTACCTGATGGCCGGCGGCCCTGCCACCGTCTACGGGCCGCGTGCGTACGCAGCCTTCTGCGAGTACTACGACGCGGCGCATCCTGAGGAATCCGCTGACCAGTAGTCCAGCCAGTGCGACACCCGATCGCGGGCTGGCCGCCTACCTGACCACCGCAACGCTCGCCCGGGCCTCGACCAAGGCAGTCGGGCCGGCGATCATCATCGGGGTCATCGCTGCCGGAGGAACGGCCGCGACTGGGTCGTATGTGGTCGCCACGTTGACTGCGGCTGCCGCCATCGGTGGCCCCGTCATGGGGATCCGGATCGACCGAAGCACGGCTCCCAAGGGCGCCTTCCTGGCGACCATGGTCATCATGGCCGCCGGCCTCATCGGCCTGGCCCTTGCGCTGGGAAGGGCTCCCCTCGCGTGGGTCTTCGCCCTGGCGCTCGTGGCCGGACTCGGGACGCCCGTCGTGACCGGTGCGCTGAGTGCGCAGCTGCCATCACTGCTGTCCGCGACCCGACTGCCCCGCGCCTACTCGGCTGACGCTGCCACCTACAGCGTCGCAGCGCTCGTGGCACCGCCTGCCGCCGCAGCGCTCGTGGTCGTCTCCGCCCAGGCACCCCTGTGGCTCACCGCGGCGCTGGTCGTCGGCGCCATCGCCGCGCTCCCCTTCGTGCCGCTTCCGCAACGTCGCACACCCCGGAAGGCATCCGTCCGAGCCGACATTCGCACCGGGATGGATGCCCTGATCCGTCGTCCAGCGCTTCGTCGATCCACAATCCTCACGTCGCTCGGGTTCGCCGCCCAGGCACCCTTCATCGTGCTCGCGCCGGTTCTCGCGATCGAGCGCTTCGACGACCTGGAGCTCACCGCCCTCGTCCTGGGCGCCTTCGCCATCGGTGGCGGGGCCACGGCCGTCTGGTTCACGCTTCGACCCATTACTCGACCTGACCGAGCGATCATCGTCAGCGTTGCGGTGTCGGCCGTGGCGCTGCTGGCCGTCGGCCTCGCACCAACATTGCCCGCCCTGCTGGCCGCGGCCTTCATCTTCGGGGCGGCGGAACCACCCGCCCTGGCGGCCATGTTCCGGGTGCGCGTTCGGGAGACTCCCGCACACGTCCACAGCCAGGTCTTCACCACCGCCGCCACGCTGCGGATCACCGGTTTCGCCATCGTCACGGCACTGAGCGGGTGGCTCCTGGGATGGGGAGTCGCATGGGTCGTGGGCTTCGGGATGCTCGTCCACATCGTTGCCCTGATCGTGGGCGTGGCCACCGGACCGACGCTTCCTCCCCGCCACCACTGGTGGAGCAGAGGATGATCGCTACCCTCGGACCCTATGGCGGCTGATCGAACACCTGGGCGCATTGCGCTGGTGGGCAGCGGGGAGTACCTGCCGCTCATGCACGACATCGAGGAGTGGCTGCTGGCCGATCGTCCGGCCAGATACGTGCAGCTCGCCACCGCGGCCGCTCCCGAGGGAGCTGCCGTCCTCAACTCGTGGCACTGCCTCGGCGCCGAAGCCGCCGAGCGACTGGGCGTGGAGCAGATCGTCATCGACGTGCGGACACGGGCCGATGCCGACGATGCAGAGCACGCCGAGGCCATTGCCGGTGCCGGCCTCATCTACCTCTCCGGAGGCAGCCCGCGACATCTGGCGCGCACACTCGCCGGGACGCGAGTCTGGGCTGCGATCGCGAGCGAGTGGCGGGCCGGAGCGTCGCTTGCCGGCTGCAGCGCGGGGGCGATGGCCCTCGGCGGCTACGTCCCCGAGATCAGGCATCCGCGTCAGGGCGGCACCGACGGGCTCGCCGTCCTGCCCGACCTGCGAGTGCTGCCGCACTTCGACAAGTTCAGTCGCTTCATCCCCGATTCGGTCATGCGGCCATTGATCATGCCGGGCAAGGTCGTCGTGGGGATCGACGAGAACACCGCCCTGCTCTCCGAGGGGCCTTCTGCGGACGGGCTGTGGGACTTCCGGTCGCGAGGCATCGGGTCGGCATGGACGATCGAGCACGATCGCAAGCACCGGGTCAACGCGCCGCTTCGCCTGCGGGTGGAGGCGTGACGGCAGAGCGCTCCCATCTTGACGTGACCGCGGAGCCCGTCACCCTGCGGCCAGGTATCCGAACCTTCAAGCCTCGTCGCACACGCATCACCCAGCGTGCCGAGCAGGCGCTCGTGGAGTACGCCAGCCTGATCATCGAGATGGGTGATCAGCCCCTCGACCCCGCAACCGTGTGGGGAGCGGACATGCCGTGGGTCGTGGAGATCGGCTTCGGTGATGGACGCGCCACCGCGGCCATGGCCGCCGCGGCTCCCAGCACCGCCCTCCTCGCGATCGATGTCCACACTCCCGGTGTCGGGGAGCTGCTCGCCCAGGTCGGCGACGCCGGGCTCGAGAACGTCCGGGTCATGGAAGCCGACGCCATCACCGTGCTGGAGCGGATGGTGCCTGCCCACTCGCTGACACAGGTGCGGTCCTACTTCCCCGATCCGTGGCCCAAGGCTCGCCATCACAAGCGCCGACTGGTGCAGCCAGCCATCGTCGACCTGATGCACTCGCGGCTCGTGCCCGGGGGCACGTGGCATCTGGCCACCGACTGGGAGGAGTACGCCGTCAGCATTCTGGAGTGCTTCGATCAGGATCCCCACTGGGAAGGTGGTGCCATTCCTCGCCCTGAGGGGCGGCCGATCACGCGCTTTGAACGCCGTGCACTTCGCGACGGACGCACGGTCGTGGATCTGCTGTTCACCGCAACCGGGTGACGCATGTCATCTAGACAGGTGCACAATGGCGACATGTCGACGCTGCCACTGACCCCGTCCCGCCCCCTTGGCCCCACCGACGTTCTCGTCTCACCGCTGTGCTTCGGCGGCAACGTGTTCGGATGGACCGCTGACACCGAGGCCTCGTTCGCCCTGCTGGACGAGTACGTGGCCCAGGGCGGCAACTTCATCGACACCGCCGACGTCTACTCGGAGTGGATTCCCGGCAATGTCGGGGGCGACTCCGAGACGATCATGGGCCAGTGGCTGGCCGCACGCGGTGGTCGCGAGAACCTCATCATCGCCAGCAAGGTCGCGAAGCTCACGGCCCGCAAGGGTCTGGCGCCAGACAACATCCGCGCCGCCCTCCGGGATTCCCTCGATCGGCTGCAGACGGACTACATCGACCTGTACTACGCGCACGAGGACGATGAGAACGTCCCCATGCTCGACTACCTGCAGGCATTCGACGAGCTGGTGAAGTCCGGCACGGTGAAGTACCTCGCCGCATCCAACTTCTCCCCTGAGCGCCTCGCCGAGGCTCTCCGGCTGCAGCGCGAGCACGACCTGTCCCCCTTCATCGCCGTCCAGGACCTCTACAACCTGGTGGAGCGCACGAAGTACGAGGAGACCCTCGCGCCGATCGTGGCCGAGTACCAGCTGTCCTCGCTGCCCTACTACGCCCTCGCCAAGGGCTTCCTCACCGGCAAGTACCGCCCGGGAGTGGAAGTGGACAGCGCCCGCGCCAAGGGTGCCGCGGTCTACCTGGACGAGCGTGGCGAGCGCATTCTCGATGCACTCGACACCGTCGCGGCCGAGCATGATTGCCCGGTTGCTGCCGTGTCACTGGCCTGGCTGCTGACCCGCCCGGGCGTCACCGCACCGGTGGCCAGCGGGCGAACGGTGGAGCAGCTGCGCGACCTGCTGCCCATGGGCACCATTGACCTCTCCGCTGCCGAGGTTGAGCTGCTGAACTCCGTGTCCGCCTGATTCAGGAGGTCGAGCCGGCCCACCCACGCATGGGCTGGCCCGCCACCGGCATGTCCATCACGAACACTGCGCCGGCCTCGGGTGTCGCCGCCCGATCGGCCTTGCTCATGCGGAAGCAGGCCGTCGTGATGACGAGGCGGTCCAGGTCAGGACCCACGAACTCCGGACACGTCACGTTCGGCACCGCCACCCTGATCCGGTCGACAACCTCACCGTAGGGGGAATAGCAGCGCACCTCCCCCTCGCCGAAGAAGGCGACCCAGACATTGCCGTCCCTGTCGACAGCGAGGCCATCGGGCGTTGCGCCGCAATCGCTGACGACCCGTCGATTCGCTGCCCTTCCCGAGCCCGAGTCGTAGTCGAAGGCGAGCAGGACTCCGGGCCGCGTGTCGACGTAGTACATGGTCGATGCGTCCGGTGAGAAGCCGATTCCGTTCGAGACGGTGATGCCCTCCACCACACGCCGCACCGTTCGGTCGGGCTCCACCGCCCAGAGGCACTCCTGCGCCAGGCGATCGTCCAACCGGATGCTGCCGACCAGGAAGCGCCCGACCGGGTCGCAGGCGCCGTCGTTCAGGCGACTCGACTGCCCTGACGGGAGCACATCGATGGCATCAACCCGGGCACCAGCGGCATTCATCACCAGCACCTGCCGCTCGACTGCGACAAGGAACCCGCCGTCATCGGCCGGAGTCACCGAGCCGACCTTCTCGCCGAAGTCCCACATTCGGTCGACGACGAGGGCGTCGTCCGTCAGATCCCCACGGAATACCTGACCCGCCTCGCTGTCCACCCACCACAGCTGGTGACGCACGGAGTCCCAGACCGGCCCCTCGCCCAGATCAAGTCGTTGATCGTTGCCTGACGTCATGCGCGCCTGCACGGATCGTCCTTCCAGGTCGGGCTGAACGCACGTGACTATGCGGGCGGGATGAGCGTGTTCGCGAAGATCTGCCATGCGAGCAGCGACTTCGCCACGAGGCTGAGGACGATGTATGCCTTCTCGCCCTTGACGTAGTCAATGGGGTTCTTCTTGTACTGCAGCCACTGCACGATCGCGAAGCAGTTGAAGAGCAGGAAGATCGTGATGACGATTCCGTAGACGAAGGCTGGCGCAGTCTCCGAGGACTCCCGGCCCGGAGAGAGGATATAGAGCACCAGGATCAGCCACGGCACGATGCCCGCGAAGGATCCGAAGGCGAAGGGAAGCATGTCCCCTGAGCCCGGCTTGACGTACTTCTCCTGGACCCAGCCGAACAGGATCATGGCCGCGTTGACGCCGAAGATGGCCATCAGGGCTGCGGCATTGTCGATCCCCGTGACCTGCGCGATCAGGACGATCATAATGCTCGACGAGATCGAGTACTCGGCCCAGCGGTAGTAGTTGTGCCCGTTAGCCAGCCCCGAGGAGTAGCGCCGGAAGACGCTGGGGACGCTCACCAGGAAGTGGAAGAAGGCACTGAGGAAGAAGAAGAGCGCCACTCCCCAGGCCAGGGGCATGTCGATCAGCACGACCGGCGGCTCCAATGGAGCTCCCGGAGGGCCGGACATGTAGCTGGCAGTGATCGGGATGGAGAAGTCGCTGCTCAAGGCAACGATCACCAAGCCCTGAATCAGGTGGGCAAAGCCGACCACGATGTTCCAGGTACGCAGGTTGCGCATTCGGGATGCGAGGTCCTTGGTGGCGGTGGGTGTCTCCATTGCTACGTCCTTCCAGGCACCGACATCGGCAAGATCGCGATGGTCTGATCCTAGAGTGACGCACAATGCCCTGATGGTGTGGGACATCGGACGATGTTCCGGATGTCGACCGGCCCCGGATCGGTGCGCAGGCGCTACTTTCGACCAGTGACCCGCGACGAGGACGATGACACGGAGGGCCAGCCCGACATCCGCTGCCTGGACCGTCGCACCGTCTACGAGAACCCGTGGATGACGCTCACCGAGGACGTTGTCGAGCGACGCGACGGCTCCACCGGGATCTATGGCGTGGTTCGGAGTCGGGACTTCTCGCTGATCGTGCCCTTCGACGGCGTGCACTTCCATCTCGTCGAGCAGTACCGCTACCCGGTTGAGCAGCGCCTCTGGGAGTTCCCTCAGGGAGCCGTCGTCGATCCACCCGGTCTGACCCCCCGCGAGGCCGCAGCAGTCGAGCTTCAGGAAGAGGCCGGTCTCGTGGCCGACACCTGGACCCATCTGGGGTTCCTGCATGCCGGCTACGGGCGTTCGTCCAGTGGCTTCGATGTCTTCCTCGCGACGGACCTGTCGCCGGTGCCGACCAGCCGAGAGATCGAAGAGCAGGACATGCGCTGCGGGACGTTCACCGAGGACGAGGTCTGGCAGTTGATCAGCCGCGGCCTGATGACTGACTCACATTCCGTCGCGGCCCTGGCTCTCCTAGATCGGTACATGAGGCGAGTCGCGCACTGATAGGTCAGCCAACCTGCGTTTCGGACTCCACTTCCGCGAGCGCTCCTCCACCAGACCTCTTCGCGCGATAGCAGGCCTCATCCGCACCCCTGATGATGTCGTCGATGCCGTCCCTGCGGTGCGGCGTGATCGTCGCCACGCCGATGCTCGCGCCGACGGAGAAGTCTCGACCATCACGATGCATCCTCAGGGAATCGACTTCACGAGCCAGTGTCTCGGCAATGCGCAGGGCCAGTGCGGGCTGACAGTCATTCAGAATGATTGCGAATTCATCCCCGCCTACCCTCGTAACCGTGTCTCGGCTTCGCACGCCTTCGGTGAGCACTCCCGCAACAGTGCAGAGCATCTCATCGCCGGCTTCATGGCCACCCTCGTCATTCACGGCCTTGAATCGGTCAAGATCCATGAACAATAGGGCCGATGCTGTGCCCTCGGTGTCGGCCCGATTCTTCACCGCCTCCAGGTGCCGGAGGAACGCGCGGCGATTCGACAGCCCCGTCAACGGATCCGTGTTCGCCTGCTGGTTGAAGTGCCGAGCATGTCGCGCCGCCTGTCGCTCCATGCCGGTGACAAGGAGGACGAAGGCCTGCAGCAGCGTGAGAATGATGAGTCCGACGACGTCGATCACCAGTGGCTGAGTCGAGTTCAATCGAGTGACGGAACCGCTGGTGGGGGTGACCTCGAGCAGCCACGTGCGTCCGTAGACCTCGAACTCCTCACTGAAGGCGACTGGCTCAGCACTCGTGAGGTCGATGGCCTCCGGTGTGATTGCAGTGCGCATTGCGACGGGGATCTGACTGTCGGTAACCGTGGTGTCGATGAGAGCGATGTCGAACGCGTTCCATGCCGGCCCCGAGAACGTCCCCGTCAGCAGGTCTCCCAGTCGATAGGCGCCGACGACGAATCCGCGCAGGCCATCCGCGCCTGAGGGCACGTCGGCATTCATCGCCCCCGTGTCGTACACCGGCGCGAGTGCCAGCATGCCCTTCTGATGATCCGAGTCCTGAACCAGATCGATGGGTGCCGTTGCCGATGGCAGTCCCAGTTCCCGCGCCCGGTCAATGGCGAAGCGGCGCACAGCATTGGAGTTGATGTCGAAACCGAGTGCGGCCTCATTCTCCGAACGCGGCTCGATGTAGGCAACGGCCACGTACTCGTCTCTTTCCAGAGCCGGGATCAGGTTCCCCTCGGAGTCACGCTCAGTGATGGTGTAGCCATCGAGACCCTGCTGGCTTCGCTGGTATGCCTCGAAGTCCGCCACCTCATCCAGCGGGATGATCGGATTCCACGACAGAGCCTGAAGACTCGGGTATCTCGCGAGTGCACTTGCGGTGTACGTCGCGAATTCGTCGGCACTCACCTCCTCGGAGGACTCGAAAAAGCTGCCGAGGCCTTCGAGCACCTCCTGATGCCTGTTGACATTGCGCTCCAAGAGTGCAGCCGCCTCCTGCGCGACCGCCGCGTTCTCAGCCTCGCGGTAGGCCTCCTGCTGGTGATGGGACTGAGCGAAGAAGCCAGCGAAGAGGAGCACCCCGACAAGGGACGGCAGAGCCACCCGGATGCGCCTGCCATTCCATACGGCGTCCTGGCTGGGGATCATCATGAGCACCAGCGGAGCGAAGATGATGGTGCCGATGGCGTCCCCGGCCCACCACAGTCCCCAGACCGTCCAGGCACGGTCGAAGCTGATGAGGCCGGCCGTCACCTGGGCCACCGTGGCGACAGACGCGTTCACCAGGGACCCAACCGGGCCAGCCAGCAGCAGGAAGGTGATGATCTCGCGGCCGCGCGCCAGTGCGGCATCTGGTCCCACCGCGCCCTTGACGATCGTCGCCGCGAACCACGCCTGAATCGCCGCACCCAGAGCGACCACGGCCGCGGCGATCAGGGCATCCGAGGAAAGGGATTCCTGACGGAGGAGCGTGACGGTGTTGGAGAGCAGGGAGCCCAGGAGAACGGCGGGCATGAGCCGCCATCCCCATGCGTAGACGGCCGCGAAGGCGAGGCCCGCCGCGGGCCACACCGGAGAGGCAAGCCCGGCGGACTGACCGACCGACAGAGTCAGCGCACCGAGTGCCGCATAGGCGACCATGACGAGGGCAGACAGCCCGATGAGCCGCAGCCCAGCCGGAGCCTCGTCGACCGACTCTCCCTGTGCCATGTCCTACCCCCGTAGACCGCCTAACTTCAGCATACGTATCGGACGGGATGGTGTCCTGCACTAGGCAGACGAGGGCATGATCTCCAGGAGAAGCGCAGCGATTCGCCGCCTGATCTCGTCGCGAATCGGCCGGACGGCCTCGACCCCCTGTCCTGCCGGGTCTTCCAGCACCCAGTCCTCGTAGCGGGTTCCCGGATACCACGTGCAGGTGTCGCCACAGCCCATGGTGATGACGACATCGGAGATCTCTACTGCCTCATCGGTCAGGATCTTGGGCTGTTCGGCACGGATGTCGATGCCCTCCTCGAGCATGGCCTCGACGACTGCCGGGTTCAAGGACTCGGCTGGGGCAGAACCCGCCGAGCGCACCTCCACCGCGCCATCGGACAAGTACCTGAGGTAGCCCGCGGCCATCTGCGATCGACCCGCATTGTGGACGCACACGAACAGGACGGACGGACGCTCAGTCATGCGTTCTCCTTGGTACGAATCGTTCGCTCAGGCTGCCACGTCCACTTGCGACGCAGCCACAGGGATACGTAGACGAGCGCGACGAGCGCAGGCACTTCGATCAGCGGCCCGATCACGCCGGTCAGCGCCTGCCCGCTCGTCACACCCCAGACTCCGATCGACACGGCTATGGCGAGCTCGAAGTTGTTCCCCGCGGCCGTGAAGGCCACCGTGGTTGATCGGGAGTAGGGAAGCTTCAGGGCGTGACCTGCCCCCATGGAAATGAACCACATGATGACGAAGTAGATGAGGAGTGGGACGGCGATCAGCACGACGCTTCCAGGATCGGAGGTGATGGCATCGCCCTGAAGAGCGAACATGACCACGATCGTGAAGAGCAGCCCATACAGCGCGATGGGAGCGATACGCGGGCTGAACTTCGTGTCGTACCAGACCTCCCCCTTACGAGCGACTCCCACACGGCGGGTGAAATAGCCCAGTGCCAGCGGAATGCCGAGGAAGATCAGCACTGCCTTGGTGATGTCCCACGTGGAGAAGGCCACGTCCTGGGTGTCGAGACCGAGCCACCCCGGAAGGATCGCAAGGTAGAAGGTGCCGAGCAGGGCGTAGGCGAGGATCTGGAAGACGGAGTTGACCGCAACGAGGAGCGCGCCCGCCTCGCGGTCTCCGCACGCGAGGTCGTTCCAGATCAGAACCATGGCGATGCACCGAGCCAGCCCGATCACGATGAGCCCCGTGCGGAAGGCTGGGTAGTCGGCGAGGAACGTCCACGCAAGGACGAACATCAGCAGCGGGCCCACCAGCCAGTTCAGCAGCAGGGACAGCCAGAGCATGCGCCGATCTCCGGCGAGGTGGCCGATCTCCTCGTACTTCACGCGTGCGAGGACCGGGTACATCATCGCGAACAGGCCAATGGCGATCAGGAGGCTCGTGTCATCGATCTTGACGGCGTCCAACGCCCCCTGCAGTCCGGGAACCACGCGACCCAGCAGGAGACCGAGGGCCATGGCCAGCACGATCCACAGCGGCAGGAAGCGGTCCAGAGTGGAGAGCTTTCGGAGAACCTGCGACTCCTCCACGTCCACCGGGGCGCTCATGGCGCGGCGGGGGTGCAGCAGGCACTGCCTTCTGGGGCCCGGGTAAGGAGACTTCCCCCGGGGCCGCTCGGATTCAGCGGGTCGTCGTCCTTGACGACGTACCACTCCCATGGCGCACCAGCGGGGTCGTGCACCCACACCTTGTCCTGCAGGGCAAAGCAGCAGGTGGTGTCCGCCTCGACATACGTGGCGAGTCCGTCGGATGCCAGACGCGCGGTGGCCTGGTCGACCTCCTCGGCCGAGAACACCTCCACCCCGAGGTGGTTCAAGGCCCCCGCAGCTCCATGGCCACGGTCACCTTCTGGGACCTCGATCAGCACCAGCTTCAACGGCGGGTCGATCACCTCGAAGTTCGCATATCCCGCACGCTGCTTGTGGGGCTCGACGCCGAAGAGGGTGGAGTAGAAGGCGATGCTCTCCTCGAGGTCGGCGACATTCAGGGCAAGTTGTACTCGGGACATAGTCACTCCAGATCGATGAATATCGATGTGGACGTTACCATCTATATCGACTACTGTCGATATAGATCACATGGTTCGTGAACCACGACAGCCGGGAGGGAACTCATGACGACATCCGTGCGACAGGCGCTGCCCCTCGCCGATTCCGCCGGCCCCGCATGCTGCCCAACAGGACTCGCTCAGCCGATCGACCGCGCAACCGCAGAGGAGCTCGCGGTCCTGCTCAAGGCAGTAGCGGACCCGGCCAGACTCCAGGTGCTTGCACTCCTGCGCTCGCTCGACAACTGCGAGGCATGCGTATGCGACCTCACCGAGCCCCTCGGCCTGTCCCAGGGCACCGTGTCCCACCACCTGAAGGTTCTGGTGGACGCCGGGATCCTCGCGCGTGAGAAGCGCGGCTACTGGACCTGGTACTCGATCATCCCGTCACGACTGACGGAACTTGCCGCGATTCTGGTGTGACCGCGAGTGAGACCGGTTCGGAGCGCCGGCTCCAGCCTTGGAATGAGGGCGTCGCGCGTAGGGCTTCTTGGGCCGCGCGTCACGAACGGGCTTCGGCTTCCACGGGATGCCCGAAGGCTCCTGCGAGCCGGTCACGCGACGCAAGTCGTCGTCACCTGGCCGAACACGCGACACGGCAGCCTCGACGCCCGCGCGCTTGGTCAGTGACGCGACCGCGCGCTGCTGCTTCGGATAGGCCAACGTCACGACGGTGCCGGAGTCACCCGCGCGCGCAGTACGACCTGCGCGGTGCGTGTAGTCCTTGGGATCGGTCGGCGCGTCAACGTGCACGACGAGACTGACGCCATCGACGTGAATGCCTCGAGCCGCCACGTCCGTCGCCACCAGAGTCGGCGTGATGCCATTGCGGAAGTCGTTCAGCGTCCGCGTGCGCACGGCCTGCGACTTGCCTCCGTGGAGCGCACCGACGGGCACGCCCTGCTCAGCAAGCTGCTCCGCGAGCTTGTCCACGCCGCGCTGCGTGCGAACGAAGAAGATCGTCCGACCATCGCGTGCCGCAATCTGCGCGGTGACCGCATTCTTGTCAGCGGGGTGCACGACGAGCACGTGGTGATCCATCGTGGTGACCGCATCAGTGATGGGGCCGGTGGAGTGCTCGGCAGGGTCGCGCAGGTAGCGCTTGACCAGGGTGTCGACGCCGTTGTCGAGGGTCGCGCTGAACAGCAGGCGCTGCCCCTTCGGCTTCGTCGCGTCGAGGATCTGCTTGACGACGGGCAGGAAGCCCATGTCGGCCATCTGGTCGGCCTCGTCGAGGACGACAACCTCAGTGGCGGAGAGATCAACAGCGCCCCGCTCCATGAGATCGATGAGCCGACCTGGCGTGGCAACGAGAATCGGCACACCGCGCTCGAGCGCCCGAAGCTGCTGGGCGTAGGGCATTCCGCCCGCAATGAGGCGCGTGCGCAGTTGCACGCGCATGGCCAGCGGGCTCAGCGTGTCACTCACCTGCATCGCGAGCTCACGAGTCGGCACAAGCACGAGACCAAGCGGCTTGCCCGGCTCCGCCTTCCACCCGGCGAGCCGGGTCAGGAGGGCAAGGCCGAAGGCGAGCGTCTTGCCCGATCCCGTGCGACCGCGGCCGAGGATGTCTCGGCCGGCAATGGCGTCCGGCAGCGTTGCCGTCTGGATCGGGAAGGGCTCAGTGATGCCATCGCTCTTCAGCGCAGCAGCAAGGGCAGGGGCGACGCCAAGGGCGTCAAAAGACAAGGGGGTAGACATGATCCATTCCATTCAAGACGTTAGGCGTGTCTTGAAGGAGACCAGAAACTGTCGCAGTAAAACCAAGACTCGCGAAGAGTGATGTGCTAACGGTACGGCACAAAGTCCCAGACACGAAATCGTGCCGTGCGCGCAGCGCGGGCCACTACGACTGCTGCGCGGCATGCCTTCCCGAGATGTAGCCGAAGGTCATGCCGGGACCAAGCGTGCCGCCCGCCCCGCCGTAGACGCCGGCCGTCGACGACGACATCGCGTTGCTGCAGACGTAGAGCCCCTCGATCGGATGATCGTCCCAGTCAATGACCTGGCCGTTCGCATTTGCACGGGGACCTCCGCAGGTGCCGAGCACCCCTGACTCCATCTGCACGGCATAGAACGGGCCGTTCTCGATCGGCCCGAGGGTCCGGTAGACACCATCGAAATCCTTGTCACCCCAGAACTGGTCGTAGGTGTTGTCTCCGCGACCGAACTCAGTGTCCTGACCGTTGGCCACATCCTTGTTGAAGGCCTCAACCGTCTCCGTCAAGACCTTGCCATCGATCCCGATCCTGCTACCGAGTTCCTCGATGGTGTCAGCCGTGACAGCCCAACTCGGGACGACGCCCTTGGCGGTGGCATTGAAGAAGCGGTACTTGTCGACGTACGTCTGGTCGACCACGATCCAGAACGGCAGGTTCACGTAATCATGGGTGTTCGCGTCGAAGTTGTGTAGAACAGGCCCGATGGCGTTGTAGTTGGTTGCCTCGTTGACGAACCGCTTCGCCGATCGATTGACGAGGATCGAGCGCGGACGCGTCCGCTCAGAGTTGCCGATCAGGTAGTTCGCCTTGCCGCGACCGTGAGCCGCCATCTCCTGGCTGGACTGCAGCCACCATGACTTGCCCATGTTGCCCAGGCTCGCTCCGACCTCCATGGCCATCAGGAGCCCGTCACCCTCACATTCGGGCACGCTGACCGGTCCCGTCATAGGTCCGCGCAGGAAGGAGTGCACGAGCTTGTCGTTCCACTCGAATCCGCCCGTCGCGATGATGACACCCTTGCGGGCCTTGATGCGGATCTCCTTGCCCTCCTCCTCGGTCACGATGCCGACGACGCGGCGACCCTCAGTGATGAGGCGGCGAGCACGCGACTCGCGATGCAGCGGGATACCGCGATCCAGAACGCCCTTCAGCAGCGAGCCGATCAGCGCTTGGCCCTGACCGCGGCAGTCGCGCTCCTCGCGGTCGGCCAGAACCTCCTCGGGCAGGCTTGGCGTGTAGTAGTCCTCGATCATCGACGTGCGACGAGGCCACCCGGTCTTGGGCGGGTTCACCCACTTCGCCCAGGAACCGAGTTCAGTGAAGGGGAAGACATCGTTGTCGAGGGACCTGCTGCCGTACTCCTTGGCGCCGGGCGCCCACGACTGGTAGTCGGGGAAACCCTCGAACAGTCGCAGTCGCACCGGAGTCCGCTCCTCGAACCACCGGAGCATCTCGGGACCCTGTTCGAGGAATGCCCCCAGAGTCTCCGGGTCGAGGTGGCCGTCATCGGCCAGGCCGTCCAAGTACTCCACGACCTCGTCGTAGGAGTCCTCGACACCGAGGGGCTCCTGCTGGTCGTTCATGGGGATCCAGAGCATTCCGCCCGACATCGCGGACGTGCCGCCGACCATTCCGAACTTCTCGAGGATCAGGACGTCCTTCGCGCCGAAGTCATGGGCGGCCATCGCGGCGGTGAGCCCAGCACCTCCCGTGCCCAGGACGACGACGTCGACCTCCAGATCGAATTCGCTCGCCTGCTCAGCCATCTCTTCTCCTCGGGTCATGCGTCACCGATCCTCGTTAGGGCGGTCTCGATGTGTCGATGTGTCGTCCGCCAGACCCTACCCCGACCACGGTCCTTTGAGAAGCCACTTGGCATGTTATGCATGCCACATGGCATGTTTGCTAGGCGGTCGAGCATCCGCGGAGCACAATGGGCCCATGCCCGTACTCGTCGACCGTGCGAAGACTCGTGACCAGATCGCCGAACTGGCCGCCGGGATCGTGGCTCGCGAGGGACTGCATGCCCTCACCATGCGTCGCCTGGCGACCGAGGCCGGCACGAGCCGGGCCATCGTCAGCACCTACTTCGCTGACATGCGTGACCTCGTTCTTGCGACCTTCCAGTGGGTCTCAGCCCGGCAGGTTCAGCGCATCGAAGCGGCCGAGGCTGCGGGTCTGGGGCTGGAGGGGTGTGTCGAAGCCCTGCTCCCGCTCGATCATGAGCGCCTCGCCGACTGGCGCGTCACCATCGCCTTCCTCGGCTATGCGGTCGCTGACGCCGAACTCGCCGCAATCGAGCGTCATCGCATCGATGGTGCCGTGGAGCGGTTCACCCACGTGCTGATGAAGCAGGGCTCCTCGGCCAAGCCCACTGCCACGGATCGGCGCGAGGCCAAGAGGATCGTCTCAGCGCTGCTGGGCGTCGCGATCGATCATTCCTTCGACCCATCCGCGCATGCCCAGCCCCGCCTCAGCCGTGTGATGGTCGGCCGCGTCTTGGCCCGCGACACCGATGCCTCGCGTCGGTAGTCGCGCGGCCAAGCCGGTCAAGCAACACACGTCAGGGTCAATTCACCTGCTGCAGGAGCCCTCCTGCGCCCCGGCCGGTCAACCGGACTTGCGACGAAACTCCCGCTTGCCGCCTTCACGGTCGGCGTGCTCTTGGACCTTGCCCTCAGTCGGCGCACTGCCGTGGGGGGTGTTCTTGGACGACTTGCTGTTCTTCGCCTCAAGGGCCTTGCGCATCTGCTCCTTGACGTCTTCGTTGTCAGCCATGGGGGCAGTGTGTCACGCGCACAAAGCTCAAGTCCCGTCACGCACCAAGGCTGGCGATGACATTCTCGACCGTCGTCACGGAGGCGAACTCGCCGTGCAGACTGGCCGCCGTCGCCCGGGAGAGATCCTCGGCCGCAACCACGATGCCGTCCGGTCCCACCCGATCGAAGGTGTGGGTCGCGTCGAGGACGAACGTGACCTCGTAGCCGAGATTCCCGGCCATGCGGGCAGTGGTCTCGCAGCAGTGATTCGTCGTGATTCCGCAGATCACCACCTGGGTGATCCCGGCGCCTCGGAGCCACGAGTCGAGGTCCGGCTCGCCATAGAACGCGGAGTTGACCGACTTTGTCACCAGGAGATCGTGTGGGCCGTCGATGCCGTCGAGGAAGGCATTGCCCTGCTGGCCCGGTCGCAGCGGCGAGTCGGGCGAGGTTGAGTCGTGGCGCACCAGGACGACGGGCAGGTTTCTCGATCGCCAGGCTCGAAGAAGGCGGCGGATGCCCTCTTCACAGGCGGGATTGTCGCGGCGCCCCCATCGGAGATCGGCAAACCCCTGCTGGGCATCGATGACGAGAAGAGCCGCTCCGGTTGCCACGCCGTCAGAGTACGCAGGCGTCCGTTTTCCTCCGCCCAGCCGGCCTAAGATCAGCCAATTTGTGAGAAATTCTCAGAAATCTGCGAAAGCGGTTAGGCAAATCGGCCGCCGTAGGGAACACTTAGAGCAGGTAAAGGCTTGTCAGCGCTAGATCCCCAGAGGACGAGGGCTCGATACGGCTTCACCGCGTGGCAGACAAACCGTCTGCCACGGCACTCGTTAAGGAGATTTAGCACCATGGCACAAGGCACCGTTAAGTGGTTCAACGCAGAAAAGGGCTTCGGCTTCATCGAGCAGGCTGACGGCGGACCGGACGTTTTCGTCCACTACTCCGCTATCGACTCCGATGGCTACCGCTCGCTCGACGAGAACCAGACCGTCGAATTCGACATCACCCAGGGCCCCAAGGGTCCCCAGGCTGACAAGGTTCGCGTCGTCTGACCACGAACTTCGAATAACAAGAAGGGCCCGACCAGACGGTCGGGCCCTTCTTGCATTCGCCGAGTCATTCACACTGGAGGCATCCGCGCGTCTTCCCGCTGAGCATCGTCCCTCCAGTGGTTCGGCGCACATTCAGCGTCATCGAACGAGTTACGAGAAGACCGCAAACAGCAGGCCCGCAGCTACCGCCACGGTGATGATGGCTACCAACCCCCGATAGAGGGCCCATGGTGCCTTGATGAATTCCTGGCTGATCGCGAGCTGGCGATCAGCTTCTGCGATGCCCTTGGTGCTGGCTTGCACATCCTTGATGGCTGAGTCATTCCACAGCCACAACAAGAAGTTCATGCCGACGATGATGATGGCGAATGCCACCTGAACCCCGTTGGACCCACTACTGCCCACGACATCATTCGCGAGGGCGACAATGCCCAAGAGCAGCACATTCGCGAAGACGAAGAACCCGAAGCCGACGAGGACATCACGCTGCCGAACTGCTCCCCAGAAGGTGTTGTGATCAGACATTTCCTATTTCCTCACTGTTATTTGGCGGATGTGGACGGAAGTGCCTAGGCCGATGCGGATGCATCGACGCTGACGGGCTTTTGCCTCCAGTTCGTGATGCAGGCAACCAGCGTGACGATCGCCAAAGCCAGGATGATGAAGAATTGCCATGGCGGTCCGCCGGCGCTCTGCCCGTAGTCGTAGGTGACACCAAGGTAGGTAGCCACCACCAATTGGCCGAGTAACACGGTGACGATGGCAACGACACCGACCCGCGCAAGACTGTGACCACTCACCAAGAGGGATATCACGATGATGGCGGCGCCCCACAAAGCTACGTTCAGCACCCACACAACCTCGACCGACGCGGCAATGTCCAGGGTTCGTCCCGTCAGGTCAACCCCATCCCATTGCTTGGACGCTTCGCTCTCAACCGAACCGATTCCACTGAGTGATCCGATGAGCAAGAAGATGCCAAACATGATCAACCAGAAACGCACATTAAGGAATTTCACGATTTTGCTCCATCGCTAGCAGTTGGCGAAGATTTCGAACGTGACAGGTCCGACAATGCCGGCAGCTTTCAGCATTTCCTGCATATCCGCCTGCTGCGCCATCGCCAGGAATCCTTCTGCAGCCTCCCGAGTCCCGAACTCATGCAGGACGACGATGTCGTTGCCGTCGGCCACGGCTCTTAGGCCAGCTTCGCGGGTGACGCCGAGCGCCGCGAGTTCTCCGCGCTGGGCCTCGTAGAGAGCCATCCACTTGTCGAAATCTTCAATCTTGTGCCTGGCCAGCAGAGTGAACATGTCCAAATTCCTTTCGAGGAGGCCGAAGAAGGGCCTAGGGCGTTGGGGCGAACAACGCGGACATATCCGAGACGCCCCAATGTGCGACCAACTGCCCGTCACGCCATTCGAGAACATCGGCGAACGGCATGCGCACCTGTTGCCCGTGCCCTGCCATACCCATCATTTCGCCTGTGAAGGTGCCGACGAAAGCACCGAAGGCAGCTACCTTGTTGCCTTCCTCCACCATCATGTCGACCTCGACGCGTATATCCGGCATACCACCTTTCATCATGCCGAACATCACTCGTGCCAGCTCTCGGCCTTCTGCATCAATCCCCGGGATTGTGTCGTGTTCGACGAAATCAACCGCGAAGTACTTGTCCACCATCGCATCAACATCGTCCGTGGCCGACATCTCGGCGTATACCTTCTTCATCAGGTCCTTGAGCTCGGACATTCATGTCTCCGTTGCTATGAAGGGGCAATCGACTCGACTCATTCATGTGTGTCGCTTGAAGACTAAGGACACGATTAGAGGACGGTCTTGTATGAAACGATCATCTCTAGGCAGCAAGAACACGCGGTGTTTACGCAGGCAATTTCTCGAAGAAGAGAGTGTCGATACCGACCTTTGACGCCGCGCGATATGCAGACGGGGTTAGTCCTGAGAATTCCTTGAAGCTGTGAGTGAAATGCGACTGGTCGTGATACCCGCATTCCGCTGCCACCTCGGCCAGATTGAGCTCAGGTGCCTGCATGCGACCGAGGGCGTCACGGAAGCGAAAGAGTGCCTCATAGCGATTCAGGGTGGTCCCCAACCAGATTTTCGCCAATCGATTCATGTGCACTGACGAGTAGCCGGACTTGTCTATCAGAGTCTTTGTCATCCAGAAGGGATCCGCTTCCCGCAATACATGCTGTCCATGACGCGTGAAGGACACGAACGGGGGAATCTCCGATTGAGCACGTAGGCGCTGCAGCAGGTAACTTTCCAGGAACCCAGCACGTTCAGAGAACGACGGCAGCGAGTTCAGTTTGTCCTCGATCATCGCCAGATCACCGTGAATCATGGTTGGTTCGATAGTCCGGTTGTGCACCTCAAAGGCCGGAATTCCGAAAAGCATTTTCGCCGCGATCGGAGACATCATCACGATGACTGCGCGCGCCTTCGGCGCTATCACCACTTGTGGCTTGGTCTGCGCCCCAAACAGCAGTGAGAAAGTGTTCCGGGACCCCCGCTCTGAGGCAGCATCATCGCCCATGTAGAAGCCCTCGACTCTGGCCCCGTCAAGGAAAAAGACAATTTCGATGGTGCCATTGGGCATGATCCATGCTGGTTTCGAGGAATCGCCGAAGCGCGCCTCCGCGATGACATCGACGATCCCGCCAAGACTTGGGGGCACATATGTCTGCAGATCGTCAAACACGGGGACCCCCACCTAGATCGACACGAGGACGCACTTAACGTATCGGTGTTCAACGCGTTGCGAGGCGCGTGCATCAGATCTTGGCAAGAGTTCACACAGTCGTAACCCATCAACACCTCTGCGTCGCGTGCCGCAGGGTGGTCAACAACAAGACTGGTCGGTTCACTACAGGAACCGACCGTGGTGGCTAGTTCACAAAGCCCTCAAATCCCCTGGCAATCCCGCACCGCGTGCTTCTTCCGCACACAAAGCGGGCAGGCTCCGCCCCCTTTCTCAGCGGAGTTCCGCTCGCCTTCACCGGCCACGGCATCGATTTGTCGGCGGACCAGGGGGAACACACAGCCAGACCGAGTCCAAGGCGCGCGGGCCAATACGGATCCGTGAATGCTCAGGTACGTGATCCAGCATCGGCAGATCTCCGTGGCGAACGTGGGAATCGTCGGCAGCATCCACTCCTCCGGGCTAGCCGATACCGAGGACCATGGCCTCATCGTTCGCTGCCTCACTGCACTTCAGGCTGAGTTGAAGGGATCGGCGCGACGGCTCACGGCTATGACATCGGCACTTGGAGAAAGACGGCGAGAAGCAGACCTAGCGTGACAAGGATCGCCAGAGTCCCCAGCACGGTCAGCCGCACCTGACTCTTCGGGGCCGCCATCCACGCCCGCAAGAGACGCCTGACTGTCGGACCCGTAATCCACGAAACGCTGGCTACGGCCACCAGGTTGGAGAGCAGAAGCATCGCGGCGAACGGCAGGGTTACCCCTCCCAAGAGCAGGGAGATTATGAAGATGGCCGGGTACAGGGCAACAACGGTCGACAGCCAGATCTTCCACGTCGGTGCTGGGACTGCGTGCGGATCGGGTCGATACCAGAACGGCGTCAGGTAACGCTCATCTGTCCCGTACCGATCCGTGCTCGCGACAAGGCTCTGTAGGCGTGCATGCAGGCCTTTCCAATCACTGCTGTCCAGCCACTGACCGAGGCTGTCCGAGGAGTCGAAGCGCACCACAAGCGTGTAGAAGTCCTGTCCGCCAGCGACGGGTTTGATGACTTCCCGTGACATGAATCCAGAGAAACCCATCTCGATTCGACCTGAGTCGACCAGCCACGCCTCATAATCATGGATCTTTGAGTTGGGGACCTGATGAACGGCTACCAAGGTCTCGGGCCGGGTTGATTCCATCGCATGCGCCATGTGTCACAGGCTATGACGCAGTTATCGACTTCCCTCGTGGTTTGAAGGAGTCAGTCAGAACTTCAGGATGAGCGGCAACGTCCCACATGCAGATCCCAGGCTCAAGGCCTCGACCATCCATAAGTTCTCATCCGGTGTGACGAACAGGAGCCTGCTCAGCCGTTCGCGAAGACTCGCCCGCGAACCTCGCCCACGTACTGCACGGGCATCTGGTTGACCGCCTGGGCGCGAATCGCTTCTTGCTTCTCGCGGGCAACGTTGGCCGTCTCCTCATCGGGATACACCGTCACGACCTGCATGGATCGTTCGGCGGTCTCCACGAAGTGCACGCTGACCGCGCCCAACGCCATGATGCCGGGGACGAAGGTGCTCCTGACGGTCTCTTCGAGCTCGTCGCTTAGGCCTTCGGATGTTGTCCACTGGCTGATGACACAAAACATAAGGCCTTCTTCCCTTATGGCCGCGCGTCGCGCACGACCGACGATGCACCAGTCTTTTCGAAAGCAGCGGCTTTGTCCGCCCGATCGTGCGAAATCTAGGTGACGGAAGCGTGAAACATCTGCGCGCTGTTGAGCGCGGAAGCGGCAGTGCGCCGCCGCGGGTCAGAGCTTGTCAGCCCAGGTTCCGGCAAACTCGAAACCTTCGACCGTCTCGTCGCCCTCCACCCACGCATCGTGTCCACCCCCCGCTTCGGGAAAAGGACACCCTCACGCGGCGATCCGCCTGACCATTAGCGGACTCCCCGCATTCGGTCCAGCCGCATAACCCCAAGAAAACACCCGCCCCGCGGGCTATTCGCGTACCCGAAAACACACTCCTTGACTCTCGCGTGAAGTTCCGGCGCTCTGGCACCGTCATCGAACATCGAAACTAAGCACTGGAAATGGCGAAACCCCCGCGGGAAACCCGCGAGGGCGTCGACTACTGAGTTCTGTCAGTTCACTATGTGAACTAACCGTGGTGGAGGTGCCGGGAATCGAACCCGGGTCCGTGCAGGCCTCTTCTGTTCTTCTACGTGTGTAGCCACGCTGTCGTTGCTCGACCCCCGCACTTCGTGTGGCACTGTGCGGTGACGGTCCAGTCACTGTTTGGTTTTCCTCCCCTTCCCGTGACCGGAAGGCTTGGTGAGTCCCCTAGCGACGCCAGACCCCGACTCGGGGACGCATCGGGCTGGCGGCTTCTCTAGTGCTTAGGCCGCGAGGGCGTAAGCGGAAGCAGTCTGCTTGTTATTGGCAGTTATTAGTTTCCAAGGATTCTTAACGAGATCACCTTGGCTTCTCGACACGCTTCACCAGTCAAGACATCTGTCCGTCGAAACCTGTCACCCCCTGTGGAATTGTCAAAGATCCGAAGATCTCCCTTGATGGTACGCCCCATCAAGGAAGACAACAAACCTCGCCTAGGCCGCATTCCCCCGGTCAGGCGCGCAGGTTGCGGCGATTGAAGGCGAGGAGGCCCACCACGGCGACGACGGCAGTCACGACCAGGAGAACGAGGAGGGAACCCCAGACGAAACCGTCCTGCAGGGCTGCGGTGGCGTCATACCAGCGCCAGGGGGTCAGCGGGCGGAGGTACTCCATCCACTCGATCGACTGGCCCAGGCCGTCGATGAGGAAGGTGACGAACGCGAGGGCTGCAGCGACCGTCACACCGAGACCCTTACGCCCGACGGCTGCGGACACCGCCATCGCCAAGGCGGCGAACAGGATCAGGAAGGCGAACATCTGAACCGTCACGGACACTAATGACGAGAGCGGGACATCGAGGCCCGTTGGTCCGGCAAGCAGGACCGTGGGCAACAGGGAAGCGACACTGAGCACCAGGATCCCGACGACGATTCCCACGGCCTTCTGCCAGTAGAGCGAGGCGCGGCTCACCGGCTGGGCCAGCAGGAGATCGAGGGTGTGGTCCTCCTCCTCCCCGGCAAGTGCGGACGTGCCGCGCCCGATCGCGAACACCAGCAGCACCGCGGGCAGGAAGAACAGGTAGAGCTGACTGGACAGATAGCCCACCGGGGACGTGAGGTCGTCCGGGCCGATCAGGGGTCGCAAGGACTCCGGGATCTGCTCCATCATGTCGTCGAGCGCCGGATCGCCGGCAATGCTCGGATAGAACGCATCGACCATGACCACCAGGGCCACGACGCCCAGCGTCCACCACGCCAGCGAGCGCCACTTGAGCTTCAGATCGGAGAGGAAGAAGGCCAGCGAACCGCTCATTGCCCCTCCCCTGAACCATAGAAGCTCATCAGGACGTCATCGAGGTCTCCGCCGATGGACTCGACCGATCGCAGGTGGAAGGGAGCCGCTGCCTTGATGAGGGGGTCGACGTCCCCGACAAAGGAGATGCGAACCCAGTCGCCGGCCACCTCGACGTCGAGCGCCGACGGGCCGAGATCTCGAGCGGCGAACTGCGCGGCCTCCGCCGGCCCCAAGAACCGAATGGCCACCCGGCTCGCTGCCCGATCGCGCAGTTGGTCGATGGTCTCGTAGGCGACGAGGCTGCCCTCGCGAAGCACGGCGACGCGGTCCGCGAGGTCCTCCAACTCAGAAAGCACGTGGCTCGACAGGAGGATCGCGGCGCCCTCACTCGTCGCCTCGCGGACCAGCCCGCCGAACTCCCGCTGCAGCAGGGGATCAAGCCCTGACGTCGGCTCGTCCAGCATCAGCAGTCGAGCACGCGGCGCGAAGGCGAGCAGCAGGCCCACCTTCTGCCGATTGCCCTTCGACAACTGGGCGACTGGCCGGTCAAGGTCGATCTCGAGGCGATCGGCGATCCCGCGGACTCGCGCGGGATCGAGTGGGGCTCGGCCGGCGGTGTAACGCCGCAGGACGGCCCACCCGTTGAGGCGACCGGGCAGAACGAGATCGCCCGGCAGGTAGGTGAGCTCACTGCGAGCCATGGGGTTGCGGGAATCGACACCCCTGACACTCACCGATCCGGATGTCGGGTGCACCAGATCGAGGGCCGCCCGAAGAAGGGTCGTCTTGCCTGCGCCGTTGGACCCGAGGAGTCCGGTGACACCGGCGTCGGGGACATCCATGGAGATATCCACGATTCCGCGAGCGGATCCATAGGAGACGGTCAGATGCGACAGGCGCAGGGCCACCGCTGCGTCCACCTCCATCACTGCCACGCCACAACCCTGTCGGCCGCCAGCCACGGAGTCAACGCGACCTGCGAATCAGCGAGCACCATCACGCATGAGATGGGTCTCGCCGTCGTCACTGGGTCGTGCGTGCTGGGGCAGCTTGACCACAAGAGCCCCGACCACGACCGCGGCCGGAATGGTCAGGCTCCATAGCAGGATGGCCGTGTAGTTCCCCGTGAGGTCATGCACGTAGGCGAAAGCCAACGGCGCAACGGCGGTGCTGGCGATCGTCACGCTGGTGACAACGCCTCGGATGGCACCGATGTGCAGGGTTCCGAAGTACCGGGGAAGCTCCGTCGCCTCCACCACTCGCGCTGCTCCCCCAGCACTGCCGATCATCGCGCCGAAGGCGATGCCGAGGAAGCCAGGACTCGCAGCGATGGCCAGCAGGAAGCCGCCGGCGAGCAGCACCATGGACAGTGCGAGCACGAGGCGCGCTGACACACGATCAGCCAATGCACCCACACCAAGCGTCGTCACGACCGTGGCCACCGTCTGGGGCAGGAAGTTCGCAGCCGCCTCCGTCGGCGTGAACCCACGCTCACCCAGAAGGTCGATCTGGTGGAAGACCACGGCTGTCGTCAGCGCCGCTGTCACCGCGACAGTTGCCGTGACCAGCCAGAAGAACGGAGACCTGAGCGCCTCCCGCCTTTCCACGCCCCACACGTCACCGTCGCCTGCGGGAGGCTCCGGATCTCCGTCGACGTGCTGACCGAGGTCACTCGGACGATTGCGGACTGCCAGCAGGGCCATGGGCAGGACGATGACCCAGACCACGAGCGCCTCGGCCACCCAAGCGGTGCGCCACCCGTATCGGGAGATCACCAGCTCGAAGATGAGCGGGATCATGGTCATGCCGAAGCCACCAGCCGCGGCGACGATGCCCATGGCCGTTCCGCGCTTGCGGCTGAACCACAGGGCGACTGACGTGGTGGCCACCAGCCCGAGCGCGCCCTGGCCCGCCATGCGAATGCCGATGAAGCCGGCCGTCAGCGTGACGAATCCCGACACCACCGCCATGCCCATGAGGAACAGGCCGAAGGCAGCCGCGATGACCGTCATGGACCGACGCACTCCGTAGCGGTCGATCGCCTGACCGACCCAGGGCAGGGCAATCGCGCCGGCCAGGGTGCCGATCAGGTAGGCGGCACTGACCTGCGTTCGCGTCAGTCCGAGGTCGTTGACCATCGGGTCGACGAAGACGGAGACGCCGAAGGTCTGACCGGGACCGGTGAGTGCCAGCGCAATCGAGGCGAAGAGCACCATGCGCCAGCCATAGAACCCTCGTGATGGCGCCGGGATCATTGATGTGCCCGACAGGAAGCCCATGCGTCAGTCGATGCCCTTGGTCCGGCGCCCGGTGGCACGATCGGCCTCGCGCTTGGACTCACGCTCGGCGATCGCCTGCCGCTTGTCGTAACTCTTGCGCCCGCGCGCGACGGCGAGGTCGACCTTCGCGTAGCCGTCGTTGAAGTAGAGAGCGAGGGGAACGAGAGTGACGCCTGAGTCCTTGACCTTGGACGCGATGCGGTTGATCTCCTCCTTGCGCAGGAGGAGCTTGCGGGCACGTCGAGGCTCGTGGTTGGTCCACGTGCCCATCGAGTACTCCGGGATATGCACGCCCCTGAGCCAGATCTCCCCGTCGTCGAGCGTGGCGAACCCATCAGTGAGGCTGGCCCGGCCTGCGCGCAGCGACTTCACCTCGGTTCCGACGAGCACCAGACCAGCCTCGTAGACATCCTCGATCGAGTAGTCGTGGCGCGCCTTCTTGTTCTGGGCGATGAGCTTGCGCCCCTGCTCACGTGCCACGAGTGGCTCCTTGCCTGTCCTGGTCACGCTCATCTTGGTCGCGCTGCGCCTGAGCCTTCAGCCGACGCCGCTCCGCGAGCTTCTGCCCGTTCCAGCCCACGATGACGAGCACGGCGGCCGCACCGGCGGCCAGCATGAACCACAGGTAGGCGTACATGTCGATGGATGCCCCGAACGGAGGGCCGTTGGGCAGGTAGTTCCGAAGGGCCGGCAGGGCGAACAGCAGCGCGGCCGTCCACGACAGCAGGGCGGCCTCAGCCGGGCGGCGGTCCGCCTGCACCAGCGCCGCGGTGCCCAGTGCCAGCAGGGCCAGCACGCCAGCGATCGCGAGGATCAGCATCGCGAAGACCTGCGTCGAGAAGGCGCGCGTGTACGTCAGGAGCGCCATCGCGGGAACGCCGCTCGCGAGCTGATCCTGCGACAGGTCACCGAACAGATCGATGTTGGTGTCCCAGCCGTTCACTCCGCCCTCACCCTCGAGGCCGATCGGAATCTGACCGTCCGATGCGAAGGAGCCATCAGAATTTCGGGTGTAGGTGTCCGCGGCGAACAGCAGCTTGGCCGAGTGCAGGTCGAAGGGGTAGGCCGCTGTCTCGCCGTCCATCACCAGCACCTGGTCGCGCTGCGTGAGGAAGGTGCCCGCCGGGAACTTGTACTCGGTCACCCCGTTGACATCCGACACGGTGATGCGCACATTCCTGGTCAGCCGACTGTCGGAGCCCACATAGTCGTCGCCCACCGGCCTGAAGGACAGGTGCACACGCGTCTCGTTGGCATTGGCATCCACTGCAGCAGGCTCCACGGTGATGAAGATGGCCTCCTGCCCCGTCACCTCGGTGTCTGCCCCAGAAACCGTGCTGCCGCCCTCGACGTCATAGAAGCGGACGACCAGCACGAACGCGATCACCAGCAGAATGCCGGTGACAACAAGCGCGATCCACCCCCGTCGCGTGCGCGGGAGCGGTTCGAAGGTCCGTTGGAGGCTCACACCCGCAAGTACTTGCGGAGCGTGAAGAACGCCGCAAGCCCGGCCAGCAGGATGCCCGTGATGAGCATGACGGGAGCGATGGCCAGGACGGCATCCCAACCGACGAAGGCCGTGAACTGGAATGACGGGGCGAGAACGCCGTCGACGATGACCGTCTTCATGAGGATCAGGCCGCCGATGGCCAGAAGGGCTCCCACCGCAGCGGCAAGCGCGGCTTCCAGCAGGAACGGCAGCTGGATGTAGAAGTTCGAGGCACCGACCAGCCGCATGATGCTCGTCTCGCGACGTCTGCTGAATGCGGCCACACGCATGGTGTTGACGATGAGCAGGACCGTGACGACGAGCATGACGATCGCAATCAGGAGGGCGATCAGCTGCAGCCCGCCGAGCAACTGGAAGAACTTGTCGAGCACCTGACGTTGGTCATTGACCTGCTCAATGCCAGGCCGACCCTGGAAGGCAGACGCCACCACGTCGTACTGGGTCGGATCAGCGAGCTTGATGCGGAAGGACTCAGGAAGCGCGTTCTCAGTGACGTTGCCGACGATCGGCGAGTTCTTGAACTGCTCCTTGAAGCGCTCGTAGGCCTCCGTCTTCGACTCGTAGTAGATCTCCTCGACCAGCGGACGCAGGCTCTCCAGGTCGCTCTTGATCTGGTCGCGCTGCGCAGCGGTGACCGCCCCGCCGGCGCACGAGGGGGTGTCGCTTCCCTTGCTGCACAGGAAGATCGACACCTCGACCTTGTCGTACCAGAAGTCCTTCATGGTGGTGACCTGTGCCCGCACCAGGAGGCTGGCCCCGAACAGGGCGAGCGATACGGCCACCGTGATGATCACGGCAAGGGTCATCGTGAGGTTGCGGCGCAGGCCGTTGCCCACTTCGCTCGCGACGAAACTGGCCCTCATCGCGCGTACCCGTACACGCCACGGGACTGGTCACGGACCACGTGACCGCCTTCGAGTTCGATCACTCGGCGACGCATCTGGTCGACGATCTGCGAGTCATGGGTGGACATCACCACGGTGGTGCCCAGGCGGTTGATGCGGTCGAGCAGCTTCATGATGCCGACGGACGTGCCCGGGTCGAGGTTGCCCGTGGGCTCGTCGGCGATGAGCAGCATCGGACGGTTGACAAAAGCACGGGCGATGGCCACGCGCTGCTGCTCGCCGCCGGAGAGCTCATCTGGTCGGCGACCCTCCTTGCCCTCAAGTCCGACCACCTCGAGGACCTCAGGCACGACCTTCTTGATGTGCGAGCTCGGCTTGCCGATGACCTCGAGGGCGAAGGCGACGTTCTCCGCCACGGTCTTGTTCGGCAGGAGGCGGAAGTCCTGGAACACGGTTCCGATCTCACGCCGGAGCATCGGGATCTTCCAGTTGGAGAGCCGATTGAGCTCCTTGCCCAGCACCCACACCTGGCCCTTCGTGGGGCGCTCCTCGCGGAGTACCAGGCGCAAGAAGGTGGACTTGCCGGAGCCGGACGGCCCCACGAGGAAGACGAACTCGCCCTTCTCGATCTCCAACGACACATCGTCCAGCGCAGGTCGCTGCTGCGTCGGGTAGACCTTGGTGACGTGGTCGAAGAGGATCACGCTCGTCAGTCTAGGTTACGGCGGCGCTCTGCTTGCGCCAGCGGATGCCCGACTCCACGAATGCGTCGATCTCCCCGTCAAGGACGGCGGCCGTGTTTCCGGTCTCCTCCTCTGTGCGCAGATCCTTCACCATCTGGTACGGGTGCAGCACGTACGAGCGCATCTGATTTCCCCATGAGCCAGCCGTGTCGCCCTTGAGGGCGTCCATCTTCGCCTGCTCCTCCTGCCTGCGTCGCTCGAGCAGCTTGGATTGGAGCACGGCCATAGCGGACGCCCGGTTCTGCAGTTGAGACCGCTCGTTCTGGCACGACACGACGATCCCTGTCGGCAGGTGCGTGATGCGCACGGCCGAGTCAGTGGTGTTGACGCCCTGACCGCCAGGTCCCGAGGACCGGTAGACATCGATACGGAGTTCGTCCTCAGGAACATCGATGTGATCGGTCTGCTCGACGACGGGGATGACCTCGACCTCAGCGAAGGATGTCTGCCGTCGGCCCTGGTTGTCGAACGGGGAGATCCGGACCAGCCGGTGGGTGCCCTGCTCCACCGACAACGTGCCGTACGCGTAGGGGGCCTTGACGTGGAAGGTCGCCGACTTGATGCCGGCCTCCTCCGCATAGGACGTGTCATTGACCTCGTACGACCATCCATGACGCTCGCAGTAGCGGGTGTACATCCGCAGCAGCATCTCGGCCCAGTCGGCAGCATCGACGCCACCCGCGCCAGACCGGATGGAGACGAAAGCCTCACGGGAGTCGTACTCACCGGACAGCAGCGTGCGCACCTCCATCTCGTCGATGGCGGCCTGGACGGACTCGAGCTCCTTGAGGGCGTCCGCTCGTGCATCCTCATCGCCCGCGTCGTCGGCGAGCTCGAAGAGCACCGGGAGGTCGTCCAGGCGCCCACGCAGCGCCCCGAACTTGCGGAGCTCCCCCTGCACGAAGGACAGCTTGGACGTGACCTTCTGCGCCTTCTCCTGATCGTCCCAGAGATCCGGTGCACTGGCCTGGGCCTCAAGGTCCTCCACCTGTGCGCGCAGGGCGGGCAGGTCGAGGACGGTCTCGATGCTCGCCATCGTGTTCGTGAGGGCAGCGAGTCGTTCCGCGAGTTCGATGTCGGCCATGGTGGGTCAAGGGTACGGGGCCACGGGACGAGCGAGTCACCGCCCGTCATCCCCGATAGCTCAGCTGTGCCCGGGACTGGACCACGATCCGATCGTCGATGAAGCCGGAGAGGAAGGGGAGCCGGACCGGTGCGCTCACCTGAACCACGACGGATCGGCCGTCGGAGGTCACTCCATCCAGTCGCAGCCCAGAGATCTCCGAGGCGGGCACCTGCGCTACGAATCCGGTCACCCGAGCGGAGACCGCCCGAGGGTCCAGAGCGGTCTGGGCGGATGCCCCCTCCCGGTAGTAGGCATCGAGGTCGATGCCCTGCGCTCCTGCCAGAGCAGCGGCATCGGCCACTGCCACCACCGCACGCCGCTGCAGGAACGCAGAGGACGCGTCGATGCCCACCATGAGCGTCAGCAGGATGATCCCGACCCAGGCGATGCCCAGCAGCAGGACACTGCCCCGCTCGTCCGACAGGCGCGCCATGGTCGGGACTGACCGTCCGCTCACGCCTGATCGCCCCGGTAGGAGTCGACCGGCATCCGGTGCTCCGCGGTGATCGGAATCAGAGTGGGCACGGCACCGACCCATGCCTCGGGCAGCCACGGAAGGGGCGCCTCCCACTGCACTCGGACATCCACCGTGCTGCCCGGGGACAGGCACGGCAGCGAACTGCAGGTGATGGTCAGGGCCTTCGGAGGCAGATCGATCCCATGATCGTCGAAGGACAGTTGGGCGGCGGTGGTCGCGCGCGCGAACCCCTCCGCCGGTGATCCTGCGGTGACGAAGGCGCGGGCCGCCTCCCTGACTGACTGGGTGCTGGCATAGACCCCTGACTGCACGCTCGCAGCCGCCAGGCCCAGGTACATGGCAGGGACCAGCAGGCCCACACCCATGACGATGAACTCGACTGCGGCCGAGCCACGATCGGCGACGCTCACCGAGCGGTCGAGCACGTCACGTCCACCTCTCCTGAAGGGCCCGACCTTCGACCGTCAGCGCTGCGGGTCCGAGAAGTCCGATCAGGGGAAGGACCGCCTCGATGCGCACCACCATGACGTCGACGGGGCCGATCGAGGCCGAGGCAGCGGTCACGCGCCGAACGACGGAGCCGGCAACCGACTCAGCGAGCAGAGTCTCGGCACGGCGGGTGCCCGCGAGCGGATCGGCACCGGCCAGCGAGGCCGCGCGTGCACCCTCCGCTGCCGCTGACGTCAACGTCGCACGCACATGCAGAGACAGCATCACCTGGCACACGCCCAGACCCAGGAGTAGAAGCAGCGGCGCCACGATGACGAAGTCGACCGTGGCGCTGCCTGCATCACCTCGCACCCTCACGGTGCCGTGACCGAGCCGATCGCCCGGCCCAGGACGGCAGTGAGCTGCTCATCGGCGAGCACCCACAGTGCCGTGACCAGCCCTGCCGTCATCACCGTGATCAGCACCCACCCCGGCACGTCGCCGCGATCGTCGGAGCCAAGGATGCGCCTCAGGATGCGCGTCAGTCTCATGGGAATTCCTTTCGTTGAAACGGATATGGCGGACAAGTCCGATCAGTCACGGAACCACCAGCTGCATGGACGCAAGCCCGGGGAACAGCGCGATGAGCACGACCGCCGGAAGCACCAGGAAAACAATCGGCATCACCATGGCAACGTCCTTGCGTCCCGCCGCCTCCATGAGCCGCCGACGCTCATCGGCGCGAGCATCGTGTGCCTGGGCTCGGAGCACATCGGCCAATGGGGACCCTCGCTCGAGCGAGATAAGCACGGCGTCCATCAATCGGCGAAGCGCCGGCGAGCTGCTACCGAGCTCCCGTAGGACCGACTCCATCGCCTCGCCTGACGTGATGCGCGCAATGGCCCCGCTCACGTCCTCGGCAAGTGGTCCGTCGACAACAGCTGCTGCACGGTCCAGCGCAATGATCGGGCCCGCGCCGGCCGACACCGCGAGTGCGAGGAGATCTGCCAGCACGGGCACGCGTTCGTCGACCTGCTTCACGCGGCGCCGCTCCGCAGAGCGCCGTCGCAGGTCGACCAACCCGAGGCCGGCGACCGCCCCCACCGCGCCAAGACCCACGACCGCCGCAGGGCTGGGGTCGCCAACCGTCATCACCCCAGCCGCCGCCGCTCCCACGAGTGCACCGAGTACCGCCCAGGTGAGTCTCTCCTCGCGCGAGGATGGCCGGACACCTCTGCCGCCTGCACGCCTGACTTCTGCAGTACTCGCATCACTGTGTCGCCGCGACGCGAATGCGAAGGAGCGAAGGGACCGATGGGCAGAGACGACATCGGTGTGTCCTGGAATGCCGACATAGGGCCCGATTCGATCGCTGACTGACAGCGGTCTGCGTGCACGCGCCCAGGAGACGAGCAGCGCGCACGCTACCCCGAACGCCAGACCGGCCACCGCTCCCGGCATCGAGAGGATCATGCCGCGAGCCGATGCAACTGCGGCAGTCGCGCAATGCGCAGCATGAGCACGTAGGCAGAGCCAGACAGCACTGCAGCCATGACGATGATCACGACACCGGACGCGGAGGCGTAGGCCTGAGCCGCCTCACCACGGGTGCTCAGGAGCACAAGAGTCACCCACGGCGCAGCGACGGCGAGACGAGCAGCGGAAACAGTCCAGCTCTGACGACCGTGGATCTCGGAGCGAATCCGCGCGTCCTCACGCAGCATCGCCGACAGAGCCCGCAGAGTCTCTCCTACCGACGTGCCACCGAACTCACGGGACAGTCGCAGGGCCACGACGACGCGATCGGCCACCGGGTCGCTGGCAGTAGTCGACAATCGGTCCAGCGCGGCGGTGAAGGATCCGGTTGCCCGGTATTCGAGTGCGACGACGGAGAACAGCGGACGCAGCGCCTCCGGTCCGGCCGTGGCCAGCCCGCTCATCGCCTCGGGCAGGGACATGCCCGCTCTCACACCCGAGACCAGCGCGTCGACGGCATCCGGCCACGCGCCACGAGCCAGCTCCGCGCGCCTGCTCGCCCGTCGACGGATGACGAGAGTCGGCGTGCATGCGCCAGCGCAGAATCCGAGCAGCCCAACGACGGGCAGGCCGGTCATGGCTGCGGAGAACAGACCCGTCAGCACAGCGGCAGCCGCGGACAGCGCAATGAGCGAGCCGGACGTGAGCCAGTCGATCCCGGCCGCGCGGATCATGAGCACGGTCCGCGACTCTCTGGATGCCACGGGTCGACGATGGACGACGCCGCGCCACAGCAGCACAAGGGCCACTCCTGCGAGCAGCCCGATCGCTGCACCAACAGTCGTGCTCATGGATGCGCCCGACCGAGGATGCCTCGCACGTCCAGGCCTGCGCGATCAAATCGATCGAGGTGGGGCGGCATTCCCTGCCCCCGTGCGAGGCCCTCCCGGGTGGAGGTGAAGATCGTGGACATCTCGACGATGCCACCCTCCACCCGACCGGAGACTCCCGCGATCTCTGCAACTCGGCGACCCGCCGCGCCCGAGGTCAGGTGCACCACGACATCGACGCAGCCGGCCACCGTCGGGAGAACGAATGAGGCATCGATGTTGGCTCCGGCCAGGAGGGGCAGCGTGCAGAGCTTCGTGATCGCCTCGCGAGCACTGTTGGCGTGGAGCGTTGCCATCGCGGGCATGCCGCTGTTCATGGCGATGAGCAGGTCCATAGCCTCGGCCTGACGCACCTCGCCCACGACAAGCCGAGTGGGGCGCATGCGCAGGGCCTCGGTGATCAATCGACGCAGGGGAACCTCGCCCGTGCCCTCCAGGCTCGCCGACCTCGTCTGGAGGGCAACGTGGTCGGGATGGTCAAGGTGGAGCTCGAAGACCTCCTCGCACGTGATGATGCGTTCCACTGCCGGCACCGATCCCAGGAGTGCCGTGAGGAATGTGGTCTTGCCGGACTGGGTGCCACCCGCCACCACGACGTTCAGCCCGGCGCCAACGCAGGCGTCGAGGAAGTCAGCCGCCTGATGCGTCAGCACCCCCACGTCTGCGAGTGCCTGGACGGTTCGGGCCCGCACGACGAAGCGACGGATGTTGATCGCCCAGTGCTCGCGCGTGATGTCAGGGATGACGACGTGCAATCGGCTGCCGTCCGGGAGCATCGCGTCGACGAACGGGGTGCTGACGTCCAATCTGCGCCCCGAGACTCGGAGCATTCGCTCGACGAGGTCGCTTACCTGGACCGCGTCGAGAACGACCGTCGTCAGCTCGCTTTGTCCATGACGGGCAACGAAGACCCGGCCCGGTGCATTGATCCACAGTTCCTCGACCTCAGGATCGTCGAGCAGAGGCTGCAACGGCCCCAGCCCCGCAATCGCGTGGAACGCCGCCTGCGCGGCGCTGGAGATTTCGTCGTCCACGACGAGACTGGCGAGGAGGTCATCGACCACACCCCGCACAGCCCGAGGATCACGCAGCGGATCAATCCCGCGAGCTCGGACTTCCTCGCGCACCCGATCCTCAACGATGCCAACGGATTCCATGTCAAGGACGTTACGTCCGACCGTGGATCAGGTGCCAGCAGCAATTCTCCGGCTGTGGATAACTCGCGCAGCGTCAGCCGATGAAGCGCTCCCATGCAGCAGCGACGAACTCCGGGTGCTCCATCTGTGCCACGTGCCCGCTGTCCGGCAGCACGACCACATGCGCGTTCTTGAAGTACTTCGTGACACGGTGCGCACTGCGCGAGTCCACCAGCGGATCCTTGCGGCCGTAGATCACGAGAGTCGGACAGGTCACGCGCTCTGCGAGCTTCCAGGGCCGTTGCGGACCCACGTCGGCGTAGGTGCGCAGCAGTCCACGCAGAGATCGCAGGAACGCATCAGTCGCGTAGGGGAAGCGATCATGCTCCGCGATCAGTTCGGCGGACTCCGCCAGACGCACCGGGGAGACGCGTGAGGGATCCGCGAAGGTGACGTCGATGGTCCCGCGAACACGCGTGTCCACATCGGTCTCCATGAACTTCGCGACCAGCCGCTCCCCGATCCCCGGCACGGCGATGACGGGCAAGTGCGCGCTCGACTTCGTCAGTGACAGCGACGGCAGGGCCGGCGAGATCAGAGTCAGGCTCCGCACGAGATCCGGCCGACGCGCCGCAAGCTGCAGGGCCACAGCTCCACCCATGGAGTTGCCGAAGAGGTGCACCGGGCCACGGCTCTCCCCCAGCGTCTCGAGGTGGCGTAGGAGGTCCACGAGACTGCGGGCATGCCCTGACGGGCTCATGTCTCCGTCGCGAGGTGGCGGGGAGTACCCGAAGCCACCGAGGTCGACCGCCCATCCGTCCACCTGCGGCTGCAGGTCGTGCATGAGATCGGTCCAGTTCAGCGAGGAGCCGCCGAGTCCGTGCACGTAGAGGGCGGTCGGCAGCTCAGGCGACTTGCCCGGCGCGTGCCGCACGGTGAGGGTCCGGTGGTCGAGGCGCAGTTCCTCTCGCGGCCAGGCCGGCAGGGGGTCGGACGATGACGCAGGCGGGTCGCTGAGCACGGGGGATGTCACGTCCCAAGGGTACGCCGAAATTGTTACTGGCGAGTAGGGTGGGGCTCATGACGACTCCGGCCACGGCTCCTCGCGCGCCGCGCCTTCCCCGCGAGGAACGGCGCCTGCAGGTCCTCGCCGCTGCGCTGGAGGTCTTCTCGGCTGTCGGCTACCACGCCGCGTCCATGGACGAGATCGCCGAACGGGCGGGCGTCTCCAAGCCCGTCCTCTATCAGCATTTCCCCGGCAAGCTCGAGCTCTATCTGGAGCTGCTGGACAACGGGGTCGAGGACTGGCTGGCCGCGGCACGTCAGGCACTCACCGGAACAACCGACAACGCCACGCGCGTGGAGGCGATGGTCCGCGCGTACTTCAGGTTCGTCGAGGAGCCCGGTGGGGCCTTCCGACTGGTCTTCGAGAGCGATCTGGCGCACGAGCCCGCGGTGCGCGAGCGCGTTGACGCGGCTGATCTGACCCTGACCACCCTGAGCGCGTCCGTCATCGCTGAGGACACCGACCTCAGCCACGATCAGGCGATGCTGCTGGCCTCCGGGATGCATGGGCTCGTGCAGGTGTCGGCACGCAACTGGATGCGCAGCGGCGAGGATCGACCGCCGCGTGAGCAGGCCGCGGAGCTGGTGGCGAGCCTGGCCTGGCGGGGCATCAGCAGTTTCCCGCTGTCTCACCCACCGCAGGCGGAATAGATTCGCGTCTGCGACGCTTGTCACCGGTGGTGATAGGACCGCCATGGAACACGCAGCACCATGGGACACGAAGCATCACGATGCACGAATCATCAGGTGAGAGGAATCGCAGTGGAGATCAAGATCGGCGTTCAGGAAACCGCACGCGAGGTCGTCCTCGACAGCGAGCAGGCGCCCGAGGACGTCACGGCAGCCGTCGAGGCGGCCATCGCCAACGGCACGAATCTGACTCTCGTGGACGACCGCGGCCGCACGATCATCGTGCCGGGGTCGAAGATCGCGTACGTGGAGATCGGTGCCGCCTCGAAGGGTCGCGTCGGCTTCGGCGGCTGAACCCCCCCCCCCCCCCCCGCTTGCCGAGTGGCGAGTTGTGGCGAGTTTGAGCTACGCGAAACTCGCCACAACTCGCCACTCGGCGGGGGAAGGACCTGGGGGTCAGGCAGCGAGGCCCAGGGCCGCCATCCGGCGCGAGTGGTTGTCCGTGAGCCTGGCCAGCATCCGGCCGATCTCCGCCAGGTCCGTGCCTGGCCGATCAACCCCGCCGACGAGCAGGGTGGACAGCGCATCGCGCTCCGCCGCTACGCGCTGGGCCTGAGAGAGCGCCTCCCCGACGAGCCTTCGCCCCCACAGCGCCAGGCGCCCGCCCGCCCGCGGATCCTCCTGAATGGCTGCGCGGACGCGATCGACGACGATGGCGGACTGCCCTAGGTCGTCGCACACGTCGAGGACGAGAGCCCGGGTGTCCTCGTCGACGTAGGCGGCGATCTCCCGGTAGAAGTCCATGCCGATGCCGTCGCCGACATAGGCCTTGACCATCCCCTCCAGCCAGTCGTTGGGGGTGGTCTGCGCGTGATAGTCCTCATAGGCACGACGGAACGGGGCCATCGCCTCAGCCGGGTCGACTCCCATCTGCGCGAGGCGGTCCCGCAGGAGCAGGAAATGGCGGTACTCGGCCGTCGCCATCCCCGCCAGCGCCGCCTTGTCGTCGATACTCGGCGCGATGGCAGCATCAGCCGCGATGCGCTCGAAGGCGGTCAGCTCGCCGTAGGCCAGGACCCCCAGGAGGTCGATCACTGCCGCCCGGTACTCCGGGTCGGTCTCGAGGGCCGATGGCGGCGGGGCGTGTTCAGTCATGGTGCACTCAGGCTAGCGAGTCCCGCACGCTACAGTTCACTCAAATGACTTCCTCCGTGGATCCCACCACCGCCCCCACTTTCGTCGAGCTAGGCGCCGACCCGCAGATTGCGGAAGCCCTCGCTGCCGACGGCATCACCCACGCCTTCCCGATCCAGGCCCAGTGCCTGCCTCAGGCCATCAAGGGCACCGATCTCATCGGCCAGGCCAAGACCGGCACCGGAAAGACGCTGGGCTTCGGCATCCCGCTGCTGCAGCGCATGGTCGCCCCCGCCAACCCGGAATACGCCAACCTTCCGGCCGAGTCGCAGGGCAAGCCCCAGGCGCTCGTGGTCTGCCCCACCCGGGAACTCGGCCTCCAGGTCGCAACGGATATCGAGCGCGCCGGTCGCATCAAGGGCGTTCGCGTCCTCGCCGTGTATGGCGGCCGCGCCTATGAGCCGCAGATCGAGGCGCTGCAGAACGGCATTGATGTCATCGTCGGCACTCCGGGTCGGATCATCGACCTTGCGAATCGCCGCGACCTCGACCTCTCTCACGTGCGCGTCCTCGTGCTCGACGAGGCCGACGAGATGCTCGACATGGGCTTCCTGCCGGACGTTGAGCGAATCGTCGCCATGCTGCCCAGCGAGCGCCAGACGATGCTCTTCTCCGCCACCATGCCCGGTCAGATCGTCAACCTGGCTCGCCGCTACATGAACAAGCCGCTGCACCTGCGCGCGGCGGACATGGGCGACGAGAACGCCACGGTCGACGCCATCGAGCAGCACGTGTGGCGCGTCCACCCGATGGACAAGGTGGAACTGCTCGGGCGCATCCTGCAGGCGGACGGTCGCGAGCTCGCGATGATCTTCACGCGCACCAAGCGCAAGGCGCAGAAGGTGTGCGATGAGCTCACCGAGCGTGGCTTCGCTGTCGGCACCGTGCACGGCGACCTCGGGCAGGGTGCCCGGGAGCAGGCCCTCCGCGCATTCCGCACCGGCAAGATCGATGTGCTCGTCGCCACCGACGTGGCCGCCCGCGGCATCGACGTCGACAACGTCACGCACGTCATCAACTACGAGTGCCCCGACGACGAGAAGACGTACCTGCATCGGATCGGTCGCACGGGCCGCGCTGGCAACGATGGCACGGCCGTCACCTTCGTCGACTGGGCCGATGTCGCGCGATGGCAGATGATCGATCGCGCCCTCAAGCTGCCGTTCAAGGACCCGATCGAGACGTACTCGACCAGCGATCACGTCTACACCGGCCTCAAGATCCCTGCCGGCACCAAGGGCCAGCTGCCGAAGACCGCACGCACTCGCGAGGGCCTGGGCGCCGAGCAGATCGAGGATCTCGGCGAGACCGGCAAGAAGAAGGAGTCCGGCGGTCGCGACGGCGGGAGTCGCAAGCACTCGTCCGATGGCGGCAGGTCCGGTCGCGGCAAGTCTGATCGCGACAGGTCAGGCAGCAGCAAGTCCGGGGGTAGCAAGTCCAGCGGCGGCAGCCCGAAATCCGAGTCGAAGAAGGACTCTGGATCCTCGGACGAGGCTTCCAAGGCGAGACGCCAGCGCCGCCGCACGCGCGGTGGCAAGCCGGTCAGTTCTGCGGAATAGCGTCCGCGAGTTCAACCGCCAGTCGCCGGTAGTCCTCGGCCCCCTTGCTCGATCCCGCGGTAGCCATAATGCTGCGTCCAGCGGCGGGTGCCTCGGCGAACCGGATCGATCGACTGATCGGCGAGAACACCCGAACCTCATACCGCGGCCCTAGATCCTCCAGCACAGCTCGGGCATGCACGGTGCGACCGTCAAAGAGGGTCGGCACGACACCGGCTATCGCGAGACGCGGATTGGTCAATCGCTGAACATCGGCGATCGTCTCCATCAGTTGACCCACGCCACGGTGCGACAGCGTCTCGCACTGCAGCGGAATGAGCACCGCATCTGCAGCCGTGAGGGCATTGATCGTGATGATCCCCAGCGACGGTGAACAGTCCAGGAGGATCCAGTCATACATCTCGGACACCCGGGACAGCACATCGCGCACCACATACTCGCGCCCATGCACCGCAGCAAGGGCGCGGTCGGCACCCGCCAGGTCAATCGCGGCGGGAAGCAGATCCACCCCGTCAGGGGTCTCGACGATCAGCTCTGCGACGTCGACCGCAGGGGCCGCCTGCATGAAGGCCTCGGACCCTGTGCGCTCGAGATCCTCCGGGTCAAGACCGAGCGAGAAGGTGGCACATGCCTGGGCATCGAGATCGACGATCAGGACGCGCTGCCCGCCTGCGGCAAGGGCCGCCCCGACATTGACCACCGTGGTCGTCTTGGCCACGCCACCCTTCTGATTGGCGACTGCCAGGATCCGAGCCACCTCACGACGATAGGCCTAAGGTGGTTTGAGCGTCGTTCAGGGGGGGTAGGACACAGGTGTGACCGTCACCGATCATGGCCCTTGGCCGCTGCCCGACGACCTGACGGCGCCCGCCGCCGCTCGAGCCCTCGTGCGCGCGTTCCTGGAGCAGACCCCCGGTGCCACTCACAGCATCGGGGATGAGGCCGAGCTCGTGGTCAGTGAGCTCGTAACGAACGCTGTGCGCCACGGACGCCCCCCCGTGGCACTCACGTTGGAGCACAACGACGGGACTATCCGCATCGCCGTCTCCAACGCCGACAAAGGCACATTGCCCGTGGTCAGGAATGCCGACGACCTAGCCTCGGGCGGCCGAGGCCTCGCGATGGTCGCTGCGGTGTCCTCACGCCTCGCCTGGGCGGTCGAGAACGCGCGACTGGTGGTCCGTGCGGACCTGACGATCTGACGGGGCCGCAGGTCAGTCCTCAGGGCAGCAGGTTCCACTCCCGGAGCGCCTCGACCAAGCCCGCACTGGTGTCCAGGGCGCTGAGCTCCTCGGGAGCGAACCAGCCAGCGTCCATGGCGTCGTCACCCGCCTGCGGCATTGGCGAGCCCTCAACGCGGATGACGTAATCATGGATGACGTAGACACTGCCATCGGGCGCATCCCGACGCACCTCACCGACGAGTCGATCGACGACACCGGCGAGACCGGTCTCCTCGTGCAGTTCCCGCACGACGGCGTCGTGCAGCGCCTCGTCCGGCTCGACTCGACCGCCCGGGATCGACCACTGACCCTGCGCTGGAGGGTTGCCGCGCTGGACGAGCAGCACCCGTCCGTGCGCGTCGAAGACGATCGCACCGACGCATGGAACCTCGCGAGGGGCTGTCATCCCCGGGTCTTGTAGTCCTCGAGGAGTCGGCGGGCGATGATCATGCGCTGGATGTCCGCGGTGCCCTCGCCGATGAGCAGCATGGGCGCCTCCCGGTACAGCCGCTCGATCTCGTACTCCTTGGAGTATCCGTAGCCACCGTGGATGCGGAAGGAGTCCTCGACGACCTCCTTGCAGTACTCACTCGCCAGGTACTTGGCCATGCCGGCCTCCATGTCGTTGCGCTCACCGGAGTCCTTCTTGCGCGCAGACATGACCATCATCTGGTGGGCTGCCTCGACCTTGGTGGCCATGTCGGCGAGGCGGAACGCCACCGCCTGGTGCTCGGCGATCGGCTTGCCGAACGTCACCCGCTGCTGCGCGTACTCAACGCCGAGCTCGAACGCCCGAATGGACAGGCCGCACGCACGGGCCGCAACGTTGACGCGACCGACCTCGACGCCGTCCATCATCTGGTAGAAGCCCTTGCCGGGATCTCCACCGAGAATGTCATCGGCGGACAGCCGCAGGCCGTCCATGACCAACTCGGTGGTGTCGACGCCTTTGTAGCCCATCTTCTCGATCTTGCCCGGAATGGTCAGGCCCGGACGGACCTCGCCGAATCCTGAGGGCTTCTCGATCAGGAAGGTGGTCATCTTCTTGTAGACGCTGGCGCCTTCATCGACCTCGCCCGGAGTCAGCACCAGCACGGCCACGAGGGTGGAGGAGCCACCGTTGGTGAGCCACATCTTCTGCCCATTGAGGACGTATTCGTCGCCCTCGCGCACCGCCTTGCTGGTGATTGCCGCGACATCGGACCCGCATCCGGGCTCGGACATGCTGAAGGCACCTCGAACCTCGCCGGTTGCCATGCGCGGCAGGTAGTGCGCCTTCTGCTCCTCCGTGCCGTGCTGCACGAGCATGTAGGAGACGATGAAGTGCGTATTGATGACGCCGCTGACCGGCATCCACCCGCGGGCGATCTCCTCAACGACCAGTGCGTAGGTGAGCAGTGACTCGCCCAGGCCCCCGTACTCCTCGGGGATCATCAGCCCGAAGACGCCCATCTCCTTGAGGCCGTCGACGATCGCCTGCGGGTATTCGTCCGCATGCTCGAGATCGTTGGCAACGGGGATGATCTCGTTGTCCACGAAGTCACGTACCGCCTCGAGAATCGCCTCCTGCTCCTCGTTCAAGCCCTCTGTCTGTGCGAGTCGTCCCATGTCAGGCCTCCGGCTTCTCAAACGTCTTGGTGCGCGCCATTCCGGCGGCTCGTCCCTTGGATGCGACAACGAGGGCCATCTTGCGACTGGCCTCATCGATCATCTCGTCGCCGAGCATGACGGCACCCTTGGCGCCACCCTCAGCCGACGTGTAGTAATCGTAGGCGTCGAGAATCAACTCCGCATGGTCGTAATCCTCCTGCTTCGGGGAGAAGACCTCGTTCGCCGCGGCGATCTGATCCGGATGCAGAACCCACTTGCCGTCGAAACCCAGTGCCGCACTTCGACCGGCCACGCGGGTGTAGCCCTCGATGTCCTTGATCGCGAGGTACGGGCCGTCGATCGCCTGCTTGTCGTAGGCACGAGCTGCCATCAGGATGCGCATCAGGATGTAGTGGTAGGCATCACCCACGTCATAGCCCGGCGGCTGCTCGCCGACGACGAGCGACTTCATGTTGATGCTGGCCATGAAGTCCGCCGGTCCGAAGATGATGGTCTCCACGCGCGGGCTGGCCTGGGCGATCGCGTCGACGTTGATCAGGCCCATCGCGTTCTCGATCTGCGCCTCGATGCCGATGCGCCCGACCTCCAGGCCGTTCGACTTCTCGATCTGCGTCAGAAGGAGGTCCAGTGCCACCACCTGATCGGCGGTCTGCACCTTCGGCAGCATGATGCAGTCGAGGTTGGCGCCCGCCCCCTCGACCACCTCGACGACATCGGCGTATGTCCACTGAGTCGTCCAGTCATTGACTCGTACGACCCGGGTCTTGCCGTCGTAGCCACCCTCGTTCAACGCCGCAACGATGTTCTTGCGGGCATCTGGCTTGGCGATCGGCGCTACGGCATCCTCGATATCCATGAAGACCTGATCGGCGGCAAGGCCCTTGGCCTTCTCCAGCATCTTGGGGCTGGACCCAGGGACCGCGAGATTCGAACGGCGGGCGCGCTGTGACATGGGGCTCCTGTTCAGGTGTCTGGCTTCGGTGGGATCAGGCAGGTTGTAGGTTCTTGCTGGTGCGGACGACGTTGAGCACGCGTGTCATGACCTCCGTGAGGTCGTAGTCCTTGGGTGTGAACACCGCGGCGATGCCGTTGCTCAACAGCGACGTCGCGTCCTGATCGGGGATGATGCCGCCGAGCACGATGGGAACATCGTCGAGGCCAGCAGCACGCATGCCATCGACGATCTGCGGGACGAGTTGCAGGTGCGAGCCGGACAGGATGGACAGGCCGACGCAGTCGACGTCCTCCTGAACCGCGGCCGCCACGATCTGCTCGGGCGTCAGGCGAATCCCCTGATAGATGACCTCGAAGCCCGCGTCACGGGCTGCGACTGCCACCTGCTCCGCTCCGTTGGAGTGACCGTCCAGGCCTGGCTTGCCGACGAGCATGCGCAGGCGGTGACCCAGCTCGTCCCCTGTCGCAGCGACAGCCGCGCGAAGTTCACTGAGCCCTTCACGATCGCTGACGGCGATGGATCCGGAGACCCCGGTGGGTGCGCGGTACTCCCCGAAGATGCCGCGGAGGGTGCCCGCCCATTCGCCTGTCGTGACCCCAGCCCGCGCGCACTCGAGCGAGGCATCCATGAGGTTGACTCCTGCGCCTGAATCAGCCACGAGTCGCTTCAGCGCCGCCTCCACCGAGATCGGGTCTCGCTGTGCACGCCACTCGTCCAGAGCGATGATCGCGCGTTCCTCGACCACTGGATCCACACGCTGAATTGCCGTGTCGAGATCGGCAGTGAGCGGGCTCTCCTCTGTCGTGGTGAAGGCATTCACGCCGACGATGACTTCATCACCGGATTCCAGACGCCGACGTCGCTCGGCATGCGACGTGACGAGTGCGCCCTTGAGGTATCCGCTCTCAACCGCCGCCACGACACCGCCCATGTCGGCGATCCGCGCCATCTCATCGCGAGCCTCGGTGACGATCTGATCCACCTTCGCGGCCACAACCTGAGACCCGTCGAAGATGTCCTCGTACTCCAGGAGATCGGTCTCGAAAGCGAGCACCTGCTGCATGCGCAGGCTCCACTGCTGGTCCCACGGACGGGGCAGGCCGAGCGCCTCGTTCCAGGCCGGCAGCTGCACGGCTCGCGCCCGCGCGTTCTTGGAGAGCGTGACGGCGAGCATCTCCAGCACGATGCGCTGAACGTTGTTCTCCGGCTGAGCCTCACTCAGGCCCAGCGAGTTGACCTGGACGCCGTAGCGGAATCGGCGAGCCTTCTCATCCGTGATGCCGTAGCGCTCGCGGGTGATCTCGTCCCACAGTTCCACGAAGGCGCGCATCTTGCACATCTCCTCGACGAACCGCACGCCTGCGTTGACGAAGAAGGAAATCCGCGCCACGACGGCAGCCATCTCCTCGGCCGACACCTGACCTGAGTCGCGCACCGCGTCGAGCACCGCCACGGCAGTCGACAGCGAGAACGCCACCTCCTGCACGGGTGTGGCCCCCGCCTCCTGCAAGTGGTACGAGCAGATGTTGATCGGATTCCACTTCGGCGTGTTATGCACACTCCACGCGATCATGTCGGTGATCAGCCGCATCGACGGCTCGGGCGGGAACACGTACGTGCCTCGCGAGAGGTATTCCTTGATGATGTCGTTCTGGGTGGTGCCGGTGAGGGCGCCACGATCAGCCCCCTGCTCGTCTGCGACGGAAACGTAGAGCGCGAACAGCCACATAGCCGTGGCGTTGATCGTCATCGACGTGTTCATCTGCTCGAGGGGAATTCCCTCCAGCAGTTGACGCATGTCAGCGATATCCGCGACCGGAACACCGACCTTGCCCACCTCGCCGCGTGCGAGCTGTGAATCCGGGTCATAGCCCGTCTGCGTCGGCAGGTCGAACGCGATGGACAGGCCCGTCTGGCCCTTGGCGAGGTTGCGTCGATAGAGCTCGTTCGACTCACGAGGGGACGAATGCCCGGCATACGTGCGCATGACCCACGGCTTGCTCCGCTGACTCATGGCACCCGTCTCCTCGCCGATCGCGGCCGCTAGTTGGACCGCTTGCCGATCTCCTCGGTGAGCTGCGGGACCACCGCAAAGAGGTCTCCCACCACGCCGTAATCGGCAAGCTCGAAGATCGGCGCCTCCGGGTCCTTGTTCACGACCACGATCGTCTTGGAGGTCTGCATGCCGGCGCGGTGCTGAATCGCTCCGGAGATGCCGTTCGCGATGTACAGCTGCGGCGAGACCGTCTTGCCGGTCTGGCCCACCTGGAACTGGTGCGGGTACCAGCCCGCATCGGTGGCAGCGCGCGAGGCGCCCACAGCCGCGCCCAGCGTGTCGGCGAGGGCCTCGATCACGCCGAACCCGTCGGCGGAACCGACCCCGCGACCTCCCGAGACGACGACCTGGGCCTCGGCGAGGTCGGGGCGACCGCCCTTCACCGCTGCCGTGTGGCCGGTGACGGTTGCCTTGCGGGCCGAGTCGCTCAGCGTGACGGTGACATCCTGGCGTGCTGCGGTGGCCGGAGCCGCCTCGGGCGCGATCGCGTTGCCGCGGACCGTGATGATCGGAACACCGTGCGTGACGGCTGAGTGCACGATGGTAGATCCGCCGAACACACTCTGCGTCGCCACCACGCGGTCGCCGTCTGCCGCGAGATCGACCGCGTCGGTGATGATGCCGGCCCCTGCCTTGATGGCTAGGCGCGCGGCTGTCTCCTTGCCGTCAGCGGTGGAGGGAACGAGCACCGCGACGGGGGTTGCCTCACCCATGAGTTGCGCGAGCACCTCGGCGGCCGGGGCAACCGGGTGCTTCGCAAGATCCTCAGAGTCAGCCACGTACACCTTGGTGGCACCGAACTCACCGAGCGTCGCGATCGCTGCATCGCTGATGCCCGGGCCTACCCAGACTGCTGCCGGGTCACCGATGCGGCGGGCCGCCGTGAGCAGCTCCGTCGTGGACTTCTTGACTGTGCCGTCGACCTCGTCGACCAGAACCAGAACCTCACCCATCACGCTCTCCACTTCTCTGAACGGTCACTCACGCTTGGTTTCCGCCTGCGCGGACTTGATCGATTGCCGACTAGATGAACTTCTGGGTGGTGAGGTACTCGGCCACCTTGACGCCGCCATCGCCCTCGTCGGTGACGATGGTGCCGGCTGCCTTGGGCGGGCGGGCAGCGAAGTCGTTGACCGCGCTCCAGGCCGCCGCTGCTCCAACAACTGCGGCGTCGAGGCCGAGGTCGGCGACAGACAGGGTGTCGACCGGCTTCTTCTTCGCGGCCATGATGCCCTTGAAGGACGGGTAGCGCGGCTCGTTGATCTTCTCGACGACGCTGACGACGGCGGGAGTGGCGGCCGTCACAGTGGCGAAGCCGTTCTCGGTGACCCGCTCGATGGTCACGTCCGGCCCCGAGACTTCCACCTTCTGCGCAAACGTCAACTGCGCCCAGCCCAGTCGCTCAGCCACCATGGCCGGGACCACGCTCATGCGGGCATCTGTGGACTCCGAACCGAAGATCACCAGGTCGAAATCACGTCCGTCGATCGCTGCAGCAATGACGGCGCTGGTGGCGACCGCATCGGAGCCGCCCAGTGCGTCGTCAACAATGTGAATACCGGCGTCGGCACCCATGCTGAGGGCCTTGCGCACCGTCTCAGACGCGCGATCGGGGCCCATCGAGATGATGACGACCTCGCCTCCCTGCGCCTCAATCAGTTGGAGGGCCTCCTCAACGGCGTATTCGTCGAGTTCATTCATGACGCCGTCGGCGGACTCACGGTCCAACCGGGAGTCGGCCTCGCGAAGCTTCTTCTCTGCCCAGGTATCAGGAACCTGCTTGACGCACACGGCGATTTTCATGAAGCACTCCTTGTTGTTACCGACTCCTTGATCGTAGTCGGCAGATTGTATCCAATCCTCGGACTTGCCGCTCGTCGAGGTCCAGCGATCTGCCCGAACGCCTGTGCCCTTGATCGAACGGCTGTGCCCTTACCCAAACAACCATATCTTTGCGCATCCAACTATATGGTGTCCAAGTATTCCATGGAAGGAGTCCCATGCCCGCCGACCTCGCCCGCCGCGCTCGAGTCAGCGCGCTAACCATGTGCTCGCGCTCCGGCGCCTCCCACATCGGCGCAGCGCTCTCGGTCATCGACATCCTGTCGGTCCTCTACGGCGAGGTGGCCGATGTGGCTCCCCATCGGACCGAGGATCCGGCGCGCGACATCGTCCTGGTGTCCAAGGGCCACTCGGCCTCAGGCGTCTACGCGGTCATGGCTCATGCCGGCTTCTTCCCCGTCGAGTGGCTCGACGACTACTACCTCGACGGCTCGCGGCTCGGTGGCCACGTGACCGCTCACGGCATCCCGGGGGTGGAACTGTCCACCGGCGCCCTCGGGCACGCACTCCCCTTCGGAGTCGGGCGGGCCATCACCGATCAGTTGGACGGCATCGACCGCCGCGTGTTCGTGGTTCTCTCCGATGGCGAGTGCGCCGAGGGAAGCAACTGGGAGGCCGCGCTGATGGCGGCCCACCGCGACTTACGCAACGTGACCGTGATCATCGACCGAAACCGTCTGCAGATCCTCGGTCGCACGGAGGATGTCCTGGGCCTTGAACCCTTCGTCGACAAGTGGCGTGCCTTCGGCTGGGAGGTGGTCGAGGTAGACGGTCACGATCACGACGCTCTCGCTGAGGCCATGCGAACACGCAGCCAGCGGCCTCGCGCGATCGTCGCAAACACGATCAAGGGCAAGGGCGTGGACTTCATGGAGGACACCGTGGAGTGGCACACGCTGGTACCCAACGAGGAGCAGCTCGCCATCGCCCTCGCTCAACTCGAAAAGACGGAGGCCTGATCCATGCGCGACGCATTCGTCAGGACACTGACCGCTGAGGCCGCCGAGAACCCCGACATCATGCTGCTCGTCGGCGACCTCGGATTCGGGGTTGTCGCCGCATTCGGGGACACCTACCCGAATCAGTTCCTGAACTGCGGTGTCGCCGAGCAATCCATGGTGGGCATGGCCGCCGGCATGGCTGCTGCCGGCCGACGGCCCTTCGTCTACTCGATCTCGAACTTCCCCAGCCTTCGTCCGCTGGAGCAGATTCGCAACGATGTCTGCTATCACGGTCTCGGCGTGACGCTGGTCGCCGTCGGAACGGGACTCGCCTACGGATCCCTCGGCTATACGCATCACGGTGTCGAGGACATGTCGATCCTGCGCTCACTTCCCGGAATGCGGGTGTATTGCCCCGCCGACGCACTGGAGTGCGCTGCCGCTGTGAAGGAAATCCTCGCCGATCCTTCACCTGCCTACCTGCGCCTGGGCAAGAACAAGGAACCTCTCATGCACGATGCGCAGCCAGACCTCGCTTCCGGTGCACCACTCCTGATCCGCGAGGGCACGGACGTGACGCTTCTGGTGGCCGGTCCGATCGTCACGCAGGCTCTTGCCGTGGCCGAGCAGTTGGAACCTGAAGGCCTCTCCGTCCGCGTCCTCACCTGCCCCGTGATCAAGCCGCTCAATGCGGCTGCCATTCGCGCGGCGGCCGACGGCACCGTCGGAATCGTCACGTTGGAGGAGCACACGATCCATGGCGGCTTCGGCAGTGCAGTGCTGGAGGGCTTCGCCGTGAATGGCTGGCGGACGCCGATCCTCCCGCTGGGACTGGCAGATGAGGCAACGCACATCATCGGCGGTCAGGAGTGGCTCCGCGAGCGGGCAGGCCTCAGCACTGATCATGTACGAAAGAGTGTGGCGACGTTCGCGAGGAGTGCAGCATGACCGAGTCAGCAGTGAGTTACCAGACCCTGCGCTACGACGTGGCCGACGGGATTCTGACCCTCTGGCTGCACCGGCCCGAGAGCATGAATGCCTTCACCGTGACGATGGCGAATGAGCTCGTCCACGCCTTCGACCGCGCCAGCGCCGACGATGACGTCGCCGCCATCGTCGTCACCGGGAGCGGCAAGGCCTTCTGCGCGGGCATGGACCTCTCAGCCGAGGGAAACGTCTTCGGACTCGACGAGAAGCAGCGTCCCACCATGCAGGACATGGTCGACCGATTCGAGGATCCGGTGATCGTGGACGGTGTGCGCGACACCGGCGGTCGCGTCTCGCTGGCCATCTACCGTTGCCTCAAGCCCGTCATCGCCGCGATCAACGGTGCTGCGGTCGGCATCGGCGCGACGATGACCCTCCCCATGGACGTGCGCATCGCCTCCGAGCGGGCACGCGTGGGTTTCGTCTTCGGTCGGCTCGGCATCGTGCCAGAGGCGTGCTCCACCTGGTTCCTTCCCCGCGTGGTGGGCATGAGCCGCGCTCTGGAACTCATCTACTCGGCGGACATCCTCGATGCGCAGGCGGCGCACGAGTTCGGCCTCGTCAGCGAGGTGGTGAGCGAGGAGGATCTCCTGCTCCGCGCCTACGAGCTGGCCCACCGATTCGTTGACGGTCGCTCGCCCGTCGCAACAGCGCTCATGCGGCAGATGCTCTACCGAAATGCAGTCGAACCGCATCCGGTCGAGGCGCATCGGGTGGAGTCGCTTGCGATGTTCTACACGAGCGTGGCGGACGGCAAAGAGGGCGTCGCCGCGTTCTTGGAGAAGCGCCCCGCTGACTTCGCGGGGCGCGTTCCCGAAGACATGCCGCCGTTCTACCCTTGGTAGCTCCGCACCCCCACCCCGCCGAGCGGCAGCGAATGGTCGTGAAACCGGCCGTTCTTGCCGGTTTTCACGACCATTCGCTGCCTCTCGCGGGTCAGGGTGCTGGGGTTGAGAAGAGCACAGCCTCGCCCTGGCCGCCGCCGCCACAGAGCGCCACTGCGCCCAGGCCGCCGCCGCGCTTCTTGAGCTCGTAGGCCGCCGACAGCAGGATGCGGGCACCGCTCATGCCGACGGGGTGTCCGATCGCGATCGCACCACCGTTGACATTGACCTTGTCCTCGTCCAACCCCAGATCGCGCATGGATGCCAGACCCACACTGGCGAACGCTTCATTGATCTCCACGATGTCCAGATCGGCCACGGTCGCCGACCCGTCGCGCCGCAGGGCGTCGTTGATCGCAGCGGCCGGCTGAAGCAGGAGTGACGGATCCGGCCCAGCGACCTCGCCGTGCGCCTGGATCTCCGCAATCCAGGAGAGGCCGTTCTTCTCCGCCCAGTCCTTGCTGACGACAACGAGCGCGGCCGCTCCATCGGAAAGCTGGGAGGCGTTGCCTGCGGTGATGGCACCCTCCTTGTCGAAGGCAGGACGCAGGCCGCCGAGGGACTCGGCTGTGGTGTCGGGACGAACACCCTCGTCGTCCGTCACCGTGACGACTCCCTTGCGAGTCTTGACCTCGACCGGGACGATCTCCTCGCCGGCTCGGCCCGATGCGGTGGCTGCTGCTGCGAGCTGGTGAGACCGCGCCGAGAACGCGTCCATGTCCTCGCGAGAGAGGTTGTAGGGCTTGCCGTACTTCTCCGTCGCCGCACCCATCGAAAGCGCATCGAATGCGCACACGAGCGCGTCCTGCTCAAGGCCGTCAACCAGGGTTCCGCCGCCGTACTTGTAGCCCTGACGCGCGCCGAGCAGCATGTGCGGTGCGCCCGTCATCGACTCCATGCCGCCCGCGACAACGACCTCGTGCTGTCCGGAGCGGATCATCTGGTCAGCCATCGCAACGGCGACCAGGCCCGACAGGCACAGCTTGTTGATCGTCACGGCCGGGACGCTCATCGGCAGTCCGGCAGCCGCGGCCGCCTGGCGCGCGGGGTTCGGCCCGGCACCTGCCTGGTACACCTGACCCATCACCACAGCATCGACCTGATCGACCGACACCCCGGAGCGCTCAAGCGCGCCCTTGATCGCGACCGCACCGAGGTCCACAGCCGACAGCGACGCGAAGGCGCCGAGCAGCTTGCCGACGGGGGTACGAGCTCCATCGATGATGACGGATGTGGTCATGACTTCTCCTGACTGATCGGGCCGACGAGACGCACTGCTGACCTTGCCAGAACGCCCCTGCCGAATGCTCTCTGAGGGTAACGTGTCCTAGGTCGTCATGTAGACGGACGTCCAACTATCTGTGGGGAGCGCCGTGACTCGGATCGCCGTCATCACCGGAGCGGGGACGGGCATCGGAGCAGCCTGCGCCAGGGCACTCGCGCCGGACTGCACGCGACTCGTCCTTCTCGGTCGTCGACTCGACAAGCTGGACGCCGTGGCAGCCGAGCTGCGCACCGACTCGCTCATCGTCGACGCCCGTTCCGTGGACGTCACCGATGTCGATGCCGTGCAGGGCTTTGCGGATTGGGCCACGAAAGAGCTCGTCGCCGTCGATGTGCTCGTCAACAATGCCGGCTCCCCTCAGCCCAAGATCACGGGAGGACTCGAACAGGTCGCGTCGGTGTGGGAGTCCACATGGCGCGCCAACGCCCTCAGCGTGGTCCTGATGACCGAGGCGCTCAAGCCCCTTCTTCGTCGTCCAGGTGGACGCGTGGTCACCATCGGCTCCTTTGCAGCCGAGATGGGCACCGGGAGCCCCGCGTACGCATCGGCCAAGGGGGCGCTTGAGACCTACGCCGTTTCCTTGATGCGCGAGCTCGGTCCGGAGGGGATCACGGCGAACATCGTCTCCCCCGGATACACGGCCGGCACCGAGCTGCTCGAGGGCCGGATGACGCCCGAGCGCCACGACCGACTCGTCAGCGGCATCTCCGCTCGTCGAGCCGGCACGCCCGAGGAGATCGCCAGCGCCGTCGCCTACCTTTCCTCAGATCTGGCTGGCTTCATCAACGGCCGGGTGCTTACCGCCAACGGAGGCACCTACCTGCCGGGCTAGATCCCGCGAACACCTGCGCCACCAACAACTGCCGACCATCACCCGACCCGAGGAGAATCATGAGCGAGTTCAATGAGACAGACCTGGCGCGCATCGAGGTCGTCAAGGCCCTGTTCGCGGCATGGTCCAGCGGTGATGTCGACGCCCCTCGGCAATTCCTCACTGACCAGCCTGTCCTGTGGGACAGCGTCGGCGGCCTCAAGGAGGGGTGGGACGCCATCCGCGAGTACTTCGGCCACGGTCTGGAGCGCTACCCCGACCTCGTGCTGGAGCCCACGGGTGAGTACTGGGCTCGACCGGACGGCCTGGCCCTGCAGTGGCAGATGAGCGCGACCGTGATCGACGACTCCATGGGAGCAGGACACCTGGGCAAGAAGTGGATCGTCCCCGGTCTGTCATTCATCGTGTTCGAGGGAATGAAGGTTGCCGCCGAGTACGACTACCACGACAAGGGTGCGCGCCAGCGCTCACTGGAAGAGGCCTAAGCCCGACGCGTCAGCTCCAGCGCTGCAGAAGATCACCATGCAGACCCCGGATCTGCCCCACGGTGATCCGCTGCTGCAGCACGAGGGCGCGGAACAGGAACGGGGCAACCATGTCCTCGACGCATTGGTGCACGTCGCGATCGGCCTCCGCCAGGCCCGCCTGCTGAAGGCGATGAACAACCGCTGCGGCGCGTGAACGATTCTGGGAGAAGGCCCGCCGGTGCACGTCGGCGAAGGCGTCGTCCCTCGTCGATCCGTCAATGAGGGCAACCAGCACTGCCGTGTAGACCGGGTCGTTCAAACGCCGTGCGTAGTCAGAGAGGTAGTCGAGCATGGCCTCCGACGGGTCTCCCTCAAGGTCCACGGGCTCACGGTGCATGAGCTCGTCGAACACCTCGCACGCCAGCGCCGCCATGTCCGGCCAGTTTCGATAGATGGTGCTTCGCGATACCCCGGACTCCTCTGCGAGACGATCCGCTGTCAGGCCGCTGAGCCCTTCGGCCACGAGAACACTGCACACAGCCTCATGCACGGCCGCGCGAGAGCGCTCATAGCGGGCATCGGTCATTCGGCCATGACCTCCGCGAACTGGGACAGAAACCTCAAGTGCACGGCCACTCCGATGGCCAGCTGATCTGCTGTGCGACGTGGCCCGTTCTCGAAGACCGTGCGTGCGGAGAGATTGACGCAGGCTCCTCGGAAGTGGTTATAGGCCAACCACATGCGCCACTGCTCTGGAGTGAACTCCACCCCCGCCACATCTTTCAGTCGGACCTTCCAGGCGTCGGCATCCATGATGCGCCGACCTCGGATGATGGCGAGGTACGCCCAGTCCTCGGCCGCGTCACCCACGTGCGCGAACTCCCAGTCAATGGTCGTCAGCCCGCGATCAGGATCGAAGAGGGCATTGCCCGGCCCCGCATCACCGTGCACGATCACGGACGGTCCTGTCGGCTCCAGGTGCTCCAGCAGCCAGTCAGCCCCGAATTCAACGAGAGGGATCCTTGGAGCGTGCTCGCGATACATCGAGCGCCACGCCTCGATGTTGTCGCGCACCACCTGCTTCGGGCTGCGTGCGGAATCGTCCAGCACTTCGACGGGGACGGCGTGCAGATCCGCCACTGACCGGATGATGTCGTCGAGGCCCTGGTCGTCGAGTCGGACGACGCCCGGCACCTCCTCCATCACGAAGAAGGGCTCACCGAGGACAGCGCCCGTCGACTCCAGGAGTTCGACCTTCGGAACGGAGAAGCCAGCGTCGTGAAGGGCACGCATTGCCCGCACCTCGGTGACCGATTCCGTGCCGAACATGCCGCCCTGCTCGATGCGGACGATCACCCGACGCTCGACTCCCTTCTCGCTGACCGTGGCACGCCACATGCGCCGCGAGAAGCCGCCCCCGATCACGGTCGCGTCGACGACCTCGACGGGTGCTCCCCCCTGCTCCGCCAGCCACGAGGCCAGGCGGTCGCACTCCGACGGGTCCACCCGCACCACGGCGTGCTCAATGCTGGTGTCATGACTGGTGAAGGCGCCCATGAGCGGTGCCGCAACCGCGACATCCTCGGCAAGCCAACTGCGCAGCATCTCAAGCGATACTTCACCTGAGTCGAGTTGCTGCGATCGCTCTGGCCAGGGGTCCGAGCCGCGGTTGTCGAGGTACTCACGCACCGCGGACCACTGGCGCGCTGATCCCAGGGACGGATCCTGAAGCCCGGCGTCGATGGCACGCGCGATGACGTCGTCTGCCACCCACGCGTCCATCAGCGGCCCCGCAGCTCGCCCGCGACCTCAGACTCCAGAGTGAAGTCATAACCCGCTCCCCAAACGGGGTCGGAGAGCTGGTCGGGAGCATCGACGAGGTCAGTCGAGCAGAACCACTCGTAGGTCTCGCGATAGCCCTGCTCGATACCGCGCTCGACCGTGAGCCCCAGAGCCGCCGCCTTAGCGATCGAGAGAACGCCATGATGCTTGACGCCGAAAAGATGGCCGAACAGGGGCTTTCGATCGGTGAACCCGGTCGGCAGGTTCACGATGTTCGCCTCTGCACCGACGATGTCGGCGAGGAGCAGCGTCCAGGCCAGGGATGATGCGCCCTTTCCAGTGATGTTGACGACCTCGCCCCGTGCGGCGGGAAGCTGGGACATCTCACGCAGGTTCAAGCACAGGTCGTCGACGTGCCCGTAGCTCGTCGTGACCAGACCCTCATGCGGAACGAGGATCGGCAGCCCCCGGCGAAGCCGCAGGAACATGGCTGTCTCCATGTCATGGATGTTGTTCGCCGGACCGTAGATAGCCGCTGGTCGCGCAACCGATCCGGGGAAGTCAGTCGCCGCGTGGCGCTCAAGGATGGCGCGCTCGGCGTGCGCCTTGAAGCCTCCGTAAGTCGTCTCCGGATCACTGGTGGTGGCCGAGTCCTCCGTCCACGGCATGATCCCGCTCGGTTCGTACGCCATGATTGAAGAGACGAACACGTACGCACCAACGCTGCCGTCCAGCGTGGCGATCAGATCCTCGAACTGTCCGCCGCCCGCGGCCATGACAAACCCGGACACGTCAATGACCGAGTCCCACTCGGTGCCTCCGAGAGCCTCGCGCATCGACTCCGTGCTGGTGCGGTCGCCGACAATGCGCTGGACTCCCTCAGGCAGGCTCGATGCCGTCCGGCCACGGTTCAGGACTGCCACCTCATGGCCCTCCCGGACGAGGAGGTCGACCATGCGACGACCGACGAACGTGCTTCCGCCAAGAATGAGAGTCTTCACGTCGCCAGACTTTATAGGACATTTAGTCCCATAACTAGGGGTTCGGGGACTACGATTGCGCCATGGTCGATCCGGGGCGCCTCACGCGTATGGACGAATACCCGCGCCATCAGGTGGGTGGCACCTTCGACTCCGTCGTGAGCGACTCCCCCCACTGGAACGACGGCTTCTACTTCACTCTCGGCGACCAGGTCACCGGTGCGAGCCTGTGGGTAGCCATTCGACTTCACCCCAACACCGATGTGATCGACGGCTTCGCCTGCGTGATCCTCGATGGCAAGCAGCACAATATGCGCTGGTCGCGTCGGCTCAGGCCCGACAACGACGACATCGCCGTCGGCCCCCTGCGCCTGGAGATCGTCGCCCCCCTGAGCGAACTGCACCTGACGAGCAGTGACAACACCTACGGGATCACCTTCGACCTGACGTGGAAGGGACTCCACGAGCCGCACCTTGAGGATCGCATCGTGCGGTACTCAGGCGGACGCAAGGTCTACGACCGCACCAACTACGACCAGGCCTGCGAGGTCACCGGAACGATCGCGGTAGGCGACCGCACCCTGGCTGTCACTCCCGTTTCGTGGGTCGGTGTGCGCGATCACTCCTGGGGCATGGGACGCACCGGTGGAGTCAATGACGGCATCGCCCCCGTCACCGGTCGCGATCCTCGACGCGGCTTCGCGATGCGCCAATGGACCATGGTCCGCATGCCCGATCGGGTGATGTTCTGGCAGTTCCACCAGCAGGCCGATGACTCAGTAGACGGATTCGAGGCTGTCGTCATTCCACTCGACCCCGAGCAGCCCCGATGGCGATATGCCTCGGGACACGCCACGGCCAATCGCGTCGATGGCCTGCCACGAGCCGCTGACACGACTGTCTCGCTGACCCGCCCGGACGGCACCATCGATCAGTTCCTCCTCACCCCGGTGGGCTGGCCCGCTTACCTGCAGGGCGGGGGCTACCACGATGGCTTCAATGACCGCCGTGGCCGCGGGGTTTACCGCGGCGAGGAGCACCACGAGGGAGAGGTCTGGGACGTGACGCATCCGACCGAGGTCGGCGATGCGGCTGGCTGGTTCGTGCCACGAGCCGATGCGTGGGCCGAGAACTTCGCCACGTGCGTCAACATCGACGACCCGGACGATCGAGGGTTCGGCCATCTCGAGTGCGTGCTTGCGCCATGACGGAGTACACCCTCAAGCGCCTCGCCGACGAGGCTGAACTCCGCGAGCTCTCCGCCACCTACACCCGCGGGCTCGATCGCCAGGATCGTGATCTGGTCAGGTCGGTCTTCTCCGACGATGCCACCACTCACTACGGCACCTTCCGCGGTGGGCCCGATGAGATGGCAGATATGGCCATGAAGGCGCTCAGCGCCTATCGCACGACGCAGCACTTCCTCGGCCAGATCAACCTGACCATCACCGGCGATGAGGCCTCCGGGGAGGTCTACTTTCAAGCCTTTCACCAGCATGGCGCCGACCACTTCGATCGGTTCATCTGCGGCCGCTACATCGATCGCTACGCGCGTCGGGGCGGCGCGTGGCTGATGACGCACCGCACCGAGGTCGTCGACTGGACGCGAACCGAGCCGATCGCAGACGACTACTTCACCAAGCGCCCCGAGACCGTTCGAGGCACCCGAGATCGCACCGACCTCAGCTATCGCCCCGAGGAGGCATAGACATGGACGCCGAGAAGCTTCAGGCCTTTCTGGACTCTGTGGAGCCCGATCGCGGGGCAACCGTCCTGAGCACGGCTCCCGTGCCCGGCGGCTACAGCCGCGACACGGTGATGGCCGAAGTCCAATGGGCCGACGGCAGCACCGAGAAGCTCGTTCTTCGCGGTGATCCTCCCGTCGAGAGCAGCGTCTTCCGCAGTGACCGTGCCGCTGAGTGGGCGATCCTGCAGGCGGTGAAGGACCTGCCGGACTTCCTCATTCCCACTCCCCGCTACTTCGATGCCACCGGCGAGTACATGGGATGCAAGTGCATCATCTCGGAGGCAATCGACTCGACCTCCATGCAGAAGTTCCTGGACTCGGGTCCGGATCTGGACAAGGCCCGTGAGGACTTCGTCGCGATCATGGCCTCGGCGCACAACACCCCACTGGACAGCATCGATGCCGCCATCGATCGACCCAGCGACTGGCGCGCTCATCTGGACGACGTCATCGCCAACTACGAGCGCATGCTCGAGTGCATCGGTGAGGACGATCCCATCCTGCGCTACACGCTCAAGAAGATCCGAATGAACTTCCCGCCGGAGGTTCCGCTCGCGCTGGTGCACGGCGACCTGCAGCCTGGCAACTTCCTGCTGTCCGAGGGCACTGACCCCTACATCATCGACTGGGAGTTCGCCCGCATCGGTGACCCGCGGCTAGATATCGGCTACTACCTGCAGATCCCGATGCCCCCGCATCTCTACCACCCGGATCCTGAGGCCTTTCTCGCCAGCTATCGCGCACTGACAGGCCTCACCGAGGAGCAGATCAATCCGGCCATCGCCAAGTACTTCCTTCTGCTTGGCACCAGTCATCTGATGCTCGACATTCTCCAGGGCACCGAGGACGTCACGGCCGGCCAGCACCGCGGCGTCATGGGCACCTTCCTGATGACGGCCTACGCGCACTTCCACAAGCTGTACCTCGACTACTCGCTCGAGCTGCCCTACACCGCGGAGGCCACCCGATGATCACTCGACCCTCAACGTCACGCATCCTCGAGGACGTCGTGGACGAGATCATGCGCGACATCATGCCGAGCATCACCGACCCCGCTCAGCAGATTCGCCTGCACATGCTCACCATCGTGCTCAACAACTGCGCCAATGCCAGCGAGCGGGAGATCTCGGTGATGCGCGAGGAGATCCCCGTGTATCTGAGTTTCGCTGCTGACGTTGCCGCAGCGAGCGGTGACGCAAATGTCGCCGCAGCCGCAGAAGCAGCCCAGATGGGTGAGTCCCTAGTGCTCGCGGATGTCATCGCCGACTACCAGCGTGCAAGCCGCGCATTCTCGACGGCCATGGATCTGGTGATGGACACGGTCAACCGCGAGTTCATCGAGCGCGGGGAGGACATCCTTCGTGCACGCATGGCGAACGAGCGAGCGATCCTGAGCGGTGTCTCAGCCGTGGGGCGCTCGGCAAGTTGAGGATGGACCGCTGCGAGGTGGGCCAGGAGATGGCCAACCGGAAATCAGCGTCCGATGGCTTCCTCGCTGCCGTCGCCGCCCTTCAGTCGACGGGGTAGAACTTGGCGGCACGGTCCGACAGGACCTCCTTGCCCAGATCCATGACGATGACGGCTCCGTTCATGAAGCGCCCCTCATCACTGCCAAGCCAGACGGCGGCATTCGCCATGTCCTCCGGTCGCGGGGCCTTGCCACCCGGGTACTTCGACGAGAGGCGCTCATAGGCCGCATCGAGGTTGTCCTTGTCGCCAGCCACCAGCCCCGCGGTCAACGAGGAAAGGGTCGCCCCGGGGCAGATCACGTTGACGCGAACGCCATGAGGCGCCGCCTCGACCGCTACCGACTTGGACAGCCCGATCACCCCGTGCTTGGCCGTCGTGTACACATGCGGCCCGAGACCGCCCTGAACACCGGCCGTGCTGGAGGTGTTGATGATGACGCCGTCACCCTGCTCCTTCATGATCGGCAGGGCGAGCTTGGTGCCGAGGAACACGCTTGTGAGCAAGATGGCCATCGTGTGCTCGTAGTCTGCGAGTGAGGTATCCCCGATGGGCCCCTGCACGCCGACGACACCTGCATTGTTGATCATGACGTCGAGTGATCCGAACGACGCTCGACAGGTCTCGATGGCCGAGGTGATGTCTGCCTCGGATGTGACGTCACACCGAACAAAGATCGCAGCGCCACCCAATTCACTGGCGAGCTTCTCACCAGCCTCCACATCGATGTCCGCAATGACGCAGCGCGCGCCCTCATCAACGTAGCGGCGGACGATGCCCTCGCCAATCCCGCGGGCACCACCGGTGACGACACATGCCTTGCCCTGCATGCGACCCATCAATGGCCATCACTGAGCATGAGGCGCTGCATCATCGTGAGAGTTGACTCATCGCGGCCCACGGCACCGGCCGCGACGATCACGCGCGTGCTCATCTTCCATCCCTCGACGCTCTTGTACCAGGTATCGATGTACCGGCCGTGGAGCGTCCATTCCTTGCCGTCCGCACCGCGATGCCACGCAGTGATCAGGCTCTCCGCCTCAGCGTCGTCAGTACCCGTGAAGGTGATCGAGATGTTGGTGACCGCATGCGAGGTCTGCGCATAACGCGTGTAGGCGTTCTTCCATGCCTCGCGAAGCGCCTCGTGACCTTCAAGCCACGTCCCGCTGAAGTTCACGCGCGCATCAGGGTGGAAGCACGTCAGCTGGGTCTGGATGTCAGCCATGTCGGCAGCCTTGGCATACCGGAACATCATCTGCTCAATGTCGTGACGATCGGGGAGACGGAGTTCGTCCACACGGTAAGTGGTCATGGGTGCCCTTTCGTCGGTGCGGGGGTCAGCGACTCGCAGCGAGGACCGCTTCGATGCCGTCCGCGATCTGCTGAGCCGTGGTGAAGGAGTCCTGCTGCTGAAGTGCGGAGGAGATGACCTCGATGGAGAAGGTCGAGTCCGGACGATGGATGTTGCGCTGGCGAACGAGCTCCGCGAGGGCGAACTCGCCCTGGCCCGGAACCATGCGATTGACCAGGCAGTCCTGCAGGAGATCGTCCGGCAGCAGCGACTCGATCGTGCCGTCGTTGAACTGCACGGTGGAGATGTATGGCCACAGTGCGTCGAGGTGGTCGAGATCGAGGTCCATGCGATAGAGGTGCCAGACATCCATGCACATCGAGAGGTTGGGCCGATTCGCCCGAGTGATGATCTCGACCGCATCGGCCGGTGTCTGCATGTTCGTGAACGGCAGTGGCTCGAGCACGACGTCGACACCCCACTGGGCGAACTGGTCGGCCACGGCACCGGAGCGAGCTGCCGCGTCGTCCAGGGTGCCCGCGTAGGGCGCGACGGACTGCAGGCGCGCCGGACGGAAGCGATCAGCGAGCACCGCTGAGAGCTCAAGCTTCGGGTCAGGCTCCTCCTGCATGACCCGAACTGCCTCGAGTTCCGTGAGGCGTAGGCCGTTGCTCGTCAGGAGCGACTCGAACTCGTCCAGGTCATGGCCGTCCTGCAGCCACAGCCCGAGCCAGCGAATGCTGATGCCCACATCCGTGAACCCCGCCGCACGCGCGGCTGCGAACCGCTCATCAAGCGGCACCTCGGGCAGGCAGTTGAACGAGAAGGTGAAGTCCGACAGGACAGGTGCCACGTCAGTTGCCTGCAAGGTCACGAGCGATGCCCTCGTCAATGAGTCGCTGAACCTGATTGTGGAACTTGGGAATCTTGCACTCACGATCGTTGAAGAAGTTCTGCTTGTAGTAGGACGAGCGCGACGCAGCCGCGATGTCCTCCCATGTCCAGACGTCCTCGCCCACAACGATCTTGAGGTGATCCCAGTGCCGCTGCGTGCGCTCGAGGTAGTCCTGGTCATCGGTCTTGTACCAGAGTTCCCAGGTCTCGAACCGCGTCTGGTTATGCGAGATCGGCACCGACCGGAAGAGCTGCAGGTGCTCAGGGTTGTTGTTGAACACTCCGGTCGGGAAGATCGTGTAGTGGCAGATCGCCACGGACTGATGGTCCGGGTTCTCCTTGAGCTTCGGCAGCGCACCCTTGAGCGGAACGACCATCATCGAGTGGCGGTCGAACTCGAAGATCCGCATCTCGCGGCCGTCCTTGACGTCCTGCGGTGGGATGTGATGAAGCGCCGGTGCGTGGTAGAACTCGTTGAACGCATCGACGACAACCTTCCAGTTGACGTCGACGTACCACGTGAGCTTCTCCTTCAGGAACATGTCCTCCATGCGGTAGGCACCCAGGTCGAGAAGGATGTCCTCGCCCAGCCACTCGTCCAGCGGCGGCGCAACGCCCGGTCCCGCAAGCACGCCCCAGACCCATCCACCCCACTCGGCCAGTTCGACCTGGTGCGCCTGCAGCCCCCCGAGAATGTCCTGGTCGAAGTCCTCGCGATCCGGCACTCCGACGACCTTGCCGTCGAAGTCGTAGACCCAGTCGTGCCACGGGCACTTGAAGCGGCGTGCGCACTCACCGCTGTCGCGAACGATGCGAGCCCCGCGATGCAGGCAGACATTGTGGAAGCCGCCAAGGCTGCCGTCCTTCTTGCGGGTGATGACGATGGTCTCGCCCTGGCCTTCCCAGACGACGTGGTCGCCGGTGTTCTGCAGCTCCTCCGAGCGGCACATGATCTGCCAGCTGGGGTTCAGGACGTACTTGCGCTCGAGCTCGAAACGCTCCGGGTCGGTGTACCAGGACGACGGGACCGTCTCCGATGTACCCGGCGTGTTCGGGATCTCCGGCGCGAATCGCAGTGGGCCGTCACCACGGGTGGGCGGAACGAAGGGAGTCGTCATCGAGGGTCCTCTCGGGCACAGTCGAACAGGATGCACCCACCGTACACTTGTCTAGATGACTTCCACAAGGGGTTCGTGGACGTCCACACATCGCCGGTGACGCGGTTCATGGAGGTGCCGGCGACCTCGCCGACACGCCCGTCCCAGTCGGGGGTGGGCTAGAGGTCGAGGACCAGTCGATCGCCCTTGCACCGGGACACGCAGGGCATCATGTAGATCCCCTCCTCCTTGTCCTCGTCGGACAGCAGCGAGTCCCGATGCACGATCTCCCCTTCGATCACCTTGGTCTCGCAGGTGCCGCAGACGCCCTCGGCGCAAGAAGTCATGATGGGGACACCGCCCGCCTGGAGCACCTCGACGATGCTGGTGTCGACCGGCACCGAGAACTCAGCACCGGTGCTGTTGACCACCACGGTGAACTCGTGGTCGCCGCCGTCGCCGTCAGTGTCGACCGCCTTCGCCGAGAAGCGCTCCACATGCGGGGCAGGGCGCCCGAGCTTTGCGCACGCCTGCTCGACCGCGTCGATAAGGGGCCCGGGGCCGCAGCAGTACACCGCGGTGTCCGGGGCAGCATCCGTCAGGATCTTCTTGAGCGGGAGCAGGCCCTTCTCGTCCTCGGGCCAGAGCGTGACTCCCAGGCCCTCGAGCCGATCCCGAAAGGCCATCGATGCGCGGGTGCGGCCTCCGTACCAGAACGTCCACGGGGCGTCCTTGTCGAAGATGACTTCACCCAGCATGGGAATCATCGGCGTGACGCCGATACCGCCCGCAATGAACAGGTAGGCAGGCGCATCGACGAGCGGGAAGTTGTTGCGCGGTCCACGCGTGCGCACCGCGTCGCCAACCTTGACATGCTCGTGGATATAGCTCGAACCGCCGCGACTCTGGGGCTCATTGAGGATCGCAATTCGCCAGGTGTCCGCGCCGAAGTGGCTGCACAGGGAGTACTGCCGCTCAACGCCGTTCTCCAACTGCACGTCGATGTGCGCTCCGGGATCCCAGCCTGGCAACCGCTCCCCCTCGGGCGCCTCCAGCCGAATGGAGACAACGCCGTCGGCCTCCTCGACCCGCTCGATCACCTTCAGATCCCGGTAGTCCTCGTACACGTACGCCATGGCTAGACCGTAACCACCCCGGCCGCCGACTCGACAGTCACGGTCCCCGCTGACCCGTCGACGATGACCCCCATGCCGTCCCGCAGCTGCGCCGTCGCCGTGGTGACCGAGAGGACGGACGGGATGCCGAGTTCTCGACTGACGACCACCGCGTGGCTGTTCATGGCGCCGACGTCGACGACCACCGCCCCCGCGATGAGGAAGAGCGGCGTCCAAGCCGCGTCCGTGAAGGGCGCCACGAGCACATCGCCCGGTTCGAGCTTGGCCATATCCGAGGGGTCGGTGACAACGCACACACGGCCTGAGTAGCGACCGCTGCCACCCCCGAGGCCTGCGAGGACATCCCCTTCACCCAGCGCAGGCAGCACGCGCTCCTTGCGACGCTGCCACTGTGACAGGGGAGCCGGATCCGAAGCGATGATGAACGGCGGTTCGAGGTCGTAGAGCGCGTCATAGTCGCTCAGTCGCTCTGCGATCACGCTGCGGAAGGACTCCGGATCCGAGACGTACGCGTCCAGCTCGTCGTCCATGAGCATCATGACGTCCTCGGGCTTGGCGAACAGGCCCGCCGCAACCCCTCGGCCCCCGAGCTCACGGATCGTCATGCGCACCTCGTTGACCACCGCCACGCAGGTGGCCTTGGTGCGCTCGCGTGCCGGCACGCAGAGCACCGTCGAGGCGAGCGCCATCTCGAGGGTCCCCAGCGCCTCGTCATTGCCCTCAAGCGCGGTGCGGAGTCGATCCGCGGCGGCCGCTCGCCGGGCGGAGAGTCGCTCATGCCGGGCCTCGGGCGAGTCGTCATCAGATGCTCGGCGAATGCCGTTGACCAGCTTCAGCGGGGCGATCGGGTCGGCCTCCCATGACAGGGCGTGGATGTCCCATTCATTGGGTCCACGGGACCCGGATTCCTTCATGAAGTCCGCAAACGATGCGGCGAACGCCTCCGTGTCAGGTGTGCTCGGCTCAAGGATGGCCGCGAGAGCGGCTCCTGGTCCCTCGTCGAACAGGCTCGTGATCTCCGCTGACGCATTGGCCTCTCGTGACAGACGCCACAGGCCACGTGACGGAGACGCCGAGTCCACATCGCCCAGGCCAGAGATGAGCTCGAGGTGCAGCTCGGGCAGGCCCGCCTGCGCACACAGTCCCGTCAGGATGCCCGGGCCAAGTGTCGAGGCAAGGCTCGAGTAGTCATGCATGGCGAATCCATTGTCGAGTTCCGGGATGAAGGAGCGTGCACGCGCCACCAGGTCGGCATCGCTCAGCGTCGTCAGGTCCGGTCGATCAGCGGCGAACGCAGCCGTGCGTCGGCGGTCCTCGTCGATCTTCGGGAATGACGTCGAGCCGAGGATCTCGCCGATCGTGGCCATCGCCTTGGCGGACAGCTCCGCGTTGATGTCATCCGGATGCGGCTCATACGGAGGTGTGTCCGGGTGCGAGCCCAGCAGCCCCGCGTCGAATTCATCGAGATCGGCCCCCAGGCGCAGACCGAGCAGGCGCATGTGCGAGAGATTCAGGTAGAAGTAGCCGCCGAAGATGCCGACCATCGGAATCTTCGGCGGGGTGTTGAACTCGTCAGGACCGTAGATGCCGAACTCGACGAACCCCCGGTACCAGCCGGGCAGCAGGCCCTTCTCGAAGACCAGGCTCCAGCCCAGCGGGCTCGCCGGGTCGGGCAGCACCTCGCCGGCGTTGGCGCGCGTGTAGTACGGGAGTCGATCGTTGCGCTGCCAGTCGACGATCCAGGTGTCCTTCATGACTCTTCTCTCGAATGCACGGGTCGGCTGATCATGCGTGCGCCGCCGGGCCATCAGGCATCCGGCGGCGCACGATTCGTGTCTAGGGCCTAGAAGGGGGCGCTGCCACCGTCGACGTTGTACGTCGCGCCGGTCATGCCATTGCCCAACGGGCCTGCCAGGAGCACTGCCATGCCGGCGACCTGCTCGACCGTCTGCAGTTCCTTGGTCAGGCAGTCGTTGGCGAAATCCTGGAGGAAGGCCTCGTAGGTGACGCCCGACGCAGCCGCCACCTGGGCGCCGGCGTCCTTCATCAGCTCAGTCTCGATGGGACCGGGGCAGATCGCGTTGCAGGTCACGCCCGTGGTGCCGTACTCGACGGCCGTCGCCTTGGTCAGGCCGATCATGGCGTGCTTGCCGGCGATGTAGTGGGAGACCGCGACCTTCGATGCGATCTTGCCCTCAATCGAGGCGATGTTGATGATGCGCCCGAAGCCCTTGGGGAGCATGTACTTCAGTGCAGCACGAGTTCCCCAGAATGCGGAGGATGCATTCCACGCCAGGCCCTTGTCCCACGCCTCGTCACTCAGGTCACCCACGAGCGCCCAGCCATCAGAGCCGCCGGCGCAGTTGACCATGATGTCGACGGTGCCGTAGGTGGAGGCCGCGGTATCAACGAGGTTGTCAACGCTCGCGCGCACCAGCGCATCCGTCTCGACGAACGTGGCGCGGTCGCCCGCGTTCAGGCGGTCCAGCGCATGCTGGCCCTTCTCTGCAGAGCGGTTGCCCAGGACTACGGACGCACCCTCGTCAACAAAGGCCTTGGCGATCCCGAAGCCGATGCCCGTGCTGCCCGCGGTGATGACCGCAACCTTGCCGTCCAGTGAACCCATCTGCACTCCTAAGTCTCGTCGGCGGTCGGATCACCACCGTGGGGTATTCCACCCAAGTTCGGTCCCAACGTCAATGGAAACCGGAAAATAGGTCGTCCTTGTGTTTCTCTCGACGGGCTACGCCTCCTTGGGCAGGGCCATGCCGTCGACGTGGTTCTCCTTCATGATCCGGTTGATCGTCTGGTGCACATACTGGACACCGGGCTCGTTGCGGCCATAGAGCTGCGTCGTTCCGCCCACGTTGTTGACGCCCTTCTGGACGCCGTAGCCGGTGATGTAGTCCTCCCCGTACGTAACGTCGTAGAAGAAGTCCCGGAAGACCTCGAGATCCTCGCGGTTGTCGTCAGTGACGGGCTTGCGGGTCAGGACCCGCTGCTCCGTCATCGACTCGTTCACGTTCGTGGTCGGAAGAACGAGGGAGCATGTCATGCGCTCACGGAAGGCGCCGGCAAAGGACATGCCCGGGAAGAGCCAGATGATGGCGCCCACATTCGCGGACGGATCGAGCTCCTCGACGTCCTTGCCGTCGTTGAGTTCGTTCTCCAGATTGCGCAGCGCGAAGCCCACGCGCTCGTGCGGACCGTACCCGTCGAAGATCCCGGTGTTGCTGAGGTTGGTCTTGAAGACGGTATTCGGATGCAAGGAAGCGAAGTGGTAGCCCTCGAGGTAGCCCTCGATGGTCACCTTCCAGTTCGGCCCGGGCATCTGTCGCGACGAGAACAGGTGCAGCTCGTTGAGCTTGAGTCCCTCCAGAATGGGCTTGAAGTCACCCAGCCACGAGTCGATGTCGATCTCCAGCCCGGGAGTCAGGCACACGAAGATGAGACCGGCCTCCTCCACGACAGGGAGCTCGATCAGATTGCGCTCGGACTTGTCGAAGTCGCCGAAGGTCGACTCGCCATAGATGCCCCGGAGCTCGCCGTTCATGCCGTAGCTCCAGGCGTGGTAAGTGCAGGTGAGCGCGCGGGCCTCACCGTGACCCTGCGCGCAGATCAGCGCGCCGCGATGGCGGCACACGTTCAGCATCGCGTGAACCTCGCCCTTGGCATCCCGGGTGATGACCACCGGCACACCCACGGCTTCGAGCGCCTTGTAGGTGTTCTTGCCCGGCAGTTCGCAGGAAAGCGCCAACGGCAGGGGAATGCGCTTGAAGAGCGTCTCGACCTCCGCCTTGAACAGCTCCTCGTCGGCGTAGTTCTCGACCGGCTCCTGCCAGTTGCCGTCGGCCTGGTCGGTCGTCTTGTTGCGCACGTGGTCGGCGAGCCGGCGCATCATGACCATGGCCTCTTCGCGAGCCTCGCCGTCGAGAACTGAACTGGCGATGTAGGCCGGTACGACCTCGGGCTTCAGCTGTTCGGCGACGTCGGCCACGGGACACTCCTCGGACGGGGTCAGTTGTCTAGACAACTATGGAGGCCCGTTGGTCGGTTGTCAATGCACGCCCAGGCCCCGCGAACGGTGGATCTGCGCGCGAACGGCGGATCTGCGTCACAGCAGAAAGAGAGACGCAATGAGGGGGGCAATAGCCAACGCTGGCAGGAGATCGCCCACCGCTATCTGCCGGACGTGCAGCAGCCGAAGGCCAATCCCGAGGAGAAGTACGCCCCCCGTCGCAGTTACCGCCGCGATGAGCGCCCCCGGAAGGAAGGCCCCCGCCCCAATGCCCAGCACAGTGAGGAATCCCTGCCACAGGCCTACCGGCAATGCCGACAAGGCGACACCCCAGCCGAGCGTCGCAGCAAAGGCCAGTGCGGCGAACATGTCGAGCGCAGACTTGAGCGTGAGTTGCTCAATCCCATTTCCGAGCCCATCGCTTAACGCTCCGAGGATGGCCAGTGGCCCAATGCAGAACAGGAGGGATGACGTGACGAACCCCTCAATGAACCGCTCTCGGGACTCGGACGACGAGTCCTTCGCCAACCGCGCCTGAAACCACCCAGCGAACTGCTCCAATCGGTCCTCGATACCGAGCAGTGAGCCGATGACGCCACCGATCACCACCCCGCCAAGGACAACGAAGAGCGTCCAGCTGCTCCCCACGAGTTCCACGAAGTCCTCGTCGCGAATTGCCACGATGTTCAACGCGCCGATCACCAGTGTCAGCAGTCCAAGCGCGTCGGTCACGGTCACGCGCGTGCGTTCTGGCAGGCGATGCCCCAGGGCGACCCCAATGCTTGACCCGAGAACGATGGCCCCAACATTGATGACTGTTCCGAGTCCGACCACGCGCTGACAGTAGTCAGTGCGCGTCAGCACCCACGCGCGGATCCACCGTTCGGACGCGGATCCACCGTTCGGACGCAGATCCACCGTTCCGACGCGGATCCACCGTTCGGACGCAGATCCACCGTTCGCGGATTAGCCGCCGGGGAGGAATTGTGTGTGCCGAGCGTCTACGGTGACCGGCTCATTGATGCTCATCAGGACGAACCGGAAGCCGTCCTCGTCCGGCCACACCTGCACCCGGGAGATCGACGCGTAGCCGGGGTTGAAGAAGAACCGCCGCGGACTGTCCAGCACATGGGCCAGGAACGTGTTCGACGCACCCCCGTGACTCACGGCAACCACCCGCTCCCCCGGGTGCGCGAGACCGATCCGCCCGATCGTCGCGATCATCGTCGCTCGCAGTTCGTCGGCATTGTGCGGAGGCATGAACTCATCCTCGAACCGCCCCTCGACGAACGCCCGTGTCCGAGCACCGTCAGCCATGTTTTCCGTTCCCACGTACTGCGTTGCATTCGAGACCCATTCACGAAGGCCTTCGTCGATGCGCAGATCCACCGCTCGCTGACGGATGAGGGGCTCGGCGGTCTGCACCGCCCGCTTCAGATGGCTGGAGTAGACGGCGTCGATCTGCGTTTGGTCGAGATGACGTGCCAACGCCACCGCCTGCTGACGGCCCTCGTCACCCAGACCGGGGTCCATGGTGCCGTCGGGCTGGGGCAGGGCGTGCCGGACCAGCAGGATCTCGCAGGCTTCGGACATCAGGGTCAGACCGCGTGGCCGAAGCCGTCGATGTCGTCCGCCGACGGGAACTGCAGGCTGAGCATCTCGAAGTACTCCATCAGCCCATGGTGGCCGAGCTCGCGGCCCACGCCCGACGTCTTGAATCCACCGAACGGCGCACGCGCGTTGAATCGACCGCCGTTGACGGCAACCTGGCCGGTCCGCATGCGACGGGCAATGCCGACGGCCGTCGGAATGTCCGCCGCATAGACAGAGCCCGACAGCCCGAACTCGCTGTCGTTGGCAATCGCAATGCCGTTGTCGACGCCCCCCTCGTAGGACAGGATCGACAGGACGGGGCCGAAGATCTCCTCCTGCACGATCGTCGCCCCGGGATCGAGTCGACTGAAGACGGTCGGCTTGATGAAGTAACCACGGTCGAGGCCGTCGACGGGCCCGGGACCGCCAGCGATCAGCGTGCCCTCGCTCATGCCGATCTCGATGTACTTGCTGACGCTGCGGAACTGCGACTCTGACGCCACCGGGCCCAGCGTGGTCTCCGGATCCAGCGGATCGCCGACCTTCATGGCGTTCACCATGGCCGCGGCACGCTCCTCAACCTCAGCCAGAAGAGATTGCGGGACGATCAGACGCGTGGTCGCGGCACAGGTCTGGCCGTTGTTGACGAAGCAGCTGCGGATGGCCGCGTCCATCGCCGCATCCATGTCCGCGCCCTCAGCGATGAGGAAGGCGGACTTGCCGCCCAGCTCCAGGGCCACCTTCTTGATCGTGCCGGCAGCCGAACGCGCGACCTGCACGCCCGCGCCGGTGGAGCCGGTGAGGCTGACCATGTCCACCTCAGGATGGGAGGCCAGCAGGTCGCCCACCAGCGCTCCTCGCCCAGATACGAGATTGAAGACGCCGTCAGGCAGCCCAAGCTCATCGACGATCTCCGCCAGAGCGAAGGTGGCAAGGGGGGCCACGCTGCTTGGCTTCACGACGACGGGACAGCCGGCCGCCAGCGCCGGTCCGACCTTGGCGGCGAGCTGGTAGAGCGGGTAGTTCCACGGGGTGATCGCACCCACGACGCCCGCGGGGACGCGAAGCACCACCGAGTGACCAATGCGCTCCTCCGACGGCAGCTCCCGCGCGGCCTCGGCGGTCGTCTCGAAGACGGAAACGGCAAGGCCCACCTGAACGCGTGCCGACAGCGTGATCGGCGTGCCGACCTCCTGAGCCATGATGCGACCGAGCTCCTCGTCGCGCGCCTTCAGCCCCTCGGCGATCGCCGTGACGACATCCGCCCGCTCGGAGATCGGCACGTTGGCCCACGTCTCCGCGGATCGACGAGCAGCGAGGATCGCCCGCTCGGCATCGGTCGCGTCGCCTGACGGCACCGTGCCGATGATCTCGCCGGTGGCCGCCTCGTCGACGGAGATGACCTCGCCGGTGTCGGGGGTGACCCACTGGCCGTCGATGTACAGGTCGCGCCGCTCGATCACGATTCCTCCAGTAGTAGTGCCTGCAGAGCCTTGACAGTGTCGTCGTCGATCTTGAGCGAGCGCACGTAGGACGGAAGGCCTCCGTGGCGCACGTCCACCTCCGCCAGGAAGCGCTCCATCGCCAGCCTGGGCGCACGCAGCAGCGGCTCAGGCTGGTTCATCATCGGATGGTCTTCGAAGTCCTCGCGGGTCCGCAGGTACTCGACCAGCGCGATGACTTCGTCACCGCTGAGCTCGAAGTCCTCGACGATATCCGCCTCGCTCACTCCGAGCAGCGCCAGCACGATGGCCGCGAGGACTCCGGTTCGGTCCTTGCCTGCCATGCAGAAGAACACGGCGGGGTAGGAGTCTGCGCGCGCCAGCGCCAGGAGGATCTCGCGGATGGAATCGGCCCCCTGCGCAAGAATCTCGTGGAAGACGAGGCTGAGGAATTCGTCGGCCGGACCCTTCTTCGCCTCGGGGTCTGAGCGCCAATGGTTCGGGAGCATCGGCGCATGAGTGTCGTCGACGATGAACTCCGGCAGGGGAAACGCCGAACGCTCTCGGTCGTAGCGCAGATCGACGACACAGCGGGCGCCGAACTGCTGCCACGCTGACTCATCGGCGAGACGATGCAGACTCGAGGAGCGAAAGAGCATGCCGCGCCGCACCAGGCGTCCGTCGATCCCGGGATAGCCACCTAGGTCGCGCACGTTGTAGAGCCCACCGAGGTCGATGCGCCGATCGTCACGGGAGGGACTGGCGAGAATGGCACTCATCCGGGAAACCCGGGAAACTTACGCGAGTAATCCGGAAGCTCAGCAGCACCCGAGGGGCGTCCGGGCCAGCGCCTGCGATCCGCCTGGGTCAGGCCACCGTCGGCGCGGTCGGCATCAGTGAGCCCGTAGAGACTTAGCACCGTGCGTCGGGCGAATCGCCACCGGCCGTCCTCCCGCCGGTAGTCGTCCAAGTAGCGGATCGACGTCACGATCGTCCCCTCGTCGTTGCCCAGTTCGGCGTAGCCGATGACCGTGCCGCGAGCGTTGTCCTCGTCGATGAACTCGACCGACTGGCCGTGCGGGTCATGCCACGTCCACGTGAACGGGGCGTGCTTGACCTTGAAGTTCTCGACAACGGCCGCGCGTCCCTGCGTCGTGCTGTGCGGGGAGCCGAAGACTCCATCGCTGGTGAAGAGCTCCCCCAGCGCGTCCCACTGGGCATCGTCGAGGAGTGTTGCGTAGTTCACCACGAGGTCTTGGATGGCGAACCGATCCTCCAGGCGCTGCAGGCGTCGTGCGAGGTCATCGGTCACCTGCCGGATACTACTGGAGTCAGTCTAAAGAAACTATGAGGCGGCCCTGCGGTCACCCCATTGGCCCGCGATGCCCGATACGGTCCCGTCATGGCCGAGGTTCCCCTCTACGAGCGCGTGCGACTGGCGATCGCTGCATCCATCGACGACGGCACCTACGCACCCGGCGAGCGGTTGCCCTCCGAATCCCGCCTGGCAGAGGACCTGGGCGTCAATCGGCTCACGGTCCGGCGGGCCATCGAGGAGCTGGCTCGGGCCGGCATCATCGAGTCACGGCAGGGGTCAGGCACCTACGTCAGTGCTCCGATCGTGCGCCTGCCGGTCTCGCAGAAGCTGTCGACCGACTCCCTTGTCTCCGGGATGACCGCCCAGATCGCAGCTCAGGGCTATACGTATGAGGACGTCTTCCTGCGGGCCAAGAAGGTGGATGCTGGCCCAGCACGGGCCTCGTTGGAGCTTCCCGAAGGACCGCTGTGGCGCGTGGACAATGCCATCGTCGTCAATGGCGACACCTGGATGTGGTCCAGCTCCTGGTTCCCCCGAAACCTTCTGAAGGACCCCGAGGGCAATTGGAGTACGTCCTCGGGCCTCTACGGGCAGCTCAACCAGGTCGTCGCCGACCTGCGACCCATCTGGCGAGCCATCTCCGCCGACGCCGCATCTCTGGAGGATTCCGAGACTCTTGGGGTTCGAGCGGGTTCGCCGATTCTCGTGCGAGACGGCCTCACCGCCGACGAGACCGATCGCCCCGTGCTTCGAGTCACACGGCGCGCGCGCATGGACCGCGTCAGCTACGTCTTGCGCTACGACGCCGAGTAAGGCTCCGCAAGAACTCTTCTTCAGTCGCGCGCGAGCCACTCGTCGAGGATCGCGTGCATGTGCCGAATCCGGTTCTCCTGATACCGAGCGAGCGTGATTCCGGGTCTGCGGAGGGACTTCAGGCCCTGCTGGATGTACGGCATGTTCGCCATGTCCTGGTCGAAGACGGGGCCGAGCAGGCCGATCTCCTTGATGTCTGAGAACGTCTCCCCCGGCTGGAGCCAACGAGTCTCAGCAGGCTTCGGGTGCGAGCCGTCGGCAGGAGCCTGAGCGAGCAGGAAGACCTCAGCAATGCACTTGTCGGGGTCATTGCCGTACGGACGGAACCGATAGACGGCGTTGGTGCGTGGGCCGGCGAAGACATAGAAGTTCGGGAAGACGAGGTACTGGTTGCCGTCGAGGAGCTCTGAGTCGGTCCAGTGATCCTGATCGGTGCCGAACTGCTCGGCGAGTGCCGTCCGCATGGCAGCGGCGAGCTCGCGGCGGGCCGTGGAGTCCAGCGGGACCCGAGGTGTTCCCTCGTCGCCGACGGACAGATCGCGGCCCTTGCCCTGGGTGTAGAAGGCGCGGGTCTCGTAGTACGAATCCAGCACCTCCTGCTCGGTGATGTGGTTGGCGATCGTCGGGCTGGGGACACCCTGCGGGACGATCTGCCGGCTCCAGTTCTCGCCCTTGATGACGTCGTACTGGGTGTTCTCGTCGCCGAGCCACTCCATCATCTGCGGGTGGGTCGCGAGGGAGTGGAAGCCCTCGATGAAGGCCTCGCCGGCCACCTTCCAGTTGCAGTCGATGATGCCACCGAAGTGCGAGTACACGACCCGATCGGTGTAGTCCCAGCGCTCCCAGTCGTTGAGCATGGTGCCGAGGAAGTCCTCGAGGGACTCCGAGTCGGGATCCATGTTGATGAAGACGAACCCGTTCCACGTCGCGACCTTGGCCTCGGGGAGGCTGAACTCCTCCTCCTTGACCTGCGGGAAGTCCCACTGCGCGGGGCAGAACTTCAGGGAGCCGTCGATGTTCCAGGTGAACCCGTGGAACGGGCACCGCAGCTCACTGACACGGCCACCCTCCTGCCGCAGGGCTCGCCCACGATGCAGGCACACGTTGTAAAGGGCCTTGATGCTGCCATCGGCCTCACGCATGATGATGAGCTTGTCGTCGGCAATGTCGTATGTGATGTGGTCGCCCGGCTCGGGAATGTGATCCTCGCGGCAGACGAACTGCCACACCTTGCGCCAGAGCTTCTTCACCTCGCGGTCGTGGAACTCTCGGGAGATGTAGCGCTCCACGTCGAGATCCTCAGTGCCCAGATCCTCGTTGATGTCGTATCGCAGGACCGGAGGCACCGTACGGGCGTCCTCGTCCAGGTATTCCTGGACACTCTTGCCCGGTGAGCGGGGGCACGGGGTCTCGGTGGACTCGCGCTGGGGTGACACCTCGGTCATGGGTTCGGACTCCTCGTCTGCGGGTGCCATGATTGTGCACCAGTAGATACTGAACGTCAAGTAAAGATACTGCCCAAAGACGAGGGCCCGGTCCGTGTGGACCGGGCCCTCGCTTCAGATCACTCGGGAACTACTTCTTGACCTTCCAGAGCTTCAGGAACTGGTTGCGGTAGTCCTTGACGCCCAGGTAGTCGCCCTCGGGGGTGAGGACGGCCTTGCCGATGTTCTGCGGAGTCAGGATCTGCGTGGGCAGATCGTTGGTGACGTACGGCTGACCCACCGAGTGGCGAGCGAAGCTGTCCACCACGCTGTAGCCGACGATCGGCAGGGAGTAGCCGGTCCAGGCTGCCTCGTCGCCGTCCTTCAGGCCCTGAATGTTGGCCTTGCCAGCGGTGAGGCCACCGATCTGGGCCTTGCCGTTAAGACCAGCGGACTTCAGGGCGGCGGGAACGCCGACCATCCAGCCACCGAGGTCAGACACGAGCCAGTTGGTGCTCGGGTTGGCCTTCATGATGCTGACAACCGCCGACGGGGTCTTGCCCGCGAAGATGTCGGTCAACTGCTGCGGGTTGGCCTCGTACTTGCAGGTCGGGCACAGCTTCTTGAGGTTCTTCTCGTAGGACTGATCGAAACGGATCAGGATCGGGTACAGCGGCACGGTGATGCCCTGCACGTTGGCCTTGCCGTTGGTGTTCGCAACGGTGTAGGCAGCGATCATCTGGCCCCAGCGATCGAGCATCTTCGGACCGGCGATGTGGGTGTCCCGGAGGGCCGAGACAGGCTTGCTCATGCAGGCCGAGCAGACCACGACGACGCCCTGCTTCTTGGCCTTGGTCAGAAGGTCAGAGAGCGTGGACGGCTCGATGCCGGAGATGTGGATGTAGTCAGGCTTGAGGGACAGGGCCTGCGAGAACAGCTTGCGCTGGGTCTCGGGGTCAACCGCGCCCACGAGCTCCTTGGACTTCCATCCCAGATCCTTCGACGCGGCGATGATTGCCTCGTCGAGCACCTTGTTCTCGTCACCGCCGTTGGACAGCATGACGACGTACTTGCCCTTCGGAGGCTTCTGCTTCAACGGGGTGGTGATCCCGATGTTCTTGGGATTGGGGCTGTAGCGCCCGACGATCTTCTTTGCGGTGGCCACGCCGTCAGCGGCGGAGGCCGCCGGCGCGATGCCAGCAACCGCGAGGGAAGCAGCCGCCAAGGTGACGACCGCTGCGATGGACTTGCGCATGGTTCTCTCTTTCGGTAGGGGCCATATGAACCCGAGCCCCGCAAAAGTACCTGCACGTCCTAGGAATGGGAAGGGCTTTTGATTACTTTCTTGTCACTTTCTCTTCATGTCATGGGGGGAGTTACCCCGAGGGGCATGGGGACACGTCAGAGTTACTGGACAGTAAGTTGAGTTGATCAGTCGTAGGGGTGCCCCTCCCGCCGGGAGGGGCACCCCTACGACTGATCTCAAGCTGAAACGAAATGCCGCTACTTCACGCCCCACAGGGCCAGGAGCTGCTCCTGGAAGTCCGCGATGCCGATGTAGTTCCCGGCCTCGTCAAGGGCCACCTCGCCAGCGTTCACCGGCGTGATCAACTGGCTGGGCAACGGCCCCGTCGCCACCGCATCACCCACGATGATGCGAGCGAACTGGTCAATCACTCGCCAGCCGAGAACCGGGTAGGGAAGTGCGGTCCAGGCCTGCAGCGACGCTGCCTGCTCCGGAGTTGCGAAGCCCTCGTCGGCAGTGTCCTCGCCGAGCGCAGCTGCCTCTTCGGCCGCCGCCTCGGCCTCGTCGGCAGCAATCACGTCGCCGCCATCGGCGGCGGGTGGCTCAGCCGGCGTGGTGCCCTGCAGCACCGCGATGTCAGCCGCGCTGGCCGCCCGACCGATCAGGACCACGGGCTCGAACACATCAGTGGTCTCCAAGATCTCCGGCACTCCTGCGGAGAGATCACCGCTCGTGAGGAGAGCCCAGCGCCCGAGGCTGATGCTCATGGTGTCGGAGACGAAGAAGGGAACGTCGTCAACCAGTTCGTCAATGGGCTCATCCGTGGTCGAGCACTCTCGGCACAGTGTTGACAGAGTGCCGTCGAAGGACGCTGCGAACTCGCCGATCGCGCCCGAGGGAAGCCGGAAGACTTCAACGCCGGCGTCCTCGTCGGCACCCTTGTTGGCGAACACATATGCCCCAAGTACCTCACCCCACGCCACGTTCTGCTCGGCGCCGTTGAGGGAGGCGTCCGTCACACCCGGCACGACCTCGGACCCGCAGCCCGTGCACACCACAGGGATACCCGCGGTCTCAGCGGCCGCGAGGCCATCGGCCATCGCCTCGAGGAAGGAGCCGGAGATGCGAATGCCCGCCGGCGCAGCGGCAACGGCCTCAGCGATCGCATCGCCCGCGGTGAGCTCCGACTCGGCTCCAGCGACCTCCTCGACGGTCCAGCCCAGGGCTTCCGCCGCCTCCGTCATGCTGGCCGCGATCAGGGCATCGGATTCGCTGCCATCGCTGAGGCTGACGATCACCAGGCCTGAGTCGGGGGCTGCCGTCAGCGGCGCGTCCACACCGATGCTCGTCGGGTTGGCCAGCGCCGTGTCCAGCGAGGCAACTGCATCGGCCTCCTCGGCCGCCGCCTCGGCATCATCCTCGGCGAATTCCACTGCCTCGGCTTCCTCGGCATTCCAGTTGGGATCATCTGCCGGCATCGCACAGGATGCGAGGAGGAGGGAGCTGGCGGTGAGAACCACCGCGACGAGGGACCTGCGCATGAATCCGCCTTCCAGATCTGGGTGAAAGTGCAATCTACATGAACGTCCAACATTTGTGACCCCCCGAGGGATTACTGTTTGATCACGGCGGACCTGCACTTCGGCGGGCCCCCGATAGACTTACTGGTCACCGCGTAAGGAAACCCACCCTACGGAGCCCCATGTCGCACGAACTGCCCCTCGCCAGCCTCGACGCATCGGAATTGCGCGAGTTGCGCGAAACGGTCCGCGATGCCGCGTCCGAATCGGGATACCCGGAGGGCGTCCGCGCCCTGGAGGAGTCCGACACGGGCCTGGACGCCGACCTGTGGCGCCTGCTCGCCGAGGAGATCGGTCTGGCCGGTGTCGGCCTGCCTGAGGAGGTCGGCGGTTTGGGAGGCCTGGCCGAGATCCTCGCCGTCGCAGAGGAGCTGGGGGTAACTCTCGCCCCCGTTCCCTTCGTCAGCAGCACGGTTCTCGCCGGACAGATCCTGGCAGCGTGCGGCGAGACCGCCAAGCCCTACCTCGAGCGCATCGCCGGTGGCGAGATCGCTGGGCCGGCCCTCGTCGATACTCGCGGAGCCTGGAACCCCGACGCTGTGGGATGCACCTTGGACGGTGACCAGATCACCGGATCCGTGCGCTTCGTGCCGTTCGGGGCATCAGCCGCCTTCTTCGTCGTAGCGGCGAGAACCCCGCCGGGAATTGCCGTGGCCATCGTCGAAGCAGGTGACGCCACCGTCACCCCTCTTGCGTCGTTGGACTTCTCCCGGCCATCGGCGACCGTCGCGTTCGATGCGAGTCCCGCCGTGGTGCTCGCTGCTGACGGCGAGGCGTGCATCACCGCTGGCGTCGACATCGCCCTCGTGGCGGTGGCCGCCGACCAACTTGGCGGATCTCAGCGATGCTTCGACATGACCCTCGAGTACATCAAGGTTCGCCGACAGTTCAATCGTGAGATCGGCAGCTTCCAGGCCATCAAGCACCGGATGGCCGATGCCCTGATGCAGGTGGAGATGGCCCGTTCGGGACTGGAGAAGATGACGTGGGCCCCGGTGGCTGACTTCGGCGCAGAGGCGTCGGTCATCAAGGCCTGGGGTTCGGACTCCTACAACGCTCTTGCGGCAGAGGCCATCCAGCTGCACGGAGGTATCGGCTTCACGTGGGAGCACGATGCGCATCTGTACTTCCGGCGCGCGAGGTATGACGCGGCGTTCCTCGGTGACGCCAACCTTCACCGCGAGCGCGTCGCCACGCTCCTCGGCTGGTGACCTAGCTCCCACGATTTGGACCGCTTCCCGGTTCGAATCGGTAGATTCGACCGGATCCCGGTCCAAGTCTTCAGACTTGAACCGGGAAGCGGTCCAAATCGAAAGAGCGGCTCAGGATTTGGTGAGCTGCGAGAACGGGACCTTGTCCATGCGCGGCTCGGCGGGCAGGCCCAGCACTCGCTCGCTGATGATGTTCCGCTGAACCTCGTCAGTGCCCCCCGCCAGCCGATAGCCCGGTGCCCCAAGAACGTGGTCGTTCCAGGCGAACTCGCCCCACTCCCCGGTATCGGCGACCAAGGCCGAGCCCAGCATGCTGGCCGCAGCGTTTCCGATGCGCACGAGGTTGTCCGACGCAAGGAGCTTGCCCAGCGAGCCGGCTGGCCCGGGCTTGTCGCCCGACGCCGTGGCGCGGGCCACCTTGGACACCATGGCGGCGTGCAGACGGGTACGGATGTACACGTCAGCAAGTTCCTGCCGGACGACCGGATCGCCGTTCACGCCCAGATGCGTGGCCAGCTCGACGAGGTCCTGTGCCGTGCCGCCCTTGCGGCGATGCCCCGAACCCGAGGACGACCGCTCGAAGCCCAGGGTCGCCTGTGCGACCTTCCAGCCGGCGTCGACATCGCCGATTCGCATCGAGTCCGGCACCCGCACCTGGTCGAACCACACCTCATTGAAACTCGACGGTCCGCTCATCTGCCGGATCGGGCGGATCTCCACTCCCTCCGCGTCCATCGGGACGAGGAACGCCGTGATCCCACCCTGCTTGACCACGTCGGGGTTCGTGCGGGCCAGCAGGAATCCGTACTCCGCGAACTGGGCGTTAGAGCTCCAGATCTTCTGGCCGGTGATGAGCCAGTCATCGCCGTCTCGAACAGCCTTGGTCGACAGGCCCGCGAGGTCTGACCCGGCTCCCGGCTCGCTGAAGAGCTGGGCGCACAGCAAGTCAGTGCGCAGGAAGGCGCGGGCGAACTTCTCGCGCTGCTCGTCAGTACCGAAGACGCTGACGGCCGCCCCGACCAGACCCGTCGTGACCGAGATGATCTCCGACGACGGCGGCACCGCGAACTCACGCTCCTCGTCGGCGAAGGCCACGGAGTAGACGCTGGGCAGGCCCGCACCGCCGAACTCCTCCGGAAGAGAGATCGCACCGTAGCCAGCGTCAAAGCGCTGAGCGCGGTACTCACGTACCCGCTGGAGGTAGGCCACCTCCTCGTCATGGGACATCGACAAGAAAATCTGCAGCCGCGGATCGCCGACACCCCACTCGAAGACCTCCTCGGTCTTGGGTGCAGCGACCGAAGCCAGCCACGTGCGCACGTCAGCACGCCACGCCTTGAGATGGTCGGGATCGTGGTCGGCCACGGTCACTCTCCTTCTGTCGTGAGCACGGTGCAGGCGCTGATGCCCGGCGCCCCGTACACGTGCGTAAAACCAATACTGGGGCCTCCAGGCACCTGCTGCCCGTCGGCGCGTCCCTGCAACTGCCGCACCACTTCATGCACCTGCCGAAGTCCCGAGGCGCCAACGGGTTCGCCGTTCGCCAGCAGGCCGCCATCGGTGTTGACCGGCAGCCGGCCGTCGATGAGGAAGTCCCCGTTGAGGTAGCCCTCCGCCTGGGCCCCGTGCTCCACCAGACCGGTCTCAGCGAGATGAATGATCTCGGCGCCGCTCTCGGTGTCCTGCAACTGGGCCACCTGCACGTCGGCCGGACGGATGCCGGCGGAGTCGAAGGCCGCCTTGGCCGCATCAATGGACGGGCTCGTTCGCTCCCCCGGTGACAGCCAGGTGGAGAAGACCTCGAAGGATCCAGGGCGTCGGCCACGCAATTCAACCGAGGCGAGCCGCACCGGCCGATCGCACAGGTCGAATGCCCGCGATCCACGCGCAAGGACGAGCGAGACCGCACCCGCATCCGGCGAGCAGAACATGAAGCGCGTCAGTGGGTCGTTGATCATGTCGGCATCCATGGCCTCGTCGACCGACACCGGCTTGCGGCGCCAGGCGTACGGATGGTCAGTTGCATAGGCGAATGCCTTCTCCGACGCATAGCCCAGCGTGCGCGGATCGATGCCGTGCTCATGCAGGTAGCGCTGGATCTTCAAGGCGAAATACGAGGTCGTCACCATCATGCCGGTCTGGCCGTACCAGTCACCGATGCCGTAGCGCCCCGGCGAGGCATTGAAGGCTCCTCTGGCGTGGTTGTCGTAGCCCACCACGCACGCCAGATCGCGACCCTCGGCAAGCAAACCGTTTCGAGCAGTCATCAAGGCGACGCCGCCGGTGGCGCAGCCGTTCTTCACGGTGACGAAGGGCAGACCCGTCAGCCCGAGTCGGCTCACCAGATTGTCCGGCTTGGTCTCGCCGTTCGTGCCACCGACAGCAAAATCGATGTCACTCCATGTGACGCCGGCATCGGCCAGTGCCCCGCGCACAGCCTCCTCGGCAAGGTCGTTGTCCTCGCCGTCGAACCGACCGAAGGTGGTGCGAGCAGCACCGACGATGTAGATGGGCTCGCTCATGACGCGGCCTCGAACGCATACGTGTGAACCACGGTGTCACCGTCGGTCCAGGCCTTGGTCAGCACCAGACGCACCGGCTCGCCGATGACCCACTCGGTGCGCCCGAGGAGCCATCCCTCGACGATCACGGGGCCCAGGTCGACGTATCCGATGCTGAAGGGGGCGAACTCATCGGTGCGGAAGGGTGGCTTCGGCTCGAAGTGCTGTGTCGTCCACGACCACACGACGCCGTCCGTCGGCAATGCCACGTCCGTGACGTCGACCCCTGTGCAGACCGGGCATGAGCCCAGCGCCGGGAAGACTGTCGCGCCACAGGAGCACTCCGATCCGCGAAGAGCGACAGGATCCAGCGAGGAGAACAGGGAATCGTCGACTGTCGTGGGCATCGCGCTACTCCGACAGCCGAATCAGGGCCTTGCCCAGGTTCGCACCATTGAGGAGTCCCTCAAGCCCAGCGCCAGCATTCTCGATGCCCTCGAACACCGTGGCACGGTCGACGAGCTCACCACTTGCCAGCCAACCGCTGACCCGTGCCTCGAACTCGGGTCGGAGATCCTCGTAGTCGCGGACGATGAAGCCACGGAGCGTCACCCGACGCAGGACGACCTCGATGAGCTCGGACAGCGACGGCTGCTCCTGCGAGCCGAAATTCGAGACTGCACCGCACATGCTGATGCGCCCGCCGATGGTCATGTTGTGCAGCGCATGAACCATCTGCCAGCCGCCGACATTGTCGAAGAACAGGTCGATTCCGTCCGGGAATGCCTCACCGAGGGCCGCGCGAACATCTGCCGTGCGGTAGTCGATCACCTGATCGAATCCGCACTCATCCTTCAACCAGGCGCACTTCTCCTCGCCTCCGGCACTGCCGACCACCTTGCTGGCCCCCAGAAGTCGGGCGAACTGGCCGGCCATGCTGCCGACGGCCCCGCCCGCGCCCGTGACGAAGACCGACTCGCCGGGCGTCAGGTTTCCGACCGGCAGGAGGCCCGCGTACGCGGTGAAGCCCGTCTGCCCCATCGAACTCAGCCACGAGACGGCCGGCGCCTTCTGCAGATCGCAGATCGTTCCGGCCTTGTCATCGACGACGGCATACTCGCGCCAGCCCATGCGATGACGCACAGTGGCGCCCACTGGCAGAAGGTCGGACGCCGACTCGACGACAACGCCGATGGCGGAGCCATCCAGCGGTCCACCGATCTCGAAGTTCGTCGTGTACTGCTTCTCCCCCGGATCCATCCGACCCCGCGTGGACGGATCAACGCTCATGTACTGGTTGCGCACCAGCACGGTGCCGGGTGTGAGCTCCGGCAGATCGATGGTTCCGAGGGTCAGGGCCTCGGCCACCTTGATGCCCTCAGGGCGACGGCCGAGGAGGACGGCGGTGGTCTGCTTCATGAGTTGGCCTGCCTCAAGGCACGCGCCTCTGGGGTGCGTCCGACCCAACCGGCGGCCTGCAGGTCGACGTCGATGATCTCGCCTTCGGACCAGATGCCATGGTCATCGAAGATCCCGTAGCGACCCGTGGCCGGATCCTCCACGCGCACGAGTCCCACCTCATTGATCGTGTAGAGGAACCCCGAGATGGGGTGCTTGTAAGCCTTGGACATGGTGACTCCTTGGACGCTCGTACAAGTCCGGGACGGATCAAAGACTACACAACTTGATGCGGGGTACAGTAACTTTGCTCCCCACCGATCGGAGACACCCATGTCGAGCGCATCGAATCCGCAGCAGGCCTCGCTTCCCTCGCAGCTCGTCCAGATCGCCTACCGCGTGGACGACCTCGAGACAGCCTGCAGGCAGTGGGCCGAACGCGTGGGCGCCGGGCCTTTCCTGTGTCGCCCCCATCTGGAGGTCGAGGCCACCCACAATGGCGAGCCGGCGATCTACGATCACAGCGCCGCTTTCGGCCAGTGGGGGCCGGTGATGCTGGAACTGATCCAGCTGCACGAGTGCGAGCCAGCGTCCATGAGAGACGTGCTCGAGCACGATCTCCCCGGGCAGGTCAATCACTTCGCCTGTTTCGTCGACGATCTCGAGGCTGCCAGCGCAGCCCTTGTGGAGCAGGGGATGCCGCTGACGATGTCCCTCACCTCCTCCAGCGGAATGGAGGTCCGCTTCCACGATGCGCGCCACGTGGTCGGCGGGGTTCTGGAGCTCTACGTGGGCAGCGAGCACCTTCGCGGGTTCTACGACAAGGTCGCCGCGCTTGCCGATGGCTGGGACGGCTCCGATGTGGTGCGGTGGGTCAACGGTTCGTAAGCAGGGAGTGTCCCGCTGCGGACTCGCCACGCAGGTGCGCGTGATCGTTGAAGGAGATCACCGACAGTCCTCTCGAGCCTGACACCACGGTCGACATCGATGCGTTGATGCTCACCCGGTTCATGGATATGACTCCCTCGGGGCCGGCATGGAGGAGCGCTCCGACCAGTGCGGCGGTCACTCCAGCGGAGGTCACGACCACCGCATCCGTGCCACGAGGGAGCGACTGCGCCAGCTCCGACAGCCCGGCGAGCGCCTCGGCAGCGAAGACGGTCCAGACAGGGTCCCCCTCTGCCATCCACTGCGCCATCGCCTGGTCAAGATGGGTCTGGAACTCCGCTGAGGTCATGCCAGTCGTCGCCCCTGCACGTCCGAGGTGCTCCTCCACGGCCCCATGTGCATCGAACTCGTCAAACCTCGAGTCGATCACGGTGAGCTCAGTGTCGAACTCCGCTCCTGCGATCATCGCCGTCTCGCGCTGACGGGAGAGTGCTCCGCTCACCAGCACGGGCGACCGCAATCCGCGGAGCGCCAGCTCCCGACCGGCGACGGCGGCCTGCTCGCGACCGAGATCGGAGAGCTGGTCGTAGTCGGCCGATCCGAAGCTTGCCTGTCCATGACGCAGCAGCACGATGGCAGGCACACGGACTCCTAGGAGACGAGGACGAGAGGACGGGCCAGCAGCTCGTGCATCGTCTGCAGGTACTCGGCTGCCGGCGCACCGTCGACGGCGCGATGATCGAAGGTGAGACTCAGCGTCAGCACCTGCGTGCGCACCCAGTCATCCCCCTCCCACTTGCCTGAGTCGCGCAGGCGACCCACGCCGAGGATGCCGACATTGCCCGGATTGATGACGGGGGTGAACATGTCGACTCCATACGTCCCCAGCGAGGTGACGGCGAAGGTTCCGCCTTCAAGCTCGTCGAGCCCGATCGTTCCCTCGCGGCATCGCTCGGCCGCCTCGCGCGTGGCGCGAGCAAGCTCCGGAAGAGAGAGCGTGTCCGCATCACGAATCACCGGAACCATCAGCCCGTTGGGCACCGCCACCGCCAGCCCCATGTGAATGTGGCGCAGGAGGTGGATCTCGTTGCCGTCAATCGTCGCATTGAGTATCGGATGCTGACGCAGGGCAAGAGCTGCCGCGCGCACCACGAAGTCGTTGAGGCTCGGGACAGGGACGCCCAGGGCGGCGTACTGCTCCTTCATCTCCGATCGCAGCGCGACCACCGCGTCCATCCCCACCTCGAAGCCGTGGGTCAGCTGCGCCATCTCGGTGAGGCTTTGCTGCATCCGGGCGGCGATCGTGCCGCGCATGCCCTTCATCGGGATGATCGACGACGTCTCCTGGCCGCTGACGGCCGCCGGAGTGGACGTCGCCAACACGGCCGCTGCCGCAGCCGCCTGAGGAGCCGATGCCGCCGCCTTCACGTCACCGCGAGTGACATAGCCCGTGGAGGTCGAGATGGACGAAGGATCGATGCCGGCCTCGCGCGCGTCTCGACGAGCAAGGGGGGACGCGACCTTGGCCGGGCCTGCGGGAGCCGGCGACCTCAGCGCCGCCTCCTCGACGTCCTCCGAGACGATGCGGCCACCGGGGCCACTGCCACGCACCGTGGAGAGTTCTACTCCGAGCTCCGTGGCCACCCGACGGGCGTTCGGCGAGATGAAGACGCGGCCATCAGCGGAGGAGACCTGGAGATCATCGCCACCACCGACGGTGGTGATCACCGTGACCTCCTCAACGGACGCGGCCGAAGGCACCGCGGCCGGAGTCGCCCCACCGGCGGGCGGCTGCTCGCCTTCACTCAGCAGCCAACCGAGCACAGCACCGGGCTCGAGGGTCACACCATTGCCGACAGCGCGGTGCAGAATTCCTTCAGCCTCGGCCTCAACGTCGACGTCGATCTTGTCCGTCGCCAAGCGAAGAATCGGCATGCCCACCACTACTGCGGCGCCGTCGTCGAGCAGCCACTCGTCGACCGTCCCCTCCTCCATGGTGAGGCCGAGCTTGGGAAGGCGGATCTCGATCGCCACAGGTCAGTTCCTCTCGAGCATGCGCCGGACGGACTGCTCGATGCGAGCCGCATCAGGCACGTACGCGTTCTCCAACACGGGAGCGTACGGAACTGGAGCGAAGGGAGCGGCGAGCCGCGCCACGGGCGCATCGAGGTAGTCGAACGCCTCCTCCTGAATCTGGGCTGCGATCTCGGCTCCGATGCCGCCGAACTGGACGGCCTCATGGACGATCAGGGCGCGATTCGTCTTCCGCACGGACGTCACAATGGTCTCGGTGTCGAGCGGCTGGACCGTCCGAGGGTCGATCACCTCGACCGAGATGCCGTCGGCGGCGAGCTTCTCGGCTGCCTTCAGCGCCTCGGGGAGCATGCGGGCGATGGCGATGATCGTGGCGTCGGTGCCCTCCCGCGAGATGGTGGCCTCACCGAACGGCACGGCGTAGATCTCCTCGGGGACCGGGCCCTTGACGCCCAACATCTTCTTCTGGAGAACGACGATCGTCGGGTTGTCATCACGAATCGCCCCGACGATGAGGCCCTTGGCGTCATAGGGCGTGGCCGGAAGCGCGACCTTGAGCCCGGGCACATGGGCAAGCCACGCCTCAAGGCTCTGACTGTGCTGCGCCGCAGCCGACATGCCCGCGCCACCGGCGGTGGTGATGGTCAACGGCACCGACACAGCACCGCCGAACATGTACTTCATCTTGGCCGCCTGGTTGAAGATCTGATCCATGGCAACACCGACGAAGTCCATGAACATCAGGTCGCACACCGGGCGGAGCCCGCGAGCCGCTGCACCAACGCCGAGACCGATGATCGCCTGCTCGGCGATCGGGGTGTCCTTGACGCGCTTGTCGCCGTAGGCATCAAGGAGTCCGTCGAACATGTGGAAGACGCCGCCGTACCCGGCAACGTCCTCACCGATGAGGAAGACATCAGGGTCTTCGGCCATCGCCTGGTGCATGCCCTCGTTGAAGGCCTTGACGTAGGTCATTTCACGCGTGGTCACGGGCGTCCTTCCGAGGAGCGGATTAAAGAGGTCACGGGTCGGCGCTCAGACCGTGTAGACGTCGTCGAGGATGTCAGCGGGGTCAGGGTCAGGACTGTTGCGAGCGAATTCGATGCCGTCGTTGATCTCGTCCTCGACCTCAGCCCAGATGCGCTCGAACTCCTCAGCCGAGGCCAGCCCGCGCTCAACGCCGATCGCCTCGATCAGGCGAATGGCATCGCGCGACTTCCAAGCCTCGACCTCCGCTGGATCGCGATAGGGAATGCGCATGCCCTTGATGCCCTGGTGATCGAAGAAGCGATAGGTCTTGGCCTCGATGAGCGTGGGGCCCTCGCCTCGCTTGGCGCGATCCACGGCCTCCTGCGCCACCTTGCGGACGGCGAGGGCATCCATGCCGTCGACGATCACACCGGGGATGCCGTAGGAGGACGCACGCTCGGCGATGTCGGTGAGCTTCATGTGACGCTCCTGGGACGTGAACTCGGCGTAGCCGTTGTTCTCGATCACGAAGATCACGGGCAGATCCCACACCGCGGCCATGTTGACCGACTCGTGGAAGGCGCCGATGTTCGTGGCTCCGTCGCCGAAGAAGGAGACGGCCACCGTGCCGTCCCCCCGGTACTGCGATGCGAAGCCAGCCCCGATGGCGATCGGAATGCCGCCCCCGACGATCGCATTGGCGCCGAGCATTCCGCGATTCATGTCGACGATGTGCATGCTTCCGCCTCGGCCCTTGCAGTAGCCGGTGGTCTTGGCATACAGCTCGGCGAACATAGGACGGAACTCCGCACCCTTCGCGATGGCGTGCCCGTGACCACGGTGCGTCGAGGTGATCTGGTCTGCATCGGTGAGCACGGACATGACCCCAGAGGCCACGGCCTCCTGGCCCACGTACAGATGGAGGAATCCGGGCATCTCACCGGTCTCGACCAGCTTTCCGGAGGACTCCTCGAACCGGCGGATGCGAACCATTCGGCGGTGCAGGTCGAGGACGAGCTCGCGGGTCGCCGGCGTGACCTCGGCTTCCGTGGGTGTAGCCATGAAGGATCTCCCGGATCTGAGGAATGCGCCTGCACTTACGGCACGCAGACTATAGTAACTAGGACGTCCAAGTATATGAACTCGGGAGCCGAGATGATCCGTCGCATCCTTGTCGTGACTGGCGGCCACCGGGTCGCCCTCGATGAATTCCTCGGCTCCGTCGCCGCCATCTGCAGCGAGCGGGGGTGGGTCTGGGCCCATGCCACGCAGCCCACAGCCCAGCGCTGGCTGACCGATGAGCTGGCCGGCCAGTGGGATGCCATCCTCCTGCACGACATTCCCGGGCTGAAACTCAAGCGGGGCTCCGAGCCGCTCGTCGAGGGGCCGGATGCCCAGACCGCGCAGGATGTCGTGAACCTGCTGGACGCCGGTCAGGGCATGGTCGTCCTGCACCACGCGATCTCAGGCTGGCCGGGCTGGGAGGGCTGGGCCGAGGTGACCGGCGCTCGCTTCCTCTACCGGCCAGGACGGCTTCGAGGCCAGGATCTCCCCTCCTCTGGCTACCGCATCGACCGCTTCACCGTCTCCCCCATCGCCCCACATCCGATCACCAGCGGTATCGAGCCCTTCGAGATCGACGACGAGCTCTACTTCATCCCCGTGCTCAACGACCGCATCAGTCCGCTCCTTGAGCAGGACGCCGACATGGATGGTGCCCTCTTCCAGGACACGTGGGACGAGGTCACGAACGGGGTCTCCACCGGGGTCACGTGCGCTGGACGCTCGGCCGATGGTGGCCTGCATGGCGGCAGCCGACTCCAGGGCTGGACCACCACGGCTGGCAGATCACCCATCGCCACCCTGCTCATGGGTGACGGACCGAGCACCTTCGAGAACCCGATGTTTCGCCAACTGCTCGGCAACGCCTTGGAGTGGGTGAGCAGCGATGAAGCGCTGGAGGTCGCTGCCACCGATCCGTTCGAGATTCCCCTGCCATAGCAAAAGGACTGGGCCGGTTCCACCGCATCAAGCGGCGGAACCGGCCCAGTCCTATGACGCGCTAGGACCTCTTGTTCGCCGTGCGCGATGCCAGAGCCACCGCGACGATCAGGGCAAGACCGTTGAAGAGCTCCGTGACGTAACCGGGGGCTCCTGCCAGCTGAAGGCCGGTGACACCGGTAGCGAGTAGGAAGATCGCCACGAGAGTACCGAGGACGTTGACTCGGCCCGGTCGAATCTGAGTGGCACCCAGGAAGACCGCAGAGAAGACCGGCAGCAGGTAGCCGCTGCCGCTGTCCGGAGTGGCCGTTCCGATGGTCGAGAGGTACACGATGCCGCCGAAGGACGCGGTAGTAGCGGAGATGATGAAGGCGATCATCGTGATGCGGCCGACTCGAACACCCGCCAGACGAGCCGCGATCGGGTTGCCGCCGATGGCGTACAGGTAACGACCGAAGGGGGTGTACTCCAGCACCCACCAGAAGATGACGGCGAGCACGGCCGCGTAGTACACCGAGCGCGGCAGGCCGAGGATCTCCTCGCGGGCAAACTCGAAGAACGGTGCATAGCCCTGGGTGCTCAGCACGATCTGCTGGCTGTTCGTGATCATGTAGGCGATCGCCACGAGGATGCTGCTCATACCCAGGGTGCCGATGAAGGAGTTCACCTGGAGTTTGACCACGACGAGGGAGTTCGCGAGACCGATGAACACGCCGATGAGGAGTGCACCGCCGGCCGCAACAACGACGCCGTAGTGGTTGGCCAGAGCCCACGCGGTCCAGCAGACGGACACCGTCAAGGCACCCGCAATGGTCAGGTCGAAGGCTCCTGCTGCAACCGGCAGGATGAGACCCAGGGCGACGATGGCGCTGATCGCCTGGAAAGACAGCACCTGCTTGAAGGTGCTGCCCTGAAGGAAGAGATCCGGGATCCACAGGGAGAAGATCAGGATCAGCAAAGCCCAGACGTAAAGGCCGCTGTACTTGTCGAAGCCGAGATTGATTCGGCGACGCGGTGCGGCGGTTTCTGCTTCTGACATCGGGCTTCTCCGGATTCGTCGGTTTCGGGATCTACGTTGTGGGATCTACAGGGGGATGCTTACGAGGCCTCTGCTGTGTCGCGTCCGATCGTGGCTGCGGTGATGCTGTCCGCTGTGATCTGCTCGCCACGCAGGGTGTCCGCCACCTTGCCCTTGCGCATGATCAGGACCCGGTCACAGACCCGGACGAGTTCCTCGTGGTCGGTGGAGCACACCAGGACAGCTGCTCCTTGAGCAGCGGCCTCTTCCACAAGTCGATGGATGTCAGCCTTGGCACCGACGTCGACGCCCTGAGTCGGTTCGTCGAGTACGAGCAGTGACGGCTCCTGCCGCAACCACCGGGCGAGAATGACCTTCTGCTGGTTTCCACCAGACAGCTGCATCATCGTGTACTCCGTCTCACCCGGCTTCACGGTGAGCTTGCCCAGCCACTCCTTCACATCAGCGCGCTCTGGGCGCCGCCGAAGGATGCCTGCAGTCATGTGACGACCCGGGTCCACGATCGTGATGTTCTCGCGAAGGGTCTGCTCCATGATGGATGCATTGGCGTGCCGTTCCGCGGGCACGAGAGCAACCTTGCGTTCGATGGAGATGTCGGGACGATTCTGCGGAAGTTCACGCTCGTCCACCATGACCTCGCCGTGCCGAGCCATTCCACCGAAGACAAGAGCCGCAACAGCTTCGCGGCCTGAGCCGGTGATGCCCGCAATGCCGACCACTTCGCCGCGGTGCACCTCCATGTTCAGATCCATCACGGAACCGCCCGACACGTGATTGACCTTGAGGACCTCGGGGCCGTGCTCCCGCGCCTCCGCGCCTCGCTTGTTGTGCTCCTCCATCTTGCGTCCGACCACGTGCTCGATGAGCTGCTCCTCCGTGAGGCCTTCGACCTCACGCGAGATGATGTGCTTGCCATCCCGGAGAACGGTGACGGACTGCGCCATCTCGAACACCTCGTCGAAGTGATGAGACACGAACAGAACCGCCACACCAGTCTTGGCTACGCGATCTACGAGCGCATAGAGGCGCTGAGCCTCGGCATCTGGCAGGTTCGCGGTCGGCTCGTCGAGAATCAGCATCTTGGGGGGTGTGCCACGGCCGGACATCGCACGAGCGATGGCCACGGCCGTTCGCTCGGACATCTGCAGACTGCCAACGGGGAGGCTGATGTCGATGTCGTAACCGAGGTTGGCGAGCGCCTCGCGGGCATTCGCCCGCTCCTTGCGCCATCTGATAGACCTCGACTTATTGGTCAGGTACCCGTTGCCGAGCGCCATGTTGTCGACGGCGTCGAGGTTGGGCACCAAGCCCAGATCCTGATGCACGAAGCGAAGCCCAACGGCCTCGCTGGAGACCGGGTCCTCGAGCGCGAGCTTCTCGCCGCCGACCGTCACTTCAGTGCCGGACTCCGGTGCATGAAAGCCCGCCAGGATCTTGATGAGCGTGGACTTGCCACACCCATTCTGACCCACGAGAGCGCGCACCTCACCGGGCTCGACGTCAATGCTGACGTGGTCCAGAGCCACCTGAGCCCCGAAGATCTTCGTCGCATTGCGCACTGTCAGCGCCGTCGTCATGATGCCTCCCTCACGGTCGGTCGAACATTACCGAGGAAGCCCCAAAATGCAAGGCCTTCCAAGTATCTGAAGGTCACGATTCGGCCCTGACCGATCTATTCACAAGGTCACGCACCGGATGCGGGCGGGTGCAGTCGCGTCCGGGCGTGCGCCGCTGCCAGCCGAGCCACCGGAATCCTGCTGGGGGATGCAGACACATAGTCCAGACCGATCCGCTCGCAAGTGGCGATTGATGCCGGGTCGCCGCCGTGCTCACCGCAGATGCCCAACTTGATGTCCGGACGCACACTGCGCGCCTTGGCCACCGCGAACTCCATCAGGGAGCCGACGCCCTCCGCATCCAGCTCTGCGAACGGGCTTGCCGTGAGCAGGCCCTTCTCCAGGTAGGTGCCGAGCATGCGACGCTCGACGTCATCGCGGGAGAACCCATACGTCAACTGGGTGAGGTCGTTCGTGCCGAAGGACAGGAACTCAGCCCACTGTGCGAGTCGATCTGCCATCAGCGCGGCCCGCGGCGTCTCCACCATCGTGCCAATGCTGAAGGGGATGATCATCCCCGTTCGCGACGAGACCTCTTGATTCACGCGGCGAATCAGGCGCAGCGACATGACCAGCTCGTCCGGAATCGACACGAGGGGGATCATCACCTCAAGCTTCGGGTGCGCCTCCCCTGCTGAGACAACGTCGACCCATGCGTTGAACAGGCCCTCGACCTGAGCGGGGTACAGCCCCTCATGCATCAGCGCCAGGCGCACTCCACGCACGCCGAGCATGGGGTTCTCCTCATGCAGGTGCTCAAGCATGCGCGCCTGATGCTCGTCCTCGAGTTCGTCAGCAGACGAGGGCAGGAACTCGTGCATGGGCGCATCGAGGAGTCGAACCGTCACGGGTCGATCTCCCATGGCGGCGAGCAGTTCCCGGAAATCCTCGCGCTGGGCCACGGCCAGCTCCTTGAGCGCCCGCTCCTCAGCCTCGTGATCGTGGGACAGGATCACCGCACGGACAAACGGGAGCCGATCGCCCATGAACATGTGCTCGGTGCGGCACAGGCCGATGCCCTCGGCCCCGTTGTCAATGGCCGTCGAGGCGTCCACGCCGTTGTCAGCGTTGGCACGCACCTTCAGTCGACGCGTGTCGTCGGCCCAGCTCAGGAGCGTCGTCAGGCTCGGTGACGGTGTGGGCCGTTCGATCAGGAGCTCGCCGATGTAGGCGATGCCGGTGGCACCGTCGATCGAGACGAGGTCCCCTTCGTTCAGCACGTGCTCACCTGCGCTGAGAGTGCGAGCCTCGGGGTCGATGCGCAGCGCCGATGCGCCGCAGATGGCCGGGCGTCCCATGCCGCGCGCCACGACGGCGGCGTGTGACGCGGATCCACCGTTCGCGGTGAGGATGCCGGTCGCCGCCATCATGCCCGGCAGGTCACCCGGGGTGGTCTCACTCATCACGAGAATGACGTGCTGGCCGGCCTCGGTCATCTCGACCGCTGTCTCACTGTCGAGGGCGATCTGCCCCACGGCCGCGCCGGGCGATGCACCAAGACCGGACACGAGGGGTCGCTCCTCACCCGTCAGCTTGGGCTGCGGGTGAAGGAGTTCCACGACATGGATGGGGTCGGTCGTCCCGACCGCCTCCTCCTCCTCGATGATGCCGCGGATCGCCAGATCCACCGCAAGACTCGTGGCCACACGCGCATTGGGACGACGCAGCTCCTCGAGCCCGACCAGTGCCAGACCGTCGGGCCCGTACTCGAAGTCGACGGTCACCGCGCTCTTCAGCCGGCCTTCGAGCTCGGCCAGAACACCGGTCAGCATCTCCACGCCCTCGGGCAGCCCATCAAGCGGATGGCCCTCGGCGTCTCGCTCCCCCGACATCCGGAACCCGTGCCGGAAGGCGCCGTTCGGCGCAAAGGCGCCCGAGTCCATGTCGCGCGAGACGGCGAAGCCGTATCCCTCATCATCGTGCTCGGTGACAACGACCGTTTCGAGGTGCAGCGCAAGCGGGAGGTCCTGCGGAAGGTTCTGCTTCTTGCGTGCACGGGCGGCACGAGGGGAGTTCCAGCGCTCCATCATCGCCTTGGCTCCGGCTGCTACCTGCTGGGATCGCTTGGTGGGGAAGGACGCCGTGCCCTTGTCCTCACACAGCCGCTTGAACGGCTCGACGCGCTCGACCGGGTCGGGATAGTCGATGTCCAGGGAGCCAAGTTCGTCACTGGGCACGCCGAGGGCGTACTCCGCGATGAAGGCGGCGGACTTCCACCAGGCTGCACCGAGGTCGGCGCGTGCGCTCGCCCCGAGGCCCTCCGGAATGACGCTGCGCTTGAGTCCGAGGCAGACGAGATCCGGCGGAAGCCCCGCGGCATCAACGGGTGCACTGGCGCTCAGGCGAAGCAGAACCAGGCCACCGGTCTCCGTCGTGCCGCTGATCTCACGTCCGGAGATGCGCTCCAAGAGGTTCATCGCGGCCTTGGCGCGATCGGGTGACGTGAAGCCGGGCACGTTGGGCACCGGAATCGTCAAGCCGGCGCCCACGGGCAGCCCGACGCCCGCAAGCGTCTCGAGCTGAACGCCCCGAGTGCACAGGGAACGGCTGTCGAGTCCGCGCTCGAATCCCTTCCCGAACGGGACGAGGCCGACGTCGTCGATGGGCGAGGCCCATGACGTTGGTGTCACGCGCTGCCTCCAGCGACGAGGCGCTCCTCGAGCTCCTCATCCTCCTTGCGAGACATGCCGATCGTGAGCAGCAGGTGCTGGTGCAGGTGCATCCACACCGTGTGATACGAGTCGATCAGCGGTGACGCCAGCCAGGCATCGTCGCCGTCATCGAGCTTCTCGAGGGACTCCGTGAGGCGGGCCCGATAGCCGTCCATGCTCGGGATGTCCTCGCTGAAGCGCTTGAGCAGCGGGCCGACGGCGTCGTCGATGTCGTCGAGGCGATCTCGGATGTCGGCGTCGTAGTTCTCGTCGGAGTGGTCGTTGACACTGCCGTCGGGACGCACCTGCCAGGCAGTGCAGAGGTCACGCAACTGGCGGTTGACCGGGAGGAATCGGTGGAAGGTTGCCATGATCCGCTCGCGCTCAGGAGCGTCGTCCGCGAGGCGCATCATCGTCCCGACGTGCTCGGTTCCCGCGGGGGTCGGCATCATGATCGGGCCCTTGACCAGAATGAGCCCTGCCTCCGCGAGGCTCTGCTGCACCGCCGAGGCCTCACCGCGAGCCATACCACGCACCACCAGTGCCGTGAGAGCCTCGCTCTGCTCGTCGGTCAGGGTCACTTCGGCCATGCCATTCCTCCGCGTCACGGTGCTGCCCCCGTAGGGGCCTAGATCATGTGGACGTCCAACTATCTCAGATGTCAGCATAGGTTTCCAGAGGTTCCCTCAAGAAACCCTGTCGGCCCCGGCCGAGCGCGGATAGCATCCCAGCGACACCCTCGGACGCGTCGTCCGGGGCTCCCCCAGTCGAGAGGAAGCCATGAAGGCCGTACAACTGCCCAACTGGAAGTCGGACCCGCTCCTGATCGAGGTGGACGAGCCCACCCCAGGGCCCGGCCAGGTCGTTATCAAGATCGCCGGAGCGGGTCTGTGCCACAGCGACCTGCACCTCCTGCATGACTTCGAGGAGGGGATGCTGCCCTGGCATGTGCCCTTCATCCTCGGTCACGAGAACTCCGGCTACGTCCACGCGGTGGGCGCAGGAGTCGACCAGGTGTCCATCGGCCAGGCCGTGGCTGTCTATGGGCCGTGGGGCTGCGGCAGGTGCGATGCCTGCGGTCGTGGGCAGGACACCTACTGCGCGGCCCCGCTCGACGGCTACGACAGCGCCTTCGGCGGCGGGCTCGGCACCAACGGAGGCCAGGCCGAGTACATGCTCGTCCCGGACGCACGTTCCCTCGTCCCGATCCCGGACGCGTTGGATCCCGTGGCCGCAGCGCCGCTGACCGACGCCGGCCTCACGCCGTACCACGCCGTGGCGCTCTCTCGCGCCAAGATGGTTCCCGGGTCCAACGTCGTCGTCATCGGTGCGGGCGGCCTTGGCCACATGGGCATCCAGATCATCAAGGCGACCACCGCTGCCAATGTCATCGCGGTCGACGTCAAGCCCGCGGCCCGCGATCTCGCGGCCAAGTCCGGGGCTGACGTAGTCCTCGACGGTGCAGCTGAGGACATCGTCGCCCAGCTCAAGGATGCGACCGGAGGTGGCGCCGAGGTGGTCATCGACTTCGTCGGCATCGACTCGACGATGGCGACCGCCGTCGGCGCGTGCAAGTACCAGAGCGACATGACGCTCGTGGGTGTGGGCGGCGGCAGCTTCCCGTTCAACCTGTACGCACCGCCGTACGAGACTGCCATGCGCTCGATCTACTGGGGCACGCGCAAGGAGCTCGGCGAGGTCCTCAACCTCGCGGCCCGCGGTCTGATCACGCCGGAGTACCAGACCTATGCGCTGGACGACGCGCTGGCCGCATACGCGGACTTGGAGGCCGGCAAGCTCACCGGCCGGGCGGTCATCACGCCCTGAAGAATCTGAACAACGAGGGGGCCCGGATATCGCGGTTGTCGCGAGTCAGGGCCCCCTCGTCATTGCACCTGGTTCGGCTATCCATTCACCGGCGTTCGCACGCCTGTGCTCGCATCTTCAGTAATCCGTGCGATGCGACGCTCTCGCGTTTCCGGTTTCCTCGCGAGCGCGATCCAGCGCAGAATGTTGCGACGCGTCGAGGGTGGGAATGCCAGGAAGTTCTCGAGAGCCGGCGCATTCCGAACGAGGGAATCGTGGAGATCATCCGGCATGACGAAGGCATCGACCTCATTCATCTGATCCCATGCTCCGCTGGACTTCGCCTCGTCGATCGCCGCCTGACCCGCTGGAGACATGAGTCCTTCGGCAATGAGGCGGGCAGCCCTGTCCTTGTAGCTTTTTGCCCATGGCTTTGTCCGCCGTGGAGAGATGAGCTGCATGGTGCGCTCATCATCAACCTTCTGGCGAATCCCGTCGATCCATCCGAAAGCCACCAGTTCATCAAGGACTTCCGCGTTTGATACGTAGCGCTCGCCAGCATTCTTCTTGAAGGTGATGAGCCATACCGAGTGTTCCTGATGACAGTTCTTTGCGAGCCATCGTCGCAGGGCTGCCGCTGAGGTGACCTCTACCGTCTCCCGACCATCAGCGGCCTTCACCATGAATGCAACCCCTCCATCACCGTGTGCACCGCTGCATCGTCAACGACAGTGGCAGTTGGCTCGCCGGACCCACTAAAGGCTCTCTGAAACCTGAAGGGCCGGGGCTTGCACCCCGACCCTTCAGGTTCATTTGCCACGCGACTAGATCGTCTCGAGCCGATGTCTCGACTAGACCGTCTCGAGCCGATGTCTCGACTAGACCGTCTCGAGAATCTCGACCGTGCCCTTCGCCCCATCCACGCGCACCCGATCACCGGTCTTGAGCTTCTCCGTCGCACCCACGAGGCCGCCGACACACGGGATGCCCAGTTCACGAGCGACGATCATCGCGTGCGAACCCATGGAACCGGTATTCACGATGACGCCCGTTGCCACGAGGAACAGCGGTGTCCAGGACGGATCAGTCTGCGGCGCAACGAGAATCTCGCCTGGCTGGAACTCTTCGATGCGGTCAGTGCCGAGCACAACGCGCACCGTCCCCTCGACGATCCCCTGCGAGGACGCCGCACCCTGCAGGACGTCTCCAGTGGACACCCGCTCGGCCCTCGTCGCACCCCTGCGCGGGATCTCGCTGATCGGCGGGATCGGCTTGGAGGCGTCGACGAAGGTCGGAATGTCGAGCTCCTTGAGTGCATTCCAATCCGCCTCGCGCTGGCGCAGGGTCTCGCGAAGCGCGGTCTCCTTCAGCGCCAGTGAGTCGAGCTCGGAGTCGAGGGCGATGAAGATCTGGCGGGAGTGATCGAGCACGCCCTCGGCCGCCAGTCGCTCGCCCAGCTCGATCAGGGCCATTCGAGCCTCGTTCATGATCTTGATGCACGAGGACTTACCCGACTCCCGCCATCCGGCGAAGCGACGTGCGGAGCCGATCGCGCCGCGGAAGGCCGCCTCAGTTGCAGCGTCCATGCCCTCGGTGGCCTCGGCCATCGCGCGATCGGTCTCGGCCGCGTGCGCGGCCTGCTTGGACGACGGAGACTGCGTGTCGTCCAGGTGGCGCATCTTGTCGATCAGGGACAGTGCCAGCGAGGGCTTGGACTCCCACGACTCGGTTCCCAGATCCCATTCGGACGGGCCCCGGTAGCCGAACTCTGCGATGAAAGCGGCGAAGTCGCTCCAGAATCCGCCATTCGCGCTGGGCAGCTCGGCGACGACCTTGTCGACACCACTGTCGAAGAGGGCGGTGAGCTCCGGGCTTGACTTCACCGTCCGGGACAGGGACCACAGTGCATAGGTCGGTGCGGCCGACTCGACGTCGCCGGCGTAACCGAGGATCGTCACGAGCAGGTGGGCCTTGTCACCCAGCATCTGGCCGGCGACGGCCGGGCCGAGGGCGGCGTTGGACGAGCCGATCTGCTCCGAGCGCCACGCCAGCCGTTCGAACGGCATCATGGCGCGGGCTCGCGCGACCAGGGCCCGGTTGCTCATGCCCTTGAGGTTCGGGCGGTTGCGGCGCAGGTCGTCTGCGATGGCCTCGTCCTCGTCGGCACCCTCGAACTTCGACGTGGACAGGACCCATCCCGCGCGCGCAGCGCCAAGCTCGGACAGCTCAGCGTTCTGGTCCTCGGGCGATGGCACGTGGGGCGGTGCGCCAGGAGAGTTGAAGAAGATGGAGTCGATGATCTCGGCCGACATGCCCTTGCGAATGCCCAGCACGCGCACGGAGCTCTGGTTCACGTAGAGGTATCCGTAGATGAAGCCTGCGACGGACGCCTCCTCCGCCAACTCCTCGGAGGTGAAGCAGACATCCTCGACGTATCCGGAGGCCCAGCCGGGGAGCACGTTCGGGATCCAGCACAAGGAGGCGCCCAGCGGGGTGATCGGATCCGCCATGACGTCGGCGGCATTGAGGCGGGTGTAGACGGTGAAACGCTTGCTGGGCTCGGTATCAGTGAGCCAGGCCTTCTCGGTCATGCGGGATCCATTCGGTTCGGAGGGGACAACTCGCGTTGGAGTCTGCCACTCCCCCGCAGCGGACACCACCGAATATGTGGAAATCCAGACACCTACCCCTGCGGCCGTCAGCGATCCCCGTGGACAGGCTCCCCTGCGAGCAGTCTCCGCAGTGACTCATGCGCATGCTGAACGGCGATCTCGTTCCGCCCGATGATCATGTGCCCGTCCGGCACCGAGGCAAGGCCGTTCTGCACGTCAGTCTGGGCCGTGTAGTCCTCGTCTCGGAAGGCCGCGAAGAACCATTCCGCCGTCTTGGACGCCTCCTCGACTTCCTCCGGCGTCTGCGGGGGCGTGCGCAGAAGGGTGGTCTGCCACGTCATCGACTCTCCCCACGAGTCACCCGGCAGCATGATCGAGATCACCGTGCGCTCGCGCCAGCCGCCGGCGATCGACATGCCCGGGAAGATCCAGTAGACCAGGCCCATTGCCGAGGCCGGATCCCACTCCTCCCGCGGGCGCTGCATCATCTCGTCAAGGGACTTCAGCGCGAAGACGTTGCGCACGTGCGGGCCAAAGCTGTCGAAGGTCGCCCGGTTCGAGTGGTTCGTCAGCGCCACCGTGTTGGGGTGCAGGGCACTGAAGTGATATCCCTCGAGGTACCCGTCGAGCGTCACCTTCCAGTTGGGGCCCGCGAGCTCCTTGGTGGTGAAGTGCGTGCACTTGTCGAGCTCCAGAGCCTCCAGGTAGGGCAGAACCGGGCCGAGCCACGCGTCGATATCCATCGAGAGGCCCGGCGTGAGGCAGACGTAGACGATGCCGGCGCGCTCCTCGCAGGCGAGTTGGACCAGGCTGTAGTCATCACGGTCGACGTCACCGAATGTCGACTCCTCCGAGACGCCTGTGAGCCGACCCGTCGTGTCGTAGGACCAGGCGTGGTACGAGCAGACGAATCCGTGCCGGGTGTTGCCACATCCATCCGGGAGCAGCTTCATCGCGCGGTGGCGGCACACATTCACCATGGCGCGCATGTGACCGTCCTTGCCACGCACAACCACGATCTCCTTGCCGGCAACACGAACGGCCTTGAAGTCACCGACGCTGGCGAGTTCCGCCGATGTGCAGATCGGCAGCGGAATCCGGTGGAAGACCTCCGTGATCTCCCGCTGCCACTGCTCGGGGTCGAGGTAATCGGAGATCGGCACCTTCATCTGCTCCGGCGCCATGTCGGTCGTTCCCTCACGCAGGTGCACGGCCAGCCGGTCCAGGATCGCCAGCGCTTCATCCCTGCTCATGGCGGTGTGTGCCCCCGCCTGGTACTGCGGGACGGTGTCGGTCATCGCTCTCCTCGGGTCACGCGAACCATAGTTGTCTAGATGACTCTAGTTCGTGAGGATCCCCGTGTGAAGGTGCTGTCGCTCATTGACGCATTGCACACGGCGCCGGTCCCCCTTGATGAGCACCTGACTGATCGAGCAGTGGTTAGGCAGGAAGAACATGTCCTCCTCGATACCGAGAATCCACGCGAGATAGGCATTGATGACTCCGCCGTGACTGACCAGAACGATGTGCTGGCCCTCATGGTCGGCCACCAGTTGCTCCACCGCGGAGACAGCCCGGTGACGGAACTCCTCCGAGCCCTCGCTGAAGAACATGTGGTCCCACTTCACGCTCTCAGTGAATGCCTTCTCTCGGGCCCGCCACTCCTCCGGATCGACAAGGGTCTGCGGGTCCACTCCGGCCTCGAGCTCCCGATAGGACTGGATCTCGACCAACTCCGGCCGAACGACGGGGACGAGGTCGTGCGGTGAAGCGACGATCTGAGCCGTCTCCATCGCTCGCCGCATCGTGCTGCAGGCGATGACATCCACATCCTCCTCGCCCAGAGCAGCCGCCAGCGCCATGGCCTGAGTGCGACCGAGGCCACTGAGGGGCGGGTCCTCCCAGAGCGCGAAATCGAAGGCCTCGTCCACCGGATAGTCCTGCTGGGCATGCCGAGTGATCGTCAGCTTCGTCACGCCCTCATCGAGCAGGAGGAAGGGACGCCGCACTGAGAACGGCGGCTCCGGAGGAGTCGGTGGCCGCTGCGGTGTCACGCAGGCTCGATGACGGTGACCGTGCCGGACGATCCATCGAGTTCGACAGTGGTTCCGGTGGGGAGCGTCTTGCTCGCGTTGGCTAGCGAGACCACGCAGGGCACCCCGAGCTCGCGGCTGACGATGACGGCGTGACTGGCCTGCGCACCGATCTCGCAGATCACGGCACTGGCGATCATGAAGAGCGGAACCCACGAGGGGTCGGTGGTGGTGCAGACGAGAATCTCGCCGGGCTCCAAGGAGTCTGCGTCTGCCAGATCGAGGATCACGCGGGTCTTGGCTGTCACCACTCCCGGGGAGCCGCCAATGGCCTTCATCGTGGTGCCCGCCGCTGCCGCTGAACCCACGGCCGCCGCCTTCCGCTTGGGCCATTCGCTGATCGGTGGAATATCCTCGCCGCGCATCACCAGATACGGGGGCTCGAGTACCGCGAGCGCGAGCCAGTCCTGATGCCGCTGGGCGAGCTTCTCGGTGAACGACCCAGCATCCGCCAGGAAGTCGTCCAACTCGCTCTCGAGCAGCTGGAAGACGTGCATCGGATCACTCAGATGACCCCGCTCATGCATACGCCGACCCAGCTCGCGGAAGGCGAGCTTGGGCTCCTGCATCAGCATCACGGTGGCGTTCTTGCCACCCTCGCGAAGTCGGTAGGACATCTGCCCAGAGGCGATACCCGCGGCGAGCAGGCCCGAGGTCTGCTCGTCCCCAGCGACCGCGGCGGTGAGTTCCGCCACCGCCGCCTCTCGGCGCTTGGCCGCCTCTGCCGCCCGCGCCGCGGGGGACATCGAGGCGTCCTGCTTCCTGACACGATCGATCATCTGGTAGGCCAGAGTCGGGTTGATCAGCCAAGTGTCGGCGCTGATCTCCCACTCGTTGACACCACGGTGGCCGAAGTCAGCGAGGAGTGCGGCGAACTGCGCATTGAACGCCGCCGCATCCGCGTTCGCAGCGAGTCGATCGGCCAGCCCGGAGACGCCGCCATCGAACTCTGCCGTCAGCGACGGCGAGGCGACCACCATGCGCGAGAGGTCCCACACCCGCTCAGGCAGGCCAGCCGAGGCTACGTCGCCCAGGGCAGCGAAGATCTGAATCGCCAGGTCGGGCTTACCTACGGCATCCGCAATGCCCTGGACGATCTGCGGCCCGACCGTCGCTCCGATAACGACCTGCGCGTACGCGTCCCATCCCGGACGCTGCCAGCGCGCCGACGTGCGGCCGTACTCGACGAGTTCGGCATCGCTGACCTGTGCCAGATCCGGTCGGCTCGCAACCCAGGCACGCGCCTGGGCGATGTAGTCGTCACCGAGCTGCTGCTGCGCGCCGCCGAGGATCGCGCCGAAGGATTCGCCGAGCTTTGCCGAGCATGCCTCGTTGTCGTCCCGGGGATCGTGCTTGTACGGCGGGACGCTGGGGTTCTGGCCGAAGAAGGAGATGTCGATGGCGTCTGGAGTCGCACCCGGCATGCGATAGCCGAACACCCGTCCGAGCGACACTTGGTTGTAGAAGTAGCCGCCCCAGTTGCCGTAGGTCTCGGGCTTGTCCCACAGGAACTCGTCCTCGGTGAAGGTGCCCAGAGCGATCCACGCGTCGGCCGTGCCGGGCACCATGCCCTGCTCCCACGTCAACGTCCAGTTCAGCGGGGTGAAGGGATCCGGACCCACCTCGTCGGCGTTGGCTCGCGTGTAGAGGGGAAAGCGCTCACTCGGCTCGGTGTCGGTGATCCAAGTCTTCATCGTGCTCCTCAGGCGGTTCGTTGGTGGGGCTGTTCGTGTGAGTCAGGCCGGTGCGATGACCGCTCGGTCTCCCTGCTTCCACATCCGGTCAAGGCGACGGTAGGCGATCCGCCACCCCTGCGGGGTTCGGACGACGCGGTCGGCGTACTCGCCACCAAGGAAGTAGTGCTTGATCGGACCGTCGGTCGACTCGCGAATGTGCTGGGAGATCAGGTAGGTCGTGACCTCGGCGGAATCGCCATCCTCGGCGAATTCCATGATGCTCTTGCCGACCAGGTGCTGAGTGGCGTCGAGGTGACCGATGGTTCCCTCGATCATCTGCCGGATGGCTGCCGGTCCGGTGGGCGCGCCCAGACCGCCTGCGTCGAAGGTCGCGTCGGCGGTGAAGATCCCGTCCAGCTCGTCGAACCGCCGGTAGTCCAGGGCCCGGGCGTAGCGGGCGAGGAGCTCGTCGATCTCAATTCGGTCACTGATCTGCTGCAGGTCCAGGGTCACGTCCGAGAAACTAGACACTGTCTCCACTTATTGCAAGGATTCACCGAAATCACCGACCATGGGAGCTGCGAATGGCCGATCAGGCGAAGAACTGGGAAGACGTCAAGTCCTACACCTTGGATCAGGAGGACGAGCTCGCTCTCTTCGCCGCGCAGATCGAATGCACCCTGATCTGGCTGGGCAAGGAGGGGTGGCCGATGGGTGTCATCGTCAACTACATCCACCTCGACGGCCGCTTCTGGCTCACCGCCAGCGAGGAGCGCCCCCGCGTCAAGCAGATTCGCCAGGATCCCCGCGTGAGCATCGCCATTACGTCGAAGGGATCCTCAATCATTGAGCGTCAGTCCCTCACGTACAAGTGCGAAGCGACCGTGCACACCGACCGCGAGACGCTGGATCGCATCCTGCCGGCATTCGCCAGCAAGATGCGCCCCGGCGAGCCCGAGAAGGCGGCAGCCTTCCTCGACATGCTCGACTCACCCGGCCGCGTCGTGTTCGAGTTGAAGCCACTGACACGTATCGGCTTCAACAGCGCCAAGATGTGGGCGAAGTCCGAGGCGGCTCGACCGTCGGACTCCCCCTCTGGGTCAGCGTCCTGATCTGAAGGCATTCCCCTTCCACCCACGAGTGCTTGCGAGGACATCCATGCGTTTCGAGAATCAGGTCATCTTTATCACCGGCGGGGCCAGCGGAATCGGCCGAGCCACGGCCGAGCGGGTGGTCGCTGAGGGCGGGCGAGCGGCTCTCGTCGACCTCGACGGGGAGCGTGCCGCACAGGTCGCAGCGGAGATCGGCGGCGGGTGCATCGGACTTGGCGCCAACGTCGGTGACGACGACCAGGTCGCTGCGGCCGTGCAGGCCACCGTGGACGTGTTCGGTCGGATCGACGGCGCTCTCGCTGCGGCCGGTCACGCCGAGTTCGGCCCCACCGCCGAGTGGGACTCCGAGCGCTTCATGCTCATGCTCAGCGTGCATGTGGGTGGCACCTTTTACACGTGCAAGCACGTGCTGCCCGTCATGAAGGCCGGCGGCAAGGGCGCGATCGTCACGATCGCCTCTACTGCTGCCGTCATGGCGAACAACAACAACGTTCCCTACGGCGCTGCCAAGGCGGGTATCACCGGCCTCACCCGGCAGTTGACCTTCGAGGCGCTGCCCGAGGTGCGCGTGAACTGCGTCGCGCCCGGTCGCACCATCACGGGGATGACGACTCCGCTGATGGTCGCTCGTGGAGGCGATCTGGAGAAGGGCGAGGAGATCTTCGGGGCGGCCATCCCCATGAAGCGCATGGGCACGGCAGACGAGCTGGCCGCGGCCATCTGCTTCTTCCTCAGCGACGACTCGTCCTTCATCACCGGTCAGACCCTGGTGGTCGACGGCGGCGAGACGATCGCCTAGGACCCCGCCCCCGCCCGCCCCCCCCCCCCCCCCCCCCCACCCCCCGTGCCCCCCGGGCCCCGCCGCCCCCCCCCGCCCCCCCCCCCCCCCCCCGCCACACCCCCGCGAGTGGCGAGTTGTGGCGGCTTTCGGCACACCGAAAGTCGCCACAACTCGCCACTCGGCAGTAGGTGGGGGCGTCATCACCTGTCACTTCGGCGCACACTTGAAGTGCGCGGAGAGAGCGCGGAGGGAGTCGGTCATGCGCGTGCGGCACATCGTCGGACTGGGCATCAGCGCCGTAACCGTTCCGGTCGCGGCACTATCGGTGCTGGACCCCATGGAGGGTGGCCTCGCCCTGGTGGTCGCTGGTGTATTACTGCTCGTCACGTGGCTGGTCTCCCGTGTGCCGGTGCCACGGCTCACCTGGATCGCGTGGGTGTCCACCGCGTCGGCGGGCGTGGTCTCGCTGACGGTGGCCGCCATACTCTGGAGCCAAGGCGTGACCGGACCAGGCAGCGGACTGCCCTGGGGGCTCTGGGTGCTGATCGTTCTCTACGAGACCGGCGCCATCACCACCTTCGCCGGCTACGTGTGGTACCTGATCCGTCACATCGGCGTCGTGCGCCACGATGCGCGGGCGAACAGGGGAAATTCGGTGGCGGGGCTGGCACACCAGTGACAGACTCACGGTCAATCCCCCGCCGACGCATCCACGAGGTGTCACATGAGCCAACACGACCGCATCGACCCTGAGTCCCTTGAGCCACTGACGGCTCTGCTGGAGTTCCTTCCCGGTGGGTTCAACGCCATCCCAGACATCGATGCTCGCCGCGCCACTCTCTACGGGATGCTCGAGGCGATGACGAAGGATCTGCCTCCGAATGAGAACGTGGCCAAGGAGGATCGGACGATCCCCGGCCCCGCGGGCGATCTGGCCATTCGGATCTACCGGCCCGTCAACGCAACGGGCACCTTGCCGGGGATTTACTTCATCCACGGCGGTGGAATGGTGCTGGGCAATCTGGACTCCGACGACGGCGTGCCCACCATGCTCTGCGAGGCCATCGGCGCGGTCATTGTCTCCGTCGACTACCGCCTCGCGCCCGAGCATCCCGCCCCTGCAGCGATCGATGACTGCTTCGCCGGCCTGCAGTGGATGGCCGCCCATGCTGCGGACCTCGGCTTCGATCCGGCCCGCCTTGCCGTGTACGGAGGCAGCGCAGGCGGTGGACTGGCCATCGCCACGGCACTGAAGGCACGCGACAACGGCGGCCCCGCGATCTCCTTCCTCATGCCGATCTACCCGATGATCGACGACCGGAACGAGACCCCGTCCTCGCAGGAGATCACCGAGGTTGGCATCTGGGATCGCGACGGAAACATCGAGGCCTGGGCCTGGTATCTCGGCGGTAAGCCGGCCGATCAGTACTCGGCTCCCGCACGCGCGGAGGACCTCAGTGGGCTGCCACCGACCTTCATCGACGTCGGCGACGTGGACATGTTCCGCGACGAGGACATCGCCTTCGCCGATCGACTGAAGGCTGCAGGCGTGCCCACCGAGTTCCACCTGTACCCGGGTGCGTACCACGCGTCGGAGATCTTCGCGCCAACCGCGGCGCTCAGTGGGCGGATCTGGGCCGCGCGCCTCGAGGCACTCAAGGCAGTTCTCGCCTAGCCCCACCTGATCGCCAATACCTGCAGTTGGCGTCGCAAGATCGAGCAGGTGCGACGCTAACTGCAGGTTTCGGCGCTAGTCGTGCAGTGAATCGAGCAGTGACTCGCGAAGTGCGGCGATCTGGTCGGCCGTCATGCCGTTCATCAGCGCCCAGCCCTCTGCTCCGCCGTAGGTCTCGGTCATGCGCGCGAGGAAGCCGCGCATCGTCTCCGGGTCCGAGGCGAAGATCCAGTCCGGTGCATCGGCCAGCCCGTTCTCCTTGAACACCGGCGCGCTGCGGATTCTCTCCAGCACGGGAGCCATGTTCTTCGTGGTGACGTGATAGTCGGCCACGATGTCCTCGTGCGCGACGCCAAGGATGTCCAGCGTCATCGCGACGGTGATACCCGTGCGGTCCTTTCCTGCCGTGCAGTGCACGACGACCGGGTGGTTCTGCGACTCCGCGATGATGCCGAGAGCCTGCACGACGTAACGGCCATTGACGTCGATCTGCCTCAGGTAGTCATCGATCAGGTTGTCGCACATGCCCGCATCGATCTGCGCCTGGTTGACGCCTGACTGCGGAGTCATCGGGCAGTTCACCAAGCGCACCGCCGGGTCGAGCTCATATCCCTCGCGATCAACCTCCAACGGGATGCGCAGATCGATGACGACCTTGGGGCCCACCACGTCCATGAGCTGCTGCCGGCCGCGGTCGGTCAGCGCCTTGGGGTTGTCACTGCGCAGGAGGCGTCCTGGCCGGACCGACCGACCATCGACAGTGACCATTCCGCCGACGTCTCGGATGTTGACGAGGCCGTCGATCTCCAGCTCGGTTGCCTTCACTCGCTGACCCGTCGGCCTGCGGCCAGCATGTCGCGCGCCAGGGCAAGCGGATCCACAGGATCGGACTGCCCTGCCAACGGCGCTTCGACCGCCACGATGGTCGAGGCAGGCAGAGCACGGACGAACTCACGCACCGGCAGGCCGCCTTCATCCGGCATCAGGCGCGCCTTGACCCCCTCGGCCCGCGCGGCTGCCGCATCGGGAGCCGGTCCGCTGCCATCCGCACCACAGATCTGCGCGTAGGGCAGGAGCACTGGATCGACCGCCGCCAGCTGGTCGACCGTGCCACCGGACCTCTCCAGATGGAGGACGTCGGCCAGGACGACGACGTTCGAGGCGCCGCACACACCGACCACATCAACGCAATCGAGCAAGGTGGGGCTCGACGTGAACATCATGAATTCCACGGCCACCGAGGTGCCGTGGCGTGCGGCGACTTCGGCCAGCGCCGCAAGAGTGTCAACGCGTCGAACAGGATCGGCATCTTCAACGGTCGCGATGACATACCGCGCTTTCAGCGCCTGGGCGGCCTCGAGCAGCGGCACCGCATCAGCAACTGACTCGGGGCTGGTCATCCGGATGACCTCGAGATCGAGCAGCCGCGACCCCGTGGCATCGATGTGGCTTCCGAGCTGCGCGAGCGCTCTGTCGTCACCGAGGTGACCGTGGTCGATGCCCGTGGACGGACTCGGTGTCAGGCGCAGGCTGAACCACTCGAATCCTGCATCAGCGGCCACGTCGGCCAGCCGCGCAGGGGGCACCGCGATCATCGACAGGTGCGCAAGTGAGTATTCGCGCCGCATGTCAGGTGCCCGCCAGTCGCTCGACGATCGGCAGGTACGCATCAAGGTGCGCGTCACCCACGGTGATGTAGGAGAAGCCGTACTCCTCGCGTCGGCGGATGAGCTCGTCACAGATCTCGTCGACGCTGCCCACGGCCGCGTGCGGGAACCTCTTCAGGTCAGCCATCTCCAGGCCCGTTCGCTTCGACACCGCATCTGCGGTGATCTCGGAGCGGCCATCGATCGAGATGAAGTACGTCGCCGTCTCAAGTTCGATCTGATCGAAGCGGTCCCCCGCCCCGTCCTTGATCCACTGGACCTTCTTGCGAGTCTCATCCTCCGTCGACGAGGAGATGCTGCCCGCACCCACGACGCCACTGCTGTTGTTGAAGTTGACGCTGGCGATGTCGGCGAGCTCACCTGCGATGCCCAGCACCTTCGGCGCACCACCACCGATCATCAGCGGCGGATGCGGCGCCTGCACCGGACGGGGGACGGCGACGTAACCGGAGGAGTCGATGAACTCACCGTGATAGTCGACCTCAGCATCTGACCCATAGGCCATCAGCATGAACTCGGCCGTCTCGCGCATGAGTTGAATACGACGCCCGGCTGACTCGAACGGGATTCCCATGCCCTCGTACTCGTTGACGAGCCAGCCAGCCCCCAGACCGATCTCGAGTCGCCCCTCGGACAGCACGTCGATCGTCGCCATCTCCTTGGTCAGGATGGTCGGCAGGTGGTAGCTCGTGCAGGCCATGCGAGATCCGATGCGCAGCGTGGTGGTCGCCATCGCGGCCGCGGTCAGCGCGGGGATCAACGCCATCGCCTGGACGCGATGCCCGGTGCCCTCGATCCGACTTCCCGGGCCCAGATAGTGATCGGCCACGTGCAGGGTGGAGAAGCCTGAGTCCTCGACCTTGCGTGCGAGGTCGACCCACTCACGCTTGGTGGGCGAGCTGAAGGCCTGGATGGCGAAGCGGAAGGGTCGGGTCACTTGGGTGCCTTTCTGGCCCAGCGGAAGAATTGACCGTGCGCTGCGGTGTAGCCGCCATCGACGAAGAGGGTCTGGCCGGTGATCCAGGAAGCTTCGTCCGAGCAGAGGAATCCAACCGCATCTGCGATGTCCTGCGGACCGCCCATCCGACCGAGTGGGAGCGTTCCCGCGATGGCTGCTCGGGCGGATTCATCACCGTAGTGTCCGGCCGTTCCCTCGGTGAGGACAGTTCCCGGTCCGACTGCATTGCAGCGCACGCCGAGGGCGCCGAACTCAACGGCCATCGCCTGCGTGATCTGGTTGATGGCCGCCTTCGACGCGGGATAGAGGGACGTGCCGGCCGCATGCGCCACCGACGTGATCGAGGACAGGTTGATCACACTGCCTCCCCCGTTGCGGGCCATCACCGGAACGAGTGCCTGCGCCATGAGTACCGGGCCCATGACATTGATGTCGAGGATCGAACGCATCTCCTCGTGCGTGGTGTGCAGGAGATCTTGATAGCGCTGAATCGCCGCGTTGTTCACCAGCACTCGGCACTCAGGTGCAAGGTCTGCGACGTCCGCCACCTGGGCGGGGTCCGAAACATCCACCTGAGCAGTACGACACCCCGTCTCCGCTCCCAGTGCGTCCAGGCCCTGCACATCGAGGCCGAGAACGTCATACCCATCAGCCGTCAGTCGCTCGACAATTGCTCGTCCGATTCCCTGACCGGCTCCGGTCACCACTGCAGTTCCACGTGCGGTCATGCGTCCTCCATAGCTGGGCAGTCGATCCAGTTGGGTCCGTGAACGGCCCACGCCACGCATCTGCGCAGGATGATTCGGTATTCAGCAGAGTCCCAGGCCACCCGATCCGTCACGCCCAGATCGTCGATGCCGAGATCCATGACGTCGAAACGCCCGCGGCAGTGTCCGAGCGTGAAGTACACAACCTCCCCGGCGCCCTCTGCTCTGGTGAACAGGACCGGGTGTCGTCGGGGTTGCTCGACATGATCCTTTTCGAACCCCGGTGTCGACCCGACGTACTCGACGTCCAGGACGACATCGAGGTCTGCCGCCAACTCCGAGACGTAGATCTCGTCGACCGTGGTGAATGACGTCACTCCCGACACGAGCGGGTGCGCGGGCTTGACGGGTTCGATCAGGAATGGGCCGATTTTCGGATGTGCGAGGAACCGATTGCCGAGCAGGGCCGTGAATTCCGGCATCGCATTCGGGGTGCTGAAGATCCTCGGCCCCTCGTCAGGCGGCGGATCAATCGCCGAGTTGGTCGCGTGCAGCGCCAGCAGGCGGCCGCCTTCATGCAGCATGGACGCAAGCGCAGCGGCCTCAGCGGCAGTGGGTCGAACATCGCATGTGTAGGCGATGACCGCATCGACGGAGGAAAGGCGCCTGATGTCCGAGTAGTCGCTATGCACGCTGCAGCGCACCGCATCATGGTCGCCGACCAAGGCGAGAAGTTCACGACGTGCGAAGTCGAGATCGTGCCACCTGCCACCGACGACCATGGCCACCTCCACGCGCCCGGATGTGCAGCGCGCAGGGGTGGCCATGTCGGTGTCAGGGATCGATCAGTTCACGGATCGATCAGTACTGCGTGCGGACGGTCATGCCGCCGTCGCACACCACGTTGGTGCCGACGCAGTAGCCCATCGCGGGGCTGGCAAGGCCGACGATTGCGGCTGCAACCTGGCGCGGCTCACCCATCCGACCGAGCGGGATGGAGGCGAGGACCTTCTCGTAGACCTCCGGACGGCCCGCCTTGATCTTGCCCCAGTCGCCGTCGTCGAAGTAGACCGGACCAGGCGACACGGTGTTGACGCGAATGCCCTTGGGAGCCAGTGCGTGGGCGGCTGCAGACGCATGCCGGATGATCGCTGCCTTGAACGCACCGTAGGAGTTCGGCGAGCTCGGCCACACGTTGTCGAAGCCGAAGGTGGACGACATGGCGATGATCGAACCGCCGCCTGCCGCCTCGAGGATCGGGGTGCCTTCGTCGATGAGGTGCACCAGCGGGAGCAGGTCGAGCTCGAGGCTCTGCTGCCACTGCTCGGCGCCCTTGAGCGACCCACCCGTGACGTTGGAGACCAGGATGTCGAGCCCGCCGAGCGCTTCAGCAGCGTTGCGGATGAAGCCCTTGAGCTCGTCCTCCTTGGAGACGTCGATCGCCTCGGCGTACACCGTGGCGCCCTTGCCCCGGAGCTCCTCGGCGAAGGTGTCAACCGCCTCCTGATTGCGGGCGCAGAAGGCGACAGCAGCGCCCTCTTCCGCGAGAAGCTCGACGGTGGCGCGGCCGATGCCGCGGGTGCCGCCGGTGACCAGGGCGCGCTTGCCCGAGAGACCGAGATCCATGGTGTTCCCATCTGTCGTGAGGTCGGGCGAGTGCCCGCAGTCAGGGTTGGCATGTTACTAGATCCAGACTACGGTAAGTGCCGGTTCACCCACTCTTCTCAGAGCCACTACGTTCCCGGAGTCGCCCATGACCCGCGTCACCGTTCAGCCGATGGACTTAGAGCTTGAGGTGGAGGACGGCCAGACCGTCATGGCGGCAGCACACGCCGCGGGCTACGTCTGGCCCACCGAGTGTGAAGGCAATGCCTCGTGCGGGCTGTGCGTCAGCATCATCCGCGAGGGCCTGGACAACTGCGGAGAGATGCCCGAGGACGAGCAGGAGACGCTCCAGCGCACGATGGGCAGGGTGGACCCGTCCCGTCGGCTGGCCTGCCGTCTCACCGTGAGCGGACCGGTGAGCCTGACCAAGCGCGGCGTGCGCCCGAAGGAGGCATGAATGACCGACATCGCCGGCATGGCCGAACGCCTTGAGCGCTTGGAGACTCTTGAGGCCGCACGCGAGTGCCTGTATCGCTACGCCGATGGCGCCGACTCCCGGGACTGGGCGCTACTCACCTCAGCATTTGCTCCCGATGCGGTGATGGTGATGCCCGGGGCCGAGGTGATCGGTGTGACGGCCATCGTGGACGGGCTCCGAGGCATGCTGCCCGCGGAGTTCATCACCCGCCACCTCATCGTCAATCCACGCGCTGAGTACACCGGCCCGGGCAGGGCTCGCGTGCGATCGACGATCTACTACGCCCACGAGGGCACCGGATTCGAGGCGACGGGGTGGGGTGACTACATCGACGACGTCACAGTGACTGACGGAGTCGGAGTCATCACCCGTAAGGAGTTCATCCCTGCACAGCACCTGCCCGGCAGCCATGCACGCGCGGCCGCACGACTCGACGACCTGGAGACGGCCGAGCTCGCCCGCGAGGCCTCCTGGCGCTATGCCACTGCGGTGGACACGCTGGACTTCGACTTGCTGGCCTCAGCCTTCACTGACGATGCGGTTCTCGTCACGCGCAAGGGGCCGCGCGAGGGGCGCGACGCAGTGGTGGACTACTACCGCACGGCACTCGCAGACCCGGTGGCGCGCAAGCACTTCCTCGTCAACCAGAAGGTCACCGCCACCGGTGCCGGCACGGCATTACTGGAGTCGTACTTCCTCTACACATATGCCGGTGATGACACAGCGATTCTCGGCTGGGGCAACTACATCGACCGAGTACGCGTCATCGACGGCGTCGGATACATCGAGGAGAAGCGAATCTCCATCGACGTGCATTCCGATATCCGAGAGGGCTGGGCCACATGAGCGATCGACTTTCGGGCAAGCGCGTGCTCGTGACGGGAGCGGCCCAGGGCATGGGCAGGTCCATCGCGGTGATGGCAGCGGCACAGGGCGCCGAATCCGTCACGGTCGCGGACCTCAAGCCAGAGGCCGCCGAGGAGACAGCCGAACTTGTCCGCTCGGCCGGCGCCAAAGCAGCCGTCGTTCTGGCTGACCTCACTGATTCGGGCGACATCCGGCGCATGATTGACGAGTCGGTCGCCTTCGCCGGCGGTCTCGACACCCTGATCCACAACGCCGGGATCATCGACTCCGTGCTCATGGACAGCGCCAACTTCGACTCGCTGGAAGAGCGCGTCTGGGACACCGTGTTCAACGTCAACGTCAAGGCCGTCTGGATCGCTTCGCAGCATGCGGCTCCTCATCTGCGCGAATCGACCCGCGGCCCGTCCATCGTGAACTCGGCCTCCGTGTCGGGAATCAACGGCACGCAGAATGCCGTCGCCTACGGTGCTAGCAAGGCCGCGCTCATTCAGCTCACCAAGTCCATGGCGGTAGCACTCTCACCACAAGTGCGAGTGAACGCCTTCCTGCCCGGGGCGATAGCGACGCCGATGGCGATGGAGTTCCTGGACTCCGTCGAGGACCGCGAGTACACGATGAATCACATGACTGGCGCTCACCTCGTTCCGAGGTTCGGCGAGGCCGACGAGGTGGCAGAGGTCGCATGCTTCCTCGCCTCCGATGCCGCCTCGTTCGTGACCGGAGGCATCTACGCCGTCGACGGCGGAACGCTCGCGTGGCGGGGCCTTCGCGGGTGACACCACCTCGCTACGACGTCGTCCTGCTGGACCTTGACGGCACCATCATCGACTCCGAGCCCGGAATCCAGACGGCCCTGAGGCATGCGATCACGCAGGGATTCGGCATCGCCCCCACTCAGGCCGATCTCGACGAGTTCATGGGTCCACCGCTGGACGAGGTGCTCCCTCGGGTCTACGGGATCACTGACCCTGCAGACGTCGCGCGCTTCTTCGAGCTCTACTGCGGGGTGTACTTCCACGGCACCGAGTACGAGTTCGACGTCTACCCCGGCATGGCAGACCTGATCCGCGATCTCCATGCCGCAGGAGTTCGAGTGGTCCTCGCCACCGCGAAGCCGGACGAGTCAGCAGCGCGCATCCTCGACCATGCGGGCCTCGCCGAGTGCTTCGAGTTCGTCGGTGGGTCACATGTCGACGGATCGCGACAGGACAAGGTCGATGTACTGGCGCACACGCTGGAGCAGATCGGAGCGAATGGGGACACCCTTCGCATCGTTCTCGTGGGTGACCGAGCCCTTGACCATCGCGCTGCATCCGCCCATGGAGCCGACAGCATCCTGGTGACGTGGGGCTATGCCCCCGACGGTGAACTCGACGAGGTGCCCGCCAACGCCCTGGTGCATGACGTGGCCGCGTTGCGGGCGTTGCTGATCTGAGCAGCCCAGGTGAAGAGGCCTAGGTCGGCAGATCAAGGATGGATCTGTCCCCGCGTACCCACCGCACCTGCAGTGTCAGGGTGCTGATCCCCCACCGACCATCCAGTCTGGCCACCTCATTCAGGTAGCGGCCGCCGAGCGTGCACTCGGTGGAGCCACCCGCCTGCACCACTACGTGATGAGCCTCGACGCACATGGAGCACAACGCTCGATCACCCATCAACGAGACGCGCGGATTGGTCATCGTGTGCTGCGTGGCGTCCAGCGTGGCAAACCTGGCCTGGGCCCGAGCAACCCAGTCATCTGCTGCCATCTCACCTTGGGAGCCGGCGCGGTAGGAGGTGTAGTCGACGGTGATCCGGTCGGCGAACGCAGAGCGGTAGAGCGGCCAGTCTCGAAGGTCGATGCCCTCAGCGAATCGGTACAGCGCATCACAGACATCCCGCTCGTCCTTCAGCGTCGATGCGGAGTCCGTCATCGTCAGCCCTTCGCCCTTCGAGGATTCACGACGCCACCATCACGACGCGGCTCAATGCCCGCCTCCTTGACGCGTCGCTCGGCGATGCGCCACGTACCATCCACTCGGACCCATCGATCGTGGTACTCGCCCCACAGCACCATGTCTGGCTTGCTCTGGTCGCGAAACCTGTGCCAGGCCCGGACGTAGCTGACGGCGTCCGCTGACTCGTCGCCGGTGAACGTGATGGAGATGTTGCCTATTAGGTGCTGCGTCGCCTCGAACTGCTCGAGAACCCGGTTCATCCACTCCACAACGGCGTCCGGACCGTGCATGTCGCCGCTGTGAGGTGACGCGAAGACGCATCCCTCCGCGAAGACGGCTCGATGGTTCTCGGTCTCGAGCCAGTCCGTGGCACGGGCGTAGGTGAACATCTGCTGCTCGATGGCAGCTCGGTCCTCAAGACGATCCATGCGGGCCCCTCCCCTATCGATGACTCACTGTGCAGCGGCGAGAACAGGAGCCAGTCGATCCGGCACCGTGGCCCAGTCGGCCGGCGAGGTGATCGACGGATCGAAGTTCGCATCGATCGACACCGCATCGACACCCGCCGCTGCCGCTGCCCCCACCTGCTCGCAGAGCTCGTCGACGCTGAGGGGCTGCAGGTTCGCGACGATGACGGGAGGCACCGTGAACAGGTTCCAGCACATCTTCAGCGGATCCAGATGCTCCGGGCGCAGGCCTGCGAGTGTCTGCATGGTCTCCAGATGCTGCTCCAGCGTCCCCGATGCCGGGTTCCACCAATCGAACTTCTCCGCGGTGCGGCGCAGCCCAGCCTCCGATCGCATGCCGGACATCAGCGGCGGGTGCGGCTTCTGCAGTGGCTTGGGATCGACGTCCGACACAGGAATCGTGAAGAACTCACCGTCGTAGGAGACCGGGTCAGCGGCCCAGCAGGCCTTCATCGCATCGATCAGCTCATCGGCCCGACGTCCGCGCGTTCGCGGATTGACGTCGTACTGCGCGTGCTCCTCGTCAGACCAGCCGACACTGAAGCCGAAGACCGTGCGCCCACCGGACAGGACGTCCAGCGTGCTGATGCGCTGCGCGAGATCGACCGGGCGGTGATAGCCAGCGACCAGGATGCTGGTGCCAAGGACGATCTCCTCCGTCCACCCTGCGACGACTCCGAGAAGGTCGAGTGGCTGCAGCACCGACCGGTACGCCTCCGGCACGGCGAGCCCGGGGCGCGCGGAGTAGCCGGACTCCACCACATGGGGATAGAACAGGTGCTGCTGCACGAACAGATGCCCGAAGCCCAGCTCCTCGGCCCGCGTCGCGAACCCACGAACGGCATGCGCATCGGCATGCGGTCCGAGCTGGGGAAGGGCGAGACCGACACGCATTCGGGTCACGGGTAGAGACCTCCGCCAACGGTGACGATCTCGCCGTGCATGTAGGGAACCTCGTCGCTGAGCAGCCAGGCCGCCGTCGCGGCAATCTCGTCGGCCTGCGCGTAGCGACCGAGCGGAACGGCGGCGTTGAGTCCAGCAACGATCGCATCAGGGTCAACCCCTGCCAGCGCGGCGATGCCCTTCTCGAGCGGGCGCATCATGCGGGTGTCCACGACTCCCGGCGCGATGACGTTGACTCGGATGCCCAGTGCACCGGTCTCCTTCATCAAGGAGCGCGCCATACCGATGACGGCATGCTTGCTGGCGTTGTAAACCGAGACACCCGCGTCGGACTTGAGCCCGGCGATCGATGCGGTGATGGCGATGTTGCCCTTGTTCGGCTGGGTCATCATCTGCCGGACAGCGGCCGAGGTGCTCAGGAAGACTCCGAGCACATTGACATCGAACACCTTGCGATAGTCGTCGATGTCGAAGGCCGCGACGGGGATGACCTTGCTCTCGACCCCGGCATTGGCATGGAACATGTCGACGGTCTCGAAAGTGTCTACGGCCCGCCTCAAGAACATCTCGGTGTCATCAGGACTGGAGACATTGGCCTGGACCGCGATGATCCGCTCGCCGAGTTCGGCCGCGAGAGCATCGATCGGACCCTTGTCCAGATCAACGGCGACGACGTTGGCCCCTTCGGCATGCAGCCTTCTGACCGTGGCCGATCCGATGCCCCCGGCGGCCCCCGTGACGACAGCTGTGCGTGCTGCAATTCCCTTAAGCATGCGTCCTCCTCCTAGCCGACGAACCGCTCGTCAGCCTGCGATGGTGCGATCAGAATCCCAGTAGGGACGCCGAAGTGCCTTCTTGTCGACCTTCTGCATCTCGTTGCGCGGCAGTTCGCTGATGAATTCATACTGCCTCGGGATCTTGTACGCGGAGATCAGTTCTCGGCAGAAGGACTCCAGCTCCGCGGCGCTCGGCGCAGCCGCCGGATCCACCGGAACGATGAGTGCGAGGAGCTGCTCATGCAGATCCGGGTGCGGGATGCCGATCACGGCGACATCCGCCACCGCGGGGTGCTGTCGCAGTGCGTTCTCGCTCTCCGACGGGTAGAGATTCACCCCGCCCGAAACCACCATGTCGGACATCCGGTCAGTGATGAAGATGAAGCCGTTCTCGTCGACGTGCCCCATGTCACCCAGCGTGAAGGCCCCGGGGCGCACGTACGCCTTGGCCGTCTTCTCCGGATCGTGGTGGTACGTGGGCCCGAAGCCCTCAGGGGCCTCGAACGCGAGAATTCCCGTCTCTCCGTCCGCGAGATCGTTGCCATCCTCATCGACGACGACGACTCGGAAGGGTTCGACGGCCCTGCCGACCGACCCCGGGTGCTCGAGCCACTCCGGTGAGGAGATGCGGCACAGGGTGCCCGACTCCGAGCCACCGTACGACTCGATGAGCACGGGGCCGAACCAGTCGATCATCGCGCGCTTGACGTCCGGCGGGCATGCGGATCCGGTGTGCGCGACGAGGGCAATGGTGCTGACATCCCGCTGAGCGCGGACGTCAGCGTCGACCGCCAGAAGTCGTTGGAAGTGCGTCGGCACCATGACCGACGACGTGACCCCGTAGTGCTCAATCAGGCGGAGCACCTCGGCTCCGTCGAACTTTCCGACGATCACCACCGGGCGACCGAGCAGCAGGTGCCGTACTGCCGTGAGTGGCCCGTTGTGCTGCAGCGGACCAACGACGATGTGCGGGCCATCCGGGAACTGCGCGCGTTCACGCAGCTTGCTCAGGTACTCCCGATGCGTATCCACCGGCGCGAGCACCCACCGGGTCTGCGTCCCACGGGCTCGTCCCGTCGTGCCCGACGTGTAGACCATGCCGGGTCGGGCAGGACGGTCGGCGAAGTCCGTCGACGCCGAGGCGCCGTCGATCCAGTCCTTCCACGCCACGATTCCCGGAGCCGTCGAATCGGTCGTGGCACCCGAGTGGAGGACAACGGTGTCGACGATTCCCGCCTCGAGCGCAGCCACAGCAGTGGGAGCCCCGCCAGGACCCGCGATCAGAGCCACCATGCCAGAGTCCTGCACCTGATCGGTGAGCTCAGGCAGGGTCAGCTGGCGCGAGACGGCTACCGTGCCCACGCCTGCGAGAATCCCCGCCGCATGCGCCATGAGGGTCGGGGCGGCGTTGTCTCCCAGCACTCCCCAGCGCTGATCGGGGTCCGATGCGGCGTCGACCATCCGACGAGCGGCCGCCGCGATCTCCGGGACCGCCATGGCCCACGTTCGCTCCCCCTCCGCATCGACGAGAGCGACGCCGTCCGGCTGGGCAGCGAGCACGTCAGCCAGTGGGCCAAGCGGAAGGTCGGGCACGTGGCATCCTCACGATCGCGCGCTTCGGCCGGCGGTTGCGTCCGGCCCGTACGTGGCGCGAGGATAGCGCGGTAACTAAAGTGAGAGTCAAGAAACCCCGACTTCTCGGCCAGCGACTGGAGCAACGATGGACTTCACCCCTAGCCCCCGCGTGCAGGAGCTGTCCGCGCAGATGTGGGACTTCCTCAACGAGAAGGTCCTGCCGGCCGAGGCGGTCTACGACGCCTACCGCGCCGAGGTTGGCCCCGACGATCACAACCTTCCCCCCATCGTCGAGGAGCTGAAGGAGCAGGCCCGAGCCCAGGGGCTGTGGAATCTCTTCCTTCCCGCTATCAGCGGCCTGAGCAATGTGGAGTACGGGCAGCTCGCGGAGATCTCCGGCTGGAGCGTCGACATCTTCCCCGAGGCCATCAACTGCCAAGCGCCGGACACCGGCAACATGGAGACCATCCATCTGTTCGGTACCGATGAGCAGAAGAAGCAGTGGCTTGAGCCCCTGCTTGACGGAACCATTCGCTCGGGATTCGCCATGACAGAACCCGATGTCGCCAGTAGCGATGCCACGAACATCCAGTGCTCGATCGTGCGTGATGGTGACGAGTACGTCATCAACGGCACGAAGTGGTGGACGTCCGGGGCCATGGATCCGCGCTGCAAGATCCTGATCGTGATGGGCAAGACCGACCCTGACGGCCCGGCGCACCGGCAGCAGTCGATGGTGCTGGTGCCGATCGACACCCCCGGGGTGAACATCCGGCGGTCCCTGCCCGTCTTCGGTCGGCAGGATCAGCACGGTCACGCCTGGATCGACTTCGAGAACGTCCGCGTGCCGGTGACCAACCTGCTTGCCGAGGAGGGCGACGGCTTCATGATCGCTCAGGCCCGCCTGGGCCCCGGGCGCATCCACCACTGCATGCGATCGATCGGTGCCGCTGAGCGGGCCCTGCAGATGATGGTCGAGCGCGCCAAGAGCCGCGTCGCCTTCGGTGGACCCCTGGCCGAACAGGGCTCAATCCAGGAGTGGATTGCCGAGTCGCGCATCGAGATCGAGCAGGCTCGTCTGCTCACCCTGAAGGCCGCCTGGATGATCGATCAGGGCGACGCCAAGTACGCCAAGACGGAGATCGGCGCGATCAAGGTCATGGCCCCACGAGTGGCGTGCAACGTCATCGATCGAGCGATTCAGGTCCATGGCGGTCTCGGCGTCTGCGACGACGTTCCCCTGGCCAAGATGTACGGCTGGCAGCGCGCGCTGAAGATCTTCGACGGCCCCGATCAGGTGCACCTGCGTTCGATCGCCCGCTGGGAGCTCAAGCGGGATCGGCCGGTCCGACTTCCCTCATGATGGGAACGAGGATGTCCGCAAGGACCGCCTCGACCTTCGCCACGGGAAGACGGCTCAGCGAGCCTTCGAGCCAGGCCGTCTGAGAGACCGGCAGCAGGGCGCTCAGGAAGTGGAAGCCCAGCAGGCGCACGGCGTACTGCTCCCGTGCCTTGCGAGAGCTCCGCGGTGGGCGCTCGTCCTCGGGCAGGTAGTCGAACGCGCGCTGTGCGTGGCGCTCCTGCCAGTCCTCGTACATCCGACGCGACGCAGGTGTCGCGCCATTGAGGTGCAAGGTCAAGAATCGCGCCTCGACCGGGTGGGTGCGCCACCACGCCCAGCCGGCGTAGATCACCTCGCGCAGGACGCCCTCGTCCAGGGTGTCGGCCGTGGCCCGGACCGAGTCGACCATGGCTGAGAAGCCCATCAGGCAGGACTCGAAGGCCTGATCGAAGAGCTCCTCCTTGCCGCCGAAGTGGTAGTAGACGGCGGTGGGAGCGACGCCGCACTCCTGGGCGATGTCCTCGACGGTGGCCTCGGCATAGGTGAGCCGAGAGAAGACGTGGGTTGCCGCCATGACGATCTCGCTACGACGGGACGGCCGGTGAGCGGGGCGCCCGGACGATGACACGGACTCGGACGTCTCCGTCACGTGCCTTCCTCTCGCTGACGACTCCCAACGAGCCCGCACGTGGTCGCTGAGTTCGGCCACGGGCCCCACCCCCCTGTGGGAGGATTTGCCGATCATGCCAAAGACCCGCACCTCCCGTCCCGCCAACCGGCCCTCGCGCCGGCACGAGATTCTCGAGGCTGCCGTCGACCTGCTCTCCGTCCAGCCTCCAGACGAGATCGCCGTCTCGGATATCGCGGCCCAGTGCGGCATGACCCCTGCGGCCTTCTACTACCACTTCACGAGCAAGGACGAGATTCTCGACGAGATCGTCGGCTCGTTCGCTCAGCGCTGGTCGACTGCCGTGGTTGACGCTCTGGCCGACGTGTCCTCACCTGAGCAGCTGCCGGACTCCATCGATTCGGTGCTCACCTGGGTGGAGGAGGAGGAGCGCCCGGCACGGGTCTACTTCGTGACCTCGGTCGGAGCCACGAGCTCCTGTGAGTCAGTCCGGCGCCAGACGCGCAACGACCTCTCGCGACGGGCAGCGCGCACGTTTCGCGAGATCGCCCCCGGGCAGGACCGCATCCGCGTCGCGATCGCGGGGCTGGGCCTGATCACCCTGCTGGAGATCGTGGCCCGGAGTCGGCTCGAGCTCGATCCGAGCTACCGCACGCTCGGCCCAGTGCAGTTTCGCGCCACTGCAGGATCATTGGCCCAGGCCCTCATCGCCTAGTCGAGCCAGCACCGGTCGCCGAACCGGCGAATCATCACAAACCGGTCATACCACCGTTCCCCTGAACGATAAACGTTGATATCCTAATATCTGTCATCCAAAGGACATTCCGCTTCATCCGGGCGTCCTTCGCACATCACTGCCAGCCACCGAGGAGCCCCGCGTGACCGAAGCCCCACGCCATCCCGTGCGCTTCGTCACGGCCGCGAGCCTCTTCGACGGACACGACGCCTCCATCAACATCATGCGACGCATCCTGCAGTCGCAGGGCTGCGAGGTCATCCACCTCGGTCACGATCGAAGCGTGGAACAGGTGGTGCGCGCAGCGCTCCAGGAAGATGTGCAGGGCATCGCCGTCTCGTCCTACCAGGGCGGACATGTGGAGTACTTCAGCTACCTGCGCGAGATGCTCAATGAGCAGGGTGCCTCGCACATTCGCATCTACGGAGGAGGCGGTGGCGTCATCGTCCCCTCCGAGATCGCTCTCCTGGCCGATCGCGGGGTCAAGATCTTCTCCCCCGAGGACGGCCAGCGGCTCGGCCTCGTCGGGATGATCGGCACAATGGTCGAGGAGTGCGATGTCGCCCTAGAGGAGATTCCGAGCCTTGAGGCAGTGCTCTCGGGTCAGGACACCGCGCTCGCCCGCGCGATCACTCTCCTGGAGGACGGTCGCGCACCTGAGGGCCTGCGCGCAGGCATCCTCTCGGCAGCGACAGCGAGCACGACCCCCGTTCTCGGCATCACGGGCACCGGCGGTTCGGGCAAGTCCTCGCTCACCGACGAACTCCTCCGACGCTTCCGTGCCGATCAGGAGGGCAAGCTCCGGATCGCCGTCATCGCCGTGGATCCCACTCGCCGCAAGGGCGGCGGCGCCCTGCTCGGCGACCGCATTCGGATGAACGCTGTCGACCTCGGCAACGTCTACTTCCGCTCGCTCGCCACCCGGCGCCCGGGCTCGGAGATCCCCGATCACCTCTCGGACGTCATCGCGGCTTGCCGGACAACCCACGATCTCGTCATCGTGGAGACCCCCGGCATCGGCCAGGGTGATGCCGGCATCGTGCCCTTCTGCGACGCGTCCCTGTACGTCATGACGCCAGAGTTCGGCGCCGCCTCGCAGCTCGAGAAGATCGACATGCTCGACTTCGCGGACGCCGTGGCGATCAACAAGTTCGAGCGTCGCGGGGCAGAGGACGCCCGTCGCGACGTGGCACGGCAACTAATGCGCAATCGCGAGGCCTTCGGCTCCTCCTGGGAGGACATGCCGGTGTACGGCACGTCTGCTGCTCGGTTCGCCGACGATGGCGTCACCGCTCTCTACCTGAACCTGCGTGACCTCCTGGTGGAGAAGGGCCTAGATGTCGCAGGTGGCCAGCTCGACGCAGTCGACACCCACCAGCCGACGGACCTCGCGACCGTGGTGCCCCCTGCACGCGTGCGCTACCTGTCGGAGATTGCGGAGACCATCCGCACGTACCACCACGAGACCGACCAGCAGGCGGCCATCGCCCGTCGAGCCCAGCACCTGCGCACCGCGGCGGCGATGCTCACGGCAGAGGGCTCGGACGCCAACGCCGTAGAGGCGCTGCTCGCATCGCAGGAGGCCGAACTAAATCCGCAGGTCGCGGCTCTTCTCGAACAGTGGCCGGCCGTGCGCGAGCAATATGCGGCGGATGAATTGGTCGTGAAGATCCGCGACAATGAGCTGCGCACGCAGTTGTGGCGCTCCACGCTCTCCGGCTCCCGATTCCCGCGAGTGTCACTGCCACGCACTGAGGACGCCGGCGATCTCGTGCAGTACCTCCGCGAGGAGAACGTGCCCGGTAGCTTCCCGTACACCGCAGGCGTGTTCCCCTTCAAGCGCGAGGGCGAGGCACCCGCCCGCATGTTCGCGGGCGAGGGAGATCCCTTCCGGACCAACCGCCGCTTCCATCTCCTGGCCGAGGGCCAGCCGGCAACCCGGCTCTCCACCGCATTCGATTCCGTCACGCTGTACGGCCGCGACCCCAACACCCAGCCGGACGTCTACGGCAAGGTCGGCACGTCAGGTGTGTCCATCGCGACGCTGGACGACATGAAGGAGCTGTACGCCGGCTTCGACCTGTGCGACCCGACCACGTCCGTGTCGATGACCATCAACGGCCCAGCGCCCACGATTCTCGCCATGTTCATGAACACGGCCATCGATCAGCGCCTTGATGCCTTCCGCGATGCCGAGGGCCGCGAGCCCACCGCGGAAGAGGCCGCCGACATTCGCGCCTGGGTGCTCGCGAATGTTCGCGGCACGGTTCAGGCGGACATCCTCAAGGAGGATCAGGGCCAGAACACCTGCATCTTCTCCACGGAGTTCGCCCTGCGCTGCATGGGCGATGTCCAGCAGTTCTTCATTGAGAACGCGGTGCGCAACTTCTACTCGGTGTCCATCTCCGGGTACCACATCGCCGAAGCGGGTGCGAACCCCATCTCGCAGCTCGCCTTCACCCTCGCCAACGGCTTCACCTACGTCGAGGCGTATCTCGCGCGGGGCATGAACATCGATGACTTCGCCCCCAACTTCTCGTTCTTCTTCTCCAACGGCATTGACGCCGAGTACACCGTGCTCGGTCGCGTGGCCCGCCGCATCTGGGCGATCGCCATGAAGGAGCGCTACGGAGCCAACGATCGCAGCCAGAAGCTGAAGTACCACATTCAGACTTCCGGTCGCTCCCTGCACGCCCAGGAGATGGACTTCAATGACATCCGGACGACGCTCCAGGCGCTCTGCGCGATCAACGACAACTGCAACTCCCTTCACACGAACGCCTACGACGAGGCCGTCACGACGCCCAGCCCCCAGTCGGTGCGTCGTGCCCTGGCGATCCAGATGATCATCGACCAGGAGTGGGGGCTGTCGAAGAACGAGAACCCGCTGCAGGGCTCGTACATCGTCGATGAGCTCACCGATCTGGTCGAGGAGGCCGTGCTCACCGAGTTCGATCGGATCTCCGACCGCGGCGGGGTCCTCGGCGCGATGGAGACCGGCTACCAGCGTGGACGCATTCAGGATGAGTCGATGCTGTACGAGCACAAGAAGCACGACGGCTCCCTGCCGATCATCGGAGTCAACACCTTCCTCAACCCCGAGCCGTCCACCACGGTGACCGAACTCGAGCTGGCCCGCGCCACCGAGGAGGAGAAGAGCTCACAGGTGGCCCGCCTTGAGAAGTTCCACGAAACCCATCGCAATGAGGCCGAGGCAGCCCTCGCTGAGTTGAAGGACGTCGCATCATCGGGAGGCAACACTTTTGCCTCCCTAATGCAGGTCGTCCGAGTATGCTCTCTGGGTCAGATCACCTCGACCTTCTTCGAGGTGGGCGGCCAGTACCGGCGCAACGTCTGACGCTTGACGTGGCGGAAACGGGAGGGTCAAGTGACGATCGGCAGGACGCTCGACAGCGATCCCATCGAGGAAGCTCGTCGGCAGTGGGTCACCCACGGCTGGGAGAGCGCCGCCGATGGCATGGCGGCGGTCACGTCAATCGTGCGTGCCCAGCAGATCGTGCTCCAGCGCATCGACACCGTGCTGCGTCCCCTCGACCTCACCTTCGCCCGCTACGAGATCATGACCCTGCTCTCCTTCACGCGTTCAGGGTCGCTGCCCATGACCAAGATGGGCGCCCTGCTGCAGGTGCACCCCACGAGCGTGACAAGCGCCGTGGACCGGCTCGAGGCCCAGGGCTTCGTCGAGCGACTCCCGCACCCGACCGATCGACGTGCCGTCCTCGCCTCCATCACGGACGAGGGACGAACCAAGGCACTCCAGGCCACCGCTGCCCTCAACGGGCAGGTGTTCGAGCAGCTCGGCATCACCGAGCACCAGATCAACCAGTTGCGCACGGTGCTGCGAGCACTGCGCGCAAACGCCGGCGACTTCTAGTCGGCACCTTCTCGCGCGTGACACTGGCACGCGTCATTCATCACACGAAAGAGATCACAGCATGAATCGCATGGGTGTCGTCGGCTGCGGAGTCATGGGCGCAGGAATCGCAGAGATCGGCGCGAAGGGTGGGTGCGACGTTGTCGTGGTCGATGCCTTTCCGGAGGCCCTTGAGCGCGCGAAGTCCCGAATGGCCGCGTCTTTGGCCAAGGCCGAGGAGAAGGGCAAGCTCAGCGAGCCCGCAGACGTCATCCTCGGTCGCATCCGCTGGAGCTCTGACCTTGCCGACCTCGCTGACCGGGAGTTCGTCACCGAGGCGATCCGCGAGCTGCTGGAGGACAAGGTCGCGCTGATCTCGCAGCTGGACGAGATTCTCAGCCCCGAGGCGATCATCGCGACCAACACGTCGTCGATCCCCGTCGCGCAGATCGCGGCTGCCAGCAAGCACCCGGGGCGTGTCCTCGGCACTCACTACTTCAACCCGGTTCCCGTCATGCCGCTGGTCGAGGTTGTCTCCGCTATCCAGACCGATCCGACCGTCGCTGATCGCACTCATGAGTTCTGCGCTGACGTGCTGGGCAAGAAGGTCATCCGCGCGAAGGATCGATCCGGGTTCGTCGTCAATGCACTTCTCGTGCCCTATCTGCTCGACGCCATCCGGTCACTGGAGAACGGCGTTGCCTCCAAGGAGGACATCGACGAGGGCATGGTCAGCGGCTGCGGCATGCCCATGGGGCCGCTGACCCTGTGCGACATGATCGGGCTGGACACCATGCTGCTGGTCTCCGAGAGTCTGTACGCCGAGCACCTCGAGCACCGGTTCGCTCCCCCGGCCCTGCTCAAGCGGCACGTCGAGGCGGGGATGTACGGCCGCAAGTCCGGCCGAGGCTTCTACGACTACTCCTGACACCCCCACCCCCACCCCCAGCCCCACCGCGAGTGGCGAGTTGTGGCGGCTTTCGCTTCGCTGAAAGCGACCACAACTCGCCACTCGCGGGTCGGGGCGCGGGTCAGGGCGCGGTCAGGTGAGGCCGAGGCTGCCGTAGGGGCTGGGCTCGAACGCCGCCGCCACCTGATCCGCGGAGACATCGGCGAAGGAGGCCGGTGCCCAGCTCGGGTTCTTGTCCTTGTCGATGATCAGGGCCCTGACCCCTTCAATCCCGTCATGGCCGTACATCAGGTACGACGAGATCCCGAACTCCATCTCCAGGGCCTCCTCCACGCTCTCGAGCGCTCGGGCCCGAGTCACCGCGGCCAGAGCGACGCTCACGGCCAGCGGGGACTTCGTGCGGATCAGCGCAGCGGTCTCACGGGCTGCAGGCCCTGTGTGCGCGTCCAGCGCCGCAAGAACCTCGTCGACGGTCTCGAAGCAGAAGCACTCGTCGATCCACGCCTGCTCGTTCTCCAGCGGCGCAGCAGGCGGGGGCACAGTCAGCTCCCTCAGGAGCGCATCGAGGGGTTCGTGCTGCACCCGCTGCTCGAACGCGGCGAGGTTGGCCACAGGCATCATCAGATCGGCGAACCCCAGGTAGATGGCATCTGCTCCCGTGAAGGTTGCCCCCGTCATGCCGAGGTAGGTGCCGACGTAGCCCGGTGCATTGGCCAGCAGCCAGGTAGCACCGACATCAGGGCAGATCCCGATCGTGACCTCGGGCATCGCGAGCACCGAACGCTCGGTGACCAGCCGAACGCTGCCGTGGGCGCTGACCCCGATACCTCCGCCCATGACGATGCCGTCCATGATCGCGACGTACGGCTTGGTGAACTGATGGATCCGGGCGTTCATCTGATACTCGGCCCGGAAGAACTGGACGGTCGAGTCGTCCTTGGCAACGGCACCCGCGTACATGCCCTTCACGTCGCCACCCGCGCACAGACCGTGGTCTCCTGCCCCGCGAATCAGCGCCATCCGTACATCAGGATCGCCCTCCCACGCATCAAGGTGCGCAGCGATCGCCTTCACCATGGGCGTCGTGAGTGAGTTCCTCGCCCGAGGCCTGTTCAGGGTGATGTAGCCGACGCCACCTTCCACAGCGAACAGGACATCCGACTCGACCTCGCTCATGCTCCGGCCCGCCTCGCCGCATCGGCTCCCGCCAGCCACCCGAAGGTCATGGCCGGACCGAGGGTTCCCCCGTGACCTCCGTAGGTCATGCCCATCACGGACGCCATGGCATTGCCCGCCGCGTACAGCCCGGGCATCACGGCACCATCGACGTCGAGCACGCGCCCGTGGCCGTCCGTCTGCGGGCCTCCCTTGGTCCCCAGGCAGCCACTGCGCACCTGCACCGCGAAGTAGGGCGGAGTGTCGATCGGCCCGAGCGTGGTCTGCGGCGTCATCCCGAATGCCGAGTCACCCCAGAACCGGTCGTTCACGCTGTCTCCCCGGTGGAAGTCCGGATCGACACCGCCCTCGACGTTCGAGTTCCACCTCTCGACTGTCTTCTCGAGGGCGTCTGCCGGAACGTCGATCCGCTCGGCGAGCTCGCGCAGCGTCGGCGCCGAGACCAGCCAGGCGGGAGGGTTGTCGGGATCCTTGTGCTTTGCGAGGCCGTAGGTCCGCAGGAAGTGCGCGTCGACAATCTGCCATGCAGGGTGATTGACGTACTCGAAGCGGGCGACGTCGACCACGTGGAAGGCGTTGCCGAAGGCGTTGTAGTTGGCGGCCTCGTCGGTGAACCGTCGACCGTCTCGATTGACCATGATCGTGTGCGGGCGCGACCGCTCGCCGTTGACCTGCCAGACGACGGTGCCCCAGCCCTCGACGTCCACGTCGATGACCGGCACCCACCAGGCCTCTCGCATATTGCCCAGCGCAGCGCCGACACGCATCGCCATCCGCAGGCCGTCGCCTGTGTTGGTCGGGACGGCGACAGTCCGCTCGAGCGGGCCGCGCAGGAAGGATCGGACGAGAGCCGCATCATGCTCGAATCCCCCGGTCGCGATGACCACGCCTCCGGTCGCACGAGCCTCGAACTCACCCCTGTCATGCGATTCGACACGCACGCCGGCGACGCGACCGTCCTCGGTCAAGAGCGCCACCGCGCGACAGCCCACCTGCGGCTCCACGCCGAGCTCGAGAGCAGCCTTCAGCAGCGAACCGGTGACGGCCTGACCTGCTCCGCGCTCGTCCCGCACCGCGCGGCGCGCGAACTCCTCGGCACTGACCCCGCCCTCGGGCCTGTTGCGGGCCATGGAGGACTCGCTCATCCGGAAGGTTCCGTCAAGCTGGTAGCCGCGGGTCACGCGGTCCGCCCACGGACCGAGATCGGCGAAGGGGAACAGCGGGCACTCGACCGATCGACCACCTTCAGGCAGACCCCCCGGGTGCTCCGGGTGGTAGTCGGGGAAGCCGAGGACGGGTTCGTAGCGGAAGCAGGTGTTCGCCTCAAGCCAGTCCAGCATCGGCGCGGCATGATCGACGTACGACTCGACGGTCTCGTCGATGAGCAATCCGTGCGCCAGCGAGTCCAGGTACGTCAGGACCTGCTCGCGGGAGTCCTGGACTCCGGCGGCCAGGCCCTTGGTGTTGAGGGGGGCCCAGATGGTGCCACCCGACCACGCCGTGGTGCCACCGACCCGATCGGCCTTCTCGAACAGCCCCACCCGTGCTCCGGCATGAGCCGCGCGCACCGCTGCGACCAGACCGGCGGCACCGGTCCCGAGGACGATGACGTCATAGTCCGAGGACACAGCCGGGGAGCCCGAGCGCAGGGTCGGCGAGGTCATCGAGACAGGTAGCCGCCGTCCACGGCGAGGGCGTGACCGATGGTGAAGCCGGCAGCGCCCGAGCACAGCCACAGGGCCGCGCCAGCGATCTCGTCGACCGTGCCGAAGCGACCAATGAGCGAGAGCCTGTCGGCCACCTCCTGCGGATCACGACCGCGCTTCTCCATGGCCCCACGGAGCATCGGGGTATCGATGGAGCCGGGGCAGATCGCGTTGATGCGAATCCCCTTGGGCGCGTAGTCGACCGCAGCCGACTTGGTGACGCCCAGAACACCGAACTTACTCGCGGTGTAGGCCGACTGATGAGCCTGCGGACGGTAGGAGTTCGTCGACGCGATGTTGACGATGGCAGCACCCTCGCGGTCGGTGGCAAGCATCGCGTTGATCTCGTGCTTCATGCACAGGAAGACCGACTTGAGGTTCACGTCGATCATGCGGTCCCAGTCGGATTCCGCAAGATCCGCGAGGTAGTCCACCTCGAATTCGATCGCTGCTGCGTTCACCGCGAAGTCCAGCCCCCCGTATGACGAGACGGCCAGGTCGACCATCGCCCGCACATCGGCGTCCTTGGACACATCGGCGTGAATGTAGAGGGCCTCTCCGCCGGCCTGGCGGATGAGGGCGACCGTCTCCTCACCGCCGGCGTCCGCGACGTCACTGACGACGACGCGGGCGCCGGCGGCGGAGAAGGTCTGGGCTATGGCACGCCCCATTCCACCTGCACCTCCGGTCACGATGGCCGATCGGCCGTCAAACCACTGGTCCAGGTTTCCGAGATGAGACAACGCCGTGCCCTTCACTTGTGCTGGTGTTCATGCTGGTGCGACGACTGCCGCACCACGTGGTGCTGAGGCCGACCTAGTAGGGCGACGCGCCGCCGTCCACGTTGATGGTCGTGCCGGAGATGCCCGCACCGAGGTCCGAGGCGAGCAGCACGCATGCGGCCGCAACCTCCTCCACGGTGTTCGGACGCTGGATCGCCGTGACCGAGTACATGACGGCAGCCAGGGCGTCGAGGTCCGGGAGTCCCATGGCCTCAACCGTGGCCGGGCCGGTCTCGTAGAACATGTCCGTCGGGACGAAGCCCGGGCAGATCGCGTTCGCCGTGATGCCCTGCGTGCCGACCTCCTTGGCCAGTGCCTTGCAGAAGCCGATGATGGCGTGCTTGTTGGTGATGTAGCCGGGCACGGCCATCGTCGTGATCTTGCCGTACATCGAGCTCATGCCGATGACGCGGCCGAACTGCTGAGGCACCATGTACTTCAGTGCGCGGCGCGCCATCCAGAACGTCTGGTTGATGTTGAAGTCGAGCTCGTACTGCCACTCTTCATCGCTCATCATGGCAACGGGGGCAGTGTTGGCCACGCCACCGGCGTTGGGGACCACGATGTCAACGCGACCGAACTTCTCGGCGGTGCCGTCGACGAGGGCCTCGATGTCTGCCTGCTTCGACGCGTCGGCCGCGATGAAGTGCAGGCGATCGCCGCCGCCCATCTCCTCGATGGCCTTCTGTCCCTTTTCCGGATTGCGTCCGCTGAGAACGACACTGGCGCCCTCCGCGTGGAAGGCCTCGGCGATGCCTCGACCGATGCTCCGGGTGCTCGCCGTGATGACTGCGACCCTGCCGTCCAACTGGCCCATGTGGTGCTCCTTCTCGAGAGGGTGCCCAGCCTTCACGCTGAGCATCAGAGTTGAGGGTAGTAGGACTTCCTCAGATTTTCCCCCGATTGTCGATTCCGGCCTCGAGAGGCCGGGATGAAGATCAGGCGCCGGTGAACCGAGCCGCTCGCTTGTTCTGGAACGCCGCCATGCCCTCGGCGAAGTCGTCCGATTCCAGCAGCGGCCCCTGGCCTGCTCGCTCGGCCGCCAGGATGTCGGCCAAGGAGGCCAAGGTGGCCTGATTGAGGGTTCGCTTGGTCGCCGCGAGGGCCAGCGGCGGCCCGGCTGCGATCTGCTGCACGAGGCCGTCGACGTAGGCATCGAAATCGTCGTCAGCCACAACATCGGCGATCAGGCCCCACTCAGCTGCTCGGGCGGCCGGCACCTTCTCGGCCAGCAGCGCCATACGAGCCGCCCGTGCCCGACCCACGGCAGCGGGCACGAGCAGGGATGCGCCGCCGTCTGGCATGAGCCCGATCTTCGTGAATGCCAGCATGAACGCCGCGGACTCCTTGGCGATGGTCAGATCCGCCGCGAGCGCGAAGGAGCACCCCACACCGGCAGCGATGCCGTTGACCGCCGCGATGACGACCACCGGTGAGGACGTGACCGCCATGGTGAACCGGTTGGCTGCATCGAGAGTCCCGAAGCCGGGGGCCGCGCCATCGGGCCCGACATCAGCACCGGAGCTGAATGCTCGACCCGCGCCAGTGAGCACGATCACCCTGGTGCCGTCCTCGGCAGCCGCGTCGACGGCATCCGAGCCCGCGTTGATGATCTCCTCGGTCAGGGCGTTCAGGCGGTCGGGCTTGTTGAAGGTGATGCGGAGCACGGCATCCGTGCGCTCAACTGCGATTCCTTCGACCGTCATAGTGAGTCCCTTCGATCAGTTCGTCGGAGCCTATAGCGGTAGATTCTTTACATGTCATCCAGTATCGAATTCGATGTCGTCGTCCTCGGCAGCGGTGCAGCCGGGCTCACGGCCGCACTGGCGGCCGCCCAGTCCGGCGCCCGAGTCGGATTGTTCGAGAAGTCCGAGGTGCTCGGCGGATCAAGTGCGATCTCCGGCGGCGTTCCATGGGTGCCGCTCAATCACCATCAGGACGAGGACGGAATCGAGGACTCCCGGGAGGAGGCGCTCGACTATCTGGCCTCGCTCTCCCTCGGGCGGATGGATCCGGCGATGGCCGAGACCTTCGTCGATCACGGGCGCGGGACGATCCAGTGGCTGGAGGACACCACCGATGCCCACTTCACGCTGCTCCCCCACTACCCGGACTACCACCCGGAGAATCCCGGCGGGAAGCCCGACGGTGGTCGATCGCTGGATCCGGGACTCTTCAGCTTCGCGAGTCTTGGTGACTGGCAGGACAGGGTCGCTCGGAGCAAGCGGAGCGCGCACCTGAAGATCACCGACACGACCCTCGGCGGCGGAACCGGGTATCTGTCGGAGGAGGAGATGCAGCGGCGCATCGATCACGACCTTCGCGGCTGCGGCAATGCGCTCGTCGGTCCGATCATCAAGGCGCTGCTGGATCTCGGAGTCGAGCCGGTGACCAACGCCCGCGCGACGGATCTGATCGTCGAGGCCGGTCGCGTGACTGGAGCGCGCATGGACATCGACGGGATCCCGCAGGACGTCCGCGCTAGCAAGGCCGTCATCCTCGCGACCGGCGGCTTTGAGTGGAATACCGACCTCGTCGCCGAGTTCCTCCGCGGGCCCATGACCGCCCCGACCTCCGTCCCGACCAATACTGGCGACGGCCTGCTGATGGCCATGCGCGTCGGTGCCCGACTCGGCAACATGGGTCAGGCGTGGTGGGTCCCCGCAGTCAAGATCCCCGGTGACATCGTGTTCGGCGAGCAGCGATCGAACCTCGTCAATCGCGAGCGCACCCTCCCCGGTTCGATCATGGTGAATGCCCGCGGGCGACGCTTCACGAATGAGGCGACCAACTACAACGCTCTCGGTGGCGCCTTCCACCAGCTCGATCCGATCACCTTCACCTACTCGAACCTTCCGGCTTGGCTCGTGTTCGATGCCGCGCACGCCGAGAAGTACGGCACCTTCGGAGCACCAGCGGGCTCCGCTATTCCGGAATGGGTGGTCTCCGCGCCGACCATTCGCGACCTGGCAGCGTGCATCGATGTCGACGCGGACGGTCTCGAGGAGACGATCACGCGCTGGAACGGGTTTGTCGCTGGCGAGCAGGATGAGGACTTCCATCGCGGTGACAGCGCCTACGACCGTTGGAGCGGTGACGGTGACCATCGGTTCACCAAGGCGTCCACCCTCGGTCGGATCGACACCGGACCCTACTTCGCGGTGCAGGTCGAGTCAGGCACCCTCGGCACCTGTGGCGGCCCTCGTACCGATACCGACGGGCGTGTCCTCGACACCCATCTGCAGCCCATCCCCGGCCTGTTCGCCGCCGGCAACGTCGCTGCTGCGCCGACCGCGATGGCCTATGGCGGAGCGGGCGGCACTCTCGGGCCCATCCTCGTGTTCGGCCGGCTCGCGGGACTCACCGCAGCGACGCAGGGCGACTAGTCGCCGAGCGAGCGACCCTCTCGCGGGCGGTCTGCCTCGCCCGTCCGGAAGTTCGACATGTCTCCGGCCATCGGGGCGTGGTCGATCGTGGTGGTCGCCTCGTGCACGCATGTGCGATGACTGATGCGCCACTCACCTTCGCGGCGCTCGTACCGATCGAGGTAGCGCCCCAGCCACATCGACCAGGGCCCTGCGTCGCGTGGCACGAGGTAGGTCACGTTGTAGATCTCGCCGCGAGCATGATCCTCGTCATCGAATTCAATGCTGTGGTTGTAGACGCAGTGCATCGTGGCCGCCCAGCGATCGTGCGTGCCGACGACTCGCTCGGCGAACTCCCAACCATTGCCGACGAATCGACCGTGGTCGTCTGTCGCATCCGGCCAGTAGGCGCTCTTCATCAGCTCAGCGTCCAGCCGATCTACGCCGCGGGAGTAGCGAAACGCCGCTTCACGAATCGCCTCACGATCAGTTGGATTCCCGATCACGTAGCCGCCCCCACGCTGGCGGAGACCGCTGCCGCCGACTGACCGGCCACCCGCCCCATCGTCACGCAGTTGCCGTATGAGTTTCCGCTGCCGACATAACGGGGGCCGATGACTCCTCCGGCGACTTCCCCGGCAGCGAACAGACCCGCGATCGGACGACCGGCCGAGTCGAGCACCTGCCCCTCGCGGTCGATACGAAGCCCACAGGCGGTGAAGCAGCACGTCGCCGGTCGCACCTCAACACCATAGAAGGGGCCGTCCGTGATCGGCTCCAGGAACTTCGGATCCTTGAGGTAGTCAACGTCCTCATGCAGTTCGTGCAGCTCGTTCGTGCGATCGACGGTGGCCTGAAGGTGCTCCGCGGGCACACCGATCGACGATGCAAGCTGCCCCACCGAGTCTGCGACGTGCACCTTTCCCTCCTTGATCATCATCTCGATGATGTCGAGGTTCCAGTGCGGGCTCTGCCTCTTGGTCGAGCCAGGGATGGACTGCTTGTAGCGCGCGACCCCGAGCTCCGTCGCCTCGACGAGGCGAGTGTGGTCGAAGATCGCGAAGGCCACATCCCCCTGCTCACTCAGCAGGCCGTCCATGATCCCGTAAGGCGCCGTCTCGTTGCAGAAGCGACGTCCATCGCGATTGACGAGAATGAGCCAACCAGGAATGTACGCCTCATACATCTTGTCGAAGTCCGTGTGCATGAGTCGAAGTCCTCGATTGAACCCGGTGATCTGTGCGTCCACATCTCGCGTGAAGTCGAGCGCATCGCCCTGTGCGCCGTCCGCGCCGATGTAGTACGACCACTCCGTGTCGAAGACAGAAGGGAAGAGCTCGCGCCGCTTCTCCTCGTTGGCACCGAAACCTCCCGACGCGACGACGACGGCCCCGGCGGTGATGCTGTCGTCACCGACCGCCACTCCCCGCACGGCACCGTGCTCGACAATCAATCGGTCGATGCGCTGCCCGAGGGCGAACTCGACTCCACGCTCGCGGCATCGCGCATGAAGAACATCCACCACCGCCTGCCCGCGACCGATGGGGCAGTGCACCCTCGGCACCGTCTCGTCGCCACCGAAGACCATCTCGTCATAGAACTCGACTCCGAGGTCGCCGAGCCACTCGACTGCCGCACCGGCCCGCTGTGTCAGACGTTCGACGACGGCTGATTCGACCTTCCACTGATTGAGTGTCATGTAGTCGTGGAACAGGGCCTCTGGAGAGTCCTCGATCCCGAGGGCCTTCTGGTAGCGGGTTCCCGCTCCCATCATCAGGCCGCCGGACAGTCGCGACGAGCCGCCGACGATGCCCTGGGACTCCACGACCAGCACCGATGCTCCGTCGTCGGAGGCCGCCAGTGCAGCGGAGAGGCCCGCCGCGCCCGACCCCACAACGATGACGTCGAAGTCGTAGTCGCTCATGAGCTCTCCTTCTGCGGGGGCGGGAAGATGCCGGCCTGCGCCGTGACGCCGCCGTCACACATCAGGACGGCACCGGTGATGAAACTCGCTACGGGGGAAGCAAGGAAGCAGATCGCCTCCGCCTGCTCTTGCGGTGTTCCCATGCGCTGCAGGGGGATATTCCGCGTCAGCTCACTCAAGTGCTCGGGAGTCATCTTCCCGCCCTGCAGGATCGCAGTCATCGTGGGCCCCGGCGCCATCACGTTGACGCGCACACCCTTGACGCCCCAGTCCAGAGCCGCGGCTCTGGCCGCATTGATCGCTGCGGCCTTGGACGCGTCATAGGCGAAGCGCTCCGGATCTGCCCGCACCCCCGACGTGGAGCCCACGACCACGATCGCTCCGCCGCCCGAGTCAGCAATGGCGGGGGCAGCGTGGCGAATCCCGAGGACCACACCTCTGGCGTTCACGGCCATGATGCGGTCGAAGGCCTCCATCGCGTCATCAGCAGTCCAGTGCGTTCGTCGCGCGATTCCGGCGTTGAGCACGACCACGTCTAGTCGGCCGAACCGATCGACAGCAGCGGCCACCAGGCGCCGATTGTCTTCCTCGTCACTGACGTCGCCAGTGAATGCAACGACATCGTCATACTCTGACGTCCACGAGAGCGCTTCGTCGGATATGTCGGCGGCCACCACGCGATGACCCCGCTCGTGCAGCATGCGAGCTGCTGCCTCCCCGATGCCGGCTCCGGCTCCCGTCACGATGGCCACGGGCGCGTTCATGTCGACTCCCATCTACCGCGCAATCCGTGCGGGCACCTCTACGTGCATAGCACCTTACGCACGTGGCTACTCCGGCACTGAGCGCCCCTCGTTGAACAAGTTCATGGGTGACTCGCGGGGGCCTCACTGGGATTCGCCAATGTCCGGTCGCTGCAGTCAATTGACCGGCCAATGAATGGCATTGCCCTACTCGCCGGAAGAACATTCCAAGGAGTAGCGCGTCCACCTGAAGTTTGGGGAGTACCCATGAGTCTCAGCGAGCGAACCACCGCATCACCACCACGCAAGCGCGGCCTTCGGCTGGCCGCCCTCCTCGGAGCCGTTCCCCTGGTTCTGAGTGGAATCATCGGCGTCGCACCGAGCGCCTCCGCTGACACCGCACCTGTCTGCCCGGCCGACACCACCTGGGTGCTAGAAGGCAACGTCTGCGTTGGGACGACGACGGAAACGACAGCTCCGGTGCAGGGCGACTCGACTTGGGCGTGCCCAGAGGGCTTCTCCTCCGAGGACGACCCTGTCACGTCCGAGAGCACGTGCTCGAAGCCTGTGGAACCTGTCTACACCTGCCCGGCGGGCTACTCCCCCATCGCGGAAGAGGGAATGACCAAGTGTCATGCAGATGACACGGGACAGGGACAAAACCAAGTGGTGGATCCTGAATCAGTCAGTTGCCCCGACGGTGCAATGAACATCGGAGACGAGACAGAGCCCGAGTGCGTCGTCGAAGCAGACCCGGTCAACACCTCGCCCTACTTCTGCCCTGAGGGCTACTCCACGAGTGATGATCCCGTCACCTCGGAGAGCACCTGCACTCGGCAGACCACGGAGGAAGTACCAGCCACCTGCCCCGTCGCCGGTGACGTCCTCACCAATATCGGCGACGAGGAAGTCGCGAACTGGCAGTGCATCACTCCAGCCACGCCGGCTACGCCGATCGGTGGCGGCGGAGCAGCAGTATTCACCGCGTCAGCGGCGTCCAGCGGCGGCGTTGAACTCTGCCTGGTCGACGGAGTCACCACCACCTCCATCACCTACGACGTGACGGAGAGCGCAACCGGTCCGACCCCGACCGACGCACAGTATGCGGCGAACGTTGCCGCGGTGGATGCCGTCAACGCTTCAATCGCAGTCCAGACACCCGAGGGAGCCACCCTCGGTGCCTGTGGGGCCCCGATCGCTGAGGTTCCGGTTGTCGTGAGCCCAGTGCTGCCGGCGACAGTGCCTGAGGAGCCGGAGTCCGTTGCCGTCCCGCAGGCCGCAACGGTGCCCGCGGCAGTCCCCGCCGGCGGCGGCTCCGAGGCCCCAGCGATGCCCACCTGGGCACTGGCGCTGGCTCTCATCGCTGCCATCGGTGGCACGGCAGCAGCGAGCAGGCTGGTGACAGCCGGGAAGTAGCCGAACCCATGCACTCGGTGCATGAACACCGGTGGCCCGGACTCTCTGAGTCCGGGCCACCATCGCGCTCAGCGGACTTCGAACATCTCGTAGGCGATCGCGTCCCCGTCATTGCGACCCTGCCCGACGGCCTGAATGGAGTTCAGCCACGAGTAGCGCTCATCGTCGGTCTCGAAGGTCGGCGCAACGGTGTACGTGCCACGGCCTCGGTCAGCGCGTCCGGTATATGTCACGTAGATCAGGGCATCGTCATCGGTGCGCACCACCTGACGTACCTCCAGCAGCATGATCGTGCCGTCGCCCGAGGGGATGGCCCAGTCGCCGCCCGGGGGGACGATGTCACCGCGGATGCGCTCCCCCTCCCAGCGCCCCTCGGCGATCCCGCCGATCACCCGCCGATGGAACGCCGTCTGACCCATGCGGTGGATATCGCCCCGCTCCACCCGGACGGTGGCCAGCGGAATCAACTCGAAAGGCAAGTCAGTCATGCGGTGCTCCTGGGGTTATCGGCTACGGATGGGATCGGTGACACCGTCCCACGCTTGATGCAGTTCGCGCAGAGTGGAGAAGAACCCCGCAGATCTCTCCGTGCGACCGTACAGCTCGACGAAGCAGCCGAGATCCGCGCGGCAGTCGAAGTACACCGCGGGAGCGGACGTCATCAGCGACGCCGCGAGTTCGTACCCAGCGTCAGCGAAGGCCGCGACTTGCCGATCCCAGTCGTCCATGGGCACGAGGGCGCACACGTGGTGGAATCCGCCCTCCCCCGCGCTGTACATGTCTCGATAGATCGACGGGCCGCTGTCGGTCTGCGAGATCAGCTGCACCTGGATGTCACCGGACTGGCCGAAGGCGTAGTTGACCGCGGTGTCGGAGGGCTCGCCGCGATACCTGAGTTCACTGCCGACGTAGTCGCGCATCACCACGAAAGGCCCGGCGCCAAGAGTGGATCGCCACTGCTCGATTCCGGCATCCAGATCGGGCACCACGAAGGCGTGCTGCATCACGGGGTATGCCAGGAGCGGGGAGGAGATCACAGCGAACTGGACTTCCCGCGAACACGCGTCGGCTCGGTGACCCCGTCCCACGTCTCGTGCGCCTCGCGAATCTCCCGAAACAGATCATCGACATCGTCGTTGAGGCCGTGCAGCTCGACAAAGAATCCCAGCGCGCTCCGGCAGTCCAGATAAGCCACCGGCACATAGGAGTGCAGGGTCGATGCCACCTCGAACCCAGCATCGGTGAAGCGAGCCACCTCCCGGTCCATGTCCGCCGCCGGGACGAGACAGGCAACGTGATGGAAGCCCTCCTCCCCGGGAGCGAACATGTCGCGGTAGATCGACGGCGAATCGTCCATGCACTGGATCAGCTGCACCTGCGCGGGACCAGCCTGGCCGAAGGCGTAGGAGAAGACGGCATCGTCCAACTCGCCGCGGTAGCGATGCTCTCGGCCTCGGTGGTTGCGACTGACGAAGAACGGGCCAGCGCCCATCACCTCGACCCAGTGCCGGATCCCTTCATCCAGATCGTCCACCACATAGGCGTACTGGACGATCGGGTACCTGATGAGCGGTTCGCGCACCGCCCCTTATCCGATGCTGTCGATGGTCACGGTGCCCGCGGAGCCATCGACGGTCACCATGGCGCCGTCGGGGATCCGCTTCGTCGCGCCTTCCAGGCCCGCGATGCAGGGGATGCCGAGTTCACGACTGACGATCATCGCGTGGCTGTTGGGGGCGCCGACACCGACGATGACGGCACTCGAGACCACGAAGAGCGGTGTCCACGAGGGATCCGTCTGCGGCGCGACGAGGACGTCGCCCGGCTCGAACTCCGAGATCAGCGACGGGTCGGTGACGATCCGCGCACGGCCCGAGGCGACACCGGAGGACGCACCGATGGCCGTGAGCGTTTCCCCGACGGAGGCGACGGGGAACGAAGCCTCCTTGCGACGGGGCACCTCGGCGATCGGCACGCGGGGGGCGCGGGCGTCAAGGAACAACGGCACCTCGAGGTCGAAGTAGGCGAGCCAGTCGGCTTCACGAGCCTTGAGGGTGTCGGTGACGAGATCCGGCTCCAGGACGAGACGATCGAGCTCGTCATCAAGGGCCATGAATACCTGCCGCGGGCTGTCCAGGAATCCCTCGTTCGTCAGGCGCTTGCCGATCTCACGCAGCGCAACGCGCGCCTCGTTGATCACCTTGATGCAGTTGCTCTTGCCCAGCTCGCGGTAGCCGGCGAAACGGCGGGCGGAGTCAAGGCCCAAGCGCAGCGTTCCGAGGGCCTCCGCGTTGTCGCCCAGCGCGTCCGACACACGACCCACAGCCTGCTCGGCTGCCATCGTCGCCTCCGCCCGGCGAGCTGCCGGTGACTGGTCGTCGGTGAGGTGCCGCATCCGATCGATGAGCGCCAACGGCAACTCGGGCTTGGTCTCCCACGAGTCCGCGCCCAGATCCCACTCGGACGGCCCGCGATATCCGAACTCGCGCAGGAACGCGGTGAACCGCTGGTGGAAGTCCGGGTGATGGTCCTTCAGCCACGGCATGATGCCGTCGACGCCAGCGTCGAACAGTTCCATGAGCGCCGCCTCGCCCCTGACGACGCGGGAGAGGTCCCACAGCGCGTAGGACGGCTGGGCTGACACGACGTCGCCCGCTGGACCCACGAGGTCAAGCGCGGTCAGACCGAGATCCGGCGGGATGACCGATCCGAGGACGGCAGGCCCGATGGCGGCCTGAGCACCGCCGATGAGCTCCCCGCGCCAGGTCATGCGCTGGTAGGGAGCGAGGCTCCGTGCATAGGCGATGAGGGCGACGTTGCTCATCTCGTCGAAGTCAGGTCGCTGGGCGCGGAGGCGATCGGCGATCCGCGTGTCCTCCTCCAGCTCGGGGAATGACGACGTGGTCAGCGTCCACTGCGTGCGCTCGGCCAGCCGCTGGGAGACCACCGGGTCCCCGTCGTCCGGGTGATCCTCGTGCGGGGGGGCATCCGGGTGACTGCCGAAGAACGAGACGTCGATCGCCTCCCAGCCCAGACCGCTGCGGATGCCGGTGAGGCGGGCGGTCGTCACGTTCACGTACATGTGGCCGTACCTGAATCCGGCGGCCGGGAACGCGTCAGTGTCGACATTCGCCTCGGCGACCGAGATGCAGCCCATCTGCGCGTAGGCATTGGAGAAGCCGGGCAGGATATGCGGATTCCAGATCAGATCGGCACCCAGAGGGGTGATCGGGTCCGGAAGCACGTCGTTCGCGTTGAACCGCGTGTAGACCGGGAAGCGCTCGTTCAGCTTCGCGCTGTCGATGCACCAATCATCGCTGACCTGTCCTGTGCTCATCTGCTCGCTCATGACAGCAGAGACTAGGCCAGTAGGCCCTCCAGCACCATGTGGAAATGACGAATCTTCGTCTCCTGGTACTCAGCGAAGGTCACCTCGTCGATCGCGCCGTCCTCCAGGCCCTTCTGGACGAACGGAAGGTTCGCATCATCCTGATCGAACACGCGTGCCAGGAGTCCCAGCTCCGGAACGGTGGTCCACGACGTGTCGGTCTCCACCCACTTCACCTCCGCACCATGCGGTGGCGTGTCCCCTTCATAGGGGCTGAGGATCATGCACTCCATGATCGACATGCCCGGATCGTTGCCGTAGGGACGGAATCGGTAGCAAGTTCGGTTGAAGGAGCCCCACGGGTGGAAGTTCGGAAACAGCGTGTAGGGCATCGAGTCGCACATCTCCGCGTCGGACAGCCTCTGCGCCATGTCGGCGCCGAGATCCTTCTCCAGGTGCGACCGACGGCCGTCGGCCAACGCCACCCGGGCCGTGACTCCTTCGGGGACGGGCACCTTGACGTCATCGTCGAGGTTGCGATCGGTGAGTGCGTCCATCATCTCCTGCTCCGTCGGCATCCAGTCCAGATGCGGGCTGGGGATGCCGTTCGGGGTCAGGGTGCGGGAGAAGTTCCCCCACGCGTCGTACTTGCTGATCGTGTCACCGATGCCGGGGAGGAGCTGCGCATGCGTCGCCACGACATGCCAGGACTCCATGAAGGCCTCCTGCGCCAGCTTCCAGTTGCAGCGAAGCACCTTGGCCACGTGGACCTGCTTATAGCGCTTCTCCAGCGGCCAGCGCTCGAAGTGATGGGGCAAGGTACCGAGGAAGTCAGCGAGAGGTGCCGCACCGGGATCGAGGTTGATGAAGACGAATCCGCCCCAGGTGTCCACCTGGACCGACTTCAGCGGCCAGTCGCCGTCGACTCCCGGAAAGTCCCAGGCGCACGGTATGTGCTTAAGGGATCCGTCCAGATCCCAGGTGATGCCGTGGAAGGGGCACTGGAAGGAGTCTGCGCGGCCGTCGCTCTCCTTCAGAGTCCGTCCACGATGCAGGCACACATTGCGGTGCGCCTTGATGGATCCGTCCCGCTGGCGCACGACCAGCACGCTGATGCCGGCGATGTCGTACTTGACGTACTCCCCCGGCTCGAGGATGTCCTCGACGCGACAGGCCATCTGCCACATCTTGGTCCACACCTTGTCCATCTCGAGGTCGTGGAAGGCGCGGGTCGTGTAGCGCTCGACGGGAACCGTCAGGGCTACCCCCGGCAGCGGATTGGTCCACCGATAGACGTCCGGGACGTCGCGGGAGTCTCGATCGAGCAGATCGATGTAGGCGTGCACCTGTGCGGCCTGCTCCATGTTCAGACCGGCCGTCGTTCCGATGAGTCCATCGCTGACAGCGGTCATGAGGTCGCTCCGTTCGCGTCGACGCTGGAGTCGACCGGGAAGTCCTTCGGGTTGCCCGCGGCACCCTCCGGAAGCTGCGGGCCCGCCAGCCAGTGGCACATGTGTATGTCAACGTTGTAGAGATCCCCCTCCACCCGCACGCCGCGGGGCGTGAAGACTCCGTGCCGATCTCCCAGAGTGACGTCAACGAGTCCGTCGTCCCGGACGTCGTAGATGGCCTTGCTGAGAGGGTGCATTCGCGTGTGCATCCGCTGACCTCCTGGTCGCCGCTTTATCTGTAGTGACTCTAAAGAAACTACGAGGCGGCGAGGCAGGGACCTTGGTCCTGAGAGCGAAGACTGACGGCCCGAATCAGACCGTCCTTTGGGCGGCTAGCCGAGAATGCCGGTTTCGAACCACTGCTCCATGCGCGGCTTGTTCGCCAGCGCCACCGGCTCCAGCAGGAATCCCGTGGGTGAGCGGACATAGGTGAAGGATCCGTACCCCTCCTCCGGGGACTTCTGCGCCATCACCAGGGTCCAGCCGCGGGAGATGAGCTCCTCCGTCAGCGCGGGCACATCTGCCCACACCCCGGCGTGGTGCAGATTCACCGGATCGCCATGCCACCACGGCGTGCCCTCGGGACCCTCGATGAGCTCGACCCGCTCGGGTCCGGCCATCGAGTAGCAGAACTTCAGCGGCACGTGCCGCTGGCCGTGCTCGGGAGTCCACAGCGGCTGGTCCTCACGAAACACCACGTCCGTCCATTGGAGTCCGAAGTCAGCGCCAAGTTGCTCCATGGCCTGCTCGAGGTTCGGCACCAGGTGCCCCACATGGAACATCTGCGTGGTGTAGTCGATCATGATGCCTCCGGGTCAGCCAGCGAGAAACTTGTGACAGACCTCAGAAACTATCAGGTCAGACCAGGCGCACGTCGTGGATCACCGGAATGCCGGCAGCCCGGGCCGACGCCATGCCGCTGGCACTGTCCTCGTAGGCCACGCAGGCCTGGGGATCGACTCCGAGATCCGCTATCGCCTTCAGGTAGGCATCAGGGGCGGGCTTGCCCGCAGGTACATCATCAGCAGTCACGACGAGCTCGAAGAGGTCCTCGATTCCGACGGCACGCAGGGAGGCGAGGACGGCAACTCGGGGGCCACCCGAGACGACAGCCATCGGGACGCGCCCATGGTTCGCGCGGGCGACCTCGACCACGTGCTCGAAGGGCTCCAGCAGGTGCACGAGGCTCAGGAAGTGCTCGTGCCCCTCACGGGAGACCTGCTCGACGAGGTCGGGGTCAGCCTCCGGCAATGCCGCCTCTACGAAGGCCTTCGTGCTGTGGCCGCCCCACGTCTGAAACCACTCCTCCGTCATCTCGAACCCGTGGCGACCGAACACCTGGTGCCAGCCGATTCGATAGAGCCCCATCGTGTCAACGAGGGTGCCATCGCAGTCGAAGAGCAGGGCCTGTGTCTCCGCAGAGACTTCGGGCGAGAACACCGCCGCATGATGTCACATCACGGTCTTAGCAGTTCTAGCCTTGATGCCACGAGATTCCTGACCTTCAACCTACGCATCCTTGCCGCCCTTCCCATCGCTGCTGTTCTCGCACTGGGAATCGGAGCACCCGCCGCCCATGCTCACGACTACTCGCGCATGAACGCCACAGAGCTGGAGCAGGCCGTTCTGCGGGCGCAGATGCCGAAGACCCTCGGCTCCTGGAGCCAGAACTACTACTTCTCCGAGAATGACGCTCGGTTCACTCGACCGAACCTCTGCTGGAACAGGTCCGGGGATGTGAACTTGCCCAACTCAAAGAACATGGGATCCGTGGGCTACGCCGTGGGCAGCAACGGCAGCAGCTCCGTGACGATCTACCAGTACGCCGATCAGGCCAAGGCCCAGGCAGCCCTCACAGCCATGAAGAACAATCGGTGCGCGGACAATCCGATCGTCATGACCGATGGAGGCGGCAAGGTCAAAGCTGAGTCGGGATCGGACTTCACGGACGATTCGTTGACCGGCTACGTCGCCGGACTCACCTACAAGCAGGATGACAAGATCCTCTTCGACAACATCTACACAACCCAGCGCGGACTCGCCATCGTGCAGACCCGAGTCACTCGATTGGTGGATGCCCCCATGGCCATGAAGCAGCAGCAGGACACCGTCAGCAAACTGAGCGCGGTCAACAAGGCGTGGCACGCCAACGCTGTCAAGGCGTACGAGAACTTCGGCCAGGGCAACTCCCGCTGACCAGCGATCCCTGCTGCATCTGACCGTCTGTCGGAGACAGCCGCCCTACACCGGCGGCGTCTCCGACAGAACTGTCCGTGAGCCCGAGCGGATGACGAGCACGATCCCGACGAACATCAGCCCCACCGCGGGCAGGATGCCCCACGGCGGCAATTGACCCAGCGCGATCGCTGCAATGATCGTTGCGCCGGGCATCTCGAACAGGATCGCCAACGACACGACTGTCGCTGACGTCGTTGACAGCACCTTGTTGATGAGCGTGTGGCCCAGGAGTTGGGCTCCTAGCGTCAGCAGGCCGATCAGAATCCAGTCCCGCAGGCTGAAGCCGACCAGTGCCTGACCGCCCATCACCGTGATGACCACCAGCAGCACTGCTGCACTCGCATAGAGCCCCGTCGTGAACGTCGCGGTCGAGACCGACTGACGAGCCTGCTCTCCTACGGTGACATAGGCCGCCGCCAGCACTGCCCCCACCAGCGCGAGCACATCGCCGATCAGGTGTCGAGGGTTGACCGATACGTCCACGCCGGTCAGGACCAGCACTCCGACCAGAGCCACTCCGATGCCTATCCACGCGGATCGCGGAATGTGCGCTCCCCGCCAACGGGCGATGAGGGCAGCCCAGACCGGCTGCGTCGCCACAAGTGCCGTGGACGAGGCGACCGTCGTGAACCGCAGCGAGGGAATCCAGGTGGCGAAATGGGCCCCCAGCAGCAGACCCGAGACGACGATCAGCCGGATTTCTCGGCGAGTGAGGGAGGTGACCTCTCGACGGCGACGCAGCAGCACCCAGGGAGCGGTGAAGACCGAGCCCAGAAAGCAGCGCCAGAAGGCGATCGCCAGGGCCGGGGCCGCAATGGCCGCGATGATCGGGCCACTGGACGAGATGAACAGCACCGCCACGCCCAGCAGCGCCACGTCTGTGGCGGGGGGCCTGGCCAGCGTCCCCACGGGACCCGCCGATGGTGCCATGGGCGCTTACCTCCCTTTCGACGGTAGCCTGCCGACGTGACGATCGGCGCAGCGACTCGGGTGTTCCTGGCCCGCCTTGCCGGATTGGGTGTCTTCGATCCCAACGGCGACAAGGTGGGCAAGGTTCGTGACGCCATCGTGGTGCTGCGGATCGGGGCCAATCCTCCCCGACTGACGGGACTGGTCGTGGAGGTTCAGCCGCGTCGCCGCATCTTCGTCCCGATGACCAAGGTGACCGCCGTCGACGCCAGCCAGGTGATCGTCACGGGAACGGTCAACCTGCGCCGTTTCGAGAAGCGGACGAACGAGACGCTGCTCATCGGAGAGCTCCTCGACCGGTCTGTCAGCCTGGCCGAGACGGGTGAGTCCGTCACCCTCCTCGACGTCGCCGTAGAGAAGACGATGACACGCGACTGGTTCGTCACCGAGCTGTTCGTCCGCAAGGGCGGGGGCGGCCTGCGTCGGCGCGGCTCGTCCCTGGTGGTCGAGTGGAGCGAGGTGTCGGGCCTGTCTCTTCCGGCATCCAACCAGCCCGCCGAGCAGCTCATCGCCCAGCTCGACACCATGCGCCCCGCTGACGTCGCCAATGTGCTGCACGATCTCTCGGCCAAGCGTCGGCTCGAGGTCGCCCGCGCATTCGATGACGAGCGCCTTGCTGACGTCATCGAGGAACTCGCCGATGACGAGCGAGTCGAGATCGTGCAGGCCCTCGAGGCCGAGCGCGCGGCAGACGTCCTGGAGGAGATGGACCCTGCCGATGCGGCCGACCTGCTTGCTGATCTGCCCCCGCAGCAGGCGGAGGATCTGCTCGAGCTGATCGAGCCCGACGACGCCGAGGACCTGCGGCGCCTGCTCACCTACGACGACTTCTCCGCCGGCGGAATGATGACGACGGAGCCCGTCGTGCTCCCCCCGGACGCCACCGTCGCCGAGGCACTGGCCCACATTCGCAATCCCGACCTCTCCCCCGCTCTGGCCTCGCAGGTCTACGTGGCTCGTCCCCCGACGGAGACGCCGACGGGCCGGTTCCTTGGCACCTGCCACTTCCAGCAACTGCTTCGGGAGCCCCCGAGCACGCTGGTGTCGGCCATCGTCGACGTGAACCTCATGCCCATCGGCCCAGACGCGCCCTTGAACGTCGTCACCCGGATGTTCGCTGCCTACAACCTCGTGGCGCTGCCCGTGGTCGATGAGGCCGACCACTTGCTGGGTGCGGTGACGATCGACGACGTCATCGACCACATGCTCCCGTCCGACTGGCGGGACACCGACGCAGACGGGGGTGAGTGACATGGCATCCCATCGCACCCGGCGCTCGGCACGCATCGATCAGCCACTCGACCGTTCCCGCACACTGCGGCCCTCGGTCGACACCGAGCGGTTCGGACGGCTCTCCGAGCGCGCGGCGCGCGGCATTGGATCATGGGCGTTCATCCTGTGGATGACCATCGCGATCATCATCTGGATCGGCATCAACATCGCGATCATGGACGGGGCTCCCGACCCATTCCCCTTCATCTTCCTCACACTGCTGCTGTCCCTGCAGGCGTCCTACGCCGCTCCCCTGATCCTGCTCGCGCAGAATCGACAGACCGACCGGGATCGCGTCCAGTTTGCGGAGGATCGACAGCGCACCGAACGACTCCTCGCAGACTCCGACTACCTGGCCCGCGAGCTCGCTGCGCTGCGACAGGCCATCGGCGACGTCGCGACCCGCGACTACGTCCGAGGTGAACTGCGCGAGCTGTCGACAGACCTGCGAGCCCTCCTCGACCTCGATGACGAGGGCAGTCCGACAGGCAAGTCCAAGAAGGAGAGGAAGCCGCCGGAGGCGCCTTCACCCGCAGCCGAATAGCATCAAGACATGCCCAAGCCCTCGATCGACGCGATCAACGCTGCCCTCGCCACCGTCAACGATCCCGAGATCAACCGGCCGATCACCGAATTGGGCATGGTCAAATCCGTCGACGTCGAACGCAACGGCACAGCCAAGATCGGCATCTACCTCACTGTCGCCGGCTGCCCCATGCGCGCCGCGATCACCGAGCGGGTCACGGCTGCCGTCCTGACGGTGGCCGACGTCACCGACGTTCGCGTCGAGCTGGACGTCATGTCCGACGATCAGCGCGCGGCCATGCGCAACTCCCTGCGCGGGCATGACCAGAAGGAGATCCCCTTCGCGCAGCCCGGATCGACGACCAAGGTTTTCGCTATCGCCTCCGGCAAGGGTGGTGTCGGCAAATCGTCCGTCACCGCGAACCTCGCCGTGGCCATGGCTGAGATGGGCCTGAGCGTGGGTCTGGTCGACGCGGACGTCTACGGTCATTCCATTCCGCGCATTCTCAATGCGATGGACGCCCCGACCATGGTCGAGGGCATGATCATGCCCCCGCAGTCCTACGGCGTTCGCGTCATCTCCATGCTGCCCTTCAAGCCCGGCGGCATGGCTCAGCCGGTTGCCTTCCGGGGCCCGATGCTTCATCGCGCACTCGAGCAGTTCCTGTCGGACGTGTGGTGGGGCGACCTCGACGTTCTCCTTCTCGACCTCCCGCCGGGCACCGGGGACATCGCGATCAGCACGGCTCAGCTGCTGCCGACGTCCGAACTCGTGATCGTCACGACCCCCCAGGCTGCATCGGCCGACGTCGCTGTGCGCGCCGGCACACTGGCCGCGCAGACCCACCAGAAGGTCGCGGGCGTCATCGAGAACATGAGCAGCTTCCCGTGCCCGCACTGCGGGGAGCCGATGGATCTGTTCGGTGTCGGCGGCGGAGACCTCGTCGCATCGATGATCAGCGCCGAGCTGGGTGCCCAGGTACCGCTGCTGGGGCAGATCCCGTTCGACGTGGCTCTTCGCGAGGGCGGGGACGCCGGGCACCCGCTCGTCCTAAGCACGCCTGAGGCACCTGCTGCCATGGCTCTTCGCTCCATCGCCGAGACGCTGGGACGCAGGCCCCGAGGCCTCGCCGGCATGGCCCTGGGAATCACTCCCGCCGGTCGCTGAGCACCCGTCAGGTGGCGTCCGGGTCGAATGTCGGCCTGGTCTCGCCGGGCTTGTCGGCCGACTTGGGTGCATCCTCGTCGTCGGAATCCTCAAGAAGGCTGGCCGCGAGCCTGCGGGGATGCAGATCCCGCAGTTCCTTGACGGTGTCTGACAGGTCCAGACCCGCTGAGTCAGCGAGCTCCTGACGAGCACCAGAGGCCATCCCGCGGATCTGCTTCAGCCACTTGGCGGCGTCGGCAGCCGCCCTCGGCAGCCGATCCGGGCCGAAGACGAGCAGGCCGATCACCGCGATCACGACGATCTCGCCTATCCCAATGTCGAACATGCGTTGCTACCCGGCCTTGCTGTCGTCACCGAGAACCAACGTGGCCGACCGTGTGCGGCCATCCCGCTCGAACTCCACGGTGATCGTGTCGCCCGGGGCGTAGGAGCGAACGGCGACCACGAGCTCCGTGGCATCGTCGATGGTTCGGCCGTCAACGGCCCTCACGATGTCGCCCGGCTCCATGCCCGCTGCCTCGGCTCCACTGCCCGCCGTCACCGAACCGACCCGAGCTCCGGAATCGGTGTAGGTGGAGTCCAGCTGGACGCCCATGAGCGGGGTCCGTGAGGAGCCCGAGGAGATGATCTCGTCAGCCACGCGAGCCGCGGAGTTGCTCGGGATGGCGAAGCCCAGTCCGATACTGCCCGCGTCACCGCCGAAGGCCAGCGTGGCGATCGCGGAGTTCACGCCGATGACGTTGCCCTGCATGTCCAGCAGCGGACCGCCGGAGTTGCCCGGATTGATGGCGGCATCGGTCTGGACCGCGTTGATGTACGACACGTCCGAGGCGGACTCACCCGCCATGACGGGACGATCAAGGGCACTGACGATTCCTGAGGTCACGGTGCCGTCAAGGCCGAGCGGTGCGCCGATCGCCACCACCAGGTCTCCGACCCGCACAATGTCCGAATCCCCCAGTGAGAGGACCGGCAGTCCCTCCCGCGCGACCTTGACGACGGCCAGGTCATACGACGGGCTCGTTCCGACCACCTTGCCGGTTCGGCGATCCCCGTCGGCGAAGACGACCTCGACGGTCCCGCCCGAGGCGACGCTGACCACGTGGTTGTTCGTGAGGATGTATCCGTCCTCACGAATGACGAAGCCCGACCCACTCCCCGATCCCGCGGTGCCCTCGACCACCAAAGACACGACGGCCGGGAGGGTTGCCTCGGCGATCTGGGAGATGGAGCCGTCGACGATCTGGGCGACGAGCGGCGCGGCCTGGCTCACCGCACTCTGGGCGACGCTCGGGGCTGGATCGAGATTTCGTCCGATGGCGAAGCCGGCGATGCCCGCGAACGCCCCGACGACCGCGGCCACCACGCCGGCCACGAGAACGGTGCTCAGGAGCCCGAGTCCCCGGCGACGAGCCGGTGCGGGAGCCGCGGCATAGGGACTGGTCATCGTGGTGACCGGAGGTGGCGCCGGCAGTGGGCCCGCGTCCGCTCCCAGATTGGGAGACGGCGTCTCTTCGCTCATCAGACCGTCCTCACACCAGTACCCACGGGGCAACTATCTGACCCCACGGTAGTTCTCAACTAGGCTGCGGGCGACACCGGCCGTCGGTTTGCGGCGGCCAGGCAACACTCTCGGAGGTGCATCATCGCCAGCGACAGCAATGGCCACACCCCGCCGTCGGCGCAATCGTGGGATTTCGTGGAGACATGGGCAATGCAGTCGGAGCCCATCCGCGAGGCGCGGGAGCGAGCGGCCGAACTGGGCTGCCCCGCCGTCAGCATGTCGGCCGCTGACCTGCTGCGACTCCTCGCCGCGTCGGTCCAGGCCCAGGCAGTCATCGAGATCGGCACGGGAGCAGGGGTCTCGGGTGCCGCGCTGCTGGGCGGCATGACGGCCCCCGGGGTCCTCACCAGCATCGACGTGGAGGCTGAGCACCAGCGTGTCGCTCGCGAGACCTTCACCGCGCTCGGATACGACCACACCCGGGCACGGCTCATCGCCGGGCGCGCGCTCGACGTGCTCCCCCGCATGTCGGACGCGGCCTACGACATCCTCTTCGTCGATGGAGACAAGACCGAGTACCCGGCGATCCTCACCCAGGCCAAGCGGCTTCTGCGGGTGGGCGGCCTGGTGATCTTCGACAACATGCTCTGGGGCGGCCGGATGGCCGATGCGGGCGAGCGAGATCCGGAGTCCGTGGCGCTTCGTGACACCGCCGCCATGGTCAAGGCCGATGATGACTGGATGCCGGCCCTGCTGGCCGTCGGGGACGGCCTGCTCGTGGCCTCCCTTCGGGATCGCACCTAGCCTCGAGCGAGCTACCCACAACGCGCCTAGCCACGACGAAGAGGGGCCCCGGACACCTGGTGTCCGGGGCCCCTCTCACGTGGAGTGTGATCAGGCGAAGTGCTCGAGCAGGTTCTCCCCGAGGTCCTTGGCCTCCTCGCCATTGAGCTCGACGACAAGACGGCCGCCGCCCTCGAGAGGCACGCGCATTACGTAACCACGCCCCTCCTTGGTCACCTCGAGCGGGCCATCGCCCGTTCGCGGCTTCATCGCGGCCATGTGGGTCCCCTTCCGTCGCTTTGCCGGGGCCGGGATGCCCCTCCGCGCCCGCGTCATGCGCAGGCGAAGAACCATTATCTCGGATGGGCCAGTTGGCGTCCAAGTCGGGTCCTGAGCCTGAGGCGGTGCCGATCAGGCCTAGGGGCGGTGCCGATCAGGCCTAGGGGCGGTGCCGATCAGGCCTGAGGGCCACGCAGAGCCCTGTTCTCGGCCTCGAGCTGCTCGATCCGGGCATCCACCTCGTCCATTCGGTAGCCGCGCAGGACCACGTCGAAGGTCGTCGAGTCGCCGACATCCTGGGGGCGTCTATCCGGCTCAGCGGCCGCCAGCCCAGACCCACGACCCATGGCGTACGCCACGGCGCCAGCGATCACAAGGATGGCGATGACGGCGAAGAGAATCGACATCTCCCCATTTCACCATGGAAGCGGCCGACTGTTCACCATGGAGGAGGGCGATTCCCTCACCGCCCTCGCGTCAAGGCGTGGTGTCTGGCTCGGACCAGGCGGCGGCAATGGCGTCAAGGGCGCCCTCCACCTCGGTTGCCCAGTGCACGTGCGCAACAGCATCGGCCCGCACGAAACCGCGCGTGGCCCAGTGGTCGAGGAGCGCATGCAGGTGGGCGTAGTCCCCCCACGGATCAAGCACGACCACGGGCTTGTGATGCATATTCAGGCTCCGCGCCGTCCACGCCTCGACCAACTCCTCGAGGGTTCCGATACCCCCGGGCAGGGCCAGGAAGGCGTCCGAACGCTCGTCCATGATGCCCTTGCGCTGCCGCATGTCGCGCGTGACGATGAACTCGTCGGAATCATGGTCGGCCACTTCGCGGGCCACCAGCGCTTCTGGGATCACGCCGATGGTGTGCCCACCGGCCGCACGGGCGGCGCTTCCGAGAGCGCCCATCATCGAGATGGAACCCGCGCCCGACACGAGCTCCCACCCGCGTGCGGCCACCGCTCGGCCCACCTCGGATGCCAGGTCCAGGTAGCGCTCGTCGATGGTCTGGCTCGAGGCGCAGAACACGCATACGGCGGACATGGACCGCACTCTACGATCCCGCATTTAGTTGCCTGCTCAATTACCTGCAACTGTCTGGATAGTTGAACACTCAACCACATAGACCCTCGAAAGGACCCTCATGTCCGTCAGTACCGAGAACGTAGGCCTCAGCGCCACCACCAGAACCTGGGCCATCGACCCCACCCACACCACCATCGGCTTCAGCGTCCGTCACGCGATGGTGTCGAAGGTGCGCGGCAACTTCAGCGACTTCGCGGGCTCCGCGACCATCGACGGCGCGAACCTTGCCGCCTCCTCCGTGGAGGTCACCATCCAGGCCGGGAGCATCGACACCAAGAACGCCGATCGCGACGGCCACCTGGTCTCCGCCGACTTCCTTGATGTCGAGAACTTCCCCACCCTGACCTTCACCTCGACCAACGTCGCCGTCAACGGCGCAGATGTCACCCTCACCGGTGACCTGACCATCCACGGTGTAACTCGCTCCGTGACTGTCGAGTTCGAGTACATCGGCACCAGCCTGGATCCGTTCGGCTTCACGCGCGTGGGCTTCGAGGGCACGGCCAAGATCAGCCGCAAGGACTTCGGCCTCGTCTGGAACGCAGCGCTCGAGACCGGTGGGGTGCTCGTGGGCGACGAGATCACCCTCGTGCTCGATGTCGAGGCCGTCAAGCAGGCCTAGCTTCCTCGGTTGCGGCCCTGCCCTGGTGTCAGGGCCGCAGCCATGAGCGCAAGCGCACTGCACACTGCTCGATCTGCTCGACGTCCACATGCTCGTCGCGCGTGTGCGCGATCGATGGGTCTCCCGGACCGAAGTTCAGCGCCGGTATTCCGAGGGCAGAGAACCGTGCGACATCCGTCCAGCCGAACTTGGGCTGCGGTTCAGCGCCCACAGCACGGACGAATTCCGCCGCCGCTGGCCGGTCCAGCCCCGGAAGGGCTCCCGGAGCCGCATCCGTCACCGTCACCTCGAAACCGGTGAAGATCTCCCGCACATGCGCGACCGCATCATCCAGCGAACGATCCGGCGCGAACCGGTAGTTGACCGTGACCGTGCAGGCATCGGGGATGACATTCCCTGCGATACCCCCCTCGATCCGCACGGCGTTCAGACCCTCGCGGTAGGTGAGCCCGTCAATGACAGGCGTGCGCGCTTGGTAGTCCGTCAAGCGATCGAGGATCTCCCCCGCGCCATGAATCGCATTCACGCCCATCCATGGGCGAGCGCTGTGCGACCGCTTTCCCTCTGCACGCACCTCGACCCGCAGAGTGCCCTGGCACCCCGCCTCGATACCCGCGTTGGACGGCTCCATCAAGATCGCCAGATCCGCGGTCAGCAGCTCGGGGTGCTCGTCCGCCAGCATCTTCAGCCCGTTGAGGCTGGCATCGATCTCCTCGCACTCGTAGTAGACGTAGGTGACGTCACGCACCGGATCGGCGAGAGTGGCCGCCAGGTGCAACGACACAGCAACCCCGCCCTTCATGTCGCAGGCGCCGAGGCCAAACAGCAGACCGTCCACCAGTCGGTGCGGGAGATTTCCATGCTCGGGCACGGTGTCAAGGTGGCCACCGATGAGGACTCTCTCGGCTCTCCCCAAGTCAGTGCGCGCCACGATCGTGTTGCCGTGGCGCACCACGGCGAGCCACGGGATCGCGAGGAGTGCCGCCTCCACCTGGTCCGCCAGAGCAGCCTCGTGTCGGGACTCACTCGGCACATCGATCAGTGCACAGGCAAGGGTCACCGGTTCGACGGTGAGGTCAAGAGCATGGGCCGTGGTCACGTCGCTACGGTAGCCGCATGACTTCTGAAGCCGCCGCACGCACAACCGTCACCGGTGGAGCTGCCGCCCTTGGCCTGGCCACCTACGACGGTGACTCCATGCTCGAGGCCTGGTACCCCGAGCCCGTCCTCGGCACTGCACCGGTGGACGTTCCCCATCTGGAGTCCGGTATCGAGTCGGATGCGGTTCGGGGCATCACCGTGCGATCGGTTTCGACCGTCATTGAGGATCTGCAGGCCCCCCCGGCCGACGTCGCCGATGCATACCTTCGCCTGCACCTGCTCTCGCACCGCCTCGTGCGCCCGCACAGCATCAATCTCGACGGCATCTTCGGCATCCTGCCGCTCCTGGCCTGGACGAGCATCGGCCCTGTGCCGACCGATCGACTCGTGGAGACTCGCCTGCACCTGCGTCGCAAGGGCCAGCATCTGACCGTGCACGGCGTGGATCGCTTCCCGCGGATGGTCGACTACGTCGTGCCCAGTGGCGTGCGCATCGCTGACGCTGACCGGGTTCGGCTCGGCGCCCATCTGGCCTCGGGCACCGTCGTCATGCACGAGGGGTTCGTGAACTTCAATGCCGGCACTCTCGGCACGTCGATGGTGGAGGGACGCATCTCAGCCGGCGTCATCGTCGGCAATGGATCCGACATCGGTGGCGGTGCCTCGATCATGGGCACCCTGTCGGGGGGCGGCACCGAGGTCATCAGCGTCGGCGAAGGCTGCCTGATCGGCGCAAACGCCGGAGTCGGCATCTCACTGGGTGACAACTGTGTCGTCGAAGCCGGCCTCTATGTCACCGGCGGTTCGAAGGTGCTGCTGCCCGACGGCTCGTCAGCCAAGGCACGCGAGCTCTCCGGAGGTTCGGATCTGCTGTTCCGACGCAACTCGCAGACGGGCGCCATTGAGGTTGTGCAGCGCACCGGGACCTGGGGCGGCCTTAACTCCGCGCTTCACGCCAACGACTGATCTGCGCGTCATCACCGCCAGCCGCTGATCTCGGACCGCCCACCGTGAAAACACGGTGGGCACAATGAACTACCGGCCGGTGATGGGCGTGTAGTCGCGCAGCGGCTCGCCGATGTACACCTGGCGAGGGCGACCGATCTTGGTGTCCGGGTCACCGATCATCTCGCGCCACTGGGCGATCCAGCCCGGCAGACGGCCAAGAGCGAACAGCACCGTGAACATCTGCGTCGGGAAGCCCATCGCCTTGTAGATCAGGCCCGTGTAGAAGTCGACGTTCGGGTAGAGCTTGCGCTCGATGAAGAAGTCGTCGGACAGAGCGACCTCCTCCAGCCGCAGCGCGATGTCGAGCAGCGGATCACTGGCACCGAGCGCCTCGAAGACCTCGTAGGCGGTCTTCTTGACGATCGCCGCGCGCGGGTCGTAGTTCTTGTAGACCCGATGGCCGAAGCCCATGAGCTTCACGCCGTCCTCGCGATCCTTGACCTGGCGGATGAAGGTGTTGACCCCACCCCCCTGGGCATGGATGTTGGTCAGCATCTCCATGACGGCCTGGTTTGCTCCGCCATGCAGCGGACCGAACAGGGCGTTGATACCCGCAGAGACGGAGGCGAAGAGATTCGCGTGGGAGGAGCCGACGAGGCGCACGGTCGACGTCGAGCAGTTCTGCTCGTGATCGGCGTGCAGCAGCAGGAGCTGGTTGAGCGCCTTGGACAGCACCGGGTTGACCTCGTAGGGCTCGGCCGGCACACCGAAGGTCATGCGCATGAAGTTGTCGATGAAACCCAGCGAGTTGTCCGGGTAGAGGAAGGGCTGGCCGACCGCCTTCTTGTGCGCGTAGGCCGCAATGGTCGGGACCTTCGCCAGCAGGCGGATCGTGGAGATCTCCACCTGGCGAGGATCGAAGGGGTCCAGCGAGTCCTGGTAGAAGGTCGACAGAGCCGAGACCGCCGACGAGAGGACCGCCATCGGATGCGCATCGCGCGGGAAGCCGTCGAAGAAGCGTCGCAGGTCCTCGTGCAGCATCGTGTGCATGCGGATGTTCGTCTTGAACTCTGAGAGCTCGTCTGCGCTGGGCAGTGCACCGTAGATGAGGAGGTAGGCCGTCTCAAGGAATGTCGACTGCTGCGCCAACTGCTCGATCGGGTATCCGCGGTAGCGCAGGATTCCGGCCTCGCCGTCGATATAGGTGATCGAGGACGTGCACGACGCCGTGTTCATGAACCCGTGGTCCAGAGTCACGTGCCCCGTCGTCTTGAGCAGCGGGCCAATGTTGATACCCGACTCACCGACGGTCGAGGCGACCTCGGGGAGCGGCAACTGGCCGTCGGGGTAAGCGAGACTGTAGTCAGACACAAGAAACCTCCTTCTGCGAGCCTACCGAGGGCCTCGGGAGCGCTCCCCCCGGGTCAGGCAACCGCACCCGTGATTCGGCTCACGCCAGGCGAGCAGGCACCCGATCGATGTCGTCGTCCGTGGCAGTCAGCGCCATTCGGACGTGACGATCTCCTTGGGGTCCATAGAAGTCGCCCGGAGTCACGATCACGCCACGGTCCGCGAACCAGCGCACGGTGTCCCAGCACGGCTCGTCCCGGGAGATCCACAGGTACAGGCCAGCCTCGCTGTGATCGATCCGAAAGCCTGCCGCCGTCACTGCGGCGGCCAGCACGCCTCGACGCCGCCGGTAGCGCTCCTTCTGCTCAGCCGCATGCGCCTCGTCGTCCAGCGCCGCGACGGCGGCCGCTTGGATCGGTGTCGGCACCATCATTCCCGAGTGCTTGCGGACGAGGAGAATCTCCGACATCAGGGCCGGATCACCCGCGAGGAAGCCGAACCGATATCCGGCGAAGTTGGAGCGCTTGGACAGGGAGTGCAGGACGAGCAGTCCGTCATGGGAGTCACCGGCGACCGACGGATGCAGCAGCGAGACGGGCTCTGCATCCCAGCCGAGCTCGATGTAGCACTCGTCACTCGCGACGACCGTGTCAGTCTCGCGCGCCCACGCGACGATCTGTGCAAGGCGCTCGACCGACATCACCGCTCCGGTCGGATTGCCCGGGGAGTTCAACCAGACGAGGTCGACGTCGTCCACCGATTCCGGCTCGTCGGAGGCGATGACCTCCGCACCGGCGAGCACGCCTCCGACCGCGTAGGTGGGGTAGGCGACGGTCGGGATGACAATGCGCGAGCCCGCGCCCAGTCCCAACAGCCGTGGCAGTCCCGCCACGACCTCCTTGGAGCCGATTGCGGGGACGATCGCGCTGGTCGAGACGGTGGCGCCGGTCGATCGCGCAAGCCATCGCGAGCACGCGGCGCGGGTCTCCTCGCGACCAGCCGCCGTGGGGTAGCCCGGCGCGTTCGATGCCTCGCGCAGAGCCCGCTGGACGAGCTCGGGCGTCGAGTCCACCGGCGTACCGACGGAGAGGTCGATGCCCCCCTCAGGGTGCGAGCGCGCTGAATCGGCCAGCGGAGCCAGCACGTCCCACGGGAAGTCCGGAAGGGATCGGGCAGCCGACCTCGAGGCCGGGGCCTCGATCCGGTCGTTGCTCAGTGGTCGTGCTCCTGCGGCGGCACGCTGGCAAGCAGGGCGACGTCGAAGTCCTGCGCACCCAGCTTGGCGGCACCGCCCGGGGAGCCCAGATCGGCGAAGAACTCCGCGTTGGCCGCGGTGTAGTCCTTCCACTCCTCGGGAACATCGTCCTCGTAGTAGATCGCCTCGACGGGGCAGACCGGTTCGCATGCGCCGCAGTCCACACACTCGTCAGGCTGGATGTAGAGCATCCGATCGCCTTCATAGATGCAGTCAACGGGACATTCCTCGATGCAGGCCTTGTCCTTCAGGTCCACACAGGGAAACGTGATGACGTAGGTCACCTGAGCCTCCGATTGGTTCGCCCTCGGACGAGGACGGGGGTGCAACGACGGTCACAACCTACACAACCCTGTTTCGAACGGCCCGTCATGGGACCGCGAGTCAGTCGAAGGTCCCGTCATGTGACCCCGAGTCAGTCGAAGGTCCCGTCATGGGACCGCTCATCAGTTCGAGAACACGTCCGGGTCGCTCGGGGTCTGGCTCGCTTCCTTGCTGGGCTTCTTCCCCGGCTTCTTGCTCGGGGTGGCCGAGGCCTCGGGCTCTGGATCCTCGGACGACGATGCCGACGGCGACGGATCCGCGCCCTCCTCGAACTCCTGATCGCCCGTCGCCTGATCGGCGTCCTTCTTCGGCTTCTTCTTCTTGGGCTTCTCGTCGCAGATCACCTGCGGGGCGGGCTTATACCGGGTGGTGATGGGTTCGCGGCGAACCTCCTCACCGTTCTTGTAGAACACCCGATCGACCACGATCGTGAAGCCGTCGATGCCGCCCTGCGGGGAGCACTCCGGGGAGTCGTTGTAGATCTTGGAGAACTTCACAACGTTGGTGCGCGGGCCCGGCTCGGCCTCGATCTTGTCGTACTCCGGCGTGCCCCAGAAGGTGACCGTGATCGAGGTGGGCGTGGTCTTCGCCTGGATGAACACCGCATTCGGTGTGTCATTGCGGAACTTGAGGTCGAAGATGCCCCACGCCACCGTGGCCTCGAGGCCAGCCTCGTATCGGGAGATCCAGATGGAGTGCGCAACGGTCTGCACGCGCTCCATGCCTGCGAAGAATGCCGCCGTCCACAAGGCCGTGGCCGACGTGGACACACCACCGCCGAGATCCTCCTGGAAGACGCCGCCGACACCGACGACGTATCCGGTCGTGTAGCCGTTCGCGACAGTGCGCTCCAGGATCGTGTCGTTGAGGGAGAAGGTGTCACCTGGCATGAGCAGCGTGCCGTTGATCCGCTTGGCCGCCTGCCCGATGTTCTGCGAGCGATACGCCGCGTAGGGATAGCTCTGGGTAAATGACGAGATCTTCTCGCGAATGCCCAGAGACACGGCGTCAGCCGTCGTCAGCTTCGGCTCTCGAACCCCGACCGACACGGCGACGCTGCGATCTCCGGCGTCGTTACCGAGGACTCCCGCCACCTTCGCCGCGAGCTCGTCGTCCTCCACTCCCCTGCCCACCTTGGAGCTGACCACGCGCGGAACGTTTCGCCGGATCTTGAAGGTGGCATCCCGGCCCGGTGTCTCGATGGAAGCCAGCTGCGTCCGCAGGGCTCGGTGCAGCTTCGCACCGTTCAGCTTGGGGACGAGCGACCCACCCTCCTGGGTGAAACTCAGGGCGGCGCCGATGTCCACCCCCGTGAGTGTCACCTGCACCGAGTCCGCCTGCACGGTAACGGGCGCGGCAACTGCTGCTCGGGCGAGTTGGAGAGCCTCCTGCGTCGCCTCGGGGGTGATGGTGGGAGGTACCTCCACGACCGGTGCCGTCTGGGGCTTGCGCACCTTCAAGAACGCGTCCTGCAGGAGTTCCGATGCGGCGGGAACGTCGAGGGCTCGCCCGGGCGTGCCGTCCTTGACCTTGGCGGCATTTCTCGTGACCACGACGCGGGGCTCGACAGGGGGCTCCGCCACCACGTCTGCAAGCTGGGTGACCTCAGCGTTCAGGGCCTCCTCATCGACCGAGGCCACGAGGGGCAGCCGGCCCGCCGATGCCCCGGTCAGCAGGGCCACCGGATTCCAGGTGCGCCCGTAGGCCGGGGCCACGGATGCCTGCGCATCCAGCGCAAGTCCTGCGTCGGCGGGAGACACCTTCACGGTGACATCGCCCGCGATGAGCTTGACCGGTCGGGTCGCCCGGGTGGCCAGGCGGGCGGTGACCGCTGCAGCGGCCTCCTCCTCGGTCATCCCGCCGATCTCGACATTGGCGACCTTTGTCCCCTCGGGGGCGGTGTCCCCCGAACCCAGAGCGGCGAGAAGGTAGATTGCGAACAGCACGACGATGCCCACGAGAACGCCCGCCGCCACGCGCTTCTGGGTCAGGGTGAGGGAGTCGGCCGCCATCACCGTTCCCCTTCCCTCGCTTCGTTCCGACGACGTCTCACCGAATGAACCACGCCCTGATGGAACTCAGTGCACCAAACCTGGCCCGCCTGCTTGAGGGCGGCATCCATCGATCGTACGCGGTGTACCTCCGGGTAGACGCTTCACGACACGGGGAGGTTCCGCCTAGGGACGGGCAGGCTCGCCGCCGCTGACGCGAGAATGACCCCGCCGAGCAGATAGGTCATCTGTCGGCCGCCGCCGGAAAGGGCCAGATCCCCGGAAGGTGACTCGGCCGACATCAGCACCGTTGCGAGCAGCCAACCCACAGCAACGGCCGAGCCGCCCCACCGCGAATGGATCCACCAGGCGCCACCGCGAATGGCCGCCAGCAGCGTCACCCAGACCAGGAGGAAGCCCCACGGCACGACGACCACGGCCCACGGCAGGTCCAGCACTCCCCGGTGCGCCTGAACGAAAGCCCCGGCCACGCCAATGACGAGACCAGCACCCAGCAGCACGGCGACGAGCAGCCACCTCGTGCCACCCGAGGCGTCCGCCGATGTCATCCGTCGACTCCCGCGAAGAGATCGCGCTCCCATCCGTTCTCGTCCGCCGGCCCCGGATCTCCCAGTGCCAGGCGGTAGTACTCGGTGCCGAAGGCCTCTGCGCCGACGTTGTCCGCGAGCGCGAAGAAGCCGCCGTCGACAGTGACCTGCGTGCCGTGCGCCCGCAGTGCCGACATCTTGCGATCGAGCCAGTCTCCCGCCTCGATCGCCGTCGTCACCAGCGAGTCGTCGCATGCAAAGGGAAGATCGTCCGGGTCCATCGATGTGAAGTCGTCCTCGATGCCCTGCGCCTTCATCGCCTCAATGCCTGCGACCACGATGCTGCGCGGGAATGCGGTCCAGTACAGCTTGCTCACCTGCCACGGTTCGCCGAGATCGCTGCGGAATGTGGGCCCGGCCGCGAGCGCCACGGCGTAATGAGTCACCCGATGCGCCTGAATGTGGTCTGGGTGTCCGTACCCGCCGAAGTCGTCATACGTCACGACGACCTGCGGGCGAACCTCGCGAATGATCGGCACGAGCTCCAGGGCCGCCTCCAGCAGATCAGTGCGCCAGAAGCTGTCCGGTCGATCGTTCTGGGGTGTGCCCATCATTCCGGAGTCCCGAAAACGCCCGGGCCCACCAAGGAGGCGGAAGTCGCTCACTCCGAGTTCGGCCATCGCCGCGGCGAGCTCCGTCTGCCGATGAGCACCCAACGCGTCCTGCTGGTCGGAGGCTAGATGGGCCAGTTCAGGCAGTAGGACCTCACCCTCCTCCCCGAGGGTGCAGGTGACCTGCGTGACGTGAACGCCTTCATCGATGTACTTCGCCATGGTCCCTCCGGTGGCGATGCACTCATCGTCCGGGTGGGCGTGGACGAGGAGGAGGCGGCGGTCAGCGTCAATCGACATAGGACGCAGAGTATCCGCGTGCCATGATCGGCCGGTGACCACGGATGGGACGAAGGACGCGACGAGAGATGCGACCACCCTCGAGGAGCAGATCTCCTACCCGCGCCAGGAGGCTCTCACCCGACGGTTCCGCCTCGGTCAGCCGCGCGCCTTCGCCATCGCCCCCGACGGCAGTCGGATCGCCTTCGTGCGCAGCGCTGACGGGCGAGACCCCCGCGGCTCCCTCTGGGTCCTCGAGCGCGTGGGGGACGAGCTCGTCGAGCGATGCGTGGTGGATGCCCTTGACGTCGGTGACGACGCACGCGAGCTGCCAGCCGAGGAGCGGGCGCGTCGCGAGCGCATGCGCGAGACGACGAGCGGAATCACGTCGTATTCGACCGATCGCGAGGTGACACGAGCGGCGTTCAGCATCGACGGCCTGCTCATGACGGTCGACCTCACGGATCCCGCGGCAACACCGGTCTCCCTTGACACTCCAGGGTCAGCCATTGATCCGCGCCTGTCGCCCGATGGAAGCGTCATCGCATTCGTCTGCGATCGATCCGTCCATGTCGCACCCGCCGACGGAACGGGGGCGGCCCGCCTGCTTGCCGAGGCGAGCAGTGAGACCGAGGCATGGGGACTGGCCGACTTCGTCGCCGCCGAGGAGCTCGAGCGCAGCCGAGGACTTTGGTGGCTCGCGGACAGCAGCGCTGTTCTGGCTGAGAGATACGACGAGGCTGAGGTAGAGATCCACTGGATCGGCGATCCCGCCGATCCGACCCGCGAGCCCACCCCGCACCGATACCCGCGTGCGGGAACCGCCAATCCGCACGCGAGCCTGTTCGTCCTGCCACTGCACGGTGAGGCCGTCGAGGTGGCGTGGGATCACGAGGCGTTTCCCTACCTCGCGACCGTCGTGACGAGCGCCGACGGCCCTGGCGCGGTAGTCAGCTTCCTCAGTCGAGATCAGAGCAATCAGCTCATCGTCGACGTGGCGGCCGACGGCAGCGTGCGCGAACGTGCGACGCGCACGACCTCACCGTGGATCACGATGCAGCCCGGTGTTCCGCACGTTGATCGCGAGGGACGCCTCCTGGAGATCGTCGCCGACCCGGAGACCGACACGTTCCGGCTTGTGCGAGATCTCGAGCCCCTGACGCCCGCGGGACTTCAGGTGACCGGCATCGTCACGCAGTTGGCAGACGGCATCGTGCTCACCGCACAGGAGAATCCTCTCGACCAGGGCGTCTACCACCTATCCGAAGACGGCACGCTCACCGCACTTGCAGCCGATCCCGGAATCCACTCGGCCGTCGCCAACTCCCGTGGACGAGTGACTATCAGTCATCGACCGGATGCTCTGGGAACGTCCATCGCAGTGGACCTCGATGGCCTCATGGGATCCATTGCCTCGCGAGCGGAGCACCCCATCGTGCACCCGCAGCCGCAGTGGCATCGAGTGACCGATCGCCAACTCGCCTGCGCGGTGCTGCTGCCCACCGGACACGTTGCCGGATCCCGGCAACTGCCCGTGGTGATGGCCCCGTATGGCGGCCCGCACCATGCGCGGGTGGTGCACGCGGCCGGCGCATATGCATCGGACCAGTGGCTGGCCGATCAGGGGTTCGCCGTGATCGTCGTCGACGGCGCCGGCACCCCCGGCCGCGGGCCGTCCTTCGAGTTCGAGGTCCATCACGACCTGGCCACGCAGGTTCTCCAGGATCAGGTGGATGCGCTACACGCGCTCGCGCAGATCCATCCGGATCTGGATCTCGCACGAGTCGGCATCACCGGCTGGTCCTTCGGCGGCTATCTCGCAGCCCTCGCCGTGCTCGATCGGCCGGATGTGTTCCACGCTGCCGTCGCAGGTGCCCCGGTCACGGACTGGCGCCTCTACGACACCGCCTACACCGAGCGCTACCTGGGCATCCCGCAGGAAGAACCGCAGGCCTACGAGCTGACGTCACTGCTGCGTCGCGCACCGCAGCTGCAGCGACCACTGCTCATCGTTCACGGCCTCGCCGATGACAACGTGCTGGCAGCGCACACCCTGCAGTTCTCCAGTGCACTACTGGCAGCCGGGCGACCACACTCGGTCCTACCGCTCAGCGGCGTGACCCACATGACCCCTCAGGAGATCGTGGCCGAGAACCTGCTTCGCCTCGAGGTCGACTTCCTGCAGCGCCATCTGCAGTGAGTCAGCCCTTCTTGCGACCCGCGCGAACACGCTCGGTGGCAGTCAGCAGGACCTTGCGCATGCGCACGGCTGCCGGCGTCACCTCCACGCACTCGTCCTCACGGCAATACTCCAGAGCCTGCTCCAGCGAGAGCTGCTTGTGCGGGATGAGCGGTACCAGGACGTCACCGGAGGATTGACGCATGTTCGTCAGCTTCTTCTCCTTCGTCGGGTTGACATCCATGTCATCCGATCGGGAGTTCTCGCCGACGATCATGCCCTCGTAGACATCCGTGCCCGGCCCGACGAACATCGTTCCGCGCTCCTGCAGATTCGCCAGAGCGAAGCCGGTGGTGGGGCCCGTTCGATCGGCGACGAGCGAGCCGGTCGGACGGGTGCGGAGCTCGCCGTGCCACGGCTCGTAGCGATCGAAGACGTGATGCAGCAGGCCCGTGCCACGGGTCTCCGTCAGGAACTCCGTGCGGAAGCCGATGAGGCCGCGCGCGGGGACGATGTACTCCATGCGGACCCAGCCGGTCCCGTGGTTGATCATCTGCTCCATGCGCCCCTTGCGCAGCGCCATGAGCTGAGTGACGACCCCGAGGTAGTCCTCGGGAATATCGACACTGAGCCGCTCAACGGGCTCGTGAACCTTGCCATCGACGATGCGCGTGACGACCTGAGGCTTGCCGACCGTGAGCTCGAAGCCCTCGCGCTTCATCATCTCCACGAGGATGGCCAGCTGCAGTTCGCCTCGGCCCTGCACCTCCCAGGTGTCCGGGCGCTCGGTCGGAACGACGCGGATCGACACGTTGCCGATCAGCTCGGCCTCGAGCCTGGCCTTGACCATGCTGGCCGTCAGCTTGGTGCCGCCGCTGCGCCCGGCCAACGGTGAGGTGTTGATGCCGATCGTCATCGAGATCGACGGCTCATCGACGGTGATCACGGGCAGGGCAACAGGGTTCTCGATGTCAGCGAGGGTCTCGCCGATGGTGATGTCAGGGATGCCGGCGACGGCGATGATGTCGCCGGGACCGGCCTCGGAGACCGGCACCCGCTCCAGCGCCTCGGTCATGAGCAACTCGACCACCTTGGCGCGCTCCGACGTGCCGTCCGCCTTCATCCACATGACCTGCTGGCCCTTGTGAATGGTGCCCTGATGGACGCGGCAGAGTGCGAGGCGCCCGAGGTACGGCGAGGCATCGAGGTTCGTCACGTGCGCTTGCAGCGGCTTGGCCTCGTCATAGGTCGGGGCCGGCACCGTCGTGAGCAGCGTGGCGAACAGGGGCTCGAGGTCCTCCTCCTTCGGCATGCCACCGTCCGCCGGGCGCTCCAGTGAAGCCCGCCCCGCCTTGGCACTGGTGTAGACGATCGGGAACTCGATCTGCTCGTCCGTTGCATCGAGGTCGAGGAACAGCTCGTAGGCCTCGTCGACGACCTCCCCGATCCGCGAGTCGGGACGGTCGACCTTGTTGATCACCAGGACGACAGGAAGCTTCTTGGCCAAGGCCTTGCGCAGGACGAATCGCGTCTGCGGCAGCGGGCCCTCGGAGGCGTCCACCAGCAGGACCACCCCGTCGACCATCTCCAGCCCGCGCTCCACCTCGCCACCGAAGTCGGCGTGACCGGGGGTGTCGATGATGTTGAACGTCACCCCACCCTCGGGAGCGGAAGGTCCGACGTACCGAACGGACGTGTTCTTCGCGAGAATCGTGATGCCCTTCTCGCGTTCGAGGTCCATCGAGTCCATGACGCGGTCGTCGACGTCCTGATTTGCTCGGAAGGCACCCGACTGCCAGAGCATGGCGTCGACGAGAGTCGTCTTCCCATGGTCGACGTGGGCGATGATGGCGATATTGCGAAGGTCCTCGCGGCGAGTCACACGTGCTCCTTGGTCAAGCCGGTGCCGCGACGCTCCTCGTGGCGGCGGCTTGGCGGTCGTGGGTGACCCTACGGTGTGAGTGGCGGTTCCCTGAAATCGTCGACCGATCAAGGAGGAAGGCCATGGTCTGGTACTCGGAGATTCCCGCCCGGCGGGCCCGGCAGATCCTCGGCGATCTGTGGCTGGTGGCCTGGACCGCCCTGTGGATCTGGGCCGGAATCCGCCTCCATGACCTGGTCATGAACCTCGCCACGCCCGCCCTCACGATCGCGGAGGGAGCTGAGGACCTCTCGCTGAGCATCGATGAGGCGGGGGCTGCCGTGGCCGCCGTTCCCCTGATCGGCGAGGCCATGAGTGCACCCTTCGGCGGGATGAGCGACGCCGCGCTGGGCATCTCCGATGCGGGTCAGGCCACCGCCGACGCCGTCTCCCTGCTCGCGCGGTTCCTCGCCATCGCACTCGTGGTCGTGGCCGTGATGTCGTGGGCGGTCATCTGGGTCCCGATGCGCGTCATCTTCATCCGGCGTGCCACAGCAGCTCGCCACTTCGTGGACGCGAACGACGACCTCGATCTGTTCGCCTTGCGCGCGATGGCGCGTCAGCCTCTCCACGTGCTGGCGCGCGTCACCGACGACCCGGCCGGCGCGTGGCGACGAGGGGACCGTGACGTCATCACAGCTCTGGCCACCCTCGAACTCCGCGATGAGGGTCTGCAGCCCCCCGCGCCCAACTGAGGATCAGGCCTTGAGGCGCACTGCCGCCTGCAGGTCCTGCTCGGTGAAGTCAGCCGACACCGCACCGTCCTTGGCGAACCGGAACAGCGCCACGGAGAACACCGTGCGCATCGCAGACATCACCACGATGCCGACGAGCAGCAGGGCGAACCCGAGGACGACGAGGGGAATGCCCGTCGACAAGGACAGTGTCGACCCTGCGATGACCAGCAGGAATCCGATGACCAGGAGAGCGATCGCCGGAAGAATCAGCACCAGGGCGATCAGTCCGCCGATGCGAACTCCGCCTGCCAGCTGCTGACCCCACTTGCGCTTGAACAGGGAGGCAGACGACTTGATGGCCTCAATCGGCGAGCTGCCCTCGAGCACGATGAACGGCACCACGAAGAAGGTGATCAGCGTCCACATAACGTCTGCCGCGGCCGCAACGATGTTGCGCAGGAGGACACCCACCACATTGCCCTGACCGTTGCCGCGAACAAGGGACAACAGCACGGTCACGAACGTGACGATCCCGCTCCAGGCGATGAGTGCCCCCGTGTGCTGGAAGGCACGAGACATCCCGTGACCGAGCGAGCTGTCCTGACCCTCGAACTCGGCATCCACTGCCACCACCAGCCCCGCCTGAAGCATCACCGCAATCGCCTGAGCCAGGAACACCATGACGATCAGCAGTGCAACGGCGATCCAGTTGTGATCGGTCGCAAAGAAGTAGATCGCCGGAAGGCCGAGGACAACGAACGGGATCAGCCCGAAGACGAAGCCAAGTACGGGAAACGCCATCAGGTACCGGTTCTCCTTGAGCACGGCCCACGACTTCGATGTCACGACCTTGCTCGACGACCATGCACCCATCAGAGGACTCCCCTCGCTCGCCAGTGATCGGGCGGTGCGATCACGCCTCGCCAGAGTAGTGCGCGAGCACCTTCGTCTGAAGGAGCGGAGCAATGTCGTCGCGCCTGGCCAGGTCAGCAGAGGAGACCCACTGGACCTCCTCGATCTCACTGCTCGCCGTCACCCCACTGACCCACGGGTGCTCGTAGATGTGACCGTGAACGGTGCGGCCCGACTCGTTGGCAGCGGGTGCCGACCAGTCGCCGAGGAATACCAGCAGGTGCTCGTCGAGCTGGACGCCCAGCTCCTCATGAGCCTCGCGCACTGCCGCCTGAGCGGGCGTCTCCATCGTCTCGATCTTGCCGCCCGGCAGCATGAACCTCCTCGTTCCCGCCTTGCGCACGACCAGAATCCGTCCTTCGTCATCGCGAAGAACGACGGCTGCCACCAGGAAGTCGACCTCAGGGCCGGTCATTGGTGCATCGCCCCATCAGTCATCGCCACCGGGCGTGAACAGGCCATGGCGCCACTATCGCAGTCGGGTACGCCTTCGCGGATGCGTGGCTGGACTAGACCTCGTACTTGTAACCCAGCCCTCGCACCGTCACGAGGTGGACCGGCTTGCTCGGCTCCTCCTCTACCTTGGCCCGGAGTCTCTTCACGTGCACATCGAGCGTCTTGGTGTCGCCGACGTAGTCCCCTCCCCAGACGCGATCGATGAGCTGAGAGCGGGTCAGGACCCGGCCGGCATTACGCACGAGGATCTCCAGCAGGTCGAACTCCTTGAGCGGCATGGAGACCTGCTGGCCGCGGACGGTGACGACATGACGGTCCACGTCCATGCGCACGGGCCCTGCTTCGATTGTCGCTGCGAGCAGTTCCTCCGGCTCGCCGTTGCGTCGCAGAACCGATCTCACGCGAGCGAGCAGCTCGCGTGAGGAGAACGGCTTCGTGACGTAGTCGTCGGCTCCGATCTCCAGCCCCACGACCTTGTCGATCTCGCTGTCCTTGGCCGTCAGCATGATGATCGGCACCTGCGACTTGGCTCGGATGATTCTGCAGACCTCCAGGCCTGAGACGCCCGGGAGCATGAGGTCCAGAAGGATCAGATCAGCGCCGCGCTGTTCGAACACCTCGAGTGCGGCATTGCCGTCATCCGCCACCTCGACTTCGAAGCCCTCACGCTTGAGCATGAACGACAGCGCCTCGGAGAAGGACTCCTCGTCCTCGACCACCATGATTCGCGTCACGACTGAGCTCCTCCTGCTGGGATGATGCTGGTTGTCGACCGGGGGTGGACATGGTCATGGTCAAGAATGTCGTCGTTTGAGGCCGCCGACGGAACATAGATCGGCAGCCTGATCGTGAACGTGGAGCCGACCCCGACCTCAGACCAGACGGTGCACTCGCCGCCATGGTTCTGGCTCACGTGCTTGACGATCGCCAGGCCAAGACCCGTGCCGCCCGTCACGCGAGATCTCGCGGGATCGACGCGGTAGAAGCGTTCGAAGACTCGGTCGATGTCGCTGGCCGAGATGCCGATGCCCTGGTCCTTGACGGCGATCTCGATGATCGAGTCGTCCACCCGCGTGCCCACCGCAACGCGAGTGCCGTTCGCCGAATAGGAGATCGCGTTCGACACCAGGTTGCGCAGCGCGGCCAGAAGCTGCCGCTCATCTCCATACACAAGGGTGCCGGTCGGCTCCCCGACCTCAATCTCGATCTGCTGTCGGGAGGCGAGGGTGCGCACTTCATCCACCGCCTTGCCCACGAGGTCATCGACGCTGACGATCTCTGCTCGGGTCAGCGGATCGTCACCCTGCAGACGGGACAGGTCGATGACGTCCTGCACCAGGGTGCTCAGGCGGGATGCCTCGATCTGCATGCGCTCGGCGAAGTGCCGGACCTGCTCTTCATCGTCGGCGGCTGCGAGGACAGCCTCTGCCAGAAGGGAGATCGCTCCCACCGGGGTCTTGAGCTCATGGCTGACGTTGGCGACGAAGTCACGTCGCACGACATCGACACGACGCTCCTCGGCCAGGTCATCGATGAGCACGAGGATGGCTCCGGTGCCCAGAGCCGCAACGCGGACCCGAAGCTCCAGCAGCTCCCGACCCAACGGTGGGCGACGGACCCGCATTTCCAGCTCGCGCGCATGGCCGTCGTCGACCGCCCGCTGGATCAGGTGGCGAATATCGGGAACGGTCACAGCGTCACGAGCCACGAGCCCTAGGCCCGTTGCCCGAGAGCTGGCCCGCATCACCGTTCCGTCAGGAGCCACCACGATCGACGCAGAAGGAAGCACGCTGAGGACCCGGACAACCTCGTCCGGGACCACGGGCATCCCGGCCGCGGCCGTGATCACCGCGGGCTCTTCGATTCCTGACACATGGAAAGAATAGGAGCGTTCGCGCTCATGACACACCGAAGTACCTCGTGGCTCCACATGATTCACGAAGGATTCGATCCTCAGCACCGGCAATTCATCCAAACGCAGCGTGCCGTTCATGTCGAAACCTCAAGGAGTTGCCTGCTGGGCGTACCGTACTCACCACGGGCGACCGATGGGGATGGATGAACACCGAACTGACGCAGCACATTGACGTGGTCAAGGGCGACCTCGTGCGCATGACCCAACTCGTGGGATCTGCCATGAACCGAGCGACCCAGGCGCTTCTCGATGCTGATCTCGCCATGGCTGAGGCCGTCATCGCTGCCGATGCCCAGATCGACATTCTGGCCAGCGATGTCGAGGAGCAGTGCCTCGACGCCATCGCTCAAAACTCTCCTGGGCGTGGCGAGATTCCAGAGTTGATCGGGGCCCTTCGCATTGCCGCCTCACTCGAGCGCATGGGCGACCTTGCCGAGCACGTCGCCAAGCAGTCGCGTCTTCGCTACCCCCGCCTGTCGATTCCCCAGGAGTTGCGCGGCACCTTCGCCGAGATGGGCGGCCTCGCCGAGGCAATCGTCTCCAAGACCGGTTCGGTGATCGCCTCTCAGGATGTGGCGTTGGCAGCAGACATCGGTCGCCATGACGCAGAGGTGGACCGACTCCATCGGGAGCTCTTCACCATCGTCCTGTCCAAGAGCTGGCCCCACGGTGTCGAGTCCGCCATCGATGTGACGTTGCTATCCCGCTACTACGAGCGTTATGCCGACCACGCCGTGTCCGTGACCCGCCGGGTCATCACGATCGTCACCGGCGAGCCCTACGTCGGCGTCTCCATCTGACGCCGTCACGGGCGTTCTCAGCCTGATCTGCCCCATGCGGTGGCCGGTTCGGCCCCCATGCGAAAGACTGACTCCGTGACTTCCCCCGTTCACCTGGCTGACCGGAGGGTGCCGCGCCCTCATCGCGTCGCCGTGCTCTCGGTTCACACCTCCCCCCTCGACCAGCCCGGTGTCGGTGACGCAGGCGGGATGAACGTCTACGTCGTGGAGACGGCCAAGCGGCTCGCCGAGTCCGGCGTCGAGGTCGAGATCTTCACGCGCGCAACGTCATCGGAGCAGCCGCCAGTGGTCCCACTGGTCCCGGGAGTGCTCGTTCGGCACGTCACCGCCGGCCCGTACGAAGGCCTCGCCAAGCAGGACCTCCCTGGGCAGCTGTGCGCTGTCACGGCAGGGGTGCTCCGCGCCGAGGCCTCGCGACCCGAGGGCTGGTTCGATCTCATCCACTCGCACTACTGGCTCTCCGGGCATGTGGGCTGGCTCGCCGCCGAACGCTGGAGCATCCCCCTCGTGCACTCCATGCACACGATGGCGAAGGTCAAGAACAGGGACCTGTCTGCCGGCGACTCTCCCGAGCCACGCATGCGGGTCATCGGCGAAGAGCAGATCGTGGTGGCAGCCGACCGCCTCCTCGCAAACACCGACGACGAGGCCAACGAGCTGATCGACCTCTACGACGCCAACCCCGACAAGGTCGACGTCGTCCATCCCGGAGTCGACCTCGACCTGTTTCGTCCCGGGGATCGGGCAGCAGCGCGGCGCCGGCGCGGCGTGGCCGGGGATGCGATCGTCCTGCTCTTCGTCGGACGCATTCAGCCACTCAAGGCCCCCGACGTCCTCCTGCACGCAGCTGCAGAACTCGTCCAGCAGGACCCACCTGTCCGGGCTCGGCTGCAGGTCGTCGTCTGCGGCGGACCCTCGGGCTCGGGCCTGGATCGGCCGACCGCGCTGATCGACCTTGCCCACGAACTGGGCATCACCGACCTTGTCCGCTTCGAACCTCCATCCGACCGCGAGACGCTGGTCGACTGGTATCGCGCCGCCGACGTCACGGTCGTGCCGTCTCACTCCGAGTCGTTCGGCCTCGTCGCCGTCGAGTCGCAGGCCTGCGGCACTCCCGTGGTTGCCGCTGCTGTGGGTGGGCTGCGCACGGCGGTCGCGCATCAGGTGAGCGGCCTCCTGGTGGCCGGCCATGATCCTCGGGACTTCGCCCGGGCGATTCACACCATCGTGAACCAGCCCCGCCTGCGGGAGGAGTTCTCGCATGGAGCTCACATGCACGCTGCTGCCTTCGGCTGGTCAGCGACGACAGCCGGCCTTCTCGGCAGCTACTCCGCAGCCATGGCGAACGCCGAGACGGCACGCACAGTCGCCAACCAGCACTCATGACAGCCGCTGCAGCGAGGCAGGCGATTCGCACCTTCGCCGAGTCCAGTGGCCTGACGTGGGAGGAGGTGGGTGACGACACCTTTGTCGTGACCCTGCCGGGCGAGAAGAAGCAGCTCACCAACACGTCATTGTCCATCGGCGAGCACGCCCTGACGATCAACGCGTTCGTCGCCCGGAACCCCGATGAGAACCACGAGGCGGTCTACCGCTGGCTGCTCGAGCGCAATCGCCGGATGTACGGAGTGGCCTTCTCCATCGATCATCTCGGAGACATCTACCTGGTGGGGCGACTCCCACTGGACGCCATCACGGTCGAGGAGCTGGACCGCCTGATGGGCGCTGTCTTGGAGTACTCGGATGGCTCGTTCAATACGCTGCTCGAGCTGGGCTTCGCCAGCAGCATCCAGCGGGAGTGGGCATGGCGTCAGGAGCGCGGGCTCCCCACCGACAACCTGAGCGCTTTCACGCACCTGATGAATGCTCCAGACCCAGAGGAGACATGACGCCATGTCGTTCGGCAGGATGAGCCCATGACTCATGCGCCCTACACCCTCATCCTGCTTCGTCACGGCGAGAGTGAGTGGAATGCCAAGAACCTCTTCACCGGATGGGTCGATGTCGACCTCAACGAGAAGGGGACGGGCGAGGCCAAGCGTGGCGGTGAGCTCCTCGCCGAAGCAGGGCTGCTGCCTGACGTCGTCCACACCTCACTCCTGAAGCGCGCGATCAAGACCTCCCAGATCGCCCTCGAGGCCTGCGATCGCATGTGGATTCCGGTCGTCCGGAACTGGCGGCTCAACGAGCGCCACTACGGGGCCCTTCAAGGCAAGAACAAGAAGGAGACCCTCGAGGAGTTCGGCGAGGATCAGTTCACGCTGTGGCGTCGCTCCTACGACGTTCCCCCGCCGCCGATCGATCCCGAGGATCCCTGGGCACAGACGCACGATGCGCGTTACGCAGCGCTGCCTCCCGAGGCACGCCCTGCGACCGAGTGCCTCGCGGATGTGGTCACGCGCCTCATCCCCTACTGGGAGGACGTCATCGTCGCCGAGCACCTGCGCGCGGGGAAGACAGTGCTCGTCGCCGCCCACGGCAACTCACTGCGCGCCCTGGTGAAGCACCTTGACGGGATCTCCGATGAGGACATCGCTGCGCTGAACATTCCCACGGGGATTCCGCTCGTGTACCGGCTCGACGAGAACCTCCAGCCGATCGTGCCGGGCGGGGAGTACCTCGACCCGGACGCTGCCGCGCAGGCCGCTGCAGCCGTGGCGAACCAGGGCAAGAGGTAGGCCATGGCCACCGGAGGCACCCATCGTCTGGAACTCGCGGACGCGACCCTGCGTGAGTGGGATGCCATCGTGCTGCTCAGCGACCCCGAGCAGGGAATCGTCCTTGACCGCTCGGCGTTCTATCCTGGTGGCGGTGGCCAGCCGCCGGACCACGGAGTGCTCCTCTGGGGTGGGGTGCAGACCCGGATCGTCGATGTCCGTCGCGGAGACGACCTCTACCTCGTCCCCCTCGACGGCGATCCCCTGCCGCCGGTGGGGACGGCCGTCACGGGAGCGATCGAGGACGACCGGCGCACGGCGCTGATGCGCACCCACTCGGGGCTGCACCTGCTGTCCGGCGTCGTCTTTCGCGACTTCGGCGCTCTTGTGACGGGCTCGAACATGGATCCGCTCTCGGGTCGTCTGGACTTCAACCTTGAGCAGGTGCCCGAGGGGTTCAAGGATGCCGTCGAGGCGGCCTGTGCCGTGGAGGTCGAGTCAGACCGAGCCATCGAGGCCTACGAGCTCCCCCGCGAGGATGCCTTCGCCATCCCGGACATCATCCGCACCGCGACGAACCTGCTGCCACCGGACATCGAGATCGTCCGGATCGTCGACATCAAGGGCCTCGACGTGCAGGCGGATGGCGGCACCCACGTGGCATCAACGCGTCAGATCGGTCGAATGCGCGTGGTCAAGGTCGAGAACAAGGGCAAGGGCTTCCGGCGCATCCGCGTCGCCCTCGAGGACTGATCCTCGGCCTGCGAACTGAACTCGCAGGATGACCCGCCACAGTGGCGTCGCGTCAGCGGCGGCCAGTGATCTCCAAGATCTTGGGTCGCACATCGAACAGGTAGATCAACGACACGACGATTCCGGCCAGACCGACAATTCCGAAGGGTGACACGTAGTTCAGGAGGAGTCCGGTCACGGCCGAGGCGCCGGTCAGAGCAAGCCACAGCACCTTGTTCTGACGGCCGATGGCCGGAAAGGCCTGCTGGGGTCGACGCAGGCAGTCGATGAAGGCGAAGGCCTTCACGACGAGCATGACGCCCCACAGGCCGAAGACGAGGAGTCCCTGAATAGTGTCGAACACCCCTCCACGCTAACTCACGCACGCCGGATGTGCGAAGGGGCGCAGGTGGATCACCACCTGCGCCCCTTCGGACGTGACTGTTGTGCGGATCAGACCCCGACTGCCTCGCGCAGCAGCGTCACCGTGTGTGCCACGCCGCCCTTGACCGTGGTCGCCGTGTCGTGCACGCGGGTACGGGCATCCGCCGCGAACTTCGTGACGTCGGAGATCTCCACCTTCGGCAGGTCGAACTTCGGCACGTCGACCTTCGGCAGGTCGAACTTGGGAACGTCGACCTTCGGGAGGTCGAACTTGGGAACGTCGAACTTCGGCAGATCGAACTTCGGCAGATCGAACTTGCGCGGGTCCAGCTTCGTTACATCGAATGCCGACAGATCGAGTGCCGACAGGTCAAGTCCGGGGACAGCAAAGTGCGAGGTCGATGCCTTCGCGGCCGTGGCGGCCTTCTTCGTCGTCTCGGATGCCGTCGTGGCCGCCTTGGCCGTCGTCGCCTTGGCCGACGTCGCGGCCTTCTTGGTCGTCTTCTTCGCCGTGGAGGCGGCCTTCTTGGTCGTCTTCTTCACTCGCGCGGTGGGATGCGTGGTGGGGTGCTCGGTCGTCATGATGGTTCCTCACTCGTGGTGGTCGTACCCGCCTCGGGATCTCCCGAGTCGGCGGGTGTCGATGGCTGCCGAGCAGTGTTCTCAGCCTGGAAGGCGGCATAGATCTGCAGCAGGGTGGCCCGCTGCCGCTCGGTCAGCGTGGGGTCCGCCGCGATGGCGGTGGTGACGGAGGCGTCCCCGGCTCGATCGTCGAGGATCCCCGCCTGGACATACAGCGTCTCGGCCGAGATGCGCAGTCCCTGAGCAATCCGGCCGAGGATCTCTGCGCTGGGATTGCGCAGACCTCGTTCGACCTGACTGAGGTACGGATTGGAGACCCCGGCCGCCTGCGCCAGCTGACGCAAGGACATCTGCGCTCCATCACGCTGCTCGCGGATGAAACCGCCGAGATCACTGATCCGTGCCATGACACCAGTATGCATGACGTGCTTGCAATTGCAAACACGGGTGCTAACTCCCGCTAGCGCACGAGGAGCAGCACCGCGGTGATGACGGTCCCGCACAGGAGCAGACCCGCCACGGGGATGGCCCGGCGGAGGATCCACGGCCCCGGGAGCGTGAACGAGGCCGCGTGGGCCACTGCGTAATACGTGAGGATGCAGGTGCCCGACAGTCCAAGCGCCCAGGAGAGTCTGCCGGGGATCACGACCACGGCCGACAACGCCGTCGCCGCGATGGCTCCCCTCCAGGGCACGCGGTGACGCGACACGTGAGCGAGGGCTCGCGGAGCATCTCCTTGCGCGGCCATGGCGAAGATCGTCCGCCCCATCCCAGCGATCAGGGTGACGAGAACCGATCCGGCCCCCACAACGGCCCCCACCATCACGATGGCCCGCAGCGGGGGAGAACCCAGCGCCTCGGCGATGCTCTCCAGCGATGCCGGACCGAAATCCAGACCCCGCTCGCCCCAGCGAGTCACGGTCAGACCGACAGCCGCATACAGAACCACGACGATGACGAAGGACCACACCATCGCCACCGGAATGGTGCGCGCCGGCTGGCGCACCTCCTCTCCGAGCACGGTGATCCGCGCATATCCCGCGAAGGCGACAAAGAGCAGTCCCGCGGCAGCCACCACGGCCAGCGACGAGTGAGAGGGCACGGCCGTCGGCGGCTCGAGGCCCACGTCAGCGGATCCCAGAGCGACCGAAGCGGCGACTGTCAGTGAGACGACGACGGTCAGGACCACGGCGACGAGCACGGCGTTGACCCGCGTCGACTTGACGATGCCCCGCAGATCAATGGCCAGCGCAAGCGCCAGGGCGACGCAGGCGACGAGCCGCTCGTGCCCGGGCCACAGATATACCCCGATGGTGAGGGCAGCCGCTGCTGCACTTGCGCTCTTGCCGATGACGAAGGCGCCACCCGCAGTCATTCCAGCAACCCGATTCAGCCGGAGTCGGCCGTAGGCGTAGGCACCGCCCGATTCGGGATGAACGCGCGCCAGCCGCGCCGTGGAAACGGCGTTCAGCATGGCCACGGCCGCCGCGATCACCAGCGACACGGGCAGAGCGCTGCCGGCCAGCTGCCACGCGGGGGTCCACACCGCGAAGACCCCTGTGCCCAGCATTGCGCTGAGACCAACGATCACCGCACCGGGAACTCCCAGCGCACGATGCAGGCGGGAGTCTGGGTCACCGCTCATCTGCTCAGTCCGTGGGGGTGCGCAGCGGCGACTCGACTGCACCGACCGGACGCCCACCGCCGAGCATGGGGATGCTGGCCAGAGCCTCAAGCACGGTCCGGCTGGCGCTGTCGGGCGCCACGCGCAGCAGGATCGCCGCCATCGCGACCTGCCGGCCACGAGCGGATCCGTCCTCGACCTTCATGGCGATGCCCGTGCCATCAGGCAGGGCAGCGACGTAGACCCCCTCGGCGCCGTCCTTGGCCAGCAGACCCGGTACTGCGCGCATGAAGGCCGTGACGTCCCGATTGGCACCACCCACCATCTCCGGGTGCTCGCGCATCGCATCGGCCACGCGTCGCTCCGGCGAATCCGCCGAAGCCAGCACGGCAGCACTGCCCGCTCGAGCCAGCCCGCGAAGGCTCATCACGTGGACCGGTGCCCCGCATCCGTCGATCCCGACCTCGGTCACAGGATCACCGGTGAGGCTCCGCACCTCATCGAGGATGGCCAGTTGCAGAGGGTGACCGGGATCCAGGTAGTCGTGGGTGGACCAGCCACGCAGGCGGCAGGTGGCAAGCATCGCCGAGTGCTTGCCCGAGCAGTTCATCCCGATGCGAGTGGGGCGTCGGCCGGACTGGATCCAGGCGTCACGGATGATCGGGTCAAGGGGAAAGTCAGGTGGGGTCTGAAGTGCCGACGAGTCCAGGCTGGCCTCAGCGAGAATCGCACGGGCGCCGTCCAGATGCCGTGCCTCGCCACTGTGCGAGGAAGCGGCGAGGGCCAGCAGTCGCGAGGGCAGTTCAAGCCCCAGCCGCACCATGGCCGAGGCCTGCATCGGCTTGGCCGAGGATCGCGCCATGAGGGCGTGGTCGGGATCTCCCCAGGCATCAGTGATCTCACCCGAGGCATCGACGACAACCGCGTGTCCGACGTGGACGCCCTCGACGAATCCGCTGCGTCCGTACGTGGCCAGAACGACCGCCGAGGGAGATGTCACCGCCGAATGATGTCACGGACGGCAGATGGCAGGGTGTGCTTCATGAGAGCGGTCATCCAGCGAGCGTCCGGGGCATCGGTCACGGTGGCCGGTGAGGTTGTCGGCGCCTTCGAGGGTCCGGGTCTCGTCGTCCTTGTGGGCGTCACTCACGGAGACGACGATGCAACCGCGCACAGACTCGCCGACAAGATGTACGACCTGCGCATCTTCGGACCCGAGCATGCACCCGAGGACTTCACCGGCGACGTGACCCGCGAGATGTCAGCCTCGGACCTGCGTCTGCCCCTGCTCGTCATCAGTCAGTTCACGCTCTACGGCGACACTCGCAAGGGCAGGCGTCCCACGTGGGATGCCGCGGCCCCCGGCCCGATAGCCGAACCCCTCGTCGAAGCTGTCTGTGCTCGACTTCGCGAGCGCGGGGCAACGTTCGAGAGCGGTGTCTTCGGCGCCGATATGCAAGTCGCCCTGGTCAACGACGGACCCATCACCATCCAGCTCGAGATCTGACGCCGCTCAAGCCGGTCGTCAACCGCGCACGACGACCACTTGCGACGCGGGGACTTCGCCCTTCTCCGTGCGAACGACAGCGTTCGCCTCGACGGGCGTCGACCTCTTGACGATCGCCGTGGCGATCGGCCCCTGCTCGTAGTGCCAGGCCGGTGTCGCGATCCAGCCGACCTCGCGGTCACCCACGAGTACGGGGTCCCCGTGCGCCGGAAGGTTCTCCTCCGAGCCGTCCAGATGCAGCAGGACGAGGCGACGCGGCGGGTGCCCGAGGTTGTGCACGCGTGCCACGGCCTCCTGTCCGCGGTAGCACCCCTTGGCCAAGTGGACACCGGGCCCAATCCATCCCACCTCGTGCGGAAGCGTTCGGTGGTCGGTCTCCAGGCCGAGGCGGGGCACTGCTGCCGCCGTGCGCAAGGCCTCAAGCGCCCAGGTGCCTGCGGCGCCGGACCAGGTCGCCATCCGAGCAGCGAGGTCCTCGCGACGAATGATCACCTCTCGACCGGTGAGGTAATCAGGTCGCTCCTCGATGTACTTGGTCGGATCACCGCCGCGATCGACACCTGCATCGACATGACCGACGCCGGCAAAGTCCGCAGGGATCAGCCAGGTCGGCACGTCTGCATCGGGCTCGCGCACCGGCTCCCACACGGCCGCGAACTGATCACTGACATCACGCACCTCGACGCGGAGCATGAACTGCATCGACTGCAGGTACGCGACCAGATCCGCTGCCGTGCCCGGTGCTGTGATGATCCAGACGGTCTCGTCGACGTCGACGAGGTGGAGCTCGTGCTCGACGTGACCGTTCGGGCTGAGGATCAGTGCCAGCGCGCTCTCTCCCGCGTTGAGCCCCTCCAGATGCGCAGTGGTGAGACTGTGCAGCCAGGTCAGGCGATCAGGGCCACTGACGGTCACCACACCGCGGTTCGACAGGTCGACTGCCACACGCCCTTCCGCGAGTGCCCGCTGCTCGCGGAGGGGATCCCCGTAGTGCCACGGGACATCAGCATCCGCGGACTCAGGCGGGGGCGGGACCGGTGTGCCGTTCACAGTGGGTCGTCAGACTCCACCGCGGGCGGCAGTCCGTCGCAGTCGTCGCACTGGCCGTGCACCGAGACATGCGAGATGTCGGTATGAAAGCCGTACTCCTTCTCCAGTGCCTGCACGAAGGTCGTGGCGGCTGACGCCGGGATGCTCGTCACCTTTCGGCACCGGTCACAGACCAGATGAATGTGCACGTGCTCGTCGACCGCGTGATAGGTCGGCGGTCCGTGTCCGATGTGGGCGTGGGTGACAAGACCGACGTCCTCGAGCACTTCAAGCGTGCGATAGATCGTCGAGAGGTTGACACCGCTCGCGGTGCGCTGCACCTCGACGAGGATCTGCTCCGGAGTTCCGTGCCGCAGGCCCTCGACAGCCTCCAGCACCAGCTGCCGCTGGGGCGTGATGCGAAAGCCCTTCTCCCGCAGGCGGGCCTCCCACTCGTCAGCCATCGGAGTCTCCGTCCACGATGCGGCGCTCGTCTGGAGTCAAGGTGGCGGCCAGGTGATTGACCATTCCCTGACCGACCGCCTGCATGTCGAAGGTCCAGAGCAGACGTCCCTCGACGAGGCCGTACAGCCGCTCGCCTGCCGAGTAGTCCTTGGCGCTCTCCGTGCGGGCGACGACATCGGTGTTCAACGTGGCTCGCGCTCCGGTGATCACCGCGTTCTCCATGCCCGTGACCTCGAGGGATCCCGTCCAGATCTCCGCGTAGCCCGTCGGATGCGCGAGCGTCAGCTCGATGACATTGTCTGGCCGAGGGCGCCAGAACCCGGCCTCGACGCCCAGCGGCCGCACTCGCTCACCATCGTCATCGAGCAGCCAGGTGCGCGACATGTAGGAGAGAAAGGGTCGGCCGTCGGTGGAGATGACGACCTCCTGCCCGAACCGGAAGTCGTCGATGGTCGGGTACTGCCCAGTGCCGACGCCGATCCAGCGGCCGATCAGCCACGACAGCGGGCGCAACTCCTCGGGGACCTCGACCCCCGAGCCATCAGGGGCGAGCACCTACCCCTGGCCCTTGAACAGCTTGAAGACGACGTAGAAGGCGAACCATCCAGCAGCAGCCATGGCCGCCACGAGCAGCCCGGTGTAGAAGACCTCAACCATGGCCGCAGCCTATCCGCACGGCCTTGATGCTGCTCGGAGGCGTGACCACGCCAACCTCGGCACAGGGCGGCGCCCGTGTCCTAGGGTCATTGCATGCTCCTTGGTCGCGGGGCAGCAATCAGCATCTTTGCCGTCCTGCTTGCCACGATGAGCGGTACGGGCTCGGCTTCGGCCGCCCCAGCCTCGCCTTCGTCCATCAGCGTGGACTGCGACCTCACCAACGGCGTGACGCCCACCACGATCACCGGGAACGTGGGCGACACCCTCTCGATCATCAACACCGGATCCACCGACGTCTGCACCTTCGCGTCCTATGCCGGCGTCGTGACCGCGACCAATCTGACTTCCGACGCACTCGCCACAGGAGCCACCTCCATCGTCACCATCGTGGCCGCTGGCACCTTCACCATCACGCCCGGAGTCTCTGGCGGAGTCTCCGGTGCCATCAGCGTCGCCATCGGCACGCCCGTTCCAGCCCCCGAGTACACGATCACCTTCGACGCCAACGGTGGCGACTGCTCATCGAATCCACTCGTCATCAGCGTGGCGTCACAGGACTGGTACGCCCTGCCGACCGAGGGCACCGGGGCATACCAGTGCCACCGAAACGATTACGCGCTAATCGGCTGGAGCCATGGCACATCGAGCATTCCTGCCGGAGGCAGCCGCATCACCACGCTGGCCAACTCCGCCAATCAGGCCCCCGACCTGCCGATTGCCAATGCTGGCGAGACCCCCGCTCAGGCGGCCGCCGCCGACCATGTGACGCTCTATGCGCAGTGGAGCCCCGTGGGCGTGGAGATCACCTACGACGCGAACGTGGCTGATGCCGATGCCTGCGTCGACGCATCGGGGAGCAACGTGCCACCTGCCAACCGATCGACCGAGGCCGACGTGTTCTTCTCCGGTCCGCTGGATGCCCTTGCGCAGGAGAGTCCCTGCCACCCTCTTGGTCCCGATAGCCAACCCCTCATGCTCCGAGGGTGGGCGACGGCGGGCGATGCCGCTCCCCTCTTCCGACTCGGCGAGCCCATGGCCGACACGGGCCTGAAGGCCGGCACCTCCCTCACGCTCTACGCCGTGTGGGCCGCACCGACGCCCGGTCAGACTCTGGTGGTTGACGAGAACTTCGAGGTGAGCATCGAGGTGACCGGAGATGTCTTCCGACTCACCTTCGAGCAGCGCGCTGCCACTCCGGGATGGATGGGGCTGTCGTTCGGCCGCTTCATGTTTCCCGCCGACACCATCGTGGTGTGGCTGCAGGACGGCGCTCCCAACGCGTGGGATGCCTACAACCCCGGCATTCCCACGTTGGAGATGTTCCCCGCTCCCGCTCCGGACACCTACCCCGTATTCGTCATGCCGAGCGGCGGTCCCTACGACAACCGTGACAACGTCACGGTCGTCTCCGGCGCATCAGTCGACGGCATCACGACGATCGTGGTCGAGCGCGACCTCGTGACCGAGGACATCTTCGACATGCAGATCAGGGTCAACCCTCAGCAACCGGTGTGCGCCGCGTACAGCACCCTGAACTGGAACGCGGAAGTCGGCGTCCAGCCGATGCATACGGCCTATGCCTGCACGCTCTGGCAGTTCTCACCCTGACGGTGACGTCGACGTCGACGTCGACGTCACCGACTCACTCACGATCGACGGAGTCGGGCACCGATCAGGTACATCTCGCAGCCGAGGCAGAGGTTGAACACCGCGTTGAGAAAAGCCGCGACCAGCGCCATCGCGACGGCGATCGTCGCCACGATCGTCACACCGGCCAGGGAAGCGACCAGCGCCACCGCGAGGAAGATCAGGCCCACCGTCTGCGCAAACCGAGGCGGTGCAGCGTCCTCCATCTCCGATGGCGGTGACAGCCGCGGCCGGACCACCCGGCGGAACACCCAGCCGTAGGGCTGGGCCTGCAACCCAACCAGGGAACCCAGCGCGAACACCAGGGTCTGCCAGGCGATCAGCACTGTGCCAGCCGTCGTGTCGATGAAAACGAGGGTGACGGCGAGGACGACTGTCGTGATGGCCGCACCGAACCTGGGCCCGCGCGGATCGACAGTGCGGCGGACCGAGGGAGTGGGGTCAGACGTCATGCGCGGAACACTAGAGCGGCGTCACGGTGAGGCGAAATGGCCTCACGCACATGCGCGGCACGGGTAACTGCGAGGAATTGGCAGCAAGCTCCCGGTCTCAGATCTCGAAGTCCGGGGCTCCACCGGGCAGCAGTTCACCCAGGGCTGCCACGACATCCGCCTTGCGGGGCTGGCCGCTCGCCTGCTTGCGCACCGCGCCAGTCCGATCCAAGAACAGCACCGTCGGAGTGCGTCGGATATCGAGGGCGCGGACGAGTTCGAGGTGCTCCTCCGCGTCGATCTCCACGTGCGAGACACCGGGCACCATGACCGACACCTCCTCGAGGATGCGTCGAGTGGCACGACAGGGCTGGCAGAAGGCACTGGAGAACTGCACCATCGTGGCGCGCTCCCCCAATCGGCCATCGAGAGCCTCACCCAAGGCGATGGCCTCCGGCGAGAGCTCTGTGATGTCGGCCGGGGGATCGTTGGGACCGACCATGGGCACGGGGCTCGCCTTGGATTCGCGCACCCGACCATTGTTGCGCTGGAACCACAGGCCGAAGACGGTGGCAACAGCGAGAATGCCGAGCACCAACCACACTCCGGTCATCATTCGCTCCCCTGCTGGTCAGTGGTGGTCGAGATGTCCTGTCCATCACTGCACGCATCGAGCGCCCAGTGCGCAATGCGATCCAGTGTGGACTCGGACACTGCCGCCTCAGCATGCCCCATACCCGCTTCGATCCACAGATCCGCCCGAGACGCCACTCCTGTGGCCGCGGTGATGATCGTCTCCGGGTGCTCCAGCGGGAAGTAGTGATCGGCATCTCCATGGACGACGAGCAGCGGCATTCCCGCCAGCTGGGCCGCAGCCTCGAAGGGCTGCACCGGGTAAGGCTGCCGCCACGGCTGGCTGCTGATGCGAGTGCGTCGCAGTCGCATCACCGCGCGTCCGGGCGCCGTCTCCACCATCCAGTGCGCCACCCGCATGATGCGCGTGCCTCGATAGAACCAGAACGCCGGGGCACTGACGCTCACCACCGCATCGACCCTTGCCGGGCCGTCCGCCAGCAGGGCTGCCTCCCTCAGGACGACCGCGCCTCCCAGCGAGAAGCCGACCGTCACGACCTTGGCGTACCCCAGCTCTTTGGCCCACTCCACAGCCGCGGCGACGTCCAATACCTCCTCGTCACCCACCGTGGTCGCACCACCCGAGGCCCCATGTCCCCGCATGTCCAGCGCCACGACTGCACCGAATGCGGTGAACCGCGTGATCACGCGCTGAACGCGCTCCTGCCGCCAGTGCCCGGTGAAGCCGTGCACCACGATGAAGCACATGCCCGGGGATTTCGACGCCGATTCCCTCGCACGAACGTGCACCGCACTGATGGCCACGCCGTCGGCACTGCGGAGCGTGCGCTCCTCGCCAGCGTCTCCATGCAATTCCACTGCAGCCACGCGCCCATCCTGCCAAGGAGAGCAGTGCCGTAGTGTTGGGGCCCAGATGGAATGACCGCAACACCCGGGCGCATCACAGATGGGCTCGTCGTCGAGGCAGGGGAGGCCACCGTGCGCCTGATCCTCCTCACTCGTGCCATGGAGCCCTCGTTCGAGGTGCTGCCGGCACTGGGCCTTCTGGCACATCACATTCACACGATGCCTGCCGAGGCCACCGCCCTCCTCCATGCACCCGACGCCGATGCCCTTCTCGTCGACGGTCGCCGCGATCTCCCGGCCATCCGCGGCCTGTGCCGACTCCTCCGCCAGACCGGGCTGGACATCCCTCTACTGCTTGTCACCACCGAGGGTGGTCTGGCCGCGATCCAGCACGACTGGGGCATGGACGACGTTCTCCTGGACACCGCGTCCCCCGCGGAGGTCGAGGCCCGTCTGCGTCTGGCCACGACTGGCATGAACAACGGGGCCGAGGTCGGCGACGACTCTCCCGAGGAGATTCACAGCGGAGACCTGCACATCGACGAGGCGACCTACACGGCCAAACTGCGCACCCGCACTCTGGATCTGACCTTCAAGGAGTTCGAGCTGCTCAAGTTCCTCGCACAGCACCCTGGCCGCGTCTTCACTCGGGCAGTGCTGCTGCAGGAGGTCTGGGGCTACGACTACTTCGGCGGTACCCGAACGGTTGACGTCCACGTCCGTCGTTTGCGGGCGAAACTCGGTGCTGAGCACGAGAGTCTGATCGGCACCGTGCGCAACGTGGGCTACCGGTTCGTGCCGGCCGGCACCAGCGAATCCGACAGTGTCGAGACCACCGCCGCCGACACCCACGCCTGAGGGTCGTTGCATGGCCGCGACCACTGGATTAGAGACCGTGCCGCGTCTCGACCGAGCGACCGTCACCGAACTCGGGGTCCTGCTTGAGGATGTCACCGAGCACGACGGACTTCGACCGCTGTCCGAGCACGTGTGGCTGCACGTCAAGGAGGGCGGCGAGGAACACGGCCTGCACGTCCTCGCCCGTGCCGAGGACGGCCAGCTCGTCGGCTACGCCCACATCGACGTCACCGACGAGGTGGAGGGGGCCAGCGCCGAGCTGACCGTCAGCCCATCGCGGCGCAGGGCCGGCATCGGCAGGCAGCTCATCGAGACCCTTCTCCGCTTGTCGCCCGACGGTCGACTTCGCCTGTGGGCGCACGGAGAGCAGGCCGGCGCCACCGCCCTCGCCGAAAGGATGGGCTTCCATCGCAGCCGGGTCCTCTGGCAGATGCGTCGATCCCTCTATGCGCCTGTCCCCCGCGCTGTCGTGCCCGACGACATCGTGATCCGCACATTCCGTGTCGGACATGATGAGGAGGCCTGGCTTGATCTCAATGCCCGAGCCTTCCCGCACCTCCCCGATCAAGGGTCATGGACGCGCAAGGACCTTGAGCGTCGGCAGCACGAGCCTTGGTTCTCTGCGGATGGCTTCCTCATGGCCTGGCGTGGCGAGCAGCTGGTCGGCTTCCACTGGACCAAGGCGCACGGCGGTGGCGGGCACGGGCACCACCATGATCTCTTCGGTGAGGTGTACGTCGTGGCCGTGGATCCGCAGGAGCGTGGCACCGGACTGGGTCGAACACTGACTCTGCTCGGGCTGAATCATCTGCGCGCTTTGGACCTCGATCAGGCCATGCTCTACGTCGATGCCAGCAACACCGCGGCCATCTCCCTGTATGAGGGGCTTGGATTCGCCCGCTGGGACACGGATGTGCTCTACCGGCGCTGATCAACGGAGGTGCGTTGCCCCGTTCAGGGCAAGATCTCAGTCACCCGTTGGCTGCCCCTCGTTAACCTGACTATGGGAACATCTCGGGGTGACCGACACGATCGAGTCCCCTCCCGGGCCAGCCACCGAAGGCCCCCTTCCCCCCACGGGCACGATGGCTGCTCGACCCCCCGCCATGCTCCAGCCCCTGCCCGACGATCGATTCCTCGATCGCGAGGTCTCCTGGCTCGCGTTCAACCAGCGCGTGCTCGAACTCTCCCAGGACGAGGACCTGCCGGTCCTGGACCGTGCGAAGTTCCTCGCCATCTTCGCCAGCAACCTCGACGAGTTCTTCATGGTCCGCGTTGCCGGGCTCAAACGACGCATCGCGACCGGCATTGCCGTGCGGGCTGCGAGTGGATTCACCCCCCGCGAGGTGCTCGAGAACATCTGGGCACACGCGTACGAACTCGAACTGGAGCAGGCCCGGCTCTTCCACCACGAGGTTCTCCCGGCGTTGGAGCAAGAGGGCATTCAGCTCCTGCGGTGGGATGAGCTCACCCCCGTCGAGAAGGAAACCATCCAGGAGTTCTTCACCACCAAGGTCTTCCCCGTACTGACACCGCTGGCCGTGGATCCGTCCCACCCCTTTCCGTACATCAGCGGTCTGTCACTGAACCTTGCGGTCGTCGTCAGGAACCCCACCACCGGAAACGAACTCTTTGCCCGAGTGAAGGTCCCGCCGCTGCTTCCCCGATTCGTCGAGGTTGGGCCTGCGCGCTTCGTCCCGCTCGAGGATGTCATCGCGGCGCATCTCGACGCCCTCTTTCCCGGTATGGAGATTCAGCAGACTCACACCTTCCGCGTCACTCGCAACGAGGACGTGGAGGTCGAGGAGGACGACGCCGAGAACCTGCTGCTCGCCCTGGAGCGCGAACTCATCCGACGACGCTTCGGACCGCCGGTGCGCCTCGAGGTTGAGGAGTCCATCGATCCACACGTCCTCGAGCTGCTCATCGACGAACTCGATGTCAGCGAGACTGAGGTCTTCCGGCTCCCCGGCCCCCTGGACCTCACTGGCTTGTGGACCATCGTCAACCTCGATCGCGACGACCTGAAGCAGCGGAAGTTCGTTTCCAAGACCTCCCGGCAACTGAGCGAGGTAGAGAGCGCGAACGAGCCCGACATGATGGCCGTGGTGCGCGAGCACGACGTACTGGTCCACCATCCCTACGACTCCTTCTCCACCAGCGTTCAGCTCTTCTTGGAGCAGGCAGCGCGCGATCGCCACGTCCTGGCCATCAAGCAGACTCTCTACCGCACCTCCGGTGACTCGCCTATCGTCGATGCACTCATCAAGGCGGCCCAGGCCGGCAAGCAGGTCCTCGCCCTCGTCGAGATCAAGGCACGATTCGACGAGCAGAACAACATCGACTGGGCTCGCAAGCTGGAAGAGGCTGGCGTCCACGTCGTCTACGGTCTCGTCGGCCTCAAGACGCACGCCAAGCTGTCCATGGTCGTTCGCAATGACGGTGATCAACTACGGCGCTACTGCCATATCGGCACCGGCAACTACCACCCCAAGACGGCACGACTCTACGAGGATCTCGGGCTCCTGACCTGTGACCCCGAGGTCGGCGAAGACGTCTCCAACATCTTCAATGTGCTCTCCGGCTACTCCATGAACACCGAGTACAAGCGCTTTCTGGTCGCCCCCCACTCCGTCCGGACCGGGCTGGTTGAGCGGATTGAACGTGAGATCGACAATCAGCTGGCGGGCAGACCGTCGGGGATCCGCTTCAAGTGCAACTCCATCGTCGACGAGGGGATCATCGACGCGCTCTACCGTGCGTCGCAGGCCGGCGTGAAAGTGGACATCTGGGTCCGCGGCATCTGCGCGATCCGAGCGGGAGTTCCAGGACTGAGCGAGAACATCCGTGCGATCAGCATCCTCGGTCGGTTCCTCGAGCACTCCCGAGTGTTCATGTTCGAAAATGGCGGCAACCGTGAGGCGTGGATCGGCTCGGCCGACCTCATGCATCGAAATCTGGATCGCCGCGTCGAGACCCTGGTGAGCCTGGTGGACCCCGAGCAGATCGCCGACCTCGAGGCGCTGTTCGACATGGCCTTCGATCCGATCACCTCCGCATGGGACCTGCAGCCCGACGGCGAGTGGGTGCGTCGCCTCACCGATCGGGCAGGCGACCATCTCGTGGACTTTCAGGAAGCCCTCATCGACATCAAGCTCAAGCGGGGCTTCGCTCCGTGACCCCTCCCGTCACGCACCGGGAGGTGGAACTCAAGTTCCGCGTGCACGGCCTCTTCCAGATGCCTGATCTCGTCGAGCATGGCGTGGCCCCTCAGGTGGACGTCGGCGAACCATTCGAGATGGAGGCCGTCTACCACGACACCGCCGAACTGACCCTTTTTCGCTGGGGGGTCACCCTGCGCCGACGCGAGGGCGGCAAGGACGCCGGATGGCACATGAAACTCCCGGTGGCCGGCGCGGACGGCACGACCCGCGACGAGATCCATCTGCCGCTGGACGCTGGCGCGGTCGGATCCGTTCCTGCGTCGCTGGTGCAGATCGTCGCTCCCCTGCTGCATGAATTGCCGCTGGAACCCGTCGTGCGACTCAGCACGAATCGCACACCCACTGTCCTCGCCAACGGCGACGGCCAACCCCTCGTCGAGGTCGTCGACGACGTCGTGACGGTGCGCCACGAGGGTCGCACCGTGAGCGTCTTTCGCGAGGTCGAGGTCGAGGTCATCGCCGACGACGATCCGGCAACGTCTGACGTGATGCGACGCATGACGGCACTCCTGCTCGAGGGCGGCGCCGAGCCCAGCTCCGTCAGCAAGGCCGCCAGTGCTCTGGGCCCCCGCACCGCGGAGCCACCAGATGTGCCGGCAGTGCGCGCGCCCGGCCCATCAGGACTGGCCGTCGATGCCATCCGGGCGACCCTGAGCCAGCACGTACGCAGCCTTCTGCTCGCTGATGTCGGAGTCCGCCGCGATCTGCCGGATTCGGTTCATCAGATGCGGGTGTCGGCCCGCCGCCTGCGAAGCACACTCGGGGCCTTCGCTCCGCTGCTACATAGGGAGGAGTCCGCTCGACTCCGCGAGGAGCTGAAGTGGATCGCCAGCGAGCTCGGCGCCATCCGCGACACCGAGGTCATGATGGATCGACTGAGCAACCATGCGGCGGACCTCGTCGATCCGTCCGACTCCGAGCGAGCCCGCGAAGCGGTCGCGTCGATCCTCGGGCCACGTCTCGCTGCCGCGCGCTCCAGTGCCCTCGCGGCCCTGCGCAGTGATCGACACCAGCAGCTCGTGGACGACCTAATGGACGCCGCTGTCGCCCCTCCCGTCACCAACGACGCCTACCGCCCATGCGAGGAGGTCATGCCCTCCTTGGTCGCGGACACCTGGCGTCGACTCGTCCGATCCATCACCCGGATGAGGATCGACGGACCCAGTGCCCCGTGGCACGAAGCGCGGATCAAGGCGAAGCAGGCTCGATACACCGCAGAGGCCATCGAGGACGTGTTCGGCAAGTCCATGCGCCGACTCGCCAATGCCCTCGCCGAGGTCACGGAAGTGCTCGGGGACCATCAGGATGCCTACGTCGCCCAGAACCTCCTGCGCGACATTGCGGCGCAGCCCAGCACCAGCGGAACCACCGGCATGTCTCTGGGTCTGCTGTTCGAGTACGAGTGCCATGTGGAAATGCATGACCGATTCCGGTTCAAGGACGAGTGGGCGCGCGCGCAGAAGCGCGCGCGATCGGCAGGTCTGGCCTGACATGTCCAACGACTCGGTCATCCGCGCGGCAGGCGTCGTGCTCCTGCGCACCGGCGATCAGGGCCCGGAGTTTGCCGTCGTGCACCGTCCCGGTCGTCAGGATTGGTCGCTGCCGAAGGGAAAGCTGGATGAAGGCGAGCATGCGCTGCTCGCGGCTCTTCGCGAGTGTGACGAGGAAACCGGCTACTGGCCGATTCTGGGTGCGCCCCTGCCGCTTCAGTCCTACAGCATCGGGAGCCGTCCCAAGATCGTCCACTACTGGCGCGCCTCTGTCCGCGAGGAAAACGGCTTCGCCCCCGATGATGAAGTGGACGAGGTGCGCTGGCTCCCGGTGAGCGAGGCTGCCGACCATCTGACCTACCCCGCCGAAGTCGACCTCGTCTCCCGCGCCGCGGCCCTCCCGGACACCAGCCCCTTCATCCTCCTGCGGCACACGCAGGCTCTCAAGCGGGCGAAGTTCGATGGTGCTGTGGACGCAGAGCGCCCCCTGAGCGGAAAGGGCCGATCGCAGGCCAAGGCGCTCGTGCCGATCCTGGACGCCTTCGGCGTTGACGACGTGCGATCGAGCCCATCGCGCCGGTGCCATCAGACCGTGACGAAGTTCGCCAAGAGCCTCAGCATGGGCGTCGTGCACGAGCCAGCGCTGACCGAGGAGGCGCACCGGGACAACCCCGCTGCAGCGGACGCCCGCATCGCGCACCTCGTCCGTGATAGGCGACCCATGGTCGTCTGCTCACATCGCCCGGTGCTGGCGACGATCGTGACGGCCGCTGCACGAGCTCTGGGCGTCGACCCCGGCGATGAGCGGTGGCGGGCCGAGCTCGACCCGCACCTGTCACCTGGCTCCTTCATCGTCTTCCATCGGGCGTTCGGCAAGGATGGATCCGTTGAGGTCGTCGAGATAGAGCGCCACACCCTCTCCAAGCCCTAATCCGCGAACGGTGGATCCGCGCACGAACGGTGGATCCGCGTTCGAACGGCCTGTGGACAACGAAGCGTCCATCCACAGGTCGCCAATCGTGTCTCCACCGGGCCTGCGGAGATCACTCTCATGTGCATATGGAGATTCTTCGCTCGCACCAGTCCGGCTCCGCTATTGGCCGCATTGCCTCAGATCAGGACGGCTGGACGATGCCCGTCCGCGGGACACGCGTCAGGGGCGACGTCGACGTCACTCATGCACTCATGACGCAGTGCTTCATCGCCGCTGCTGATCGATTCGCCGTGGCATGCGACCTGACGTCCGCGCACCTGTGGTCAATGGTCGTCCCTGGCGGCTTTGGCCTTGACGTGGATGCGCAGGCATGCGCGGTGGCCACTATTCGCGATGGCACCCGGCTTCAGTCCCGGGGCGTTCGGGGACGTCGTCTCGAGTTGCCGCCAGAGCACGTCACGCTGCTCAACGGGACGCCCATTACGACGCCTGCCCGCACGTGGATCGACTGCGCTGCATTCATGCGCTGGACGGACGTCGTCGCCATGGGTGACGGACTCCTACGTGCGTCGCTGGCCACTCGAGACGACCTGACCCGGATGGTTTCCTGGGGTAAGGGGCGTCGGGGCATCCGGGCGGCTCGATGGGCTCTACCGATTCTTGACCCTCACGCTGAGTCGCCCGCAGAATCCTGGGTACGCGCCCACCTCATCCGAGCCGGAATTCGGCCACCCGCGTGCAATCCAACGGTCCGCATCGGCAACCGCCGGGTCCGTCTGGATCTGGCATGGCTGCCTGAGAAGGTTGCCGTCGAGTACGACGGAGTTGACCACCATGGACCGGAGAGACACCTTCATGATGCTCGACGACGCGACCTGCTGCGCAGAGCTGGCTGGGAAATCGTCGTCATCCGCAAGGAGGACCTGGCCACGCCAGGCGATCTCGCCGCTGTCGTTGCTCAACTCCTGCGTTCAAGGCAGGCATGACGGACTGACACCGCTCGCGCGCAGATCCACCGCTCGCGCGCAGATCCACCGCTCGCGCGCAGATCCACCGCTCGCGCGCAGATCCACCGCTCGCGCGCAGATCCACCGCTCGCGCGCAGATCCACCGCTCGCGCGCAGATCCACCGCTCGCGGGGGTTTAGAGCTCGGCGGTGACACCCTTGCCGAGGACGACGACGCCGCTGTCACTCACCGTGTACAGCTCGCGATCTCGGTCAAGATCAACGCCGATCTGCGCCCCGTCGGGAATCTCGACGTTCTTGTCGAGGATCGCCCGTCGCACCACGGCATTCCGGCCAATCCGCACACCGGGCATGACGACGCTGCCCTCGACGTATGCCCCGGCCTCCACATTGACTCCCGAAGCGAGCACCGACGTGCGCACATGCGCGCCTGACACGATCGTGCCTGCTCCCACCATGGACTCGTGCGCATTTCCGCCCTCCACGAATTTCGCAGGTGGCATCGGAGGCAAGTTGGACAGGATCGGCCAACGGCGGTTGTAGAGATCGAAGATGGGATGCACGGAAACCAGATCCATGTGCGCATCGTGGTAGCTGTCCAGCGTGCCGACGTCGCGCCAGTATCCGCGGTCGCGCTCCGTCGCTCCCGGCACGATGTTGGTCGCGAAGTCGTAGACCTGCGCCGCCCCCTGAGCCGTCAGCATCGGGAGGATGTTGCCGCCCATGTCGTGGACCGATGACGGATCCGATGCGTCGGCCTTGAGCACCTCCAGCAGCACGTCTGTCGAGAACACGTAGTTGCCCATGGACACGTAGCAGTTGTCGTCGTCGCCGGGAATCGTCGGTGGATCGCTGGGCTTCTCGAGGAATTGCGAGATGTGCAGTCCATCCGCGGCCGTCTGGATGACCCCGAACTGGTGCGACACCGCCTTGGGCATGCGGATGCCCGCCACCGTCACACCGGCACCGTTCTCGATGTGCGCGCGGATCATCTGCATAGGGTCCATGCGGTACACGTGATCGGCTCCGAAGACGACGACGTACTCGGGCTCCTCGTCGTACACGAGGTTGAGGCTCTGGAAGATCGCGTCCGCCGACCCCGTGTACCAGCGGGGGCCCAGCCGCTGCTGGGCCGGAACTGGAGTCACGTAGTCACCGAGAAGGGTCGGCATCCGCCACGTCTGCGTGATGTGGCGGTCAAGACTGTGCGACTTGTACTGCGTCAGAACGCATACGCGTCGAAGGCCGGCGTTGATCAGATTGGAGAGCACGAAGTCGACGAGTCGGTAGGAGCCACCGAACGGAACGGCCGGCTTGGCGCGGTCCGCCGTCAGGGGCATCAGGCGCTTTCCTTCTCCCCCGGCGAGGACCATCGACAGCACATGCGGGTCGGTGCTCACGCCTTGAACAATAGCCTCTATCCGGGGCGCAGATGCGACCTTGAGGTGAACACCCCTAGGGTTCTCACGTGCGGATAGGGATGCTGACCAAGGAGTGGCCGCCGGACACCTACGGGGGTGCGGGCGTCCATGTCGAGCACCTTGTGGCCGAGCTGCGCAAGCGCATCGATGTCGATGTCCACTGTTTCGGAGAGCGACGGACCGATGCCGACGCGCACCAGGTCCCGCCGTCCCTCCGGAGAGCCAATGCCGCGATCCAGACTCTTGGCGTCGACCTCGAGATGGTGGCGGCAACCGATGGAGTGGACATTCTTCACTCGCACACGTGGTACACAAACCTCGGTGGCCACATCGGAGGCCTGCTGCACGGCGTTCCTCATGTGCTGACGGCGCACTCCCTCGAGCCGCTCCGCCCCTGGAAGGAGGAGCAGCTCGGTGGTGGCTACCGCGTCTCGTCCTGGGTCGAACGCACGGCCTACGAGGCAGCCGACCGCATCATCGCCGTGAGTCATGGGATGCGGGCCGATGTGCTCCATGCATACCCGGAGGTCGACCCGGATCGCGTTGATGTCGTCCACAACGGCATCGACACGACGGTCTACGTCCCCGATTACGACGAGACGGTGCTGGTTCAGCTGGGCATCTCTCGGCCCTACGTGCTCTTCGTCGGTCGCATCACGCGACAGAAGGGCATCCTCCATCTCATCCAGGCGGCCCGCCGTTTCGACGAGGGCGTGCAGCTCGTCCTCTGCGCATCCTCGCCCGACACCCCTGAGATGGGCGTGGAGACCGCGACGGCCGTGAACCAACTCCGCCAGGAGCGCGGCGAGGACTCTGTGGTCTGGATTCAGGAGCAGGTGGACCGCACCCGCCTCATCCAGCTGTTCACGCATGCCCTGGCGTTCGCCTGCCCCTCCATCTACGAGCCCCTCGGCATCGTCAATCTCGAGGCCATGGCCTGCGAGACAGCCGTCGTGGCATCAGCCGTCGGCGGCATCCCCGAGGTGGTCGTCGATGGGGAGACCGGACTTCTCGTTCCCTACGACGTCGATGAACCACGCGCATTCGAGCATGCCTTCGCCGACGCCATCAACACCCTCGCCGCGGACGAGACGCGGGCACGCACCATGGGCGCCGCAGGTCGGGCACGCGCAGTGAGCAACTTCAGCTGGGACACCATCGCTGACCAGACGATCGCCGTCTACGACGCGGCGATACGTACATGAGTGACGCTGCCGAGCCGATTCCCGGCATCGCGCAAGTCCGTTCCACACGACCGCTTCTCGGCTACGCGCTCTACCTGCTTGCTGCAACCCTCTTCGCGATCAACGGGACGGTCTCCAAGACCCTTCTTCTGACGGGCATCGATTCGACCTACCTGTCACAGCTTCGCGTCACCCTTGCATTTCTGATCCTCTTCGCCTTCGTCGCGATCACTCGACCGCGATCCCTGCGCATCCGGCGGGACGAGATCGGGATCCTCCTGGCCTACGGCGTTCTCGGCGTCGCCATGACGCAGTACCTGTACTTCCTCGCCTTGGAGACCCTCCCGGTCGGCATCGCGCTGCTCATCGAGTTCA